>Ga0154571_1065_pt1 | contig 48459 bp, 39 predicted proteins | sample RifGroF2_FD_116000 | JGI IMG/M metagenome (GOLD analysis project Ga0154571, IMG submission 116000) | Geobacteraceae bacterium GWF2_54_21
GCTGGAACAGCCTTTTCAGGTATTCGCCGGCAATAATTTCTGCTCCCTTGGATTCGTCCCCTTGGCTCAGGTACTCCAGTGCAATGTTCAAATAACCATACACCCGCTCCACTACCGAGCGCATCTGTTCCATGTCGGCCAGGTGGGCTTCATCGGCCACCAGTGCGGTATTGATCAGATAATTCAGCTCCATGCGAAACAGTTCCGAGTCTGCCCGGAGAATAACCCTTTCCAGGAACGTCTTGCCGGTCAATAGTATCCCGGGAAGAGTGGTTGCTTCAACCGATTGCAAGAGCATTTTGTTGTGGCCGGGTGTAAAAGTGGCCGAGCTGATACGGGAGTAGATCTCAAGCGCCTCGTCATGGGGAGGAAATCCTAAATCCGCAAGGCGTCCCGATTTTATGTGATAGCACTCCTCCTCTGATTCAATGTCGATTTCGCCGCTCACGCTTTCCATGAGCGCCGCATACAGGGGATTATCCAGGCGGCAGACCAGTTCCAGAAAGGTACCGATTATCGTGGCGTGTTTGGGGTTCCTGAATTTAATCAGGAACACATCGTCAAAAGTGTGATCCCAATCGGTCTGGCGTTCTTCATCGGTATTGATATCGCCGATGCCCCCCGCGACAATCAGTTCCCTCCCCAGGAAAAGGGAGAGGAGGTTGAAATCCAGATGCGGAAGCACTTCCAGGAAATGATCCTCACTCCCCAGCATAATATACCCCAGATACTCGACCGCCTTATCTTCCGAAAACGACCAGCGACTCCAGAGTTCCATATCCAGGATGAAAACGCACTGTTCCGGACTTGCCAGCCCCAGCAGTTCCATCGCTTCAGGACCGCCGTTTTCCTTGAACAGCCAATACAACTCGTGCGGTTGCATGGCCCGGGCCAGTTTCTTGCCGTCCGGATCTTCCAGGATCAGAGCCATCTTTTCCCCAGGAAGCATCCCGTCAAGGTCGTTGCGCTTGTCTGCAAAAGGAAGTGTGCGGAACTCATCTTCACTAACCTGTACGCTTGCTGCCACGCTTCTGCCCGCATCTTTTCCGGTTATGTTGTTTTTCGACATATATGCTCCTCGTCAATCGGGATCAACCCTGTTTTGTCGCTTGTTGAAAATGTTCCCTGTTGACTATAAGGTGACAGTCTCCTGATTGATACCCTTTTTGCCCATTTTAACACCGATTATTTCATATTCATCGAATCGCCACCAATTGTCGCAGTTTAGTGATATCCCGCAAAGGCGGCGCCCCAAAGAGGCGATTGTATTCACGGTTAAACTGGGCAGGGCTTTCGTAGCCGAGTACGGCCATGCAGATACTCGGTTCGTACATTTTAATATTACTTGACCCCATTATCGCTGTACAACCAGTTTTCATCTATTCGCAGAATAAGGCAATAAATCGACAGGATCGTTCTATCTGCTTTTGAGATTTTTAGAGTAGGATACGATCATCAAGATGATAGTAATGAGCACGTGAAAGGAGAAATTAATGCAGAAACGTATATTAGGCAAAAGTGGACTTGAAGTTTCGGCTCTGGGACTCGGCTGCATGGGGATGAGTTTTTCGTATGGTCCGCCCAAAGACAGGCAGGAGATGATTTCTCTTCTCCGGACAGCCGTGGAACGCGGCGTCACCTTCTTCGATACGGCGGAGGTCTACGGCCCGTTCACAAATGAGGAACTGGTCGGTGAAGCGCTTGCCCCGCTGCGAGACCGGGTGGTGATCGCCACCAAGTTCGGTTTCGATACCAACGTCGATCCACGGGGGATGAAGGGTGGCGGGCCGGTCCTGAACAGTCGCCCGGAACACATCAAACAGGTGGCCGAGGCCTCGCTCAAGCGACTCAGGACCGATGTCATCGATCTCTTCTATCAGCACCGCGTCGATCCGGATGTGCCGATCGAAGATGTGGCTGGAGCGGTAAAGGAATTGATCCGGGAGGGCAAGGTCAAACATTTCGGCCTGTCCGAGGCCGGAATTGAGACCATCCGCCGCGCCCATGCCATACAGCCGGTCGCCGCAGTCCAGAACGAGTACTCGCTCTGGTTCAGACGGCCTGAAGAGGGACTGCTGCAGACCCTGGAAGAGCTGGGAATCGGCCTGGTTCCCTACAGTCCGCTGGGGAAAGGGTTCCTGACCGGCAAGATGAATGAAAACACCACCTTTGACAGTACCGATTTCCGCAGCACCCTGCCGCGTTTTACCCCGGAGGCGCTGAAGGCGAATCAAGCTTTGATTGATCTGCTAGGCAGGATCGCGGCAGAAAAGAAGGCAACCCCGGCCCAGATTGCGCTGGCCTGGCTCCTGGCCCAGAAGCCGTGGATCGTGCCGATCCCCGGCACCACGAAGCTGGAGCGGCTGGACGAGAACAATGGCGCAGTTGTCATCGAACTCGCTTCCGACGATTTGAGTAACATCGAGAGCGCCGCTGTGCAGATCACAGTTCACGGTGCTCGCTACCCCGAAAAACTGGAGCAAATAACCGGCCGTTAAAAAGGAAAAGAAAATGGCTAACTAAAAGAGTCTTAGCGCGTATTTTTCACGCAAGGGAAATAATTATGTGGGAGGCAGCATTGTAAATCTGCCCATCGGCAATACAGAAATAATTGCCAGGAAAATACAGAGTCTGACAGGTAGCGACCTGTTCAAGATCCAGACCGTACAAGCCCGGAAGATTATACGGAAACGACCAGAGTGTCACAGGATGAACTTAGTCAAAACGCCAGACCTGAGCTCACTGAAATGGTTGCTGATATGGATTCTTATGGGGTGATTTATCTCGGCTATGGCATGGACAGAAATATCAGGGTCAAACTATGATGAGTTGGAAACAGAGACAGTTGAGTTGCGGAAAGGCTTACAGTCACACCAGAAAAGTGGTTTGATACCTTCTTTCCGGCAATAGCCGCTACACGATGCCGAAATCGATCTGGACAGAAGTTAAACACACTATTCCGGAACTATTGTCCAACAGCGGAGAGCAAATTATGGCAACTGTAGCTGAAATTCAGCATATATCCGAGCAGATTCGCAAGGAATTTTCTCCGCAGAAAATCATCCTGTTTGGCTCTCATTCAGCAGGTAATCCGGATATTGATTCTGATGTCGATCTGCTGGTTGTTGCAGCGTTCCAGGGGAAACCATGGCGGTTCGCCGTTGAAATAAGGGAGCGCATCAATGCGGGAGTTCCGCTTGATTTGCTGGTGCGCACCCCGGAACAGCTTCAGGAACGGCTGGCAAAGCATGATATGTTTCTTACAGATATTGTGACACACGGTACGGTGCTCTATGAAGCCTGAAACAGTGGAGTGGGTAAGGGCGGCGGTGGCAATTCGTGACGTGGTTCGGGTTGTTTTGGGGTGTGGATGAATTAAATGTACAGTCTCCTGCATTATTTCCGGCGCTGATTTAGTTCGTGTTTTTCGTGCTTTTCGTGGACAACTGCTTTTTATAGCTTTATTGACTTTTTATGTTTGTTAATACTGTTGCGGCGGGCGCTGACGTGATTTTTTCTTTCTTCGACAAATACCTCAACGAATGCAACGTGGCCGGCACACCCGGTTCCGGTTTTGGCCCGAGCGAGGATGGGTACTTCCGCTTGTCGGCCTTCGGCCATCGCGAGAATGTGATTGGGGTGGTGGAACGCATCAAGAAAAACCTTAAGCAGAATTGAGGAAGGGCGGCCGATTGGCTGCCCTTCTTGCTTTTTGGACAGTGCAAACGTATACTCCCGTTAGGATGAATCAAGGGACGGATTATATGAACAGAAAAGATCTCGCTACTGCTCGCAGTTTCAAACATCTGGTACAGAAACGGTTTCATCCGCTAGACATTCGTGTGTTCGGTTCACGTGCTCGTGGCGATGCCGCAACTGATTCCGATATGGACGTGTTTGTGGTTGTCGAGCATGCGACCTCCGAAATCGAGAGATACATCAGCGATTGTGCCTGGGAGGCCGGCTTTGCGCGGGATGTGGTCATCGTCCCGGTAGTGGTCGGCAAGGACACGATCGACGGTCCGCTCAAGGAATCGGTGTTCATCCTTAATGTCTATCGTGAGGGCATAGAGGTATGACCGGGAATAGAAAGGCTCTCATCGAATACAGGCTCACCCAGGCACGTGACTCCATCAGGGAGGCCGACGTACTCAACCAATCCGGAATGAGTCGGCGCTCTGTCATGAATCGGCTCTATTACGCCATGTTTTATGCGGTGCTTGCGCTGTTACAGGAAAAGGAAATGGGGACATCAAAGCATTCAGGCGCCATTGCGCTTTTCGACCGGGAATTCGTTAAAACCGGAACGTTTCCAAAGGAGATGTCGAAGACACTGCACCGGGCATTTGAGTTGCGCCAGAAGGGCGATTACATGGAGGAAACAGAGGTAACTGCCGATGATGTCGCCGAGATCAGGCCTGTGACGGAGCAGTTTGTGGAATCTGCCGAGCGTTTTTTGCTGAAGGGCAATTAAGTATACTGTCCCTGAATCCTCTGGACGCTCAAGACCTTTAGAATTGTATGGAGACTGGCCTCGATTTTGAGTTGTTTCTTCGTGATAGCAACAAGCACGTAAACCGACACGGCAAACCCTATCTGGGCTTTGACTGCGTTCTCCGATGTGCCATAGAAGGTCTTGATCCGCAGGTTCTGCTTGATCCATCGGATGAACAACTCTATCCTTAACAAAAAAGGAGATGGTAATGACATGTCCGTATAAACAATGCCACTACCACCTCCCATTTTGAAACAGCTTTAACTAATTATCTTATTTGAATATATCGTGAAAATCGTAACCGCCCTTATGTGTGTAATAGATTGTGGGTGCTATGGCTACGATAAGAACTACTATCATTAGTAATGCAAAAATAATCACATACATCACCTCCAAGTTGTTATTTTACCACAATTCCATGTACTACTGCACGAACTAAACTGATGTACAGGCAGCTGAGGAGATCATTGACGAGGTGAATTACCCCGACTACAAGGCGAGCTTCAAAACATACAAAAGCACAGTCAATCCTTCGGATTGACTGACTTGACTTTGGCCTTTTACTAGATATTTGAGAAGCGAGAGCTTGCAACTCTCGTTTTTTTTTGGCTATTATAATCTAGTCCTATAACTAGATTTGGAGTTGAGGCTATGGGCTATCTGCGGCGGCAGAAGGTGCCACCATCAGCGATGAAAAAAAACGGCTGGAATGATTGCTTCCTTCAACCGGTTAACGGCGGTCATTGATCCGTCGAGCCCTTCATATAGCCCGCTTCTCGTGAAAACCACCAGTGGCACAAATCATAGGAAATTAGGGGGCGCTCCCCGTATTTCAATCAAAAGGCCGCCAATAGGCCGCCTTTCCTGTTTACCACCAAACTACAACTCTTATTTCTCCAACAACTTCCTCGCAAGGCCATGCAGCTCCGCGTTTGCCAGCGCGACCACCTTTTTCTTTACCGAACGGGAATAATACTCCTGTTCCGTCTTTGTCAGGGGCAACCCTTCCAGCCTCTTCTTAAACAACTCCTTCTGCTTCGGCGAAAACATCTGCGACAGGGCAAAGGCCAGGGAATATTCCTCGTACTTTTCCTTGCGCTGCCTGCTCTTGTCGGCATTCTGCTCAAAATAGAGTTCAAATAACCCCTTCAGGCGTTCCGGGTCGAGATCCACATCACCCCACGCGAGAGTCCGGTTGTGGGCAAGGTCATTGCGCCACTGTTTCACCAGAGCGGCATCATCACTTGAGAGCTGCTTCTTGTACCTGCTCGACCAGGAAAAACTCAGGTGAAAGAAAGCATAGAGGGACAACGACAACAGCAAGAGCCGGTGGAAACGATCCTTGTCGTCCTGGGCGGATAACTGCTTCTCAACCAGATCATAAGCAAACTGGTAGGTGTCGGCGGCATTTGCCAACAGTACGGGAAACCCCTCCCAAAGCCTGGTGTCCCGGCTCTTTACTGCCTCTGCCAGCGTTTCGTTGACATCCAGTTCTTCATTTGGCTCGAACATCGGCAAACCGAGCCTGCTCAAACTCTTCATAAGTTTTGCGTCAGTCATACAGACCTCTCTTTTGCAGCAGCTCAAGGAAGTGCTGCATGTGCGGTCTCAGCCGCGCTTCCGCGACGTCAAAGCTGACCAGTTCGTTGAAGTGTCCCGCCAGCCGGTCAATGTCAAGGTCTGCCCTGTGCGCCTCCGCCAGACTCAGGCAGTCATCAAAATCGACCCTGGTCCCGCGCATCAGCTTGCTGGAGATAAGATCGTAGTCGTTCAGAATCCCGAGGTACAGATGAGAATATTCCTTGAGTGGACTGTTGCCATCTTTTTCCAGTGGAGACGTCAGCAGCTCTGTCGTGTGGATGAAATTTCCTCTAAAAATATCAAATTGAAAAATCTCCCCGGCCCGCTTCCAGCCAAAACCGGTGACCGGTTCATACTCCAGCGCTCTGAGTTGCTTTATCAGATACTTATGTTCCTGAATATTCGGGACCATGAAATCAACATCTTTGGTCGATGGCTTGACCCCAGACAAGGTCATGGCCGTCCCTCCGCACGCGATCAGATGAACCTTGCGCTTGAGGAAACGGTTCCACTCTTCCAGAACGTTAAGAAGGTGATCTTTGTTCAGTCTATATTCCATGTGTGCTCTTTAGTTCAATGAATTGTATTCAAAAATACATTTGATTGTACATTTACATACAAAACATGTTTTTGTCAAGCATGCAGCCTCTTCTTAAACAACTCCTTCTGCTTCGGCGAAAACATCTGCGACAGGGCAAAGGCCAGGGAATACACCTCGTGCTGTCGTGCTTTTCCTTGCGCTGCAAATATACCCGAAAATACCCTTACCGCTTCTGATACAATCACAGGCGACTTCAAGAAATGCTTGACTCACCGATATACCGGTTATGATATTGCTTAAAATATCAGGTTGGGAGAGCTGGGTTCGGGGGCGTAGTGAAACAGAGGATATCAAGGTATTCGTCACCGGCTCATCGTCACAGATGCTCTCCCGCGAGATCGGCACCAAGCTGACCGGCAGGCATGTGTCCTTTGGAGTCTACCCGCTTTCGTTTCAGGAATTTCTGTGAAGATGTAATCGATACCGCTGGTGGCAGGATTCAGTGCATTCCGGCGGCAAAATTTCTGCTGGGACTTGGGAGATGTCGATAAGAGGAGCTTCAGCAGAGCTTATCGGATTCCTGGTCCTCCGTACCCAGGGCGAAAGGGAATTTACTCCCGCACATCCTTGCTCCAGAACTGCATGGGGTGATCCCGTTTGACACCATCGGTCTCTAGCCACATGAAGCTGGTTGTTACCCCGGGGAGCCGGGCAAAATCGGTACGGGCAAGAAATCTTGTGATGGGGATGTAGTCACGCGGTCGCAAAGGGTGATCATCGGGGCGCTCAACCGTGGCGCAGGTGAGTCTGTGGTAGCGGCCGAGGGAACGGATGTGGCTTTCCAGTTGGTCAAGCAGCTTCCGGCCCAGCCCGCAATTACGGTAGGCCGGGCGGAAGAGCAGTTCCCCGACGTAATATATCTTGTTGAACGGAAATGTCGTCCCGGCAAAGGCGTCAAGCATCCGGGCGTCTTCATGGATAAGCGGCATGCCTGCAACCGCCCCGATAACCGCTTGCCCATGATATGCGAGAATGATGCTGGCATCGGGTGCCTCAGAATAAGTACCCAGGTAGGTGAGCTCATCTTCTCTCCGCCCTTGATACAGATATGGATACTCCTGGAAAATTTCGAGACGGAGCGTTGCCACATCATCCAGAATATCTGCAATCGCAGTCCCGGTCAGTAATTGCCCGGTAATTTCCCTGGTTCCGTTCATGTCGAGCCTCTCTGCTGATTCCCGATGGTTCAAGTTCAATACGATACATTTCAGTGCGGAAGCTGTTGTCTATTCCGCAGCGGACATCTGACGGAGTTTTGTAATGTCCCGTAACGGCGGAGCACCGAATTGGCGGTTATATTCCCGGCTGAACTGCGAAGGACTCTCGTAGCCTACCTGGAATGCTGCAGTTGCGGCATCCAGTGACTCCGCCAGCATTAAACGCCTGGCTTCATGCAGACGCAGATGCTTTTGGTATTGCAATGGGCTTAAAGCGGTCATAGACCGAAAATGGTTATGAAACGAAGAAGTGCTCATGCGTGCCTTGGAAGCCAGATCATCAATGCGAAGTTGCTGTGCGAAGTTATTTTTCAGCCATACAATCGCCCCCGCTATATGTTGACTCTGACTTCCCACCGCCGCTATCTGACGTAGACGCGCCCCCTGTTCTCCCACAAGTAAAAGGTAAATGATCTCCTTCCGAATGATGGGAGCAAGGATCGGAATGTCGTGCTCTTCATCAAGCAGGTCGATGAGACGCTGAAAGGCAGTGAGCAGTGGCAGGGTGATTTCGCTGGTTGCCATCCCATGACCGGATTGTTGCACACGATGATGGGGAAAATTACTGTCAATGAGCAGCTCTGAAACCTCCTGTATGTCAAACGTTAACTTGAGTCCCAGTAATGGCCTTTCTTTGCTCGCTTCGATCACCTGGTAAAATGTTGGAAGGTCCACAGACGTGATCAAATACTGGTGATCGTTATACACATACGTTTCATTCCCAAGCAGCACGCGTTTAGCACCCTGCACGACCATGCAAATGCTTGGTTCGTACACTGCGCTCATGGGTTCGGTCGGTTCGTCTTCTCTAAAAAGCCATAAAGCCGGGATCGCGCTTGGAAACTGATTGCCTTTGTTAGTCCATCGAGCAATACTCTCTCTAAGGGTTTCACGCGTCACTTCCATCCTGTTGTTCATGTAATCTCCACATCTGATTGTTATTACGCAAAAAGATACAACTCTAACGATACATCCATACTATCAAGCCTGAACCGGCCTTACAATATTTACGGAGTCTTTTGTCCGATTAGGCAAGAATCTAAAAGGATTGATCTATCTCTGTTTCCATCATCAGGGGTACGATGAAATCGACAAGAGTCAAGAAATGGGTACCTATGGAAAGGAGTTAGAAATGAACAATAATGGCTGAACAGGGATTCGTAACGTTGTCTTTGGATTTGTCTTTCTGGGGAGAGAGTGAGGGACAGCCCCGCAACACAGTCTCGCCGGAAATCTATGCCGAGGATTACAGTGCTGCGGTGGATTTCCTGGGCACCCGGCCGTTTGTTGACAGGGATCGGATTGGCGCAATCGGGATTTGCGGCAGCGGGAGTTTTGTCATCAGCGCAGCCAAGATCGACCCGCGCATGAAAGCCATTGCGACGGTCAGCATGTACGACATGGGCGCTGCCAACCGTAATGCGCTCAAACACTCCCTGACCATTGAGCAGCGAAAGAAAATCATTGCAGAGGCCGCGGAGCAGCGCTACGTGGAGTTCACGGGCGGTGAAACCAAATACACCAGTGGGACGGTGCATGAGCTAAATGCGGACACTCACCCCATTCAACGTGAGTTTTTTGACTTCTACCGCACCCCCAGAGGTGAATTCACTCCTAAAGGCTCGTCGCCAAAACTTACAACGCACCCGACGCTTACCAGCAACGTCAAGTTCATGAATTTCTACTCGTTCAATGACATCGAGACGATTTCTCCTCGTCCCCTGCTGTTCATTACAGGTGATCTCGCTCACTCCCGCGAGTTCAGCGAAGACGCCTACAAGCTGGCGGCCGAACCGAAGGAACTCTACATTGTTCCGGGCGCCGGACATGTTGATCTGTACGACCGGGTGAACTACATCCCCTTTGACAAGCTCACAGCCTTTTTTGCCAAAAATTTGAAATAATACCCCATAACCAAAAGGAGAAAAACTTATGTACAAAGCAAAAGCCTATTCCGTTGCCAGCGCAACATCATCGTTTACATCCGACACCATCCAGCGGCGTGAGACAACCGAACGTGACGTGCAGATCGAGATCCTGTTCTGCGGCATCTGCCACTCTGATCTCCACACGGTCCGTGACGAATGGAGCAGTGTCATGCCCACCACCTACCCCTGTGTTCCCGGCCATGAGATCGTCGGTCGGGTCACTAAAGTTGGCACCGCAGTCACTGATTTTAAAGCGGGCGATCTGGTAGGAGTCGGCTGTATGGTTGATTCAGACCATACCTGTTCCAACTGTCATGATGGCCTTGAGCAATTCTGCCCAAGTACAACCTTCACCTACAATTCCCCGGATAAACACCTGGGAGGGGTGACCTACGGCGGCTATTCTGAAAGCATCGTAGTCGATGAACGCTTCGTGCTGCGTATCCCGTTAAACCTTGACCTGGCCGGTGTGGCGCCGCTGCTCTGCGCCGGGATCACGACTTACTCGCCCATACACCGTTGGGGCGATCTCAAAGACAAGAAAGTTGGTATCGTCGGCCTTGGCGGTCTGGGGCACATGGGGGTCAAGTTTGCCCGGGCATTCGGTGCTCACGTCGTTGTCTTCACTACCTCTCCAAAGAAGAAAGAGGATGCCCTCCGCCTGGGCGCCCATGAGGTCATCATTTCCACCAATGCAGATGAGATGAAGCAACACGCCGGAACTTTCGACTTTATCCTCGACACCATCGCCGCCGATCACGACATCAACGCCTTCATCAATATGCTTGGCCGGGATGGCAACATCACTCTGGTCGGCGCACCGGAGACACCGCTTCAGGTCTCTGCTTTTGCTCTGCTGTTCGGTCGCAAAAGCCTCTCAGGTTCGCTTATCGGCGGCATTGCCGAGACTCAGGAGATGCTTGACTTCTGTGCCGAGCACAACATCACCTCTGATGTCGAGGTAATACCTGTCCAGAAGATCAACGAAGCATACGAAAGACTGGCAAAGTCGGACGTGAAGTATCGCTTCTCAATCGATATGGCGTCATTGAAGTCGGAATAAGAAAAGAGCCACTTCTCGGAAGAAAAGTGGCCGTGTCTTGAGTGCGGCGCATTCCTGGATAAAACGGAGTCATTTGCGTTACATCTACTGTTTTGAACGGTTGCTCCCTATCGAATCACCAGTTGATCAACGATAAGTTTGCCGCTCTGGACGGTGACAGGGCCGTCCAGGGTGGTGGAGCCGCTGCGGCTGGTGAAGTTGTTGGTATAACCGCCGGAGATGGTGACTGTTTTGCCCAGGTTGAGGTCGAGAGGGCCGGAGAGGTAGATGTTGGCTGTCTGGATGATCTCACCCGTCAGCGCTCCATCATAGGCACTCTGGAGCCCGGTGAAGTAGATCGGGGTACCCCGAATGATGCGGATGTCTTGCGCAATGTGAGTGAAGGTGGCGGTGATGACTTTGTCCGAGTCCATTTGAACGGTGCAGTCTACGGCAGCACCGGTGCAGTCACCCGACCAACTTGTGAAGGCGGAACCGTCGGCGGCAGCGGCATGGAGGGTGACCTCGCCTCCGAAGGCGGCTGACGTATTCGTATTGGTCGCAATGCCGCCGGGGGTGCTGGTCACGATACCGGAACCGTTGCCACTGAAATTGAGGCTGAGGGTGTGGCGAACACCCACAGTGAGGGTGACGCCGACGGAGACGGTCTTGGCGCCGATGCCGCTGATAGTGATGGTGTCAGTGTAGGTGCCGGGAGGCAGTCCGGCGACAGCGGCAGCGACGGTAATCTGCCCCGCATCGCTACCTGAGGTGGGTGTGATCGTCAGCCAGGAAGCGCTTTTGGCTGCGCTCCAGGTGAGTGTGCTGCCGCCGGAGTTGGAAATATTCAGCGGTTGTGCGGCAGGATCGGCCGCTCCCTCAAAACCGGTGAAAAGTAGATCAGTCGGGGAGAAGCTGATGGCCGGCAGCAGATCACCCGTGCCGGCCAAGGCATGGAGGTAACCGCCGGAGTGGCGATATGCCGCAGTCGTTGCGGTTTCAGGCGGAGACAGGTGGTTCATCGAACCCTGGTTACGGTAGGCGGAAGAAGAGGAGCTGAGCCCGCCGGGGCCGATGGAGGATACGGTTATCGATGAGGCTGAGCATGGTGCCGCCAAGGCGAGTACCGAGAGAGCCGCCAGGAGATGGATGGTATGATTTTTCAATCTCATTGCTCCTTCCGGGAGAACTGCCCCACTCTTGATTACTGGCAATTGGCGCCCAGTGCCGTGTAGGTATCGCCATCATATACCCCCACGCAGTTATAGGTTCCCAGAGCATTCACAGGCCCGCCCGTAAGCTTGCTTCCACCGATTTTGAGGGTGAAGGCGGCGGCGCTGTTAGAGATGCTGAAGTTACTCCCCTCGAACGAGGAGCGGTCAATCAGCAGGGTGTATGTTGACAGAGATCCAGCCGTTATGCTGTTGACCATGCCGATATTGCTGTCCGCATAGGTTGCTGACGCGGTGACGTTGCTCATGCTCGCCGATGAATCTTTGTTGTACACGCCATAGCTGTTTGTCCCATTCATTGCTGTGGCGGTGACATCAATCATGGTCGGATGCGATCTGTCATTGTTGTACACACCGTAGATATACTTCGTCCCCGAAGCTGTGGCAGTGACATTGAGCATGGTAGGATAGGAAAAATCGTTGTACACACCATAACAGATTGTATTCGGGGCGGTGGCGTTGGCGGTGGCGGTGACATGGTCCATGATAGTAGAGGATTCTAAACCGTTTCGCACCCCATAGTTGGTTGTCCCATCTTTTGCGGTAGCGATAACATTATGCATGGTCGGAGAACTGTAATAACTGGCAATACCGTAGCTGGCAGTGCCTCCCGAGGCGGTGGTGGTGACGTTGCTCATTTTTGTGGAAGCATAGCTGTTGTACACACCGTAGTTGTAACTCCCCCCGGACGCGGTGGCGGTAACATGGTCCATGATAGGAGTGGATTCTGCTCCGTTTTGCACCCCATAGTTGGTTGTCCCATCTTTTGCGGTAGCGATAACATTATGCATGGTCGGAGAACTGTAATAACTGGCAATACCGAAGGTGGCAGTGCCTCCCGAGGCGGTGGCGGTGACGTTGATCAGGGTTGGGTCGGATGCGTAGTTGTATATGCCATAGTTGTTAGTTCCTCCCGAAGCCAAACAGGTAACGTTGGACTGTTTTGGGGCGTTATAGGCATAATAGTTTACAAGTGCCGCTACATTCGTTCCTGGTCCGATGTTTTTAATAGTCAGCATACGAATCTCGGCGCTGTGCCCATTCACCACGCCGCTCATTGGATATGAACCAGAGTTTACCGCACCAGTGATGGTCGTGACATTTTCTCCCGAGCCTTCAAGGTCCACGTACTGCTGCATAACCAGGGTGGTCGAACCGATGTTGTAGACCCCCGGCATGATCTTCAGCAGACAGGGGTTTGCTGCCGAAGGAGTGCCGCACCAACTGGCGATAGCCCCCATGGCGGTCACCGGGTTGGTGTAGTCACCGCCGCTCTGGGCCACTACTGCAACCTTGCCGTATTTCTTCTGTACGTTAAGAGGAAGGCGGGCATCCGGGATGGTGCCGGAAGTGAAGTTCGATGCATTCAGGCTGGTGAGCGTCGCACCATTGCCGGTGAAGGAGTTGTTGGTATTCGTCAGGATGAGTGTTTGTGAATAGGTTCCAGAAAGGCTGGTAGTGGGGACGGTCCCTGTGAGCTCTGATGCATCAAGGTTCGTCAAGTTTGCCCCGTTGCCGTAAAAGTTACCATAAATGACATTACCAACATTGGTCAAACCGAGAGCAAGCGAATAGATCCCGGAGATACTGGCATTGGGGATTATTCCGGAGGTGATATCCGTGGCGCTGTGGAAATGGCTGTCGACCCATTTTGCCCGATATGCATAGGGAGTGCTGGCCAAGGGTTGGCGGGGACTAAGTTCCACATCATTCCCAACTTTGATTCCGAGATAATAACGTGTGTCGAAAGGTAGTGTCAGGGGGGTTACGGCTCCAAGGCTGACCGAGTAGATGCCTTTGTCTATGGAGATGGTCTGATTCTCGGACCAGAGGGCGGTGCCTCCAGTGCTGGTGGTGTAAAGGGAAAGGGTGATCGTGACGCTGCCATTGACCGGGACTCCGCCAGCATCAGTGAGATAGCCCTGGTATCCCACTTCTTGCGGCACAGCGGCAAATGATCCTGAGGCAAGTGTCAGAACTGCGCTTAATATCATGCCTGTAACTCTCTTTAGCATATTCCCTCCCCTGTTAGCGCAACGGTATGTCATCATAAACCCAGTGCTATAATGAGAAACTATGGGGCCACGTATATAAGAGCGCAATTGGGATGTCAATGAGAAAAACATACAGGATTTGACGCGACTTCAACGCCTTAGGCCTCCAACAAAACCGTATGACAGAGAGAAGTTCTCGGTCTGGAAACCTGAATGAGGAGGATGGAAATATTGAAAATGAAGCGTGAGGATGTTGATACTGAAAAGCGAGTGGTTTTTATTCCAAAGCAAAAGCAGGTATGAGAGAACAGACATTGGTGAGAATATCAGGACACAGAACACTGGCTATGGTTGCCAAATATGCACACGCCAACGGAGAGCATATTCAGGCTGCAACGGATAAGCTGGTGCCAACCAGACATTCTCAACTTCCTTTATCTGGCCTATCAGCACTTCGCATTTTACAGTGCATAAAGATCTCCATGCTGTGAATTGGAGAGGGGCGCGGTTTCCCGCTTTTCTTCCAGGCGGCTGTGATGTGCTTTTCTTATCGGATCGACACCTACGGTTACCCACCCTGAGGAACGAAAGAACTTTGTAATCTTACCTGAAATGATAAATTCTTCGATTTGCGTTTTTTTGAGCACACCAACAGTGTTGTTTTTGAAAAGTACGCTGATAAGCATGACACCTCCTCCTTAGAAATACCCCGATTCCAAAAAAAGATAAAAATTCTTGCAGGGATAATAAGGAAGCCGGACTGGGTTGCAAAAATCAGTCTGGCTTCCCTGGTTTAACCTGCTCTCAAATCGATCGCCTGGAAACAGGATGCGTGCTGTAACATACTACGGGGCGGTAATGGTATTTGCGATTAAAGTCACCGCGGTTTGTGCCAGCGCCCTGCCGCTCAGCGTTGCGCCGGTATTCATCGAAATCAGCGTTTGACTCAATATGATGCCCTTGACGTCAGCCGTTGTTCCAAGGGTCGCTTTGCCGGATACCTGCCAGAATATGTTCTTGGCCTGTGCTCCGCCTTTCAGGGTGACTATGGCGCCGTTGTTTACAACCATATCGCCGGCCATCTGCAGGATCCAGATATCGTTTGGTCCACCAGCAAGAGTAACTCCATTTGTGATTGAAACTCCTGTGGACCATTTGTAGAGGCCGGGAAGAAGTGTCATCCCGCTGATATCTCCGCCGCCCAGTTCAGTGAAATTCGGTGATACTCTTCCGGCGGCGTCAGTGAATGCGGTTTCCATATCGCCAATAGCGGTGGTCATTTTAGTAGGAGTAGGCGGAGCATAGTCGGCTGCGTATATCTTCCCGGTCACTAAAGACGAAGTAGAAAATGTATTCGTGGAATCCGCGATCAGTCCAAATCCGGTCATGGAAGTTGCGGCGATAGGACTAACGCCCATACTGCCGACAATGGCGGTGGTTCCGGTGGTCGTGATTCCTGTTTTAGTCAGGAGCACAAAATTGCCGGCGGTGCCAAGATTTACAGCCTTGGGACCTGCGGCGCTTGTATCAGCGGTTGGAGTACGGTCATTGTCGTCACTGTCGTCATGCGAACCGGCGAAGGCAGGCAGGCTGCACATGAAAACACTCATAACCAGCATCGATAAAAGATAAGCTTTCCGTCCGATAAATCTTTTCATAAATTCTCCCTTTGGATTAATGTTAACGGTATTTGTGTGTTACTAACCTGCTGATACGTATCACTTTCCATTTTTCACCTCCCTCTAATAAACGTTGATAGCCTCCGTCCTGTTGCATCCCCTTCACAAAATCTCAAGAACCTGCATTTGAGTGAGACAGATAACGTGTTTAGTAAGAGCAAGCAGCCTGCCAATCAGCATCAAGAATGTGGTGGCTGGATTAAGCCATTGATAACAGCGTATTAGGTCGGAATGGAAAAATGCGAGGTGTATGAAATGACTGGTTTGCTCTCAGCTTTCTGCGGAAACCTCAAATAGTTGAAGAAAATTGTGTGGGTGAGGAATTCCGGGGCCATCATACTGCGTCGGCAATAGAAAAGAGCTCCTGCCACGCTCCCTGGCATTTGCCAGCATCTTTTCCTCCAACGGCGCCAACATCTCCAGCAACTGTTCGCGTTCGATCTTGCTGAGCATGACGTCATTCTGCTTTTTCAGGCTGATCAAGAAGAAGCGCATCCCGTCTGCCGCGACAGGCGTATAATGAATGAGTAAAAAGAGAAGTCCTGCTGACACATGTTACACAGTTTATACTGGCCCGGCAGAAGCGGGCCGAAAGGAGACACTCATGTACGCGATTATTGGAGCTTCAGGACATATAGGGAGCAGGGTAGCGGACAAACTGCTCAATAAAGGTGAAAAGGTGCGGGTCATCGGCAGGGATGTCACGAGATTGCAGCAGTACGTGAACCGGGGTGCCGAGGCGGCGGTGGGGGATCTGCGGGACACGTCGTTCCTGACAGGTGCTTTTAAGGGGGCGAAGGCTGTCTTCGCCATGATACCCCCCAATTATGGTGCGCCCAATTTCCGCGCCTATCAGGATGTGACGGGCATCAGCATCGCCACGGCCATCGGCGCTGCCGGCGTCACCCGCGTGGTGAACCTGAGCAGTCAGGGGGCGGACCTGCTCCGGGGCACCGGACCGATCGTCGGACTGCACGATCAGGAAGAACGGCTCAACGCCCTGCACGGGGTGCATGTCCTCCATCTACGCCCCACCTACTTTATGGAGAACCTGCTGGCGAACGTGCCGCTCATCCATGAGCACGGCTTTGCCGGTTCGTCGGTGCGTGGCGACCTGAAATTCGCCATGATCGCCACGGCCGATATCGCCGAACGTGCGGCAGGACACCTGCTGGCGCTGGATTTTACCGGCACGTCCATTCGGGACCTGCTCGGCCAGCGTGATCTCTCCATGAAAGAGGCGTTCACCATCATTGGCCGGCGGATCGGCATCTCCGACCTCGCCTATCGGCAAATTCCCTACGATGAGTTCGGCGAGGCGCTGGTTGACATGGGGATGAGCCGGAATATGAGCCGGCTGTTCATCGAGATGAGCGATGCCCTGAACCGGGGTCTGTTCGCTGTTAACCGGCCGCGGAACGCCGACACCACCACGCAGACTTCCATCGAAATGTTCGCAGATCTGTTCGCCGAAGTCTACCGGGGGGCGGCACCGCGCCTCGCTGCCTGAAGGTGCGTCAGGAACGCCAGACAGATAAGAAAGGCGGCCATTACTGGCCGCCTTTTCTTTTGGTATCTTTAGCCACCCGATCCCTATGACCCTCTATGGCTTCCGGGGTAATGGTCGTGCCAGGTTGCGGCATCAGTTCCCAGAACGGTTCCCGATCGAGACGGGAGAAGGGAAAGGCGATGCTGCTGGTCTGCCCCAGCGGGATGATCCGCCGCCAGTAGAGGTTGAACAGTTCGTTCAGTTCCACCAGAAATACCGGTTTCATCCCTCATAATTGTGCTCTTAAGCGGTGCCTTGCGATTGGTGGCGTCGGTCCAGATTGGGCCGGGGGCGCGGCCCAAGGGAGGCGAAGTGTTTGATTGAGGTGGTGAGATCAGTCATCGTTTCTTTCAGTCGGTCATACAATTTGTATTGAGTTGAGACACGACCCCTATTAGACCCCGCTGAATTGTTGGAACCTGAAAAACGATAACCTTCCCCATGACGCAACCGATAAACAGGCGCTTTCCTTCAATGGTTTGCGCCTGTATCCGTTTTACAGACATGCTACCACCTGCCCTGACCGGGATCGGCCTTTATGGGGCAAATATGGATATTGGTATTTATAATTCTGACAAAGACAATCGATATTCATCAAAAAGGTCTCGACATTCTTGAGCAATAAACATTTTACTTGGTGTTTTATTAGATTCATTATAGATAGCTTCTGTAGATAGTAAATTTTCAGTTGTTTGTAGTTGTGAGTCTAGCATGTTATTAATCCTACTATATATTAATTGCATATCACTGTTGGATATGCCTTTTCTAGTAAGAAAAACACTTTTAGGTTTATATTTTAAGTCACTTCGTAATAAATTAATATTATTTGGATGAAATGCCATACCAAGAAATACAAAAACTTCAGCCTCTTGCATTGCATTATGAACTTGTTTAAGTCCTTCTGTGTCCGAAACTTTTTCGGTATAAGTTCTTAAATTTGTAAGGATGTCTTCAGTTGTAGGATAGCTATTGCTACCAAATGAAACGTAATTGCCTATAGACCCATATGGACGATAAACAGTAAGTTTATCAACAAGATATTTTGCCTCTTCTTTTGATACATTATAATGCTTATAGAAGGCATGTAACAAAAAATGCTCCAAACTACGATCATAGTTGAAATTTACTACAATTACGTTATTAAAAACATCTTCAAGGTTTGTTTTTGGTAGCTGTTTTGTTAGTAATCGATAAAATTTTGAATACCACGTATCTTCAACAGAACTAAAATTTATCGAGTTATAAGTATTACGTGGATCGACATAGAGGGAACTATTTTTTTCTGCCTCCAAGATCGAATGTGCAATTGCCACTTTACCGCAAATTTTAATACATTCGTTATCTTGGTGGGCGTCAATAAAATCATCAATTGAATCAGACAATATAATTCCGTCGCGGATATGCCAGCAAGCATTTGCAATGTCATTAAGTTTATTAGAATATGTTTGTGCTAATCTTGAATATATTTTTAAATCCCCTTTATGCGTGCTATCGCTATAACGATCAAAGTTTATATCAAGTTTAGTAGAAATCTGTTTCCTTAATTCGGAACCTAGTGGGAAACCAACTTCAAAACTTGCTCCCGCGCCGAGTATGAATACTGTTTTTGAGTTGAGCATAAATTTAACCCCTCCACTTTTGACACGAAGCCATGTTTTTATTCATATCATTTCACCGTCAACGACTGACCCTATATTGACCCTATGAAAAGAATTATAAAAAAGCCACCTAGAATTTATAATCTAAGTGGCTGTTTTTATTGGCGTCCCCGAGTCGATTCGAACGACCGGCCCCTTCCTTAGGAGGGAAGTGCTCTATCCAGCTGAGCTACGGGGACAAAAGCTTTGTTTATGGTACACTGCACATCTAACGCCCTTGATTATCAGTGAAAACTCTGTTACTGTCCTGCCGACTAATCAACATTCATCAATGTTCAACAACGCCTAATAGCACTCAAAATCATTCAAAAACGTGTCCCAATTGGTCATGGATTGGTCATGAGAAAAGGGGGCTGGTCATGAAAAGAACAAAGGGTGATGCCCTGCCACTTAAAGAAAGCCAAGTCAAAAACTTCGCGCCGCCCCCGGAAGCTGCGGAAGCAAAGTTGTTCGACGCCAACACAGCCCTTGTGCTGCGCGCGAACCGGAGCCAAAAGGACGCGACCAAAATAACAAAACATTGGCTGCATCGTCATATTGTTGACGGGAAAAAGCGTTATGCACCAATTGGCACCTACCCGAAAATGAGCATAGCACAAGCCCGTGAAGCTTCAAAGAACTGGATGCCGACAGAAAAAACAAGCGCCACGGCGGCGCTGACTACATCAACGCCAGCAAAAGGGTATGCGGCAATGAGCTTTGGCGACGTCGTAGATACATATATCGCGAAAACGCGCAAACCGTCAACCACAAAGACATGGTTAAACATTGCCGAAACCTACCTCACAAGCGAGGAATTGCGCAAAAGGCCCGCCCCGTCAATTACTCCGGCTGACGCATGGCAAATCATCGAGACGGCCCGCACAAAACGAATGGTGCGCGAGAAAGCACCGCGAGGTGTCCGGGGGCAAATTATCGGGGAAATCCCTAAAAAGCCGACGCCCGGCGTGGCGGAAAAGCTGTTTTCCTTGTTGCACGCTGCCTTTGCCTCGGCTTTGGCTCAACCGGCGGCGGACGAAAAGATTTATATTAACCCGTTTGGCCGCATCCGCGACCACGATGTTTACGAGCAGGAAGTTACCAACCGTAAAACGGACGAACCCCGTGCCCTTACACTCACTGAAATACCGAAAGTCTGGTGCAATCTAAACAAACCGCACGGCCACGGGACGCCGGTAGCCGCCCGCGCGCTCATGCTCATGCTAGTAACGGGCCAGCGGCCAACCGAAGTAGCCTCACTGCGGCGCAGCGAAATTTTACCGCCCGACGAGGACGGCGACAGGTGGTGGCGAATACCACCGGAAAAAATCAAGACATGCAAAATGACGAAAAAAAATAAGTGGTCACCACATTTTGTCTATTTGTCGCCTCTGGCGCTGCGAATAATCGGCGACGGCGACGGCGATATTGTTTTCCCTAGCCGCAACACCCACGGCGAGATTACCGCATACGACGCACACAGCCTGATTAGCCTTATCAACAAGCCACGCGAGGGCAGGGTCGCTAAAGAAAAATGGGTTGGCGCTTTTGAGGCATGGTCGCCGAATGATTTGCGCAAAACAGTGCAAACCACGCTTGAATTGACACTCAAATGCCCGGCGGAGATTTCAGCAGCCATGCTCAACCACGATATAAGGACTAAAATCAGGAAAATCTATACAGTCATAACCGACGACACCTACCGCTTTGATAAGAAAGAGTGGTTCACGCGTTGGGCGGAGTGGCTGGAGCAGCATATCGGACGCGAGCACACGACTACAATCCGCAATGAGGACCCGCCAAAATACGATATTGAAACGCTTACCCGGCTGGTCGCCGACGGCTTGTCAAACCGGGCAATAGCTGAACAGTTTGGCGCGGTCAGCGAAACAGCAATCAGGATGCTGCGAAAAAAGTACGGAATTGCGCCACTCAAAGAGCGCCGAGCGCCGAGGAAAGTCGCCCGCGTAGAGAATTGAGGCGGGGCAGTGGTTGCAAAATACTCCGTTGCCGAGATGTGATTCGACCTATCCCTCAACAGCTATGTGCTATTCCACCGCTGATTTGCATTATACAGTGCTGACGTTGTATAATTGCCAAAATAACTCAAGGATTTTGCTTTTATGACCATCGTCAGACGAAATCGCAACAAGCCCAAGATTCCGACAGCAAATGGCACAACAATACTTAATGAGCTAGCGAAACGCGGCCTCTCTCTATCTGCCTGGCTCGATAATTATGGCCTGAACAGAAAATATCAGCGAATAGCCAGCGACATCATTTTCGGGAAAGCCCTCGGAATCAATGACACACGTGGTAAAAATGGTGGTACTGTCCGGGCGCTTATGACAGCTATGCAATCTGAGTTCGGTGTTGCATGGAGCTGGATGGCCACGGTTTCACCAAGCGATATGTCGTATTATCGGCGCCAACTAGTGAAAATGTCGAATCCTGAAATCCCAAACATTCGTGCATACCGTGCATCTTTTAATGATGACGACCCCGACGAACTGCACGCCCACATTAAATCGGAAGCCATGTGCATAGTGCACGGTTCTGATAGACTACGCTGTAAGCGTCTGTTGGTTGTCTTTAGAACATGTGTTCAACATAGATTGTGCCCGGTATGCCTTGCTAAGGCCGAATATACTTCCATACATATGAAAGTTAACAATCGTACAGGAGAACTGACGCGCAGCATGAGTGCTTTGACCTGTCAGAACGAAGAAGAGCAATGTAACAATGGAAACCTTATCACTAAAAGCAATTTATTCCCCCTGTTGGCACAAAAATATCCTGACAAAAGAAATAGCGTATAACGTATAAAAGTTTTCAAATCACATTAAGTGATGCTTTGAATGAGAAGGGCTAGCCGTCATGGCTGGCTCTTTGTCGTTTATGGCCGCAGGTTTAATTGTTTACCCAAACAAGTACATGTGACCTGGCATATATCTACTCTAATAGCGTAGATATAAACTTGATGAATATCCAGACACCGCTGGTTATAGCCCGTTTCTGCTATCTAGACGGTGTCCGGTCAATGTCCACTGGACAAATCTGCATTAGATTGTCCGGACATTTGTCCGGTAATCAAGTTATAAATACTAATCTACACTAATAGCGTAGATATAAGATAAATTCTTGGCAACTACTTGAAGTATAGTGGTTATATCGAGTAAAATCATATTATATCAAGGAGGCGATATGACGATAGCCACAAAAGATACCGAAGAGTATTACACCATTAAAGATGCGCTTGTCAGGCTTGGCATGCATGGAGAAAACGCTGCTCGTACCCTCCATCGCTGGCGGAAGTCTGGGTGCATCACGGATCTTGGGCCTGGTTCAGGACACCGTGTACGCTTGGAGAAGTGTAGTGTTGACAGTCTGGCGGCTCTCCTGGAGCAAAAATCTTCTGGATGTAACTATCTCCAGAGCAGAACTGTAGCTGAAACAGATGCCGGAACTCTCGATGCGAAACTGAACAATGTGATGGTTTGTATGCAGGAAGGCTTTGCTAATATGGCTCAGGTTCAGGAAATAATCGTACAACGTGATGCATTGGCCATCGTATGTACTCGATTGGAATGTGAGCTATCCGCTGAAAAGCAGAAAACGGCCAAACTCAATGAAAAGTGCAGATTTTGTGATACCGGCAAGATTGCTGACTTTATAAAGCAGATATTTAAGCGGCCGGCGAGATAGTTTGTTGAAGTGACATTGCTTTTGCATTTGCATTTTCAGGTGAATCCGACCAATGGAACTGACATGATGACGACCGATATTGCGAAAGGTGGTATTTGATAGTGAACAACAGGATGCTGAAACAGAGACTAAGGCCTGATTTATTCGAGCAATTACTCAAATTAAAGGTAATTGCACAAGAAAAGATGGTTGCCTTGCCCACGACCTCACTTCGTAAGTTGGCAGCTGCATGGGCGCATCGACTTGTGATGTCAGGAGGAGAGCGTCTCAAATTAGTGAAAAAACTTTCCGTTGTAGACCGTGGCGGCATGAGCGTGAAAAAAGCTCTTGAGCAATTAAATATTGCAGCAAATTCTGTAAACGCAGTTTTAATGTTTTGTCGCTACTATACAACTTCTCAGCCGAGTCTTTCAAAGAGCGCAACCCTCGAAATACGGCATGAAAACCGAGTTAGGGCAGCTGTAAAAAAATGCTATGAGAGTGTGATACGAATATCGGTTAATAATACTACCACTATTAACATGAACTCAGCAACGCCTGTGGTCTTGGTGAAAGATTACTACAAGTATGGCTACAAAGGGCAGCATAGCCGTCGACCGATGCATTGTTTTGAAACATGTATTTTGTTGCCGCCACTCTGGTATTCGCGAGTTTATCAACGTAATATTGCATGTTTAGGGAGATACTTTGTAGTTGATGCTCGTGTGCTATATACAACTGTAACAGGAGTTTGTGTTTTAGAAGCAGACGCCGCTAAGAACGATAGAGGGTGCATAGTAAGAATGCATAAAATACACATTGCCATAACAAAAACAGGTGTGGCGTTTTACGAAGATAAGCCGGCGTTATTTGTGAAGCTTCCGAGGGTTGCAGCAGATAAAGAGCGCTGCATGCTCTCGGCAGCTACAAAGAAGGCTGCATAACATGGGCATTTTATGTTGCGTCAATACCACCTCGGAAATAGCCTGACTTATTTACATTACTTATCAAGGGCCTCCCATGGGTCATCATCAACGAAAAGGTCTTCATAGCAGATTTCCTGGCCATTTTCTGTTGCAGGTACTATGTTTTCCTTAACAGGCATAGTCTCGTATATCAGTGATTTTTTGTTGCGAGGCCGCATAAATCTAATATTGGTGGAATTGTTTTTACCAGACTCCAGCTTAATGTCGTATTCCGGTAATGGCTGTCTCGTAGCGATTATTTTGAGTTCTGCCTTGATGTGACGTTTTGGTTGTTTGCTGCCGAAATATGCAACCATTTTGTCTAGCCCCATCAAGACTGTGCCTTGGCTGCCACAGAATTTTCGGGCCAGTTCGTAGGTTCTCTTCTCAAAAGGCCGTAATTTAAAATAGTCTGGGTGCAGTTGTAAAAGCTGGCTAGTAATTATCGCCTTATGCAGCCATTCATTCAATGTGATTGTAACAGTCGTGTTGTTTCTACTCCCTTGCCCAGAACGTTTATTATTAAAATCTGCCTGTGACAGGAGTGTGAATGGTTGCGTGGAACAGGATATGACTTCACCTTCAACACAGGTGTTGATGGTATACTTCGTGTCCTTGAGCCGTTTGAGTGTCAGCTCTAGCATCTCAAATCTTTTGGTTCCCTTTGCATCTATGTATTTGAAAAAATCGTGCGCTTCAAAAGATATTGGTTTTGGTTCGCGGCTGTTTTCCTCATAACTCTCCTTGTCGTAGCGAACCTTAACCAGAGTCATTACATAAATCAAAAGGTCGCGGTCATCTATGGTGGCACGACCAAAGTCGGCACTTGGTGTTATAACAATTTCTGTGACATTGCCCGTTTTCTTGTCGGTGTGTTTATACCCATATTCTTCATAATCACCAAGTGTAAGCGAATACATGGGATGAACTAGGCCAAAGATATCTGCCTTTGGTTGTACACCCGCTCCAAGCTTTTCTATCATGATAAATCCAATGTGGTTTTAATGCAGATGCATTTAATGATGTCGAAAAAATGGAATCATGAGCCATCAAACATATTATTCTGCCGACAAACATATTATTTCACCGACACAATGTGGTGCATGAAGCTAGAATATGCGGCTATTTGAGCGGTCATTTGTGACACAGTAAATATATTCTGTAAAGATAAATCAGCTGTTTTCTCTACCGTATATTTTTTTGACTTTGACCAACGTCAGTAGCGAGTTTTTCAGTATCCTGATGTTTTGCTAACACCATATGCGTATCTCTCCAGTCTCAACTCGCTTGTTGAAACCCGCTTAAAACGAAAAACCGAAAACCCAGGCCTTCAAGGTCAATGCGGTTGAGGTAATGGCTCTGGCGAATGCTCAGAATTCATCTGCCGTCACCGCGACAGCAAACGGCACACCCAGCGCCTCGAAGTGCTTTTTACCGCAGCGTACCTTATCTGCTTCGCTGGTACGGAGCTTCAGAAAATCTCGCGTACCCTTGGTTTCACGAACCAGATATAACGCCTGGTCATCGTGTTTCAGGATGGCCCAATCAGGGTTATAACCGCCAACAGGGGTATCTACCTTGAACCAACCGGGCAGTTTCACAAAAAGCTTGATGTCCTCGCGCTCGTCGAGGCGCATGGCAAATTCTCGCTCTATCTCGGAATCATAGACCACATATTCATACACCGATTTATTTACCGGCAGCGCAGTTAGATAGTTAATCAGCTCCTCGTTTTTGAAGAGCATCATCTCCCACGCCGCTTCGGTGCCGGTGCCGATAACTCGCTCATATTTGATGCCATCCACCAGCAGACGATGCAGCTCGTACTTGAGTATGCTGGCGACGGCGTCAAGGAAGCGCTGCGGGTTATTGAAGAATTCGTCAAGACGACCGGCCTCCTTCAGGATGCGCACCAGAGTCGAGCGTGTCAGCTCAGTCTCGTTTTGCAGGTATGCCAGCAGGTCAGGTATCGGCCGGTTGCCGAACTCAATCTGCTCCTCAGCAACGCTGACAGCCCTGGTGACAATGCCGCCCTTTTGAACGCCAAGTTGGCCGGCGCTGACGGTAATGTGTGGCTTTTCGATGCGCTCCATCCGTTTGATACCTGCAACGGCGCGCTGCACCAGTTCTTCAGTCTGGAACTCGACCCTGTATGTGGTCTTCGGTTTGATGTTATCCCATAGCGCCGTGAATTCCGGCGTGAGGTATATTTCTTTTTTCAGCTTATTGGGCCCGTCGTCACGTTCTCTGCGGATATGCCGCTCAATCTGGTAGCTTGCGAGCAGGTCAATGACGGCGGCGCGTAATTCTTGATGCGGTTCCGGCAGCTCAATTTTGAAGTCTTTGCCTTTTGGGTTGAAGGCTGGCTGAATGCGGCCGTCGGCGTCGAGCATTTTCTGTGCTACCAGCGCTGTGCGGATAGTCTCGGCGGCGGCGCGGCCGATATGCTTTTCTTCACCGTCAACAACCTGCACCAGTTTTGCCAGCGCGGTAATCGGCACCTTGCCGAAGGTGACTCCGCACTCTTCCTCGTACTCGGTCTGGAGCGCCTTGGCAAAATCCTCATAACTCTCGTTCGCCATTACATACAATTTATTGACGGACTCGTCAAAAACCCGCAGGCCGTTCTGGTCAACCGGCAACCGAAGGCCGCGACCAATTTCCTGCCGTTTCTTAACAGCGCTTCTGGTTTCGTTCAGGGTACATATCTGGAAAACGTTGGGATTGTCCCACCCTTCGCGCAATGCAGAATGGCTGAAAATGAAGCGCAGCGGTTCGTCCATCGAAAGCAGCTGCTCCTTCTCTTTCATTATCAGGTTGTATACCTCGTCATCGGCCTGGCTATCACCTCGGGTGTCTTTCAGTACGCCTTTCTTGTCTTTTGCAAAATAGCCGTTGTGAAGCTTCTCTATCGGTTGTTTCAGCCATTCGAGGTCTTTGTAGCGCTCTTCCTTGGCAAGCAACCGCAGCTCCGCCTCGAATGCCGCTGCAAATTTCCCCTGAATCAATTGACCGGCGGCGTCGTAGTCGCGGTAATTGGCAACCCTGTCGATGAAGAACAGGGACAGCACCTTAATGCCACGTTCCTTGAGCTGTATCTCTTTTTCAAGGTGGCGCTTGACGGTATGTTTTATCTGGGTGCGCCAAACGTCGTCACGCATACCTCCGCATTCTTCACCGAGTTTCAGTGTGCGGCCATTGTTGAAGCGGATGAACTCATTGCCTGGCTCGGCATTGATTTCAGCTACCGAGTACCCTTGGGCGTAGATGGCGCGCTCGGCGGAGAGGGTGTACAGGTCGGCGCCCTGCTTGACCGTTACCGTCTTTTCTTTTGGCCCGTCGCTGGTCTGTACATGAATTTTCAGCTTGGCCTTGATACCGGACTTATAGTCGATGCTCTCGACTCTGACAAAAGCGTCATTGGCGGCGCCTTCAGCAGCGGCACTGGCGACGACAATCTGTTTAACCAGCTTCAGCTCAAAAGCCCGTACCGGGTCAAGCCGATAAACCAGATTATACGGGTTGCGGTGGGTGGCAGAGTAACGAAGGGTGCAGAACGGATTGAGTGCCTTGATGGCCTCCTGAGCCTTATCGGTCGAGTCAACGCTTTGCGGTTCGTCAATGATAACAATGGGGCGCGCGGCCTGGACGAACTCGATTGGCTGGCGGCCGGAAAGTTTGTCGCTCTCTTTATAGATGACGTTACTTTTCTGCTCTGCCTCGGTGCCGGTGAAGTTCTTACGGAACGCATCGATGTTGATAACTAGAATTTGCAAGGTGTTGCTGGTGGCGAACTGGCGCAGCCGGTTCACCTTCTTGGCGTCATATACGAAATGCTCGAACGGTATATTGTTATACAGTGCTCGGAAGTGCTCAGCTGTTATCTCGATATTCTTCAGCACCCCCTCGCGGATTGCCACGCTCGGCACAACGATGATGAACTTCTGAAAACCGTACTGCCGCGACAGTTCAAAGACTGTGCGCAGATAAACATAGGTTTTGCCGGTGCCGGTCTCCATCTCAACCGAAAAATGCGGGCAGCGACGGGCCTGGTTGGCAGGGCCATCGAATAACTCCCATGCCTCCAGCGGCGCGGCAACATCGGCGACTTCAATATCGTTGGCGGCCTGAATTGTCCGGACATTGTCCGATAGCTTTGTCTCATCCAACACCAGGCGATTACCTATACCCAGCTCTGTCCGGTCTTGTCCGGCGTACAGTTCGCCAATGCTGCCCATATTGATAACGGAAAACTCGGGGGCACCCTGTGGCTGCCCATCGAAGAGGTCGGTTACGGCAGCTACTGCGTCAAGCTGGAACTGCTGGTTCGCGTCAAACTGAATCTTCATTGTGCATCCTTCTTTTTGCGTGCCTTGGCCGTGATTTTCTTGGCTTCCCGCTCGAAGTCGCTTTCATAGTCTCTGTCCTGAATTACGCGAAAAGTAGCATATTCGTCTTCAGCCAACCGCTTGGCAACATCATGAGAAACTTTGCCGGCATTGTTCAGAATCTCGTATTCATTGAATTGCAGGAAGCTGTCGAGTTTCTTTATCCACTCTTCCATGCGCATCGCAATTTGCCTCGCCGCCTGGTTCTCTGCATAATCGAGAAACATCGTGACTACCCGCTCTAGCTCTTTGATTTCTTTTTCTGCAAGGTAGTTTTTGGCAACAATCACGTCAGTTTTATGTATTTTGCCGTGAGGGGCGTTTTTCCATGTGGTCAGGCCCATGTTAGGCTTGGCGGCACTGGCACGTTCGGCAATGATTTCAGCGGCGGTCTGTCCGGTAATTGCCCAATGCAGTTTATTCTGCACTGTCTTGAAAAAGACCTGCGTTATTTCGGCGTCCTTCTGATAATCAATGCTGCATTGTTCGTAGATGTCAGTAATTTTGAGGTAGAAGCGCCGCTCACTGGCGCGGATTTCACGGATGCGCTCAAGCAGTTCATCGAAGTAGTCCCGGCCGAAATGCTTACCCTGCTTAAGGCGCTCATCATCCATGACGAACCCCTTGATGATGTACTCCTTGAGAGTCTGAGTTGCCCAGATACGGAACTGTGTCGCCTGATGGCTATTGACTCGATAGCCGACGGCAATAACCATGTCGAGGTTATAAAACTCTACGTTGCGGGTAACATCACGCTCGCCCTCTTTTTGAACTGTTCGAATTTTTCGAACAGTTGACTCTTCCGGCAATTCCTTGCTGGCAAAAATCTCCTTGCAGTGATAGCTGATGGTATTTACCTCAACACCAAACAGTTCGGCCATGCGCTTCTGCGAGAGCCAAAACGTCTCATCCTGAAAAACAACCTCAACCTTAACGGCACCATCAACTGTAGTATAGAAAAGTACCCGGCTTTCGACCGGCACAAGCTCTTTAGTCATAATCCACGCCCCCTTACACCGTCTTAAAGCTGGTGACGCCTTTGGTCTTGAATATCTGTACGGCATTGGCCTTCAGCTGGTCATTACCGACAAAACCTTCATCAAGACATACCACTCGTTCTGGCTGCGTCTCCGCCATGGCGCGAATCAGCTCAAGCGTCAATGCACGCTCCAGGCAGATTAACAGTGCGCCGCCGGCAACACTGTAGACGGTCTTCTCTGCGAGAGACAATGCTTCAACTGGTGTTGTTAGTGGGAAACCACTTTTGAGGAGGATTTCGTACAGTAGGTCATTGGCGCCGCGGTTGTCGCGGATATGGTCGATATGCAGTTCCAGCTGCCGTTCCAGCTCCTGTGCATCATGAGGAGCGTCTGCGTTCCACGTTTTGAAATTCGATTCTGATAGCTTAAAGACACGGAAGCCTCGGTCTTGTGTGCTGGCACCTTCAAGGTCAAGCTTGCCTGCATCTTCGTCGTTGAGTTTCTTGATGACTTGGCGGACACGCTCTTTGGTTATGTCGGCTATAGTCTGAAAGTCATCGCGCTCTGTTGGTTCTGGAAGCTGAACATTGACAAACTTGCGGTTGCCGCCATCTCTGTTGTTGAGGTCAATGACGGCATGGGCGGTGCTGCCAGAGCCGGCAAAAAAATCGAGGACAATATTGTTTTCCAACGACTTAGTCGAGAGTTGCATCATGCGCTGTATGAAAGCAATTGGTTTCTTACCGTTAGGGAAGGCAATGTCACCTTCTTTGGAAACGTTATTCCAGTTGAAATCAGCCCACAATGTGCCTGTTTTGCCACGGATATAAACATTCTTTTCATCTTGTCTTGCAATATCTCGAAGCCACGCGATTTGGTCTTTTTTAGAGCCCTTGTAATAGACTGTTGTTGGTTTCCCCTTGTTTTTTCCACTTCGAGGTATGTACTCAATACTGAAGAGACCTTCCTCTTCTCCAAGTGCTTCCATTACTCTTGTTCTGATTGAACTCTGCGCATTAGTATCTCTAAAAACGGTGTCGAAATGCTGTCTATATGCATCTGATTCAGTTCCACCTTTGTTGATAAGCTGAGCAATCGGAGTGAATACGAAGTTGTCATGTCTAAATATCTTAATTTCGTTTCCATCACCATCAACAGTCGTTGTTACAAAGGTTCGCATACCAAAATCAGTAACAGCACGAGTGTACTTCCAGCTTTTGTCTTCTTCACGCATTGCTGCAATATGCTCAGTCAATTCTGTTTCATCGAATGCCTGATTAAGGTCAAGTGAATTACCACTTTCTCGGTCTTTAACATAGACCAGTAAGAATTCAACGTTCTTTTTTAGCCGTTTGTCTTCACCGCCGCCACTTGCACCCGCAGAAGGTTTTGCTTTGACACAAATAGTGTTTATGTAGTTCTCTTCCCCAAACAAATCATTCATTATGGAACGTAAGTTGTTAAGCTCCTGGTCTCCGATACTGATGAAGATGACACCATCGTCGTGCATCAAATTTCTCGCCAGATATAACCTTGGATACATCATGTTTAGCCACCTTGAATGAAACCGACCGTCGGTGTCAGAGTTGGTGCCAAACTTACGCCCTTCGTCATCAATCTGCCCTGTGTATTCCAGATAGGTCTGAAGACTCTCAGAAAAATTATCAGGATAAATAAAATCGTTGCCGGTGTTATAGGGCGGGTCAATGTAAATCATCTTTACCTTGCCGAGATAGGACTTCTGCAACAGTTTCAGTGTTTCGAGATTGTCGCCCTCTATAATCAGGTTCTCGGTAGTATTAAAATTGATGCTCTCCTCTGGGCATGGTCGTAGAGTACCCATACTTGGTGCCTGAATAGTCTTGAAGCAATCTGCCTTACCGGGCCAGTTCATGCCATAGCGTTCTTTGCCGCCGTCAACAGCTTCACCGAGTGCCAGCTTCAGCCGCTCAAAGTCCAGCTTTCCGCCCTCGGTACGAACTTCAGGAAAAAGGCGCAGCAGTTCCTGCCGCTTATCTTCGGCTATGTCATGTGAAGTAATGTCGAGTTTTTCTGGTTGGTCTGTCATGGTTATGCCTCTCCACCTGCAAAGTTAATAATGGCTCTACAAAGACTGTTTAATGTTTGTGACCTGAGATTCTCATCGCTCGCAGCAGTAACCCAATCGGCTATAAACAGGTGGTTTTTATCAATCCCGGATTCTTGAGCGTAGTTCAGGCGGGCCGCTTCTGTTATTCGCGAATAATCAACAGCTGGAAAATCTGCTTTTACGGTTTTAGTAATATTAGTCTGCCAGATTGCATGATTATGACCCATTATGTTGCTGTCAGGAAAAGGGTTCTCATTGACACCAAGGAGACTCATTAAAGCACGGTTGTCTCGTTCGTGCTGCACCCGGTGTTCGGGTTTTTGAGTGTCAGTGTCAGCATCAAACACAATAAAAACCGGCAGCCCTAGTTCAACTGCCATTGCCAGCGGTTGTATGAGCTTGTCTTTTCCGTTCACAGGAATAAGATGGCATCCAAGACGCCTGAACTCTGGCCAAAGGCCAGACACATGCAATTCAGTAGTTATGTATGATATATCCTCAAGCCCCTCAACAAGTATCGGGGTGTGTGCAAAAAACATTTCCGCAATTCCTGGCTGCAGAGCTTGATGAATCTTGGCTACAAGCCCTCCTATTTGTCGTTGCTGGTCTTCTCTTGTAGCTTCTCGAATGCGGTTACATAGCTTCTGAAAAGTCAGGGAACTGATTGTTGAGCTTGTACCTTGTCCAGCGCGCCTGACGAGATTAACATTCTCGAAGCCATCGCCACTCACAAATAATGGGGAGTGTGTGGTAATGAGGATTTGATTGTTGCCCGTTGTCAATTCACAAAACACTTCAGCAAGGTGTCTTGCTTGGGGAGGATGCTGGTAAAGCTCAGGCTCTTCGCAACCTAAAATCAGAGTCGGTGCATCAGGTAACTCAGAACCGGCAAGTTCTTGTAGAAGCGCCAGCAGGTAAGAGCGTTGCAACCCATGCCCCATTCTCGACAAATTCCCGAGAAAATCACCTTCGCCGGTCTTAATTCCAGCAACTGGCTGTTGAAGCGTTACTGACTTGCTCGGGTCTGAAAGCCATTCCATGCCAAGTCTTACGTTTGGGTGTGCCCACGACTCAAGTCTTCTTTGCAGGGACTGAGAAATTTCGGTAAGGCTGGCTTGATTTCTGTCCAGCAGTTCACGGTATTTAACAAGGGTTTCAGACTTTAGTGCATCAAGTTCTGTTTCAAAGTTTGTACGTGCGCGGACAGCCCGAGCAATCAATTTTCCTAACGCAGTGTTCTTTGATTCCTGCCCTTCCTCGCCAGCATCTTTTACCGCCGGAACATAGACCCATTGAATAAAGGCTGCGAGTTTTCCGGTACTGTTCACTCCGTAGAAATTGTCCTCACTGGGAATTAAAATACACTGTTCAGGATGAGCTGCTTCATAAGCAATAAGTGCGTCTCTTTTATCGTCTTTTGTCTTTGCTGCCGGAAGTTCAGGAACTTGTTGCCGAAAGGCCTCGTAGATAGTAGTAAGGTCGGCAGCAGATGCTTTTGCTTTTTCTGCATCAAAAAAACGTCGAAATTCATTGATGCCCAGACGTTGCCCAAGGTGCTTGACTGTGCCGTGCCCACTAATTGGGTCAAAGGGGGCTTCCGCCGTGACAACAAGCTCATTTTGCCGGACATAAGCGGACAACTCCTCTTGTGCAACTTGACCCAGGTCGTCAAAGGTAACTGTTATTCGAATAGGGTTTGTTGTGTCCTTGCAGAAATAATCTTCATCAGAAAGTTTGCTGATGTCCGTAGATGAAGAGTTCTGCTCTCGAAAAAATACATTAAGCGCTGCCAGAACAGTTGACTTCCCTGCTCCGTTCGCGCCGACAAAACATGAATATCGGTTGAGGCTAATCGTCTCGTCTTTGAAACTCCTGAAATTCTCAAGCCTGATTGACTTTATCTTCATTTTTCCCCTCCAACAATGCATGTAATCACAAGAGTATTCCGGGTTATAACAAGCTCCATCTAAGTAAAAACAGCTCTTTCTGCTCAATCTGCTGCTCCAGCCGTTTGCCTATCTCGTCAAGCAAATCATCCTTCTGCCGTTCAATCTCTCTGCTGGCTAGGTCATAGGCGCGCCATGCCTCGTCCCGCTTCGACTCAAGAGTTCGCACGGCCCGTTGGCGCTCCAGCTTGTCCGGCAAAGTCGGTGCAGTACGTGCGCCTTTTCTCGCTTCTTTCAGCGCATCATCGAGGTCTGAAAGCTCAACCTTGAGCGATGTGCGCCGGTCTTCAGCCCATTTGTCCAGCTTGTCCATTTCGGCATCGAACCAGCTACCATTGCGCGCCGTCATCTCGTCAAGCAGCTCCTGCCGCCGCTGGGCCTGTTCAAGCTCAAGCTTTACAGTGATTGCTCTTATAGGCGTTGCGCATGTTTTTACCTGTTTTGCCGGTAAATCGAAAAATCTCCGACATTGCGCATCGTCCAAAGGGTCTCCGTCATCGGTTATGCCGCACAAAATAAGCTGGTCTTCGATTTCCAGGGCACTCATAGTCAACAGGGCACAAGTGAGCCATCCGGTCTTGCCCCGCAACGAGTTGAGGATGGCAATATTTTTGCCGCTGCTGCTTAGGTCGAAGATCACATGAGCGGGTGCCGGCGCCAATGCCATGCCTCGCTGGAGTACATGCTGAGCAAGGGGGTGCCCGACGCGGTAGGTGTTGGCGTCTTCAACCGCTTTCCCCATACGATAGGGGCCAGGGTGAATAATTTCGGTCGGGAATGGATTAGAGCTGAGGGTAAAGCTGAAATTCTGTTCCTGAAAACTGGCATGGTTGGCCAGTAGATAGCAGGTGAGCCGCCATAGCTGTTCGTTGAAGCGGTCAAGCAAATCATGGCTCTGAATTTTCACCTTCTCGACTACTTCTGAATCAAAATTATCGAGGAGCTTTTCGCGCGCGTCGCGCTGGCCAGCTATTATCTCCGTCTCCAGCTCGCGCTGCAGCTGGTCGAACTCAAACTGAATCTGCTCTGGTGTGCGGCACTGCTGATAGATAGCTGCAATGCGTTTCTCAAAATCGACGCCGGATTCCACAGCACCAAGAACCTCATCGCTGGCGCCAAACACGCCATTAAAGAGGCAGAACTTCTCGGCAAGCAACTCATACACCCGTATATCGGCCGCGTTGCTCTTGTTGATGAAGTTAACCACGACAACGTCGAAGCGCTGGCCGTACCGATGGCAGCGACCGATGCGCTGTTCAATGCGCTGCGGATTCCACGGCAAGTCATAATTAACAACCAGGTTGCAGAACTGCAGGTTGATGCCTTCAGCGGCCGCCTCGGTGGCAATAAGAATCGAGGCATTGTCACGGAAGTTTTCTACCAATGCCGCGCGCATGTCGGCGGTCGCAGAGCCAGAAATTCGGTCGGTTCCCTCGTGTTGCTTCAACCATTTTTTATAGATATCTTTCGAAACTGGGTCGTTATTGGTGCCGTTAAAGAGCATCACCTTACCGGCAAACTCGGTCTGATCCAGAATACGCACGAGATATTCTTGTGTGCGGCGCGACTCGGTGAAGATTATGGCTTTCTGTTGAAGCGTTGCTGCTCCTTGCTGCTTCTGGGCCTCAGTAGCTGCTTCAAACCCGCGCCGCAATGCAGTCAACAGAACATCACCCTTGGAGTTGCTGACAATAGAGTTAGCCAGCCGGTGAAACTCACGCAACTGCTCCATCTCTTCTTTCAGTTCACCTACCTGCTCCGGTGACAATCGAGCCTTTTCCGCTGGTGCGGCACCGTCGTCATCACCCTCCCACTCATCCGCCAACTCGTCGAGTTCTTCGATGTCTTGAGGCAAGTCATCCGGTACGGAGTCAACAGATGTCGCCGCCAACTCAGCCGCTTCCAGTTTTTTAACAAGCCCGTCGAGAGTTCCAGAAATTGCATAAGTTGATGATGCCAGGAGCTTACGCAATATCAGCGTCATGAGCTGGCGCTGGCTTGCGGGCAACGCATAAAGGGTAGGCTGTTGGAGATAGTCAGAGACAATGTCGTAAAGTCGCTGCTCATCGTCTGACGGTACAAACTCCTGCACCAGTGCATGACGGTTAGTATATTTGATGTATTCCAGTACCTGCCGCCGCAGGGTGCGCTTGCAGAGCGGCTTCAACCGCTCCTTAAGGTCGTCGAAATCAGTGTCATTGCCGAGCCGAGCGAATTTAGCCTTGTAGCTTTTAAAGTCACCAAAGGCAAAATCGTCAATAATGCTGACAAGGCCATACAGCTCTAAAAGCGAGTTTTGCAGTGGCGTTGCGGTCAACAGCACCTTGGGGAAGGGCGCGATGGCATTTTTAATGGCATTAGCAATCTTGCTGCTACTTTTGTAGACGTTGCGCAGCCGGTGCGCCTCGTCGATGACAACCAAATCCCATGGTGTCTGCCGAAGATACGGCTCTTTGGTGCGAGCGAACTGATATGAACAGAGGACTATACCGTCCTGATTAAAGGGGTTGAGGTTGCCGCCCTTGATAATCTCGTTAAAGCTTTTGTTTTCAAGAATGACAGAGGGAAGAAAAAACTTGTCAGCCATCTCCTGGCTCCACTGCTTGCGGAGGTTGGCCGGTGCGATTACCAACAGGCGCCGCTTGCGTTCGGCCCACTTTTGGGCAAGCAGCAGACCTGCTTCAATGGTTTTGCCGAGACCAACCTCATCAGCCAATATGGCGCCTTTTGAAAATGGGCTGCGAAACGCAAAGAGCGCCGCCTCTACCTGGTGCGGGTTGAGGTCTACCTGTGCGTCAGCCAGAACAGAAGCAAGTTTTTCGACACTATCTGATGAGCAGCGCTTTGTCAGTTCATGTGCATAATATGCTGCGTGGAAGTCAGTCAAACTCATTAAGGCAGCACCTTTAAGGTCTTAAATAAATAGATGTAAAACTACTATAAATAGGCGAAGTATACAAGCAAACAGCAGTAAATGACTTTATAATTATATGCCGGTTGACTATCGCTTAAAGTCTTTTGGCAGTGGCTGGCTTTTCAATAATCCGGTCGAAATAATCACTAGCGGCTGCATTATATATTTGATATATTCGCTGCCATGAAACAGCAGGCAATGTGGGGGGAATATGGCTAACATGCTTCGAAAACTTAACAATGGTCTTTCCAGTGATATTAGAATTCCACAAAAATATACATTATATTTCTTGTATATTTGTCTGATTTCCTTGGCAGTCACCCTTTTTATGGTCAAATTCAATTTAGGTCCAAAATACTATGTTGCAATTTCAATATTATTTACCATTTTATCTATCTCACTTGCAGCTGTTGCCTATGATTATGTTGTTTTGATTGCTTCTGTATGTTGTATGCATGGAATCTTAGCCCCAGTAAGCTATCTAATTAAAATACCATATGGCATTTCGGAATACTTTCAGACATGGGGAGTAGGTGTGTTTCTGCTGTTTTTTATTACGATATTAGCATGTGCTCAGCTAAAATTCGGTTCAGCTGATGCTAATACTCATGAGATACTAGAGGAAATCAGAAATAGATAGTGATAAGGATGAAATATGTCTTGGAAATGTGATGCTTGTGGTAACGACAACAGTGATAATAATGTCATAAGATGTGTCTGTGGTGCTGAAAATATATATCATATTGAAATTAAATGGCTATCCGTAAAAAGTCGTTGATTTGCGATTTTTGTTTGACGATGTAATTCAATACCTAAAACGTAAAAAGCCGTTGGCGGTCAACACATATTATGCTCATGTGATATCGTAATATGTCGTTGAGGCAATTTCATTCTATTCATAATAGTGTCTGTCGTTAATTGAGCGCCGTTCCAAATTACCGGAGCCGGCACATTATCTGCTTCAATGCCCACCATGAGCCCATAATGCTACCCTGCATCGATTTTTTTCGCCCCCTCAGTTGCGCCCCCCCCCCCCGATGGTATGATCTCACAAGTCATATTTGAACGTCGGATCAGCTGTTTTGCCAAGAAGAGAGACGCTCTGAAATACCACAAAGTTGACACACCAAATGGAGAGCCATATGACCACACCCGAACTTAAGAAAGCACGACATGAAAGGGAGTTGAGAATTCAGCGGCAAATATCTTTTGCCTCAGGACTTTTCGAGGGAGACGTCTCGATACGCACCTTGCTGGAGTCGCTCATCGAAGGGGTTGTCGTCATCGACGAGTCCGGGACCATATTGCTGATGAATACCGCTGCCGTGCAAATGTTCGGCTATCGGGAAAAAGAGCTGATCGGTAAGCCACAAGCAGTTCTTATTCCTGAACGCTTCCGCAAAAGTATTGAAGAGCGCCAGGCGGGTTACTTTGCTGTGCCCAGAACCGGGCCAATAAAAGAACACATTGCCCTTTCCTGTCTTCACAAGGATGGAAGAGAGCTTTACGTGGAAATCAACTTGAGCTTTATTGAAACCACCAACGGCGTTCTCGTTATAAGTCTGATAAGCGACATAACACTCCGCAAGCAGTTGGAAGCAGAAATCCAGAATGCCAGGGAATATGCCGAGAACATCGTCGAAACCGTACGCGAGCCGATGGTGGTGCTGAATTCGGACTTGAAGATTCTCACCGCCAACCACAGCTTCTACGATGCCTTCAAGGTAACGCCCGAAGCAACAATCGGGAATTTCATCTACGACCTCGGTAACCGGCAATGGGACATTCCCAAGCTGCGGGTGCTCTTTGAGGAGATCCTCCCCCATGATACGGTGTTCAACGGCTATGAAGTCGAGCATGATTTTCAGGATATCGGCCGCAAGATCATTCTGCTCAACGCCCGGCAGATTTTCAGGAAAGATATCGGCTCACACATCATCCTTCTGGCCATGGAAGACATTACCGAACGCAAGCAGGCGGAGGAGGAAATCGAGAGGGTGAACACCGAGCTTGAGGCGGCCAACCTGGAACTGGAGGCATTCAATTACACCGTAGCCCACGATCTTCGAAATCCATTGAATGTTATCAGCAGCTACTGCCAGATGATCAAGGAGTTTTACGGAGACAAACTCGACGAGAAGTGCCTTCATTACATCCAACAGGCCTACGAAGGCACCCTGCGCATGAGCCAGCTTATTGAGGCGCTACTTAATTCCTCCCGGCTGGCGCATGTCGAACTGAACCGGGACAGAGTCGATCTCAGCAGCATTTTTAAAGAGATAGCCACGGAACTGAAGGGAACGGAGTCCGCGCGCCGGGTCGAGATCCGGATTGCCGATGGGATAATTGCCGATGGGGATGCAAACCTGCTGCGGGTTGTCTTGGACAATCTTCTCTGTAACGCCTGGAAGTTTACTGCCACGCGGGAGCAAGGGCTCATCGAGTTCGGCGCAACTGAGATCGGCGGCAAGCCGGTCTATTTCGTCCAGGATAACGGACACGGCTTTGACATGGCGGATGCAGACAAGCTCTTTGCCCCATTCCAGCGACTCCCCGGTGCCGAAGAATACCTGGGTTTCGGCATCGGCCTGGCCACGGTGGAGCGAATCATCCGCCGCCATGGCGGCAGGGTGTGGGCCGAAGGTGAACCGGGCAAGGGAGCGATCTTTTACTTCACCCTTGCAGCGGATTGAGTTCCAACCTGAACCTGAATCAGCGGAGAATGAAACCATGAAAATTCTGATAGCGGAAGACGAGCCCGCGTTTCGACGCCTTCTTGAAGAGATACTGGTCAAGTGGGGATACGAGGTGGTCGTTGCGCGCGATGGCAACGAGGCATATCAGGTTCTGCTGTCGGAAGATGCACCGAAACTTGCGATCCTTGACTGGAAGATGCCGGGCATGGAGGGGGTAGAGATTTGCCGGAAAATCAGGAGAGATGCGGGAGAGTTTTATACTTACATAATTCTTCTGACGTCGCAGCAGAGAGACGAGGATCTCGTCATCGGCATGGAAGCCGGAGCGGATGACTACATTATCAAGCCATTCAAGCACAACGAATTGAAGGTTCGCCTTCGCGCCGGCAGGCGGATCATCGAACTGCAGGATGAACTGTTGGCGGCCCACAAAATCCTATATGCAAAGGCCACCCACGATTCACTTACCGGCTTGTTGAACCATGAAGAGATCCTCAGCATTCTGGACAAGGAGCTGGCCAGGTCCGGGCGAGACGGGGTTTGTGCCAGCGTAATCATGGTAGATATCGATCATTTCAAAATGGTAAATGACACATACGGGCATCTCGCGGGAGACGCAGTGCTCCGAATAACCGCCGAAAAAATGTATTCCATGGAGCGATCATACGATTCCATCGGGCGTTACGGCGGCGAGGAGTTCCTGATTGTCCTCCCCGAGTGTTGCCTGGAGTGTGCTGTCGCTTTCGCGGAAAGACTCCGTTCCTGCATAAGCCAGGATAGCATGGATACATCGGAGGGGCTGATACCGGTCACCATCAGTCTCGGGGTGGCTGTAAGCGGCAAGGAGGGGAGACAGGATGGGCACTCCCTTGTCAAGGCTGCCGACGCAGCCCTTTACAAGGCCAAGGAGAATGGGCGCAATCGTGTTGAAGTGGCTGCATAGTGGATGCTTTAATGGGTTCTTTAGCCATTGTTTTATCTTGAAGACCTACGCTTAAAGGAAAAGACCGCCAAGTTTACATATAATCTGGAACGGTTGATGATTGAAGCTCTCGGCGATACATATGCCCGGAACCCAAATAAGCAGTGGTGTTTTTTATAATTGATTCCTAATATGCACTATGTATCAAATAAAAACGCCGCTTACCTGCACTTAGGCGGATAAGCGGCGTTGACATTCTTTATGCAACATTCCAGAAGGAGGAAGCAAAACCTCAAATCGCGCGACGTTCCGATTATTTAAGCATTAAGCCATTCGGCTCGTTAGCCAGTTTGAAAGTACGATAAATTATGCAAAAAACATTTATGTAAACTGAGTTCAAATGTCAATATTTTTAATGTTCGTTTAAGTTGGCTGAATTTGACAACTATTTATAGATGCTTATGATAGGAAGCTGTTGACATATCTTGCTGTCGCCGATATCAATTTAATATCTATTCCACACCCAACCGGGTGCCCCTTCCAAATGCGCCAGACGCATATCCGCACGACAAGAGCGAAGCTCTGTCCAGAATATCCCCAATAGTAGTCAAAGCCTCACTTTTGTAATCAGCAGCCGTTTGCTGTGACGCCACCGTTATCAGCCGAGCTGGCTTTTTATCGCCTCTCTGCGTCTTCCTGGAAATCCCTGTTTTTGCGGCACCACCACGCTTTATCACCCTCATTGTTAATCAATTTTCCACACAATTCGCCAATCAGCAGGAACGCATTAACACGTCCGCAGGTCTAACAAAAATCAACCACACAAACAGAAAAGGAGAGAGCACATGACAATCGAGACCTTATTCGGAAAAGAAGAAACTACCAACAAGCCGAGAATAATCAGATTCAAACAGATTAAAGCTGTTTACGAAACTCTAACTGTCAGAGAGGAAATCACAAATTATCTGAAAACTGGACAACGCTACACAACACCGTCGCAGGTTTCAGATACGTTCCAGTTCCTGATGAAGGAAATCAAAGAAATGTTTATCACGCTTCATCTTGATGGCAAGAACAGAATTCTGGCATTGGACGTTGTTAGTATCGGCAGCCTTAATCAGTCGATTGTTCACCCGAGGTCCATTTTTTCGACAGCATGCCTGAGTTCAGCCTCATCAATTTTATGCTTGCATAACCATCCATCAGGAGACCCGACACCGAGCAGTGAGGATATTGCAATCACCCGACGGCTCAAAGAAGCGGGCGAAATCATGGGCATCAAGATTTTAGACCACATCATAATCGGTAACGGTGAGTACCTGAGTTTTGTCGAACGAGGGTTGTTATAACTTAAAAGGAGAGTGCCATGAAAACGAAGAACTCTGACACCAAGGCCAACGTGGCGGACATTATTACCAACATCATCATCGAAAAACTGGAGGCTGGCTGCATCCCCTGGCGTAAACCGTGGAACGGTAGCGCTGCGGCACCGAAAAACATTGTTACTGGCAAACCGTATCGCGGCATCAATGCATTTTTGCTTGGCTGCACTGGCGGAACATGGTTCGCCACATACCGGCAAATTCAAGAAAAAGGCGGTAATGTTAATGCCGGCGCCAAGTCGCTGCCGGTAGTGTTCTGGTCAATCAAAGAAGTCGCCGACCGCACCACTGGTGATGAAAAAACCATCCCAGTACTTCGTTATTATCGCGTTTTTTCTCTCGATGATGTCAGCGGAATAGAGCTGCCGGCCGTAACCGAAATAACCAGGCAGTTTTCACCGATTGAAGCCGCCGAGCGCGTTATAGAAAATATGCCGCAGCGGCCGGAAATCAAGTTCGGCGAAGCCAGGGCATATTACTCGCCATCACTGGATTACATTAATATGCCGCGGCATGAATTGTTTCACAGTGACGAAGAATTCTATCAGACGTTGCTACACGAATGTGGTCACGCCACTGGCCACAGTAGCAGATTGAGTCGCGCTACTGTCACAAAATCTGCGTATTACGGGAGTAGCGACTATGGCATGGAAGAGCTTGTAGCAGAAACCTGCGCAGCCTTCGTTATGTCTGAAATCGGTCTTGTCAATGCGACTATTGACAACAGCGCAGCGTATATAAAAGGGTGGCTTGCCGCCCTCAAGTCTAAGGATAATCGCGGCATGATTATTCATGCCGCTGCCGCCGGACAGCGCGCCGCCGATTTCATCTTGAATCGGCGCGAGTCTGACGGCAGCTAATATGCGTAACTGTGCCGGGGGAGTCTTTTCTCCACCCGGCACTCTGTTACCACAGCAGTGCATTTTTGTGGCCCGTCTCTGTCTAAAGTTGAGTATGCGCGGCTAGCGCTACGAGGCAAGAGATAGAGACGGGCACTGCGCCTGGTCTGTGATGCCGCGTTTTATCCGGCTTCACACAAGTTGAATTTTGCGGTAGAGCAGCGACAACCGCAAGAGTAGAAACACTAAAAAGTAATATACCTCCATCATGTGATGGCGCGGGCATGCGACAAAAAAGCATGCTAATCAGGTCACCAGACGACCCTATGCAGGGTTCCATGCGATGCCAACGGCAAGACATGGAAATAACGTCTGGTTGCGGAATGAACACCATTGTCAACAATGGCTGGGGTTAATCCTCCTTCTGCAAAAGTCTTATCAGACTTTCGACTTCATACACTTAACAAACTTTTCGCGCCGAGAACCCTTCCATGTGAGCCGTTGTTGACGGCTGACGTGGGAGTGGGAATCAAATATGTCGGAGGTACAATATGGGTAGGAAAAAATGCAATTCTGTAACAGTAGGACGAAAAATGACGAAGGTTGAGTGGGAAGCGGTGTTTGTACCAGGGCTATTGCTCAAAAGGTCATCGCGGTCAGTAGATGAGATTCACAGATGTTTACGCAGGTTCGGCAGACGGATGGAAGAAGGCTATGGCCTTAACTCAATTACTGAGATTAGTAGTGAGCTAATTGAACTTTATTTTACCGAATTAGCTGGCCTGTCTGCCAGTCGTATTGCAGCACATGCAACGGCGTTACGCATTCTCTGCAAAATGATGGGGGTGCCAGAAATGGTTCCGACAAATTCCCAGTTAGGCTGTACTCGCATGAGTCAGAAACTGAATGCGTCAATACTTACGGTGGCAGATGATGACCAGAAAGAATAATGCTGCCAGTACTGCTAGTAAAAAAATGTGTAAAATTGAATATGAAGCACGCTCCATAGTAGGGAAACTCAGGCGTGGTGCATCGTTGACCGTCAAAGACAAGCTGCGTTGTATCGGTAATATTGGCCGGTGCATGCAGCGTTATGGGTTAAATTCAATTCGTCACATGAAACCGGCGCACGTTGCACGATATTTTGCTGAACTAAAAACGGCATCCGGCACGAGTCTCTCTGCTGGTCGTATGGCGAACCACGCAACTGCAATGCGGACGCTGTGCCGCGCAATAGGCAAACCGGATATAGTGCCGAGCAATTCGCAATTAGGTTGTGCGCGAAATATTGCGAATCGCACTAAACATGCTGATGAACGCGTCAATCTATCTAAAATGCAGGATGTAGCTGCAAAGCTCTCTGAGAACAACCGTCTGGCTTATTCTATGGCATTGCTTTTTGGCCTTCGCCAGAAAGAATCGGTCTTGTCCTGGAAAACAGTGACCAGTGACGGAGTTGAAAAACTTGTTGTTGAAGGGGCTAAAGGCAACAGACCACGCGAAATTCTGATTGAAAATGAGCAGCAGAGAGCCGCACTCAAGGCGAACCAGGAGTACCGAGCGAGCCATGAGGGCAAGCTTATCGACGAGGGCAAAAGTTTGAAACAGGGAATAAAGCAGCTTCAAAATGAATTGTCTTCAGCTGGCGCCACAAGAATAAGCGGTGCCAATATGCACACGCTCAGGAGAGAGTGGATTATTGAACGCTGCGAAAAGATACTGGCAGCGCCTGAAGATGCTAGAGATAAAATGATTGAGGAGCTGGTTTTCGAGACCGGCCATGGTCGTTTGGAAGTCATTGCTTGTTATACGGCGATGCTTAGTGGAAATTGATTAAATATAAAAAGGTGCCAACTCCGGTGGGAGGGGGGCACCTTTTTGTGTGGGCAGCTTAATTCTTGTCCAGCGGGTGCTGGGCCATCCACGCTTTTACTGAGTCTAGGTGGTACATGCGATTCCGTCCCATTACTTTGAAAGACGGAAATAGGCCCTTGTCACCCTGTTTCACCGCGTCATGGATTCGGCGCAGCACCCAGGCAGAATTTGCCGCTGACGACTTGGTGCCGCGTCCCACCATTTCAAGGAACTCTGCCTCTGTAATCATAGTTGTAGTCGCTGGCAATTGCTGTTGGCTCTTTGGGGTAGGAGCTAGTGCTTTTGCCTCAAGTTTGGAATAATAATCAATAATTTGTCGGTCCCTGAAACGCGTGACGCTCTGACGGTGCATTGAGTCCAGCATCTTAATCTTTTGCTTCTCAATAGTTTCAATTATTCCAGGCTGTTCAAGTGCCTTTAGAATTGCCTTTGTCTCAGGGGCGTTGGCGGCCTCATCAAATAATCGCTGCACTCCACGCCTTTTCTTTTTGTCGTCAGCCTTTGCCATAAGACGCCTCACACTATGTTCTTATAATGCTATCTATAAGTTATAGCAAAATAGGACGGTATAACATGTTGATTGGTCATGAATAGGTCATGAAAATCGCTTATTAATAAAAGCGGCTTGTGCAGATGTGCGCAAGCCGCCGTAATTGTTTGTAAATATTGTGCCTAAATTATCTACCACCCCTTCCTTAGGAGGGAAGTGCTCTATCCTGCTGAGCTACGGGGACATATATGAAATGCTGGAGTGGTATAGCAGAGATGGCGCTTCTGTTCAACCACTTTCCTTAAAAAGTGAGCAATGAAAAGACCTTGCCTTTCGGCAGCCGGTTACGGCCGTTCAGAAAATCCAGCTCGGCCATGAAACAGCACTCCACAATTTCGCCCCCCATGCTCTGGACCATATCGACTACGGCCTCCATGGTGCCGCCGGTGGCCAGCAGGTCATCGGCAATCAGGATGCGTTCGCCCGGCTTGATGGCGTCCTTGTGGATTTCCAGCGTGTCGGTGCCGTATTCCAGTTCGTATGTTTTGCTGAAGGTCTCGGAGGGGAGTTTCCCCGGTTTGCGGACCAGCACGATTCCGGCCCCCAGTTTGTACGCAAGTGCCGAGCCGATGATGAAGCCGCGCGCCTCGACTCCGACCACCTTGTCGATCCGTTTGCCGATGTAGCGGTGGGAAAGCAGGTCAACCATCTTCTGGTATGATTTCGCGTCCTGCAGCAGCGTGGTGATGTCCTTGAAGATGATGCCTTTTTTGGGAAAGTCGGGGATATCGCGGATGATGTCTTTCAGGTCGTCCATAGGGTGCTTCTCCTTGATGTTTTATTTTCTCGATGTTTGTTGCGCAGCACTTTTACGCAGCTTTTCAATGCATTTGGATTCAATCTGACGGATCCGTTCGCGGGTGACTCCGAACAGCTGGCCGATGGTGTCCAGCGTTTGAGGCTCCTTGTCGTCCAGGCCGAAACGAAGCGTCAGGATAGTTTTCTCGTTTTCAGAGAGCGAGTCGAAGTGTTCCGAGATCATTTCAAAAATATCGATATTCTCAAGCAATACGGATGGCGCTACCATGGAGCTGTCTTCGATGGTGTCGATCAGGGAATAATCGTTGTTGTCACCGATGGGGCTTTCTATGGAGCAGGTGCGCCGCAAAAGTGTCATCAGCCGGCGGACATATGGCTGCTTGGCATTCATGGCTTCGGCGACTTCCTGGACGCTGGGCTCGCGCTGCAGTTCCTGGGAAAGGCCGCGCGTGATTCGCAGCATGCGGTTGATGTCGTCGGAAACATGCACCGGCAGGCGGATTGTGCGGGACTGGTTGATCAGAGAGCGTTCTATGGCCTGGCGTATCCACCAGGTGGCGTAGGTCGAGAACCGGCATTCCTTGGCCAGGTTGAAGCGTTCGACCGCTTTGATCAGTCCCAGGTTGCCCTCCTCGATCAGGTCCAGAAAAGGCAGGCCGCGGTTTACATAGCGTTTGGCGATTTTTACCACCAGCCGCAGGTTGGACTCGATCATCTTGTCGCGGGCCGCTTTGTCACCTTTTTCGATCTTGCGGGCGAGCTCTTTTTCGGATTCTGCATTAAGCAGCGGAGTACGCTGGATGTCGCGCAGATAGATCTTTATCGCGTCGTCATAGCGCTCCAGCTCAACCAGGGGAATCTCGATTTCGGAGGCATCCTCGACGGGGGTGTCCTCTTCGGAAAACAGCAGCGGCTCTTCGATGTCGTCCAGTACAGCGACAGGAGTATCCAGCGAGATATCTTTTTCCGCGAAGCAGTCAGTAAGAAGATTGTCATCATGCATGATCCGGATGTTCTCCCGTTCCCATGGACTGTTAAATCTGCCACCCCTGTTTGCCGATCAGCGGCACAAAGCGGCAGGCTACCGAGGTGGTGCTTTCCAGTTCGCCCTGGTCGTTCTTGACTATTTTCAGAAGCTGCTGCTCGGACTCGTTACCCACCGGTATCACCAGCCGTCCGCCCGGAGCCAGCTGCTCCACCAGGATTCCCGGAACATCGGGAGCCCCGGCCGTGACGATGATGGCATCAAAGGGGGCTTCCTCTTCCCAGCCGATCTGGCTCCCCTCGTTGTCGTTTATCCGGAGCTGGACGTTGAACAGCCTGAGCGAATCCAGGCATTTCCTGGCGCGTAGCGCCAGCGGTCTGATGCGTTCGGCCGAGTAGACCCGGTCCGCCAATGTGGCCAGGATGGCGGTCTGATAGCCGGAACCGGTGCCGATTTCCAGAACTTTTTCAGTGCCGTTCAGTTCCAGCAGCTCCGTCATCAACGCCACCATGTAAGGCTGCGAGATGGTCTGCTTTTCGCCGATCGGAAGCGGGGAGTCGCTGTAGGCCTGCATCGCGAAGGCTTCCTGGACGAATATGTGGCGCGGAATCTTGAGCATGGCGTCAATAACGCTACGGCTGTTGACGCCGCGTGCCACGATCTGCTCCTGCACCATTTTTCTTCTGGCAATGTCAAAATTCATGTCTGGCCCCAAAAATGGCGGAACTATAGCAGAGGGGTGTTGAAAAGTCCAGATGCGTCAAAACGACCATCCGGCCAGAAGCTTCAGGGATTCATGGTTGGTGAGATCCAGGTGGAGCGGGGTGATTGACACGTGCTGTCGGTTAATGGCGTGAAAGTCGGTTCCGCTTTCGTCGTTGAAGTCCGGCTCTTCGCTGCCGATCCAGAAGTACTTGCGTCCGCGGGGATCGGTCTTGTCGACAATCTTGCCAACGAAGGAGCGTTTTCCCTGGCGGGTAATCATCGGTGTCAGCATGTTTGCAAGCGGCTGGTCGGGTATGTTCACATTCAGAAAGGTGTCGCTCGGCAAGCCGTTGGATATGACCTGTCTGGCCACGCGCAGTGCGATCCGGGCCGCATCGCTGAAGTTTTCGCTGTGGCTGAAGGTAGCCAGCGAGAAGGCGATGGCCGGTATGCCCATCAGGTTGGCCTCCATCGCGGCCGCCACGGTGCCGGAGTAGGTGACGTCGTCGCCCAGGTTGGGGCCGTGGTTGATGCCGGAGACCACCAGGTCCGGGGCATTCGGCAGCAGGTTGTGGATGCCCATGTTGACGCAGTCGGTGGGGGTGCCGTCCACCGCGTACCAGCCCTGGTGCAGCTCGAATACGCGCAGCGGAGAATGCAGGGTCAGCGAATGGCCGGCCGCGCTGCGCTCGCGGTCGGGTGCGACAACCGTTACCTGTCCCAGCTCTTTCATCGCTTCAGCCAGGGCCCGGATTCCGGGGACGTGGATGCCGTCGTCGTTGGTGACCATGATGTGCATTTTGTAAGTCCTCTGTTCATTAGTTAAGAGCAAACCTTTTATGGCAGAAAAACAGCACTAAATCAAGGCGGACAAGATGGAAGATTTTGTGTTTACAAAATAGTTCCAAGCCGTTACATTCATCAGCCAAACGTGGTTTTGATGTTCTCTCGCGGTTATAAAATTATCAGGAGGTAACGGTATGAAGGCAGTTCTGATGGAGGCTTTTGGTGGAGTGGATGTGCTCAAGGTGGGTGAAGCTCAGAAGCCGGTTCCGGGTGAGGGTCAGGTCTTGGTCAAGGTGTTTGCGACATCGATCAACCGTCCGGACCTGGTGCAGCGCGAAGGCAAGTATCCACCGCCGCCGGGTGATTCCGAAATCCTGGGGCTGGAAGTTGCCGGTGTCATCGAAGAGCTGGGAGCCGGCGTCAGCGGCTGGCAGGTCGGCGAGCGGGTGATGACACTGGTCGGCGGCGGTGGTTACGCCGAGTTTGCCGTGGCCTATGCCGGCCACCTGATGAGAATCCCGGAGAGCATGAGCTTCGAGGAGGCGGCCTGTGTCTGCGAGTCGTACATCACCGCCTTTCTGAACGTATTCATGATCGGAGAATTCAAGGATGGCCAGAGCGCGATCCTGCACGGCGGCGGAGGCGGCGTCAACACCGCTGCCATCCAGCTCTGCCGGGCGCTTGCACCATCCGGCAAGCTGATTGTGACCGCATCTCCGGCCAAGATGGAGCGGGTCAGGGAGATCGGCGCCGATTTCCTGATCAACTTCCACGAAACTCCCGATTTCACCGAAGTCGTCAAGGAGTATACCGCCAAGAAGGGTGTGGACCTGATTCTGGACCATGTGGGCGCCAAGTACCTGGCTCCCAACATGAACTCGCTGGGGTACAAGGGGCGGTTGGTGGTTATTGGTGTGATCAGTGGCATCAAGGCCGAACTTAACCTGGCGCTGATGATGGTTAAGCGCCAGCAGATCATCGGCAGCGTGCTCCGTTCCCGTCCGGTGCCGGAAAAAGCCGAGATCGTGGCCGAATTTAC
>Ga0154571_1245_pt1 | contig 28615 bp, 27 predicted proteins | sample RifGroF2_FD_116000 | JGI IMG/M metagenome (GOLD analysis project Ga0154571, IMG submission 116000) | Geobacteraceae bacterium GWF2_54_21
CGGATGGCGCTGCCATCATTGAGGAAAAACTAGCGAACCTGCAGATGGAGTTTGAGCGGATTGTGGCCATCTATGACCGGAACGCTTCGTTGGACGATCGTCTGCGCAGTACCGGGATACTGACGACGGAGGCCGCCCGCGAGCTCGGCACGGTCGGCTATGTCGCCCGTGCCAGCGGCCAGCGGCTGGACTGCCGTATCCAGACGCCCTTTTGCCCATACGATCGGATTCCGCCACGCATGGTGGTGCTTAACTCCTGTGACGTCCATGCCAGATCCTGGGTGCGGGTCGAGGAGATCCGCGACTCGATCCGTTTGATTCGCGAACTGCTGGCGTCGCTGCCGAGTGGCGAAACGCTGGCATCTCCGAAGGAAGTTCCGGCTGACCGCAGCACTCTTGCCGTGGTTGAGGGGTGGCGCGGGGAGATTGTCTACTGGCTGCAATCCGGCTTGCGGGGAGAGATCAACCGCTGTGCAATCCGCGATCCCTCCAGCGTCAACTGGCTGGCGCTGGAGCAGGCCGTCCATGACAATATCGTCCCGGATTTTCCAGTCTGTAACAAGAGTTTTAACCAGTCGTATTCGGGGCATGATCTGTAAGGGAAGGTGTTTAAGGCAACTGCATAAACCAAACCGGACACTGCTGGATTAAGAGCTGAGAGCCAACTGATCAGCAATGTGTCCTGATAGCCTTCGAAGAAATGAAACAAGATTGATCCGTTGCGGTCAAAACCACCGCGCAGGAGAAAGCTGACCCATGTTGAGAATACTGCAGCAGATATTCCGTACCGGGGTTGTGACCGAGACGTTGCCGGAACCGCTGGAAGCGGATCTGGTCGAGGTGGGGGGCCGGCTCGAAGAGGCGATCCGGCGGCGCTTTCACCGCAGTCTTGTGATCCGGGAGGTGGATGCCGGTTCGTGCAATGCCTGCGAGCTGGAGATCATTGCCATGAACAACCCGATCTACAACTGCGAACGCTTCGGCATCCAGTTTACCGCCTCGCCACGTTTTGCCGACCTGCTGCTGGTCACCGGTCCGGTGTCGGTCAACATGGAGATTGCCCTGAAACGCACCTACGATGCGACGCCCGCACCCAAGCTTGTGGTGGCTGTCGGCGACTGCGGCTGCAACGGCGGGATCTTCGGCGAAAGCTACGCCTCACTGGGCGCCGTGGCCAACGTCATTCCGGTGGACGCACATATTCCCGGTTGCCCGCCGACGCCGGTCCAGCTGCTGAATGGTCTCCTGAGGTTGATCGAAGGGTAGCTGTTGGCGCGATGATGTTGAGCATCTGATACGGTGCCTTGTTTATATCGATCTCAAACGCCTCGCATGGGCGCCTGAAACCCGGTTCCGCGGCATCACCGGTTTGATGGTGATTAAATTTGTTTGTGTCTGGCCAACAATCCCTTGACTTGCCATTAATTAAAGTTGTAATCTGCGTCAGCTGATCCGGTTTGCTTTGTCACTGCTCCGGATGCCCGGATTGACTCTCTTTCGGAGATATCCGGGTTACAATGACGTCCCTCAGCCCTTGCCCCCTGCCCGAACCTGCAATTAGTGAATGAGTTAACCAGTACAAACCGGATTGAGCATGCTTTTTCAGTGTCTGAAAAAATACAGACAGCTTTACCTGTTTGCCGTGGTGCTGATTGCAGCCTCTCTGATGGTGATCTATTTTCATCATCACGGCAGCAACACATCGCGCAGCAGCTGTAAAATCTGCAAGATTGCAAAGGATCTTTCCAGTAGTATTGTAATGGAACCATTTTGCCCGCTACTCCGGGAAATGGTTGCCACTGTTTATGCGGTCGATATATCCTCTCCAGCGGTGGTATGCCTGCTGCTTACCCAAGATTCCCGCGCTTCGCCTGATCACTGATCGTTCCCAAGTCCACAACATCACATCCACATCCGGGTACCATGTTTTTTAGCGGATGCTGCTTCTCCATGCCGCATATCGGAGTATTGTCTTGTCCCGGCCAGATTCGCTGTCGGTGGTTCAAGGCTGATCCCGGACGGCTTTTCTCCGCAATCATCATTCAGGTGGTTTGATTGCAATCAAATAATTGGAGGTACAACGTGTTGTCAAATCTGAAAATCGGCATGAGATTAGGTATCGGTTTTGGCCTGATTATGCTTGTTCTTGGTGTTTTTGTGGTAACAACTTTCTTCTCGCTGACAAAGATTGAAACCGACTCCCGTCAAATCAAGGACGAAAGCCTGCCCTGCGCCCTTCTGGCCGAAGAGATGGCCTATAACTGTGTCCAGGTACAGCAGTTCCTGACCGATGTAAGCGCAACCCACGATCCTGCCGGATACAGGGACGCGGATGAGGCCGCCAAAGGCTTTTTGGAGGGGATTGCCAGCTTCGAAGCCATGTTCCGTAAGGAAAACGATACGAAATCGCTGCAGTTGGTGGCGGATCTGAAGAAAGATTTTACTGCGTTTCATTCCCTGGGTAAGGAAATGGCCAATGCTTATGTAACCGGCGGGATTGAGAGCGGTAACAAGTTGATGGAGAGTTTTGACAAGGAATCGAAACGCCTGACAGCTAAAACACGGGATTTCAGGGATATGCAGGTCAAGGAAGCATCCGCTCTGACGGATAAAATGGTTGGATCCATGGGCAATCTCAAGCTGGTCCTGCTGGTTCTGGGTTTTTGTGCATTGATTATAGCTGTTTTTATCTCCTGGATAATCACACGAAGTATCACCAATCCCCTCAGGGAGGTTGTGCGGATATCCGGAAAGATAGCGCAAGGGGATCTGACCGTTTCCGTGGTATCGAGGTCAAGGGACGAGACCGGTCAAGTGCTGGATGCGATGCGTATCATGGTGGAGAATCTTCGTGACCTGATCGGCCAGGTTTCGGGTACAGCCACCCAGGTGGCTTCAGCGGCCGGTGGACTGCACTCCACCGCCGAACGGATTGCCACCGGAGCCGAGGAAGTGGTTGCCCAGACCAGTACAGTCGCCACTGCGGGTGAGGAAATGTCGGCCACATCCGGAGATATCGCCCAAAATTGCCAGATGGCGGCTGAAGGAGCACAGCGGGCTTCCCGGTCGGCCCAGAACGGCGCGGCGGTTGTTGAAAATACTGTGAGGGTAATGGGGCAGATTGCCGAAAGGGTGCAGGAGTCGGCCAGAACCGTGGAGAGTCTGGGAGCACGCAGCGACCAGATCGGAGCCATCATAGGTACCATCGAGGATATAGCTGATCAGACCAATCTGCTGGCTTTGAACGCCGCCATTGAGGCTGCCCGTGCCGGTGAACAGGGGCGCGGCTTTGCGGTTGTAGCTGATGAAGTGCGTGCCCTGGCAGAACGGACTACCCGTGCCACCAAGGAAATCGGCGAGATGATCAAGGCCATTCAGGGTGAAACCAGAGGTGCTGTTGCCGCGATGGAGCAGGGGGTTCAGCAGGTAGAGTCCGGCACCATCGAAGCGGCCAAATCCGGTGCGGCCCTGAGTGATATTCTGGAGCAGATCAATGACGTTGCCATGCAGGTCAACCAGATTGCCACAGCTGCCGAAGAACAGACCGCCACGACCGGTGAGATATCCAGCAATATGATGCAGATCACCGAGGTTGTGCAGCAGACATCACAGGGGGCGCACGAATCGGCTACCGCCGCCGCGCAACTGAGCAGCAATGCCGAAGAGTTGCAGCGACTGGTGCGACAGTTCAGCCTGTAGGCCACAATTATAATATTTCCACAGCGGGGAGCCTGAGCTGTTCTCAGGCTTGCCCGTTTTGGTCAGCTGTCGGCAACAGTCAGGGACAGCTGGAAGCGGAGGGACTTTTCTACCTGTTCCATCAGCCCCTTGTTGACGAATCCGATCCGTTCGCCGGCTACCGTGCTTTTGTCGATGGTGATGATGATGTGAGTGCTGATCTTGTAATCTTGCGGGAGACCGCATTTTGCCGCCGGCAGCAGGCACTCGAACTCGTAGATCTTGTCCAGATTGTCGGTTGAAAGCGGAATGATCGTCACAACCGGCGAGTATTCGTTGCTGATATTGTTGCTGACCACCAGGCAGGGGCAGCTCTCGTGCCGGTTGCCTTCACCGTGTGTCAGGTTGACCGGATAAATTCCGCCCCGCTTAAACATCACGCTTCTCCGTAACCGTATTTTCGAATTTCTTCAGCACCTCGACCGTCGCTTCGGCGGTCGATTGATATCCCTCGATCAGATCCTTGTAAACGGTCGCCTTGACGATCGCCAGCTTTTCACCGGCAGCTTCCTCCAGAAACTGACTTATTCCACGACCGCCATAGAGCGCCTTTATGTCATCGACCATGTGAGTCGGCAGTGTGATGTTGAGTCTTGTTATCGACATGATTGTCTCCAAACCGGCTTTAAAAATAATGACACATAATATATTATATCGTGTAATAAAGTAAACACTGTTATTTTTTTATTGACGCATAGTGGCTCAGGGTTCACAATCAGCCGTTAAAAAAATGCCCGTCCGTTTCACTATAGTTTCACATGCAATCCGTTTCAAGGGGTTCCGTCATGTATTCGTTTCCGCAGGGTTTTCCGGATCCTGCAATTGTGGCGATCATCGCCGCTCTAATCACCGGTTGTTCCGGTATTCCGGGTCTGTTTTTGCGCAGGCCGGGGGCAGGGCAGGTCATCGCGGCCGGCCTGACGCTGCTGTCCGCTCTGGCCGGTATTCCGGCGGCGCTGGTGTTGCTGTTTGCCCGAAGTGCAGCCACCTATACATTGAACTGGGGCCTGCCGTTTGGTGCTTGTGAACTGTCGATTGATCCCCTTTCCGCTTTTTTTCTGATCCCGATTTACCTGGTTGCCGCTGCCGGTTCCGTCTTCGCTCTTGGTTACTGGCCGGCTGCCGGGAATCGCTCCACGGAGCGTGGTTTGACGTTCTTCTACGGGATCCTGGCCTCATCGATGGCAATTCTGGTGACCGCCCGCAACGGGGTCCTGTTCCTGATGGTATGGGAGATCATGGCGCTTTCGGCCTACTTCCTGCTGGTTACCGAGCATGACCGCGAGGATGTCCGCCGGGCCGGGATCGTCTACCTGATTGCCACGCATACCGGCAGCGCGGCGCTGTATGTCCTGTTTTCCCTGCTGGCGGCCCAGTCCGGCTCGTTCCTGCTGCCTGCCGCCGGTTCCCTGTCCGCGCTGCCTCCTGCGGCGATGGCAATCGCCGTGGTTACCTTTGTCGGTTTCGGGGCCAAGGCCGGTATCATGCCGCTCCACATCTGGCTCCCCTCGGCCCATGCCAATGCGCCCAGCCATGTTTCGGCCATGATGTCCGGCGTCATGCTGAAGATGGGGCTGTACGGCATCTTCCGCACACTGACCTTCTTTCACGACCCGCCTCTCGCATGGGGCATCGTTCTGACGGCAGCGGGGATCATTTCGGCCCTGCTGGGTATTGCCTTTGCCGTTGCCCAGAGCGACATGAAACGCCTCCTGGCCTGCAGCAGTATTGAAAACATCGGCATCATCACGGCCGGTCTGGGGGTGGCCATGCTGGGGATTTCAAGCCACAACACAAACCTGGCCTATCTGGGGATGGCCGGCGCCCTGCTGCATATCCTCAATCACAGTTTTTTCAAACCGCTGCTGTTCCTCGGCTCGGGCGTCATAATCCATGCCGTCGGTACGCGTGAAATGAACCTGATGGGGGGGCTGGCCAAGGGGATGCCGCGGGCGGCGTTCCTGTTTCTGATCGGCACGGTTGCTATTTGCGGGATCCCGCCCTTAAATGGTTTTGTTTCGGAATTCCTGCTCTATTTCGGTTTCTTTTCCCAGCTTCAGGCTTCAAGCTTGGTGTACCTGGTGCTGTTGGCTCCGCTGCTGGCGCTGGTCGGCGGTTTGGCGGTCGTTGCATTTACCAAACTCTACGGTTCGGTGTTTTTGGGGACTCCCCGCAGTCCGGGAGCTGCTCACCCGCATGAGCCCGGGCTGACAATGCTGCTGCCGATGGCGCTCTTTGCGCTGCTTTGCCTGTTGGCCGGTTTGATGCCGCAGATGGCGTTGCGGCTTGTTACGCCGGTGATCGGCGCATTTATGCCGCAGGCGGCGCTCCTCAATCCGGCGGAATTTGACGTTGTTCTCGGTCGAATCGGTTTGATGGCGCTGGTCCTGTTGGGAGCCGCCGCTGCCGCCGCCCTGTTCTGGTGGTGGCGTATGGGGAGTGCACGGGTAACATCGGCGCCCACCTGGGGATGCGGCTATCAGCGAGCCACGGCGCGCATGCAGTATGGGGCGACCTCCTTTTCGGAACTGGCTGTTTCGGTATTCAATGGCATCATCCGGCAGCGGGTAAAACGCCCCGGTCTGTCCGGTCTGTTTCCCGCGTCTGAGCAGTGTGACGACAGACCGACCGAAACGGTACTTGAAAGAGTCATAGCGCCGCTCTTCACGCTGGCGGGGGTATCGTTCGCTTTTCTGCGGCGCCTGCAGCATGGCCGGATGCATGTCTATATGATCTATATTTTTGCCACTCTATTTATTCTGATGCTCTGGGCTCATTAACAGGAACATTGGGGAGAGATCATGACCAACAGTATCATTCATATCTTTCTGGCAATCGTCATGCCGCCGCTGCTGCTGGGGGTGATCGCCAAAACCAAGGCGGCTTTTGCCGGGCGTGTCGGCGCTCCGTTCCTGCAGCCGTACTACGATATTCTGCGTCTGCTGCACAAGGGCTCCGTTTTCAGCACTACCACCACCTGGGTATTCCGGGCCGGACCGATCGTCGCGCTGGCTACAGCGGCGGTGGCCGCCTTGCTGATCCCTTTCGGCGCCCACCCGTCTCCGGTTTCATTTCAGGGCGACATGATCCTGTATGCCTATCTGTTTGCACTGGGGCGTTTTTTTACGATGGCGGCCGCGCTTGATACCGGTTCCAGCTTTGAGGGGATGGGCTCGGCCCGTGAAGCAACCTATTCCTGCCTGGCGGAGCCGACCCTTTTTTTCGCCTTGATCACGCTCTCCCGCTTGTCCGGCTCCTACTCCCTGTCGCCGATGCTGGTCAACATAAGTTTTGGTGTCTGGCTTGATTCCGGCGCCGCGCTATTGATGCTGGTCGGCGGCATGTTCATTGTGCTGCTGGCTGAAAACTGCCGGATACCGTTTGATGATCCCAATACACACCTGGAACTGACGATGATCCACGAGGTCATGGTTCTGGACCATAGCGGCCCGGCCCTGGCAATCATTCATTATGCCGCGGCCCTCAAACTCTTTGTACTCGGCGCCTTTTTCGTCCATCTGGCCCTTCCGTACGCAACCGGCAACCCGTACCTTGACTGGGGCCTTTTCATCATCTCCATGCTGGAGCTGGCGGTCGTCATCGGAGTAGTCGAGTCGGTCATGGCTCGTCTGCGGCTGATCCGTATCCCGCAGCTGCTGGTGGCCGCCACGATTCTTGCCGCATTCTCAACACTGCTCGTCATCAGGTGATGTCATGATTACTTTAGCCGATCAATTTCTGGTGCTGGTGCTGCTGATCAATTTTGTCGCCCTCGGGACCAGCCGTCTGATTTTCTCAATCCGGGCCGTGGCGGTTCAGGGTGTTATCCTGGGGATACTGCCGGCCCTGATCCACCCCTTTTCGTGGCATTTGGTCGGGATCATAGCCATGATCCTGATTACCAAGGGGGTTGTGATTCCCCTGCTCTTGAACCGGGCCGTGCGCACCGCCGAGATAAAACGCGAAGTGGAACCTTTCCTGGGCTATGTTGCCACGCTTCTGCTGGGCGCAGTCTTTACAGCTCTTTCATTCGGTTTTGCCGGCAAGTTGCCGATGTTGCCGGAGCATCAGAATTACATGTTTGTCCCGGCTTCGATGGCGACACTGATGACCGGTTTTCTGATCCTGACGACCCGTCGCAAGGCCATTTCACAGGTGCTTGGCTATCTGGTCCTGGAAAACGGCATCTTCATCTTCGGCCTGCTGCTGGCCGAAGCGATGCCGATCATGGTGGAGGCGGGGGCGCTGCTTGACCTGCTGGTCGGCACCTTCGTCATGGGAATCGTCATAAATCACATCAGCCGGGAGTTTTCTTCGCTGGACACCTCGCGGCTGACCTCCCTGAAAGAGGAGTAGAGTCATGCTTGCTGCACTGATCATTCTGCCGCTCCTCGGAGCTGTCATTACCTGGCTGATTCCATCCGACCGTCTGCGCCCGTTTGCTCTGTCCGCTTTTGCCTGCGGGCACCTGGGGATAACGCTGAGGCTGCTGATTGCTACCCCGCCACCGTCCGCCGGCGGCTGGTTCAACCTTGACGCGCTCGGCAAGATCGTCCTGCTCAGTACCAGCGTGCTGTTCTTCTTTTGCGCGATTTATTCAATCGGCTATCTGGCCTACCGGCTGGAACGTTCCAACCGCATCCTCTGCACGGGCCTGTTGATCTGTCTCTCGGCCGCATCCATGGTCACCATCACGCACCATCTCGGTCTGCTCTGGGTGGCGCTGGAAACCACCACCATCTCCATGACCCCGCTGATTTACTTCAACCGGAATGCCAGATCAATAGAAGCAACCTGGAAATACCTGCTGATCTGCTCGGTAGGGGTCGCCCTGGCCTTGATCGGCCTCTATTTTCTGGCCTACTCCACAATCGTTGCCAGGGTGGAGCCTTCGCTGCTGCTGGACGACCTGATCCGGGATGCGGGCAAACTCTCCTCCGGCTGGGTGCATGCAGCTTTTGTCTTCCTGCTGGTTGGATTCGGTTCCAAGATGGGGCTGGCGCCGCTCCATACCTGGAAGCCGGATGCCTACGGTGAATCTCCCGGCCTGGTAGGCGCCATGCTGGCCGGTGGTCTCGTCAATCTGGCCTTCCTCTCCCTGCTGCGCGTCTATCAACTCTGCCTGGCAACCAGGGAGATCACCTTTTTCCAGAATGCGCTGGTTGTCATGGGGCTGATTTCCATGCTCTTTGCCGCCATCTTCATGGCTCGGCAGGCCGATTTCAAACGCATGCTGGCCTATTCCAGCGTCGAGCATGTCGGCATCATGGCGGTAGCGCTCGGCTTGGGCGGCAAGGCGATCTTCGGAGCGCTGTTCCATATTCTTGCCAACGGCCTTACCAAAGGGGTGCTGTTCCTGTCATCCGGCAATATTCACCGCTCCTATAACAGCAAGAGTACCGACCAGGTCCGTGGGGCGTTGCGTCGTCTCCCCTGGTCGGGTGGGCTTTTTCTGGCCGGTTTTATCGCCATCACCGGGTCACCACCCTTTGCGCCCTTCATCAGTGAATTTACGGTCGTCAGCAGCGCCTTTATTCAGGGGCGCGCCGTGGTAGGCGCCCTGTTCCTGGTGTCGCTGGGGATCATCTTTATCGGAATGGCGCTGACGGTGCTGCCGATGGTGATGGGTGAAGCTCCGGCGAACAGTGAAACTACCTCCTATCGCGACACGATCTGGACCGTCGGCCCGCCTCTCTGCCTGTTGCTGCTGGTCTTTCTGTTGGGGGTCTGGATTCCGGAGCCGCTGATGACGCTCCTGCGTGATGGCGCCGCGCTGTTGGAGGCACACCCATGAGTTACACTATGAAAACCTTATACAATGGCAGTTCGTTCAAACGTTCGGAGATACCGCTCTTGGATGCGGACATCTTTTTCCAGGGGGTTGTTGATTCAATTTCAAGCGGTTGGCGGGTCTGTTCCTATTTCGGAGTACCGTCAGCCGAAGGCGCGACGTTGTACTGCGTCATGTCAGCCAGGTCCGGGAGCGGCACGCTGGGGATAGTCGCCACGACCGTCGGGCGTTCCTTTCCGTCACTGGCCGGGCTCTGTCCGCAACTGCACCTTTTCGAACGCGAGATTGCCGAGCAATGCCTGGTCCGTCCCGATGGGCACCCCTGGTTCAAACCGGTTCGTTTCCAAAAGCCGCTCCGTGAAGGAGAGGGCTTCTGGCATGACAGTGACGGCGGCGGCCTGCTGCCGGGGGTCATGGATTTCTACCGGGTCGAGGGGGACGAAGTCCATGAGGTTGCGGTTGGACCGGTTCACGCCGGTATCATCGAGCCGGGGCATTTTCGTTTTCAGTGCCACGGTGAAGAAGTCTTTCACCTGGAAATATCGCTCGGTTTTCAGCATCGCGGCATCGAACGGTCGCTGATTGGCGGACCGCTGCCGCGCAGTATGCATCTGATGGAAACCATTGCCGGTGATACGACGGTTGGCCATGCCCAGGCTTACTGCATGAACATGGAAGCGCTGGCCGGCATCTTTGCGTCGCCACGAGCCGAAACCGTACGCGGGATAGCACTTGAGCTGGAGCGTCTGGCCAATCATATCGGCGATCTGGGGGCGATTGCCGGAGATGTCGGCTACCTGCCGACCGCCTCCTTTTGCGGACGGATCAGGGGTGATTTTCTCAATATGACCGCACTGCTCTGCGGCAGCCGCTTCGGGCGAGGGCTGCTTCGTCCGGGGGGTATCGGCTATGATTGTGACGCCGGTATTGCCGAAGATCTTCAAAAACGGCTGCAGGTCGGGCGTGAAGAGATTACCCAAGCCATCAACCTGCTCTGGAGTACTCCCTCGGTTATGGCGCGTCTGGAAGATACCGGCGTGGTCTCGGAGGCGGATGCCCGCAAGATCGGCCTGGTCGGCCCGGCAGCCAGGGCTTGCGGACTCAACCGCGACGTCCGTCGCGATCACCCCTTCGGTATCTTCCGCATGAGCCAGATTCCGGTTATAACCGGCGGCAGCTGTGATGTCTATGCCCGTACCATGGTACGCTGGCTTGAGATACAGCGTTCGTTGGATTTTCTGGATGAGCAGGTTTGTCATCTGCCGCGCGGCGGCTATCGAACCGGGATGAAGCCGATTGCCGCTGATCGCTGTGCCGTTTCATTAACCGAAGGGTGGCGCGGGGAGATCTGCCATGTTGCCCTGACTGATGACGCCGGACGTTTTGAACGCTACAAGATCGTCGATCCCTCGTTCCATAACTGGAGCGGGCTGGGGCTTGCGCTGCGCAATCAGCAGATATCCGATTTTCCGCTCTGTAACAAGAGCTTCAATCTGTCGTACTGCGGTTTTGATCTGTAAACTGGAGTTTGTATGATAAAAGCCATTCTTACACGTTTCCGCCAGGGGCATCGCACCTTTGCTTATCCTGATGCGCCGCTGCCGCTGCCCCCCAGGTTTCGCGGCCTGCCGGTTCTGGATGCCGCCCGTTGCGGAGCCGGTTGCCGCGCCTGTGCCGAGGCCTGCCCCTATGGCGCGATTTCCACCAGCGGCCCGCTGGCGCTCGACATGGGCAAGTGCCTTTTCTGTGCCGACTGCGTTGCGGCCTGTCCTGGTGATGCGATCACGTTTTCAACGGATGCCCGTCTTGCAAGTCGAAGCCGCGCTGGGTTGACGGTGACTGCCGGCCAGCAGTATGTTCCGGCGCAGGCGCTGGAAGGCGAACTGCTGCGGCTCTTCGGACGCTCGCTCAAGTTGCGCGAGGTGAGCGCCGGCGGCTGCAATGCCTGCGAAGCCGATACCAACGTGCTCTCGACGATCGGCTGGGACCTGGGACGCTTCGGGATACAGTTCGTCGCCAGCCCCCGGCATGCCGACGGGCTGTTCGTGACCGGGCCGGTCAGCGAAAACATGCGACTGGCGCTGCTCGACACCTACGCCGCGATTCCGGAACCCAGGCTGGTGATCGTGGCCGGCGCCTGCGCCATCAACGGCGGTCCGTTCAAGGATCACTCCGAGGTGCATAACGGCGCCGACGGGCTGGTGCCGGTTGATCTGTATATTCCCGGCTGTCCGCCCAGCCCGTTGACGATACTGGACGGATTGCTGAGGCTGATCGGCCGGGTACAATAAACGCGAAATATGAAGCCGGTAAACGTTCCCGGCAACAAAACAACAAACTGGAGGCAAGCAAAGATGGATGTGGAAAAGCAGGACAGTTACCTGGAGGAATGGAAAAACCACGAGGCCTGCGCCGAACGGATGCTGCCGATCATCGGCAGGCTGTACCGTGATCACAATATTGTCCCTACCGTATATGGACGAACCCTGGTGCACTGCTCGGTCATCGATGTGCTCAAGGCCCACCGCTTTGCGCGCCTGATCCTGGATACGGAACTTTCGGTGCTGGAGACCTTTCCGCTGCTGGAGGCGATGGACAGGCTCAACCTGGCCCCGGCCAGGGTCGATATCGGCAAACTGACGGTCAAGTTCAAGAGTTTGGGCGGTTCGGTTCCGGTGGAAGAGTTCATACGCAGCGAACTGGCCTCGATCAATATCGGCCGGGTCGCCCTGCGTGACGAGCCCCAGGATATCGTGCTCTACGGATTCGGCCGCATCGGCCGCCTGCTGGCCCGCATCCTGATCGAGAAGTCCGGCAGCGGCGAAAAGCTGAGGATCAGGGCAGCGGTGGTGCGCAAGGGGGGCGCCGACGACCTTTTGAAACGCGCCAGCCTGCTGCGCCGCGATTCGATCCATGGCCAGTTCAACGGCATCATCACCGTTGACGAGGAAGCCAACGCCATCATCGCCAACGGCAACATGATCCGCATCATCTACGCCGATGCCCCCGACCAGGTGGACTACACCCAGTACGGCATCAACAATGCGATCCTGATCGACAACACCGGCAAGTGGCGCGATCGCGAAGGGCTCGGCAAGCATCTCAAGTCGGCCGGAATTGCCAAGGTGATCCTGACCGCGCCAGGCAAGGGAGATATTCCCAACGTGGTGGCCGGGGTCAACAACGAACTGATCACACCTGATGAAAACATCTTCTCGGCCGCCAGCTGCACCACCAACGCGATCGTGCCGGTGATGAAGGCGATCTGCGACCGTTTCGGCATCGTGCACGCCCACATGGAGACCTGCCATTCCTACACCAACGACCAGAACCTGATCGACAACTATCACAAGGCTTCCCGGCGTGGCCGCAGCGCCCCCTTGAACATGGTCATCACCGAAACCGGCGCCGCCAAGGCGGTTGCCAAGGTTATTCCGGAACTGGCCGGCAAGCTGACCGGCAACGCGATCCGCGTGCCGACTCCCAACGTGTCGCTGGCGATCCTCAATATCGAACTGGGGCAGAAGGTCGATGTCCAGGCCATCAACGGCTATCTCCGCAACATCTCGCTGGATTCACCGCTGCAGAACCAGATCGACTTCACCAACTCACCCGAGGTGGTTTCCAGCGATTTTGTCGGCTCCCGTCACGCCGGCGTGGTCGATTCACTGGCGACCATCGCCCAGGACAACCGTTGCGTGCTGTACGTCTGGTACGACAACGAGTTCGGCTACAGCTGCCAGGTCGTGCGCATGGTCCAGAAGATGGCCGGAATCGATCTGCCCAATCTGCCCAACTGAGCGGGATTTCAATTGCGCCAATGATTTTATAATTATCGACAAAAAAGGGAGAACCGATGCTCCGGTTCTCCCTGGGACTGCAGATTCATGCGAACGTTTACTTACTGGAACGCCTGCGGATATATCCGAGACTTGCCAGGCCGGCGGCAAGCAGAATCAGGGTGGAAGGCTCGGGGACAGGGCTGGCAGCCTGGACGTTTTCAATATCGAATGCCCAGTGGCTGTCACGATAAAGACCACTTGTGTCAAGGTAATGTTCCCTGAACCACTCATTTGCAACGCCATCCCTCACGAAACCGTCACTAAGGTATGGGCCGTTGGCAAAATTGTCGTACTGGCTGATGGCGACCGTGTATGTGCCGGCATGCAGAAATGAGGTCAGAAATGTATCATATCGAGCGCCGCTGGCAGCATCTGCCGGAACAAAACTGCCGCCGTCATCGTTGTCATCAATAAATAATCCGCTGCTGTTGAAAAGGGCCAGGATCGGGTCAAAGCCGCCACTTGCGACCAAATTGCCGGCAGCATTGGTCCCGCCCGCATAGGACCAGGTTCTGAGAGTGACCGTTGTATCCGCCCCGACCGTAAAGTTGAACAGCTGGACGTCGTTGTCCCTGTTGAAATTGCCGGTAAAAGAGTAGTTGTCCGCCAGCGCATTAGAAGCCGTCAGAGCGAACACCAGCATGGACAACAGGGCCATCACACGATTTCTGATACTCATGAAATTTCCTCCCCAGTAAAAAATGATTAAGCTGATCAAACTTAAGCATATTTAATGCCAAGGAATATAGTCTGAATGATAACTTCTGGTTGTACTACCATGTAGACGGTAATAAAATGAGTGTAAAATTATCCGACAGTATACTCCCGTCAACGCCGCTATTCGATTTTTCTGTCTTTTGATCGGTAGTGTCCGTTTGAAAGCCATAAGCCTTGCCTGTTGCAGTCGAAATAGTATGCCGCAATTATTCAGGAAAAAACTTCCGGTGCACAGTGCACACAGAGTTCAAAGTGTAAAATCAAAAAAAGACCTAGTACTATTAAACCAGACAGGTTAAACACCCCGAAAATGAATTTCTTGAGTTATTCTCCTGTGTTCTAGTTTGTATGTTTCAACTTCGGCCGTGACATCCGTGCCCGATGCCGTTTTTGATTCTGTAAAAATATTCGAATGAAAGTGAGAACCGCAAATTTTTCGAGGAGATGGGGCGCTGGTTGTTGCAGAACAGCTAGCCGGAGGTGAGTCGATTGCGTATAAGCGGTAGTGACAAAATATAAATTCATGGTATACAGTTAATCTGCTTTTTGCCAGTAGCCGCTTTGCCGTACTAAAATGACACTTCAAAGGAACCCGTCATGACCACCCAAAGCAGAAGTGCACAGATCAGCCGTGACGACCACAGCGCCCACTTTGAGCATATTGCGACAGATGCCCGTTTTGACGGTAATCCGCTGATAAGCGAATACCGCCTGCTGCATGATGATTATTGTGGACTCAAGCGGCGTTACGGCGCGCTGGAAAAGAAGAAGGACGATCTCAATACCCAGTTGGCGGAGATGAGCCGTTCACTCGACCTGGCCAGCCGGGTAGACCCGATGACCGGCCTGGCCAACCGGCGCGATATCATGGAAAAGATCGAGCGCGAGTTCAGCCGCGCCGAACGGCACGGCCGGACCTTTTCGGTGATGATGGCCGATCTGGACCATTTCAAGCGGGTCAACGACATGCACGGAATCAATGCCGGTGATGATGTGCTGGTGGAGGTGGCGCGGGTATTGATGAGCTGTGTCCGTAGCGAGGATGTCTGTGCCCGCTGGGGCGGCGAGGAGTTCCTGTTCCTGTTGACTGAAACGGATATCGCTGGAGCGGAGACCGTTGCCCGCAAGGTGCATGAATCGATCCTGATGACCGAGTTCAAGGCCCAGCGCCCCGGCATCCGCGTCACGATCAGCATCGGCCTGAGCGAATACAAACACGGGCAGACGATCTACGAATGCATTACCCGCGCCGACCTGGCGCTGCAGAAAGCCAAACTGGCCGGCAAGAACCGTTTCAGCGTTGACTCATAGTTTCAAGTTGTTTTACCACCATCCGCTGCAAGTCCGGTCGTGATCTCCTCCAGTGATTCGATCATGATGTCCGCCAGTTCCGGCCAGCGGAACAGTCCCGCGCTGTCAATGTGAACGGTCAGCGCCCCGGCGGAACGTCCGGCCTGCAGGTCGTACAGATAATCACCCACCATCACCATTTCTGCCGGTTCGGCCTCCCATAGCTCCGCCAGGCGGTGGATGCCGTCCGGGTCCGGCTTCGGCAGCGCCTCATCCCTTCCCAGCACGTATTCCGCATCGAAATAGCCACCCAGTCCGATCAGATCCAGGGTTCTCAGCGCATTTTCCCTGGTGTTACGGGTCAGCACCCCCAGGAATGCGCCGCTGGCGTGCAGCTGTTCGACCAGGGCCGTTGCGCCCAGGGCCGCCCCGGTCAGCCGGGACAGTTCCAGCTCGATCTCCTGCAGACGCCGGTGCAGCATCAGGGACTCCGTCCGGGGCAGCGACTCCAGGTGCCCCAGGATGTCGGAGCCGTCCGGAATGCGCAGTTCCCTGCGGATGGCGGCGAAGTTGTGCACCGCTATGGTCAGTGTGCCGTCCAGGTCGAAAACCCAGTGGCGGCGATCGGCAATCGTATTTTTCATCGGCTGATCGCCGACAGCATTGCCATGGTTGCGATGATATGTCTCATCCGGCTGCAATCTCCCCGTGGACTGGACTATGAACATGCACCGCCAGCCAGACCGTTTTCTGCATTGCATCGGTCCACTCCACCCGGTGCCGGCAACCGGCCGGTATCAGCAGGTGATCGCCCGGCGCTAACTGCCGGACCTGTTGCTCGCCTTCGAACAGCAGACCGGCGCTGCCCGACAGCAGGATCACCCACTCGTCCCAGGACTGGTCGTACCAGGAACCCGTTGCGGTCGCCTGGCCGGCGGAGATGATCCGTTCGATGCGGACATTCCCGACTTCCGCCAGGGTCTGGATCAACTCCGCCGGCAGGGTGGACGGGATCTCTGCGTAGATGTTGAGAAGCAGGGGAATCAAGGGGTTTTCACCGCCGGTTCTTTCGCTGTCGGGACTTCCGCCGCCGGAGCCGGAACGGCCGGGGAGGGCTCCTTTGCGGCCGGGGTCTCGACCGGAGCAGGTGTCATCTTGACCGGTGCGGCCGTTGGCGCCGCTTGCCTGCAGACGTCCGCCTTGACGGCATCTTCCAGCCTGGTCTTCAACTCCTTGATTTCTGCTTGCTGCTTGTCAATCCTGGCGGAAAGCCGTGCCTTTTCGGCCTTGAGGGTTTCGATCTCCCCGGCCGCGCCCTGGCATTTGGACGCTTCTGCCTTGTACTTCTCAAGCTCGGTCTTGCGATCCTCGAACAGCTTTATCCTGCCCTTGACAACGGCCAGCTGCTTGTCCAGCGCTTCCAGCTCGGCTGCCGAGCGCCCCTTCTCCAGCCGTGAGGCAACCGCGGCCGTTTCCAGTTCGGCTATGTCGGCATAATTCTTGACCTCCTGTTCGGCTTCCGGCTTGATGCCGCCGAAACCGAACATCTGCCGCCCCTTCTCGGCGGCATCGGCCCCTTTTTTGATGGCTGCCCGGGCCAGCTCCAGGCCGGCGGCGGCTTCCCTGTTGTCGCCGGCCTTGGCGGCCATGGCTTCGACGGCGGCGCGCGCCGTGTCCAACTGCACCAGTGCTTTGCTTTTTTCAGCGGCAAGCGCCGCCGAAGCGGAAAGGCAGAGGGTTGTGATCAGGATCAGCATACGTGTTTTCATATCAGTTGACCTCCCCCTGGCGATAACGTTCCAGCAGCGCTTCGGCTTTCTTCAGTTCGGAGCGGCGCACCGCCACCTTTTCGACCATCTCCTTTTCTGCCGCTCTGGCTTCGGCCGCATTCAGGCGCGCCTCGGCCAGCTCCGCCTGCTGGATGGCCTCCCGCTCCCTTCCGGCCGCCAGCGCCGCCCGGGCGGCCGCGATGTTGGCCCCGGCCGCGTTCAGTCCCTCCCGGGCGTATTCCCCGGCGCTTGATTCAGCCGCCTTGGCGGCGCGCTGTTCCAGCTGCCTGAGCTGCTGCTCGGCCGGAGCGGCCAGGGCGGCCGTGGCAGCCAGCAGCAGCGCCCCGCAGATCAATATCCGATGTATTCGCATAGTACCTCCCGTGAAAGTATTTGTTTGCCGATATTAACAGTTAACCGGAAAAATTCAAATATGAAACCTGGAATATGAGCGAGCTTCTGGCAGATCGACAACCTGAAACTAGGTCAGCCGCAACTCCGAAAACCATACCTGCCAGAAGGCAAGCGCCATAAAAAGCGCAAACAGCAGCATGGCTCCGATGACCAGGCTGCGCTGGAAAGCCGGCAGCGAAGCCAGGCTCCCTATGCGGCGGAAGCGCTGCAGGATTCCGGCGCCGATCCCGCTGACCGCTCCTCCCAAAAGCGCGGCATAGTAAACATACCCAGAGAATCCGTACTCGCGCTGCAGCATGCAGAAGGGGCAGTGATGGCTGGGGAGCGCGTAGATGTACACCGGCAGGGCCGAAACCAGCGCCGCGGCTCCGCACAGGAAAGCCGTCAGCGACAGAACCGAAAAAAGGGCGGCGCCCCGGCCGCTGCGGAGATAGCCGGCGCCTGATATCAGCAGGGCTGTCACGACCGTGGCCAAAACGGCCAGCAGCGGAACCTCCGGGATCAGCGCCAGTGCGGGGGCCAGGCCTTTTGCTTCAGTCCCGAACAGGCTCCCGCAGCAGGAGGTGATCACGTGCGGTTTCATCAGCCCGAAGTACAGTCCCAGCAACAGCGACTCGGCCACCATCAGCGGTGTTATGCCCAACAGCAGCAGATATTTTACCCGGATCAAAGGATAGTCGTAACCCCGGTTGTCGCTGTGGTTGACGATCAGCCACAGGCCGGCCAGCAGGAAGATGGCCAGTTTCAGCAGCAGCAGCGGATAGCCGAACATGTTCAGGTTGAGGGTTCCGGCGGCGCACATGGCCCCCTTGAAAAGCGTGCTGAGGCTGTCGGCGGTGTGGATGAAGAGAAACAGCGAAAGGGCCTGGAAGACCATGCCGCAGGCCATGATCGTTGAAATCAGGTAGGTGCGGTGCTCCAGTTCGAGTTGCAGTTCGCTGCCGCTGGACAGATCCCAGCGGCGGATGATCCGCAGCGCGAAAAAGGAGGCGTAGAGCATGATCGCGCTGGTCAGCAGCGAACCGCAGATCAAGGCTATGACAGACGGGTGCAGGATCATTGCGCCGGAGCGGAGTCGCGGATTTCGCCGTCGCGGATCTCGACCAGGTTGTCCACCACTCCGGCGTTGCAGACCAGCGGGTCGTGGCTGGCCATGATGATGGTTCTTCCTTCCTGCTTGAGACGTTCCATGATCGTGATCAGTTCGCCCGAAAGCTTCGAGTCGAGATGGGCGGTCGGTTCATCGGCGATGATGACCCGCGGGTTGTTGATCAGGGCCCGGGCGATGGCCACGCGCTGCATCTCTCCTCCGGAAAGCAGCTCGACCCGTGTCGCGGCCCGTGCTTCCAGTCCGAACATGGCCAGCAGTTCCAGGGCGCGACCCTTGAGGGTCGCATGGCGTTCCCCGTTGGGGACGGCCGGCAGCATCACGTTTTCGAGGATGCTGATGCCGTTGATCAGGTTGAACTGCTGGAAGATGAAGCCGAAGGTCTCCCGGCGCAGCGCCGCCAGGAAGCGCTCCGGCAGGCTGGTTGTCTCGCGCCCGTCCAGCGTGACGCGGCCGGAAGTGGGGCGCGACATGCCGCCGATGATGCTTAAAAGCGTGGTCTTGCCCGAGCCGCTGGGCCCTTTAAGTACCGTAACCTGCTGCCGCGGGATCATGATGCTGATCTCCCGCAGCGAAACGAATTCGTTCTGTCTGCCCTTGTTGAAAACCTTGGATACCTGGTTCAGGACGATCATCGGCTAGCCTCTCATGACCGAGTCCGGCGCGGCAGTGGCCGCCCGCCAGCAGGGAACGATGGTTGCGACGGTGTAGGGAATCACGGTCAGGAAAAACAGCACCGCCAACTGCATCAGGTCGATCGAGGGAGTCAGGCGGAAAGCGGGGTACAGCACCGACCACCCCTTCAGCACCGGCACGAAAAGCGCCGCCCCGCCGGCAAACACATGCAGCCAGGCCAGGATCACGCCGGTCACGAAGGCGGTCAGCGACAGGGCCGCTCCTTCCCAGAGTTTCATCATCAGCACGTCGCCCACGTCCCAGCCGATCGCTTTCAGGATGCCGATCTCCCGGCGTTCCTCGGCCGACAGCCCGGTGGCCTTGTCCCAGGCAAAAATGAAGAACGCCAGCAGCGCCCCGGACAGGATCGCCAGCAGGATGCCGCTGCGCCAGTTGAAGATCGCATCGTAGGTGCGCAGGATTTCGTCCCTGGCAATCGGGCGGGTGTCGGGCAGCAGTCTGGCGATCTTGGCGGCGATGGTCGGGATCTCGGACAGGTTGGAAACCTCGGCCACCAGGTCGGTGGCCATGCCGTCGGGTATGCCGAACAGGGTCTTGAAGTCGCCTGCGGAGAGCAGGACCAGATCCGAGGAAACCAGCTCCGTGCCGGCCGGTAGCACCCGGGCTACGGTCAACGTGAACAGGGCGCCCTGATTGGTGCGAAACGGCATGATGTTGTCTACTTCGGCCAGGGCGCTGCGCGCCACTCCCTGGCCGACGGCTACCTTGCCCTCTTCGGGAGGGGACTCCTGCGGGACCAGCAGCGTGTAATTGGAACCGAAAACCGGGTCGTAATAATAGCCCCACAGTCTGCCCCTGACCGACTTGACACCGCGAATCGAGGCGATCTTTTCGACGTAGCTCAAAGGGATCATTTCGTGGCGGCCGGCCACCATCCGCTGCACCACCAGTTCCGGCGCATCGACCAGCACCGCCGCAGCTTCCGAACGGATGCTTTTGGTGAGAAACATGACCGAGGCCAGCGCGGCCACCACCAGGGTATAAACCACCAGCAGCGCCGCATTCTTGCCTTTCCTGCGCATCAGCGATGCCAGGGTGAAATCGATGATCGCGCGCTGTTTTTCAATATTTGCCATAGGACCTCACATGGGGGGGCGGGGGGATCAGGGAGCCGGAGGGAAAGTGCTCCAGCGAGAGCGGATAGTCCTGGAAGGGGGTGTGGCGGTCCGCCATCGAAGGATGGCGGGTGTAGCGCGCATCGGTGAACAGGACCAGGTCAGTCAGCGAAAGGCTCTTTACCAGCGTCCGCCGCTCTTCCAATTGCTGCCGGTCGGTTACGGACCGCGAGGAAGAGTCGATGACGATCACTGCCAGCAACAAAAGGCCCAGTGCCGTATATGTCGCGAATATGGTTGAAGCGCGCAGGGTCATCAAAATGCTCCGTTGAATTTTGAATAACACGGAGAACACGGAGCTCCGTGTTTCAAATTATCTGATTCGTTCTAATCCGCCGCAAAGCAACTGCTAAGCAGTCCCCTCTCCCTGAGGGAGAGGGCCAGGGTGAGGGGGAAGGATGCAATATGTTGCATTGCTTCCCCCTCATCCGGCCTTCGGCCACCTTCTCCCCCGGGGAGAAGGGATTAGCAGCAGATTAAACGAATCAGGTTAAATTATTGGGCCGATATCCAGCCGCGCGGGATGAAGAACCCGTTGCTGCCCGCCTGCAGCGGATCGACCCCGACGATATGGGCTCCCGGCGCCCCGATGCGGCGGTTCTTGTTGTAAGAGACCAGTGGGGTCAGCCCGGTGTCGAATTCAAAGATGCCTTCCAGCGCCTCCAGCAGCCTTTCGCGGCTAAGGTTGCGACCGGCCCGGCGCAACCCCTCCACCAGGATCTTGGCTGAAGAGTAGGCCGCCAGCTGTGCCGTCGGATGGGTTACCGCCAGCTGCTGCCGGGCTGCCATGGCCCGGAATTCGCTCAAACCCCACTCCTTGCGGTCGTCGGGCAGTGACGGAAACGAGAGCCAGACCTTGTCCTTGCAGGATGGCGGAATGCTGTAGATGGCTTTTCCAGCCGGCACGCCCGGCATAAGCAGTGTGGTCGCGCAGCCGCCGTCGCCCAACGCTTTGAGCAATGTTCCGGCCTCGCTTTCTCCGCCCAAAAACAGCAACAGATCGGATCCGCCGTCGCGCAGCCGCTCCAGTGCCGCAGCCGGAATTACGCCACCGGATGCGTAACCTGTCCGGGAGATGTTCTTCCACCCTTTGGATTGGAAAAGTTCCTCGGCCGTTGCCAGCATCCCGGCCAGCCCTTCCCGTTCCGGGTAGATGATCTGTATGCGCGGATTTTTCAGCGGCAGGCTGTTGGTGGCATGGCGGGCCAGCACCAGGATCTGTTCCCGCAGTCCGGCGTACAGGTAGAAGCGGTAGCGGTGCAGCAGCTGGTCTTCGATCGGGAAAAGCGAGAAGGGGGCGATCAGCGGCAGATGCTGCTCTTCGATCAGGTTGCCCAGCTCCGTTTCCATCGCGGGCGTAAAGCTGTTGACCAGCGCAAATACTTCCTGCTCCGGAGCCACCGATCGCAGGAATCGCGACATCTCGGCCGTTGTGCGGGGCCTGTCCGTCGTCAGTGTCAGGCTGCGGCCATAAATTCCGCCCCGTGTGTTGATGTCGCTGAAATATGCCTCGATCGTCCGTTGCATCACCTCGCCCAGTTCGGCCGAGGGCCCCCCGGCCGGCAGCAGTGTTCCGATCCTGATCCGCGAATCGTTGATGCCCGGGTCCAGATAGCTGTCCAGTCTTTTCAGGTAGGCGACCAGATCATCCAGATCCCGCGCATCGATCCGGTAAACCGGCATCGACGGGTCGCCCTGCCTGCCGCCGGGGTAGATGCCGTCCTCCATGTAGCTCTTCAGGCTCTCCACCGTGAAGGGGCCATGCTCCAGGCCGTCGGGGTGGATATGTCCATAGCTCTTCATGATCCGGGGCCAGGTGATATTGGAGGGGATCACGCCGCTTTCGGTCCGCCCCAGTCCGTCATATCCGTGACAGCTGGCGCAGGTGGCCGATTCTCCCGGCACTTCCAGCAGATCTTTGCCGAAATAGGCCAGGATCGGGATGCCGGCCGGGCTGGCGCCGTTGACATAGACCTGTCGGCCGCGTTCCTCCTGCGGGGTCAGCGGAGCGGCGGCGGCTTTTTGCAGGCAGAAAAAAGTCAGGCAGAACAGCGCCAGCAGGATGATCAGTGCCGTCCGGGAACGGCTCGAAGTGTCAGCGCGCAGCATTCTGTCCCTCCGCCAGTTTCAGCAGGTTATCCGCCAGCACCTTGGCTTTGGTGTCGGGGCGTACGGTCATCCAGTGACCCGACTTCACATTGCCCAGCAGATAGGTGGCCTTGTGGGTGGGGGGATCCTCGGTGTAATAGCCCAGCTTGTAGTTGATCCAGTCCACGTTGAGCTTGCTGCCGGTCAGAAACAGCCGGCCCGCCCTGGCGTTCCAGGCCCTGGCATAGGCCTTGACCAGCTCGGGAGTGTCGCGGGCCGGATCCACCGAGATGGACAGGACCAGGATATCCCTGCCCAGCCGCTCTCCCAGCAGGTTCTGCAGCTCGGCCAGCACCTTGTTCTGCAACGGGCAGACGGTGCCGCAGTCCAGGTAGTAGAAGCTGATCAGGACGGTTTTGTCCCTGAGGATGTCGGTGTAGAAGCGTAGCTCCCGCCCCTCGTTGCTGGTGACTCTGAGGTCGGTGAAGTAAGCGCGCCTGGCGGCATCGCTATCCTTTGCCCCCGGCAGCGCCGTTGCAGCCTGGGACCTGGACGCCAGGGCGCAAAACAGCAGGACAACGCAGATCATGGCTTTGAACAGGTTCATTTCAGTGCTCCCGGTATCTTTATCTGGAACGGGCCGAGGACAGCTCGTTCAGCGCGGCCAGCAGCTTGTCCGCGGAAGGAAAACCGTAGAAGCGTCTCCAGACCCCGGATTTGCCGTCTCCGACCAGTATCGAGGGGGTGTGGTTGAGGATGTCGGCGCTGAACATGTCCAGTCCGACCAGCACCTTGTCCACGTTGACCTTGTTGCCGGTCATGAAGCTCCAGCCCGGCTTGGCTTTCAGCTTTCCGGCATAGGACTTGAGCCGTGGCGGAATGTCGTTGACCGGATCAATGCTGACGGTCACCAGGAAAATGTCCTTGCCCAGGCGGCCGGGCAGCTTGTCCTGCAGCTTGACGAAAATCGAATCCAGGATCGGGCAGATCGTCGTGCAGGTGGTGTAGGTGAAGGTGATCGCCACCAGCCTGTCTCCGATCACGTCGCTTTTGAAGCGCAATTGCCTGCCATCCTGGTCCAATAGTGGCAGGTCCTGCAGCTGGACGCGTACCGTGGCCGGTTTTGCCGGCGTGGCGCCCAGGGAAACGCCGGGTTGGATCAGGACTGCAAGCAGTATCAGGGTGGCGCCTGCCAGTGTATTCCATTTCATGGGATCATTCCTTTGCGAAGTTTACGGCCGCTTTTCTCCGGCCGTTTTCGGGGCGGAACTGTTTCGTTCCACCAGATAGTTGACGGTAAGGATGTAGTCGTCTATGTGATCGATCTTTCCGTCACGGTTCAGATCGAAGCGCGAATCTTTTTGCGGTCCATCCGGCTTGAGGTAGCGCAGAAATATCTCTTCAGCCGAACCGTAGGTTGCCAGCAGGGCCGGTTCCAGCGCCGGGGCCACCACCAGCGGAAACAGGATCGTGCTTCCACCGGCATTGACCGTAAGGCGGGCATTGATACTGTCCCTGGCCGGTCTGGCCTCGATCAGCCAGCTTCCGTCTTCGGCGTGCTGCAGGGTAATCATGCTGGCCCTGCGCAACGAGAAGCTGGGGGTCTCTTTCAGCGTCAGCGGCAGATCTACCCGCAGCCTGACGACACTTTCACCGTCCGAGACAGCCGCCCCGGGCTCCTGCCGGACTATTTGCCCGGAAGCCGGGGTGAGCAGCGCTGCCAACGCCTGTGGTGTTCTCGGGCCGTCATATTCCCGGATGCGCTCCAGCAAGCCCGGGTAGCTCACGCTTTTCAGCGGAACCAAAGACTCCGGCTTTGCCGTGTCCGGCGCTTCTCGCTGCCGGGGCGGCGCAGCTGCCGGCTGTTGCACGGTGGGCTGCGCTTCCGTGGGGACCGTCACTGCCGGGGGCGCTCCGCTTTCGTTTTCAGGCTGGTCTGGCGGCATTGTCTGTGTCCCCGGCATGTTTGAAACCGATGAAGCTGTCGTGCTTGTCCGGGATGCGCTCGCGACCGGTTGGACATCTTGAACGATGTCCGACGCAATGGTCTCGGGCGTGGTTGCCGGGGCCGTTTCAGGCTGCGGAGCAGATGGCTGCTGGGGTCTGCTCATGATCCGCACCGTGGCGGTCACCGGTGTTGCCGTCACCGAAACCAGGTTGGCGCTCATGTTCAGGATGCGTCCTTCGGCATTTTCCACCCCTTCGAATATGAGCCTGGCGATCGTGCCGCTGCCGTTGATTGCCCTTTTGGCGATCCGGCTGAACAGGCGTATCTCTCCCGGCAGGGAAGGGTTGAAGTCGAAGATCGCATCGGACGGGATCAGTTCCCCCCGGACCGCCTGCGGATTCCGCATGACGGCTGCGTCGTAGGAGAATTCGAAATCGAGCGCGGCCAGGTTTTTGAGTCCGCTTCCCCGGAGCGTGAATACATTGCCGCCCTCCGGAACCAGTGACAGCTGCACTTCGGCCTCGGCAGCGCCGACCGCCGCCATGCTCAGAATCGCCTGCAGCAGCAGGTATATGGAAAGTATTTTCCGGTTCATACGTTCTCCGGTCGATGGGAGTTGATACGATCCGTTCAGCGCACTTGCAGGTCCAGCGGACGAAGCTGGTTGACCTTCAGCTGCAGTGACGGGATCGCAAAATAGAAAGTGTATCTTCCGGCTCTGGGTGCATTGAACTCGATCTGGTAGCTCCCGTCATCCAACGGGGTGGCCGCATGGTTCTGTCTCCAGGACCCGGTCGGCGACAGGCTGGCCAGGCCGCTGAGGTCCTTGATGCCGGTCACCGGCTGGCCGCTGGACGAGTCTTTCAGCCTGAAACGCAACTTGTACGGACTTCCGGCGCTTAACCGCAGCTCCTTGTCCATAAACTCGATATCAACCGGCCGGCTGCTCTTCAATTTCGCCATGACCGGATTTGCCGCGGCTTCGAAGTCGAAGCACTGCACCAGGCGCGGCGAATCCAGCAGGAAAGCCAGGTCGTATCGTCCACCGGCCGGAATCCTGACCTTGGCGGAGTAAACCCCCGGAGTTGTCTCGCGTAACTGTCGATTGACTATGCTGACCGCCCGTGGAACCCTGCCGTAGGTGCGGAAATTCCCGGCCGGAACCCCCATTCCTTCCATGTAGTAGACGATGGTCGCATCCGCCGGGCTGGCGATCAGCACTGCGTTCCCCTCGGGGGTCGCCACGATGTTGTCCGCCAGGGAAGGGCGGATCGTGGATTCGCTAGGCGCGATGCCGCCGCCCGAAATCCTCAGCGGGGTCATCTTGTCCCCCTTGCCCAGGTTGGACAGCGCAATCATGGTGACTTCGGCGGTTTTTTTGGAACGGATGTAGGCGAACTCTCCGGTGAAGGTAATTTGCTCCGGCTCGTTGCCGACTTTGCCGCCGTAGGCAATGCCGTTGCCGGATGCGTCAAAAACCGAGAGCTGGCGGGTCCTGGAATTTATCACGAAGCCCCAGCGATCTCCCGGTGCGAATCGAAGCGCCTTGAGGCCCGGTTCCAGCGCCATGCGCCCGCTGATTTCCAGTTTGGAGCCGTCGATAACCGCAACGCTGCCATCCCCTTCATGGGCGACGTAGAGTGTCTTGCTAAGTCGCGAATACGCGATGCTGAGCGGTTTGTCGCCGGTTTTGATGTCCTTGACCCTTTTCAGCTGCTGAATATCGATCACCGATACGGTTCCACTGTCACGGTTGCTGACAAAGGCGTGGATGCTGTCGTCGCTGAAGGCAAGTTCGTGATGGCCGGCCCCGGTCGGCAGCCAGGCTGCCGGCTTGCCGCTGAGCGCGTCCAGAACCGTGACGCCGCTTGAGTTCCCCTCGGCATTGTTGCCGATCCAGAGATATCTGCCGTCCGGCTGGATCGCGATCCTGAAGGGGGAATCGCCGGCGGCGATGTTCCCGGTCACCTTGAAGCTTTCCGTATCGATAACCGCCACCTGGCCGGCCTTGGGCATCGTCACAAAGAGGGTCTTTTCGTCGCGGCTGTATACCCAGTCCTCTCCCGGGCGTGCCAGGGCAATCATCGCATACAGCTGCGAATAGCCCGCCACCCCCTTGATCGGGTCGATAACCCCGATCGTGGCGTCGTTGTTGAGGGTCAGGATGTAATAGCTGTTCAGGTCAATGTCCGGGCGAAAGCTGAGGGTGCCCTGCAGGTAACCGCGTACCTTGTCGGCGCAGGTGATGGCCGGTTGACCTTTTTTATCCCCTTTGAATTCCTTCTGCAGGTCGATCCAGACTTTCGGCATCATGGCGGTTACCGGCGCTCCGCTGTCGGCATCACTCAGTTTCAGCCTGACGGTGGCGTACTCTCCCTCGCGCACTTCGGCTGCCGACTCTCCGGCGGCGGCAAGCGGCACAACGTCCACTTCCACCCGGATGCCCTGCCGCACCGTTTCCCTGATTCCGGCCGGCGCCTTGGAAGTCACGGCGCCAGCGGCTGCCGGGCTTACCCCGTTATCAGCGGCAGCGGCAATTCCCGGAAAAAACAGAACCGCCAGCAGCAGCGCCGTGCAAACCCCCTGTAACTTGTTGCTTTCCATTGTCAAAGCCCCGCTTGCGTACCGAGATGTGGTTGAGATCACTATATGAGAAATCTGTTCTTAACTGCAACAGTCAAAAATTGTTTGCGGTAATTCATGCACATTTCAGGCTTAAATTTGGTTCGGCTCTGATTGTTCCGCATGCCTAACACACTAAACACAAATGCTTTTTTATGCAAGATAGCAAAAATCCGGACTGGCGCTGATTTTTTTTACAGCTGCAATGATCAACAAAACCGGTTTGTTAGATTCCGTATGTACCCTCTGGCCGCTGGCAGCCAATATTTTTTTGGCACCCCCCGGCAGATTTAGGCCGGATGGGCAACCGCTGCAATATCAAATATTTATGTTCGGATTAGGGGCGGTTTGAGTGCTGGCATGCTTGTTGATATGGGATGGATACCCGACGGATGTTGTCGGATTTCAAACAATGCTGATGTCATCTATTCAGTCGAACCGGATTTAGCGCCTCATTGACGGAAACATAAATTAAACGGCCGCAGATTATGGGTAACGGAGGAAAATCATGAAAACCACGAGAAGATTGATGGGATTGTTGCTGACGGTGGTAATGCTGCTGTCGGTCTGCGCCACCGGGGCGGAAGCGGTGATGAAGGATTTCGGCCCGCTGAATATTTACGGATTCCCCTCCTGGTATCGCGACAACAACGGTCTGGCGGTGCAGCAGTGTTTATCCAGGGCCATTTCTCCTGTTTCGGCGCTGCCACTATGTAACATCCTGCCGAACCCGGACTCCAATCCACCATTTGATGCGACCCAGCCGATCACGTTCCCGCCCAACCCGCCGACCGGCTACAACTTTCCGGATGAATCGTTCTACTACAGCATCTCGCCGGACGGTGACACTTTCTCCTTTGCAGCCGGCAGGGGGCGGATCGTAGTGGTTCTGGCCCTGGAAGCCGCTTTCAATGTTGGTGATCCGATACCCGGCGATCAGGTCGTTTTCTCCCGCGTTCGTGTCTACCTGACCCAGGATGTTCCGGACGGCAACTACAAGATTACCCACCCCTACGGCGTCGAGAACCTGACCGTCACCGGCGGCCTGCTGCGTTACACCCGTGACATCGGTATTGCCGGAGTCGCATTTACCGGACCTCTGGCCGGTGACGTTGGACCGTTCTTCGCCTGGACAGTTGATCCGGCCAGGGTCATCGCCGGAATCCAGAACCCGGACGGCACGTTGAATGGTATTGATCCGCTCACCAGTCTACCGGGCGGCCAGGTGTTTCTGGGCGATCCCAATTTCCCGCATACCTTCAGCGGCAGCCCCTTTGGCACCAACTACTGGCGCTGCGACGGTCCGGTCGGTTCCGGAATCGGCGGCCCCGGCATCGATTTTATCGAAACCAACCTGGGACTGATAGAAGGATGGAAGTATACGACTCCGATTCCCAGCAAGCTGAACATCGATCGACTGACCTACCGCCGTGACGCGCTCAATGCCCAGATCGATGTATTTGCCACCGCGGACCAG
>Ga0154571_1155_pt1 | contig 28240 bp, 13 predicted proteins | sample RifGroF2_FD_116000 | JGI IMG/M metagenome (GOLD analysis project Ga0154571, IMG submission 116000) | Geobacteraceae bacterium GWF2_54_21
CTAGGCATGGTCACGAAACTCCTTATGTTTGGAATACTGTTGCCTTGTCATAAAACATCCTTCAATTACAGTAGCAACAACAGAGTGCTGGGACAAATCCAAGGCTGGTACTGCAAATTATGAGCACATTGTCGGAGGGCATTACGAAGGAAAATGTAGAATTATCCGAAAATGACTGTCCGAAAAACTTTCGAATCAGCGGCAAGGTATGCCAAATATCTCTGATTGACAAGATATTTTGTAGTATGCTTTGTAAATAAACGCTGTAATTATATAAGTATACTTTATTAATTATAATAGTTTTTTAGAATATTCTCAGACCATGGAAACCATGGGGATAGAGGATAAAGAATATCTGCAATTGCTCGGAAATAGAGTTCGGGATTTTCGTAAAGCGATGGGGTTGACACAGGAGAAGCTAGCAGAATTAGCCGGCATTTCTCCAACTTATGTCAGCAACATTGAGATCGGCAAATATAATGTTACTGTTTGTGTCATTAAACGAATAAGCGCCTCTCTGCACGTGCCAGCGGCTCAGCTATTTGATTTCAATTCAGGCAAGGTTGAACGGGACGAACTGATAAAGACTGTAGTTGAAATTAAAAGTCTCAACAGTAAAGAGCAAAAGCTCATATTGGAGACAATCAAGGGAATGCTGGCCGGGATAAAAGAATAATTGCTTGAATATTGAAATTCGGAACTATTACCGAAAACCAGTTTTTGCCCGCTTTCTGCCGTGATTTCCGCTTGCCACGCCGCCCGAGCTGTCACCAATTATCCAAAAAACGGCAATTCAATAACACGGAGATACGGAGAAAACTGCGAATTCAGGACCTTAAGACATAAAACAAAAATCCTTTTGGGTGAATCACAAGGGTTCTCGTTTCGCTTGTAACTCTCGGTTTTACTCCGTATTCTCCATTTCTCCGTGTTTCAAATGCTTTTTAGGATGGACCGGACCGGCCATCAACGGCCGGTCCTTTTTTTGTCGTCAGTTATGGGCCAGTTTCTGCGCTTCCTTGGCATTGGCCTGGAACAGGTTGGCTGTTTCGAACACCAGGTTGAGCGTGCCACGATATCCGACCCACATCTTCTGGTGGGCGCCCAGGCGATCGAACACCGGCAGTCCGGCCCGCAGATGTGCACCGATCTTGAGCTTTCCTGCCGCCTGCCGGCCGTTCGAGTTGGCCACCAGAAGATCGGCCCCCTTGGCCGCCTCCTCCAGGTCCTCCAGGTCGCCGACAAAAACGTTCCCGCAGGGGAGGGAGTCCAGACCGCGGGTGCGGGTGGCGGAAAGCGCCGCCTGGATCTCGCATCCCATCCCGGCCAGGAAGCGGGTCAGTGTCTTGAGGTTGTCCGACTCCAGCGCCAGCGCCACCTTCTTGTTGCCGAACTGGTAATGGCTGTCCACCATGGCGTCCATCAGCCGGCTGCGCCAGCGGCGGTGCTTGTCCGGAACCGGCCTCCCGCTGATCGCGGAAAGCGACTCCATCAGCAGGTCGGTCTCGGCCAGACCGGTCAGGGATGTAAAACCATGGGCCGGGATGCCGAACTTCTCCTTCAGTTTCAGGGCGGCCCTGGCCAGTGAATCACCGACATATAATGTCGCAACACTGCGCCCGGCCTTCCTGATATCTTCAACTGTAATCCCCCCGGTCGAGAGCGGCGACACCACCTCGTCGATATGCCCGTCCATGGCGTTGGAGATATCCGGGATCGTCAGTACCGTCAGCCCGAATGACTCGACCAGTTCCTTCAGCTCTTCCACATCGGCCGGTGTCAGGTGCGCTCCCGGCAGCAGGTTGACCTGGTCAGGCACGGTCGCGCCCCCCTCCGGGAGGCTGGAGACGATCGCCTCGACCGCCGCGGCGTAACCTTCCTGCAGCGAACCGCAGTAATCGGGTGTGGCGGCATGGATGATCGGGATGTGCGCGGTTTCCGGATGCTCCTGGCGGAAATGCACGATGGCGCTATGCACGTCGTCTCCCATGGTTTCGGTCAGCCCCGAAGTCATCACCCCCACCACCTGGGGCTGGAACTTCTCGATCACCCGCCCTATGCCCTTCTTCAGGTTCTCCCAACCTCCGAAGATCGCGCTGTCCTCGCTCATCGCGGTCGCGTTCAAAGCGATCGATTCCTTGTAGTGCCGTGAAAGCTGCAAGCGGATAAAGGTTGAGCACCCCTGGGCGCCGTGCAACAGTCCCAGCATGTTGTCGATACCCAGATAAGCCATGGTGGCTCCCAACGCGGGCGAGTTCTTCTGCGGATTGACGGTGGCGGCCTTGGTTGAGACCTTGACCCGCGAGGCGGAGATATCCTCGGCCAGGAAATCCTCCGCATGCCGCAGCGGAAGCAGTCCGGCTGTCCCCTCCTCCTTCTCCCAGGGCGCCGGAGCGTTAAGAACCGGCCAGATCGGGTTGTTGACGGTCATGTCCAGCTGCTGGGCAAAAGTCACCATCCCCTCGTAGCCGGCATAGGGGTGGGAACGGCCATGGTTGATGTCCAGAAATGGGGTCTTGGTCTTGAGCGCCAGGAACTTGGTCTTGCCGCCGGCCACGATCAGGTCCGGCATCTTCTCGCGCATGACCGCCAGCAGTCCGGCGGTGGAGGTATCCTCGATAATTTTGGCGTCCTGGTGCATCAGCCCTTTCATGCGGTAGAAATCCTCCAGCGTCGAGTTCTGGGTTCCGGCCGCCAGGATCTCGACCCCCAGCTCACGCAGCGAATTGACCATCGACCAGGTCTTGACGCCACCGGTGAAGAGCACCGCCCGCTTCCCCTCCAGCCTCTCGCGGTAGGGCGCGATCCGCTGACGGCATTTGGCCTCTTCCTCTTCCAGCAGCTTTTCGACCCGGTCCTGCATGACCCGCTTCTCCAGGCCGTTGACAATGTTGTCCAGCTCGCGGGCGATGTCGCGCAGCGCCTTGGCGGTGTCGGTCATGCCATAGAAGGACTCCTCCAGGTAGGGCATGCCGTAGGTTTTCTGCATCTTCTTGGCCAGGTTGGTCAGGGATTTGGAACAGATGATGATGTTGAGCTTGGCCCGGTGGGCGTAGCGCAGCTCCTCGAATTTAGCGTCGCCGCTGAAGCAGGAGAGAATCTGGATCCCCAGCCTGTCGAAGAGCGGCAGCATGCCCCACAGGTCGCCGGCGATGTTGTACTCGCCGATCAGGTTGATCGGGTATTCCCCCAGAACCGGCGGTTCGGTGGTGCCGATCACGTACTTGAAGAGGATCTCGCCGGCCAGCCGGTTGCCGATATTCTTGTCGCCGATAAAGCCGGGAGTGTTGACCGGGATCACCGGGATTGCGACTTTTTCTGACGCAGCCGCGCAAACCGCCTCCACGTCGTCGCCGGTCATGGCGGTCACACAGGTGGCATATACGAAGATGGCCCGGGCCTGGTCCCGGTAACGTTCCGCAAGATCCAGGATCGCCTTGTAGAGCTTCTTCTCACCGCCGAAGATCACATCGTTTTCCAGCATCTCGGTGGTGAAACCGCGCCGGTACAGCTGTGAGTCGCTGGAGCGGGCGCCGCGATTGTCCCAGGAGTTTCCGGCGCATGCGATCGGGCCATGCACCAGGTGGATCACGTCGGTGATCGGCATCAAAACCACACGGGCGCCATCGTAGGCGCAGGAGCGCTCGGTCCCCTCGCCCGGTTCGGACTTTTTGCAGAACTTGGGAGCACCCTTGTCGTGGGTTTCGCAATTGTCGGTATCGTACCAGTCCGGTTTGGCCATGACAGTATCCTCTTGATAAGCTAGACTCTTGGTTTGCTCCGACAGCAACGAAAAACGTCGCTCCACATCCGCGGATGATATCGGGAGACGCCGTTGCCGGAGTTTGAGTCCATAAGAGCATTTGACGTGCCAAAGCGAGGCCGGACTCTATCATGCTGGTTTTATGATGGTTTGGCATGCGAACCCCGTCCTGGCGTGGCCAACATGCCTCTTTATTAGGCAGCAGCGATTATTAAGCCTCCTTTCCCAGACCGCTGCGGACCGCCGCAAGCAACTCCAGCGGCTTGATCGGTTTCTGGAGGAAATTCACATTTAGCACACTGATCGCGGACCGATCGACAATATCGTCCGTGTAGCCGCTGATCATGATGATTGGCAGTTCCGGTTGCCGTTTCCTGATCTCTTCCACCAGTTCCCGCCCGTTCATGCGCGGCATGATCACGTCCACGATTGCGATTCGTATTCGTTCGCGGTTAGCCTCGAACATCTCCACCGCCTCGACACCGTCCCCGGCCTCCAGGATCGAGTAGCCGTACAATTCCAGCAGTTGCCTGAACATCCTCATGATCGCGGCATCATCCTCGGCAACCAGTATCGTCTCCCTGCCGTGATGGTTGACAACCGCAACCGGCTCTGCCGGTTTCACCGGCTGTTCTCCTTCGTGGATGCGCAGGTAGATGCAGAATTCGGCGCCACTCCCCGGAATGCTGGTAACGGTGACATAGCCTCCGTGCCTGGTTACAATCCCATGCACGATCGAGAGTCCCAGCCCGGTTCCCTTACCCTTCTCCTTGGTGGTGAAAAACGGTTCGAAAATACGGTCAATCATCCCGGCATCGATTCCGGAGCCGCTGTCACTGACGCAGAGGCGGGCATATCGGCCTGGCATAATCACGGCCCCTCCGATGATCGTCGCCTTTTCAATCAGGGCGGGACTAGTGTAAACCGTGATATGACCACCGCTGCCGATCGCATCACGGGCATTGACCACCAGGTTAATCAGCACCTGTTCGATCTGCACCCGGTCCACGTACACCGGCAGGAGCTGTTCGCACGGCTGGATCGAAAGTGTGATGTCCTCCCGGATCAACCGGCCGAGACTCTTGCGGATCGTGGCCAGGATCTGGTTCAGATCGTCATGCTGCTGCATCATGTCATGTTTACCGCTGAATGACAGCAGGCTACGGGTCATCTCGGCGGCCCGGTCAACGGAAGCGGAAATTTCATGGGCGATGTGCAGGTTCTCGTCATCGGTTGCGGTCAGCTTCAACAGGTCGGCATAACCGCTGATAACGGTCAGCACGTTGTTGAAGTCATGGGCAACGCCGCCGGCCAGCGCGCCGACCGACTCCATCTTCTGTGAGTGCAGCAACTGGGCTTCCAGTGACAAGCGTTCGGTGATGTCTTCAATCGTTTCAATCGCGGCGATGATTTTCCCTTGATGATCACGGATTGGCGCCGACGACATCAACAGACGCCGTTTGCGGCCGCCCAGAATATAATCATCTTCTGCGTGCAAGCGGTCCGGGATCTGCCGCGACACCGAAAAATGGAGGTACAGCGCTGCAGCCTCACCACCGGTTTCATCGACAACGATATCCGCCAGACAGGGCCGGGGCGACGGATAGAACGCTCGCCACTGTGCGCCGGAGCCGATCATTTCCGAAGCCTTGACTCCGCAGAGATCCTCCATGGCACGGTTCCAGATCAGCACCTTGTGGTCGGCGTCGATGACAAAGGTAGGAGCGGTTGAGTTGTAAATCAGGTTTTCCGCAAAATCCATCTTGTCATGCAACTGCCGTTCGGCAGCCAGCCGGTCGGTAATGTCGAATATGATCGAATGCAGATGCAGGCGTCCCTGGCTGAAAAATGGGCTGCTGAAGACCTCCACGTCCCTGATGCCGCCGTCGGACAGCCGGTGCCGGCACTGAAAACGCCTGACGGCGCCATCCCTGACCTCGATCAACCTCTGCTCCACCATTTCCGGTTCGGAGCAGTTGATATCATGGATTTTTTTTTGCAGTATTTCTTCGCGGTCATACCCGTAATATTCGCAGGCGGCCGGATTAGCGTCTTCGACGATGCCGTTTTCCGGGTTTATTATCAACATCACCGCCCGGCTCTGCTGAAACTGGCTGCGATAGCGTTCCTCACTCTCCCGCAGAGCCTGGGAAGAAGCGCTGACCCGGCGGAAGCTGAACCATAGTCCCGCCAGTCCGGACAGCCATACCGACGAAATGATCAGGGTGTGAGCGTAGCTGCTCGTGGTCACCGAACGACTAAGCAGGTCCATCGGAACAGAGATACTGATACCGCCGCGGACATCATCTTCGCGATAGCCATGCGCGGCATGGCATTTCAAGCATGCTTTTTCGGTTTTAAGTACATGTATGTAGCGAAAATACGGTTCTCCATTGATGTTCTGGAACTCGCCGAACTCATTGGCTCCCTTTTCAAAGGCCTCCAAAGCCCTTCTTTCCCAGGGGTCCGGCGCATTTTCCGGCCTTATCGGGTGCAAGCTGGTTATGTGGCCATGTGAATCTACCGCATCATATTTTGACGGAGCGCTGCCGGAGGCGGGAACACACACACCACCATGCCGGGCCAGCCAGCGCCGGAAGGCGACATCCCTCTCAAAGCTTGCCCTGGCTGTGTTGAGAGCGTTGGCGGTCAAAAAATATCTTTGGTCTTTCAGTTCCAGAACGAGAATTGCTACCGAGACGAGGCTCCAAATAACCGCGGCAGTACTGAACAGATGCCGGAACGGCGCCTTTTTAAGCTCATTTGTATTTGTTTGCTGCTTCATAATTTGCTGATCCTCTGGATGGCTTCCTTCATTTCCGAAAGCTTGTACGGTTTCTGGATGAAGCCCGCCAGCCCCTTGCCAACAAACTTACTGGTAACATCCTGCTCGTTGTAACCGCTGCTCATGATCACCTTTACATCCCGGTTGAGTTGCCGCAGCTCACGAAAGCACTGTTCGCCATCCATGCGCGGCATGGTCAGATCCAGAATCACAAAATCCAGGTCAGGATTGTTAGCGAACTTCTCAAGCGCATCCCGGCCATCTTCGGCGGTAATCACCTTGAATCCCAGAATATTCAGCATGTCGCTGCCGATTTCGCGAATGGTCTTCTCGTCATCCACAAGCAGCACATTACCACTGCCATGCCACACCTCACCCCGAACCTGCTGGCTTTCCGTAACCACCAGCCCGTTTGATGCTGGCAGGAATATCTTGAAGGCGCTCCCCATTCCGGGTTCGCTGTAGACCTTGATACCCCCCTTGTGACCGCGCACGATTCCCAGTACCGCTGCCATCCCCAGGCCCCGGCCGGTAAATTTGGTAGTGAAGAAGGGATCGTAGATTCTGGCAACCGTATCACGATCCATACCGCAACCGGTGTCGGCAATCTCCAGGCAGACGTACGGTCCCTCGGCCAGGCTCTCGTCATTTAAAACATTCTTCAGATATTTTTTGTCGCACATCATGCTGCAGGTGCTGATGGTGATCACTCCGTTTTTGTCTCCGATCGCCTCGGAAGCGTTAATGACCAGGTTCATTATGATCTGGCGCATCTGGGTCGCATCGGCTTCCAGTGTCGGCAGCGAGTCCCCCCGGTTGAAGCGAATCACCGACTTCCTGGGAATGGAGATCTCCAGCATGTGCTGCATCTCATCCAGAAGCCTGTTCAGGTCGATATGTTCGACCACGAACTTGCCCTTGCCGGAATAGGCCAGCATCTGCTTTGCCAGGTCGGCGGCCCGGCTAGCCGCCTGTTCGATCCTGCGCAGGTTTTCCGCCACCGGGGATTCGCTGTTGGTCCGCATCAGGGCCAGGTCGGCGTTACCGATAATCACGGTCAGGATATTGTTGAAATCGTGTGCGATACCACCCGCCAAAACACCCATGCTTTCCAGTTTCTGGGCATGAAGCAGTTGCTTTTCCATGATCAGATGTTCCTCGTCGGCACGCAGCTGGTCGGTAACGTCTCGCCCGATACCCAGAAATAATGGCTCGCCGGAGGCGCCAAGGTACCTGGAACCGTTGGCGATAAAACTGCGCCAGCCGCCGTCACCGTGCCTGACACGGTAGATCGGGCTCGTCGCGGCTTCGCCCGTTCCCATGACCTTCACCAGGTATTCGAAACATGGACCCACGTCATCCGCATGGACAAACGGCGCAAAGTCATGGTTCAGCACCTGGCTGGGCGGATATGCGAGATGTTTTTCCCAGGAGGGTGAGACAAAACGGAAGATCCCCTTTGCATCCAGCACAAAGATCACGTCGATCGAGTTCTCGACCAGTGAGCGGAACTTCTCCTCGCTTACTTTCAGCAACTCCTCCCTGAGCCGGCGCTCGGTAATATCACGCCAGGTGACTACCGCTCCCACGACGGCCTCATCCTTGCGGATCGGATAGGACGAATATTCCACCGGCAAAGGGCCGCCATCCCGCTTGAGGAAAAACTCATCGGTCACGGTGACTCCGACCCCTTCCCTGAAAGCCTTGAAGATGCGGCATTGATCCTGCGGCATCGGCAATCCCTCCGGTGTCCGGTAGTGGATCAGCTCATGTATGTTGCGCCCCAGCATCTCGCCGATATGATCGTAACCCAGCATCTTCAGGCAGGATTCATTGGCAAAGGTGCACAGACCTTCGGTATTTATTCCATAGATGGCTTCCACCGTCGAAGACATGATCAGCCGCAGCAGCTCTTCGCTCTCCACCAGTTGCCGCTCGGCCGCCCGCCTCTCTTCGATTTCGTGCAGCAGGCTGCTCCGGAAACGGCTGAACTCCTCCGAGGCCCGCTGGTTGTTGAGCTCAAGCCGTTCGTTCTCAAGCGCCAGGAACGAGCGGCGCTCTTCGCTGCTGATGCGCCGGTCGAGCTGCACCAGTTGATGAGCCGCGAAATCGGCCAGGTACGGCAGCATCACCGGGGAGATGACGATCTGTGACACCAGCGGAGCCAGCTCCCCGGAAGAGAGGTGTTCGCCCGGAATCAGGACCACGCCAGCCAGACGCTGCAGATGCTGCCCCAGAAAATCCCGGGCCGCTTCGGACGAAGGGGCATAGAGCGCAAAGGGGGCCCTGCGGAAATCAATTATCCGGAATTCACGGCAAAACGTGAATCCGTCCGGACAGGGTGTGCATAACGAAAACAGACGATTTTTCATGATCTCACCCCAACAGACAGACAACAAAAGTTACATTATGGAAGCTGACGGATGTAAAAGCGCCATCAGCACCGCGAAACGGGCTGATCTCTCCGAAGGAGGGAAACCCGATCAGCGGAATCCGAAGTCCCAGATTCCCAAAGAAAGCGGCCAGTTCCTTTTCTCCACGGTCGGCAAGCAACCACTTCCTGCCGGCACAGCTGATGATGATCGCCGCTGAAGGAGTGAAACCGGGCGAATCGGGAGCCAGGTTCCGCACGGCGTCCGAAACCCCGCGGATCACGTCTTCGCGTGATGCGCTGCAGACACGCACAACGGTTCCCTTCTCCACACTGCCAAACATGGTAACCGCGCCGGTGTCCGGATGCAGGTGCGAAGGAGCCCGCAGGGAAAAATGCCCGCTGGAGCCGGACTGATAGGCGGCCAGCGGAACCACCCCCAGATCTGACTCGCCCAGCGGTTTACCCAGCTGGCCGGCCATGAAATCCTGGGCCGAGTGCCCGCTGATGGTACGTATTTCACACCCATGGTTCTCTTCCACGACTCCCGGGTTCCCCAGCGGTGTCCAGCCGCTGGCCGCATTGATCGAGAAGCCGATGTCGCCGCAACCGCAGAGCATTGCCACCGCGTCCTCATATTCGACGCCGTTTAGAAAAACCCTGCTGCTGGTGAACTTGCGGTCGTCACCGGTCAGGCCGCCAAAGAACGGTCCGGATATCTCGGCCGCGATGCCACGCACAATGGCATGGCCGTCGGCCTTGGCCCCGTCAGCCAGAACCATGCGGAACATGGATGCGTCCGGACAGTCAGCCAGCGCTTTGCGCGCACAAGCCCCGGCAGCCGCGAACGAGTCGGCCTGAACACCCTGTTCAAGGGCAACCGACCATGACACCCGGCCGTCGCTGGAAATCCCCAGGGCGCTGACACCATAGTTTTCGGCTCCGCTGGTCTCGTAGATGCCGTCGCCGGTTCCTCCGAAAACGATCACCGACCTGGTTCCGAGCGCATCGTACAGCGCCTCGAAGAAATCGGAGAAATCCGGATCATAATTCATCGAAGCAAACAACAGTATTACTTCCGGCGAAACAGGGGCAAGTGCCGTGCCGATTTCAAGTCCGGCCCGGTAAGGATCGGTGAGGATGCTCTTGGATGAGATATATCGCATACACTGCACTCCTTTCATCCTGAAAAAAGCAGTTAACCGCCGATGAACGCCGATACACGCAGTCAGAAGCAGGCGCTTCCAAGCGAGAAATCAAAAACTTGAACAAAATACTGATTTAACCCATAAGGCAATCAACTTTTTTGATGTAAGTCCTGGTTTTCTCGGCGTGCATCCGCTTTTCTCGGCGGTTAAATGCCGTTTATGTTCATTTCAATCCCGGTTCCAGACCACCGTGACTACGGCTCCGGCTGCGACCGGGGAGTGTGACGCACAGATTCCATCACCCGGCCGAGTTCCTCGCTCAGGATATTCAACGAATAGGGTTTCATCACCACGCCGGAAAAACCATGGCTGCGATAATCCGATACCACGGAGTCCTGGGAATAGCCGCTGGAAACGATCAGGACGGCGCGCGGATCGATCTCCCTGATCAGCCTGGCAGCTTCCAGTCCTCCCATGCCTCCCGGCACCGTCAGGTCAAGGATGACGGCATCGTATGGCGCTCCCAGTTCCAATTCCGCCCGGTAACTATCCACAGCCTCAGCCCCGTCGCCGCAGGTATCCACGCTACACCCCAGCTCCTCCAGCATCATCGAAGCCACGTCGATCACCAGCTCTTCGTCGTCCATCACCAGCACCCGGCCTTTGCAGCGCGCCTCCGGCGGCAAATCGGTGACAGGGTTCCGCTCGCATGTCTCTATCCCTCCGGCTGCCGGCAGGCAGATCATGAATTCAGTGCCACGCCCTTTTTCAGAGGAAACGCTCAGTTCCCCCCCGTGCCGCTTCACAATCGAGTAGACCGAAGCCAAGCCAAGCCCGGTTCCGCCCGGCTTGGTGGTGAAATAGGGGTCGAACACCCTTGCCAGCAGCTCGGCCGGGATACCAATTCCGGTGTCACGGATCGTCAGTCGCACGAAACGGCCCGGCACTCCGGACGGATCGTCCATAATTGAATTATCGCCCCTGACAGTAACCGTTCCCCCCTCGGGCATGGCCTGGACCGCGTTTATCAGCAGGTTGTTGAGAACCTGGTTGACCTGTCCCTCATCCGCATCCAGAGCCCACAGGTCATCGGCCAGTTCCAGCCCCCCCCTGACCTTGGAACCGCGCAGTGCGAACGTAACCGCCTCGCTGGCCAGCCTGGAGATATCCACGACCTTCTTCACCGGTTCTCCGCCCCGGGCAAAGGTCAGCAGTTGCCGGGTCAGTTCACCGGCGCGCCCGGCAGCCTTTTCGCACTCATCCAGCCGCGCCGCCGCGCGGTGACCACTGTCGATCATGGTCCTGGTCAGCGACAGGTTACCGACGATGCCGGTCAGGATGTTGTTGAAATCATGGGCGATGCCGCCCGCCAACAGGCCCAGCGATTCCAGGCGCTGGTTCTTCTCCTGTTCCTGCTGCAGCAGGAGCCGGTCGGTTACATCCGTATCGACCCCCTGCATGCCGGTAAAACGCCCCTCGCCGTCGAAAATAGCTCCACCGCTCGATTCGATCGACCGCCATGATCCGTCCCGTGCCAGCCAGCGCAGCACGATCCCGTTCCAGCCGCAGCGTCCGGAGATGGCGTCATCGACGGTATTTCTGAGAGTTTCATGGTCATCGGGATGAATCAGTTTGATAATATCCAGCGAGCAGAGTTCCTCGGCTGAATATCCCAGTATTTTTTCCACGTTGTCATTCGAATAGGTATGTCTCAGATCGGCATCGGTCTTCCAGATCCAGGCTGATGACTGCTCCACCAGCTGCCGGTAGCGCTCCTCGCTCTCCTTAAGCGCCTCCAGATCCTTCCTGCGCTGGGTTATGTCCCTGAAAACCCCTTCAACACCGATAAACCTGCCTTCCGGATCGAACATCATATGCGTCGAGGTGGCCACAGGCACCGGAGTTCCGTCCCGCCGTTTCAGCGTCAGTTCATAGCCGTACAGGTGTTTTTTCATCTTCAGGTTGTGGAGGAAAGCATCCCGTTCTTCCGGATCCAGGTAGAAGGTGTCACGGATGACGCAGCCCAGCACCGAATCGATATCATCATACCCCAGCAATTCCGCGCCGGAAGGGCTGATCATCGTCAGACGCCCCTCCGCATCGCTACGGTAATAGACATCCTGCATGTTCTGTATGATCGAGCGGTAATGTTCCTCGCTTTCCGCCAGCTCGGCGGTCTTCCTGCGGACCGCGCTCCTTAGCATCACCAGCCAAGCAATCACCACCACACCCAGCAGCGCAGCTGTGCCCGCGGCATAGCGCAGATACCGGAGCTGCGCAGGACCTGCTACCGATGCCCCCATCCAGCGTTTGTCGATCGCCTGATAGTCAGCAGCGGAAATGGAGGCAAAACCGCTCTCGACCACGGCCAGCAGTTCCCGGCGCCCCTTCGGCACGGCCCGGTGAAATTTCCCCGAATACATCGGCGCGGTTTCGCGAAACCGGTCCTGAATGTTCAAACGGTTCAGATAATACATGGCCGGGGGACGGTCCACCGTGAACACCTTGACCTGACCGTCGCGGGCCGCTTCGATGATTTTCTCGTAGCTGGGATATTCGACTATGTTGTTGACACCGTATTTCTTCAGCACATCGATAACATTGCCGCCGGCCTTGGCCGCCACCATGAAGCCTTTGGCATCCGCCGGCCTGCGGATACCGGAGATGTCGGAGTGGAAAAACAGCGGCACCGGAATAACCGCGTAAGGGGGGGTGAAATCGTATATTTTCCCGCGCTGCTCATTATGGAAAATGGTATCGATCACGTCGAATTCACCGGCCCGCATGCGGCGCTGAGCCTCGGCCCAGTCCATGCCTGTCAGCTCGGCCCTGATGCCGGTTTTCTTTTCCCAAAGCCGCCACTGGTCGATAATGATGCCCTGCAGTTGGCCGCTACCATCCTTGAAGACATAGGGCGGATAGTTATTGTCCATTACCACGCGAACGGATTTCAATGCGGCCATGGACTCTCCCGGCACGGAAATGCAGATAGCCATCGGTAACATCAAGATAGTCACCAGAGCCCTGAACACGACGGAGATCGTCCATGCACGGCAGCTTGATAACCATCTGGTGGCAACACTCATTTTTTCACCCTTTCCAGATTTTCAAACGTCTCCCGCAGCACGGACAGGCGGTACGGTTTCTGAATGAAACCGGCCAGCCCCTTGCCGGCAAATTTCTGCGTGACCTCGTACTCGTTGTAACCGCTGCTCATGATCACCTTCACCTCCGGCTTCATCCTCCTCAGTTCGCGAAAACACTGTTCGCCGTCCATGTGCGGCATGGTCAGGTCCAGGAGCACCAAGGAGATCACGGGGTTGGCCTTGAAAACCTCAAGCGCCTCGCGGCCGTCGTTGGCGGTCACAACCTCGAACCCCAGCTCACGGAGCATCTCTCCGGCGATGCCGCGCACGGTTTCTTCATCATCCACCAGCAGCACCGTACCGCTGCCGCGCCAGTCAGCACTGCCCGATCCGGTGTTGGAGACTTCCGGAAGTCTGCCGGCGGCCGGCAGCAGGATCTTGAAGCTGCTCCCCTTGCCAGGTTCGCTGTAGACCTTGATCACTCCACGGTGGCCGCGCACGATTCCCAGCACCGCCGCCATGCCCAGGCCGCGGCCGGTGAATTTGGTGGTAAAGAACGGGTCGAACAGTTTGGACATGGTCTCCCTGTCCATGCCGCAGCCGTTGTCGGAGATTTCAAGGCAGACGTACAGTCCCGGGTCAAGTTTTTCATCCAGCCAGACATCTTTCAGGTAGCTTTCGTCGCACTCCATGCAGCCGGTGGAGACGGCGATCACGCCGCTCTTGTCCCCGATCGCCTCGGAGGCGTTGATCATCAGGTTCATGATGAGCTGCCGCATCTGGCTGGCGTCGGCCTCCACCGTTGGCAGCGGGCTGGTCAGGTTGAAGCGCGGCACCGCTTTTTTGGAAATTGATACCTCCAGTATGTGCAGCATATCCTCCAGCAGGCGGTTCAAGTCCAGGTTCTCCACGACGAATTTGCCCTTGCCGGAGTAGGCCAGCATCTGCTTGGCCAGCTCGGCGGCCCGGGCCGCGGCGTGCTCGATCCGGTGCAGATTATCAACCACCGGCGACTCCTGGTTGAGCCGCATCAACGCCAGATCGGCGTTGCCGATGATCGCTGTCAGGATGTTGTTGAAATCGTGGGCGATACCTCCGGCCAGCACCCCCAGGCTCTCCAGCTTCTGGGCATTCAGCAGCTGTTGTTCCAGCTTGAACCGTTCCTCCTCGGCCTGCTTGCGGTCGGAGATGTCATGAACTGAGCCGAAGAAGCATTCCAGTTCGTCCTGCTCGTTGAAAACAGCAGTGTTGGTGTCATGGAACCAGCAGTAGCTGCCGTCCGCTTTCCTGAAGCGGTACTCCACGTCGAAGTTGACGCTGCGACCCGTTCGCGAAGCTAACTGCTCGTCGATGTAATTAAAAATACGCTGCCGGTCATCGGGGTGGAAATACTCCGGAAGCTGCTCCAGGCTGATCCTTGAAAATTCGGCCACCGGGTAGCCGGTAAGCCTTTCGAAAGCGGGACTGAGATAGTCGTAACACCCCTTTTTGACATTGAGGCGGTAGAGAATATGCTGTCCCCCGCTCAGAGCCTGGGTGAAACACTGGTTGGTATAGTCCAGGGCCTCGTGCATCTTCTTCATTTCGGATATGTCGGCCACCACGCCCACCAGCGAAATCAGGTTTCCCTGCTCATCCTCAAGCCGCCGCCCGCTGAGGTGTCCCCAGAAGCTGCTGCCGTCCTTGCGGATATAATGCCGTTCATGATGCACATGGTCGATTTCGCCGGCAATCAGCCGACGCATGCGCTCGTCCCCCACTCCGCGCTGGCCGGGATGGACATGCTCCACGTAGCTGGAACCGATCAGCTCATCCAGCTTGCAACCGAACATGGACGCCATGCGCTGGTTGGCGAATGTAATCGTGCCCAGCGGGCTGACCAGCATGATGCCGGCCTGCATGGTGTCGAAGATCACCTCAAGCTGCTGTCTGGCACTCGACGCATCCCGCTCCGCCTGTCTGCGCGCCGAAATGTTGCGGGCGATGCCCATCACCGACTGACGGCCATCAAAATCTATCAAGCGGACATTGATCTCGACCGAAAACTGAGATCCGTCTTTGCGCCGATGGATGGTTTCGAACGTCATTGATTTTGATTCCGCCAGCGCCTTGAAGTGTTCTGCAACCGATTCAGGAGTAGTAAAGACGGCATCCAGGTCGATGATATTCAGTTCCAGCAGTTCCTGGTTTGAGCAGCCGAGTTCGCGGGAAGCCTGGGCATTGGCGGCAACGATGTTGCCGGCCATATCGGTGATATAGACCGAATCGCCAAGATTGTTGAACAGGGCCCTGAAACGCTGTTCACTGGCAATCGCGGCCCGTTCCGACCTGATCCTTTCATCGATCTCTTTTTCCAGCTCGGCGGTGCGTTCCCTGACCCGCTCCTCAAGCCGGCCGGTCAAAGTCTTGAGTTCATTTCCAACCTTCATCCGTTCCTCAAGTTGAAGCGAGCGTTCCTTTACCAACGCTTCGAGCTGGTCCCGGTTTCTGGTCAGCTCCTCCTCGGTCTGTTTCTTGGCAATGATTTCCTTAACCAGCCGCCGGTTGCGGTAGACAAACAGCAGGATCACCACCAGTGAGGCTGCGACCACTTTCCAGACCAGGGAATAATCGAAACCGGTCTCGTATTTCACGCCGACCCAGCGGTTGTAGATGGCGGTATGTTCGCTTTCCGGTATCGACTGCAGCGCCTTGTCCAGAATCGAGGCCAAGAGCGGCTTATCCTTGCCCACCCCGATCTGCAGGACCGACCGGCTATTTTCGAGCCTGCCCATCAAACGCAGATTATTGAGATACTCCTCCTCGATGACATGAATCACCACCGCACGGTTACCGGCATAGGCATCCGCCTCACCCCGCGAGACGGCGTCCAGCGCCTCCGAGGTGGAGTTATACTCGCGGATGGCCACCGACGGATAGTTCTTGCTGAAATGGGTAATTGCGTAAAAGCCCCGTTCCAGCGCGACCGTCCTGCCGGCAAGATCAGCTTCCGAGGCAAAATAGGGACCCGATTTGCGCCCCACCAGGACGTGTGGAATGCTGATATAAGGCCTGGTGAAGATAAACAGCGGCTCCCGCTCGGGGCGGCTGGTGAGGTCCATCATCGCGTCCAGACGGCCGTCCAGCACCCTGTCGTAGTTGTCCTTGAAGCGTCCCGGCTGGGGCAGAAGCGCGCCATCAAGCTGCCTGTTGATAGCTTCTACGTAATCGATCGCAAGCCCCTGCGCTTCCCCATCCCTGGTGACAAAACTTAACGGCGCCCAGGCGGCCATCACTCCGACCCGTATTTTGGGATGATCTGCCAGCCATTGCTTCTCCTGAACGGTAAGATCGAGCTTTTGGGCGAGCGCCGGGGCCGAAGCAAGCAGGCTGAACACGATCGCCAGCAATATCGGAAATATACGCCATATCATGTTATCGGGCTTCCTTTGTGGCCGTACGGCATGTCAACCTTGATGATGGCCTCTTTCAACACCGACAGCTTGTACGGTTTCTGGATGAAACCGGCCAGTCCCTTACCGACGAACTTCCGGGTCACCTCCTGCTCGTTATAGCCGCTGCTCATGATCACCTTAACGTCCGGTTTCAGTCGCCGCAGTTCACGGAAACACTGTTCGCCATCCATGTGCGGCATGGTCAGATCCAGGATCACGAAGGCGATGTCGCTTCTCTCCCTGAATATTTCCAGTGCCTGACGGCCGTCGTTGGCGGTTACGGCTTCGAAACCCAGCTCACGGAGCATTTCGCCGCCGATGCCGCGCACCGTTTCCTCGTCATCCACCAGCAGCACCGTGCCGCTGCCGCGCCAGTCATCCCGCACCGCGGCTCCGTTGAAAAGCTCGATCGGCCGGTCGCTGGCCGGCAGCAGGATCTTGAAGCTGCTCCCCCTGCCCGGCTCGCTGTAAACCTTGATCGCGCCGCGATGCCCGCGCACGATCCCCAGCACCGCCGCCATGCCCAGGCCGCGGCCGGTGAACTTGGTGGTGAAGAAGGGGTCGAACAGCTTGGCCATGGTTTCCTTGTCCATGCCGCAGCCGCTGTCGGCGATCTCCAGGTAGACGTACAGACCGTCCGAAAGGTTCTCATCCAGCCAGACATTTTTAAGATAACTGCTGTCGCAATCCATGCAGCCGGTGGTAACCGCGATCACGCCGCTCTTGTCGCCGATCGCCTCGGAGGCGTTGATCACCAGGTTCATGATGATCTGGCGCATCTGGGTGGCATCGGCCTCCACCGAAGGAAGATCCCGGGTCAGATTGAAGCGCAGCAGGGCCTTTTTGGAAATCGACACCTCCAGCATGTGCAGCATCTCTTCCAACAGGCGGTTCATGTCCAGGTTTTCGACCACAAAGCGCCCCTTGCCGGAATAGGCCAGCATCTGCTTGGCCAGGTCGGCGGCCTGGGAAGCTGCCTGTTCGATGCGGCGCAGGTTCTCGACCGCCGGAGATTCACGGTTGATCCGCATCAGCGCCAGGTCTGCGTTGCCGATGATCGAAGTCAGGATATTGTTGAAGTCGTGGGCAATCCCCCCCGCCAGCACCCCCAGGCTCTCCAGTTTCTGTGTGTGCAGCAGTTGCCGCTCAAGCCGGTCGCGTTCCACTTCGGCGATCTTCATCTCACTGATATCACGGTGTATTGCCAGGATCACCTGATGTCCCGCAAACTCCAACAGTTTCAGGGTGATGAGCATGCTGAGAGTTGCGCCGTTCCTGGTGCGGTGGACGGTTTCGAAACCGGCCGTCCCATCCCGGTTCATCGTATCCACTTTTGCGGCGATTTCCGAGATGTTCAGGGAAGCGTCCAGGTCGGTTACGGTCAGGGAGGCGAATTCGTCACGGGAATATCCGAGCATTGCATGGGCGGCAGTATTGAACTGCAGCGGACTGAGCTCCGGCAGGCTCCAGAGCACGATTCCGTCCGGCGACTGATCAAACAGTGTGCGGTAAAGGGTTTCCGAATCCTGCAGACGGCGATGTGCCTCGGCCAGCTGGGAATAGTTCGAGATTTCATTGTCCAACATCAGTCCGGCATAGATGAAAAATGGCTGCAGATCATCAATGATACCCTGATCGGTGAGTTGCATGCCTTCCATGCAGACCGCGCCGACTTTTCGGTCACGGGACAACAGCGGGAATATCCAGTTTTCCACCGCTATCGAGCCGCTTCGGTCCGGATAGGAAGCCCGCATCAAGGGACCATGAACCCGTAGCGCATCGCCGCCTTCAAGCGCCATGACCACATCCGGGTTGCCCGGTTCCCGCAGCCGGAGGTTCGCGCCGTAGATGTCACGGAATTGCCAGCAACCGTCCAGCAGGTAGAAAATCGAAATATTGGCGGCGCCGATGGTCTGCATCAGGATTTTTAGAATGTGTTCCACCATGTTGTCGAGACCGGATACCGCGCTGAGACTTGTCAGCAGGCGGTTGATCAGTTCCAGGCGGGATTTGCTCCTGGCCAGTTCCGACAGCCGGCCGGTGAGTTCTTCAACAGTTGCGCCACGGTTCATTTCGGAAAGATTACTCATCGGATAGTATCCCCCGATTGTTTTAGTGTAGCCGCCAGGTTTGCTTCCAGGTTTTCCAGACCCACATCAACCCAGCGCAATTCCAGGGACGTCATAGAACTGACGACCCGCGCCTCGGCGCTGAAATCGCCGGAGCAGGGGGTGCGGATCGCCAGCAGGTACTTGTGTGCGCTGCTGAAAATGCCGCGCATGATTTCCGGATCTCCCGGCATCACGGAACCGACGATCTCCTTCCAGTGCAGCGCCCATTCCTCGAACAGAAAAAAGGCACCCTGCTCCAGCTCACGGCAGAAACGTTCGTGCCCCAGGTAAATATCGACGCAGTTCTGCCCTGGCGTCCGCATAACGGCGGCTTTGTCCAGCATCTGGTCCATGCAGGGGTGGCAGGAGCCGTAGAACACCAGCGCGACCTGCCCGGCATGCTGGTTCAGGCCTTTTTCCAGGCTGATCCGCAACCGGTCGAAATCCACATGCAGCCCGGAGGGGAGAAAGGCCGTGGCAAGCCGCCAGCCGTTCTTTTCCAGCAGGAAGCGGATCTCCTTCCTTAATATGCCGCAGCCGACAAGGTAACGTTCGCCGGTCACCGGCATACCACCGATTCGGCATGATGGCCATGGCGGATGGCGGCCGCCACCAGCGCCCGGATGTTTTCCTCCGGTATGCCGCAGGGCATCAGCAGTGTGCCGAAGATGAAACCACCGGCCCGCTTTCCGGCCAGCATGATCTTTTCCACCTCGCGCTCGATCTCATCCGGCGACCAGTCGATCAGACGGATGTCGTTGATCGTTCCGGCAATCAAGGAGTTCGACCCCAGCAGTGCTCTGGCTTCGGTAATGTCGTCGTAGGGATTCAGGTAATAGGCGCCGATGCCGGCATGTTCCCGGATATCAGCCAGGATCGGGTTGATCCGCCCGCCGCCGTTGAAGAAGATCACGCCGGCCGGCCCGTGGGCTTCAAGATCCCGGATGATCCAGGGCAATGCCAGTTCACGGAACTTCCTGAGCTGGATGAAAGTGGCCGAGGCCAGCGGGTCCACATAGACGATCAGGTCGGCGCCCGCCTCGCGTAGCGCCGCAATCTGCCGTGAACAGAACAACGAGCAGGTTTCCAGCAGTTCGTCCCGCAATGCGGGATCACCATTCAGGAAGAGTTCCATCCAGGGGCCGACACCCATCAGCATTGCCGGCAGCGAAAATGACGCGGTCACGACCCCCAGCACCGGAAAGCGCCCCCGCGCCTCCTTTTTCAGCAGACCGATGCAGGTGGTCAACTCCCGGAAACGGGGATGTTCATTCAGATCGTCGGGCACATGCAGCCTTTTGATGTCCCGAGGCGCGTTGATCACCAGATGGCCGACATTGGGAGGTCCGTCATCGGCGTAGATGATGTTCCTGCAGCCCATTACTTCCGCTTCCAGCGCCGAATAGAACATGCCGGTCAGCGTGTCGTAACCGTATTTCTCCCGCATGCGCAGCTGCCCTTCGGCCACATGCTCGCCGCGCGAATAGTATTCGAGAATCGACAGGCCCAGCTCCCGCGCGCCCTGATCGAGCAGGTTGCAGACGATCGGCACCCTGTCCGGGGTCCCGCCGCTCATCAGCGCTCCGAAGCGTTCCATTCCGGTCATCATGACCGCACCTCACGCACCAGACGGGCAACGATCCCGGGAACCTCGGCGGCGGTGTCGCCCCAGGCATCGGCGCCGACCTCACGGAACAGGTTTTCATGGAAACGGTACGGCGCGCCGCCGACGATGATCCGCAAACGATCTTCAAGCCCCTGTTCCCGAAGCAACTGCCGCACCCGCTTCGGCCCGCGCTCTCCGGTGGCGGTATGGACCATCATCGAGGAAATTCCGATCACCTCCGCCCCAACCTCCAACGCCTGATCGACAAACTTCTCCGGCGCCACGTTGATTCCCAGGTCGGTGACCTGGAACATGCGCGCCTTGAGGCAGCCGATCACTATTTTCTTGCCCAGTCCATGAAAGTCGCCATGGCTCGTGCCGATAACCACGTGTCCCTGGACCTCGGGAACGGTTGCAAACAGCGGAATCAGGCGATCGGTCACCTCTTCGGCTATCTGGGAGGCCAGGAAATGCTGGGAGAGCGTGACCAGGTTGTCGGAGATCATCCCGCCGATCATCCGCTCCATACCCGGAATGATCACCTCGAAGACCACCTGCTCGGGAGTCAGTCCGCCATCAAGCGCTTCCTGAACGACCCGTAGCGCACCGGCCTTGTCGGTGTCAAACAGCGCGGTAAGATAGGAGTCCAGTATCTGCTTATCAATGCCTTCGCTCATGACGGTACCTCCTGTGGTGGATGGTCATGTCGTGGTGCAACAGGAAACAAACCGCGCCGGCTGGCAGGTTCAACCTACCCTGTGCTGGATTCGAAACAGTGTGCTAAATTTTCATTATACTTGATTGCCACTCTAACTCAAGGCGTTACTGCCTGTTATGACGCCTGATCCACAAAGTCACTCCCCCGCATCCCGCAACAGCTCCATCAAATCCTCCGCCGAAACCCGCGCCGACGTTTCTGTCCCCTCCAGCAACGAATCGGCCAGGTCGCGCTTCTGGTGATGCAAGGCGACGATCTTCTCCTCGATGGTATTGGCCGCCACCAGGCGGTAGACCGTGACCGGCCGGTTCTGGCCGATGCGGTGGGCGCGGTCCGAGGCCTGGTCTTCAACGGCCGGATTCCACCAGGGGTCCATGTGGATGACGTAATCGGCAGCGGTCAGGTTGAGGCCGACTCCACCCGCCTTGAGGCTGATCAGAAACAGCTCTCCCTCGCCGGACTGGAAGGCGGCCACCCGGACCTGGCGATCTTTCTGGCTGGTCGAACCGTCCAGGTACTGATAGGTGATTCCGGCGCTATCCAGGTCACGGCGCAGGATCGAGAGGTGATCGACGAACTGGCTGAACATCAGCGCCCGGTGGCCACCTTCGCGCAACTCCTCGACAATCTCCCGGAACGCCGCCAGCTTGGCGCTCGGAATCTCGCTGCCAGGCATCACCAGCTGCGGGTTGCAGCAGGCGCGACGCAGGCGCATGATTTCGGCCAGGATGCGAATCTGCTTCTCTCCGGGCGGCGAGTTTTCCGTGCCGGCAAGTTTCTCGACCGCCGTGCGTCGCAGCGCTTCGTAAAATGCGCTCTCCTCCCGGGAAAGTTCGATCCGGTGCAGGATATCGGTACGCGGTGGCAACTCCTCCAGCACCTGGCTCTTGGTGCGCCGCAGGATAAAGGGACGGATCAGCCGCTTCAGCAGGGTGCGGGCGGCTTTGCTGCCGTGCTTTTCGATCTGGATGGCGAAGCGTATGCTGAAACTGGTGTGAGAGCCGAGCAGGCCGGGGTTGAGAAACCGGAACAGGTTCCAGAGTTCGTCCAGGCGGTTTTCCACCGGGGTGCCGCTGGTGGCCAGACGGAACCCGGCTTTCAGCTGCATGGCGGCCTGTGAGCGTTTGGTGGTCATATTCTTGATCGCCTGGGCTTCGTCCAGCACTGCGGTTTGCCACTCCACCCCGGTGAGCAGGTCGGCTTCCTGCTGGAACATGGTGTAGCTGCAGATCACCAGATCGAACGGCGCCAGCTGTGCGATGAACTCGGCGCGGTTGCCTCCCCCGAAAATGCGCGGGTTGAGTGTAGGCGCAAAGCGGCGCGCCTCACTCTCCCAATTGAAGCAGACCGAAGTGGGGGCCAGCACCAGCGCCGGACCTGCAGCAGCCCTTGTCAACAGCAGCGCCAGCGCCTGCACCGTCTTGCCCAGCCCCATGTCGTCCGCCAGGCAGGCCCCTACTCCCCACTGTGCCAGACGGCAGAGCCAGTCGAAACCTTCGCGCTGATACTCGCGCAGCTCGGCCTGCAGCGTCGGTGGGAGCAGCGGGACAAGTTCCTGAGACGTTTTGAAGCGGGTCATGTCGGCCTTCCACTGTTTATCGCCCTTGACCCCGGCGGCGCCCTGCAGGGTCTCTTCCACCAGCGGCGCGATCAGCGGGGTGAAGCGGCCGTTCTTCTCCACCAGCCTCCGCAGATCTTGCAGCTTGCGGCGGAACTCTTCGGTCAGGGCCAGAAACTCACCGTCGGCCAGTTGGATAAAACGCCCGGTTTCGCCATCAACCAGCTCCATCAATCGCTGCAGCGACAGGACTTCGTCATCGGAAACGGCAACTTCACCACTCAGAGTGAACCACTCCTTGCCGGAGCCCACCGACAGCTTCATCTTCGGCCATTCGGCGCGTCCCCGCAGCTTGAAGCTCTCACCCTCCGGCCAGTTGATGCTGAAGTGTTCTGGCTTTCCGGCGACAACTGTTTTCAGTTCTTCAAGCAGCTCAAGGGACGATTCCGGATCTTCGAAACGCCAGATCCCGTCCCGTATTTCAGATAGTTCCAACGCCGGGCAGGCATCGACCAGTTGAGTAAAGTTCTGTTTTTCACTGGCCAGCTGTCTGCTGGTCTGCAACTTCCTGCCCTTCACATCAGCGATAACCGTAGCGCCGCCGCGACCGGGAATAAAGCGGGGGCCTCCCTCACCCAGAGGCAGCAGGACTATTTCCATCACAAGCCCGGAGTTGTTGGGACGCAGCATGATCTGCAGGCGGCTGTCCGGCTCGACCACATCGGCCGCGGCATTCTCGCCGGCCACGTCGGAATGGATGGTGACATGCGGCGAAACCGCCGTGATTGCCGCAATCACCTGCGCTTCGCCGACCTGCGGCACGATCAGTTTATCGCCGATGATTCCGGCGATGCGGCGCTGATCCGCCGTCGGCTCGAACAGCAACAGGCGGTTCGTCCCTTCCCAGCGGAAAAAGGCATTGTTCTCGACATTGATCGAAGGCTTCAGCGTGATACAGAGATCACCTTTTACCCGCTTGACCTCCAGGGCAAATTCGCCCTTAGCCACGCTGATCTGCTCGTCATTATGCAGGGCGTTAAATACCAGTGGATGCCCGGCCATGGCCCTGATCGCCCGTACCGTGTCGAACTCGTAGACCTCCTTGCCGTAATAGCCATAGCCGCTGCGGTTCTTTTTAATACAGGCCACGATCTCCCGATCCTGCGGCGACAGGAAATCCAGCTTGACGCCCTCCTCTTTCAAGCGTTTCAGCGCCGCATTGCGTCCCGCGCTCCAGCCGTTTTTGCTCTGTTTCTGCTCGATCGGCTGGATATCGACGTAGCTCTCATTACCGGACAACATCCAGATGATGCGGGATTCTTTCACTGCCGCAACTTTTCCTGTTGCCGGCAGAGCGCCGCCCAACGACATCAGCGCCTTGAGCGAGCGTTCCCAGTTGTCGGCCCGCTCTCCCCGGCCACTGATGCTGACGATCCCTTCGTCAGCAAACAACTGCCGGGCCACGCTGGCCTGATCCTTGTCAGGCGGGTTGAAGCGTGCCCGCAGTAAGTCCGCCTCCGCGGCAATCCAGCGGTATCCGGCTGTTGTCGCCATGGCCTGGATCTGCTTCAACGCTTTCAAGTGCGGTGTCGCAACGGTTTCCGCCAGCCACGAGCCAACCAGTGAATGAATCAGTTGCGAGATCGGCCCCAGATTATGTTCGCGGTTACAAAGCTGTTCAAGATCATGTTTGGCGCGATTTTTCCCCAGCTTGACCTCGGCATACTGGTAAAGCATCCAGATCACGAACTGCTGGGGATGGTTCCGTTGTTTGACTACCCATTCCCCCAGCTCGACAACAGTCTGTAACTGCTGCGGCAGCCCGCCGCGGAGCAGCGCCAGCAGGTAAAACAGGCCTGAGAGATCACGGAAAAAGACCTTGCGTTTGCCGGTCTCTTTTTTAAGTGCGGCAAGTCCCTTTTCAAAACAGGCAATAGCCTGATCATCATCTTCCTGCAACACCGCCAGCCAGCCGCGCAGTTCATCCAGCGGCACTGTTTCGCTGTTTTTCAGGATCAGAGCGGCTTTACTGACATCTCCCCGCAGCAACAGTTGCGTCAGGTAGAGCTTCAAGCTTTCGGCGGACAGTTCCAAGCGGCTTTTAAGGAGTTGTTCCAGCAGTTCGAAGGAATCAGGTGCTGGCTGCAGATGCACCAGGGAGTGATCGAGATGGTACGAAATGATCGCCAGCCGGAGCGACTCAGGCATTTCCAGAATCCATTCTCTGTCAAGCGGCTCGGGACATATCAGGGAAAAGGGGTGATGCTCCGCAAATTCACGCGTATAGCTGGTTGCACAGGTTGCCAGTAGCCCGGTTAGAATTGTGTGAAGGCCGCGATACAGGGCGATGCGGATGTCCTGCACGCAGAGGGCATATGAACGGTAGTAGACAGTTCCCCATGATTCTCGGGGCGCAATGACACTCTGCACCACTGTTGCATACTGCTCAAAAATCCCCTCCCTCTGCGCCTGCCGCGCAAGAAAATGGGACAGCAACGGGTTGCAACAATAGGATCCATCTGTTTCGACGGACAGATTACTGCTGACAAGCTTCGCCATCAGCGGCGGCACATCATGCAGAGTCATGGTCTTTCCCTGTGCGCTCCTGATGCCGATTTTATGGAGGCACTGGGCAAAAGGTGTACGGGCAACCGGGGCATACATGATCGCCAGCAGGGTTAGCGCCGCACGCTCTTCCGGATGAAGGGTGCTGATCGTGTCCAGCAGCAAGAGTGTCTTATCAGGGATGGTAGTCATGGGAGGCCTTTGAGTGGTGGTAGTCGGGGAGGATCGGGACAGCCATGGTAGCAGTAAGCAGTGACAATCTCAATATGCAAGCAGAGCATATAAACGGAACGGGCGGCCAAATGGCCGCCCGTTCTGTTTATGCTCCAGTTTTATCCATATATTTGGAGTGCGGATTTTTTGTTCTGGCAAGGCTGTCGAGGGATTGGGCGGAGGCGTAGCAGGCTACGCCGCACAACCGATCACGAAGACTTACGCCGCCAGGGCGAAAAAGCTGCGCTCCGTCTATCTCATTAACTCGAAGTCCCGATCCTCGCATGTTTCATCCTTGATGTCGATGAACTTGTTGCAGATCTCGGTCACCATGTTGACCACGCCCTGGTAGCCGATCAGCGGGTAGCGGTGCTTGTTGACCCGGTCGAAAACCGGGAAGCCGAAGCGGAACAGCGGAATCTTGGCGTCGCGGGTGGCAAACTTGCCGTGGCTGTCGCCGATCACGGCATCGACCGGATCGGTCATCAGCAGGCTGCGCAGGTGCCACAGGTCCTTGTTCATGTAGATCTTGCATCCCTGGCCGTACATCGAGCCATCCAGCAGCGCCTGTAACTCTTTCTCGACTTTCTTGCTGCCGCGGCTGCAGAGGATGTGGTGCGGACGGGCGCCCATCTCCAGCAGGAAGGAGACATAGCCCATCAGGTAATCCGGGTCACCGTAGACGGCGAACTTCTTGCCGTGCATGTACTGGTGCGAATCAGTCACGGCGTCCACGGCGCGGCCGCGCTCGTTCTTCAGGGATGCCGGCACTTCCTTGCCGAACAGCTCGGCCACCTTCATGATGAAATCATCGGTCTTGGCGATACCCATCGGCATCGGCATGCTCACATGCTTGCCGGAGTAGTTGTCCTTGACCCAGCCGAAGGTCTTGGGTGTGGCATAGGGGCCGATGGCAATGGTGGCCTTGCCGTTGATCGAATCGGCGGCGTCCTCCAGCTTGGTTCCGCCGGCGTAGATGTGATAGCTGCCGTCGCAGGGTGAATCAAAGGTGTCGGAGATATCAGCCAGCATGGTGTAGGGAATGCCGAATTCCTTCAGGATACGTTTGTACTCGCGGTAATCACCGGTATTGAAGTCGCAGCCCGGGATCAGGTTGAGCTTGCCGGTGCAACGCCCCTCGATCTGTTTGCCCTCGGTCAGGGTCTGCAGGATCGAAACCAGCATAGAGTCGTAACCATGGATATGGGTGCCGTTGAAGCTGGGGGTGTTGGCAAAAGGCACCGGCATATCCTTGGGCACGCAACTTTTCTGCTTGGCGTTCTTGATGAAAGCGGTCAGGTCGTCGCCGATAACTTCCGGCATGCAGGAGGTGAAGACCGCGATCATCTTCGGTTTGTAGATGGCGTTGGCGTTTTCCAGCCCCTCATGCAGGTTGTTCTGGCCACCGAACACCGCGCCGTCCTCGGTCATCGAGTCGGACACGGCCGGAGCCGGCTCACGGAAATGACGGTTGAGGGTGGAGCGGTAGTAGGAAGCGCAGCCCTGGGAACCATGCACGAAGGGGAGCGTCCCTTCAAAACCATGGGCGGCCAGCTGGGCGCCCAGCGGCTGACAAGCATGAACCGGGTTGATCACCAGCGCCTGACGGGCAAAGTTTTTCTCTTTATACTCTTCGGTATTGATCCATTCCTTAACCCGTTCCACCTCTTCGGGCGTGGTCTCGACTATTTTTTTGACTTCAAGTCCTAGTAAATTTGACATGGTTTGCTCCTTTTCAGCGGCTGGGACTCATCCGTCCACAGTCCGGAAATTGTACATCCTGTAGGGACGAATCTTGTATTCGCCCGGTGTTCTGTTCGCCCCATTATGCGGGCGATCACAAGGATCGCCCCTACATCATCAGTAAGGTGCCTTTACCAGATTCCAGGTTGGGCTGTTGATTGCCATGTCCACATCCCTGGCAAAAACCTCGAAGCCTTTGTAACCGTGGTAAGGACCGGAATAATCCCAGCTGTGCATCTGGCGGAAAGGGATGCCCATCTTCTGGAAAACGTATTTTTCCTTGATACCGCTGCCGACCAGGTCCGGCTTGAGCGCGTCGGCAAACTTCTCGAACTCGTACTCGGAGGGGTCGTCATAAACGACAGTGGCATCGGGCATTTCCGGTGCGGTACGGTCGTAGTCGTCGGTGTGGGCAAACTCGTAACCGGATCCGACACAATCCATGCCCAGGTCTTCATAAGCGCCGATGGTGTGACGCGGACGGAGACCACCCACCAGCAGCATGACTTTCTTTCCATCCAGGCGTGGTTTGTACTCTTCGATAACCGCCTGCATGATCGGGTCGTACTTGGCAATCACCGCCTCAACCTTCTCCTTGATGTTGTCGTCGAACAGTTCGGCCAGCGCCCGCAGACTCTGCCTGATCTTGGTAGGTCCGAAGAAGTTCAGCTCGATCCATGGAATCCCGAATTTCTCTTCCATCACCTTGCACATGTAGTTCATGGAACGGTAGCAGTGGATTACATTGAGCTTGACCTTGTGGGTGGCGGCAATCTTTTCCAGCTCGCCGTCGCCGGTCCAGACCGATTTGACGTTGAGACCGCACTCTTCCAGCAACGGCTTGGTGGACCAGGCGTCGCCACCGATGTTGTACTCGCCGATCAGGGCGATATCATAGGGGCTCTCGGGCTCGGCAAATTCGCGGGTTCCGATGATGTAGTCGCGGATGGTGTCGTTACTGATGTGGTGGCCCAGAGATTGGGAAACGCCACGAAAACCCTCGCAGTTACAGGGAATGATCGGAATGTCCAGATCCTTGGCGGATGCCTTGGCCACCGAGTTGATATCGTCGCCGATCAGACCGACCGGGCATTCGGACAGAACCGAGATCCCCTTGGCCAACGGAAACAGCTCTTTGG
>Ga0154571_1135_pt1 | contig 25650 bp, 19 predicted proteins | sample RifGroF2_FD_116000 | JGI IMG/M metagenome (GOLD analysis project Ga0154571, IMG submission 116000) | Geobacteraceae bacterium GWF2_54_21
CGGTTTCGGCAGGGTGTCGGCTGACATGGCCATGACGGAAGTTGCAAACACAAAAAACAGGGCCAATAGAGTTTTTTTCATAATTCCTCCTTGAATGTGGTGATTGACGCGACAATAACCAAACGGAAGCCTGATTGTCAATTAATCAGTAGTTCCAAATATCTTCAGCTTATTTTTCATTGTTTTTAACATTATCAGTAGGTTCCGCAACACCTGTATCCGCCACGTAATCCACGCCTTTTTCGGCAATCCCACCAAAGTGATCCATGCGTATGCCGGTAGCCAGGATTTCCCCGACAAACGGATCAGGATCTGTGATATCTTTCCGACAAAATGAATGTGGCTCTATGCGCAGGTCAACATGGCGGGTCAACTTTATCAGGCGAAGATCCGTCTCAAATCGATCAATGGAATCCTCATCCAAAAAGACCGCGAGATCAATATCGCTATCTTTCCGCTGGGTGCCTTTTGCACAGGAACCAAACAGATAGAGTCGTGAGACGGAAATATTGTTTTCGGCCAGGGTATTCAAATAGCGCTGAACCGTGCCTTCTATCAAGCTGTCATCTTCGTTGTAAGCCATTGTGCAAACTCCCTGATAACATTGATGCGTTCGGCAGTGTAGGTGCGCGTAGCTATCCGGTGAAAATCTCTTTTGTAATCTGGATACCGCCCTTTGATATTGTAGGTTGTTACTTCCAACAGGAATTCTTCCTGTGAATCACTCATCATCCAGCATGCGGTGCTTGGGCTTTTCCACATCTTCGAACTGCCCCTTCTTGACCGCCCAGAGCCTCCAAAAGAGGCCAACCGAGTGCTCAACTTGCCATTTCTCGCAACCTCTCCAAAATCCTGACCATTGCCAAGGTATCTAAATGGCAGTATTCAAAGAAATCAGCAGTACTAAGCCACTGATCCACAATTTACGACAACATCGACTGCCAGACCATTCGCAACTCCTGCCAGTCGGCCATCGTTTGTCCAGAACTCGGTGCAGTTATGAAACCTTGCAATTGCCAGATGGAGCGCATCAGGCGTCTTGAGGCCAAAATCCGCCCGGAGTTGCGTTGCTTCCTGATACACGGCTTCAGGTATTTCAAGCTTCAGATTCAGAGAGAAGAACCGGACAAACTTGTCGAGCAGATCGTTGCGTTTCAGACGAAGTGGCAATACAAGGCATTCAAGCTCTGTCAACGGGCTGTAACAAACGATCCCGTCACTTTCTGCTAACCTGTCTTCAATTGCGGCAGCATATATGGGGTGTTCCTCAACCAGATAGATTGCAATGCACGAGTCGAGATAGATCTTCCGTATCATTCCCACGCCTCACGCTCTTCGCGTATCTGGCAGTCTATTTCCTCCGAAGACAACTGTGAGGCTGCTGAGATTCGGTTTTTTTTCAAAAAATCCAATAAGGCAGAGCTGTTTCCGGCAGTACCGTTTGAGGCCGTGGTTGATGTAGCTGCTATCATTTCAACCGCTCTTTCCAGGCGTTCATAGACATCCGCTGCAATCAAAACCGCTTCCAGTCGGTTGTTTCTGATGATGGCGACTTTTTCACGCTGGTGTTTTACAACGCTGCTCAACACCGCACCAAAATTGCGCACCACATCGCTGGATGACATGATTTCTTCTCGTGCATAATGTGCCATAACTCGCAACTCCTTACTTGAAATATGCATTAAATTATACGCAGTATTTTATGTATAGCAATGGAAATTTAACGTTCTATTCCAAATTGAATTTGTTGCAGGTGGAACAGCGGTAATCTCACTGGCTCCGAATCAACAGAAGCGTCTTTCGGAAATCAAGGTGCCTGAGTTGAGCCTGAAAATGAATTTCAATCATCATCCAGCATGCGGTGCTTGGGCTTTTCCACATCCTCGAACTGCCCCTTTTTAACCGCCCAGATGAACACCAGCCAGCAGGCTGCACCCAGGCAGAGCGACAGGACAATCAGGATAATCAGGGTTTCATCCATGTTACTTGAACCTCATCAACCGCAGCGAATTTAGCGAGACCAGCAGCGAGCTGGCGGTCATGGCCACGGCCGCGTAGACCGGTGTCAGATGCCCCGACATCGCGATCGGGATGCCGATCAGATTGTACAGAAAAGCCCAGGCCAGGTTCTGCTTGATGATACGTACTGTAGCACGGCTGATCCGCCAGGCGGTTACTATTCCGGACAGGTCATCACCGGTGATGATCACGTCGGCGTTTTCCAGCGCGATGTCGCTGGAACCGGTCAAGGAACAGCTGACCGTGGCGGCGGCCAGGGCCGGCGCGTCATTGACGCCGTCGCCGGCCATCAGCACCTGGCGCCCCTGCCCCTGTAAACTCTTGACATAGGCGAGTTTTTGATCCGGCGTCATGCCGCCGCTGGCCGATCCGACTCCGATCTCGGCCGCGATGCGCTCCACGGTGGCCTGATGGTCGCCGCTGACCAACCTGACCTCGATCTTGCCCGCCGCTAACCCGGCCACCATTTCCACGGCGCCGCGTCTCAACCCGTCCACCAGCAGGTATCGACCCGCCAACCGGCCGCCGATCGCGACCAGCACCGCTGTAGCGGCAGCTTTGTCCTTGTCCGGATCACGCAGTTCTTCAAGCACTACACCATTTTCATTCAGAAACAGTTCGATGCCGCACAGCACCAACCGGCCATCCGGCAGATATCCGGAGATTCCCCGTCCGGGGATGTTGCGGAACTCGCGGCAGGTTTCGGGAAGAAACCCCTGTTCGGCGGCATGCCGCACGATCGCCCCGGCCAGGGGGTGGGCGGCCGGTTGCTCGACCGTGGCGGCAGACTGGATCAGCTCCGCTTCGCTATACCCTCCGCAGGTTTCAATTCCCATAACCCGGGGCTGTCCCCTGGTAATGGTGCCGGTCTTATCCAGCAGCGCGATCCTGATCGTCGCCAGGCGCTCGATCACATCACCGCTTCGCAGGATGATGCCCAGTGACGCGGCCCGGCTGCAGGCCGCCAGCACCGCCGCCGGCACGGCCAGCCCCATGGCGCAGGGGCAGGCTATCAATACCACGGCCAGGGCCGACATCACGGCAGCGCCGGCCCCCTCCCCCGCCAGCAGGAACCGGCCGAACCCGACCATAACCGCCAGCAGGATCACCGCCGGAACAAACCATCCCGAGACCCGGTCGGCCAGCAGCTGCAGACGCGGTTTTCCGGCCTGGGCCATCCGCACCAGCGACGCCACCCGCATCAGGTAACTCTGCCCGGCCGGCCTCAAGGCCTGGACAGTGACCGGCGCGGCCACATTGATGCAGCCGGAGCGGGCTTGATCGCCGACTTGCAGCAGCACCGGCAGGCTCTCGCCGGTGGCCAGCGACTGGTCCACCTCGGTTTCGCCTTCCACGACCAGGCAATCCACCGGGAAGCACTCCCCCTGCCTGACCAGCAGCAGGTCACCGGGGCGCACGCTGTCCACCTCCACCTGCCGGCTGCCCCCCTCACCCGTGATGGTTGCCCGCCGGGGCGCGGAGGCGTACAGCGCGCCGATGCCGGACATGGCCCGGCGGCGCACCGAAAGTTCCAGCAGCCGCCCGATCAGCACAAAGGTGACAATCATGGCGGCGCTTTCAAAATAGGTCTCCTGACCGGCAAACAGCGCCCACAGGCTGTAGATCCAGGCCGAGAGCGATCCCAGGGCGATCAGCAGATCCATCCCCGGCGCCCTGGTCTTCAGCGAGCGCCAGGCGCCGGACAGGAAGGGCCAGCCGGAGTAGAAGACCACCGGCGTGGTCACCGCCAGGGAAACATACTGCAGGAACAGTTTCATTCCGGCAGCCATGCCCTGGAAGTAGCCGGCGTAGAGGGCATAGGAGTAGGCCATCAGCTGCATCGTCAGGAAGAGCGCGGTGCCGAAACGGATCAGCAGGTCGTCCCGCTCACGGCGGGCATCCAGATCGGACTGTTCCGGAGAGAACGGACGGGGAGTATAGCCCAGCCTGGAAATCACCTCGAAGATTTCCAGCGGCGCAACCAGCCGCGGATCGAAACGGAGCGAGGCGATGCCACCGCTGTAGGAGAGGCTGACATGCTCGATACCGGGAATGCCGGCAATGATCCTTTCCAGCAGCCAGACGCAAGAGGGGCAGGTTATGCCGGCGATCAGGATATCCAGGCGGCAAAGATCCCCTTCCGGAACCAGGCGCCGCGCCAGGTCGGCATCGTTGAAAACCGTCTGCAGCAACGATTCAGCCACGGTCGGTGAGTGGCGGTCGCCGCGCAGGTAGAAGCTCTCCAGGCCAGCGCCGCAGATCAGTTGCCAGGCGCCCTGGCAACCGCGACAACAGAAACGGGATTCGCTGCCATTGTCGGACACTGTTACAATCGCCTTCCAGCGAAAGCTGATGCCGCAGTGGCTGCAGATCGATTCGTTTTGAATACTCACGGGAGGATTGTCACCGAAGCGACCTGTTTATCGGCGCTGAAGAGTTGCAGCTCAACCGGTCCGGCCGAAATTGCGCCCGCTCTATGGCGGATCATGAAGGTAATTTCGCGGTGCTGATTGGGAGCGATCGAAATGTTATCGACCGGTCCCAGCAGTGTGACACTGCCGGCCGCGACAGGGGATACGCGGATACTGTAGCTGGCCGTTGATTGGGAGCGGTTGCCGATCACTGCCCGCCAGGGCTGGACCCGGGAACCGTCGGGCATCGTGCGCGGTGCGACCGTCGCTATGCGCTGCAGCGCAAAGGCGCTCTGGTTCCTGTCGATCAGCCCCCAGACCAGCAGCACACCCAGCAGCAGGGTCAGGGCCAGCAGAATGACGGTCTTGCCCCCCGGCTTGAATCCGCTCCCCTTGGCAACCCCGAAACGGTAATCGATCAGCCCGAAACCTTCCGGACGGCGTTCCATCACGCCCCGGCAGGCATCGATACAGCGGCCGCAGTTGATGCATTCGATCTGGAAACCTTCACGGATATCGATACCCATCGGGCAGCTTCGCAGACAGGCGCCGCAGCGCAGGCAGAGGTGGCGGTGCTCCTCGGGAAAGGCCAGGTTGAGGGTGCCCTGGTCGGTCAGCGCGGTCTGCAGCCGCCCATAGGGGCAGTAGCTGCGGCAGAAGCTGCGTTTGACCAGGATCAGGTTGATGTAGCCGAACAGTGTCACCAGCAGGAAACAGCTCAAAAGCAGCGGATGGGAATTGTAATCCAGCAGGCGGGAAACGACCTGAGCGGGAGCCATGAACCAGCACAGCAGGTTGAAGGCTATCAGCTTGGCGATGATCAGCGCCGTGAAGTGTTCAATCAGGGCGGCAGCAAAAGGCGGGAGTTTTTTTTGGAAACGGCCGGCGGCCAGTTCGGCCAGATCGTTGAATACGGTTTGCGGGCAGAGCCAGCCGCACCAGACCCGCCCCAGAACGACCGTGATCAAAAGGAACAGGGCCAATCCCAGCAGAGTTGCCAGCAACACCAGGTAAAACTGGTCGATCCTGACCGGAATACCGGCCAGAAACAGTGTGCGCAGGCCGATATCCATGCGCAGGAAGGGGTTACCGCCAACGCTGGCAAACGGCAGCAGCGCCGCCGTTGCGATCAGCAGCGCCTGAACCATCCGGCGTTTATCGGTAATGCGTGGAAGCGGCATACCAGGCAAACCTTTCACTGTTAAGACCGATTTTCGCCGGAAAATGAACAATCAGTTAAGCTTTTTGTTCCTCCCCTTTCAAGGGGGAGGCTAGGAGGGGGATGGGCCTGAAGTTCCTGTACAGTCATCCAAATCTTCTCCATTACGGAATCGATTTCCGCAAACACTTCGTTGTTCCAGAATCTTATTACGGTAAAACCCGATTCCTGAAGTTTGTGAGTGCGGCTTTCATCATACTCAATCCGCTGCCCATGTTGTCCACCATCAACCTCAATCACCAGTCTGATTTCCAGGCAGGCAAAATCAAGAATGTAATCACCAAAGGGATGTTGTCGGCGAAATTTCAGACCGGAAACCTGACGTTCACGCAGCAAACGCCATAAGGCCTGCTCCGCATCAGACATGTTGTTTCGCAACATCCGTTGCAGTTTTCCTGAGTGTATTTTTTTGTTCGTTTGTCCGATCACATTCACCCCATCCCCACCCCGGACCTCCCCTTGAAGGGGAGGGAGTTGATGTGTATTCCTACCAGTATGGTCGTCACTCCGCCATCTTGCGCCGGAATATCCAGACCGCCACGGCAAACAGGATCACCGCCGAAACCGATACCTGCAGCACATGCAGCGTTGACATGTCGCCCGAGACCAGCGCCCGCCTGGCGCCCTCGAACAGGGCCGTGGTCGGAATCGCCCGCACCCAGGGAAGCACATCGGGCGGATAGGAGGAGAGCGGAAAGAACAGCCCGGACATGAAAATCAGCGGCATCACCAGCACCGCCTCAACCTTGCCGATCGTCTCCGGTTTGTCCATGACCGTGCCGCTGATGACCCCGGCGCAGGAAAACAGCGCCGAGCCGGGTATCAGGAAAACCAGGTAATTGAAAAGGTGTTCAATCGGAAAGCGGAAGGGGGTGATGGCAAAGATCACCAGGCCGACCGCGCACCCCTTGATGATGCCATGGGTGAAGCCGGTGCAGATCTTGGCGATGATGATTTCGGATACGGAGATCGGCGTCACACGGTACGATTCCACAGTGAACTGTACCCGGCGGTGGAACCAGAGGCTCCAGACGCTCTCGTTGTAGGCGGCGTTGACCGCGGTCATCGTGATCAGGCCGGGTGCGATGAACAGGCTGTAGGGCGAACCCTCCACCGCTCCGATGTAGCTCTGCATGCCGATGCCGAAGGCCAGGTAGATCGTCAGCGGATAGGCCACCACCGCCACCAGTTCGGAGAATATGGCGCGACGCAGTACCTGCATGTCCCGCATCCAGATCGCCAGGGAACCGCGCATGATCATTCGCGCACCCCCGCTCCGGTCAGGCTGATGAAAACATCTTCCAGCGTGCGTTCCTTGAGGGAGATGCTACGAACCGGCGCGCCGTTCAGGGCGGTGACGATCTCCGACAGGCACTCCCAGCATTCAAGCGTCACTTGAAGTCTGTTGTTTAACACCCCGATATCGCGCACACACGGCATCGATCTAAGCAGAGTTTCATACTGATCCACGTCCCGTTCCAACTCGATCTCGTAGACGGTGGCGCCGCTCAGGCGATCCTTCAGCTCCCGGGTGCTCCCCAGAGCTACCAGGCGGCCGTGATCCATGATCGCGATCCGGTCGCAGAGCTGTTCGGCCTCCTCCAGATAATGTGTGGTCAGGAAGATCGTCATGCTTCCTGCCAGCGAACGGATATAATCCCACACCGCCCGCCGCGACTGGGGGTCCAGTCCGGTGGTCGGCTCGTCCAGGAACAACAGCTGCGGCTGGTGCAGCAATGCCCTGGCCACCACCAGGCGCCGCTGCATGCCGCCGGAAAAGGTATCGGGGAAATCCTTCTGGCGCGCGGAAAGTCCCATCAGCTCCAGCAGCTCATCGATGCGCCGGTTATAGGTTTTCCTGTCCATGCCGTGCAGACGGGCATGCAGCACCAGATTTTCACGGGCTGTCAGATAGCGGTCGAGACTGTTCTCCTGGGAGACCACCCCGATCATGCTGCGAATACGGCGCCCTTCGGTGCGAATGTCCAGGCCGTCAATGAAAACCTCGCCGGAACTCTGGCGCATCAGCGTGGTCAGGATGCGGATCAGGGTGGTCTTGCCGGCTCCGTTGGGCCCCAGCAGACCGAATATGGAACCTTGGGCCACCTCCAGATCGAATGAATTCAGCGCGGTCAGGTTGGCATACTGTTTCGTCAGGGATTTGGTAAGAATCGCGGGAACCGGCATGTCAGATGATCCCGTGCAGCGGGCCGCCCTTGGCGCCCAATGCGTCCACGCGGCGCTCCACTTCAGGATCGGCTTCCAGTCCGGGGGCATGAAAAGGCTTGACCCGGGCGTCGATCACCAGCGGACCGCGGCAGCCCCAGTGACGGCCGCGACTCTCGGCCTTGATGCCATAGACGTCGCTGGCCGGGTTGGAACGGGTGAAGGTCACCCAGAGGAAGTTGTTCAGCGTGGCGGCTGTGAAAATACTGTCGTCGCAGATCACGATCAGCGGGACTCCGTCAAAAACGTCCCTCTGGCCGTAGAAGCGGCAGAATTCCTCGATAATAGGGTCGGATTCGCCCCTCTCCTGCCCGGACGAAGGCCCCTTGATTGCCACGATTCCCGGCAGGCAGAGCGTCGCCGGGCCGAAGCCCTCCGGCAGTTCCAGGCCAGCCGGAAGCTCCATCACCAATTGTCGGCGGACCGGACCGGCGGCGGCTATCACCAGCTTCGATCCTTGGTTCAATCCCGAGCCGCTGTAATCCAGGGTATCGATGGTCGTGGAGGTCTGGAAATGCAGGTTGCAGCGCCAGTCGGCCCGTTCCAGCACGTGCCCGAGAAAAGCCGCGATGTCGTGGGTGTGCAGCTGCGGGGCATCCTCATCGGCGGCGATCAGGAGATATTTGGCCAGCGACAGCTGCCCCTGTCCGAGGATGGCGTTGGCAACGGTCAGCAGCTCCTGGGGCTGGCGCACTGCGGCATAGGGGACATAGCGTTCCCTGGCGATCGCCAGCAGCAGCGGATGCACTCCGGCTGCGTCCACCGCGTGCACCTCCTTGACACCGCTGACCACGGTCGGTATCAGCGGACCGCTCAACTCGTGGATGAAAGCGCCGAAACTGGTATCTTCCTGGGGCGGGCGCCCGACAGTGGTAAACGGGAAAATGGCATCGCGGCGGTGGTAAACCGCTTCTACTTCGATATAGGGGAATTCGTGGGCCAGGCTGTAATAACCGAGGTGGTCGCCGAAGGGGCCCTCCGGCAGCGTGTTGCCGGGATGAACCACTCCGCAGATGCAAAAATCGGCTTCGGCCGAGAGCGGCGCCTGCCCCGGCATGCGGGTCATCGGTATGCGCTGGCCCGCCAGCAATCCGGCGAAGGAAAGTTCCGGCATCCCTTCCGGCAGCGGCATCACCGCCGCAACGGTCATGGACGGCGCGCCGCCGATGAAGACGTTCACGCGCAACAGGTCGCCCCGGGCGATGGCCTCGGCATGGTGCGCTCCGATACCGCGATGGATCTGGTAGTGCAGGCCGGCCTGCCTGTCAGGCTGATAGCGGTTGCCGGAGATTTGCACCCGGTACATCCCCAGGTTGGATTTGCCGAAGCCGGGTTGCGAGGGGCTCTCGGAATAGACCTGCGGCAGCGTGATGAAAGCGCCGCCATCCCTGGGCCAGGACACGACCTGGGGCAGACCGGAAAGCGTTGTGCGGCACTCCAGCACCGGCGCGTCCGAGGTCACGCGCGGCAACAGGTTATAGGCGGCAAAAGGGGCCTTGACTGCATCCAGCGGGTGCTTCAGCAACGACAGCGGATTTATCTTCAAATCCACCAGACGGCGAATGTCTTCCAGGGTGTCGCGGAATATGAAACGGGTGCGTTCCAGCGTGCCGAACAGGTTGCCCAGCAGCGGAAATTTGCTGCCGGTGGCATTGGTGAATAGCAGCGCCGGGCCGCCGGCCTGGTAAACCCGGCGCTGGATCACCCCCACTTCCAGGCAGGGATCACAAGGTACATCGATTCGCAGAAGCATGCCGTGCCGCTCCAGATCGGCGACACATTGCTGAAGATTGCCGTAACCCATCCTATCCACCATTCCCGCGAATTTTTTTGAGCATCATTTCCGTAAGTCGCAGCTTTTCACGCGCCGCGTTGAGTTCCGTGCGGGACGGCTCATCCTTGAAACGGTCAAGCGCCTTTTTCAGGATGGCCTCGGCCTCCGCGTAGTTGCCGGACTTGTGACGCCAGCGGGCCTGCACTATCAGGTATTGCACCGTCTCCGGATCCAGCTTGATCGCCTTCAGCAGTGAAGCCTCGGCTTCCGCCGGTCGACCGGCCTTGTCATCCTTCCTGGCTTTCTGGTAATGCACCAGCGCTATGGCGCCGCGCACATCGCGTCGGGCCGGCTCCGATTCCAGCCTTTTCTCCGTCTGCTCAAGAAACGCAATCGCCTCGTCATGTTGTCCGCTTCTCACATAAACCGACATGATCGCGGCTATTGCATCCCTGCTTTTATTGTTGATTGCCAGCACTTTCCTGAAGTGATCAAGGGCGGAGGGGTATTCTTCACGATTCATTGCCGAACGGCCAAGATGGAGATGGGACCTGAACAGGTGCTCGTTGAATGTTCTCCGCACCGCCTCATCAGCAATTGACGGATATCGCTCGGCATGCAGGCCGATAAAATCGGCAAAACGCCCGAGACGCATATAACTGTTAGCCAGTCCCGTCAGATAGTATGCTAGCTTGGGGGAGTCCGAAGGAAAGACCTTGTCGGCATAGGACAGCGCTTTTTCGTAATTCTGTGCCGCTTCGGCGAATTTTCCGGCACGCAGCAGCGAGAGCGCTATGGAACGGGACAGTTGCGCGTCAAATTGGGCTGAAAGTTTCTGGTAAGCGGTGACGACGGCGTCATCCTGCTCCGACAGTGTCATGGTCAGGCGGGCAAGATCGAAATTGCAGTCATCCGCCGATGCTTCTATATGTTTGTCGCGCAGTTCACCGGTAAGTTTGTTGCCGGTTATGACAAATTTGAGGGAATGGCCTTCGGCGAGAGAGGCCTCTGAAAACGGGTAGCGCAACGACAGACGCTCGGGAGCTGCCCCCGCCAGCCTGCCGACCGCAATGCTGTCACCCCCCAACAGGCCGGAATAGGATCTTTCATCTTCATCGACATTGAGAACCATGTAAATCTGGTGTCTGCCCCGCATGCCTTCGCAGGCCTTACCCGAAGTAGTGACAACATCAAGGGTTCCGACGTAGAGGCGCAGATCAGCCCATACGGGAGCCGTTATCAATAAGGCCAGCAACATCGTTACGGAGACTATCAGGGGGTATGGGCGCACTTGATTCTCTCGGAGTGGAATTACAGATTTTTCAGGATACCATTCCGGGCAGGCATTTACAATCAGCTTTCAAAATGGAACATCATCCTCATTAGTGATATTGTAAAGTAAATACAGAGTCGAAGTGATTACAGTCAAGGGAGTTTGAAATGACGACACTCATCAAGGATACGGCCGCACATATCGCCGGACTGATGGCGATCGATAAAAGCGCGCTCCCCGCCGATGGCGGCCAGCGCTTCAACCGGCTGATCTTCGCCCGCAGCCCCTACCTGCTGCAGCACGCCGAAAACCCGGTGGATTGGTACGAATGGGGCCAGGATGCTTTTGACAGGGCCCAGGCGGAGAACCTGCCGATACTGCTCTCCATCGGCTATGCCACCTGCCACTGGTGCCACGTCATGGCCCACGAATCGTTCGAGGATGACCAGGTGGCGGCACTGCTGAATCGCCATTTCGTCTGCATCAAGGTCGATCGCGAGGAACGGCCCGATATCGACGACTTTTACATGACCGTATCCCAGCTGATGACCGGCAGCGGCGGCTGGCCGCTGAACATCTTCATGGCGTCCGACCGGCGTCCTTTCATGGCCATCACCTATCTGCCGAAACAGGGGCGCTCAGGCATGAACGGACTGATGGAACTGCTGGCCAACATCGCCACGCTCTGGCGACAGCGGCCGGACATGATCGAGAATAACTGCCGCTCAATCATGGAAGAGCTGGCCCGGCTGCGGCAGGAGGAACGCTCCGAAATAAACATCGAATTTACGGAAACTTCCACTAAAGCCTTCAACCAGCTGAGCAAGATCTATGATGCAAAACACGGCGGTTTCGGAAGCGCCCCCAAGTTCCCGATGCCGATCTATCTCGGCTGGCTGATCGCACAGGGACACCAGGGAAATGCCGAGGCGCTTGAAATGGCTCTGCACACGCTGCGCCGGATCAGAAACGGCGGCATCTGGGACCAGCTGGCCGGCGGAGTGCACCGCTATTCCGTCGATCAGCGCTGGCTTGCCCCGCATTTTGAAAAGATGCTCTACGACCAGGCCATGCTGGCGCTGGTGGCAATCGATACGTTCCAGGCCACTGGCGATCCGTTCTTCAGCGGCATGGCGGCCGGCATATTCGAGTTTGCAGAACGTGAACTGCACTCCGGCGATGGAGGTTTCTGCTCGGCGCTGGATGCCGATTCGGAGGGTGTGGAGGGCAGGTTCTACGTCTGGGACAAACAGGAGATCGACCAATGCCTCGGCCCGGACAGTGAAATATTCTGCCGTTATTTCGACATATCCTCCAATGGAAACTTTGAGGGCATGAACATCCCCAACATAGCGCTGGAACTGGAAGAGTTTTGCCGGGTCAACGGTACGGACACGGCCGAAACCGGACGGTTGCTGGAGCGCGGCATCGGGATTCTGATGCAGCAAAGAGCGCAACGCATCCGGCCGTTGCGCGACGACAAGATCATCGCGGCCTGGAACGGTCTCATGATCGCGGCGCTCTCCAGGGGCGGCATTGTCTGCGGTAAGCCGGATTATCTGGAGCAGGCCGCCGGCGCGGCTCGTTTTATAATGAAATCTCTGCGGCGCCATGACGGAAGATTGCTGCGTTGCTGGATGAACGGAGCGTCCGAAACCCCGGCTTTCCTTGAAGACTACGCATTCATGGCCTTCGGCCTGCTGGAACTGTACGAAGCGACCCTGGAAACGAGCTGGCTGGACCAGGCATCCTCGCTGGCCGGGCAGATAATCACGCTGTTTTGCGATCCGCACACGGGTGAATTCGTGCTGACCGGGCTGGACGCCGAGCAGATGCCGGCCCGTGCATCATCCGACCACGACGGCGTGACCCCTTCGGCGCTGGCGGTAACCGCCAGGGTTCTGCTGCGGCTGGCCTGGACCTGCGACAGGCCGGAGCTGATCGAACATGCCCGCAAAGCCCTGTCAGGTATTGCAGCTGAACTGGAACGCAACCCGCTGGGACACCTGGGCGCACTGTCGGCGCTTTCCGAGCTGGACTCCTCACCGGTTATAGCTACCCTGTCCGGACCGGCAGGGAGCCCTGAGGCAACCGCCCTACTGCGGGCGCTCAAAGAGCATCACATTGCGCGGCTGGCCATCCGGCTGGAAAGCTCCCCGGCGGCGCCGGGGGTATCAATCTGTACCGATCAAACCTGTTTTGCAAAAGCAGCAACTCCCGATGAGCTTAAAAATGTTCTCAGGCAAATCGGCGGTCTGTTTGAACCGCGAACGGTTTTGCGGGCTGAAAAATAATAATATTGTGATATAGTCGGCGGCGACGCAGGTTCAGTCAATCTGACGGAAACAGACGGGGTTACCGAAAGTTATGACATCACTAATCCGTTTCATTTTCCAATGCGCGGCATTTGCGGCATGCCTGGCCGTCCTGCTGCCCCGCCCCGCCGATGCGGTGCAATGGCGAGCCCTGGCGGAGACAGCGCGTTACAAGGTAGCCATTGACGAAGAATCCATCAGATTGACTCCTCTGGGCAGACTGTCGGTCTGGCTGCGTTTCGTTCCGAAAGGTGAATCCCAGCGGCGGGCCGCTGCCGCCGATTATGGCGAAAACAACTACCGCTCCCATTTTGAATTCTATGAAATCGACTGCAGCGAAAAGAACGCCGTGCTGACGCTGATCGATATTTTCGGCGCATCAAACACGCGGCTGAAACGCCTGCGGGGCGGAATCCAGCCCGACGCGATCATCCCCGGTTCATCGCTTGACAAGGCCGCCGAAAGGATCTGTCCTGTAATGGATGAAGAGGTTATGGCCGAAGAAGATGAAACGCCCGATCCCGAACCGGATCAAGCGCCGGGAGACATGCCTGAAAAACAGTTGAGCGAGGAAATGAAGCAAAATATACAGGAGTTGACAAAGAGAACCCTGGCTCAGCCGGCCAACCTCGAAGCGTGGCGCCTGCTGGGCAACGCCTATTTTGACGCGGACCTTCCCGAACAAGCGATCGAGGCCTACGGCCGGGCCCTGGCCATCAACCCGGATGACACCGACATCCTCAATGACCAGGGGGCGATGTATCGCCAGAAAGGAGAGTTCCATAAAGCACTCTCCAACTTTGAAAAGGCTTTCAAACTCGACCACAAAAACCTTGAAAGCCTCTATAACAGCGGCTACGTGCATGCCTTTGACCTGAACGACATCCCCCGTGCGCTGAAACTTTGGCGGCAATACCTGGAACTGGACCGGAACAGCGACACCGCCCGCCAGGTCCGGAGCTTCGTGGAGCGCTACCTGGACGAGCAGAAGCAGCCCTGAGAGTTTTCAACGGCAAACAAAATATCGTCAATTAGCTGCCGCCTGCTCCGGACTTCCTTCCTTCCTGAACTCCCCCAGGCGTTTATTAAGCGTCTGCCGGGTTATTCCAAGCAGAGCGGCAGCGGCCCCCTGGTTTCCCTTCACCTCTTTCAACGCTTCCACGATCAGGTAATCCTCCATCCGGCTGATACTGGGAAAACCGCCGAAGATAGACCTGATCATCTCAAAGTCCGGTTCCGGATCGTTTCTGTACTGGCTGAAATCACAATTATCCGCACCCTGTATGACCATACTGCTCCCGTTGAGTGACAATGTCCCCGAAGCCTGCCGTACCACGGCGTCGAAAACGATCGCCTCCAGTTCCCGGATGTTGCCGGGGAAAGGATAGGCTTTCAGCTGATCCGCAAAATCGGGATCGATGGCCAGCGGTTCCCGTCCCAAGGCGGCACATGCCTTGGAGGTAAAATGCTCCATCAAGAGCGGTATGTCGTCGGGACGGTCCCTGAGCGGTGGTATCTCAATCTGGTGGGTGCAAAGCCGGTAGTAGAGGTCATGCCTGAATGAGCCGGCCGCCATTAATGACCTGAGCGGCTTGTTGGTTGCCAGGACGACGCGCGCGGTGCTTTTGCGGGTGACATCGGAGCCCACCGGATAATATTCCTGTTCCTGCAACAACCTGAGCAGCTTGATCTGGGACAGGTCGCTCAGGTCGCCGATCTCGTCCAGGAAGATGGTGCCGCCGGCCGCCCGGGCCAGAAGTCCGTCGCGGGCCTGATCGGCCCCGGTGAACGCGCCCCGCTTGTGGCCGAAAAGCGTATCGGAAAACATGTTGTCATCGAGCCCGGCCACGTTTACCGCGACAAACTGCCCCTTGCTGCGACAGACATTATGAATGGACTTTGCCAGCATATCCTTGCCGACACCGGTTTCACCGGTGATCAGAACCGGAAGCTGAGACGGCGCGATCACCTCCACGTACTGGAATATGGAACGCATGCGCTTGTCGCAAGTGATGATGGAGCTGAAGGCATCCGGATACTTGAGCCGGTCGGTCAGCAGGTAATCCTTCAGGGATGACATTTCACGGGAAAGGGTGCTGGCCTCCAGTGCCTTGGAAACCGTGGCTTCCAGCCGGTCCGACTCGACCGGCTTGACAAGATAATCAAAGGCGCCGGCCCGCATGCATTCAACCGCCGATTGGGTTTCATCCAGCGCGGTCATTACAATTACCGAGATGTGCGGATAAGTCGCAATTATCTGTGGGAGCAGTTCCTGTCCGGAGATCTGCGGCATGTACAGGTCGAGGACGACCACCGAAACCGGCTCCTCGGCAAGAATTTTCATCACATCACGGCTGTCGAGCGCGGTCAGAACCCTGCTGAAGCCCCGCCCCTGGAGCATCAGGCTGCTCGTCTTGAGAATGGCCGGTTCATCGTCAACCAGAAGGATTGTGCGGGTAAATTCATTAGACATGTTTCTGCACCTCATTGATCTTGTGTGTACGGTTGGCCGGAATGCGGATGACAAAGGTAGTTCCGGATGGTGATGAGCTGAAAGTCAGCGTGCCATCATGATCGTTAATGATGGAATTGGAAATCGAAAGCCCCAATCCGGTGCCCCCCTTATCCAGACGAGTTGTAAAGAAAGGCTCCAGAACCCTGCCTGAGATGTTGTCGGGTATCCCGATCCCCTGGTCGGAAACTTCAATGCAGACCATGGAGGTCAGCGCATCATAGCGGGAGGCGACCCGCACCTGTCGTTCCGGGTCGGGAAGCGATTGCAGGGCGTTCAGAATCAGATTGATCAACACCTGCTCGATCTGCTGTGAGTTCCCCTGCACTGTCGGCAGGGCCGGTTCGATGTCAACCTGGAAGCGATGGGTATTGCGTCTGATTTGATGACTGATTATGGTTGTAGCCTGCTGGATCACCTCATTGACATTCAGATCGTCACGCATCCCTTTTTTGCCTTCACGGGCAAAGTTTTTCAAACCATTGACGATGTCCCGGATTCGCCGCGATCCATCCGTTATGCTTTCGAGAAGATTGGGAATCTCGTGCCGCATCACATCGAACGACACTCCGCCTATCTCGAAATCCCCGCGATGTTGCTGATATTCGACCAGGATCGGACAGGCATCCTTCCATGATTTTGACAACAGCTCCGAACTGACCAAGATGTAGTTATTCGGGTTATTGATCTCGTGCGCTATACCAGCCACCAGCACACCCAGCGAAGTCATTTTGTTGGCCTGGATCAGTTTGGCTTCAATAGCCCTATTTTCCTCCTCCGCCCGCACCCGGCTGCTGATGTCCCTGATCGTGCAGAGCAGTACCTGCTGGTCGGCCAGATCGATCCGGCGGCAGCGGACTGAAACGTACATTTCCGCGCCATCCTTGCCATGGGCATGCAGTATATCCACCCAATACCCGGTCTCATTGCTCGTTTCAGAGGTCTGGTTGTGAATTATGCGGCACTCTTCCGGTGAAAAAAGAAAATCCGGCGGATGTCCGATTAGTTCGCTCTTCTCGTAGTTGAACATTTTCAATGCCACCTGGTTAAGGTCTAGCACCAATGTGCAGGTCAGGTTGAAGAGAAAAATGGCGTCGGCGCTCTGTTCAAATATCTGGCGAAAGCGGGATTCGCTCTCCTGGATCGCCTTCTGGGCCATCACCCGCTCGGTTACATCACGATAACTGAGTACTCGTCCCATTATCCGGCCATCAACATTTTGCGGCGTGCAGACCCGTTCGATTACCCGGCCGTCCTTCAGATGCAGCACATCATGGTAGACTGAATCGGGACATTCATACAGATGACACAAGTGACCATCAAACTCATCAGGATTGATCAACTGACTACGGATAGTATCATTGATACAAGTCACCGGACCATCATTGGCCATTGTTTCCGGTATTCCCCACATATTGCAGTACTGCCTGTTATGAATTGTAATCTGCTTATCCATGTCAAACACGACGATACCGTCCGTGGAGGACTCGACGGTCGACTCCATCAGCGAAAGCAGGCGGTCCCGTTCATATTCGATTCTTTTCTGCTGTTCGGCGGACTGTTTCAACGGCCGCGCGATGGTCAGCCAGAGGATCGGGCCGCTAACCGCCACCAGCATGAGACTCTCCAGCAGGTGATAGATACCGGAGCGGGACGGCCCAAAAAGAGCAAACAACTCGTTGACCGACTCCACCAGAAACACCACCAGCAACACACGAAACAGAATCTTGCGGGAAGTCAATCTGTTGTTGTTTTTAATACTTTGCATCTTTTCTCCATTACTCCCGATATCGGCACGAATACGCGCGGATAATTGGATTGTAAAAAAATTTGACAAAAAGGCAACTGAATTCGCCTCGGCACGAAATTGTTTATTATTGAGGTGATTTTGTGGTATCGTCCAAAAAATTCAGCGCCCGTAGCTCAGCTGGATAGAGTCCCTGGCTTCGAACCAGGTTGTCGGCCGTTCGAATCGGTCCGGGCGCGCCAAACTTCATTGAATCTGAGTACTTCTTGCGAGGTGCTCAGATTTTTTTATTTCGTGGCAGTATTATGGCCCCCACCAGCGAGCAGTAACTTCCACGTACCATAGCCTGATGCCCTCTCAGCTCGACTTCCCGTCAAGAAGCTTCAGATATTCCTTCGAGAATTCAGTATTCCGGTTAATTCCAAGATGCGTTCAAGATGACAATAAAATCACTGTCTTGCTGCCGAATAAATTCGGCACGGATTGGGCGAACACGACGGTTCGCCCCTACGCTTACATGTCATCTTGAATGCAAATGCGAATAAGCAGTCGTTCCCGCAGTTGGCCGGTACCGCGAACGACACCATTGTGGAATGTCCACGCTGGTTAATTCCTTTGAGGTAATCGTACCGACTTTCAAGTACGGATACTAATATGCGTCCTAAAAGGAATGGAAAGTTGATCTCAGATCAAGAATGATAGATTGTTGTTTCAAGTTAGAATATAATAATTTATCATTTAGTCTCCCAACCCGGACGAGCCGGTACTTAATGAAACAGTTTTTGAAGTGGTCCGGTTGCGGTGGATGGTTTGATGCCTATGAGCTTAAAAGCCATTCCATAAAGGAAAACGAGGGCATAATGCAGGAGGGGGTAATAATGGCTGACGAATTACTGACTACCCAGTATTTAACCTTTACGCTGGCCGAAGAGGTGTTTGCTGTAGATGTAGCCATGGTACGGGAGATTTTGGAGATACCTATCATTACGAAAGTGCCGCAGGTGCCTGATTTCATGCGAGGTGTCATTAACCTGCGCGGTTGCGTGGTACCGGTCCTAGACCTTCGACTTAAGTTCGGTATGCCAGAAACCGCCCAGACAGTAAACACCTGTATTATTGTGGTAGAGGTCAATATTGACAGCGAGAATGCTGTCCTCGGTGCACTTGCTGACAGTGTCCAGGAAGTGATCGAAATGGAGCCGTCTCAGATCGAGGCTGGGCCCCACATCGGCAATCATCTCAGGACCGACTTCCTCAAGGGAATGGGGAAGTACAATAACCGTTTTGTCATGATTCTCGATATCGACAAAGTATTTTCATCAACTGAATTAAATGCAGTACAAGGCTTGGATTCAGTCACCGAGTAGATTTATAACTATAAGGAGGGCATTATAATGGGATGGTTTAGTGCAAACACGGATATGCAGAAAGTATTGGAGTGTATTTCAGAGTTTGGCAAGGGTAATTTCGATGCGCCAATAGAGCAATTCCAAGGGAAAAAGACGCTTATAAACGAAACGATAGAAAAGTTGCGGCAAAACATGAAAGCCATTATTTCTGATGCAAATATTCTTTCCAAAGCTGCAGTTGAAGGCAAATTGACTAATCGTGCCGATGCTACCAAGCATCAAGGTGACTTCCGGAAAATCATCGAAGGGATCAATTCTACAATCAATGGATTGGTCGGTTTTCTGGATGTCATGCCGGCACCGGCAATGATTATAGACAATGATTACAATATATTATACATGAATGACATAGGGGCGAAAGTTGGCGGTAAGAGCCAAGCTCAGGTTGTGGGATCTAAGTGCTATGACCATTTCAAGACCTCTGACTGCAGGACACATAACTGCGCCTGCAACAAGGCAATCACTACCGGCCAGATTGCTTCAAGCGAAACTGATGCACATCCCACCCATGGTCTTGATCTGGACATTGCGTATACCGGTGTACCGATCAAGGACAGTACCGGGAAGGTAATCGGAGCTTTTGAGATTGTGACCGACCAGACTGCTGTTAAGAAAGCAGCACGGATTGCCCAGAAAGTTTCTGACTATCAAAACTCCGAAACATCCAAAATAGTTGCAGGGCTGTCCAAACTTGCCCTTGGAAATACTAACTTTGACTTAATTATTGCGGATGCTGATGAAGATACTCAGTCAGCAAAAGCAGCGTTTGACACAATTAACGATGCTATCAATACCTGCGTTGGTGCTATCAATTCTCTGACAGCCGACGCCAATATGCTCTCCATGGCTGCAGTTGAAGGCAAGCTGACCACCCGTGCTGATGCCAACACGCACAATGGCGATTTTCAGCAGATCGTGGCTGGAGTCAACGACACTGTCAACCGCCTAGTGGGTTTCCTTGACAACATGCCTGCACCGATCATGGTGATAGACAAGGACTTTAGCATCCTCTACATGAATGAAGTAGGAGCCAAGGTAGGCGGTAAGAGCCCACAGCAATGCATAGGTGTCAAGTGTTATGATCACTTCAAGACCTCGGACTGCCGCACCGACCGTTGTGCATGCGGCCGTGCCATAAACAGTGGTCAGATAGTCAACAGTGAGACCGATGCTCATCCGATGGCTGGCCTAGATCTTGATATTGCTTACACAGGTGTACCTATTAAAGATCGTCGAGGAAATGTTATTGGTGCCTACGAAATTGTAGTCGATCAAACTGCAGTCAAGAAGGCTGCGAGAATCGCAGATAAACAGGCTCGGTTTCAATCGAACGAAGTTGTTAATCTGCTTATAAACATGGATAAAATGGCCAAAGGTGACCTTAATGTTAACACCACGGTTGCGCAAAGTGATGAGGATACATGTGCGATTGCCGATAACTTTGAAAAAATAAATGTTTCAATCAAGCAAAACATAGAAGCACTTAACGCTATAACAGCCAATGCCAGGTTGATGGCTAATGGTAATCTGATGGTGGACTTGAAGAAGCGAAGTGAAAATGATGAATTGATGGAGTCTCTTGCCAACATGGTCGCCAAACTGAAGGAAGTTGTAACGGAAGTCCAAGGAGCTGCAGAAAATGTTGCTTCTGGCAGCCAGGAACTTTCAGCAACGGCCCAGCAGATGTCGCAAGGAGCAACTGAGCAGGCCGCCAGCGCCGAAGAGGTCTCTTCTTCAATGGAAGAAATGGCCTCAAGCATTCGCCAGAATACCGATAACGCTATGCAGACAGAAAAAATTTCCATTAAGAGTTCTGTTGATGCCAAAGAGGGAGGCAAGGCTGTCTTCGAAACCGTAGCGGCAATGAAAGAAATAGCTACAAAAATAAGCATTATTGAAGAGATTGCCCGTCAAACCAACCTATTAGCGCTAAACGCAGCCATTGAAGCTGCACGCGCCGGTGAACACGGCAAGGGGTTTGCTGTGGTTGCATCAGAAGTCCGTAAACTGGCAGAGCGAAGCCAATCGGCTGCCGGTGAAATATCCGGGCTTTCCAAGCGTAGCGTAGCAATTGCCGAGCAGGCAGGAGAAATGCTGACCAAGATGGTGCCGGATATTCAAAAAACTTCTGAACTTGTTCAGGAAATTACCGCCTCCAGCAAAGAGCAGGATACCGGCGCAGAACAGATCAACAAGGCCATCCAGCAACTCGACCAAGTCATCCAGCAGAACGCCTCTGCATCCGAAGAGATGGCAGCCACTTCGGAAGAGCTCTCTTGCCAGGCAGAGCAACTGCAGGAATCAATAAGCTTCTTCAACATTGGAAATCAGGAGGCACGTCGAACAACAGCCGTTGCATCTCGCAAACCAGCTAAAAAAACTCAAATCGCTCATGTCAAAAATGCATCAACACCGGCCAAGCGTATATTGGGTGGTGGCATAAAACTCCAACTGGGACACACCAGCTCAGATCAACTGGACGATGAATTTGAGAAGTTTTAAAATAACATAATCGATCACACCTCATGAAAAGCAGGGCGAAAGAAGAAGACTTTGCCGATTATCTGAAATCGGCTTCGTTATTTTCACGACTTTTGCGAAAAGTTGCGTGTTAATGGAGAGGCGGAGTCACATCGCATTCGCTCGTTTTTAATTTAGCAAAGAATCATATCCCATTGATATCAATGCTTGTTTCCCAGTACAGATTATCATTTGTTTCGGCGCGCCATTTATATGATCCGATAACTGCTTTATCAGTTGTCGGATTTTTTTATGCATAAAACATAAACAGTGGCAGCACGTAAGCTTTGATGTAAAAACATGGTATAACCTTTCTGAATTATTACCATGCATACACCAGCCAGCGGAGGCAGCATGAAGCCTGACCAGAAAGATCAGAAATCGAGCATCAAGACCAAGGTAACCATAACCACCTTCATCACGGTTTCCCTGCTGGTCGTTGCCGTCTCCTCGACCCTGTTTTCATACTTCCACACCCTGCTCAAGGAAAGTATCTTCAAACAGCAATTCGTGCTGGTTTCGGAAATTGCCGGGCAACTGAACGGTCGCATAGAGTTTGCCCGCCGCCAGCTGTCACTGGAAGCCGCCGATATTGACAGCCATGCCATGGCTGACCCCGGGAAACTTAAGCATTTCCTTACTCACGCCAGCCCCGCCAGAATGATATTCGACGCCGGTTTCCTGGTGATCGGCACGGACGGACGGGTAATTGCCGAAAGCATGGGATTTCCGGAGCTGGTCGGAAAAGATCTGCGCTTTCGTGATTATGTCAGCGAACCTCTTCGATCCGGCAATTCGATCATATCAGCCCCATTTCGCCTGAGCGTGCCGCCCCACTCCCCGATGATAGCAATGGCCGTTCCGGTTCGCGATGGCAATAAGCGGATCATCGGACTGCTGGCCGGCTACCATTCTCTGTTAACCGGCGAATTTCTCACCGACCTTTCATCCGAGCGTGTCGGAGAATCCGGGTACCTGTTTCTCATCAATGAACGTACCATACTGATGCACCCTGACAAAAAACGAATTCTCGAACCGATCCCCGAAGGAATAAACCGGGGTATAGATCAGGCTTTGCGTGGGTTTGAAGGATCGCTGGATAACATGAATTCCAGCGGTCAACACATGTTGAGTTCGTTCAAGAAGGTTGGCCGGACCGGTTGGATACTGGGCAGCAATATTCCTTACAAGGAAGCCTTCAATCCCCTGAGGGTACTGGCGCTTACAGCCACGCTGATATCAGTCGGCGGCACCATGCTGTCACTGGTAGTCGTCTGGCTTGTAACCCGCCGGTTGACGCATCCGTTAAGCCAGCTCACGGCCCATATGGATGCTGCCGGCGCAAAAGATCAGACATGGCAACCGATTGAACTGCGCACCGGCGACGAAATCGAACGGCTGGCCGACGCCTTTAACAACATGATGAAGGAAGTGCACGACACGAAACAGCTGCTCAAGGAAGAGAAGGATTTTTTCAGCGGCATCATCCAGCATGCTGCAGCACCGATGTTTGTCATTGACCGCAATCACAAGATTATCTTCTGGAACGGAGCGCTGGCAAAACTGACCGGTAAAAGTTCGTTTCAAATGACCGGAACCAAACAGCAATGGACTCCATTTTATCCGTCAAAACGCCCAGTCCTGGCCGACCTGGTAATGGATCACACCATGGAACGCGCTGATGAGCTATATTCCAGTCATTCAACCTCCCTGTTTAATGAAGGATCTCTGCGGGCCGAGGGGTGGTACGAGAACCTTGGCGGAAAACGGCGCTACATCTTCTTTGAAGCGGCGCCGATCAAGAACAACAACAATGAAATCATTGCCGTGATCGAAACGCTTGAGGATATAACCGAAAGAAAACTGGCCCAGGAAGCGACGACCGCCCACAATCTCTTTCTGCAGGAGATCATGGACGCCATCCCCAACCCGGTCTATTACAAGGACACCAAAGGCGCCTACCTGGGGTGCAACGCGGCTTTCAAGATTTTTTTCTGTAAAACGGCCCAGGAGATCATCGGACATACTCTTCAGGACATCATGCCGGAAAGCTACGGCGATGTAAGCAGTCAAAAAGAGCAATACATTCTCGATTCCGGCAGAAGCGAGCGCTATGAGACACAACTGGTGCGGGCCGATGGAATGGTCCGGAACATACTGGTCAGCAAGGCGCCGTTTTCAAACACCGATGGCACTCTGGCCGGGGTTGTCGGCGCTTTCGTTGATATCACCGAACAGCGGAGAATGGACGACCAGATCAGGAAGATGTCCCGCGCGATCGAACAGAGTCCCGCTACCATCGTGATAACCGACACCCAAGGTTTAATCGAATATGTAAACCCAAAATTTTCCCAGACCACCGGCTACTCCGCGGAAGAGGCCATCGGCATGAATCCGCGCATTCTCAAGTCCGGAGAAATGCCGGAAGACTACTATACCGATCTATGGCGCGTGATCTCAGCCGGGAAGGAATGGCGCGGCGAATTCCGCAACAAACGCAAGGACGGGTCACTGTACTGGGAATTTGCATCCATTTCACCACTGTTTGACAAGAGCGGCGTAATTACCGGCTATCTGGCGGTCAAGGAGGACATTACTGACCGGAAAGCCGATGAGGCCGAGCTGGCCAAGAGTCGCATGGAACTGGAGAAAGCCTATACCGAACTGAAGGAGGCCCAGCTGCAGATATTCCAGCAGGAGAAGATGGCTTCCATCGGCCAGCTGGCGGCCGGTGTTGCCCACGAGATCAATAATCCGATGGGGTTCATATCCAGTAATCTCACCACTCTGACCAAGTACATCGAGCGCCTGTCTGAGTTCATAACTGCCGGTGACCGGGCGCTGGCGGAAGCCCCCGGAGCCGACCTGCTCAAGGAGACCCGCAAACGCCTCAAGATCGACTATATCATGGAAGACGCCCGCCAGTTGATCATCGAGAGCCTGGACGGCGCGGGTCGGGTACGCCGCATCGTTCAGGACCTGAAGAGCTTCTCGCGGGTTGACAATGCCGAACAGGCGTTGATCAACCTGAACGAGGCCCTGGAGACAACCATCAATATCGCTTGGAACGAAATCAAATACGTGGCATCCCTCAATCGCGATTTCGGAGATATCCCCGAAATACGCTGCTACCCGCAACAGCTGAACCAGGTTTTCCTGAATCTGCTGGTAAATGCCGCCCATGCCATGGAAGGAGAACAGGGCAGTATTACTGTCCGGACCTGGAGCGACGGAGCCGACATCAATGTCTCGGTGACCGATACCGGCTGCGGCATACCTGAGGAAATCCGGCAACGCATTTTCGAGCCATTCTTCACGACCAAGGAAGTTGGAAAAGGGACCGGCCTGGGACTTTCCATCAGTTACGACATCATTCGCAAACATGGCGGTGAAATCAGCGTGGAAAGTGAACCGGGGCAAGGGACCACCTTTACGGTAAGACTGCCGGTGAGCGGACCGTCGAAAAAAGACGATGCGGTGAATCACGGTAAATCGTTATAAAACAATCCATGGTGATCAGTATCGGCATGAGTTTTACGCAAACCATGCTATATTAAAAACATCGTTGTAAAATCAGACAAGGGGTTACAGCCAGATGAATCATATATCCGCTGAAAAGCTGTTGGACAGCATGTTTGACGGCGTATATTTCGTCGATCTCGACAGGCGTATTACCTACTGGAACAACGCGGCCGAACGCATTACCGGCTACAACAGGTCGGAAGTTATCGGATCGCGCTGTTCGGACAACCTGCTGCGACATATAGATGCGAATGGCCATCAACTCTGTCAGCATGGCTGCCCGCTGGCGGCCACGATGCAGGACGGCAAGACACGCGAGTCCAGCGTGTTTCTGCACCACGCCTTCGGTCATCGCGTTCCGGTTTCGGTCAGGACATCACCGGTGCGCGATGATGCCGGCCAAATCCTGGGTGCGGTGGAGATATTCAGCGACAATTCCAGCTCGTTGCAGATATTGCACGAATATGAGCGGTTGAAACAGGACGCCTACCTGGATCAGCTCACCACGGTGGGCAACCGCAGATACGGAGAGATGACGCTCTCCACGCGAATCTACGAGCTGCGGACACATGACATTCCCTTTGGCGTTTTGTTCATCGATATCGATCATTTCAAAAGATTCAACGATCAATACAGCCATAAGACCGGCGACGATGTGCTGGTAATGGTTTCCAAGTCCATATCGTTTTCATTGAGAAAGATG
>Ga0154571_1153_pt1 | contig 24997 bp, 24 predicted proteins | sample RifGroF2_FD_116000 | JGI IMG/M metagenome (GOLD analysis project Ga0154571, IMG submission 116000) | Geobacteraceae bacterium GWF2_54_21
GCTCATCGCCGGCATTTTTCTGGATCTCCAGCACCTGGGCCAGCTGCCCTTCGGTTATTGCTCCGGCGCTGACCAGCACCTGCCCGATCCGCACCCGGTTATTGAGGTAGTTGGCGCTGACCAGGTCTCCCTCGTGGAAAACCAGCTGGCTCTCCCCTTTTTTGCTGGATAGCCGCAACACCCCGGTTTTCTTGGTACCGTGCAAAAGCTGGATGATATCGATTATCGGAAAATTTTCCAGATCGCCGTTAAGTGACATTTGTCTCAATCTCCAGGAGGAATCCGAGTTCCTGATTTAATTTACTCTGGCAATACCCGCCTGTCAACGGAACAAGGTTGCATCAAAAGTCTGCTAATGCATTGCTCCGCGAAACGTAACATGCTATATTGCCGAGCGCCTGAACCACGGGGACACCCCCTGTGGTTTTTTTGTGAGCGCGGAATGAGAGAGATAAACAATGAATAATGAAACGATTTCATCGTCACACCCGAAAACCGTCACCCCGGCGGCATTCGAAACCCTCGGCCTGCGCGCCGAGCTGCTGAGCGCGGTTACCTCCCAGGGCTATACCACTCCGACCCCGATCCAGTCAGGGGCGATCCCGCTGATCTTCGAGGGGTGCGACCTGCTTGCCGGCGCCCAGACCGGCACCGGCAAAACGGCGGCCTTCGCGCTGCCGATCGTGCAGCGGCTGAGTGAAAAGATCCCCGTGGAGAAACGTCGCAAACCGCGCGCACTGGTGCTGGTGCCGACCCGTGAACTGGCGGCCCAGGTCAGCGAGCAGATGAACAACTATGCCAGGCGGTTGGCGCTGCGCTCCACGATGATTTACGGCGGGGTGATGATCCAGGCACAGATCGAGCGTCTGCATCGCGGCGTAGATATCGTGGTGGCGACGCCGGGGCGGCTGCTGGACCATGCCGAGCGGGGCACGATCGACCTCTCGCGGATCGAGGTGCTGGTGCTGGACGAAGCCGACCGCATGCTGGACCTGGGCTTTATCGACGACATCAAGAAGGTGGCCGAATATCTGCCCCCCAAGCGCCAGACCCTGCTCTTTTCGGCCACCTATTCCAAGAGCATCAAACAGCTGGCCGATCAGCTGTTGAACCACCCTCGCCGGATCGAGGTGGCGCGCAGCAATATCGCCGCCGACGCGGTGACCCAGGCGGTCTACGAGGTGGAACGGAGCCGCAAGCGGGAGATGCTCGCGTTCCTGATCCGCAAGGGGGGCTGGAACCAGGTGCTGGTCTTTGCCCGCACCCGCTACGGCGCGGACAAGCTGACCGAAGAGCTGCTGCTGGACGGGATCAAGGCGGCCGCGATCCACAGTAACAAGAGCCAGTCGATCCGCACCCGCACCCTGGCGGAGTTCAAGCAGGGCGAATTCCGCGTACTGGTGGCAACCGACGTGGCAGCGCGCGGTCTGGACATCGAACGGCTGCCGCACGTGGTGAACTATGACCTGCCCCAGGTGCCAGAGGACTACGTACACCGCATCGGACGCACCGGCCGGGCCGGTGAGGACGGGGTGGCGCTGTCGCTGGTCAGCCCCGAGGAAAGGCCGCTATTGGCCGCGATCGAGAAGCTGCTGACCTACGCCGTACCGAAACGGACCCTGGCGGAATTTCCGGCCACTGCGGCCAGACGCAGCGCGCGGGTGCAGTCGATCAAGCAGGCCGATGCGCAGGCCAGGAGCAGGAAGTCCAAGGACAAGGCCGCGCAGCTTCCGGCGAAGAGAGCTGAACCCAGGCGGAAAAGTTCCGTGCAGGAACGGCCCGCCCCAAAAACCGGGCGCCGGGGAAGCAGGTCGTAACCGCCTTTGCACTCCCGGGCTCGGACAGAGCATTGTTTTCCGTTTGTCATCAACCCAATCCTGATACACGGGATGAGTGCATTAATGAAGTTGCTTTCTGCCTGAAACCAGCAGAAAATAATTTCATATTACAAACACCGGAAGAGTTATCCCATGATCCGCTCCATCCTGCTCACCATACTCTGCACTGCCGCACTGATGCCGGTTGCGGGCGCGCCGGCCACGGCAGCACAAAAGTGCCCGCCGACGCCCTGGGATGAGATCGGCCCCTTCTATCGGCCGGGCGCCCCGCTGCGCGACAGAATCGGAAAGGGCTATGTCATCTCCGGCACGGTCCGTTCCTCCAAGGACTGCCGGCCGCTGCCCGGCGCGCGCATCGAATTCTGGCAGGCCAACTCCTCCGGGAACTACGACGAAGCGCACCGGGCCACGGTGATTGCCGACCGCCAGGGGCGCTACCGCCTGGAAACCGACTTTCCGGCGCCCTACGGCCGGCGCCCGCCCCATATCCACATCCTGATCGACATGCGCGGCTACGCGGGCCTGATCAGCCAGCATTACCCCCAACCCAACCGGAAGCACTCCACCCTGGACCTGGTCCTCTCGCCGGAATAATCAACTTATAAACCTAGAAAAAGCAGTTTCACGCGACGAACGCACCAAAAGTAGGCGCATCCAGGCGACGACGCAACGTAAAATCAGGCAGTTAAACGATAATATCATTCACCAGATTGGTGAGGTCACAAATCTTCTTAAGTATTTGAATTTCGTCGCGTTCGTTGCGTCGTCGCCTAGAAGCGCCTACATTTGGTGCGTGAGTAAATGCCTTTTTTAGGATAAATTCTTTCGTGGCAATTTCCCGGCAAGATTTATCGGGGATAAGGGGGAGGATAGTGTCAGTGAACGGGTGGCAGTAGAGCGGCAAGCACCCTGGTACAATGGATGGTCACGAGTTGCTACAAAATCGGCCAGAGATAATCGCCATCAAACTTTACCCCCGCGTTAGTAAAATTACCGCACAAGACCTGAATGCTTGCCACAACAAATAACAGCAACGATATGACAAAGACCCAGAACCATATGCCGATCCGGCCTGTCACACTCCTGGTGCCGACGACATAGTCGCTTAGCGAGCATCTGTCCAAAAAGCTGCGCAACGTCTCTCCGGATGATTTCCTGCTTTTATAGGCGCTCCAGCTCATCGCCACCCATGAACCGACAAAGATGAGCAGCAGATACAGCTGGCATATTTCCCAACGTATGGATACATCAAATGACCTGAACATACGACCTTTTTAACCTGTCTTCTTCATTTGTAAGGAAATCAGCGCTAAACGTTTATACCAATATGCCGGCCATCAGACAGCTCTACATCCAGAGACAGTTTACCGCCAAGCGCCTCAATGTACCGTTTGAGAGAAGAGATTTTCACTTCGTAACCGCGTTTTTCCAGATTGGCAACGGAGGGTTGCGATATTCCAAGTGCAGTCGCCAAATCATGTTGCGACATTTCCACTGTTTGACGTAATTGTGCAAGACGAAGTTCAAATATTTCCTGGTCTGCCTGAACACGTGCTGCCGCCACCACAGCAGGGTCTATTTTTTTAATTAATTCCGATAGTTGCTTTGCCATAACTTACTCCAGTTCTTGCAGATAATTAAGGAATTCACGCTCTGCAACAGGGATCATAGTTTTGTAAAAATGTTTATTTCCGGTCTTGTCACCACCACATAGCATCACGGCTTGGATTCACCACAAAGGTTGCGTCTCAACTCCGGACAATGTCAATAATTGAGACGCGACCTTCGCTATCCTCTCCCTGAACTTCCTTCGGAACAGCCTTCAGCGATAATTTCTTCCAGCATTCCCCGCAAAGAGTAGTTGTTCAGGTTTCTTAGCTGAAGAATATTCGCCGGAATTACTTTTCCTTTGCGGATCACAGAGAACTCATTTTGGAACATCGCCATGTTTCCGGATAGCTTGTAAGCAGCCGCCAAATATAGCCGCGCTATGACCATCTCCGGGTCAACCGCAAGGATAGCGGTGAAATGAGAAATTGCATCTTCGTACTTGCGTTTTAAGAGAGCTATTTCTCCGAGACTGAGGTGTGATGTGGTAATTGAAGAATCTATCTGAATCGCCTTTTTATAGGCTTCTATCGCTTTTTCTTCGTTTCCGAGTCGGTTGTAACAATCTCCGATAAGGTCGTATGCCAGCGGTTGAAAGACAGTTTCTTTCAGCTTTTCTGCACATTGGAGGGCGCCGGAATAATCTCCCTCGTCATAAAGCTTGTGACCGCGTTCAATTTCTCGTTTTTTGAGGGACACTCTTAATCGGCTGAATCCATAGAGTACGGCAAGACTCACGATAGTCAGTCCAGCAATCATTGTCATTCGTATCAAGGCATCAGTCATTGTTTCCTTCAATTACTCACCCAATCGGGTAGGAGGCGGGGTCTCCCCCGCCGTCCTCCCACACCACCGTACGAACGGTTCCGTATACGGCGGTTCATGATACGCGCTGAAGTCGGTTGTACTGACTCTGTAGCGATATCAGGCCAAGGTTGTCGAAGTAGGAGTTTGGAAGAACACGATGCATGACATTTGTCCCGGCGTGCCACCATGGGCCACGCTGGTTTCTTGCCAAACGCCATGATGCATCTCCCGACAGTCCCAGTTTGATCAGGTTTTTGGCTCGGGTGTGGGCTCGTTTCCACTGCCGCCACAGAATGCAGCGCAGTTTCCGCCGAAGCCAGCCGTCCAGCTCCTTGAAGAGGTTTTCCGCCGCTGCGTAACGGAAGTAGTTCAACCACCCCCGCAGCTTCGGATTCACGTCTGTTATGGTCTGGCGCAGGCTTCTGCCTTTTCCACGCCGGCATATTTCCTTCAGGGTTGCCTTTAGCCTTGTCGGCACTTTACCACCCACTCTCAGGCGGGGTTTATGGTGCCAAGTCATGCTGTAACCCAGAAAGGTTCTCTGCCATGGCCGATCAACCGCGCTTTTGCCTTGGTTGACCGTGAGCTTGAGCCGTTCCGACAGGAATGTGGTAATCGAGGCCATGACCCGGTCGCCGCTGGCTTTGGTGGCAACGTAGATGTTGCAATCATCAGCATAACGGCAAAAGGAGTGACCACGGTTTTCCAGTTCCTTGTCGAGTTCGTCCAGCAGGATGTTTGACAGTAGCGGCGAGAGAGGCCCACCTTGCGGTGTTCCTTCTTGCCGGGGTGAGACTACGCCACCCTCCATCATTCCTGCCTTCAGGTAGCTGTCAATCAGCTTCAGTACCTGCTTGTCCTTGACTTTGCGTTTAACCAGCGACATGAGAATGTCGTGGTTGACGCGATCAAAGAATTTCTCCAGGTCGATATCTACCACCCATCGTTTGCCGCTCTCAACATACTGACGAGCTGCTTTGATTGCTTGGTGGGCGCTCTTTTCAGGTCGAAACCCGTGGGAGTGGCTGGAGAATTCAGGGTCGAACAGTCGGCTCAATACCTGATGTACTGCCTGCTGGATAAGACGGTCAAGGACGGTGGGGATTCCCAGCATTCTTGTGCCGCCTTCCGGCTTGGGTATTTCTACCTTCAGCACCGGCAACGGGGTGTACTTCCCCGCCAGCAGTTCTTCTTTGATGCGCGGCCACTGTTCTTGCAAGTACTCCTTCAGGGCCGTTACCGGCATGCTGTCCACGCCGGGAGCACCCTTGTTGCGCATTACACGAGTGTAGGCCGCCATCATGTTGCCTCGGCTGACGATTGCTTCAATCAGTCCGTCCGTCTTCGGAGCAGAGTTGTCCTGCTTTCCCGTGACGTTTGCCGCACCATTACCGGCCACCTGCGGTTTCCGACCGCCCAACTCCGATATGGCGCCGGATATCTCAGTCCGGCCTTCTGCTGCTACTGTCGTCATCGAAATTCAGGGTTCCTTTCCGTCGTTTCATGTTCCGCCCTTCATCGACTGGTCAGGCCGACTACTATGGCTTCTGCTGACTTCTGCCGAACATGAGGGAATAGGCCATTTAATCCCAATTCCCCTGCACCTGGATTTCGCCCGGTGCGGGACAGCAGACCTCCCCAGGTAATTCGCGTGACCTTCCTCCCATATACCCGCCGCATTTACAGCCACACCCTCTGGATGGTTGTAGGGCTTTGAAGTTACGTGCCTTCTCGCCCGGATGTGACTGCCTCATATGCGATTTCTGTTCGTCGGGCCGGGATTTTGCTTGCGGCTTCCTTCAGATTCCGCCTCGCGACGGACACCCTTGCCGTCCGGCTAATGGTTCCCACCATCAGGGTCCATAGAGGACTTTCACCTCCAAGTCACTGCTTGACCACCACAGTCAAGCAGATGTCGCTTACGCGACACGCGCCATGCTGGGCGCACACGGCTCGGCAGAACAGCGGCGGTTTTTTGGCCGCTGCTTCTGTCTTGTTGGACGTTCCTCTTTTCGAGGTGATGTTCACGCAAACCACTCCGGCGGCTACGTCTCAATATTTTTCGGCTGTCTGCGCCACTGGTGTTGTCAGCGGCATTTGTAACCAGTTACTTATTCGACTTTTTTTGGGTATTTGAAAAAGCTTCATCTGGATCATCAAAGATTTTGTCACTGATAACTTTCATCTTGCCATTCACGTTAGTTTTAATAATTTTTCTGTATTTGTCCCCATCAATATTCCGAAGATAATGTATGTTGATATTTTCTGTATTAACGAATTTACCGCCCTTATAATTATAATAACTTGTAGATTGATGATCTGAGCCGCTCCAAGAGGTTGATAGCTTCTTACCGACATAATCAATGTAAGGACTTACTATTTCGTGGTTTAGCTCTGTTTTGTCATTTACTGTCTGTTCAAATTCTCCACTGTTTTTGTTAAACAGCCAGTAGCAATACCCATAATTATGACCAGAACCAGTAAATTCTAAGATTGCTACATCCATATAACCATCAAAATTAATATCAGCTGAGAGTAAAATATTACTCTCTTCAATATCTTGTTCGGCAATAAGCGATTGTATAACACTAGTATCATTGTCTTTTAAGACATCTATATGTTCTGGATTACGATAAATTCGAAAGATATATAGGGGCAATGATGGGTGTATTTCTACTATAAATGGTTCGAAGTCGTTTTTGCTCGCAAGACGAGTCTCTCTTTCTATTAACTTGATTGTTGTGATGATTTTTTCAGAGTACTTATAGTTTGGATTGAGCTTGAGGAGCTTTTCGTAGTTTTTTTTCGCTCCATCAAGCAATCCAAAATAAAAGTCAAGATCCCCATGATTCAGATAAACACTCCACCGCTTTGGATCCATTTTTTCAGAGTCAATAAATGACATCTTTGCTTTTACATAATCTTCATTGAGATAGGAGTGTATGCCGTATTTTCCATCAAAATATTGCCTGCTCCGTTTATAATAAGCGTAACCAATGTTGTTTGAAATTTCTGCTGTACGTTCTGATTTAGGGATTTGTTCCCATAGTAAGATTGACTCAATTAACTTTCCTTTCTGCAAAAGAACGAGCGCTTCCTGATTCAGTCTTCTTGTTTTTTCAGCCACAGCCGAAAACACTGATCCGGCACTAAATACAGTAAGAATGCAGATAATTTGTATTATTGAAATCACCTTTCTCATGAATACTCCCGGATGCTGGCTAATTAGATTGACTTTTTGTTATTGGTATTATCCGTACAACGGGGTGCCCGGTTCACCCGCTTCGCCCGGTCGGTTTTTGCCGGGCGGGGCGGCGTGCAACCGGCTTGTTGGGCCGGTGTTTCGTGTTCTTCAATAAAGCTTGATCTCTAACACTAAATCTGTAAGCCTGTGTGGCACTTTCAGTTTTTTCAGTTCTACAGATAATTTCGTTATTTCCTGCTTTTTAAAGCCAGATTCAAACTTTTCGTCTATGTATTCTTCCCAGTAAAATGTCGCTGGAACTACAAGATGAGCCAAGTCTTGATAATGAAATGATTGCCTCCACAGTCCGCCATCAACTGTTTTATCATCCAAACACTCATCCTCTTCTGGAAATCCGCAACTCCAGTAGTGGATACCGTGCTCAAGGCTGCTAAAAGTCGTATAAGCACACCATGACTCGCTGAAATATGGATTCCAAGCTCCTCGACCCAAAAAACGGCGGCAGCATTGTAATGTCTGTTTCCATTTGTCGTCGTCCATAGTTTTACACTCTTGCCTTACTCAGCTCACGCCGTTATTCAATCTTCCCGCAGTAAGGGCACTGTCCGCTACCCTCCGGATAGTACTCGCTTCCGCAGCCGTTCGGACATTTCTCTCGATTTCCCATTGGTACATATGGTGCGAAACTCATGATTTCATGGTGTTTTGTCATTGCATCTTCCCAAGTATCTGCCTCTACGCGATGCAGGAAAAAAGCTCTGCTGGAGATAATTCCTTTTTTCATTTGATCGGTTATCGACTCAACCGTTCCGACACTCACGCAGTCATTATCTGGATCATCCCAAGCTTCGTATATCTGTTTCATCGTGGTTATCCTTTGTCTGGCCAACGGGAGCGGCCTTGACCGGCGGCGTTAGCCGACCGAGTCTGAGGCCGTGGTTAGGTGGCTTACCATGGCCCCCAGAAATTTATCGTTGTGAGGCAATCCTCTGGTTTGCTGATGTAGCGCCAACTCAGCCGTTTTCCTAGACCGTAATACTCCGGCCCTGTTCCGTACTGATAATTTCCTTTGCTTTGTTTTGCGTCCACTCGCCATGCAACAACACATTCTCCTGGCGAGCCATCCTTCCGGATAGGGCCTTCAATGTATTCCATAATGGAATCTTCGACCTTCAAGCATTGATTAGTTTTGCACCACTCCGACTCTGGCATCGGAGTATAAAATTCCTTCCCGAGCCGGAAATCTTGTTCACGTTTAAAACTCTCAATTTGCTTCTCTTTTGACATCCAGAGGGCCGTATTCTGTTCATTTGTCATAAACGGAACGCATCCGCTGTTATAAACAGTCAGCACTATAATCGTTAATATTTTTCTTCTCATTCATCCACCTAACGGGGGCGGCCTTGACCGGCGGCGTTAGAAGTCCGCGTCTGAGGCCGTGGTTATACGTTGTCCTTGTCCTTTACACCGTTTATCGCGCTTAACAGATCTTCCCTTGTAACAACGAGTTCACAGATTTTTCTCGGCCTCTCATTTTTGTCGAGTGTCATGACATCGAGGGTGATAAATTCTCCCTCTCCGAAGTGCCCGGCAGACTCTGCGGGGAATTTAAGCCAGCGGTCTGAAACTTGACAGGGGACTGCTCCTTTGCCGAGTTTGTTCTTCATTCTTGTCATTGAGTTTATTGGGATTCTTACAACTTTCATTTCCATGAATTTCCCTATGCTTGTCTTAGATGTTTGCGAATATAGGAATTCAGTGAAGGCTCATGCGACAGATTCAAGGTGTTACTTCTGGGCTTCAGATGGTTCAGCCATAGCACGTGCGACTGTCATGCCTTTCTCAATGTCTTTGAAAATCTCCAGCGACTCTTGATCTGGCACCATGTTCGGGCACGCAAGCTCAATAATTGCCGATAGCATGTTGTAAAACCACCAAGTGTCGTTTTTCATAGGCGGTATTGCATGAGTTTGATCGAGATAACGAACAGCCCTTATTAGCATGTTTGGATCACGTTCTTGACCGACGATGAATTCCTCAAGCTGTTTAGCTTCTTTGAATAGATTTTCTGCATGGGCTTGGATATCAGCCACGTCAACCGGACGTAAGTCCCACATGGTGTTTTTTGCAAGATGAAAGCAAGCATCTTTGAGGGCTTGAGTATCCAGTTGCATGCTCCTTTTCCTTTCTTCAGGTATAACATGTTATTCACCGGTTCACGCGCACGCGCGCGTGAACCGACCATCCCCCCAAATGGAACATTTATTCAGAAACCGTTTTCACTCACTTAGCAATCTCAATCTGAAAAGCTTCTTCGCCAGATTATAAATATCATCCTTGGCTCCATCACGACGAATACCAACGGCAACGATAACGACAACAATATCGTTACCCCTGATCTGATAAATGATGCGGTAACGCTGCCCGACAGCCCTTATACTGCGAAACCCTGCCAATTCTCCCAGCAGTGCCTTGCCCTGTTTTTCCGGGTCTTCTGCCAGTAGATCAATTACCGCTCCGATTTTCTCACGGATTCGGCGGTCGGAAATGTCCGACAAAAGCTTCAATGCTGTTTCCACATTGGATCTTATCGGAAATTTTACTTGTTATCAGTGAGGATAGTACCCGCAGAATGAGACAGTATCAATGGTTATATTCATAACTTTACAAGCTGTCCAAAACGCCCCCATACCCACCCCGGGCCTCCCATTGAAAACAGAAAAACCAAGTCAGCGGAAGATTGGAACCAGATTTCTGCGGAATCCGGGACTGCTTCCCAATCCGGCAATAAAAAAGGGCAGCCTCGAAAAAGGCTGCCCGATACCCGTACAGGTTTGATGATTTTAAAATCGTTAAACCCGTCAATGATCGTGTTTCTTGTGTTTCTTATGCTTCTTGTAGTGCCCCTTGTGTTTTCCCTGGTCGTGGCTCCGCTCTTTTTCCCTGACAATCACTCGCTCGCGCTCTATCACGGTCACTTGCGGCGGAGGAGGTGCGGGGGTACCGACCTGCACCCGTACGTTGGGGGTGCTGACATCGACCCCGACAGCCCCGTTGGATGGCGAAACGATACCCGCCATGCCCAGCACGCAGACAACACCACCGATAGCCAGCTTCTTCAGATTCATGCTCCTGTTCATTTTCATCTCCCTTTCGTATTGGATCCGGCATACCGATATAAAAAAACCGGGATGCCGGCTGTGATACTTCGGCATCCCGGCTGTCTCGGTGAGACCCAATGGGCTTTCCGCCCCACCCTCGCGGGCGGTTTAGTCTTATCGGTTATCCTTGCTTGAAATGCGGGGACAAATATATAAGACATCCTCCGTCGAGTCAACCGCCATGAGTGAATACATGGAGCCGGCTTTCAAGAATGGCAGGGTTTGAAATTCCGCAATCAGCATTTCAGGCCTTGCGCCCCTTGCGGCCCAACATCGTTTTTCCGTGATGGGTGATGACATGCACATTGTGGTTCATCATCATGCGATGCATTTTGCCCAATAATGTTTTCATGGCAATGCTTGTGCGGCGACGAGGCATCATGGTTCCAACAGTCATGATTTTCATGGCGGCACCTCCCTTTTCAGTCAGGCGTGTTCAAACGTTCTGATCTACTACTTCTACCTAAATTATACTCCCTCTCCCTGCGAGCGATCACGGGAAAATACTGCCAAAAGCGGAATTGTCCAAAAACCAGGAAAGCGGCTTTTTTTCAATTCCAGTCGCGTCGGCAGGGGCGGAAGCCCCTGATTTTATTTATTGGCACACGCCGGGAGGAAGTCTAAAATGAGGATATGCGAGATAATCGCTCAATAGCCACGAAAGGGGAATCAACCATGTCAGATATATCTAAACAAGGCGCTTTCAGTTGGGCCGAACTTGCCACCACCGACGTGGATGGGGCCATACAATTTTATACGGCACTCCTGGGTTGGACCACCGAACTGGCCCCGGTGGAGGGGATGTCCTATACCCTGGCAAAAGTCGGCGAGGAACGGGTGGCCGGGATCATGTCGAATCAATGCTGCGACGGCGAAATAAAACCACAGTGGGGGATTTACATCACGGTTGACGATGTGGACGCCACCGCCCGCAAGGCCGAAGAACTGGGGGGCAAGGTGCTGATGCCTCCCACCGACATTCCGAATGTCGGGCGTTTCGCCGCACTGATGGACCCGCAGGGAGTCATGTTTTCGGTAATCACCTATCTGCCGATGTAACCCGTAACAAAGGGGCGGCCATCCGGCCGCCCCTACCCTTGAATATCATCTTCAGTTTCTCTCATCGCTCCCGTCACCGCTTGCCCGGACCGCCGGGGCTGCCGCCAGCCCTCAGAGAGTCAACGCTCCAGATGCCGCCCCCCTGCGCAGCGATGAACAGGAATACGAAGCAGTACAGTGCCGCCAGCTCACCATTATTCTGGAGCGGCAGCAGCGCCTTGGTTCCATGCCCGATCCAGTAGGCGAATGCCATCAGGCCGCTGGTTATGAAGGCCGTCCAGTGCGTGAACAGGCCGATCATCACCAGGATGCCGCCGATCAGCTCGATCGGCCCGGCAACATAGGTGATGAAGGCTGGAACGCTGGGCGGCATGCCGACCGGAAAATCGAACAGTTTCTGGCAGCCGTGCCACAGAAACAGGAAGCCGGTCACGATCCGCATCAGCGCATAACATTGCGCACTGTATTTAGACATAAATGATGTCATGGTAACACCTCCGGACTAATCGATAGTGCGATCAGGATAGAATCCTGAGTACAAGACTATTTTAGTCTCTTACTGGCCTGCTGCAAACACTAAAAACAGGCGCCGCACCACCCCGCAAGCCGGCCGGCGCCATCTTCCAGGCGACTGCCCCGCAGGTCCGGAGCGCACAACCGTTGACATCCGGCCGGACACTCGCTATATCAATCCCATGAACAGACTACTGATCCAGCTTGTATTGATCCTGACGCTGGCCTGTCCGCTGACGGCAGTTGCCACCGAGGAATATGCCAACCAAACCGGCCGCGACTGCGCCGCCTGCCATGTTGATCCTGCCGGCGGAGGCGAACTCACCAAAGCCGGCCGTGAGTTTGGCGACACTCTCACAAAAACCACACCCAAGCCGCCCCTGTCGGCAACCGCCAAGGCATTCCGCTTTGCCGTCGGCTACCTGCACATGATCACCGCCTTCCTCTGGTTCGGCACCATCCTCTACGTCCATCTGGTGCTCAAACCGGCCTATGCATCCAGCGGGCTGCCACGCGGAGAAATGCGGGTCGGCATCGCCTCCATGGTGGTAATGGGCATCACCGGCGTCATCCTGACCCGTTTTCGGGTCGACTCCCCCGAACTGCTGTTGCAGTCCCGCTTCGGCATCCTGCTGCTGGTGAAAATATCACTTTACCTGGTGATGGTCACCTCGGCCGCCTTCGTGGTTACCGTGATCGGACCGCGACTGCGGAGGAAGAGTAGCGGGGAGGCGCAACCGGTCGGCGGCGGGGAGATGAGCATCGAAGAGTTGGGCCTTTGCGACGGCAAAGAGGGGCGACCGGCCCTGTTCGCCTACCGTGGAACGATCTACGATGCCGGACAGAGCCGCTTATGGAAGCAGGGCAATCACATGGGCAGGCACCAGGCCGGGTGCGACCTGAGCCAGGTGCTGTCCCAGGCGCCCCACGGCGCCGAACTGCTGGAAAAGCTGCCGGCGGTGGGACATCTGGTAAGCGGGGTCAAACGCCCGTCGCCGCTCCACGAGCGGGTATTCTTCTTCATGGCCTACATGAACCTGGTGAACGTCTTCCTGATCGTGCTGATCCTGGCGCTCTGGCGCTGGTGGTAGTGGCGATATCCGGCGGCAGCCCGCTCTGCTGCCGGGAGATGTTCGAACTTGAGAAAGCTTTCTATTAGAATAGTAAATTGCAGCTGAATCCTCGCCCACATAACAGGGTTTATGGGGACAACAATACTGTCGACATTCTTTACACAACTTCAATTAACCCCGTAACCCATCGGGAACTAACACTTTTATCCAATCATATTTCCTATCCTATCAGATAGTTACCTTGAGAATTTCCGGCCATGTTTACTACGGCACACTTCATGCTTTTATCCTGCAAATGCTAAATTTTGCACATTGGAGGATTTTTTATGAAACGTCTATTGTCTGTCATTGTTCTGGTTTCGATAGTGACCATGTCCGGAATCGCCTTTGCAATACCGATTACTCTAAACGAAGTAGGTGTTAATAACTCAGTGGTCATAAACGGGACTTTCAAGTCTCAGATCAATGGAACATTTAATGTCCTGGCGGGATACTATCAGCTCAAAATCAACGGGGCAGACGTGGTCAACGGCTTCTGTGTCGATCCTGCATGGGCGCCAAAAGAACCAGAGGCATATGACCTCCGAGCCATAGACCCGAATTCAGTGTATGCGCAAGCGGCATACCTGTTCTCTCTGAGCAATTCATCAAACGCAGCCGCCGTTCAGGTAGCAATCTGGGAAACAGTCATGGGGACTGACTTCACCTGGAACAATCCCAATCCAGCTTTGGAAAGCACCGTAAATGGATTATTGGCCAGTATAAACACCGGCTCATTTGACCTCAGCCGTTACTCACTCGCCGTAAGCCCCGGCAACGTTCCATCAGGTTACGGTTTAGGCTATCAGGATTACATTGTCGCTATCCCCTCTCCTGTGCCGGAACCTTCAACATTGATACTACTCGGTGCCGGACTTGGCGGTTTCGCTCTCTGGAGAAAAAGGTCCGGAAAGTAACGTTTTTCAACAATCCATCTGAAAATGAAAAGGCCTACGGAAACGGAGGCCTTTTTTACGAAAGAAATTAAAGGTTTTTGTCACTGAAACATAAAAGAGTCCACATGGTCCGCCTTTATTTCAGCGAAGTGAGATCAATTGGAAGTGGCACCCATTTTTGTTTGAGTCCGGCCACTTCACGGCGCAGACGTTCCAGGCGCTCGCCGGTTGCAGGATGGGTCGAGAGGAGCGGCGGGGGAGACGGACGGCCTTCACTGGCCAGCTTCATGTAGAAACGGAGCATTCCGTTCGGGTCGATGCGGGCCTTGACCAGCCGCCGCAGCCCCTCGTCATCGGCCTCGCGTTCGGCCTCGCGGGAAAAGCGCAGTTCGGTCAGCCTGGTGGCCGCGTCGGCAAAGACGCCGCCGGAAACATCTCCGGTCAGCAGCGAGACCAGTGCGCGCAGGCCGAGGCTCTTGACCATGCCCCTCAGGCTGTGGCGCAGTTCGGCATGGGCCACCTCGTGCGCGAGAACACCGGCAAGCTCCTCGGCCGACCCGGCGGAGCGGATCAGGCCGCTGAAGACGACCACAACTCCGCCGGGAGCGGCAAAGGCATTGACATCGGGACGATCGGCAACGAACCAGCGGTAGCGGTGGAGCGATCCGGTCGTGAGCTTGCTTCCGATGGCGCTGACCGCGTCAACGGCCGGACCGCTGTCCAGGATCTTCATCTGCAGGCGGGTCTGAGCCAGCACCAGGTCGCCCAGCCGGGCCTCCTGCTCGTGCGGGATGCGCTTGACCGCCCAGTCGGCGACACGGTCGGAGTTCAACAGGAAAACGCCGATCAATATCAGCGGCAGCGCCAGGAACAGCGCCAGTAGCACTCCGCCGAACCTGAAACGCCTCTCCAGGCATTCCCGTGACCCCGAAGCGGACAAGATGCGGCTGGCGATGCCGGGAGGCGCCGAAACACCGCAGGTGGCACGGGCAGCGTCCTTCTCGATCACAAAGGCATAAGCGCCGCCATCGTCCTCCCAGGTAATCCGCAGCGAGGCGGCGTTGAAGCCGGCCGCGGCAATGGCCGGGTTTTCGGCCAGCAATTCGGTGCGCGGCGTTCCTTCCACGGATACGCGCAAGCACCCCTGCCCGTTCCAACTCCCCACTGCCTCGGCTCCGGTTCCGGGCAACCCCGGACCAAAGAGCCGTCCCTCAAACGTTTGCTCAGTCATCGCCGCCCAACAGTCCACCCAGCACGCCGGCTCCGAGCAGTGAACCCTGGCCAGTGGAACGCCCGCCGGCGGCAGGGGCCGACAGGATGATGCGATTGGCCAGGCGCGACAACGGCAGGGACTGCAGCCAGACTTTGCCGGGACCGGTCAGGGTGGCGAAGAAGAGCCCCTCGCCACCGAAGATGGCCGACTTGATCTTGCCGACGAACTGGATATCGAAATCAACCGAAGGTTGAAAGGCTACTACGCAGCCGGTGTCAACCCGTAGCGATTCTCCTGGAGCCAGCACCAGCTCCTTCAGGGTGCCTCCGGCATGAACGAAGGCCAGGCCGTCACCTTCCAACTTCTGCATGATGAACCCCTCACCACCGAACAGCCCCACCCCCAGTTTTTTCTGGAAAGCAATTCCCAGCGACACCCCCTTGGCGGCACAGAGGAAGGAGTCCTTCTGGCAGATCAGAGTTCCGCCGATATCGGACAGATGGACCGGGATTATCTTCCCCGGATAGGGGGCCGCAAAGGCAACCCGCCGTTTGCCGCTGCCCTCGTTATGGAATACGGTGGTAAACAGGCTCTCTCCCGTCAGCAGCCGCTTGCCAGCTCCCATCAGTTTGCCCATGAAACCGCCCTGCTGCTGGGAACCATCGCCGAAAACCGTGTCCATCTGGATGCCGGCCTGCATGTACATCATCACGCCCGCCTCGCCCACGGCGGCCTCGCCCGGATCCAGTTCCACCTCCACATACTGCATCTCTGAACCGAAGATTTCATAATCGACCACGTCCATAGCCATGTCAGTTCACCTCTCAAGATTGATATGCAACGATGAAAATATAAGTCCGGCTTGTATTCCGGTCAAGGGATAGATACGCAAGCAGATGCTGCTGCCTGATTAAACTTATGCCATACTGTTTCTCAAGTGGTATAGTAGCAGGCGTCACTTTACCAAGCACAGCCGGGAACGTCCCCGCATCCGGGTGGAAAATGAGTCCGAAGGACAAGAACAAAATTCTGGAGACCTGCAAGGCGGCACTCCTGGTGGTGCTGCTGGTGGCGCTGGCTGTAATCGTCTGGCGCAAGACACCGCAGGAGCTGTTCGATCCGGCCTGGATCGAAGGCTTCCTGGAGCAGGCCGGCTGGCTGGCGCCGCTCGTGTACATGCTTCTGCGTGTGATCGCCATCGTGGTGACAGTGGTTCCCAACGCGCCGCTGGATATCGCCGGCGGCATGCTGTTCGGTCCCTTCTGGGGCACTGTCTATGCGCTGCTGGGGTCCGAGGCGGGCGCCATCGCCTGTTTTCTCCTGGCCCGCAGCCTGGGACGCGAGGCGATCACCAGGCTCCTGCGGCGCGACATCACCTTCAGTAACCGCATCGCCCGCCGCCAGCTGGCATGCATCGTCCTCGTTGCCCGCCTGGAGCCGGTATTTTCGTTCGCCCTGGTCAGCTACGGAGCCGGACTGACCCGGATGACGCTGCGCTCCTTCGCCCTGAGCACGCTGGCAGGAATGACGCCCGGCACCATCATCCTCAACTACTACGGCAAGAGTTTTTTCACCGGCGGCATCCTGCTGCAGATTTCACTGGGACTTGCGCTGGTGGTTCTGCTGTTCGTGATACCGGTCTGGATCAAACGCAAAAACCCCTGGGGGTGGTATGACAAAATGACGGGGGCCGGCAACTGTTCCGGCGAGGAGGAATAAGGGGCATGTCGCGGTTCCGCAGTGAAAATCTGAAGCGGTATTGAAATGAAATTCCAGCCACTGTCCTGCTAAAGCACCTTGCGAATGGTTTTGGCCATAGTGCTGGCCACATAAGGTTTCATGAAAAAGTCCCGGATACCGGCCTCCCTGGCCTCATTAGAATTAATGAACTCGGTGAATCCGGAACACATGATGATCGGAATATCCGGACGGATCGCCAACAACTGCCGGGCCAGTTCCCTGCCGGTCAATCCGGGCATGGTCATGTCGGTAATCACCAGGTCAAACGCATCCGGATTGGCGTGGAAACATTTCAGAGCATCCAGGCTGCTCGTTTCCGTGGTAACCCGATATCCCAGCTCCTGGAGCAGGTATTGTCCCAAGTCCACCAGCACCTTTTCATCATCCACAAACAGGATCCGCTCCGTTCCACGGAACGATGCTTCTTTCGAATTAACATCACGCGTTATCTCATCGACGATCTTCGGCAGAAAAACATGAAAGGTGGTTCCCTGTCCCGGCTCGCTGAATACACTGATGGCGCCGCCATGGTTCTTGATTATTCCCTGCACCACCGACAGCCCCATCCCGGTGCCTTCACCCACCTTCTTGGTCGTGAAATAAGGATCAAAAATCCGTTCCCTTACAGCGGCTTCCATACCATGTCCGGTGTCATTTACCGTAAGCCGCACAAACGGTCCCGGCGCCAGATCGGGGTAAAGCGACAAAAACGCAGCGTCAGCATCGTAATCCGACAGGGACACACTCAAAATACCGCCATGGGCACGCATGGCATGAGCCGCGTTGGTGCCCAGGTTCATCAACACCTGATGGAGTTGGGTCGGATCTGCCAGAACAGTATCCCCATTCGAAGCCGTGTTAATGTGCCGGTGAATCTCGATAGTGCTTGGAATGGTGGAACGTAGAAGGCTCAAGACCTCGTCGATCACGGCCATCACATGAACCGGTTTTCGCTCATAATCGCTCTGGCGGCTGAAGGTAAGAATCCTGCTGACAAGATCCTTGGCGCGTGAGCTGGCCTCCTGGACCCGCTCCAGGTCGCGCGCCGCGGCATCGTCCTTTGACAGCTTATGCTGGGCCAGTTCGGTATAACCGATCACCGCTGTCAGAATATTATTGAAGTCATGGGCGATTCCACCGGCCAGCGTGCCGATCGCCTCCATCTTCTGCGACTGGCGCAGCTCTCGTTCCAGTTTCAGTTCGTGAGTGATATCCCGCAGTATGCTGACATAGTTGATAATGGCGCCTTTTGAATCCTTAACGGCAGAAACGGTGGTGTCGGCCTCGAAAAACGAGCTGTCTTTCTTCCTTGTGGTAAGACGCCCCGACCAGACATTGTCGCTGCCCAGGGTTTCGCGAATCTGATGGTAATACCCTGTTTCATGGGCATGGCTCTTGAGAATCCTGGTGTGCTTTCCGATGATCTCATCCCTGCAATAACCTGTCATTCGCTCGAAGGCGGGATTCACATAGGTGATGAGCCACTGGGCGTCGGACATGAAAATCGCCTCGGCCGCCTGCTCGATGGCCCGTGCCAGGCGCACCCGTTCTTCCTCGGCCCGCTTGCGTTCCATTATTTCATCATGCAATGCGTCAATAGTCTGCGCCAGTTCAGCAGTCCGTTCCTCGACCCTGGTTTCCAGCAGTTCATTCGCCTCTCGAAGTCTTCTGGTCAAGTCACGGGTATGCAGATGCACGGAAATGCGGGCCAGCAGTTCCTCCCGCTGAAACGGCTTGGTAATATAGTCCACTCCCCCCACCTCAAGACCCTTCACCTTGTGTCCGGTTTCGGCCAGCGCGGTCATGAATATCACCGGGATTTCCCTGGTGCTTTCCAGTGTTTTCAATCTGCGGCAGGTCTCATAGCCATCGATCCCCGGCATCATTATGTCGAGCAGGATCAGGTCGGGTCTGGCATAGTCGGCTCTTTGGACAGCGCTTTCACCATCCTCCGCCACCAGGATGGTATAGTTGCATCCGACAAGACAATCGCGCACGACCGACAGATTGTTGGGATCGTCATCGACAGTCAGGATAACGGGTTTGTGCCCATTTGATTTAACCGGAATCACTTCAGCAATCATTTCCTGTCTCCTCTGTACTGTTCCACCAGCGCCAGAATGGCCTTGGTCTTGAATCCCGCCGACAGTTCAAGCAGTTTTCCGGTGAAACAGCCGTATGCATGATCCCTGGCTTCCAGCTCGGCGGCCCATTTCTCGATTTTCTGCATGTCGCCCATCAAGGCCAGTTCATGCAGCTCTTCGATTTCTGCCGTGGGCGGGGCCACCATAACCTCTTCACGATTCGTAACGGTCCGGACGCACTGAACACCGACATCTTCCGGCAAAGAGCTATCCCACTCTATCCCGAGCAGACTGCCGATCTTTTCCAACAGCAGATCCACACGAATCGGCTTGGTCACAAAATCGTCACATATGGCCACGAAAGACTCTTTGTAGGCAACATCGGTGACGGTAGCCGAGGCGCCGATGATCCTGATACCGGCCAATTCACGGTTTTCCCTGATCAACCTTGCCGCTTCGAGACCGTTCATTTCCGGCATCACCAGATCCAGCAGCACCAGGTCGGGATGTTGTTGTTCCGCACGCTGCAGCGCCTCCCGGCCGTTCTGGGCGGTATTCAGATCAAAGCCCAAAGGTTCCAACAGTGAAATCAGCATCGAGGTATTGCTGACATTGTCGTCAACCACCAGAATTCTTTTTCGTTGGCCGGAATAGCCGGTAACATGGCAATCGGTTTTCTCCAGCGCAACCTCATCATCCACCAGTGCCGGTAACTCCACCTCTATCCGGAAGGTACTCCCCTTGCCAGGGATGCTTTCAACCCCGATCCTGCCATGCATCAACTCCAGCAGGCGCTTGGTGATGTTCAGTCCCAGGCCGGTTCCTTCCCTGACCTGCCGATCATGCACCAGTTGCGTGAACGGCTCGAAGATCGCCTCCAGTTTGTCGGAGGGAATCCCGATCCCGCTGTCCACTACCTCGCAACGGAACAGCCCGGCACCCGTCGGATCATAGTTCACCCGCAGCGTAACCCCGCCCCTGCGGGTGTATTTGACCGCGTTACTGAGCAGGTTCAGCAGTATCTGACGCAGCTTGCGTTCATCACCCCGCACGTAAGTCGGTAACGGGCTGTCGACTTCATATTCAAATTGCAGTTCCTTTTCTTCGGCATGCAACTTGGTCAGGTTGAATACCTGCCGCAGAAGAGCGGGCAGATCGAAGACCAGGCTCTCGACTTCCATCCTGGACGCCTCGATCTTGCCAACCTCCAGAATGTCGTTGATCAATGTCAGCAGATGTTCGCCACTGCCGCGCATGATTCCCAACTGCTGACGCTGGATATCGGAAAGATTCCCGTCATGTATCAGAATCTGGGCATAGCCGAGGATCGCATTCAGCGGTGTGCGCAGTTCATGACTCATACTGGCGAGGAAGTCGCTCTTGGCGCGACTGGCCGACTCGGCCTGTTCCTTGGCAACAGTCAGCTCTGATGTCCGCACCGCAACCAGCTCCTCAAGATGATCGCGATAACTCATCAATTCCCGTTCGGCTACCTCGCGAGCCTCAATCTGCATTTCCAGTTCCTGAACATTCTCCTGAAGTTCATTCTGGGTCACCTCGAGTTCCAGCACGTTTTCCTGAAGTTCGTTCTGGGTCATTTCAAGCTCCAGCACATTTTCCTGAAGCTCTTCCTCACGTTTCCTGATTGCACGACTCATTCTGTTGAATTCCGTGGAGAGTCGTCCGATTTCACTTCTGGGGGAAATGACCTCGACTTCGGGATGCTCCCCTTCCCGCACCTCATTGACCGCGTTGATCAAGATGTACAGAGGGCGGGTAAAAACGGTAATGAACAGGTATAACAGCAGAGTTCCGGCCGCTGAAAACAGCACAGCCAGGATAGCGCCTCGCGCCACGATTTCATGTTCGGACCTGCTCATCACCTCCTTGGACAAGCCGATACGCACCCATCCGACCTGTTCCCTGACAGTCGGAGCGGATCCGATACCCTCCAGCAGGAAAAGCTCCTCGGCAGCCTTGACGCTGATGACCGGGACAATGAACTCGAAAACATCACCATGTTCATAAAACCCGGTCATCCTGCCGGAATCAATCGATGTAGAAGCTTTCCGTTCGTGTTTTATGCCTTCGTGCAACAACACCTTGGAATGCTTGTCAAGAAACTCCACGAAAGCTACATCCGTAATTGCCATCACCGAAAGGGCCGCTCCCCTCAACTGTTCAAAATTCTCGGAAAGTAACGGCAGCTCCGAATTCCGGGCGGCGATGGTGGCGATGGTCTCCCCTTTTTTCAGGATCTCTTTTCTCAGGATCTGTCTTTCGGTATGGACCGATTCGATCGTGTACACAGCCGAAATAATAACTATCAACGGAAAAAGTAACAGCAGCGCCTGCCCCCTGAAAGTCAGCGGCATCAGCGCCTTCAGGCGGCCTGACAATCCGTTCCGCGACGGTTCGGAGGCGGCTGGATCCGCGTTATTCGTATTTATGTCGCTAATGGGCAACACCGGTTTCATCAATAGACCTTCTTTGCTTTTCTCAACATCTCACCAGGAATATTGATCCCCATCTTCCTGGCTGTGTTGACGTTGATAAACAGGTTGTATCTCCCGGGAGGAGAAGCGGGAATTTCTCCGGCTTCCATTCCATTCAGAATAGTCTGCACCTTCTCACCGATCTGGCGGCTGACCGTTTTGGGTTCAAACACCAATGCAAACAGCGACCCCTGCTTGACATTCGTTTCCGAAATTCCGAGCACCGGGATATTTTCCCTGAAGGAGTGCAGATAGACACTGGACATGACCCGAGCGGTCAGCAGGTTGGCATCCGGCAGCAGCAACAACGCCCTGGAATCGGTAATCCGGCTGACGGCATTGACCAGTTCGGATGAATTGCTGACGTGATAAGTGGCAACCAGGGCAGAGTCGCCGGCATACAGGCTCCTGATCATGTCCTGGCTCCCCAACACCGTAAGCCTGGTTATCCCGGGCAGGTAGCGCCGGATAGTCGAGACATATTCGCTGACCGGCGGAGACATGTACACTCCGGTAAGATTCGATCTGCCGCTCCTTGGAGGTACTATCACAAGGCCGTACACCACGGAGATTGACGAGGGCAGACGCAGCGCTTCGCTCAGCGCGTCCATGCCCAGCGCAACCACGACCTGCGCATTCTCACGTTCCACTACCGCGCCGAGACGCCCCCTGACCTCTGCAGTCGCGTATTCCCTGACCTGCGACCGCACCGCCGACTGGATTTCAGAGGCCACATCGGCCACCAGCGCGTATTGAATATCTCCTACTATCAGAACTTTTGCGGCCCAGGCCGGAGATGAGAGCAACAACAGGAAAATAAACAGTGGCACAGCTACAAGCGGATATCGGCCAAAGAGCAAACGGAAGCATCTATGTAAACAGAATACTTTCACCAACGGGATTCCTAAAATGAGTTGAAATGCTGCAACAGGCATTTTTGCGGCCGGACTTTCTTAAAAAAGGGAAATAAATCTACCTCAAAGCACAAGAGAACGCAAAGAAAAGCTCTGTTCCGAAATTAATCAGAATTTGCATGAAGCGGTCACAAGCCAGGAGATGCCTTCCCGGGGGAAATCTCCGGGAACCTTCGGCCCTGTTCCGGTAAGGTTTGCCGCTCCCACGGAAGTATCCGGGTCCTTGTAGCGTTCATCGAATAGATTTCGTACAGTGGCCTGAATTTCCAACGTTTTGTAGAAATTTTTTAATGTCAGGGCCAGATCTACGGTGGCATATGCCGGCATCTCCGAACGGCTGTCCCCGTTATCACGTGGCCGCGGACCGGTCCAGAGCACGTCGGTATGCAGGTTCAGATACCTGTTAGCCGCATAGTTGACGCTGCCCGAGACTCGGTGCGACGGCACGTACGGCAACCGTTTGCCGCTGTCGGCGTCCCGCGGATCCTGCCAGGCGTAGTTAAATTTCCAGTTCAGCCCGGCTTCGCAGGAACCGCTCACCCCAAGCTCCACCCCCTGGGTGATGGAATTGCCGATATTGGCGAATCGGGGAACCGGCTTGACAGACATATCCCAGGCGATCAGGTCTTCGATAGTGCTGTAGAAGTAGTTCAGGTCAGCGGAGAAGTAACGGTTCAGCCGGTAGGTGACACCGGCCTCGTAGGTCCTGATCTTCTCAGGATTGAGGCCGGCATTGCCCAAAACGACCGGATTGTTGGCGTCGTAGAGTTCGACGAAGTTGGGAGCCCGGAAGGCCTGACCGTAGAGCAGCTTCAGATCGGCGTTCTCCAGGAAGCTCCATACCAGTCCGGCGCGCGGGTTGAAGGTATTGCCAAAGTCACTGTAGTTGTCGTAGCGCACCCCAGCTGTCAGGTTCACCCGTTCCAGCAGCTGCCATTCGTCTTGCAGGTAGGTGGCCCAGATCCGGCGGGTTACGTTCTTGTTCCAGTTGGCAACCTCATGCACCGGGTCATAGGTGTAGGCGAAGGTATTTGGATCGAAATTGGTTAATTGTTTGACGTCAAACTGGTCCAGCACCTCAAACGATGCGCCGAGGATCAGATGGTTATCCTCGAACGGGTCCCAATCGAACTGCTGTTCATATCCGATGGACCTGGTTTTTGCCAACGGCTCTCCGATCATTCCTGCCGGGAAACTGCCCAGGAAACCTCTCGGGAAGATCTGGCTCGACGCGGTCTGCTCCCAGTAATCGTAATGAAGTTTAATATTTGTGGAGAACCCTTCCGAAATACGCAGGTCATAGGCCAGCTCGGTCCAGTAGTTTTCGAAATCAGGGCGGTAGCTATCGTTCAGGGCAGAGGCAAGACCGATGTACATCCCCACTTTTCTGGCCAGGTAGTGGCCCCTGAGAGTGAGATCACCGTAACCGGCCTTGATGAATGCATCGGTATTCCGGTCGCGCAGGTCCGGCGCTCCGGGGGCGCGGGAAAAGGGTGTTCCGGCCAGTGTATCGGCTTCCACGGTCAGCTTGGGACCATTGGATTTATAGTAATCCAGGCTGCCCGAGACCGTCAGCTTGTCTCCTATGCTCCGCCCCCCGACCATGTTCGACTTGTAGGTTTCGAAACTGCCGCCACCCGCCTTCAGTTCCAGGCCGTTGATCTCTTCCGCGTTGCGGGTGATGACGTTGATTGTGGCTACGAAGGCGCTGTTGCCGTAGAGTGCCGAACCGGGCCCGCGCACCACCTCCACCTGCCTGATGTTTTCCACCGGCAGCGAGCCGGCCATATTGTAGATGATGGAGCTGCCGTTCATGTTTCTGTTCAGCGAATGACCGTCGATCATGACCAGGATCTTTTCGCTGAGCGAGGTTCTGATGCCGCGAACCTCTATCATCATGGTGCCGTATTCGTTAATCGAAACCCCCAGACCCGGCACCATCTTCAAGACGTCCAGCAGGTTACGCGCCCCCATGTTCCTGATCTCGTCGGCGGTAATGATCGTGGCTATGGCAGGAGCCTTACGCAGCGTGGTGTGGCGCTTGGTGGCTGTAACCAGGTCCTGCTCCTCGAAGAACATCAACAACTCTTTTTTGTCGGAAAGACTGTTCTGTGCCATAACCGGATCAGATGGGGCAAGCGGCAGATCCGCCGCCGACACATTGCCGTTCATATTCAGGCCGGCAATCAAAGGCAGGCATGCAATCAATGCTATCTTGTTCATGGTTTGTCCCTCTTTCATGACAATGCATCAAATTAACAAGTATTTATACGATTATACCATCATTACTCATGTGTAAAGTTTTTACGGTAAAAAACCCGGAAATGTATACAATTATCCTCATCAGGGGCC
>Ga0154571_1210_pt1 | contig 22185 bp, 19 predicted proteins | sample RifGroF2_FD_116000 | JGI IMG/M metagenome (GOLD analysis project Ga0154571, IMG submission 116000) | Geobacteraceae bacterium GWF2_54_21
TGAAGCGATAATCAACGAATCGGCTGAAGAGTGCCGTCTGGCCCTGATCGACATAACCGGACGCAGGCAGGCCGAGTATGCCTTGAGGGATATTGAAGACAGGATGTACAAGCTGGCGGATATGGCTGTTGATGCGATTATCATGCTGGATGATGGCGGAACGGTTACGTTCTGCAACACAGCGGCGGGAAAAATGTTCGGCTGTTCTGTCGCTGAGATAGCCGGAGAGGATTTTCATAAACTATTCATTCCCGAACGCCACCTTGGCGCCGAAACGAAGGGCTTTGCCCTTTTCAGGGGACATGGGACCGGACCGCTGATCGGCAGGAGAACGGAAGTCATCGCGCTGCGAAAAGACATGACCGAGTTTTCGATGGAGCTTTCTATTTCGGCTCTCAAATTACAGGGGAAGTGGAATGCCATCGGCATAATGAGAGATGTCACCGAGCGCAAACAGCTGGAAACCGAAAGTCAGGATAACCGGGAATATGCCGAGAACATCGTCGAAACAGTGCGCGAGCCGCTGGTGGTGCTGGACTCCGACCTGAAGATACTGACCGCCAATCACAGCTTCTACGAGACCTTCAAGGTTACGCCCGAGGAAACGATCGGCAATTTCATCTACGATGTCGGTAACCGGCAGTGGGATATTCCCAAACTGCGGGTGCTGGTTGAGGAAATCCTGCCACATGATACCGTGATCAACGATTATGAAGTTGAACACGATTTTCCGGATATTGGCCGCAAGACAATTCTGCTTAATGCCCGGCAGATTTTCCGGGAAAAAATCGGTTCGCACATTATCTTGCTGGCTATGGAGGATATTACCGCACGAAAACAGTTGGAAGCAGGAATACAGGATGCCCTTGAATATGCCGAGAACATCGTCGAAACAGTGCGCGAGCCGTTGGTGGTGCTGGACTCCGACCTGAAGATCCTGACCGCCAACCACAGTTTTTACGAAACCTTCAAGGTAACTCCCCAGGAGACAATCGGCAATTTCATCTACGATCTTGGAAACCGGCAGTGGGATATTCCCAGACTGCGGGTACTGATCGAGGAAATTTTGCCTCTTGATACGGTGATCAACGGTTATGAAGTCGAGCATGACTTCCAGGGAATCGGCCGCAAAACGATTCTGCTCAATGCCCGGCAGATCTTCCGGGAGGATATCGGCTCGCGCATCATCCTGCTGGCTATGGAAGACATTACCGAACGAAAACTGGCGGAGGAGCGCATCGGGGAAGTAATCAGGCAACAACAGGCCATCCTTGACAACATCCCCAATATTGCCTGGCTTAAGGACAGGGAAGGACGGTATCTAGCGGTAAATGAACCCTTCGGCAAGGCACATGGCATTGCACCCGAGGATCTGGTCGGGAAGAATGACCAAGATATTTATCCACCGGAACTTGCGCTGAAATACGAGAAAGATTTCAAAGATGTGATTGCATCAGGAGAGCGCACATATATCGAAGAGTCCACTGTTGACCTGGAAGGGAAGAAGCAATACCTGGAAGAAATTAAAACGCCCATCTTCAATGACTCGGGAGTGGTAATCGGGGTCATCGGTATTGCCCATGACATTACAAACCGCAAGGAAGTGGAGGTCAGGCTGCGTCATGACAGTACTCACGACAACCTGACAGGCCTCTATAACAGGGCGTTTTTTGAGGAAGAACTGGAAAGGTTTGCGCATGGCAGGATGTTCCCGGTCAGCATCGTGATGGCGGATGTAAACGGACTGAAGAGTGTTAATGACACACTTGGCCATGACGCAGGGGACAATCTGATTCGCCTGGCGGCCCGGATCATCCTGACGGCATTCCGGGCTGAGGACATAGTCGCTCGTATCGGTGGAGACGAATTTGCAGTCCTTCTTCCTGAAACCGATGAAAATGTGGCGAATGAAGCTGTAGGACGGATTATGGGTTGTCCTGAAATCATCAATGGACAGTTGAGCATCGCTTTCGGTACAGCATCCGCCGAGAATAGAGATCAGCTTGAGGAAGCGTTAAAGCTTGGTGATGAGAGGATGTACCGGAATAAAATGGAGCAGAAAAAGTAGCCATTTATAGTTAAAGGGCCTGCGCCATGCAGGCCCTTTAGACTTTTTCCCAGGGAAGCAGCGATACGTGCGGGCACTTCCCCGCTGAATTTCATATGTTCGGCATATTGCCGACATAGTACGGCCGCATCATCTCGTTGTCCTCATGGGAGAGGATGTGGCAGTGCCAGACAAACAGACCGGCGATGTCGTACTTGGCCTTGACTCTGGCGACCGTCCCCGGATAGACGACCAGGGTGTCCTTGGTGCCAGTCTCCCAGGCTTCGGGCGGTCGGGGAGTGCCGACCAGTACCGCGGGGGGAGACGATATTCCTTCCGCATCCGTTGCCAGATCCTGACGGTCAATTACCTCGAACTGCACCAGATGAATATGGATCGGGTGCGCATCAGCCGTGAAGTTGTAGATCTCCCAGATCTCGGTATCTCCCAGTTTCGGGTTCTCGCTGACAGCCTCCATCCAGGACTTCGGCACGGGATTACCATCGGCATCGAGAACTCCCAGGCGTGCCGAAGTGGGACCAAAAGCGTTACTCATGTCCGGGGCACAGTCAGCTTCAACAATATTCCCACCGTTCTCCGCCACACAGACCGACATCGACATGTCTTCGTTGAGCGACAGCCTGCGGACATTGTTCGCAACACCCAGGCGCGGAAGCTCTGGCAGGTGCAGTTTGGCGACCGGGTTGGAGAAATCGGGGATTGTCTTTTTGCCCACGATAAACTTCATCACCTTTCCGGTCGTCGCCGGATCGGCGGGCACGAAATCGACACCCGGTACCCCGCCGCCGAAGGGTTCATCCGGGCCGAGGTTGAGCATCGTGATTTCGGTGCCAACCGGTACATTTGAGAAATCCACGATCACGTCGGCCCGCTCGGCCGGGGCAATCAGCAGGGTGTCGAGCTGCACCGGTGCCGGGAGAAATCCGCCGTCTGCGCCGATCTGCCAGAATGGCAGGTTGTTGTCGTTTTTCAGGATCAGGAAGCGTGAGTCGCTGCCATTGAGAAAGCGCAGGCGGTAGCGGCTCTGCTCCACGTTAAGGAAGGGCCAGGTTTTGCCGTTCACCACCATGGTGTTGCCGAAGAACTCCGGATTCCAGGTGGGGGATACATCTGATCCTGGGGTCGGAATAAACGGAATCACCAGCTGGCCTGCCCCCGGGAACTGTTCAGGATGAGTGGGGAATTGCAGCCCTTCGAAGAAGGCACGGTTGTCGGGATAGAAGAGCTTGGTATTCCCGTTATTATCCACGTCGAACGCCTTGTCCTGAATCACAATCGGTATCTCGCGAATGAGCTTCCTGACCTTGGGGTTGTTGTTTGGGTCAAGGCCGGGAAGCGGTGCCGGACCGGGAAGTCTGAGCCGGAGATCCTTGACATCCCGGATCATGAAAAAGCCCGCTGGCCCAGCGTACACATTGGCCCGTGTCATGCCCAGTGAGTGATCGTGGTACCAGAGTGTGGCGGAACGCTGGTCATTGTTGTACTGAAACAGCGCGGCGCCGTCCTCAATGGGCGCGCCCGGAATCTGGCCAAACTTGGAGCCCCTTGTCGCAAAACCGGAGGGGATATCATTTGCGGCCGGAAGGTACCAGGCCTCCGGATAACCGTCACTGTCGGGCTGGACGTGAGCCCCATGAACATGGGTGATGATTGGGACCGGACCCGCGTAGGGATCCTGGCTCCGGCCGCGGCAATCGGTCATGGACATGGGCGACGTCATCGCACCCATGTGCCCATCAATGCACTCCTGGGGCGGATTGGCCCAGTGAAGGGTCTGGTCGATGCTCAAAATGTGCGGTAGAAACTTCCCAGTGAGGGGATCCTTCAGGTTGTTGACCCATTTTACCCGCGTCGGTAGGTTTTTGAGGTTTTCAATGGTCCAGGCGGGATAGTTGCGTGTCTCGGGACGCCCAACCGCCCCGTAGCTCCATACGGTCGTCGGTTTAAGCGAATTGCCGTTAATATCCTTCTTCGGCAGAATCTGCTGGTCAAACTGAACGACCTCGATTTCGTAGTAAGGAACTAACTTCCTGATTGTTTTGTCGAATTTCAGGCCCTTGGCGGGCATAACCGGTGGGATCACGAGCGGTTCAGTGAACTGAGGAATTGTCGTGGGGTCGAGCGTCCCGCCCGGCACAAATGCGAAGCTGTTGGCGGCTCCCAAAACAGCGATCAGGGCGCCAAGAAAAAAATTCATGCTTTTCATGTCGATACCTCCTGACATTGTGCGATGTTGTGCGATAAAAGTCTAAGCAGATAGCAGATACTATTTTCCTGTTTCGTGCTCATGACAGCTATGGTTCACTTTTTCTGATTATATTTCTTGGCAAAAAGCATAGGCCAAAATGATATTGAAGTTCATTTTCTTTATTAAAAAACTACTGCAGAGAAAAATGGATGTCAAGAGTTGATGTTTAATTGGGGGTGTTGTAGCAGGATCCGCATTCCAGCATTGAAATCAGCGATTACCATACGCTTTCCGCTGACAGAATTTTGAAGTATGTCAGTAAGAAGGGTGTCCAACCGGGTTTTCTATCGTGCAGCCGGCGACGCGATCCCAGATCCATCTGGAAAGCAGTTTGAGCGTCCCCACCTCGTTACGGACAAGAGTCTGTATTCGGCTGATTATCGTCAGCAGCATCGGGGCTGATTCGGGAGTGCATAATCCTTCAACCAGATGTGACTCGCATGATGTCGTGAACTTGAGACACGAATCGGCTAATTTACGGCATTCATTGTTTATCTCTTTCAAACGATTATCGTCGCCGTTCCTGACGAGCTCTGCGATTGCATGGAGTATTCCTTCCTGGCGTTCCATCAGCATGTTTATCTGCTCAATCTCCATGTCGGAAAAGTGGACGCTGTTTCTCATCTGGGTTCGTAGCGCACCTGCCACCTCTTTCAAAGACTTGTCTATCATCTGCATATGAGTAAGGATGCCCTCGTATCGAAATACCGGTTCTTTGTAGTCTATAGATTTACCGAACGTCTGTTCATCGGCCAGTGCGACGTCGAATGCGATTTCCTCGTTCAACTCCAGGCACTGTTTGTCTATGTTTTCCAAAAGCCGGCTTTGATGGTGGACAAAGGCTCCCCTGATGTTTTCCGCAATTACAGCAAGCATTTCGAAGATCTTGCCCAATTGCTCAGCCTGCTCGTTTAATTTGATATCTTTTAACATAATCTCTCCCTTGATTGTCACATGTTGGCTTTCATACAATAATATTCTGACATTTCAGCCCGTTTTTTGCAGTAAAATTCAAAATCATTAGTGATGGCAAGGTGTAGTCGCCTTGCTGTCATCTTCGCCATCTAAAAATTAATCCTGTCCAGTGTCGACAGCCCCTGAGTTGCATTCCAGATTTTCAATGATACTGTCTTCACTATGGATGTACTTTGATTAGTGCAATTATTGTCCAGAGGAGAAATGCCATGTACAAAAAACAAATTGTTGCGGGTTTGGCAATCCTGTTGATCGGAACGGTATTTGTCGGGGGCTGCAAGAAGGATACGCAACAAAAAGCGGAAGCACCACAGATCTCGCCAGTTCCGGCAGCGCCCCCAACTCCAATGATACAGTCCAAGACAGGTGAAACACTGTTCAAGCAGCACTGCGCGGTTTGTCACCCCGATGGCGGCAATATCGTGACCCCCCAGATGACTCTCCACCGGCAGAACCTGGCGGCGCATAAAATAAACAAACCCGAGGACATCGTAAAAATCATGCGTAATCCCGGTCAAGGTATGAACAGGTTTGACGAGGCGACCATTCCCGATAAAGACGCAATGTCGATTGCCGAATTTGTCCTGAATACATACAAATAACAGGTGGCTGTCAGCAATCCATGATTTGCTCTCACGTCGGAGTGACGGCACTGGAACTGGTCATTGTTACGGATATAAGTGGCGATGATGTCCGTGCATCGCTTGGGCGTCTATTCTCCGCCTGATCACTATAAACGGGAACAGTGCAATAATGAATGGGTCTGCATCTGAACAGAATCATCAAGCTGGACCGTCGCCGCGGCCCCCCCGCGACGAGCAGCGAAGCCGTCAGCTCTTCCTGCTCAGCCTGTCGGCCCTCGGAGTGGTGTATGGCGACATCGGCACGAGCCCACTCTATGCGTTGCGAGAATGCTTTCTCGGCCTGCACAGGTACCCACCAACTGAAGTAAATATCCTCGGCGTGCTATCGCTCATCTTCTGGGCACTGGTCCTGATCGTGTCGGTCAAGTATCTCGTGTTCATGATGCGGGCGGACAATCGGGGTGAAGGAGGGATACTGGCGCTTCTGGCGCTCCTGAAACCGTGGCGCTCACAGCCTGGCAGTCAACGCACAGTGCTGGCCGCCCTCGGCCTGTTCGGCGCCGCGCTCCTCTATGGGGACGGGGTAATAACTCCTGCCATATCGGTCCTTTCCGCCGTAGAAGGGCTGACAGTGGCGACTCCCGTGCTAAACGCATATGTACTACCCGCCACGATCACGATACTAGTCATCCTCTTCCTCCTCCAGAAGCGGGGTACAGCACGCATCGGCTCGCTATTCGGGCCGGTCATGGTCGTGTGGTTCCTCGTCATCTCCCTCCTCGGGATACGGGGAATAACCCTTGAGCCGCACGTCATAACGGCGATCAATCCCCTCCATGCAGTCCACTTCTTTCAGAGTAATGGCTGGGGCGGTTTTCAGATTCTCGGCGCGGTCTTTTTAGTGGTGACCGGCAGCGAGGCACTCTACGCCGATATGGGACATTTCGGCCGCACGCCCATCAGGTTCGCCTGGTTCTGCATGGTCTTTCCCGCTCTCCTCCTCAATTACTTCGGGCAGGGGGCACTTCTCCTGGCAAACCCCGCCGAGTTGACGCAGCCATTTTATCACCTGGCGCCACGATGGGCGCTTTATCCGCTAGTACTGCTCTCCACCATGGCCACAGTAATCGCCTCACAGGCGATGATCTCCGGGGTGTTTTCCCTGACCCGGCAGGCCGTTCAATTCGGCCTCAGTCCGCGGATGCGAGTCATCCAGACCTCGTCGGAAGAGATCGGCCAGATTTATATCCCATCCGTGAACTGGGCACTCATGGCTGCGGTCATAGGGCTGGTGCTCGGCTTCAGAACCTCCAGCAGTCTCGCCGCCACCTATGGCATCGCCGTTACCATGACCATGGTGGTAACCAGCCTTCTAGCCTTTTTCGTCATGCGCGAACGATGGCGCTGGCATCCCGGAACCGCCCTGGTGGTGACCTTCCTCTTTCTGATGGTTGACCTTTCGTTCTTCGGCGCAAATATGTTGAAAATCGCGGAAGGCGGATGGTTTCCGCTTGCGGCAGGAGGAACGGTGTTCATAGCGATGTCCACCTGGCGACGGGGACGTGAAATCCTCGCTGGACGACTCCGGGAGAGTGTGGGTTCCCTCAAGGTATTTCTCAGCGGGATCGCCGTAAAGCCGCCTGTACGCGTGCCGGGGACGGCTGTCTTCATGACGGGAGAGAACACCGGGACCCCGCCGATGCTTCTCCATCATTTAGCCCACAACCAGGTGCTCCACGAACAGGTTGTTCTTCTGACTGTCGTTACCGAAGAAGTCCCGCGGGTACCGGCTGGGGAGCGGGTTGAGGTCGTCCAGCTACCGCAAGGTTTTGCACGGGTAATCCTTCATTATGGCTATATGCAGAGCCCCAATGTACCGGTGGCGCTGCGGGAATGCGAAACTATCGGTCTTCGGGTAGATATGGAAAGGACTACCTTCTATCTGGGACGAGAAACTCTCATTCCGACTCGTGAAATCAAAGGGATGGCTCTCTGGAGGGAGAAACTCTTTGCACTCATGTCTCGCAATTCACTCCAGGCAACTACATTTTACAACATCCCGCCGGAACGGGTCGTAGAACTGGGCCTACAGGTGGAAATCTAGGAGCTTAGTGCCTTACGCATATGATTGACCCCTTTTGTATCAGTTCTTCCTGTCTTTTCACATGCCAGTTCCCTCATGCGGGCGTTAATCTCTCCGCCGAGGAGAATCACGAATCCGCTGGCGTACATCCAGACGAGGAGCGCTATAGCTGCGCCGATAGTGCCGTAGGTTTTGTCATAGGACCCGAAATTGTTCACGTAATATGAAAAGGCCAGCGAAACGGCGACCCATGCCCCCGTGGCTGTGACCGCGCCGGGGACGATCTCCCGCCATGACAACTTCAGAGCTGGGGCGTAGCGATAGAGTGCTGACACGGCCGTCACCATGAGGCTTAGGATCACCGGCCATCGCAGGATGGTCCAGCCAAGAGTGAAGGCATTGCCGAGACCGGCCAGGGAGGCGATCCATACACCGATACGGGGGCCGAAAATAAGCAAAAGAAGAGAGAGGATGACGAAGAACGAGAAGCAGACGACCAGCAGGATGGCAATCCCGCGCACTTTCCAGTAGGGGCGCTGCTCCTCCGTACCAAAAGCATGGTTCAGTGCGGATATGACCGCGGTCACCGCATTTGAAGCCGTCCATAGTGAAAAAACCACACTGAAAGACAGCAGGCCTCCCTTCTGGACAATAACCAGTGAGCGGAGGTTATCTTCCACCAGCGAGAGGACATCGCCGGGGGTGAAACGGCCCAGGATCTTCAGCAGCAGCCGCAACAGGTCCGGCACAGGCAGATAGGCGAGCAGGGTGGTCAAAAAGAGAAGGAAAGGGAACAGGGCAAAGATGAAAAAAAAGGCTATCTGTGCCGCGAATCCGTCGCAGTTGTCTTTTTGAATGCTTCCGGCAATACGGCCGGTCAACTCCCACATGGTTGCACCGCTGCCTTTTTGTTCAATTGAAACACTCTAGTCGAACCGCTGACGAATTCGCAGACCTTGCCCTCAACACACAAGGAAAACGGCGGCTCCTCAGCATCATGCCCGCGGACCGTGAGCGAGTCGCGTGTCAGCCGCAGATCCAGTGAATGCCCGCGGTAGCGGATGCGCATGTCGAGCCGCTCCATCTCCCGCGGTAATTCCGGGTTGAGCCGCAGGACATCACCTCTTACCTCAATTCCGGTCGAAACACGCTGCACCTGATCGACAGTTCCCGCCATTGCGCCGAGGTGGATGCCCTCCGCAGTCGTGCCCTGTTGCACATCGCTCACGTCGCTCTGCAACGCCTCCGCGAAGAAGTCCATCGCGCGCGGACGGTCGGATCGCGCCAGGACCCAGGCATATACCACGCGGGAGAGCGTGGATCCGTGAGACGAGTGGCTTGCATAATAGGCAACGTTTCTCGGAATGGTCTCGTATTCGAACGGATACCCCAGGCGTTCGAACAGCTCGCCGATCTCCTCGGACGAAAACAGGTAGAACAGCATCAGCACATCGGGCTGTTTCGAGAGCTTGTAGCGGTTGGCGCTGTCGTTCTCTCCCTCGAGGATGAGATCGAGCCGCTGTATGTTGCCGTAGCGTCTGCGGTAACTCTCCCAGTCGAGCTCCCGCAGTTTCTCGTAGCCTTCGAACTGGCTGATGATTCCGTCTTCATGGAACGGTACATACATCCTGCGGCTGACATCCTCCCAGCGTGCAATCTCTTCCGCCGACAAGCCAAGCCGCGAGGTGAGTTCGGCGCGGCGCATGTCGGACAGCAGCGCGAGCACTTCCAGGGCACGGCAGAGCACCCAGACGGCCATTATGTTGGTATAGGCGTTGTTGTTGAGGCCGGGCGTTGCGGAATCAGGATACCCTTCGTGAAACTCGTCAGGACCCATCACGCCGTGAATCCCGTAGCGTTCGCGCTCTTCATCAAAACTCGCGATACTCGACCAGAATCGGGCGACATCGAGGATCATCTCCGCACCGTAGAAATGCAGAAACTCTATATCGTGAGTGACCTGAAAATACTGCCAAACGTTGAAGGCTACGGCACTGCCTACGTGGCGCTGCAGGTAGGAGTTGTCGGGCACCCAGTGTTGCGAGCGCGGGTTCAGGTTTAGCTCCTGGGTCTCCTCCTGGCCATTGCTTCCGCTCTGCCAGGGGAACATGGCTCCCTTGTATCCGGCCGCAGCAGCAGCGGCACGCGCCTCTCCCAGGCGCCGGTAGCGATACATCAGCAGCGAGCGGGTGATTTCAGGCATGCGGAAATTGAAAAACGGGAATATAAACAGTTCATCCCAGAATACATGCCCCTGATACGCTTCCCCGCTCCAGCCCCGCGCAGGTATGCCGATATCCAGGCCGATGGAGTTGGGCGATACTGTCTGCAGCAGATGAAACATATTCAATCGAAGCAGCATCAGCACATTCATCTTGAACTCATGATCGGCAGGCTGGATATGCACATCGAAGCGACGCCAGATGTGCTTCCAGGCCAGCAGATGGCCCGCCAGCAGTGCATCGAAGCGCCCAGCGCGTAGTATGGCCTTGTTCGCCTCCAGCCCGCATTCCGAAATAGCGTGGTCGCGCGAGGTATAGATGGAGGCCACCTTCTCCAACACCAAAGTTTCGCCCTGCTTGATGTCGACGTCCAGTTCCTGCCCGATATATCCCGGTTCCTCGATAACCCGGCGCCGGACATCGAGCAGTTGTCCGGCGAGGAAAGCTTGCGTTCGTGCCACCTGCGCGACATGGACATGTGACTGGCAGGTACGCACGTGCAGGTACACGCCATCCTCATCGGTGACCGTGCCGGCCAGCGGTTCCAAATGGCGGTTGTTGAATTTACGATACAGCTTCGCGCCCGTGTTGACGATGCGCCCGTCAATCGCCGAACGCACCGTGACAGCCGCCGACCAGTTTTCGGCGATCAGCGACAGTTCGAGCGCCCCCAGATGCATGTCGTCCATCGAGACCAGACGTCGCTCCCGGAGCCTGCTGCGCCTCCCCTGGCCATCCTCGAAGGTGATGCTCTTCAGCAGCATGCCGCGCCGCAGATCGAGTTCCTGCCGGTACGACAGGAGCTTGACGAATCGCGCGTCGAACAACTCCTGCCCGGCGATGCGAAATCCGAGCTCCAGCCAGTTAGGGAAATTCACCAGATCCTCATTCTCGACAACGCGGCCGGCGATGTCGGTGCGGAGCCGATTGTACCCTCCGGCGAGATAGGTCCCAGGATAGTGAATGTCGTCCGCCGCCGACCAGGCAGCAGCGCCACGTATCGCGAAATAGCCGTTTCCCAGGGTGCACAGGGCTTCGCGGATCCCCTCCTGCGCCGGGTCAAAGCCGTCAAACACCAGTGACCAGGCGGAAGGCGGCTCCTCGGCCACCTGTACCTGCGCCAGATCGGTGACCACGACATCGGCGCCGGCATCGCGCAGCGCCTGCCCGTGCCCGCTGCGGTCAACGCCGATGACCAGGCCGAACCTGCCGGCTCGCCCGGCTTCGACACCTGCGATCGCATCCTCCACGACGACAGCCCGCGATGGTTCTACCCGCAGACGTCGTGCCGCCTCCAGAAAAGCATCCGGAGCGGGCTTGCCCCGGAGATTGAGCCTTGCGAGGTCCGTCCCGTCCACCTGCGTGTCGAACAGCTGAGCGATACCCGCCGCCGCCAGCACCGCCGTGCAGTTTGTGCTGGATGAGACGACGGCGGTTCTGATCTCCTGCGCCCGGAGTGTTCGCACCAGCGCAATCGCCGCTTCATAGGGCTCGACGCCGCTCTGCTCCAGGTGTTGCAGGAAATATCTCCCTTTCAGGTTGCCCAGCGCGCAGACACTCTGCACGTCCGGTCCGTCATCGGTTGCCCCCCATGGAAGCTCGATCCCGCGTGATGCAAGGAAAGACTGCACGCCGTCATAGCGTGGCTTGCCGTCAACGTAGCGCGGGTAGTCGGTGGTGATATCAAAGGGGACAAACGGCTCGCCGATCCGGCTGGCGCGATGTTCCAGAAAGCTGTCGAACAGCTTCTTCCAGGCCGAGGCGTGCACGCTCGCCGTTCTGGTCAGCACCCCGTCGAGATCGAACAGGACCGCATCGTAGTCACGCGGTGAGAGTGTGATAACTGCTAACATCCTTCCTCCGGTCTGTCGGCTATCCGCCAAAATGCTGCCGAACCTTTGCAGCAATCTTGGCCGATCTCCCCGTCGTTACTTATTACCGACAACTTGATGAAATCATATAGATTTATTCTATTTGATTTGTCCTCGAATCACTCCTTTTGGATTGTCATCGGTGTGAATAGTGATGTAAGTATTTTTTGCCTTAATAACCTGTATAAGGTCGAAGGTAGATTTCCCCAAAAGTTCGCCACAAAAATTATCTGGGGAGATTATCCCAGAAAAGATTATGCCAAAAAATCGTCCTTTTCTTGATAAGTTAGGATGAATGTTTACCAGCGCCGGACCATTCTCACCCTTTTTGCCACGGTGAATATGCGCTGAATTGGGGTTTTTGATATTTTTCAGATGAACCCTGTAGCTTAGGGTGTTATTGTCGTCACTCAACGTGAATGTGACTTTACCTGTAGCTTTTGTCCTAATGCCTGGTACCTCATTACTCCCCTTGAGTATTGCAGTGTAACTCTTTTCAGCAGCAAATACTGGCGAGACCATACAACGTGTGGTCAGTATTACGAAGCATATCAGTCTTAACATCGGCATCTCCATCACCTCATCGTAAAACGTATTGAGATGAATGGTAAAACTCTCTATCGGCTGTAATCTGCATCCGTTTCACCTCTTCACCTGTGGCCGAAACAATAATTACAATTGCCTGCCCGTGATCGATCCATAAGCCTGCATTCGTTTTCATGTCCGACTCCTTTTCGACTATTTCGTCGGTTTATTTTCGTCCGGAATATCCGTCCAATACACTGTGCGATTGGATTGTATCTATCCATCAACTAAATTTACTTGGTGTCTTTATCATATTCGCTCTTGGCTTTTTCCCAGGAATCACTCATCGACTGGTAGGCGTCTGTAAATCCCTTTTTCATCTGCTCCCATGCGTCTACAGAGCTGATTTTAAGGCTGCCATACCACTCTGCAAGCTCGTTTCTCTGCTGGCGCAGCGCTTTCAAGTTGTTCCTGGCTTTCTGGCGTGTTGCCTGAGTCATCTTGTCCCAGTTGTTGTCTACGCGGGTTTCCAGTTCGTCAATTCGCACGTCAAGTTTTTTGAGTGCCTGCTCGGTCTCTTCAACAGCCTGCTCACGCTGCTCAGCGGTGTACTGCTGAAGAGTATTGATCAGCTCCTTTGTTTCCTTTTTGACATCCTGAGCAGTGACGGTGTCATTGCCGGATTGCGCCTGTGCAATAGGTATAACAAAACAGAGCGTCATTACTGCCATCACGGTAAAAATCAAGGTATTTTTTCGCATGGCTTGTCTCCAGAATATAGTATTCAAAGCTGTGAGGTTTTGTCCTTATCCTTGGCTTTGAGTTTGTCGATTTCCGCGCCATTCATCCAGTTGACCCTGCAGTTTTTTTCGCAGACTTCTTTTTTGCTACAATCTGAAGTTCTCCAGAGCAAATTCCCAGTTGATCAGCTTGTCGAGCACGGCGGCCACATAGTCGGCCCTGCGGTTTTGGTAATCCAGATAATAAGCATGCTCCCACACGTCAATGGTCAGCAGTGGTTTCATGTTGGTGGTCAAAGGAGTCTCAGCATTGGCGGTCTTTACGATCTTGAGCTTATCGCCATCCAGAACCAGCCAGCCCCAGCCGCTGCCGAACTGGGAAACGGCCATGCTGGCCAGCTCCCTCTTGCATCCATCTACGCTGCCGAAAGCTGCCGCCATTTTCTCTTTCAGGGCGGCAGGCGGTTCGCCTCCCCCCTTGGTTTGCAGGCTCTTCCAGTAAAAAGTATGGTTCCAGATTTGCGCCGCATTGTTAAAGATCGCGGCGGCTTCAACCAGTCCGGACGTCGCGGCTATAATCTTCTCCAAAGACAGCGTGGCGTAATCTGTTCCTGCCACCAGTTTGTTCAGGTTGTCCACATAGCCCTGGTGATGCTTCCGGTAATGGAAATCTATGGTGTGGGCGGTAATGACTGGCTCCAAAGCGTTATCTGCATAAGGTAACGGGGGTAGGACATGTTCGTTCATAATAGCCTCCTGTGATATGGGTTGGTGCTGCATAGCGGCGGCCAGCCGCTCTAAAATGGCCTGATAAAGCGGCCTCAGGCCTTGAGGAATGCCAACAGGTCGGCGTTGACCTGATCCTTGTGGGTCGAGCATCGGACTTCCATTAAGATGAGTCTGCGTCACTCACCGAGCTCGGAGTCGCACTTTATGGCGCGTTACTAATCTTTCCAATCTCGTGCCACAAGAGATCCACCCGTTTCATGGCTGAAGGAAGATCCGTTGTCATCTCGCCACGAGCCTTCCTGAGCGATGCCTGGGCGGCATCGAGCGATTTTTTCGCCTCCGGTAACATGGATTCTTTCATCTTTTCCAATGACTCGACCAAGACTCCGACCTCGGCATCAGCTGTACCGATATTTTTTGCCAGGAGGTCAGTTTTCACCTTCAACAGGCGTCCGCGCACTTCTGACATGCGGGTTTTGAAGATAGCCTCTCTGATTTGGGTGCGAACCGCTACGCTTTCCTTTTCCAAGGCTTCTGCCTGTTTCTTCAAGGCCGCCGCAGTGTCGCTCTTTTGCTCCTTCACCACCGCATCTGCAGCCGACAAATCCGCCCTGACGGAACTCTCCAGCTTTGTAACTTTGGAAGCCAGGGCATTCACCGCCCTGGTTATGGTTGCCGCATCTGCACCTGGCTCTATCCGCACATTCTTACGCGCTTCCTGTTCTCCTTTGATAAATACCTCGGCAGATTCAAGGCGCTGCTTCAAATCTTTTACCTCTGCTCGAAGCTCTTCGGTCTTTTGTTCTATCAGAAAAGGTACTGCGAAATACCCGGCCGCTCCGAGGCCAACAACAAGGACTAACCCAATAATCACAGTTTTCATAACCACCTCCGCAAGTACATCAGGTTTATTAATACTATCCAGGAATCAACCTTGCTCACCTGCAGATGAGGGTCACGGGGCTTGCAGGTTGTAACTCTCCGGTGTGTAAAGCAGTATCAAAACCCCCACTTTGGTACTTAACCCCATGACCGGAGACGCTACCATGATGTCCCCGTTCTCCAGGGTACTAACCATCAACTTGTCTTCCTGGAGCACCGAGGCAGGAAAGATGTCGGTAACGGGCTTGCCTTCAAACTTCTTGTTAGTTGATACCACTATGGCGCCGTCAGGTTTTGCGACAACGATTTCCTTCATGTTCTGCTCTTTAACGAACTGGTTAAGATACAGATTGATTTGATCATAGTTTTCCCTGATCATCTCGCTACGTACAGCCCATACCAGCGGCACGACAGCTAGTCGAAGAAATTTCCTGTTCTGGTCAGTTATGATCCTACCTGCCTTTTCCGTAAGTTGTACCGTAGCTCTGTTGACAGCAACGTTTTTCCACACATACATGCCAGCGACGGCAATAACCAGCAACAAAATGATAATCAAACGCCATTGGGCAACAATAAAGGACTTGTTAACGACCTGTTTCGGTTGCTCTCCACTGCTTGCGCCGGAATCGAGTTTTTTTTCAGATGCTAGCGTATCTTTAGTCATGCCAGACCTCCTGTGCATTATGAATTATCAATTGCTTTTTTGAGTTTCTCTTGTATTTCCTTGGCAATGATCTGCAACTCCTCGTTTTGAATTGCTTGCATGGAGGCAAGCGGATCAACGGCAGATACTTCAATCTCTCCATCAGCCAATTCCCGAATAACGACATTGCAGGGCAGCATCAAGCCTATGTTGGGTTCCGCCTGTAAGGCCCTGTAGGCAAAGGGGGGGTTGCAGGCACCAAGTATGGTGTAATTGGGGAAATCAACATTCAATTTCCGTTTCAATGTTTCCGTAACGTCAATTTCAGTGAGAATTCCGAACCCTTCCAGCCTCAATTCTTCAATTACTCTCGACATGGCTTTCTCAAAGGTCACGTGCAGTTTTTTGCTGAAATAGTATGACATGGCAAGTCTCCTAAATAAATTCTACCTTGGTTACTCATGATGGCAAGCTGTGAGTCTTACGCCAACTTCACGATCATCTTGCCCACATTCTGCCCATGGAAAAGACCGATGAAAGCAGCTACCGCTTGGTCTATTCCTTCCACCACGGTCTCTTTGTGTTTCAGTTTGCCGGTTTTGAAGTAGCCGCCAGCCTCTTGCCGAAACTCGGCTTGACGATCCAACCAATCAAAAACCATCAACCCTTTCATCGTCAGACGTTTTGTCGTTATGTTAAAGAGGTTGACGGGGCCTGGGAGTGGACGTTCCGCGTTATAGGCGGAGATACCGCCGCAGGCGATGATACGGCCATGCAGCCGCAACAGTGCGAGCGCCGCTTCAAGTGATTCACCACCGACGTTATCGAAATAGACATCGATCCCGTCCGGTGCGTTCAGCTTCAGTTGCTCCAGAACTGGACCATCTTTATAATTAAAGGCGACATCAAATCCGCACTCTTCCCGCAGAAACGCCACCTTTTCCGCCGAACCGGCAGACCCGATTACCAGGCAGCCGCGTAATTTTGCGAGTTGCCCGGCAACACTTCCCACCGCACCGGCAGCTCCGGAGATATAGATGGTTTCCCCCGCTTTAACCTCGCCCTGCTGCAACCCGGCCCACGCGGTCAGACCTGTCATGCCAAGAGCGCCGAGGTACACCGAAAGCGGTTGAAACTCACTGCTAACCGGCTGCAATTCTTGCGGGGCAGCAATGAAGTATTCTCGCCAACCCAAGCCGGAAGTGACGATATCCCCCGGCTTGAACCCCGTTGCACGCGACTCGATGACCTCACCCACGGCGCCGCCTTCCAGCGGTTTGCCGATCTCGAACTGTGGAACATATGACTTCCCTTCATTCATACGACCACGCATATAGGGATCCACCGACATAAAGAGGTTACGAACCAGTACCTCCTGATCGTTCAGTGGTGCCAATGAGGTCTGCACCATGGTAAAATTTGCTGCGGCAGGAAGTCCGTGCGGGCGTGATGCCAAATGAATTTCGCGACTTATTATTTGTGTCATGACTGTCTCCTTGAGCCAACTTATGGGTAGGTATGATTAAGTCCATGCGACCGGCCCGAAGAATTCCTCCCGGTAGGCAGGATTAGCCGACTCGAGCTGTATGTCACTCATCTGTGTGAACATCTTTATAATCTTGCCATCGTTAGGATTAATGCTTTGATAGCTCATAGTGTTGTCCTCCTGGTTTTTCTTACACCTGCGAACAAATCATCTGTGCCTTTTCAAGATTTCTTCAGGCTCGCCATATCGATTACAACGCAGTAACAGCGGCATACGCAGCAGTAGTTTTCATAAAGTCAAATCTCCTTTTTCAACGTGAATCATTCCTGCTCCAGAAAATAATCATCTGCGGAGTTGTGGAGCTATGATCATTGACAAACTGCTGGGTGTTAGCCAGTTCCCAGCCTGTTTTGGCCATTTGATCCAGATGATCCTGTAAATCCAAGGCAAGAAGATCATTTACAGGGTAGTGCTTGATTGTGAAGAGATATTCTTTTGCCATATCGACCTCCCTGTCACTAAGCCTTCATAATATAATTCACTTACGACATGAACTATTTCCTTTCACGTTTTCTGGTTACTGGTTACTTGCAAATACAGCTTCTCTAGCAAAATTATTACCGAAAGCTTTACAGGCTGCAAGCCCCTCATTATCCGGGCTCCAGAGCAGTTTCAAGCCGTCATTGACAAGGGTAAACCCGCCCTCTTTCAGCCTCTCCGTTATCATCCTGACTGACTCGCCACTCCATCCATAAGCCCCGAAAGCCGCCGCCTTCTTGTTTTTAAACCCCAAGCCCCTGATTTCCTCAAGAATGCCGGCAACTGCCGATAAGATTCCTTTGTTGATTGTTGGAGACCCGACCAGAATCGCCTTTGACTTGAACACTTCAGTTATGATGTCGTTCTTGTCGGCACGGGCGATATTAAATATCTTCACCAGTACGGTGCCATCTTGCTCCGCAATACCTTGAGCGATTGCTTCAGCTATTTTGCGTGTGGCATCCCACATTGAGTCATATATGATTGTGATCTGGTTCTCCTGATAGTTGGCTGACCACTCAAGATATTTGGTCACAATCTGTATCGGATTGTCTCTCCAGACAACACCGTGGCTGGTACAGATCATATCGAGCGGCAGATTCATGCTGACAAATTCCTTGATTTTCCTGTCAACAAACGAACTGAAGGGGGTAAGAATGTTTGCGTAATACTTTATGCACTCCTGAAACAACTCCGACTGGTCAACAAGGTCGTTAAAAAGCCTTTCCGTGGCAAGGTGCTGTCCAAAGGCATCGGTACTAAAGAGGACATTGTCGACCGTCAGGTAGCAGAACATACTGTCCGGCCAGTGAAGCATCGGCGCCTCGATAAAGATCAAATCCTTATCACCCAGATTCAGACGATCACCACTCTTTACAATTTTGAAATTCCAGTCCTGATGGTATTGGCCTTTCAGTGATTTGACCGCATTGGCGGTGCAGTAGACAGGCGTTTCCGGAATCTGGCGCATAAGTTCGGGCAAAGCACCGCTGTGATCAATTTCGCCATGATTGGCAATTATGTAATCAATTGTATTCAGATCGATACTTTTCTGCAGGTTCCTGACGTACTCCTTGGCAAATGGCGCCCAGACGGTTTCAATTAGTGCTGTTTTCTCTTCCCGCACCAGGTACGAATTATAGGATGTTCCCTTGTGCGTCGAATACTCTTCTCCGTGGAACTTGCGTAATTCCCAATCAACCTTGCCAACCCACGAAATATTGTTTTTAATCGGAACACTCATAACAGTTACCTCCATGAATTGAGAACAAATGACGTGACGGATTTCTTCCCTGATATATCAACCCATAACTCGAACAGTCTCCGCCAGTTTGTTCAGATCAACTCGGCGCTCAAATAGTGGACGGGAATCGCCACGATATGCAGCGAGTTGATCTTCGAACACCGGCTTCTCGTTTTGATAGAAAATGCCGAGGCGTAACGGATCATTTTCACAGGCACGGGCAAATGCCTGAATCTTGTCGGTATGATCGTGATCGGCGGCCAGCGGAGTCGTATGTTCTTCAAACCAGCGATAGGTATTGAGCTTGTTGAAGGTTACGCATGGTTGCAGTATATCAACCAAGGCATACCCTCTATGCCGGATCGCCGCTTTCAGGATCGCACGAGTCTGATCGGCGTGTCCGACATAGGCCCTGGCAGCGAAGGAGGCATCCAGCGCAATTGCAACGGCAATGGGGTTGAACGGTTCGAGGATCACGCCATCGACCTGCAGCGGTGTAACCAAGCCGTGTGGACTGGTTGGTGATGCCTGGCCCTTGGTCAGGCCATAGACCATGTTATTGTGGACGATATTGGTCAAATCAGGGTTGCGACGAATGCAGTGGATAAAGTGATTACCTCCCTCACCGTACATATCGCCATCGCCGCTTTCTGCTATGACCGTCAGATTACGATTGGTCGCCTTGATAGCCGTAGCCGCTGGTAGGGCGCGACCATGCAGTCCATTGAAGAAATGGAGATTGAGATACTGGGGTGTCTTGGCTGCCTGACCGATGCCCGACACCACAACAGTCTGCCGGGGATCAAGTTCCATCTCCTGCAGCGTTTCGTTGACAATCTTCAGAATCCCGAAGTTTCCGCAGCCGGGGCACCAGGCAACATCGCAACCGGTACGCAAATAGGAGTTTTCGCTCACAGTTCCACCTCCTGGCGCAACAGCTCGACTACTTCGTCCACCGAAAAGGCGAGTCCGTTATATTTATGCCACTCCCGGGAGACGGTACACCCGGTCTCGGCCTTCAACAGACGGGCGAACTGGCCGGTGGCGTTATTCTCGATGACGATGATCTGCTTAGCCCTGTGCAGGTGGTCTGTTATCGCTTTTGATACCGGATAGATCTGGATGCAATGGAGGAATGAGGTTGCCACCGGTTGAAGCTGCTCCAGTGCCTCGGCAACAACAGCTGCGGTTGAGCCCCATCCGACTATAAGTCTTTTGAAATATGCCGGTCCGTAAAGACGTGGTGGCAGGGCCAGATCCTCTCGAAGTAGACGCAACTTGGACAGGCGCTTGTCTACCATGGAGATGCGCACGTCGAAATCCTCAGTGATGCACCCTTCATCATCATGCTCGTCGCTGTCAACACAGACCCGTCCAGCACCAAGACCTGGAATCCCGCGCGGCGAGATACCATCCGGGCCAGGTGCATAACGGCGATAGTCTTCGGTGGTAGCAATTATCCGGGATCCGGGTGCAGTATCCGGAAGCTCGAACGGATCAAGATCGTAGAGAGTGTCGAGGAGGTATTGGTCGGTCAGGATAATGACCGGGGACTGGCTGAGGTCTGCCATGGTGAAGGCATGTGCCGTGCATGTAAAGGCCTCTTCCGGCGAGCCGGGCGCAAGGATCGCACGCGGGAATTCGCCGTGTCCGGAATAGCGGGCGATTTCCAGATCAGCCTGTTCAGTGCGCGTTGGCAGGCCGGTTCCCGGTCCGGGGCGCTGAGCAAGATGGATCACCATTGGTGATTCGATTGCACCGCAGAGACTCAAGCCCTCGGCCATCAGATCGAAACCGCCGCCGGAAGTGCTGACCATCGCCCGGCCACCGGCGTACCAGGAACCAAGCCCCATGTTGATGGCGCTGATTTCATCCTCTGCCTGCTCCACGATGATTCCGTGTGCGTGCGCCAGTTTGGCGAGATGAGTCAACACCTCGGTTGATGGAGACATGGGATAGGAGGATATGAAGGTGCAACCGCCAGCCACTGCTCCAAGCGCCACTGCCTGCGAGCCGTCGAGCAGGATGCGGCCCGGCTTTACCTCGCATGGCGGTATGGAACAGCGGCCACTACTATCCACACCATATTCCCAGCCGACCCGGGCCGCAGCACAGTTTTTTGCAAGAAGATCGCAATCGGTAAAGATGCGAGTCAGTGCAATTTCCAGATGAGATAGCTCCCATCCAATCAATCTTGTGATGTAACCGCAGACGAGGCTATTGTTGTAAATTGCTCCGCCAATATTGGCGCTTAATTCCTTTAATGGCAGGGGGAACATACCCATCTCGTCAACGAATATTGCGGGATCCCCGATCAGAATCGTATCAGCAGCACACCGTCCTCGCAGCCGCTGAAGTGCCTTTTTATCGAGTAACACACAAAGATCAATGTGTTCGTTCAGTGCGCGGACAGACCTGTGAGCTGCGCGCAGGGTGACGGAATTACTCCCGCCACGGATGCGGGACATGAACTCGCTTACTGCCAGGACATGCAATCCGCCATTCATGAACATTCGCGCCAAAATATGGGCGATCGTTTGCAAGCCCTGCCCAGCTTCACCGCTGATCACCAGAGTTATTTCACGTGTGTCGTCTGCATGTATAAGTGCGATGGTTTCAGAAATGGCTTGAGATGCTCGTTGCTCGGCATGCTTTACATCCTTGTAGGTCACTTGCCATGCTTTCCCGACATATTCCAAATCGTTGGCGTCTTTCACGGTGCTATTTTCCGGCGTGCCATCTTGCATTATTATTACTCCTCTTTGAGCGAATGCCAGGTTCCTCTGGTAGTGATCTAAAATTAAAAATGGAGCAAATAACAAGCCAAAAAGACCTTAATTGTCATATGGTTCAACCTTCTGTTTTGTAAGCTAATTAATGCTGTTTGCTGGTAGGAAGGTGAAAACCGGCAAAATATCCATTGCATTTAGCAGAAATTGTCATATATGACGGATTGTGTGTAATTTAAAATAGTAAGCGCAGCTGTCGTGCACCCGTTAACAGCCCATTGAGGCCCCCCCTGTGAACAAGATATATTCAGACCCCCTTTTTTTTCTGAGAAATTGCGGTTGCATGAACCCCCATGTTTGCCATGCAGGTCTACAGGGTAATGGGGCACGCCTCGAAGCAGATGATTTACGAGGTTTATGGGATACACGGAAGGCCTTGAACAGGACAGGCTGGGAGTTGTTCGATACTTCGGCAGGGGGCAAAACAGCGGGCAAAAGGAAAGCCCCGGCCGCATGCGAAAGTTCCTGCGAAAGTCGGGGCTTTTAGTCCGCAACCACTTGATGTGGTTATGTTTTTCTTGGAGCGGGAAACGGGATTCGAAAAACTGCTTGAACAC
>Ga0154571_1150_pt1 | contig 21597 bp, 10 predicted proteins | sample RifGroF2_FD_116000 | JGI IMG/M metagenome (GOLD analysis project Ga0154571, IMG submission 116000) | Geobacteraceae bacterium GWF2_54_21
CATCCCTCGCAATTCCACCTGCCATGAGTCAGGAATCAGAGGATTCTCAGGTATTTATCGCCGGATTCAACGCCTATCAACAAAAAGATTATGCTTCGGCCATCGCAAAGATGAACGAGGTCCTGCAAAAATATCCGGACACCCCCCTGAGAGACATGGCCCTGTTCTGGCTTTCCCGTGCGTACTACAAATCGGGTAACCAGAATGAAGCCGCCCGTTTTCTCTCCCAGTTTTCAAAAGAATACCCAGACAATCCGCTAAAAGGCACTGTCGAGGAAGAGTTGCTCTCCCTGACCGCCCGTTACGAAAAAGGCGAAAAGCTGCCTTCCGGCCAACAGGTGGCCAAGCAGACTGATCGCGTGGCTACCCAGAAAACCAAGGTCGCCCAGGAACGCAACGCTGCGGAACAAGCCGCCAAGGCCAAAGCCGAACAGGAGCGTATTGCGACTGCAAAGGCCGAAGAAGCCAGGCTGGCGGCTGTAGCCGCTGCTGAAGCGGCCCGCATCGCAGCACTGAAACAGGCAGAAGAGAAAGCCGCGGCGGAGAAGAAAGAACGGGAGCGACTGGCTGCCGTCAAAGCTGAGGAAGATCGCAAGGCAGCTGAAAAAGACCGGCTTGCAACCACCAAGCAGGAACTGGAGCGCATTACAGCCGAACAGGCACTTGCCGCGGAAGAGCAGGCTCGCATAACCGCAGAGCAGGAACGCATTGCTGCTGAACAGGCTGCCAAACTCAAAGCCGAGTTGGAACGCGTTGCGGCAGAGAAAAAAGAACAAGAACGCCTGGCGGCGGTCAAAGCCGAACAAGAACGCATAGCAGCCGAACAGGCTACCAAGGCAAAAGCCGAGCTGGAACGTATAGCAGCGGCAAAGGTCGAAGAAGCTAGATTGGCAGCGATAGCCGCTGCCGAAACAGCACGTGTCGTCGCGCTAAAACAGGCTGAGGAGAAGGCTGCAGCTGAGAAAAAAGAGCAGGAACGTCTGGCGGCTGTAAAAGCTGAACAAGAACGCATTGCTGCAGAGAAAATAGAGCAACAGAGGCTGGCGGCATTGAAGGCTGAAGAAGAGCGTAAAGCTGCCGAAGCAGCTCGTATTGCTGCGCTTAAACAGACCGAGGAAACGACAGCGGCCCGGAAAAAAGAACTGGAGCGACTGGCGGCGGTTAAAGCCGAACAGGAACGGATTGTTGCGGCTAAAGCCGAAGAGGCACGCCTTGCCGCTGCCGAAGCCGCTCGCATTGCAGCGCTCAAGCAGGCTGAAGAGAAGGCGGCGGCGGAAAAAGTTGAGCGCGAGCGCCTGGCAGCTGTAAAAGCCGAGCAGGAACGCGTTGCGGCAATAAAAGCCGAAGAGGCACGGACAGCCGCTGCCGAGGCTGCCCGCATCGCGGCGCTCAAGCAGGCTGAAAAGAAGGCGGCGGCGGAAAAAGCTGAGCGTGATCGACTGGCTGCCGCACAGGCGGAACAGGAACGAGTGGCCGCAGTTCAGGCCGAACTGACCCGTCTGGCCGAAACTAAGAAGGAACAGGAGCGCCTGGCAGCAATAAAGGCCGAGCAGAACCGCATCGCTGCAGAGCAGGCCGCCAGGGCCAAAGCCGAACAGGAACGTATCGCGGCTTTGAAAGCTGAAGAGGCCAGAGTCGCAGCTGCCACGGCTGAAGCTGCACGCGTTGCCGCACTCAAACGGGCCGAAGAAAAGGCCGCGGCAGAGAAAAAGGAGCAGGAGCGCCAGGCGGCTGTCAATGCCGAGGAACAGCTTTTGGCTGCCCAAAAAGCTGCGGAAGAAAAAGTTCGCGCGGAAAAGAACGCTCTTCGCGAAAAGGCGATTGCCCAGTACAAATCGATTATCGACAAATATCCCGGCAGTTCCGCAGCGGCATCCGCTGCTGCCAAGCTGCGTGAGCTGGGCCTGGCGGTAGCTCTGCCGCAGGTTGCAGTCGCCGAGCCGGTTCCCGAAAATGCCCAGATTTTGAGACTGGAAGTTGCCCAATACGCGGGTTTTGAATTTAACCTGATGCCACGTCCCGAAGCGTTCCATGTAGCACAGCGGGTAAATGTGCCGTTTGAGATTACCAATCGTGGCAACGGCAACGATGCCTTCTATCTTGAGTCGGCTTTCCCGGATGAATTCAAGGCGCAATTTGCCGCAACCTCGTCGCCCGATACAGTCATCAACCAGACTCCGGTATTGGCCCAGGGCGAAACCTTCAGGGGCATAGTCAGCCTGGTGATACCGGCTGCAAGCATTGACGGCTTGCGGATTACCCATCCGGTAAAGGCAGCTTCGAAGCTGATGGCAGAGGCCAGCCAATCCCGTGAAATCCGCCTGATTGCCTCGGCGCCGCTGCTGAGAGCAGTACTGAAGACTGACAAGACACAACCTTTGCCAGGTGAAAAGATCGTCTATCGTATAGCAGTTCTGAACGTCGGCTCGACCGTGGCCAAGGACGTGACTTTCAGGCTCAATTTCCCGCCGCAGTTGGAACCGGTTGATTATGCCGCCGCCGGATTCAAGCAGGAAATGAAATCGGCGCTGGTGTTCGATGGTCTGCAGGTCAACTCGGGCGAGAGCCGCGAATTGAGTGTCACCTTCCAGTTGAAGGAAGATTCACTTGCCGGCCAGGAGTTGGCAACCCGGGCCGAGTTGATTAACAACCCGCTCAAGACGACCGCGGCGTTTGTGTCCAACATGGCTTATGTGCAACCACAGCGGGCGATTCTTGTCCGTACCGGATCAGAGCGATTGGTAGCCATACCGGGACAGACGATTTCTGTGCCGTTCGTCGTCACCAACACCGGCAACGTTCGCGAAAAATTCAGAATAGCTTCCAACGTAAAAGGGGCTCAGGACGCCGTTGTTTTCCATGATATAAATCGTGACGCAATCAGGCAGGCAAGTGAACCGGTCATAAACGAGATCGGCCCGCTCGCTCCCAAAGAAGAAGCCAGCGTTGTGGTAGAGATCAAAACACCGAGAAGCGCCGGAGATGGAAACGAAGGCAACGTGCTGTTGTCGTTCACCTCTGAAGGAGACGCTACACGCACGGCATCCGGCTCAACCCAGCTGTTGTACTCACGACCGGTTCTGCAGATGGCCATGGCGGGCCGTGACGGCAGACTCAAGCCTGGCGAAGTGGCATCTTTTGACCTTGCCATTACAAACAAGGGGTCAAACCTGGCAAGAGTGGTTGAATTACAGAGTGCCTGGCCGGAGCAGCTGGAACTGGTGGCAGCCGACCCCGCCAACAGCACCTTCCTGAATGGAAACATCACCTGGCGCTTCAAAGAGATGGGCGCAGGCGAAAAACGCAGCATAAAGGTATCTTTCAGAGTCAAGCCGGGCACAGGTGTGGGAACCAACATCCAGGTAAAAAACATCCTGACATATGAAGACCAACTCGGGAACAGGTACTGACATGACACTACATGTACGCCGTACAGCAGTTGCATTTTTGCTCTGTTCTCTGGCTCTGCCGGCATGGGGTCAGCAATACTATCTGTACGAACCAAAACCGGTCTCCCCGGATGTCAAACGGGAAGCGGGTGATGGCGTCCTGGTCAGTGAAATACCGATCAATGACGGCGATACTTTGTACGGAATTTCCAAGAGGTTCAGCGGCCATGGCACTTATTATCCGCAGATACTGCTGTTCAACAACATCAAAGACCCGAACCTGATTTACACCGGGGACACTATAAGGATCCCCCTTCCCAAGGACGGACCTGCTGAAGCAGCGACACAGCCAAAGAAGAAACATGGAAAAACGCTAAAATACAAAACTCCGATCAAAAAGAAAGCCTCTGCCAGTACTGCTACGCCTGCATCTAAAAAGCAATCGTCCAAGGGAAATACAGGAAAAGACAAGACCGCCACTACTGAAATATCTCTGAAAGAACTGAAGAATATGGAGAGTAGAAAAGGGGATCGCCGAAGTCAGAAAAAAAGAACCGCAGATACCAATGTCAGGAAGAGCGCGGTTGATGATGCCCAGTTGATACACAGGCGTGAGGAGATTGAAAGCACACCCAAACAACAGAAAGCTGATGTTGCCCCACCCAGGCAGGCGGAGTCCAATGCGGTGGCGGGACAGCAACTCTTTGAAAGAGCCGTGAAAGCTTACAGGCAGGATGATTTCCGTACAGCACTGGATCTGTTTGACCGTTACCTTGCCGACAATCCCAACTCACCCATGGCTGCCGATGCCAGCCTGTACAAGGCGGAGTGTTATCTCAAACTTTCAGCCCAGTAGGGTGTGAACACAGTCGCAATCAAACAACTTTCTTTAGTAACTTCCAGGACCCTGCAAATCCTTGACTTGCGGGGTCTTTCTTTAACTAATTCCAGGTCAGAACGAAAGCCCGCAGCCGCTTGCCTTTTTCGTCACGGTAATAAACGACTTTGAGATTATCCGCAATATGCCCGCGCTCGATCCTGTAACCTTCTTTGCTTTCCAATGAGTCCAGTGTAAAGAGAGTATTCTTACCCAATTGCCTGAAAACGCTGTTCAGAAAAACATTTGAAATGCTTATGCCTCCCAGGGCAATCACCTGTATCGCCTTGATTTGCTCTTTTTCCCGGTAGACCCGGTATTCCACTTCGGAAGAAGTGTACCGCTCCCAGCCTGGATTGGTGTCAGAATAGCTCTTGTCAAGTCCTCCCCTTGGAATAAAATCCGGTAATCTGGTTGGCCGCGAGACGGCATGTGAAGTAACTGAATTTTTTTTCGCTTCACGATTACCGGTGATCGCCACGATCACGGCTTTGTCATTGTTCTGTGCACCGCTATCACCGGCAATCTTGGACGGCGCTTTTAGATTCGTAGAGACAGGCTTCAGCACCGGCTTCCGGGAAACCACGGACGACAGGTTGGTTAAAGTGGTTGCCGGGGCTTTTTCAGGAGTAACGGCCGATTTAGCGGAAACTGTCGGTGTAGGGGAAGATTGTTGCGACTCTCGGTGCTGCAGCATCGTCATCACGATGACCGCCAGCGCCACAGGCGCCAGCCACAACAGAAATGTCAGCCCCTTTGAGCGTTTCGGGGCAACTTGCTCCGGTGCAAGACCGCCGCCCAGCCAGTTATTGTCACGAGCAGACGCCGATTGCCCGAGTGACTCTGGTTCAGGAGTGCTGCTCACGGCAGCATCGAAAGAACTGTTGAATTCGGAATAGACTGTCGTCAAGCGGGGACGAGGAGGATAACTGATGCCTTGATCGTCGGGAACATTTTCATCTGTCGGTGCGGGTGCAGTTACCGGCTCGGAGTCTTTTGTAGCAAGTATTAATTCTGGCAGTGTCACTTCAACCGGTTCAACAAGAACCGGAGTTGTGACTTCTTCAGGTAATGGGGATGACGCGGATCTATCAACATCAACGGCTATATTTTCCTGTTTGATAACTTCAGCGCTTTTTTTACCTTTTGACGTAAATGTGTTGAGCAGGAAACGCAAGTCATCCAGCAGGCGGTCATCTTCCAACGATGTGTTCAGCCACCCCTGATATGGCGCCAGTATCGCATCGTTTACCTGTCCCGGCGCGGCCAGCAGGACAAAACGTGAACGCTTACGGCCAAGCTGTTTCTTTAAATGCATGATCAATATTTCAGCGGACAGTCCGGACAGGTGTGTTTGAACAAAAACCACGTCCGGTTTGTCAATTGCTATTTCCTCGCCACCTTTTTCGAGGTTGTTGGCAATTCTCAAGCGGACAGTGCTATCATCGGTGAGGCGGCCAAAAACATTTCCTAGTCGGGCAACATCGGTGATGAGCAGTATATTGTTCACGTTAACCCCCTGATAAATAATCGTGCATTGTACGGCATGAATTGTGCGTTATCAACACTATTAACTGACGGAATCCACATAATTCACACAGTTTTACAGACTCAAATCCATGTCGTTTAAATTAACAACTTGACTTTCCCTGATTTGTTTTTCTAATATGGCAGAAATTGTAAAGGCAATGAAGAGGAGTAGTAACCGTTTTAATGCTTTTCAGAGAGCCGGTGGTTGGTGCGAACCGGTAAGCATGGCGGTGAACTCGCCTTGGAGCCGCTTCGGTGATATGTAATCGAAGACGTGAGCCTGCGTTAAAGGTAAAATCAAGGTTTGCCGGTCTTGCCGGCAGACGAATTGGGTGGTACCGCGGACGGCACAAAAGCCTCTGCCCCAAATCTGGGGCGGAGGCTTTTTTTATTCACTGGATGCGAAGCATGTTTTTTGTGGTAAATACAATTAAAAGCAGCACATCGAAAGGAGTGTATCTGGATGGCAAAGACACAGCAACCCATTAAGGATGAACGGAAAACTATCAAGATTTTTGATACCACGATGAGGGACGGAGAACAGGCGCCCGGCAACAGTATGAACATCGAGGAGAAACTCCGCATTGCAAAACAACTGCAGAAGTTGAATGTGGATGTAATCGAAGCCGGTTTTCCGATTGCTTCGGATGGCGATTTCGAGGCGGTAAAGAAGGTGGCCCAGATGATCAAGGGGCCGGAAATCGCCGGACTCTGCCGCTCCAGCGAAAAGGATATCGATCGCGCCTGGGAAGCGCTCAAATATGCCGGGGAGAAGGGACGCATCCACACCTTCATCGCTACCTCCGACATCCACATGAAGTACAAGCTGCAGATGGAGCCGGCCAAGGTGCTGGCATCGGCGGTCAAAGCGGTCAAAAGGGCTGCATCCTACACTCCCAATGTCGAGTTTTCCTGTGAGGATGCCGTCCGCACCCGCCTGCCGTTCCTGGCGGAAGTAGTGGAAGCGGTCATCGACGCCGGCGCGACCACGGTCAACATTCCGGATACGGTCGGCTACACGATTCCCTTTGAATACTTCAACATAATTAAATACCTGAAGGACAACGTACCCAACATCGACAAGGCAGTCATCTCTGTTCACTGCCACAACGATCTTGGTTTGTCTGTGGCCAATTCAATAGCGGCGATTCAGGCCGGTGCCGGCCAGGTTGAATGTACCATCAACGGCATCGGCGAGCGTGCCGGCAACTGTTCACTGGAAGAGTTTGTCATGATCCTCAGGACCAGGCGCGACATCCTGCCATTTGCAACCAACGTCGTGACCGAACAGCTGACCCCGGCCAGCCGCCTGTTGACGACGATCACCGGAATCGCGGTACAGCCCAACAAGTCGGTTGTGGGAGCCAACGCCTTTGCCCACGAGGCGGGTATTCATCAGCACGGCATGTTGATGGAAAAATCAACCTATGAAATCATGACGCCCGAATCGGTTGGGCTTCTGTCCAGCGCACTGGTTCTCGGCAAGCATTCCGGACGGCATGCCTTCAAGAAACGTCTTGAGGAACTGGGGCACGACCTGGATGATACGAAACTGAACAGGGCCTTTGATCGCTTCAAGGAACTGGCCGACCTCAAGAAGGAGGTTTTTGACGAAGACCTGGATGCAATCGTATCCGAAGAGTCGCGCGAAGAAGACCATTACAAACTCGAGCACATCACCGTCACCTGCGGTTCGTTTGCCGTCGCGACGGCAACGGTTCAAATGGAGATCAACGGCATCACGGTCCGGACCGCGGAACTGGGAGACGGGCCGGTGGACTCGGCCTTCAAGGCGATCAAGAAGCTTACCAAGTCCAAGGCCAAGCTGACCCAGTACAACGTAGGATCAATCACCGGCGGAACCGATGCACAAGGCGAGGTAACCGTCCGTGTCAGCGAGGGCAACCATACCGTGGTTGGCAAGGGATCATCAACCGACATCATCGTTGCATCGGCCAAAGCCTATATCCACGCGCTGAACAGGCTCAGTTACAAGCAGAAGCGTCTGACCGACGCAGTCTAAAAAGAGCGGGTTAAAGCCGGGGGTACACCCGGCTTTAACCCCGGAGCCAACACGATATAAAGGATGGCCTTAATCTTTTTATTGCGTTTTATAAAATATAGTTATAGAATTTTCCCACCGAGCTTGTCATAAACAGACAGGAGCCAGACCATGAGAATGATTTATTGCAGCGTTATCTGCTCCGCTTCACTTCTCGCCATTCCGTTAACCGCTTCAGCCGCTGACTATTCCGTTGACTCTTCCACTATCCTCAGAATTGAGAACCGCGACATTGTGGGAGCAAAGAAGGAGACACTGCTGCCTGTGACACAGTTTCTCGGATTCGATGCCAACAATTTGGCCAACGGCAACCTGTCGCTGCATTTTTCCGGATGGTTCCGGTATGACCTGAGCGATAAAAGCTACAACGACGATGATTTAAACGGCAGCTTCACTTACGGCTACCTTCAGTACAAGTTCAAACAGGCCAACGCGGATATCCGCGCCGGCCGTTTTTTTGTCCATGAAGGAATTGTCAACGAGCATGTTGACGGATTGAATGTGCGTACGGAACTTCCAATGGGGTTTGGCTTTTCGGCTTTTGGCGGAGCGCCGGTACACACAACTCATCTGTATGGAGAGAGCAGCGACGGCAAGGGTGACACGATCTATGGCGGCCGGGTCAACTATCGCTATAAGGGGATGCTTGAACTGGGCGCATCCGGTCTCTACGAGGGCAAAGCTCCGAAACTCAAGAATTATACCAATGGCGACCACCGCCTGGTGGGTGGTGACGTCTGGTTCAGCCCCCACAAGTCGGTCGAGGTGCTGGGACACTCCAGCTATAACCCGGAAACCAAAAGAGCCGCGGAGCACAGCTACCTTGTCAACATCAAGCCGGTTCAGCAGCTGGTATTGAGCGGCGAGTTCAACGAACATCGCGAAAGCAGTTATCTTTACGCCTGGTCGATGTTCTCCGGCGCTGCCCTCAACCCGGCGGAGAAATCCCGTTCGATCGGCGGCAGCGTTTCCTATGAAATCACCAAGAACTTCGAACTCTCAGCCGATTACAAGCACTACACCCGCGAGATCGGTAATGCCGACCGCTACGGCACCGATGCCCGTTTCAAATTCATGGACAACTCGGTCCGTGGCGGACTCGGCTATCATTATCTCCGCGCCGGCAAGAACTTTGCCATCGGCACAAATCCCTCCGCTTCCTACCATGAATTGCGCGGTTACGTAATGCACGACACCAAGACCTATTTTGCCGCGATCGACGCCCTGGGCTACTTCTTCAAGGAAAAGATCTATGACGAGAAAAGCGCCTGGGAAACCACCGCTTCGCTCGGGTACCACTTCACACCGGCCCTGGCGTTATCGGGAGATATCAGCTACGGCAGGAATCCCCAGTTTACCGAAGAAACTAAGGGGCTTATACGTTTGACCTACAATTTTACTTTCGACGGTAAAGGAGGGAAAAAATGAAAATGTTCAAGACATCACTCCCCGTCATGGCTCTGGCCGGATTGATTCTGATTCTGGCTGCCTGCGCACAGATGAAGGCTCTGCCATCCCTGCCCGATTCCCATCCCGAAGCTCTGGCCGTCGGTCAACAGGTCAACTGCTCCGAATGCCATGAGGATCAGCAAAAGGGAACCATGAAGTCCTTTACAGCATTCAGCCATTCGGGAGCATTTGTAAAAAACCACCGCTTTTACGCGGCATCTGATGACCGGCTCTGTTCAACCTGCCACAAAGCCTCCTTCTGCAACGACTGCCATACCAATAAAGTCGAGATGAAGCCTTCCACCAGGTACGGCTACCGGCCCGATCGCGAAATGCCCCACCGTGGCAACTTCATGACTCTGCACAAGATCGAAGGGAAACTTGACCCGGCCAGCTGCTATCGCTGTCACGGCAGGGCCAACAACGAACGCTGCGTGGCCTGCCACCGCTAAGAGGAAGGAGTTGGTATGAAACTGGTTCATTTAGCAACTATGCTTCTCTTATCTATCGGGCTCTGGGCTTGCAGCCAGGGTAATGACAACACTGTATTGCTCGACTCCACCGGCAAGCATCCGGATCTCTGGGCAGTTGCAGCAACCGGCGGCAAACATCCGGCAGAGTATATTGCCAAACCGGATAGTTGCGACGAGTGCCACGGCAGCGACCTGCGGGGCGGCATCACCAACATAAGCTGTTTCAGCGCATCCCGCAGCGGCATTAACTGCCATCCCGCCGGCCCTTCCGGACATCCGGCCGGTTTTGCGGCTCCCGGCTTGCATGGTGTCAACGCCAAATCCGCCGCCGTAGGCGTACTGGGCATGGCATTCTGTAAAAACTGTCACGGAGCAGACTACCGTGGCGCCGGCTCCGCCAATAAGGATTGTATCGGCTGCCACAGGCTTACAACACCGACCACCAATGCGCCCCATTCTCCGGCGCCCTGGAGAGGTGGCACGCGTACGCACGTAACCACCGATCCCAGCAACGCGGCCGCCTGCGCGGTCTGCCACAGCGGAGGAGCAAACTCGCCGATCATACCGTCACCGCCGGCGCCAGCCGGAACTCCACCGGACTGTTTCAACAACACCCTCTGCCACGGTGCCGTCGGCCACGCCGGCGACCCGCAACCATGGGTCGCAGCGGCAAACCATGGCGCCAGAGCCAAGACCAATCTGGGTACCTGCCAATCCTGTCACGCCACACCGGCAAGCGGAGTCAATCCCAGGTTCAACGTAGCCAAGACCAACCTGGCAAACGGCTGCGAGAACTGCCACCTGGCAAACACCGCACATCCGACACCCTGGCTCACCGGACGGGTCGGCACTCCTGGCAACATTGCCAACACGACCAGCCATGCCACTGCCGGCAGCCTGGCCACCGCCTGCGCTCTCTGCCACGGCTCCGCACTGAACGGTTCTGCAGGAGGCGGAACCGCTCCCTCGTGCATGTCCGCAACCGCTATTTCCGGCATTTCCTGTCATGCCACAAGCCCGGCCGCAAATCCGTCCGGATGCTCATCGTGCCATGGCAATCCGCCTAATGGAGCAACCGCTCCGAACAGGGCTTTTGCCCATGCCGCGCACACATTCTCCAATGTTGCCTGCGCCGCCTGCCACAACAACCTGGGATTCGGAACAATCGCCCACGCGGACGGAACCGTCAATGTGGCTCTGTCGCCAACCTTTCAGGCGCAATCCGGTGGAGCACCGTCCTATTCTGCAGACCAGTGCACAAATGTCAGTTGTCACGGAGGGCAGACAACACCGCCGTGGGCAAGCGGGACGATCAATGTGGATACAAACTGTACATTGTGCCACGCTTCAGGAACGACCCAGAATAACAGCTACAACTCCGGTGATCATGCTTTTCATATCAATGATGCCGGTCTTGCATGCACAGCTTGTCACGACACCACAAATCTGAGTCTTAGCCACTTTACACATCTGGAAACACCGGCCATGGAAGGGCCTGCTGCTGCTACGATTGGTGGCGGGAACACCAATGTCATCTCATACGATCCGGTCACCAGAAGTTGTGCTCCAAGCAGCACCGGCTTCTGCCACAACACGAGAATCTGGTGATTTAGCGCCACGGTCGGGTTCTAATATTAGTTGTTGACAGAATGGGTTTGGATATGAATAATAGCGAAAGGTTTGAAAAAATAGCGATACACGATAATACTAAACCATTCGCGAGAATGGGACGGAAAGCCTACAGGGTCTCATAGCAGACAGCCGGGTTGCCGAAATATCCGAAAGATATTAGGCAACCCGTTTTTTGTCTGGAGGAAGACCCTTATGAGCCTTTGCAGCAAAACCGTTCGCATCATTGGCCTGGCAGCATTCGTTTTTCTGGGAACAATTTCAGCTTCAAAATATGCCCTGGGCGCTGTCGCACCTCTTGTCAGCGCGCTGCCATCCGTAACTGACGGTGTCAGCACCCCGGTCAGGCTTGCTACAGATTCATCCGGTAACATCTACGTCACCGACCCTCGCGGTGGCGGAATCCTCAAGTACGATGGCGCCGGTAATTTGCTGCAAAAAATTTCCACCCTGAAAAATGTTTTTGGCATTGCGATCGCCAAAAATGGTGATCTACTTGTAAGTCAGGGGGCTTCAGTGGCCGTGATAAACAAGAGCACCGGCGCGTTGCTGTCACAGTTCGGAACCTTTACCGGTTCCAACGGCATTGCCGTTGACGGCATCGGCAATATTTACGTAACCGACAGTCTGAACAGCTGTGTTCAGGTTTTCAACTCCACCTATGCCCCGGTCAGCACCGGCGTAGCCGCCGCCGGCAAGCCCGCCAACAGCTTTGGTACCGTCGGCAGGGCGATCGGCCAGTTCGTGCGGCCAACCGGCATCAGCTATGAAAAGCTCTCCAATCGACTGGCCATTGTCGATACTCTCGCAGGCCAGATCCAGTTTTACTCCACCACCGGAATATATCAGTCCAGCATCGGCTCCTTTGGTTCCGGACCGCTCAAATTTACCGCCCCCCAAGGCGTCGCCTTCGAATACACCAAGGATGACAAAACCCTCAGCCGCATCTACATAGCCGATTCCTTCCAGAGCACCGTCCAGGTGATTGATGCCGCAAGCGGAGCTTTTCTGAGCTACATCGGCAGCTACGGTGTTGCCGGCGGAGAGCTGGTCAACCCCGGAGATCTTCTCTACGACCGCTTTGACCAACTCAACAACCGTCTTTTCGTTGCCAACGGCACAGGAGCCCTTTCGCTCTACAGCATCGACATGATCACCGGAACCTGCGGAACAGCAAACAACGGGATTTTCACCGTTGCTCCCACAACCAATCTCTGCAGAAACGGCAGCGTGGCAAATTTCAGCGGCAGCGGCCCTTGGAGCTGGAGTTGCGCCGGCCTGAACGGCGGCGCCTCGGCGACCTGTTCCGCATCTTCTCCGATGTATCTTGCCACCGTCAACATCGTCTCCAGCAACGGCGGCGGCGGTAGCGTAACCAGCAACCCCGGCGGCATAAACTGCCTCGGCGGCGCCTGCAGCGCCAACTTTGCCGCCGGCAGCAGCCTCACCCTGATGGCGCGCGCAAACACCGGCTCAACTTTTGCCGGATGGTCGGGAGCCTGCGCCAGCGCCGGAACCGGAGACTGTATCGTCAGCATGACAGCTGCTCGCAGCGCCACCGCCACCTTTGGTTTAATTCCCAAAGCCAGGGTAAGTGGCACACCGTTCGGAACAATTGCCTCGGCTTATGCAGCAATAAATAACAGTGGTATAATCGAGGCTCAGGCCATTACCTTCATTGAGAACCTGATCCTGAATAACGGAAGCGCCGTCACCATGAAGGGCGGATACGATCCGGCATTCAACGCACGCACAGGGTACACCGTGATTGACGGAACCTTGACAGTCGGTTCCGGTAGCCTGGTCGTTGACCAACTGGTCATACAGTAGGCCGGGAACAATTCATGCCGTCCGGAAATGCCCGGTATAATAATATAGCCAAACACGCTGGAGTTGTGACTTTCGCTTTTCCTGTTCAGGAGTCAGCTATGAATAGATTGATAACGGTAGCCCTGTCTTTGGCGTTATATGTCCTGATGACACCATTTGGAGCCGAAGCGGTTGATGCGCCGCACTTCGGCGCCGCCTCCGGCTATACCTGCGCCACATGTCACACGGTTCAGATGACGCTCGGCAGCACCGGCTACAACAATATCTGCCTGGACTGCCACCGCCCCGGAGACCCGCTCGCGGGGAAAAAACCGATCACAATCGCTGACACCTCCAATCCTTTTGGAAATCACTCCACAACCGGTATTTCAAAACTTTACCAGACATCGCACCGCTGGGACGGCCAGGAAACCGTCCCGGCCGCCGGCGCCCAGCCGCCGGTACAGGCGGCTCTGACCAGCGCCAACCTGCGCGGGCGGACCGGAAATTCACTGGCCTGTGTCCGCTGCCATGACCAGCACTTAAATACCAACGGAAAATTTCTCAGGGTTGCCAACAATCAGGACCAGCTCTGCCTGGACTGCCACCGTTCACGAAATGTTTCATCCCACCTCAAGGGTAGCCATCCGGTCAACATCAACTACAACAGCGCATCCGGAGCGCTGAACAAACCACCTCTGAACGCCAACCCCACGAACCCGACATCTGACCTTAACGCCAGCCTGACCGCCTCGGGCGGAAAGCTGCTCTGCTCCACCTGCCATGGAGTCCACTACACCGACTCACATAGCAGCACGATTGACGGCAGCGCCAACTTTGCAGCACTCAGCAGCGGAGACGGATTCCTGCTGCGCACCGACCCGCGCGGCGCCAAGGTGGCTAGCGGCTCGCCGGACAAACTGAACATCTGCACCAACTGTCATGCCGGCAAGAAAAGCCACAATCTCCAGGGGCAGGACATACAGTGCGTGGACTGCCACGGCGCCCACGTGGAATATGACCCCAAAGACCCCACCGCCAGCAAGGGCACCAATGTTTTCCTGATCCGCAGAAACGTAATCAACAAGACCACCGGGCAACCGGCCCAGATATTCTTCCGATATACCGGCAGCAAACGTGAGTACAGCAATGCACAGGGCACCGGCGTTTGCCAGGGATGTCACGCGGTGCCGGCAGCCGGGACCTTTAACGCGCCTCCCGAACATGCCAGTAGCGATCCCAGGGTCTGCAACAGCTGCCATTTCCACAACAGTCCCAACGGATCCTTTTCAGGCGCCTGCACCGCCTGTCATGGGTATCCGCCAACCACCGCAACCATTGGCGGCCCCTCGGGACTGGCCACGCCGGCCACCGGCGCAACAGCTGCCAATCCCGGAGCGCACTCGGCCCATGCCAAAGGGCGACTGATGGCCTGCAATACCTGCCACAACGGATATTCTGCGAAAACAATGCCCAGCAACAGCATCGACATCGGTTTTTCTATCAATGGCACCAACTTCCCCGGTTTCGCCGCCAGTGTTACCGGAGGCACCTATATCAATACAAACCAGCTCGCGGCGCCATACGTCTTCTCAGGGAATTTCAGTGTAACCGGCACCAGCCAGACCTGCGCAAGTATCTACTGTCACGGTTCCACCCTGACCGGCGGATCAAATACCGCCCCGAACTGGACCGGAGCCAACCAGGCAGCCTGCGGGTCGTGCCACGGGGTCACGCCGGCCACGCCTCCAACCAGCGGCGGACACCTGCGCCACGCCGGTAGCGGCGCCGGACGGCTGGCATTGACCTGCTCTGCCTGCCATGGCTCTGTCACCGATAACACCCATATCAACGGGAATGTCAAATGGGATCTGAGCGCCCTGGGAACCGCCTCGAAATACAAGACTCCTGCCGGCGTCTATGCACTGACCGGCAACACAGGAACAATTGCACCGAGTGCCGCATATGGCCAGTGCTCCAACACCTACTGCCACAGTAATGTCCAAGGGAGCGGAGGTTCGGGAGCGCCAACCGTTTACGGTCAGCCGGTCTGGGGCGGAGCAGTTCTCAACTGTGCCGGCTGCCATAAGGATATGGCCACCGACGTGACCGGTACCGGCAGCCACAGAATCCACACCCTAGCAACCGGCGCCAACCTTGATTGCGCCAAGTGCCATCTTGGCTACACCAAAACCACTTCAGCCGCTACGACACACGTCAACGGCCTGATCGAACTGGGCTCGGCCGGCCTGACCTACTCACAGGGGAGCGGCGCGGCCCATCCGGCGGCCAACGGTTACGGCACCTGCTCGGCCTCGGCCTGCCATGGTTCCGCCACGGTCACCTGGGGCGGCACGCTCTGGTCCACCACCGACCAGTGCGGCAAGTGCCACAGCAGCAGCACAGCCGGAGCTGTAACGGCCGCCACCCCCTTCTACGGCACCTCTTTCCCGGTCAAGGTAACCGCCAATACCGATCCGAAAGTCGGAGCTCACACCGCGCACATCGCCGGCACGGACAGCATATCTGCAGCAATGGTCTGCAGCGGATGCCACGGCACGGTAGCACTGAACAGCGCCACCCACATGGCCGGTTCAACCAGCTTTGCCTGGAGCACGTTGGCAACCAGAAACGGTGCCCTGACACCAGCCTACAACGCCACCACCCGTGTCTGCAGCAACGTCTACTGTCACGGCGCGTCCATGCCGGGCGGCGACACCAGCGGCGCCAACAGGGCTCCGGCCTGGAACAGCGCCACCTATCTGCCGGCCACATTAAGTTCAACCGCCTGCGGCACTTGCCACGGCTTCCCGCCGTCGGCATCATCCGGACATCCGGCGGTCACCATCCCGGCTGGCTTCCCGGCCACCGCATCGATTGGAACTACCTGCAGTTGCCACTCCAACATCAACCCAACCGGCAACAGCTATGCCACGATCTTCGTCAACAAGGCGTTGCACATCAATGGAACGCTGGATGCCGTTGCCGGTGGCAGTTGCGACTCATGCCACGGCTACCCGCCAGCCAAAGCCGGATTCAAGGGAACCCATGGCAACTGGTCCAGCGCCAAAGCCGAGAACTATCTGGGCGGCGGCGGCGCGCACACGATCCAGAACCATGTCAGCAAGCTGGCCAAGCCAGGTGAAGGTTTTGCCAACTGCAGTAATTGCCACGCAGCGGCCGATCACCAGATGAGTCCGATAGCATTCAACCCGAGTGGGAATATCAAGGTTACGCTCAGCCGCTCGTTGAGAACCGAAAATAGCAAGCAGGTCAGGTATTCGTCCAATCGACGGGATGGCAACCTGCATGTTACCGGTACCTGCAGCAACGTCAGCTGCCACTACGGCGCAACTCCAAAGTGGGATCCCAGCCATTAACAAGCCGATCAGGCCGTTTATTAACTATATAGAAGTTATTGCAACACAGGGAAAAAGGAGTCGAATATGAAAAGAGCGCTCACCGCCGGGATGTTTTCAAGCATGATGGCAATTTCAACACTGATGGTTTTGGCATTCACCGCAGCCCCGGTACAAGCGGCCAGTGTGCTCAACTCATGCACAACCTACTGTCACGGCATGCCGCCACGTGATGCGGCCAGAAAGGCCAACCCGCACTTCGACTCCCGGTCGAGCGCCTTCCTCGGCAACCATGCCAAGCATCTCCCGGCTGCGCCGACCGTGGCCAACTGCAACGTCTGTCACACACCTGTTGCCGCCACCAACTTCGGTCATCAAAACAGTGTCATCAATATGGCCAACAGCCTGAAGGGTTACTCCTCCGCCACACTGCGCGCCAAGTATGACAAGGGTGTCTTCTTCAACCAGACTTCGATTCCCAACCTGACCAACGCCCGCTGCTCCAATGCCAGCTGCCACTTTGAAAAACAGACCCCGCTCTGGGGTTCCGCCGCCTATGTCGCACCGGCCGATTGCGCCGCCTGCCATGGCGCTCCGCCTGCCGGAACAACCGCGGCGCCTGCCGGTGGTCTGGCCGGCAGTCATGCCCGCCACAATCTGTACTTCCCCGGCACGACCAACTGCCAGAAATGCCATGCCAACAATGTCACCTTCACCCACGCCACCAGTGCCGGTCGCGCACTGAAGGTCCAGGGGTTCCTGCGTGACCCGCTCAACACCCTGGAAGCATCGGCCACCTACACCGGCGCTGCCATCAATTACCTCCCCAGCAAGAGCGGCAGCCAGGTTTTCGGTACCTGCAACAATCTGTATTGCCACAGCAGCGGCCAGTCCGCCACCGGCGCCGGAGCAGGCACCGCAGTGACCACCCCGGCGTGGGGTGGAGCAGCGTTAAACTGCGGTTCCTGCCACCAGAACATGGGACCGGCGGTCAATGCAGCAGCCACCGGCAAACATGCCAAGCATGCCCAGACCGCAGGCATTGTCTGTTCCGTCTGCCATGGCGCAAGCTACACCAGCACCTCGGTTCCGACCGGCGCCGGCACCACTCACGTCAACAAGAGTATCAATCTGGCTTGGACCGGTCTGGCGGCGACACCAGCCACGACCTACTCCAAAACTAATACCTTCTCTGCCGGTAGCGCGGCCTACGGTTCCTGCTCCAACACCTACTGCCACAGCACCGTGCAGAATGCCACCACCGGCGCCAACACCACGGTAACCTACAGGACGGTCAGCTGGGCCGCCGCAACGACACTTACCTGTGCCAGCTGCCATGTCAATATGGCCACCGACGTGACCGGGACCGGCAGCCACAGGATCCATACCCTTGCAACCGGCGCCAACCTGGATTGCGTCAGGTGCCACTTGGGCTACACCAAGACAACCACCACAACGGCCACACATGTCAATAGACAGATCGAACTGGGCGCGGCCGGCCTGACCTACTCCCAGGGAAGCGGCGCGGCACATCCGGCGGCCAACGGCTTCGGCACCTGCTCGGCCTCGGCCTGTCATGGCTCCGCCACGGTCACCTGGGGCGGCACGCTCTGGTCTACCACTGACCAGTGCGGCAAGTGCCACAGCAGCAGCACCGCCGGGGCAGTTACAGCAACCACACCCTTCTACGCCACTTCTTTCCCGGTCAAGGTAACCGCCAATACCGATCCGAAAGTTGGAGCCCACACCGCTCACATCGCCGGCACGGACAGCATATCGGCAACGATGGTCTGCACCACCTGTCATGGTACGGTAACGCTTAACTCGGCCACCCACATGGCCGGTTCCACCAGCTTTGCCTGGAGTACGCTGGCAACCAAAAACGGTGCCCTGACTCCGGCCTACAGCGCCACCACCGGCGTCTGCAGCAACGTCTACTGTCACGGCGCGTCCATGCCGGGCGGCGACACCAGCGGCGCCAACAGGGCTCCGGCCTGGAACAGCGCCACCTACCTGCCGGCAACATTAAGTTCGGCAGCCTGCAGCACCTGCCACGGCTTCCCGCCGCCGACATCGGCCGGACATCCGGCGGTCAGCATCCCGGCCGGTTTCCCGGCAACCGCTTCGCTCGGAACAACATGCAGCTGCCACTCCAACATCAACCCAACCGGCAACAGCTATGCCACAATCTTCGTCAACAAGGCGTTGCACATCAATGGAACACTGGAGATCATCTCCGGTGGAGCCTGTGATGCCTGCCACGGCTATCCACCGGCCAGCGCCGGCTTCAAGGGAACACTGGGCAACTGGTCCAGCGCCAGGGGTGAGAACTACCTGGGAGGCGGCGGCGCTCACACGATCCAGAACCACGTCAGCAAGCTTGCCAAACCTGGTGAAGGTTTCGCAAACTGCACTAAGTGCCACGATTCCGCCGATCACCAGATGAGCCCGATCGTCTTCAACCCGAGCCAGAACATCAAGGTAAAGGTCAACCAACGTTTCAGGCTTGAAGCAGCCAAGCAGTTCAAATATACTTCCAACCGGCTGGACGCAGCAGCGCACCTGACCGGAACCTGTTCCAACAACAGTTGCCATTACGGAGCAACGCCCAAGTGGGATCCACTGCACTAAGTCATCAAAGTGAGGCGGGGGGCAACCCTCGCCTCAACGGCTTGGCGTGGTAAAGATTTTCAGTAAGTAATCAGAGAGAAGGAGCTTACCATGGGGAAAAATCGCGGGAGTAAAAAACCTTGCGCACAGATGGTAGTGGGAATTATCGCGCTGATGACGATGATATTCAGTGTCGGGACAGCCCGGGCTGCCAGTGTCCTCAACTCTTGCACTACTTACTGCCATGGCGCATCACCACGGGATGGAGCCAGGAAAGCCAATCCGCATTTCGGTTCGCAATCCAGTGCATTCATGGGCAACCATCGCAACCATCTCCCGGCGGTCGCCACCGCCGCCAGTTGCAACATCTGCCACACGCCGGTTACTCCAACCAACTATGGTCATCAGAACAACGTGATCAATATGGCCTACAGCCTTAAAGGTTATTCCTCCGCCACGCTGCGCGCCAAGTATGACAAAGGGGTCTTTTTCAACCAGACTTCGATCCCCAACCTGACCAACGCCCGCTGCTCCAACGTCAATTGCCACTTCGAGAAGCTGACTCCGGCATGGGGGACGTCTTCGGCCGCCACTACCTGCGAGACCTGCCATGGCGCCTTGATCACACCACTGACGCTGGCACACTCAAAACACATAGTGGCACTCGGCAACACCATCGCCGCCTGTTCATCGTGCCACAGCACTTATGCCGGAGCCGCCGCCTATTCCCACGCCACAAGCGCCGGCAGAGCAATTAAAGTAACCGTGGGCGCATACACCGGATCAAACAACAGGTATCTGCCGAGCCAGGCATCCGGCAGGGTAACCGGTACATGTTCTTCCGTTGCCTGTCATGGTTCCGGCACACTTCTGCCATGGAGCGGTACACTCTGGTCCACCACCGACCAGTGCGGCAAATGCCACAGCAGCACAACCACCGGAGCCGTCTCGACCGGCACACCATTTTACAGCACATCCTATCCGGCCAAGGTTACGCTTAACACCGATGCCAAAGTTGGCGCCCATACCAACCACATGACTTCGGCAACAACCGGATTTTCAGCCAACAATGCCTGCAATGACTGCCATGGCAGCGTGACACTGTCCAGTACAACCCATATGAATGGTTCCAGCACATTTGCATGGAGTACCCTCGCAAGCAAAGGAGGGGCGCTGACACCCGCATACAACAGCACCACTGGCCAATGTTCCAACACATACTGCCATGGCAACTCCATGCCGACAGGCGACACCACCGGCAGCAATAAATCGCCGATCTGGAAAGATCCGAATTACCTCCCGGCAACCATAAGCGCGGCAGCATGTGGAACCTGCCACGGCTTCCCGCCCTCAACCGCGTCCGGTCATCCGGGAGGGATCGTAATACCGGCCGGATTCCCTGCCAGTGCCACCATCGGCTCCACCTGCAACTGCCATAACAACATTAATCAGGCAGGCAACAGCTATGCGAATATATTTGTAAATCCATCGTTGCATATCAATGGTATTTTTGAATCAGCGGTTGGCAGCTGCGTAGGCTGTCATGCCACGCCGCAGGGTTCAACCGCCGGGATAGCCAGGGTTGCCATTTTGGGCCAGTTCACCGCATCGCGCAACTCGCACCATGTCCAGGGAGCGGCAATTACAAATCAGGCATGCTATGCCTGCCATTGGGAAGCAAACGCCGATGGCACCATGAATTCAACCTACCATGCCGGCGTATCCAACGGTGCGGTTGACCTGGTAATTACACAGGCGGGCGGTGTCAGACCGGCCGCGGCAACCTACACCGAGGGCACAACCGGTACCGCCTACACATCCAGCACTATCCGCACCCAGGCACAGTTACTTAAAATAAACAATCACTGTCTCGGCTGCCACGGCCCTAACGGTTTCGGCTCTACTCCGTTCAGCTCTGTGGGCGACGTCAGCAACCCGGAAAAGTATTCCTGGGAAAAAACCAAGTTCGGCACAGCCCAGAGCATCGCCGCCAAGTACTCCGACACTACCACAACCCTGTGGGGCAAACTCACCGGCAACCACACAAATACCAAGAACAGTCAGGCCAAAGCCTATTCCGGCCACGGCAATGCAGCAAACAATGCGCGCGGCTGGTCAACATTGGCTGAAAACGCCCAGAGTACCACGACAGTTAACAATTTCCCCAACACCAGCGGCACGGTCAACGTACTCTGCTACGACTGCCACAATTCACACGGTTCTGTCGCATCCGCTCCGGCAGGCGCAATCACCACCAGCTATTCCAGCGCCACCGGTCGCGGAAGGGGCGGTATCCTGAAGAACACCGTCGCCAACAGGGGCGGCTACACGGTTGCCTATCGGCCCTATTCCGGCGGCAACGCTGCCCAGAAGAACGTCTACAAGGCCGGCGCAGGCATCTGCTTCGACT
>Ga0154571_1040_pt1 | contig 15003 bp, 10 predicted proteins | sample RifGroF2_FD_116000 | JGI IMG/M metagenome (GOLD analysis project Ga0154571, IMG submission 116000) | Geobacteraceae bacterium GWF2_54_21
CGGCCATCCGGAATACGGCCACACCGTGGGAGTCGAGGTAACCACCGGTCCCCTGGGGCAGGGTTTTGCCAATGGCGTCGGTATGGCGATCGCTTCCAAAATGGCGGCAGAACGCTTCAATACAGCCGACTTCAGTCCGATCAACCACACGATCTATGCCATGGCGGGAGATGGTTGCCTGCAGGAGGGTATCAGCTATGAGGCTGCCGCGCTGGCCGGGCATCTCAAACTGGGCAACTTGGTCTACATTTATGACAGCAACAGCATAACCATCGAGGGCAAAACCGATCTGGCCTGGTCCGAGGACGTGGAGGCCCGCTTTATCGCCGCCGGTTGGCATGTGCTCAAGATCGACGGTCATGACTATGCCCAGATCACCGGAGCGATTGCCGCCGCAAAAGCCGAGAAGGAGCGCCCCTCGCTGATCATTGCCACCACCCACATTGCCTACGGCAGTCCGGCCAAGCAGGGTTCCTCCGGCGCTCACGGCTCTCCGCTGGGCAGCGATGAAATCGCCGCCACCCGCGCCAACCTGGGTTGGGCGTATGGTCCCTTCGAAATTCCGCAGGAGGTGCGCGACACATGTCAGCAGCGGGTCGATGAGCTGAAACAGCGCTATGCCTCCTGGCAGCGCGGTTTTGAAGTCTGGCATGCCGCCAATCCCGAGAAAGCCAAGCTGTGGGACACCATGTGGCACAAGCGCCTGCCGGCCAACCTCGGCGAGGAACTGCTGTCGGTCGTGGCCGGCAAGGACGGCGCCACCCGCGCCCTGTCCGGTTCGGTCCTGCAGAAAGTGGCTGCCCTGGTGCCCTCGCTGGTGGGCGGATCGGCCGACCTGGCCCCCTCCAACAACAGCGATATCAAGGGTTCGCCTTCGGTTCAGGCCGGCGCTTTCGGCGGCCGCAACCTGCATTTCGGCATCCGCGAACATGCCATGGGCGCGGTGGTCAACGGCATGGCGCTTTACGGCTGTTTCATCCCCTACGGCGCCACCTTCCTGGTCTTTTCGGATTACTGCCGCCCGGCGGTGCGCCTTTCGGCCCTGATGAACCTGCAGTCGCTCTATATATTTACCCATGATTCCTTCTTCGTGGGCGAGGACGGCCCGACCCACCAGCCGATCGAGCATGTCGCTTCGCTGCGCTTGATCCCGGGACTGCAGGTGCTCCGTCCTGCAGATGGCGTTGAAACCGCCATGGCCTGGGTGGCCGCGTTGAAGTACAGCGGTCCGACCGCTTTAATCCTGACCCGCCAGAAGCTGCCGGTGATAGACCGACCGGCTGAATTCGTCGCCGAAGATGCGCTCAAGGGGGGCTACCTGGTCTCGACATCGGCAGGGACACCCGATGTGGTGGTGATGGCCAGCGGCTCGGAAGTGCATGTGGCGGTTGAGGCCGCTGCAATGCTTGCTGACAGGGGAATCAAGGCCATGATCGTTTCGGTGCCCTGCCTGGAGAGCTTTGTCGCGCAGCCGGCGGAGTACCGCAATCAACTGCTCCCGGCCGGCGTGCCGCGTGTGGCTTTCGAGGCGGGTCGGGGAGAGTCGTGGGGACGCCTGATCGGTTGCGACGGCCTGTTCATCGGCATCGAGCACTTCGGCGCATCCGCGCCGGACAAGGTGCTGGCGGAGCAGTTCGGCTTCACCGCGCCGCAGGTGGCGGAGAAAATTATGGGCTTTTTAAATAAAAACTAAAATATTGCCACAGAGTTCACAGAGGACACAGAGATTCTGCATACTACCATCTTTATCTATACGACTTGGGACGTAATGTGAGTAGCTTCGTTTGCCTCTGTGAACTCTGTGTCCTCTGTGGCTAAAATGGTGTGATCCTATGGAACTGATCGAACAACTGAAAAAGCCGCTGCTCTTCTCCGGCCTCAAGGATGCTGATCTTGCCGAGCTGGCCGCGATTACCGTGCGCCGCTCATTCCGCAAGGGTGAAACACTCTTCAGCGAGGGGGACGAGGCTACCGGTTTCTATCTGCTCCTGTCCGGCAGCATCAAGCTGTGCCGGATGTCAACTGATGGCCGCGAGAAGGTGCTGCATTTTGTAAAGCCGCGTGAAACCTTTGCCGAGGCGGCCTTCTTCGGCGACGGCAGATACCCGGCCGAGGCCCGCGCCATGGAAGCGGGTGAAGTGCTTTATCTGCCGCGTCAGGGTTTCATGGAGCTGATGGGGCGCAATCCGAACTTTGCCCTGAATCTGGTTGTTTCGCTTTCGCTGATGCTGCGCCAGTTCGTCCGTCAGATCGAAGAGCTCTCCTTTGCCGATGTGACTTCCCGGCTGGCCTCCTTTCTTGTGCGGCGCGCCGCGGAAAGTTCTACCAGCTTCGGCGGCATAACCTATATCGACCTCGGCATTAAGAAAGGCGAGTTGGCCTCCCGGCTCGGCACCGCCAGCGAGACCATCTCGCGCACATTCAAGAAGTTGAAGGAAGAGGGTATTATCGAGGTGCAGGGCAACCGCGTGGTTGTGCATCAGATGGACAAATTACATAAAATCTCGGAACGTCACGAGTAGGAGATATTTAATGCTGATAGTTATGAACCATTCCGCCAGCCAGGCGGATGTCGATGCCGTATCTGAAATCGTCAGGGAGATGGGCTTCAGGGCCGAACCGATCCCGGGTAGCGAGAGAACCGCAATCGGCGTGCTGGGCAATCACGGATATGTCGATGACACCAAAATTCTGGACCTGCCCGGCGTGCAGCGGGTTATCCACGTTTCCAAGCCTTACAAGCTGGTTTCGCGTGATTTTCATCCTGAGAATACGATAGTCGATGTGGCCGGCATCAAGGTCGGCCAAGGTTGCCGTCCGGTCGTTGTCGGCGGTCCCTGCGCCGTTGAGAGTGAAGAACAGATCATCAAGACCGCGCTGTTTGTCAGGAAGTGCGGGGGCGACATGTTGCGGGGTGGCGCTTTCAAGCCGCGCACAGGACCACATTGCTTTCAGGGACTGCGTGAAGAGGGTCTCAAACTTCTGGCCAAGGCCGGCAAGGAAAGCGGTCTGCCGATCGTGACCGAGGTGATGAGTCCGGACAACGTCGGCTTGGTGGCTGAATACGCCGACCTGCTGCAGGTTGGCGCGCGCAACATGCAGAATTTCGATCTGCTGAGGGAACTGGGCAAGATTCGCAAACCGGTGCTGCTGAAGCGTGGTATGAGCGCCACTGTTGAAGAATTTCTGGCGGCGGCCGAATACATCCTGGCCGAGGGTAATGAACAGGTGATCCTCTGTGAGCGCGGTATCCGCACATACGAGACCGCGACCCGTAATACCCTTGACCTTTCGGTGGTGCCGTTGATCAAGGAGATGTCGCATTTGCCGATCATGGTCGATCCTTCACACGCCACCGGAAAACGATCGCTGGTTTCTCCGATGGCCAAGGCTGCCTTGGTGTCGGGCGCTGATGGTGTGCTGGTGGAAGTGCATCCTGAGCCTGAAAAGGCGCTCTCCGATGGGCCACAATCGTTGACTTTTCCTGGTTTTGAACAACTGATGCGCGAAATCAAGCAGTTAACAAATTTCCTTGGCAATTGTTAATTCGCTGTATACAAAATGCTTGAAATGTTTATTGGATAGGTGTAATAATTTCACCAGCTGGATGTTCTCTCTACCCTGTACGCCGGTTGCAGTGCCCGGGCGGAATGTTAAACAAAAAGGGGGTCGCTCCCTGCTGTGGTGTGCTGCCTTCCGTATGCAGGCTTGCCTGAAACAGCATACTGACTCCCACCGTTAAGGAACTCGCTGGAGGCCCTTGATACTGACGGCAGGGTGGAGAGAATGAGTGATAAGGGGATACCGTGAGGTTTCCCCTTATTCATTTGCAACGTGATTGCTTTGAGTGCCTGGTTGCTCGTTGTTCCGGCTTATATTGTGAATATTGATTCAATCGCTCCTTTCCGTGTGGATTTGGTCCCGCTCTATCCGTATCACCTCCCTTCTGCCTGCCTGCCTTCCGGCCTGAGACTTTTTTCCAGTTCCCGCTGTTCAGCTGTCAGCAGATTATTAATCTGATTTCTGACGCTGATACGGGAAACAATCAATTCCGTTTCAATTTTGGCCTGACCCGCGGTAATTTCCCGGACTACAGCCTCGTCAAAGACCATCGCATCGGCCGCCTGCATCAACAGTTGTCTGCTTTCGTGCATCTTGTCCAAAAGAGGTTTGATCTGTACCATTTCCGCGTCAAGAATCTCCTTGATCAGTTGCTGCTGTTGGGTGCTCAGTTTGAGTATCTTTGCCATGCGCCCATCAAACTGTCCGCTCCTTGGCTCCGGGCCGTGCGGTGGAGGGGCAAGTCCCGCCCCCAGCGGCTCGAATCCCGCCAGTACTGCTCCGGCGCCGCCTCCCAGCAATGCCGACGTTAATACAATTGCAGTCATAAGTTTTAATTTCATATCATCTCCTTTTTCTTGATAATAGCTATTCCCGGACTTTCAGCGCTGGACTGCAATAAGGATTATCAGGAGAGTGTGGATAAAATATGTAAGAAATCAGGAACAAATAAGGAAGTTTGCGAAAGGTCGGAATCCTGCGGAGTACAAATAAAAAATCGGGGGGAGCTGGTGCTTCCCCCGCGGTTGATACTCTACAAGTATGTTACATTACCGGCATGAACTGATCTTTACGCACCGGGGTATGCCGGTGCGTAAAGATCACTGGTATCAGTATTTCGGTGTGAAGCGCAGCACGAACTGGTTCGGGGTTTTCCACTTGGAGTTCAGCTTGTTAACCGTGATGTAGTAGTTAAGTCCCAGGTTGGCCAGGTCTTCAAGCGGGGCATTCGTGTAGAGGTAGTTGGACTGCCAGGCAGCCAGTATGTCGGCCGGAACCGGCTTCTTGACGCCGTCGGAAGGATAGGCAACGCCATTGGCATCCAGGCCTGCCTGGCTGCGGTAGGTGACCCAGGTGCCGTTGCAGTAGCCGGCGCTAGTGATCGGGTCGGTGACCGTGAAGGTGCCATCGCAGTTGGCCATCAGGGTGTTGTCGGTGTTGGGATTGGCATCGTCGTCATAATAGTAGGCATAAGGTACGCCGGACAGGTTGTTCCAGTCGCCGAACAGGGCATAGTAGTTGGAAGTGATCAGGCCGGAGTCGATCGTGTCTTCGGCTGCATTGAGGAAGTAGCTGAAGCGGTTGATCGGGTCAAAATAGCCGGTGGTCGGATGATTTGCATCGGCTGGTCCTGCCAGGCCCTGGGCAAAGAGAGCCGACAGAGTCTCCGCGGACTGAAGCGCAGAGGTGGTAGTAGTGAAGAACTTACCAGTTTTGGTGGAGAATCCGAGGCCGTCCAGAGACGTGGATTTGGTGAACACGCCGTTGACCATGAAGCCCAGCTCAGCTTTAAAGCCTTTCCACTTTCTGGTGTCATTGTCAGTCAGCTTCTGCATTGAATTATAGACGGTGGTGAGTGTATCGGTTGCAACGGAGAAGTATACGTCGATAGGCTGGCCATTGACCCCGCCGACCTTCCAGCGCTTGCTGGACTGCAGCGGGTCGGAGCACATCTTGTCGGAGAAGTCATAGGGGTTGATGCCGGTAGTCATGATGCACTTGAGACCGGTGACTTCATCCCTGTTGACAATCTTCATCCCGGGCGCCGTGACATCCGACTCTTCCCAACCGATATAGCCGTTGGTGGCGGTCTTGGCCGTGCTGGTGTAGAGGGTGCTTCTATATTTCACGAATTCAGTGTAGGGCGGAGGCGCGACGGTAGCATTACTCATGTCCCAGCCGGTGATTGTACCGGCATTAGCGGAAACTGCAGCAACAAACAGTGATACGCCCAGCATGGCACTCAACTTCGTGGCAACTTTTGTTCTCGACATACGTTCTCCTTTTGTTTGGTTGAGGTTGATAAACTACTGCACCTTTTCAACAGTCAGCTGAGCCGATCCCAGCCACCGTACTACACACCCAGGGGAAGCCCCTTTCGAATATCCTCCTTTCCGGCTTGAAACCGTTTTTCATAATGCTTACTGATTTTCCGCCACTTCGGATCTTGTACAAATCACAGGTTTTGTCCACGCTGTTTGTATTCCTGTTGAGCAACTGCTATGCCGAATTTATAAAAAAAATATAACCATTTAATATTAATGTGTATTTTATAAAACCTGTAAAAATGGGGCGGATCTGGTATGTGACAACCAGGGTTGTCATGGCTCAGTCGCTGCTGGCGCTTTGGAATCGGACTGACTATAGTCGCCGTGAATGCGCTTGGCCGGTTAGATGCAGCTTGGGTTGGGCTAACTTATCGATTAACAGGCAATAATTAAACTAACGCTCATCAAGGGAAGCATTCCGTGGATTGGGTAATACGGGTGAATTATGAATATCCGCAACCCTGGTTGCGGTGCAACCAGGGTTGCATGGATAAATATGGATGAATAAGGAAGAAATGAGGAAATTTGGCGAGAGGTCGGATTGGAGGTTATCGGGGATAGTTGAATTGTGATAGAAACAAATCTGAAACCGCACACTGGGAGTATCCATGAAAATCGGTGTAACCCATAAACTGTTCCTGGCAATCCTGGCCGCGGCCGGGATGGCGGTGGTAAGTTCAGCTCTGATCATGCAGTGGAGCCTTGGGCGCGGGTTCCTTAAATATGTTAATTCGGTCGAAAAAACCGGTCTCTCCCGTCTGGCCGGCAATCTGGAACAATACTACCGGAACGAGCAGGGCTGGGAAAAACTGCGCCTTAACCCACAGCGCTGGAGGCAATTGGTGATGGCTTCACTTCCGATTGAAGGGCCGCCACCGCCGGACGGAGTGCAGGATGAACCTCCGCCGGAACCGGACGGTGGTGTAAAGGAACGTAGACACGGACTATTGCCGCCACATCTTGCCCGTCACTTTGATCAGCGCCTGTTTCTTCTGGACCGGGATGGAAAATTGCTGATAAGCCAGGTTGAAGTACCGGCCGGCAGCGAAACAACTCCGCTCAGGTATCAGGGACAGATCGCCGGATACTTGGGGCTTTTGCCGAGAACTAAGATTTCCGATGCCCCGCAGCAGCGTTTTTTGAAGGAGCAGAGGCTGGCATTTGTTCTGGTGGCGGGTGTTGTCGTGCTGCTGGCGGCCGGATTGTCACTGCTGCTGGCCAGACGGCTGGTCAGGCCACTGCGCAAGCTGACCGAGGCGACTCACCAGCTGGCGGCGGGCGGGTTCTCGGTCAGGGTTACGGGGGGCTCGAATGACGAACTGGGGCAGTTTGCCAATGATTTTAATGCCCTGGCGCTGGCGCTGGAAAAAAACGAACAGGCCAGGCGTCAGTGGGTTGCGGATATTTCACACGAGCTGCGGACTCCGCTGGCCATTCTGAGGGGCGAGATCGAGGCGTTGCAGGACGGTATACGCCAACCCACCCGGGATGCGATTCACTCGCTGCATGTGGAAACCGTGCGACTCGGAAGACTGGTGGACGACCTCTACCAGCTCTCGATTTCCGATGTTGGAGCACTTACCTATCGAAAGGACGAACTGGACCTGGCAGCCCTGCTGACGGAAACGGTCGCTGCCCACCGGCCCGAGTTTACGGCCAAGGGAATCATGCTGGAAGAGGATCTTCCCAAGGAAGCTGTGGCAGACCTTTTCGGTGATTCCGAACGGTTGCGGCAGCTCTTCGGCAACCTGCTGGATAATGCACTGAATTATACCGATGCAGGCGGCCGGCTGCTGGTGTCGCTGCAATATGACGACGGCAACGCCATCATAGATTTTCAGGATACAGCTCCCGGAGTTAGCGAATCGGAGATGGAGAGGCTCTTCGAACGCCTGTATCGGGTGGAGTCCTCACGAAGCCGTGCGACCGGCGGCGCCGGGCTGGGACTGGCGATTTGCCGCAACATTGTCGAGGCGCATGGCGGTACTATATCAGCGCATCAGTCGCAGTTTGGCGGTGTCTGGATCAGGATGATACTGCCACTGGCCGGGAGCAGCCTATGAACGGAAACATCTTGATTGTCGAGGACGAGAGCAAGCTGGCCGCTGTGATGGCGGATTACCTGCAGCAGGCCGGTTTCAGTACCAGCTGTCTGGAGGATGGCTCCATCGTAGTGGAATGGGTGCGGGAGCAGAACCCGGAGCTGATCCTGCTGGACTTGATGCTTCCCGGCAAGGGGGGGCTGGATATTTGCAGGGAAATTCGTTCCTTTTCAACGGTGCCGATCATCATGACCACGGCGCGGATCGAAGAAATCGACCGATTGCTCGGCCTGGAAATGGGAGCTGACGATTATATCTGCAAGCCGTTCAGTCCGCGAGAGGTGGTGGCCAGGGTCAGAGCGGTCCTGCGCAGGGCCGGCAACGGTGCTACTACCAGGGCTGCCGGCCTGATCCTTGACGAATCCCGCTACCTGGCATCCTGCAACGGCCGCGAGATGGATCTGACCGCTGTTGAGTTCAAATTGCTGCAGTTTCTGGCCGCCAATCCGGGGCGGATCTACGGACGACAGCAGCTGATGGATCATATCTACCCGGACGAACGGATCGTGGCTGACCGCACCATCGACAGCCACATCAAAAAACTGCGCAAGAAAATTGCCGCCGCGGTTCCGGACGAGGAGTTGATCCATTCCGTGTATGGGGTGGGGTATAAATTGGAGATCTGAGGGTATCTGCCAGGGTTCTATATTATTTAAACACTCTTTTCAAGCACTCCAGCAGTCGCTGATTATCCTCACTGCTGCGAACCGCAACCCGGAAAAAACGTTCCGAAAGTCCCATGAAGCTGCTGCAGTCGCGGATCAGAATGCGTTGATGCAGCAGTCGCTCCCTTAGTTCCCTGGCGGTGATACCGTCCCTGATTTCTACCAGCAGGTAATTGACACTGGAAGGGTAGACCCTGAGCTGTGGAAACTGCTCCAGTTTCTGAAACAGGCTGCGGCGTTCCTGGCGAATGAATTCAAGCGTGTCACGGTTGTGCTCGCTGTCCTGCAGGGCAGCCGTTCCCGCCGCCAGCGCCAGGCTGTTTACACTCCAGGGGCCGCCCATGGCGTCGAGATGCCCGGTCAGCGTGGCATTGCCGATCGCATATCCGAGGCGCAGGCCGGGGATGCCGAAGAATTTGGTCATTGAACGGAGCACGATTGCATTGTCGCTATGCACCACTAGCCGCTTGGCCGAAGTTTCCTCGCAAAAATCCATGAAGGCTTCATCCAGAACCAGGAAGGTCCCGGCGGCAAGGCAGAGACTGTAGATCTGTTCGACCACGCGCTGGTTGTGGAGGGTGCCGTTGGGATTGCCGGGATTACAGAGATAGAGTACATCGATGTCGTCGGCCAGCGCTTTTTGCAGTTTGCCGGTGTCGATCGAGAAATTGCTTTCCGGGGTCAGGATGAAGTGCTGTATCTCCCAGTGGTGTTGATTCAAGGCGCGGACATATTCGCTGAAAGAGGGCGAAATGATCAGCGCCTTTTTGCCGGGCAGCATTGCCGGCAGGTGATAGATCAGCTCGGTGGAGCCGTTGGCTATGACAAAGTTGCCCGGTGACAGGTTGTGGTAGCGGGCCAGAGCCTGCTTCAGCTCGATATGGTTGCTGTCCGGGTAATGCACCAGGCTGTCCAGCGAACAGATCAACGCCTTGCGCGTCATGGGGGACATGCCGAGCGGATTGATGCTGGCTGAAAAGTCGGTCACGGCTTCGGGCGGGACGCCCAGGGAACGGGCCGCCGTGAATATGTTTCCGCCGTGGTCATAGGAATGGGGCATGAATCCCTCGCAGCAGGAAGGCGGCTGTTATGCATAGGAGCGCCATCAGCAGAGTTGATGTATACATCAGTTTGATCATACCGTGATAGGCCATTTCGTCAAGCGGCAGCAAGGGGTCGCCGATGTGTTCTTTCCATGAGGGTGCTCCGCCGTAACTGGCCGCCCCTCCCAGCCTGATTCCCAGGGCTCCGGCAGCAGCGGCTTCCGGGTGTCCGCTGTTCGGCGAGGGGTGGTTGAGTCGGTCGCGAAGCGTGATCCGGAGGGCGCTGGTTGCCGAACGTCCGGTCAACGGGGCGGCTATGATCAGCAGCATGGCGGTCAGGCGCGCCGGGATGAAATTCAGCAGGTCGTCCATGCGGGCCGAGGCCCAGCCGAATCGCAAGTAACGCTCGTTCCTGTAACCGACCATCGAGTCCAGCGTGCTGACCGCCTTGTAGGCCATCGCTGCGACCGGTCCACCGGCCGTCAGCCAGAAGAGCGGGGCTATGATGCCGTCCGAGCTGTTTTCAGCGACGGTTTCAACCAGCGCCCGCCAGATATCGGCCTCTTCCAGCCGGTCCGTATCGCGCCCGACTATCCAGGCAAGGTAGTGCCGGGCGCTCTGCAGGTCGCCGGCGGCCATTGCCGTGGCGACCCGGGCCGATTCAACGTGAAGCGAGCGGGCGGCCAGGCAGGTGGACGAAATCAGCACGGCCCCGAGCAACCCGGCCAACGGGCCCAGCGCATCAAGCAGGAATAATAAAGCCCAGGTTGCCGTCGCTGCACCGGCCACGGTTAACAGCAACAGCAGAATACCGGCGTTGCGCAGGTCGAGCCATGGACGCCGCAGCCATTTTTCAAGCGTCTGGATCAAACGCCCGATCATTACAACCGGATGCGGCATCCAGCGCGGGTCGCCGATAATCAGATCGATCAGCAGAGCCAGTGTGATGACCAGCGGGTCAGGCTGGGTCACTTGCCAGACCGCAGATGCCGAGTAGTCTCGGCAGATCAAGGTGCTTTTCAAGCTGCTCGGCAAGCTGGTCAAACGGGTCGTGCAGCGGTTGTTTCTGGGTCCCGCGTCTAAGTGGCATCCCTTTTTCGAGGCGGATGCGGTTCAGATAGATCTCGCGGAAGCGGGTATTCTCGAAGATGCCATGCAGATAGGTGCCGAAGATGCGGCCGTCGGCGGATACGCCGCCGTCTTCTACGGATACGGAGACCTCGCCGCGCCGGAAGACCCTGGAGAATGGCCTGATATCGCTTCCCAGGGTCGTTTTGCCCATATGGATTTCGTAACCGGTCATGACACCGTTGCATTCCGGTGCTATTACCAGTCCCGCCTCATTCAGATAGGCCAGGGCCTGATGGGTTTCCTTCTCCTGCAGAATCTCGGTATCTCCGGGGAGCAGGTCAAGCCCCTGGGCTTCCTTGATCGAAGATTCAACGTTGTGCGGATCCAGTATTCGTGTGCCCAGAATTTGGAACCCTCCGCATACACCGATAACGTGTCCCTTGAAATTCTTGATTTCATCGAACAGTCCGCGCTCCATCAGGAAGTACAGGTCGGCGATGGTTGACTTGCTGCCCGGGATAATCAGGATATCGAGGTTGTGCAGATGCTCCGGTACCTCGACATAACTGAGCCGCACATCAGGCTCGCTCACCAGCGGGTCGAAATCGGTGAAGTTTGAAATGCGTGGCAGTTTGAGTACGCCGATGTGGATTTTCTTGTGTCCGGTCATGATGTTGACGACTTTGGACTGATGGGTCAGGGCCACACTGTCCTCGGCCGGCAGATTCAGTTCGGTAAACCAGGGCAGCACTCCCAATACCGGTATTCCGGTGCGCTCCTGGATGAAATCAATGCCCGGAGCCAGAATCGACGGGTCGCCACGGAACTTGTTGATGATTATCCCGCGGATATAGGCACGTTCAAGCGGCTCCAGCAGTTCGATGGTTCCCACGATCTGGGCAAACACGCCTCCCCGATCGATATCCGCTACCAATACGGCGGGACAGCGGGCCATCTTGGCTATTTTGAGATTGGCGATGTCGTTGTCTCTCAGGTTTATCTCGGCGATGCTGCCGGCTCCCTCGATCACAATGAATTCGTATGCCTGTCTGAGGCGATCGAAGCTCTCCCACACTTTTGCGAAGGCGGTCGGTTTATAAGCGTCGTATTCGGTTACGGACATGTTAGCCACCGGCCGGCCTTGAATAATGATCTGGCTGCCGGTATCGGAATTCGGCTTGAGCAGCACCGGGTTCATGTCCGTATGGGGGTTGATGTCGCAGGCCTGGGCCTGGACCGCCTGGGCCCGGCCGATCTCGCCCCCCTCGGGGGTTACGTACGAGTTGAGCGACATGTTCTGTGATTTGAAGGGGGCGACAGTCAAGCCGCGTTTGAGCAGCAACCGGCAAAAACCGGCGGTGATGATCGATTTGCCCACGTCGGAGGCGGTGCCGCAAAACATCAGCGCTCCCGGTTGCGGCAGCGGTTCCTGTTCTACCAAGGTCTCCGGAGGTGCGTTTGTTCCGTACTTGCCGGAATATCCGCGCGGCGTCACGATGCGCCCCTGATGGTCCACAAAACTGCTGCTGTTTCCGATCAGGATGATGCTGGACATGTCTATTTCGTGATCGAGCAGCTGATCAATTGTTGTCACAGTCACCGTTTCGCCATCACGACAGGCATTGCGAACGATCCCGGCCGGTGTGCCGCCGGGGCGATGGGCAAGAATGATCCGGCGCGCCTCCTCAATCTGGGTTCGGCGGCTCTTGCTGCGCGGGTTATATAGCGCGATCACGAAATCGGCCCTGGCGGCCGCGTCCACCCTGCTCTTGATCAGATCCAGAGGAGTCAGCAGGTCGGATAATGAAATGACGGCGAAATCGTGCATCAGCGGCGCGCCCAGCAGTGCCGCCGCTGCCTGTACCGCCGATATGCCCGGAATCACCCTGACGTCAGGCTGGGATGAAACGGGGTTTTCTTGCGTGTCGATTTCGATCAGTTCCAGTACCAGGCCGGCCATGCCGTAGATTCCGGAGTCGCCTCCTGAAACCAGGGCAACCGTTTCTCCCTCGCGGGCGCGTCGTATGGCTTCACGGCAGCGCTGGACTTCCTGCATCATGCCGGTGGAAACCACCTGCTTGCCTTCCAGCAGTGGACGTACCAGTTCGATGTAGTTGTCGTATCCGATGATTGTTTCAGACGACGCTATGGCCTGCCTGGCGGCATCGGTCAGGTGCTCGATCGCTCCTGGGCCGGTGCCGACGATATAGAGTGAAGCCATGGGAAATCCTCGTTGGTGGCTGGGGGGTCAAAAATGGTGCTGAATTTTACACTTCGGACCGGTGAGATGCAAGCAGTGAATGGGAAAGTACGGAGATTTGAATCAGACGCTGTAGGAAGTGTAATGTTGTTTAACCTTGACCAGGTAGTCGCGGGTTTCGCGCGGCAGGCGGTCCGGGCGTTTGTCCACGTTGCCCGGTCCCCAGTTGTAGGCTGCCAGGGCCGAATCCAGGTCGCCATTGTAGCGCTGCAGCAGATCGCCCAGGAAACGGGTGCCGGCCATTACATTCTGTTCGGGATCAAACGAGTCGTTGACGCCCAATGAACGGGCTGTCGCCGGCATCAGCTGCATCAGGCCGCGTGCTCCGGCGTGGGAGACCGCCTGGGGATTGAAATTGCTCTCGGCCTTGATGACAGCTTTGATCAGGCTGGTATCTACACCGTAGCGCCGTGATGCCTTGTCTATGATCGGGTCCAGCCAGTCGCTGTTACGGCTGGAAGGTGTGCTTTCTCTCCGGGGGGGAGCGGCCGGCAGGTCGTCAAGCTGTGAAATTTCCAGGGAGGAGGTAGAGGCCGGTCTATCCGCCGATTCGGCCATGCTGGCACGGTAGGCCTGCATCAGGGCGCTGGTGGATGAAAGCGGATTGTCAAGAGAGTGAAAAGCGGTGGAGCCGGCTTGATCGTCACCGGCCAGCGAAAGCGATGTCTGGAGCATCTGCAGGGTCAGCGATTCGGCCGTTGCCCTGGCTTTCTCGCTGGTGGCGGTTTCATGGCTTTCAGCTGAAGTGGCTCTGTCCAACTGATCCGAAAAGCCGCGCTCCCGCAGAACCTCACGATTGCCGCTGGATTGACGGAGAGGGGCCAGTGAAGCCAGCAGTGAAAGATTGTCTGTTCCATTAATCGACACGACTCTTATTCCTCGCTGAAAGTCAGATTTTTCTTTTTCAGCTTTTCGATCAGGGTGGTACGTTTAAGGTTTAGCAACAGCGCGGCTTCCTTCTTGTTGCCTCCGGTGCGGTTCAGCGCCTGCAATATCAGGCGGTTTTCAAACTCGTCAACGGCTGAATTGATGCAAATGCCACCCTCTGGCAGCTGGATGTCCGAGGGCGAGGGCTGCTCGGCGACGGGCGGCGCAGGAGAAGGCTGCTTTCCTGACAGATACCTCTCGGGGAGGTCAACTGGAGTTATGAAGCCGCTACCTTTAAGAATCACAAGTCGTTCCACAAGGTTTTCAAGTTCCCTGACATTGCCTGGCCAGTCATAGCTGCAAAGCAACTCCATTGCCTCACGCGAAAACCCTTTCAGCGCATTGCGCTTGTCGGCGTTGAATCGTGCCAGAAAGGTATGAACCAGCAGAGGTATGTCTTCGCGACGTTCTCTTAGCGGCGGTATCGTGATCGGTATTACCGACAGCCGGTAGTAGAGATCTTCCCGGAAGTCACGTTTGGCCACCTGCTCTTCCAGGTTCTTGTTAGTTGCGGCCACGATGCGCACGTCCACTTTTTGTGATTTTGACGCACCTACCGGCTCGAACTCCCTGTTTTGAAGCACCCGCAGCAGCTTGACCTGCAGGTTTGCCTTCATGTCGCCGATCTCGTCAAGGAACAGCGTGCCCTTGTCGGCCATCTCGAACCGGCCGGCCCGGTTGGCGTAGGCGCCGGTGAAGGAACCCTTGACGTGACCAAAAAGTTCGCTCTCCAACAGGTCATCCGGTATCGCCGCACAGTTTACCGGAATGAAGTTGTTCCGGTTTCTTGCGCTCAACTGGTGTATAGCACGCGCTGCAAGTTCCTTGCCGGTTCCGGACTCGCCTTGTATCAATACGGTTGCATTTGATGCGGCCACCTTGGTTATCAGGCCGAACAGGTCACGCATCGGTGCGCTTTTGCCGATCATTGACAGCGATAGCACCTGGTGCTGATCGCAATCTCCAATTTCAGCGTCGAGGGTTTTCAGTGTCTGGTACTCGCGCGCACGCATGACCAGGCTTTCAAGCTCGTCGAGGTTGAGCGGT
>Ga0154571_1212_pt1 | contig 12331 bp, 8 predicted proteins | sample RifGroF2_FD_116000 | JGI IMG/M metagenome (GOLD analysis project Ga0154571, IMG submission 116000) | Geobacteraceae bacterium GWF2_54_21
TCCGGCGGTAATGATGATCTGGTCCGGATGGCAGAGCAGGCCGCGCTGGTGCGCCACATAGTCGCTTATGGCCCGTCGCAGTTCAATGCGCCCCTCGGGTTGGCCGTAGCCCAGGGCATCCTCGACCGGATGCAGGTAGGCGGCTTTCACCGACTGCAACCAGGGACGCAGCGGGAACTCGCGCAGGTCGGGCGTACCCGGTTTGAAATTGATCACCCCCCGCAAAGAGTCATACCCCATGGATACGGTTTGCGCGTTGATTTCCGGAGCGCGGGCCGCAGCCGGATAACTGGCGCCGCTCGCGACATAGGTGCCGGAACCATGGCGCGCCGTGGTGAAACCTTCGGAATAGAGCATCTCGAAGGCTTCCATGACCACATTGCGAGAGACTCCCAGCTGTCCGGCCAGCTCCCGGCTGGAGGGTAGGCGGCTTCCCGCCCGCAGGGCGCCGGCAAGTATCTGCTCGCGGATAGCTCCGTAGACTTGACGTGTCAGGGGTGTAGCTGAATTGCGGTCGAGTACGAGATGGATCATGGCCGGCTCCGATAAGGGATTCGGGATTAAACATTGATAATATTAACGATTTCTCGAACCGTATACTCACCTGAGAAATTCACATTGTTTGGATAATCACAGCACTCTGGGTTCGAATTTAATTTATCTCCGGGAGAGGAAGGGTAATGACTGCTTTAAGCCCACCACCATCTCTGTTTTTTAGCACAATATCTCCGCCATGGCTGTGAACGATTGTTCGTACAATTGTTAATCCCAAACCGACGCCGCCGGTTTTCCGGCTGCGTGAACCTTCCAGCCTGTAAAACGGCGTGAAGACTTGTTGGAGGAATTCCGAAGGGATGCCGGGGCCACGATCTTTAATAGCGACGGAGATTGCTTGTTCAAGACAGGTGAGTTCGATCTCTGGCAGCGTACCGTATTTCACGGTGTTATCGATCAAATTGGTGAAGGCACGCTTCAAGCCCATGGGACGTCCTGAATACACCTGATGATCAGGGCCGCAATAGGGAATGTCTATTCCCTGGTCGGTGTACTCGTCCCGTATTGTACGCAGTAGTTCCGACAAATCAAACTGAGTTGTCTGTTCGGTTTCGGCATCGTCACGGAAAAAAGCCAAAGCCGAGTCGATCATTGCGTGCATTTCATCAACATCACGAAACAGTTTAGTTTGTTGTTCAGTGTCTTCGATAAACTCCCCTCGCAACCGCATGCGGGTGAGCGGAGTTCGTAAATCGTGAGAGATGGCCATTAACATTGAGGTGCGGTCGGAAACAAATTTTTGTATCTGGGTTTGCATCGCGTTGAAGGCTTTAATGGCGACACGCAATTCCTGCGGGCCAGTCTCGCTCATCTGCGGTGCGCGGGTATTTGTGCCGAACCGGCGAACGGCTTCGGAAAATTGCTCTATCGGCTTTGCAAGTTGACGCGCCGCGACAAGGGATAGGGTGACGACAGAAAATATCAGTAGAGTCAAAACAATGCCCATGCGTTTGGCACGTGCACGTGGCCAATTCTGTTGGGTACCCGAAAAGACGACCCAACTATTATCGCGAAGCTCAACAGTCAAGAAGATCTTTTCAGGTTTGATAAGGGCGTGCTGGTCCTTTGAAGGCGCCGATATGTTGTCTTCGGACTTCATAACCGCAATATTCCAATTAGCGTCCCCCCGTAATCGATGGATGGTTTCCGGGGAAAAGCTGATTTCTTTGGCGTTTTCAGACAAAGACAAAACTTGGGTCTTGTTCGCATACCAATCGACCTGAAAGTCTTTGATTCCGGCAACCGTCGCTAATCGGGGCCGAGCTTGCGGCGGCGCAGCCTCTATGAGTTTTGTGATTATGTGGATCTGATCAAGAAGTTCGGGCCTCCCTATAGGTGGTAAGCCAAAAACGCCCTCAACCTTTAGATATATCTGGTTGAGCCCTATCGTAGCAAGCGACGCCATCACGATTGTAAGGGCGAATCTTCGTGCGATGGTATCGCGAGGCCAATGTTTAATGTTCATCCGCGCTGCACTTCTGTTGTCAACATATAGCCGCCATTGCGCACGGTTCGAATAATCTCCGGCGTTTTTGCATCTGTTTCCAGCTTGCGGCGCAACCGGCTTACTTGTGTATCGATACTTCGATCATAGGCATCATGAGTAATGCCACCTGTCCAATCAAGGAGTTGTTCGCGGCTAAGCACGTGTTGAGGGTGTTCGACAAAGGCGAGCAAAAGATCAAACTCACCGCCGGAAAGGGGAATAAGGACATTTGTGGCTGACCGTAATTCGCGTTTGGCAACATCCAGCCGCCATTTTCCGAAAGAAAGAACCGGCCGGGTTTCGGTAGAGAGAGTTTTCGGATTGACTTGTGCTTCCGATGTTCGGCGCAACACAGCCTTAACTCGCGCCAGGAGTTCGCGTGCATTGTATGGTTTTGTCAGATAATCATCCGCTCCGATTTCCAGTCCGACAATACGATCGGTCGGGTCACCCATCGCCGTCAAAATAATTACAGGAATTTTCGAGACCATACGCAATCGGCTGCACAAGCTAAACCCATCTTCGCCCTTCAACATGATGTCCAGAATGACAAGGTCAAAGGTGTTGGTTTCCAAAGCCTTGAACATCTCCACCCCGTCCACGGCGACCGTGACAGAATGGTAGTGTTGGCTGAAAAACTTGGTTAGTAACGATAAGATATCCTCATCGTCATCAACAATTAATAGCTTCGGCATCTCAATCATACCCCCAAGTCTATCATTATAAATTCACGGTTATATGTCTGAATATCAGTAATTTGTGTCAGGTCAGACACATATTGTCCGCACTGAATTAACACAGACATACTCTATACACAACATTCGTTTAGGGTTGATTTAAATCCCAAAAACACAACACCAACCAAAAAGGAGAGCAAAATGTTTTTAAAAAACACACCCAAGGTCAGATTGAACCTGGTCATTCAAACAGTGGTTGCCCTCGCGCTTTCATTTTCCGCTCCGGCGATGGTGCAGGCGGAAAACAATGAAAAAGAAGTCAAAAACAACTGGGATGTCTCGCTTGGCTTAGGCGTCGGTGTTGCCCCTGTCTATGAGGGAAGCACACATTATCTGCCGTCGCCGATACCTATGCTTGCAATCAGTTGGCGCGATACCGTTTCGCTCGGCATCGACGGTCTTTCTCTTTATCATAAGACCGGGGGATTCCGCTATGGTGCGGGACTGACGTATGATCCGGGCCGCAGTGAAGACGGCAAAAACATATTCGGCATGTCATCGGGCGATCACCGTCTGGAAGGGCTGGGCGATATCAAAGCGGCTTTTGGCGTCAAGGCATTTGCTTCTTATGACGTGCATCCTTTTCAACATATTCCCCTGGTCGTAGTCGATGCCTCGGTTACTAAATTGCTCGGCAGCTCTAACGACGGTGTACTTGTTCAGGGCGGACTTGCCATGCCTTTTCAACTCGGCCAAGACTGGCGGCTGACACCAAAGGTCAGTACGACTTGGGCCAACAATCAGTATATGGAGGATTACTTCGGCGTTACCCCTGAACAGGCGGCACGTTCGCGGTTTTCGACCTACAAGGCTAAAGCCGGCATGAAGGATGCCAGCATTGGGCTCAATGTAAAATATTCAATTACTAAAAATTGGTTCGTGACAGGCGATGGCCGGGTCAAAATATTGCTAAGCGACGCCGCATCCAGCCCTATCAGTGCAACAAACATTGACGCCAGGATCGTCACGCTGGTGGGATATCATTTCTGAATTTTGTATGAAAGTCTATTCAAATACGCCGGATCAGTATTGTGACCTTGTAAATAAAATTGTGTAAGTGGCGAACATCGGTAAAACCAATCCCAAGAAGGGAACCGGTCATGGCCACCGCAGACGAACTGTTCGAGCAAAGAAAGCGCTTCTATTTCTACAAAACAAGGGGGTCATAAATGATTTCAAATTGTAAAATTGGATTACGTTTGTCGCTTGCATTTGCACTAATTCTTGTTTTTGTTGTGGCAATGGCACTTGTCGCATTTAACAAAATGGCTGGAATCCAAGGCAATTTAGAGCAGATTACAAAATCCAATGTTGACAAGATGGAGCTTGCTAATGATGCGCTGAAGGGGTTTGCAGATTTGAAGGAATCTCTTCTTTCTATCAGTGCCGCAAATACCGAGGATCAGCAAACTGTGGAAATGCGGGCCATTGCTGAGGCTCGTAATAAATATAGTAAATCCTTGGAAGCGTTGAGCAAGAAAGAAACTACCCAAGCTGGAAAAGAGTTACTGTCGAAGATTGAAGCGGCAATTAAGCCTGCAGTGGTTGAAAATATCAAGGTCATCGACTTGGCAACAGAAGGTAAATCGATTGAGGCTGGGCAGCATTACATAACAGCAGCAATGCCGTTAAACGATAAGTTGGATAAAGAGCTTATTGGAATGCTCGAATACCAGAAAAAACAAATAGATACTCGCTACATTGAGGCCCTTTCCAGTTACAATTCCGCTCGAATCGTATTGGGGGTACTTACTGGGATCATTATCCTGTTAAGCTTCGGCATCGCTTTGTTTATAACACGTTCAATCACAACACCTGTTGCCAATCTCGCAACACAGGCTGATCTTTTAGCACAGGGTAATCTTCAGGTAACAATAACCAATAATTCAAGAGATGAGATTGGCGATTTGAGCAATTCTTTTATTAAGATGGCTGAAAATTTTCGAAATATCATCAGTCAAGTTGCTACTACTTCATCTCAAGTTGCTTCTGCAGCCAGTCAATTGAACTCCACTGCTGAACAAATCGCAACAGGAGCTGAAGAGGTAGCTGCTCAAGCCGCCACTGTAGCCACGGCAGGAGAGGAGATGGCCGCAACCTCTGGAGGCATAGCCCAGAGCTGCCAGTTGGCGGCTGAAGGTGCACAACTAGCATCTCAAACTGCGCAGAATGGTGTTGAGGTTGTTAAAAAAACTGTAAAAGTCATGGGACAGATTGCAGAAAAAGTTCAGGAGTCTGCTAATACAGTTGAAAGTCTGGGAGCACGCAGTGACCAGATCGGAGCTATCATCGGCACCATCGAAGATATTGCCGATCAGACTAACCTGCTGGCCCTTAACGCTGCAATTGAAGCTGCACGAGCTGGCGAACAGGGAAGAGGTTTTGCCGTTGTTGCTGATGAAGTCCGTGCCTTAGCAGAGAGAACAACGCGGGCAACCCGTGAGATCGGCGAGATGATCAAGGCAATCCAGAACGAGACAAAGAATGCAGTTGCTGCAATGGGACAGGGTGTCCGTCAGGTTGAGTCAGGCACAGTTGAAGCAGCTAAGTCAGGTGAGGCACTTCAAGACATTCTTCAACAGGTCAACAATGTTGCAATGCAAATAAATCAGGTTGCTACTGCAGCGGAAGAGCAGACAGCCACTACCGGCGAAATATCCAGCAACATGCACCAAATCACCGAGGTGGTTCAGCAAACCTCCCATGGTGCTCATGAGTCAGCTACAGCAGCAGCACAGCTAAGTGGTAACGCTGAAGAGTTGCAGCGTCTTGTACGGCAGTTTAAGCTGTAACAAAGCAATCTTGATTACGTTTCGGCAATTTAGTTGCCGTTGACCATGTCAGCTTCGTACGACCCCAACAGATGCTGTGCCCCGCCCCGCGCATTCCGGACCTTTAAACGGCCCGCTTCCGTAGCGGCAAGCAGGTAGGTTTCGATTGTCTCCACCAACCGCTTGTAACTCAATTCCCAGAAACGCTCTGCATCGTCACGGTTGGTCATGGTTGCCGCAAGTGTCATGTATGCGGATGGAGTCCCACATGTTTATCAATAAATCCCGGCTTTTCCTGGCCTTATTGACTGTCTCCGGTCTGGCAACGTTGGCCGGTTGTGCCAGCGTCGGCCCCAACTATAAAGCCCCCGCTATGAAGATGCCCTCGATCTGGCAAGCAGCACTGCCCCACGAGGGCAGCACCCGTTCGCTACTCGATTGGTGGCAAGGTTTCAATGACCCAACCCTTAATGATCTGCTTCAGGCTGCCGAATCGGACAACCCGACGCTGGCGAAGGCTGCTGCTGCAATCGCGTCGGCCAGGGCAAACCGTGGCGTGGCTGCTGCCAGTGCTTATCCTTCGGTTAATGTAGGAGCAACCAGCAATCGAACTGGCCCACTCAAATCAAACGGCGTGGAAAGCTCCACCCTCAGTTCCGGAATCCTGGATGCAAGCTGGGAAATCGATCTGTTCGGAGGGGCAAGGCGCGGCAGGGAAGCGGCGAGTGCCCGGGTGGAAGCTCGCGAGGCGGACTGGCACAACGCACGTGTCTCTCTTGCTGCCGAAGTTGCCAGCGAATATGTCAGTTACCGATCCTGCCGACTTCTCAGCGAGAATCAACTGAAAAATCTTGAATCCCTGCGCTCGACGGCAAACACCACAGCATCCGCGGTGAAGGCCGGATTAACGGCACCCGCAGAGCAAGTCCTGGCCCGGGCCGGCGTCGCGGATGCTTCTGCCGCCCTGAATGTCCAGGAAGCCGAGTGCAACCTGGGCATCAAGTCGCTTGTCGCCCTGACCGGGCTTGAGGAGTTCACCTTGCGGGAGAAGTTGGCCGACTCGGCCCAATGGATTCCGGCAAACAACTTCTTAAATGTAAGCAGCTTGCCTGTCCAACTCCTGAGCCAGCGTCCTGATCTCATTTCCGCAGAGCGCAGCTTGGCAGCTGCCAGCGCGGAGATCGGCGTAGAAGAAGCCAATCGATATCCACGTTTATCCCTTCTGGGGTCAATTAATGTCGATATGGCGGGGATCGCTTCAGGGGCCAGTTTATGGTCCTTCGGCCCCTCTCTGACTGTCCCACTCTTCAAAGGTGGTGCACTTCGTGCCCAGGTCGCCAGAGCCCAAGCTGATTATGAATCAGCCTTAGCTATTTATCAGTCCGCGGTCAGGAGTGCGGTTAAGGAAACCGAGCAGAGCCTTGTCAGGCTCGATGCCGCCAACCGGCGAAGCGAGGACTTGTCCAATAGCGCCCGCGATTACCGGCGCTATTACGAAAGCGCTCGCCAGAACTGGCGGGCAGGAGGAATCAGCCTGCTCTTACTTGAAGTAGCCAGTCGAAATGCTCTCCAGGCAGAACAAAACGCCATCGCAGTTCAACGTGACCGGGTTTTGCACGGAATCGCGTTGTACAAGGCCCTGGGGGGCGGCTGGCAGGTATTTCCGAGCACTAATTCAACAGGAGCACACAATGAAATATAAGAAACGCATAATTTTCATCATATTATTTGCCACTATTGCCATCGTTGGAGCTTTATGCGCCACGACAAGGATTGGACAGGTTAAGGCGGCGGAGGATAAAGCCGCGACGGTTCGCCCGAGCTTGGCCGTGAGGGTCGTGCAGCCGAGCCAGGAAACCTGGCCTCTGACATTGACCGCCAACGGAGCCTTGGCCGCTTGGCAGGAGGCCACCATCAGTGCCGAGACGGGAGGGTTGCGCATTGTTGCTCTGCACGCCGATATCGGTAGCCGGGTAAAACGGGGCCAATTGCTGGCAGAGCTGAACAGCGAAACGGTAAAAGCGGAACTGCAGAAGGCCGAGGCGGTGACCGCTTCTGCCCGTGCAAGCCTGCGCGAGGCTCAGGCTAACGTGCGCCGGGGACATGCAGTCAAGGAGAGTGGTGCTCTGTCCGGCCAGCAGATCGAGCAGTACGAGATTGCGGAACAGACTGCCAAGGCCGACTTGGCTTCCGCCGAAGCATCCCTTTCGGCCGCTCGCATCAAGCTGAAGCAGACCCGCATCCTAGCCGTCGATAGCGGTGTCATCTCATCCCGTGCCGCCACCCTTGGAATGGATGTCGCCAGTGGTAGTGAATTGTTCCGGATGGTGCGGGAAGAACGTGTGGAATGGCGGGCTGAGGTGGATGCCAATCAGCTTGCTCAGCTGAAAAAGGGTCAAATGGCAACTGTCACCCTTCCCGGCGGGGCCACTGTCGAGGGCCAGGTGCGCCAGTTGTCGCCCACCCTGGATAGCAAAACGCGGACGGCATTCGCATACATCGAGTTGCCGGTCCAGACCCGCATCCGCGCCGGGGCCTATGTGACAGGCCGAATCGATTTGGGGCAGCAGGCGGCCTTGACGGTTCCCAACAGCGCCATTGTCTTGCGGGATGGGCGCAGCTATGTCTTTGAAGTGGATTCGGTGCGCAACGTTGTGATTCAAAGGGAGGTGGTCACTGGGCGGACCCGGGACAACCGCATCGAAATAGTCACCGGTATTGCACAGAGCACACCAATCGTCCCGAGTGGCGGCGCCTTTCTAAATGATGGTGACAGCGTTCGAATCGTTTCTTCCAAGGAGGCAGCATGAATATTTCTGCCTGGTCTATACGCAACCCTGTACCGGCCGTTCTTCTGTTTGTGGTCCTGACCTTTCTGGGGATCTTCGGCTTCATCAAACTCGGCGTCCAGAATCTCCCGGACATGGAGTTTCCGATTATTGTGGTCAATGCATCCCTTGAGGGTGCCGCACCCAGCCAGTTGGAGACCGAAGTCGCCCGTAAGCTCGAGGATCAAATTGCTACCTTGTCGGGTGTGCAGCATATGAGCACTACGATCACCGATGGCATCGTTTCGATAAACATTGAATTCGAACTGGAAAAGAACAGCGAGGAAGCACTGAATCAGGTACGCAACGCAGTAGACAGCATTAAAGGCAAACTGCCGGCAGCCATGCTGTCACCCACAGTTGCCAAGGTCACCACAAGCGGTGGGGCTATTGTCACCTATACGGTCCAGTCCGATCGCATGTCCGAATCCGAGCTCTCCTGGTTTGTTGATAACGAGGTGGCCAAGGCAATGAGATCCATCCCGAGCGTGGGCGATTTCAAGCGCGTGGGGGGTGTTGATCGTGAAGTACTGGTGGAACTGGACCCCGCCAAACTTAATGGCTTCGGTGTCACCCCAGCCACCGCATCTGCCCAGTTAAGTGCCGTCCAGAAGGATTTGTCGGGCGGCGAAGGCCGAGTCGGCAGCCAGAATCAGTCCATGCGCACGCTGGGTGCTGTCGATACAACCGCCGAGATTGCCGCTTTGCCAATTTCACTCGGCGATGGGCGCCATGTTCGGCTTGAGCAGATTGCCCAGGTACGTGATACCCATGCTGAACGGTCTTCGTATGCACTGTTCGATGGTAAGCAGGTGATAGCTTTCCAGATCACGCGTACCAAAGGGGCCGGTGAAATCGCTGTCGCCGAGGCCGTTAAAGCGGGAATTGCCAAAGTCAAGGAGCGCTATCCCCAGGTAACTTTCAAGGAAGCCTACAACATGGTTCGACCCATCAAGGATAGCTATGAAGGCTCCATGAACCTTCTGTACGAAGGGGCAATACTGGCCGTGCTGGTAGTGTTCTGGTTCTTGCGGGACTGGCGAGCCACGTTGGTTTCAGCCACGGCCTTGCCTTTGTCAATCATCCCCACTTTCGGGGCGATGTATTTGATGGGGTTCACCATTAATATGGTGACTCTGCTCTCTCTTTCTCTGGTTATTGGCATCCTGGTGGATGATGCCATTGTGGAGGTGGAGAACATAGTACGTCACCTGCGCATGGGCAAGTCCCCGATCGATGCCGCTACCGATGCATCCAACGAGATTGGCCTAGCGGTGATCGCCACGACGTTTTCCCTGGTGGCGGTCTTTCTGCCGACGGCATTCATGGGTGGGATCGCCGGCAAGTTCTTCCGCCAGTTCGGCGTTACGGCCGCAGTAGCGGTATTGGCTTCGCTGATGGTAGCTCGCTTGTTGACTCCCATGATGGCTGCCCACATGCTCAAGGGAAACCATCCCGAGGAGCAGGACGGCTGGCTGATGAAGCGCTACCTCGGATGGGCACGCTGGTGCCAGGAGCATCGCAAGATTACTGTGGCAGCGGCAGTAGGCTTCGTTCTTGGATCTCTGGCGCTGATTCCGCTGCTGCCCACCGGGTTCGTACCCGTCGGCGATCAAAGTCAGACCCAGGTTACGCTGGAACTTCCACCAGGAAGCCGCCTGGATGACACGCGGCGAATCACTGATCAAGCTATTCAACTGTTAAGGCAGGTCAAGGATGTGAAAGAGATATTCAGTACCGTCGGTACGGCAACCAGCGATGTCCGAATGGCAACCCTGGTCTTGAATCTGACGCCCCGAACCGAGCGCAGTTACAAGCAGGCTCAAATCGAAAAGGAAATCCGCCAGGCTCTTGCGCCGCTTCCCGGTGTACGCGTGAAACTCGGTAGCGGCAATAATGGAGAATCTTTACAGATTATGCTGGCAAGCGATAACCCCACGCTCCTCGCAACTGCCAGTAAAGCTGTTGAGCGCGATCTACGAACCCTTAACGGCATTGGTTCAGTAACATCCAGTGCAAGCCTGCAACGGCCGGAAATCCAGATCAAACCGGATTATGCCCGTGCCGCCGACCTTGGCGTTACCAGCACGGCCCTGGCCAATGCGGTACGGGTCGCTACCTATGGGGACTATTTGACCAGTTTAGGAAAACTGAACCTGCCTCAGCGCCAAATCGACGTCCGAGTGCGCCTGGCCAACACCGTTCGCCAGGACATAGACTCTATTGGTCAAATCCGCGTAGAGGGTAGCAATGGTCTGGTGGCCCTTAATAATTTGGCGGAGATACGGGTAAGCGACGGACCTAGCCAGATTGTACGGCGGGATCGGCAACGCCAGGCTACCATAAATGTAGAATTGGGAGGACGCAGTATCGGTGAGGTGATGGCCGAGGCAAATCTACTGCCTTCATTAAAGTCATTGCCTGGCGGCGTCACCCAGATGGCGTCGGGCGAAGCCGAAAGAATGGGCGAGCTATTTGGCAGTTTTGGACTGGCGATGGCTGCCGGTATTCTGTGTATTTATGTCGTGCTGGTCCTGCTCTTCCATGACTTCCTGCAACCTGCCACGATCCTGGCCGCACTGCCACTCAGTGTTGGTGGCGCTTTCCTGGCGCTGCTGATCACTGGCGCCAGTTTCTCTTTGTCGTCCATTATGGGCTTGCTGATGCTGATGGGCATCGTTACAAAAAACTCCATCCTGCTTGTGGAATATGCCATCATGGCAAGGAGGGAGCGTGGCATGAGCCGTCTGGACGCCCTTATGGACGCCTGCCATAAACGCTCCCGTCCCATCCTGATGACCACGATTGCCATGGCTGCCGGGATGTTGCCGATCGCTTTAGGATTTGGGGCGGCCGACCCCAGTTTCAGAGGGCCTATGGCTATTTCTGTGATTGGCGGTCTGGTGACTTCGACCCTTCTGAGTTTGCTGGTGATCCCTGTGGTATTCACTTATGTGGATGATGTTCTGGTTTGGCTTAGACGCCATGTCAAGGCGTCTATAGACAGTGAAGCCAAAATAGTTCCTGTCAAACTTCCCCTTGATGACTTCAGGTAAAAGGTAAGTTCCGAGTCACTAAAGTGGTCCCACAAGAAAGTTTATAACTGGCTCTGTATCAAACCACTTTGTTGTCGTATGGTCAAGCAGGGAGATATGATCATGTCACAGCGAAGCAATTGTACAGCGACGGCGCAACTGGTGGCAGCCATGGCGCTGGCCGGAAGTTCGGTGGTTGTAGGCAAGGGCTTGGCAAACACGTTGCCGGTATTTCTGACCACGGCCGCCACGCTGATGGTGGCGTTGGTCGTGCTGCTGCCCTATGCCTGGCAAAAACGTTCGGAGATTTGCGCTCTGGAAACGAGGGAGTGGCTCTATCTTTTCCTGCAGGGGTTCTTCGGTATCGTGCTGTTCCGGGTCTTGATGCTGCACGGGCTGCGCACGGTCGGAGCGGCCCAGGCCGGGATCATCACCGGCACGTCCCCGGCGGTGCTCACGATCCTTTCCTGGCTGATGATGGGTGAAAGACCTACGGCGCTTTCCGGAGTTTGCCTGTTATGCACCATCACCGGAGCTACCGGGATTGCGCTGGCGGACAGGGGCGGGGTGCAGAGCGGCGGTTTTTCGTGGGGAATGGCGTTGATATTCGGAGCGGTAGTCAGCGAGGGGCTGTTTTCCATCTGGCGCAAGCGCATTGCCGCCACGGTGCCCGCCACCACCAATACGGTGGTGCTGGTTTTCTGCGCCCTGCTGGCGGTGCTGCCTATGGCGCTGGTTGACCTTTTGCGCCATCCGGTGGCGCCGACAACCACCGATGTGGCGGCGATCCTCTATTACGGCGCCGTTGCCACCGTGGCGGCCTACATCCTCTGGACCGGAGCGGTCGGCTCTGTAAGCGGTGTGACCGCCGGAATCTCCACCGCCGCGATGCCGGCCAGTGCAGTAGCGCTTTCGGCGC
>Ga0154571_1233_pt1 | contig 12019 bp, 10 predicted proteins | sample RifGroF2_FD_116000 | JGI IMG/M metagenome (GOLD analysis project Ga0154571, IMG submission 116000) | Geobacteraceae bacterium GWF2_54_21
TAGCATACACATTTCAACAGGAAAACAAACCGGGGGATAAAACCAGGATCAATGCCGGTGTGGCAGGTCAGGCCGGGTTCAACTACCTGCTCGGGGGCAATTCTTTACTCAACATAGATTACAAGTATCTCCACATAACACCCGATGCAAAACATGGTGACACACCACCGCAATCGATCGGGGTTGGAATAAAGATCAAGTTTTGACGCTCTTTGCGATAATTGAACTTGGTTTACTCCGTCAGTCTTGACAATCAATCATTTAAAAAGCTATAGTGCCGGACTCGTACGCTATCAACCACTCGATGAAACATCCAGAATTCATATTATCCACAATTTGCGCTCGTAGCTCAGCTGGATAGAGCAACGGCCTTCTAAGCCGTAGGTCGTAGGTTCGAGTCCTACCGGGCGCGCCATACATCATTGAATCTAATAACTCCATCAGGGGTTATTAGATTCTTTTTTTCAGCTGCAATTTTCACCGCTCCCACAAGTATCCGACTATCCCCTTTCATTGAACCTCATTACCGGTCAGCGACGCCTCCTGACCTGCAATTTCGTTCACAGGCAATTCAGCCACATTATCCGTTTTTTTCGCAGTCCTTTTGAGGTTGAGCAGGCACCCCCTGCCCCACCATCTCAAAATAGAGTGAAACAGCATGGCAGCCTGCTGACGCTGTTGCTCTGACTGCTTCATTTCTTGCAGCTTTTCGCAGAACAGCCGGACCCATTCGGATCTGGATTCGGGAACCGGATACTTGTCGCAGAAATCAAGAAAATATCGGAGCAATATTTTATAATCACTATGACGATCTATTGCGACCTTGTGTAAATAAAGATGCGCTACATAACGGACAAATACTCATATGGAATTAGAAGCATTCTATCTCTTTTGACATTTGCCATATGCTGAATTATATTGCCGGCTAATTAATACTTGCCTACACAGATTAAGTTTGAAGACAAACCTTCAGTAGTTATAAGTTCAGGAGAGAAATGATCCGGTATGTTGGCCAGCTTTGGCCAACATACCGAGATGGAATATTGATCAACATTATTTTTATAGTTATTTTAGTATGTTATGTAATTTATATTTTGCTATCAATGTAGAATAATCAGATTTGGCGGGATGATGGCCGGGCGTTAGCGTATCGTTCTTTCTGTAAATTCATTAAAGCCTGACAAAAAGACAGGCCAAGTTCATTCTCTTCTTTTGGTGAATCGCCAAACCCAACCAGAGAGGAGAAGAAACAATGACCTGTCCAGAAGAGAATAGCACTTTTTATGACGTTTTAAAACTGCTCACTGCCGACGGATTCAATAGCTTAGGCGAAGCAGTCCGTCGCCTTATCAACGAAGCCATGCGCCTGGAACGGCAAGGCCATTTGGGTGTCGGCCCGTACGAACGCAGCGAGGATCGGCAGGGTTACGCCAATGGCTATAAACCCAAAACGGTCAAGACACGGGTTGGGGAGTTGACATTTGCTGTTCCCCAGGTACGAGACGGTGGCTTTTATCCTTCCAGCCTGGATAAGGGAATCCGTTCCGAGCGTGCTTTGAAGCTGGCGTTGGCCGAAATGTACGTTCAAGGTGTTTCAACCCGTAGAGTCGCACAGATAACCGAGCAACTCTGTGGGTTCGAGGTTTCATCCAGTCAGGTAAGTCGGGCAGCCAAAGAATTAGATGCCGTTCTTGAACAATGGCGCAACCGGCCATTGGGTGCTTACTCGTATGTTTACCTTGATGCCCGTTACGAGAAGGTAAGAAACAATGGAGCTGTAGTCAGCTCGGCTGTTCTGGTAGCCATCGGTGTTTCAGAAGCCGGTACACGCCAAATTTTAGGCACTTCGGTCGCAATTTCGGAGCAAGAAGCGCATTGGCGTGATTTCCTTAAACAGCTGCAAGCCCGTGGGCTTCATGGAGTAAAACTGTTCATCAGCGATGCACACGAAGGGCTGAAAGCTGCACGCAGAGCGGTTTTTCCAAGTATTCCATGGCAACGATGTCAGTTCCATTTACAGCAGAACGCCCAATCATACGTACCAAAACAGGAGCTAAAAAAGAAGGTCGCCGCTGACATCAGGAGTGTTTTTACCGCTCCTTCTGAAGACGAGGCTAAAAGGCTCCTGTCTCAACTTCTTAAGAACTACGAAAAGTCGGCACCCCGCCTGGTTGCCTGGGCGGAGGAAAACATTCTCGAGGGGTTCACAGCATTCCAGTTTCCAGCTGAACACTGGCGGCGAATCCGGACAAGCAACGTTTTGGAGCGGATCAACAAGGAGATCCGGCAACGTACTCGTGTCGCAAGTATTTTTCCAAATGACGCATCGTGCCTGAGGCTCGTCAGCGCAGTGTTAATGGAAATATCAGAGGACTGGGAAACAGGCCGGGCATACCTCACAATGTAATCAAATAGCGAACCCCGAAGAGGGGATGACAAATTTACAGAAAGAATGTTGCTTTACCGCCGGGTCTGATCAATAACGAGTTAACTATAAGTGGTGAACATGCAAATTAAGGGACTAAGCAAATACAAATATAAAAAAATTGCGGAAGAATCGCTTCGCAATGCCCTTCGATTGCACGTAGATTCAATATTACTTTTCAAGCATGGTTCCTACCCCTCTGCTTTCCAATTATCAGTCCTGTCACTAGAGGAATTCGCTAAAGCCAAGTGGGTAGATCATTACTACTATTCCACAATTACAAATGATGGATTTCCCAAAAAAGGCGATGAGGGATACGACAAATATGTCGAATTCGAACAAAACTGGTTAAGGCTTCTCTATTCTCACCCAGAGAAACAATTTGCTTTCATTGGTAGGGAAATATTTGATTACGCTCCAAGCCTTGTATCAAAAATCCAAGAAAATAAGCTGGAATCTCAAAAACAGCAGGCAATTTACGTTGGTTTAGAAAGATTCAAAAGTAAGATAGATACTGCAAGCAGGGTTTCAGTTCCGACAAAGAAGATTAAAAAAGAGACGGCAAAGCAAATGATTTCTCTTTTGAACCATGAGTTCGTTGAAATCCATGACCTTATACTTCGAACTGATGGATATTGGGGTATTGGGGAAATGGACGAAGTCATAAATAAAAAAGATTACCCAATGCTTTTCTGGTGGCCTCACAAAACGGGCCTTAAATCCAGAAAGTGGAATAAGGTACACCATGTAATAAACAGTTAATCGGATAGCCGGGGGTTTTTCTCCCCCGGCCTCCACACCACCTGGCATGCGGGTCCGCACCAGGCGGTTCCCAAAGAGCGACGGGCCGTAGCCGGTCATTTCCAATCCCAGTTCTTTGAAAAGACGGCAGTAACTGTGATTATCTTGGGGAGCTAGTTTCCTTATGACGCGCTCCATGCAATAACCCGGTCGGGTTTAACGTGCCATGAAAGCTCATAGAGGATGACATCCCTCTCTTCAAGTTCAGCCCTTCGACAGGGTGAGTCCATCCCGGCTAACCGGGCTCGTTTCCAGCCACCACACTGCCATGAGTGGTGGAGTCCTTGTCTACTATGGCTTCTGCTGACTTCTGCTACATCACGGCAACCTTTACAGCGCCGCGCCTTTCTTGCGAAATGCAAAGTGGAGCAGATCTCCCCGGATAAGAACGTGAACTGTCGCTACACAACCGCAGCATTTACCGCTTCTCCTGAATCCGTGGACTTCGTCATGTGGTGCTGACTTGTCCGGATGACGGCCTTGTATGCTGTTTCTGTCCGTCGGCTCATAGCTTTGCGCTTAGGCTTCCTCCAGACCCCTCCTCGCGGAGACGCCCTTGCCTTCGGCTAGTACTTGTTTTACCCTGTCTTCGCGACAGTGACTGGATTCTCGTACAGGGGACTTGCACCCCATAAGTTCACGCCCATGACGGGCGTACACCAGACGCTCAGACCATGACCGGGCGATAAATCCGCCCGGCAGGTCAAGCGCCACACCGTTGGCGAGACAAAAGAGAACAAAACGATGAAGCAAATATACGAAGCGTGGAATGATCCCGATAATGACAGTGTGACCTTCGGCACTGTTGAGTCGGTAGCCGATCAAAAGAATATGAGGATTATATCCAGCAGTGCTTTTTTCCTGCATCGCTTAGAGACAGATACTTGGGAAGAAGCGATGACAAAACACCATGAAATGATGGGATTCGAACCATATAAACCAATGGGAAATAGAGAGAAGTGTCCGAACGGCTGCGGAGGCGAATACTAGCCGGAAGGTAGCGGACAGTGCCCAAACTGCGGGCAGATCAATTGACATGGAAGATTACGGAGCCAATAGCCGCCAACATTTTGCGCAGACGGTCTCCGTTACGCTTCGCCGCTGTGCCTCGACAACCCCGGTGCTCTTATGAAAATATTTCTCGTTATATTGGGTGTTATTGCAGTCCTGTTTGGAGCATTGCTATTGCTGTTCCCTAGCGATGTTGTTACAAGCCACTATTCCACTCTTAATGTGGCACGTACTGAACAAATATTTGAGCGCGGCTGGCTCCCAGACATCTTGCCACCATCTACATTTAATATTCGCACTTCCAACAACCTCGACCTTAATATTTCTGATGGCGAATTCTCATTTGTGACAGCAGAATGGCCGTTATTGAAAGCCAAGCTAATGCATGGTGCATTGCCAGCACCATTCGTAAACTGGGAAGGCACAGTTGAAAAATATAATAAAAATGGATTCACGACATTGTGCTACAAGGATGGAGATACTAATTGGGTATTTTTCTGCAAACCAGAGCAGGGTTATTGTGAATACGACGCATGGCTCGTCCGAAAGGGCTAACCTGGCATTCGAGAGGGACGCCATCGGCACCCCTCAGCATCTACCTGGGGTTCAAACCTACACTCTTGACATAACCAGAAAAAAAACTGTGAAAAAGTGTAGTTCCCAATCGGGTAGCCGGGGGGTTTTTCTCCCCCAGCCCCCACACCACCCGGCATGCGGGTCCGCACCGGGCGGTTCGATAGAATTACCGGGCCGTAGCCGGGTAATGGATCTTCACCCACAGTTCTTTGACAGATAATAACCCTTGTTCCTTCAGACATTGGTTGGTCAAACCGGTATGAGCGGCAAGTCTACGGGCCATTGCCCACGGGCCGCTTCTGTTCAGGCCCGCACGGATAGCTGTGAACTTCTCCGTACCAAGTGCCAGAAGATTTCTGATCTTGGTACGACACCAGCGCCACTGTTTCCAGTAGCACAGCCGTATTCTGCGCCGTATCCAGCCGTCAATTTCCGGGATTTCCCGGTAATACTCCGAGATGCCGAAGTATCCCATCCAGCCACGGAGATATTGAGCCAGCTTTTGCAACCGGTACTTCATGGAGACCCGCCAGCTTCTTCCGGTGTACTGCTTAACTCGGCGTCTGAATTCCCTGTATGCCTTGTCAGACCAGATAATGCGGGTGCCGCTGAAGACGAAACCAAGGAAGTCGATGCGGCTGGTTCTTGCCACCGCACTCTTGGTCTCATTGACCGTGAGCTTGAGTTTGTGCGTCAGGAAGGTTTTCATGCCTTCCATCACCCGGTCACCGGCACGCTGGCTTTTGACCAGTATGACGAAGTCGTCCGCATAACGGACAAACTTGTGACCGCGTGTTTCAAGCTCTTTGTCCAGTGTGTCGAGCAGGATGTTGGCTAAAAGCGGCGAGAGCGGCCCACCTTGGGGAACACCCAGGCGGGTCTTTTCCAGACGCCCATTCACCTTCACCCCGGCTCGCAAGTACCTGCCGATCAGGGATAACACCCGTTTGTCGTGGACTTTTCTGCTCACAAGATGCATGAGCAGGTCATGGTTGACACAAAAGCAGATTACCGGCATTGGCACGCGGAATAATATGCCACTTGGCAATTTTTGAATTTGGCTGTTTGGGCAGCGAAGCTGGCAAGTACCTCTATCTCGGCTCGTCAGGTGTAAGCCTGGCGGCAAAACGGGGTGAGAAGTATTTGAAAGCCGAAAAAGAGCTAATGACCCGGATTATGGATGCAATATAGAAATACCAAGCAGCCCCGAGGCACTGAGAGAATGAGTGAGGAGTTGGTGTGAACGGAGAGAATTGCACTTCTTTCGAACTGCTTGAGAAGTATCAGGCATTGCTGGCGGAAAACCGTACTCTGAAAGAGGAAATCAAAACCTTAAAGTCTCAGTTGGATCATGCAATTCCACACATTCCCCATGATGAACAGAACGAACATGCAATCGGAGCTGCAGTAAGCGACGGGCAATCCGTTGTGAATTCCATCCTTTCAACTATCAACGGCAAATCAAATGTAGTGTACAAAGTACGTCTGTTTATGTCGCTCTTCAAGGGACGGGACGATGTCTACGCCATCCGGTGGGAAAGCAAAAAGAAAGGGAGTTCCGGTTATTCTCCTTGTTGTCGTAATGAATGGCAACGGGGGGTTTGCGCAAAACCAAAGGTTAAATGCGCGGATTGCAGACAAAAATCGTATGCCCCTTTTGATAATAATGTGGTTGAAGAGCATCTGCGCGGGAAAATTGTCGCGGGAATATACCCGATGCTCATTGATGAAACCTGCTGGTTCCTGGCGATTGATTTTGACAAAGGGGAGTGGCAAAAAGATGTGACGGCGTTGCGAGAGGTTGCGGCAGAATTCTCCATCCCTCTCGCGGTCGAACGCTCCCGCTCCGGCAATGGCGCCCATGTCTGGTTTTTCTTTCAAATACCTCTGTCAGCGACCATGGCGAGAAAATTCGGCACTTCCTTGCTTACCTGCGCCATGAGCAAAAGACATGAGATTACCTTCAAATCCTATGACAGATTTTTCCCCAATCAGGATACGATGCCTTCAGGCGGTCTGGGAAACCTGATCGCGCTCCCTTTGCAAAAAGAGGCGAGAACTGCCCAACACAGTGAATTCATAGATGAAATTTTTGAGCCGTATGCCGATCAGTGGGCGTTTTTGGGCACAATACAGAAACTCTCAGAGGATGACGTAAACCTGCACATAACAAAGCTCTGCCAGGGGAATGAACTGGGCATCCTGAAAGTAGATGAAGAAGATACACTAAAACCGTGGGATACGGCAAAGGTCACGTTGCGGAAAACAGATTTCCCACGGTCAATAGAGATTGTCAAAGCAAACATGCTCTTTATCCCCAAGTCAGGCATATCCCAGAGGGCGCTGAATCGAATAAAACGTCTGGCCGCGTTCAGAAACCCGGAGTTTTACAAAAAACAGGCGATGCGTTTTCCAACCTATGACGAACCGAGAATTATCTGTTGCGCCGATGACACTGCCGAATACCTCTGCCTGCCAAGGGGGTGCGAGGAAGAGCTGAGAGGGGTGTTGTCTGAACTGGGTTTGGCTGTCAACTGGGTGGACAAGACCAACTGGGGCAATAAGATCGATGTTGAATTCAAAGGATATTTGAGGGATGAACAACCACAAGCGCTGGATAAAATGCTTGAGCATGATAGTGGAGTGCTCTCCGGCACGACAGCCTTCGGGAAAACGGTGGTGGCAATCAGGTTGATCGCTGAAAGAAAAGTCAACACACTCATTATCGTTGACAGAGCCAGTCTGATTGTGCAATGGAAAAAAAGATTGCCGGAGTTCCTGACCATTAACGAAGCATTGCCGATGCCGGAGCCGGGCCGGAAGCGGAGAGGACGAAAAAATGAGGTCAGCATAATCGGGCAAGTGGGACAAGGAAAGGTCGAGTTGGGTGGCGTTATTGATATCGCCCTGATGCAATCATTGAACCGAATGGGTGATGTCAGGGAGTGTGTGAAAAACTACGGCATGATCATTGTTGATGAATGTCACCATGTCGCGTCCGTGAGCTTCGAGACCATCCTCAAAACCGTAACTGCTAAATATGTCTATGGGTTGACCGCCACGCCCACCAGAAAGGATGGGCGTCACCCCATAATATTCATGCAGTGCGGCCCGGTTCGTTACCGGGATGATGCCAGGCGACAGGCGGAAAAACGGCCGTTTGATCATTACGTAATTCCCCGATTCACCTCTTTGCGACCGCCATTGGACAAAGAGGAAAAGGAGGTCACCATCCAGTCGCACTATGCGGAAATGATCGTCAATGAGTTGCGCAATCAACTTATTGTTGATGATGTGGTGAAAAGTCATGAGGAGGGGAGGAATTGTCTTGTCCTTACGGATCGGACTGCACATGTTGATTTTCTCGCCGGAAAGCTGAACGAAAAAATACCGGATGTGATATCCCTTACGGGGAGAATGGGTGCGAAGGAGACCGGAGAAATCCTGAAACGATTGGTTGATACTCCTGCTGAACGGCAATTGACGCTGATCGCCACGGGGAAGTATATCGGGGAAGGATTTGACGAACCGCGTCTTGACACGCTCTTTTTGACCATGCCCATATCGTGGAAAGGGACGCTGCAACAATACGCAGGCCGGCTTCACCGGTTGTTTGATAGCAAGAAAGAGGTTCAAATCTACGACTATGTGGATATCCATGTAAAAATGCTGGAGAAGATGTATAGCAGAAGACTCAACGGTTACGCCGCTATCGGCTACAAGGCTAAGGCAGGGAATGTCGAAGCGGATACGATTGATATTATCTTTAACAAAGGCAACTTTCTGCCAGTTTATAGTAATGACGTCATAGCCGCAAAAAGGGAAATCCTGATTGTAAGCCCGTTTGTCACCAAGAGACGCACCCTTCAGATGTTGCCGCAGATGGAGGTCGCGCTGCGGAATGGGGTGAAGATTGTTGTGGTGACAAGAAAGGCGAAAGATTTTAAGGGGAAAGACACCGCCGCATTGCAGGGAACTCTGGATTTGTTGAAAAATCTTGGAGTAAGCATGGTCTTCCGATCAAACATCCACCAGAAGTTTGCAGTGATCGATCAAAGGATCGTCTGGTATGGCAGTATCAATCTTTTGAGCTTTGGTGATGCCGAAGAAAGCGTTATGCGGCTGGAATGCCCCAATATTGCCAATGAACTGATTAAAATCATGGGGGACAATTAAAATAACTACTAACTTCTGGAACCATAATTTTGCAATAAAAACAGCTTATTGCAAATTAAGATCAAGGCGTTGACCTTAAATAGATTATTTACAACAATTGCTTATAATTCTGGAGATGAGGTTAGCTTAGAAGGGCTTTCCAAATCATCTGGAGTCGCAAAGAATACAATAAAAAAATATTTGGAATCCGCATTATTAATAAGAAGAATTCATAGAATTGATAAGACAGCAAGGCGCTTCGAAAGAGCAACCACATTTAAGGTATATTTAACAAATCCATCTATGAGAGCAGCACTATTTGGACCAGTAAACCGTTCATCCGATGCTATGGGAAGTCTAACTGAAACAGCAATTTTCTCACAATGGTTCCACGAGACTGTTTTTGTGGATAATTTGCATTATGCAAGATGGAAAAACGGCGAAGTTGATATAGTGGCTTGTGAAAAATCTTCACAAAAACCATCGTGGGTTGTTGAAGTCAAGTGGTCTGACAAGCCTTTTGCTAATCCTGGAGAGTTAATATCACTTGTTGAGTTTATACAGAAAAATAATATGGAAATTGAGCCGCTTGTTACCATCTGTCCAAAATGAACCAAATAAAGAAATATCGTAAGAAGAATAGCCTGGGATCTATGACAAGTGAATAACCAATCGGTTATACAAGGGTCCAACCATCGGGTGCTGATGCCCAGTAATTTCGACGCCGATGATTTTCGCTTTCAATAATGATCACGGCACTGTGCAATCAAGAGGGTATCACCTTCAACTGCATATACCAAACGGTGGCAGCTATCAATCCTTCGAGACCAGAAACCGGCAAGCTGGTGCTTGAGCGGTTCGGGTTTACCGATACCGGCAAAAGGTTCACGCTGAATATCCCGAATAAGAATATTTATGCGCTTGAGCATTGCCTTGTCGGTCGTCTGCCAGTAGAGATAGTCTTCCCATGCTGCAGTTGAGAACTTGATCATCATTCCATCAGCTCTCTATCTTGACCGCCTCCCGAACGTAGCTCCTCGACTGATTCAAGCAACCGCTTGGCCCCTTGGGGATTCCGGAGCAGGTATGCTGTTTCTTCAAATGAGTGAAAATCATCAAGGGAAAGGATGACAACCGGTTTGCCGCGCTGGCTGGTCACTACCACGGGATTGTGGTCTTCGTTGACAGAGCGCATGACTTCTGCCAAGTGCTGTCGCGTATAAGTATAGGTCAGAGCATTCATAGCTATCATCTCCTACGTGAATTGCATTAAGTATGTACATAAATTAGTACAATGAAGTTCAAAAATCAAGGATGAACCTTCGAGGGTCAGACCTACGCAATTGACAAAGCGCGTCACTCTGGGGTCGGCCCAAACTAGCCCGCTGTAAATATGAAACAAATTTGGCAAAACGCCCCTAATTACACCCTTAACGACTCGTTTTTGCAGGCAAAAAGGGACTTCTAAGCGCCGATAATAGCTGCTATTGTGTCAATAACTTCAATGAATCATTGAGTTAGCTTCGTCTAACCCCAAACACGAATGAGGGAGGTAGCCGGAAATGAAATCACCATTCTCAACCCATAGCATTCTAATATTATTCTTATTTACTGTACTACTGTTGAATGATTCGGCGGAATTGCCGCAGGACAGTCTCCGGTGGGAGATGCAGCCATCAAGGGATATGATACCGTGGCATATTTTCAGTCCGGCAAGGCTCAGAAAGGTAGCGAATTATTTACCTCACGGTGGCATAACCTGACCTGGTACTTCCTGACGAGGGATAACAGAGAGCTGTTTGAAACCAGACCCGAGAAATTTGCCCCACAATATGACGGTTATTGTGCCTGGGCCATGACGGAGTCGCGGAAAGCTGTTACCGACCCGGAAGTTTGGAAGATCGTTAACGGTAAGCTTTACCTGAACTGCAGCAAGGCAGCGTATGAAAAATGGAGCAAGGATATTCCCGGTAACATCAAAAAGGCCGATACAAACTGGTTGAAGTTTAATAGCGGAAATTGATCGCATAAACATTTAATCCCCCTCGGGTTGACCAAAGGGGATATCCCTCGGCGGTAATCCATTGCTATTGCCTGCATTATGATTGCTGCATCAATCTGTTACCTGTAAATTTGAGTGACTTGCCCCGGCCGTTCATGTATATCAGACCAATTGTCATGGCCGGATACGCCACTGGCGCTATTTCGCAAAACTCCGGGGGAAACAGGATATGGAGCAGTTGAACAGTTTTTTTGCGGCGGCAAGCGGCTTCGTGTGGGGGGTTCCATTGCTGGTGCTGCTGGTCGGCACCGGCCTGTTCCTGACCGTGCGGCTGCGCGGAATCCAGGTGACAATGCTAGGGCATGCGCTGCGCGAGACCTTCGCCAGGCCAAAGGTGAACGAGGCCGGGGATATCAGCCACTTCAAGGCGCTGATGATCGCCTTGGCGGCCACCATCGGCACCGGCAATATCATCGGTGTCGCCACGGCCATCTCCGTCGGCGGCCCCGGCGCGCTCTTCTGGATGTGGGTGACCGCCGCCGTCGGTATGGCGACCAAGTATGCCGAAGGGGTGCTGGCGGTCAAGTACCGGGTGGTCGATGAAAACGGCGAGATGGCCGGTGGGCCGATGTATTACCTGGAGCGCGGGCTGGGGCAGAAGTGGCTCGGAGTACTTTTCGCGATCTTTGGCGCTGCCGCCTCCTTCGGCATCGGCAACATGGTGCAGGCGAACGCGGTAGCCGGCAACCTGCATGAATCGCTCGGCATGAGCACCACAATCACCGGAGTTGTGCTGGCAATCTGCACCGCGGGGGTCATCCTGGGTGGCGTTAAGAATATCGGCAACGTTTCCGCCGTCATGGTACCGGTGATGGCCGTGGTATATGTTGGCGGCTGCATGTTCATACTGGCCCGTTTTGCCGGCGAGGTGCCGGGCGCCATCGAGCTGGTCTTCAGTGACGCCTTCACCGGCACCGCCGCCACCGGCGGCTTTCTGGGAGCAACGGTGATGCTGGCCATCCAGAAGGGGGTCTCGCGCGGCGTCTTCT
>Ga0154571_1219_pt1 | contig 11693 bp, 18 predicted proteins | sample RifGroF2_FD_116000 | JGI IMG/M metagenome (GOLD analysis project Ga0154571, IMG submission 116000) | Geobacteraceae bacterium GWF2_54_21
TCCTGTGCCAAAACAAATCGATGAGCGAGATCTTGAGACCATAGCGCAGCAGATAACGGTCTGCAGTAAAGGGATTGGCATATGCATGCGGATTTGAGGGACTGATCGGCTTTGTCATCAATCTGTTGCCCAGCAATGAGGTCATTGGACAGGCGTTGCGGCGCGAAGTTCCCATGTTTCCGGAGCTTGCAATTCGCGAGCTGGTTGCGAACGCCATTATCCATCAGGATTTCCATATCACCGGCACTGCGCCAATGGTGGAGATCTTTTCAAATCGCATGGAAATCACCAATCCAGGTCTGCCGCTGGTCAAGACCGACAGGTTTCTTGACAGCCCGCCTCGTTATCGGTTCGCCGATTTACTTCGGCACGGCCACCGGCGAGACGCGCAGCTTTATCGAACGCCTGTTGTTTCCGTACCTCACCTATACGGTTCCGTATGGCACTCCGTTCCCCAGAAAAATCAAAGTTGGCTTCATCTACACCATGAATGTTTCGGAAGAGCGGAGCAGGGAGTTTGGCTACGAGCAGATCTTCAACACCAATGAGCGCTATGTGAACATGCTCCTTGGCTCTGCCGAGACGCTGTGTGCCTTTGACACCTGCCAGGTTGACGATTATTCAAAGGTGGTGATCGAAAGCTTCGACCCGATAGCCCCTTTCAGGGCGTGGCACATTCAGCCAGGTACAGACGCGTGCCATGAAACTCGATGAAACATTGTACTTCAGTGCAACCTTGGTCATCGGCTCGGCCCAAACTTCAGCATAGAGCTGCTCCCGGCTGACCGGGCCTTCTTCTTTCTTATCGACTCGATTATTTTCCATGATAAATTCTGAGCCTCCTTTACTTCAGTCAATTTTCGGGATCATCCGATCCTCAGTTTTGTTCGCCACCATGGATTTATTATGCTTGAGCCGATTATGAATTCAATGGCTTGATTCAATGTTACAATCCTTAATAGCACTATATTTGGTTACTTTCGCTGCGCGTTTTATATTGTAGAGAGCTGAATCCATGTACATATTCTATAATATTTTATTTGGGCAATAAAAACAAATTATGCTATAAAGACAATAAATAAGAAATATACGTCGTGGACAAAAAGTGAGGACGTAAGCATGCTCAGACTGATTACATCGGCTCAATCTCTTGGAGCCCTTATCAGGGACGAGAGGAAAAGTCAGGGGCTGACCCAGATCGAGCTGGGGAAAATGACCGGTTTGAACCAGACCACCCTGTCGCTGATCGAAAAGGGAAAACCTTCTGTGCAGCTGCAGACCATTCTGGTTCTGCTGTCCGCATTAAAATTGAACATCCAGATCGGTACCAGGGAACAGTCTGCACCGAACGAGGACAGGTGGTAACATGGCACGGCCCAGATCCAGGATACCCTTGAACATCTCTATCAATGGCGAGAAGGTTGGCAGCCTCTCCTTTTCCTCAACCGGCAGGATGCAGCTTGTCTACGATCCGTCCTGGCTCGCCTCGGAAAACAGCCGTCCTCTGTCGTTGTCGCTTCCACTCGGACAGCATCCGCTGGCCGGGACAGCCGTGGAATGCTTTTTCGACAATCTGCTGCCGGATAATGACGCAATTCGCAGAAGAATACAGGCCCGCTTCGGCGCTGCCAGCGACCGCTGTTTTGATCTTCTGTGGCATATCGGCAGAGACTGTGTCGGGGCGCTGCAACTGCTGCCGGAAACAGAAGAGCCGCACGGTGTCATGGATATTTCCGCAGAACCTCTCACCGATACGGAAATTGCCGAAACACTGCGAAACTATCAGACCATGCCGTTGGGGATGCAGAAGGACTCCGATTTCCGGATCTCGCTTGCCGGCGCTCAGGAAAAGACCGCACTGCTGCGGCTTGGCAACCGTTGGTGCCGACCCCACAGTGCTACTCCGACAACCCATATTTTCAAGTTGCCGATCGGACAGACTCCCCGGATTGATCTCTCCGACAGCGTCGAGAACGGATGGTTGTGTCACCGTTTCCTGAAAGAATATGGCATTCCTGTCGCCACTGCCGACATCTGTTTTTTCGATGATGTGAAGACCTTGGTGGTCGAGCGCTTTGACCGTCGCTGGTCCAAGGACGGCACCAGGATAATCCGCCTGCCGATGGAGGATATGTGTCAGGCGCTGGGCGTACCGCCGGTGTTCAAGTACGAGGAGGACGGCGGCCCAGGTATCAGGGGGATCATGGATCTGCTGCTCGGATCGGAGGCTGCTGCAGCCGACCGGCGGCTGTTTATGAAGACGCAACTGCTCTTCTGGCTGCTCGGAGCGATTGACGGCCACGCAAAAAACTTCAGCATCTACCTGCTGCCGCGCGGCGCATACCGTCTGACGCCGCTGTATGATGTCATGTCGGCCTGGCCGTTTGTGGCGAGGAAAGAACTTCATCAGAAACAGATGAAGATGGCCATGTCAGTGGATGGCAAGAACAAGCATTATTTCTGGGGAGAAATCATCAGACGGCATTGGTCGGGCATGTCCCGGAAAGCACGTTTCCCGGAGGAAGAGCTTGACAGCATTATCCAGGAACTGGCTGATCCGATGGAAGATGTTATCGCTCGCGTTGTCGCATCTCTTCCAGCCGGTTTCCCGGCGGCAGTAGTCGAACCGGTGGTCAACGGCATGCGGGCCGCCAAAGCGAGACTGGGCGTACATACATGATTGGTTAAATAGCAAATTTACTACCCTGAAATTCCAGAATTTTGACATTCCCCGAACGATGCTTTACAGGTTCCAACAGACACATTTTGTTAAAAAAATAAGCTTGTTTTTTTAACAAAATTGACGGAAACTGCCGCCATGACCGTAAGCAAGCAGATCGAAAATCGGATTCACGGGCATGATCCCGGATGGGTGTTTTCACCGGCGGACTTTCTTGATCTCGGCTCCCCGCACACCGTAGGGATGGCGCTGATCCGCATGGTTCGAGAGGGACAGATCCGCCGTCTGGCCAGGGGGATTTACGATTTCCCGCGCAAGCATGAGCATCTGGGGCTTTTATCCCCCTCAGTGGACATGATTGCCGAGGCATTGGCTCGCCGCGACGGTGTCCGTATCCAACCGTCAGAGGCGGCAGCAGCCAATATGCTGCATCTTTCCGAGCAGGTTCCGATGCGGGTTGTCTATGAGACCGATGGCCCTGCACGAAAGATCAAGGTCGGAACACTAACCATCCAATTCCGTCGACGGGCACCTCGCAAAATGGCAACCGCCGGAAAGATGAGTGGCCTTGTTTTCGCCGCGTTACGGGGGGTGGGTAAACGCTATGTAACTCAAAATCAGATCGCTCACCTACGCCAGTTAATGACACAAGAAGACCGTAAGAGTTTGTTGATTGATTTACCGCAAGCACCGGTCTGGATGCATCCTTTTCTGAGATTTATTGCCGGAGATGAGTAACATGCAGACGGCCATGTTTCTTGATGACCCACCACCGTTTGAACAAATACTCGATGGAGTGCGCCAATTTGAAGAGGAATTCAACAGGGTGTAATCATTTCGTCTTTATTCAAACAGGGTGGCATAGTGTTGTCCCCTGAAATAGCTTTTACAGATAAAAACGACTCAAACGACATATTATGACATACACCTGTTGTATAATTGAAAAAATGAGAGACAAACGTGGATAGTATGGGGAATTGTATGCCGCGTGAAGATAAAATGTGTCATTCAGACGGTGCGGATCATCGTACACCGATGAATTTCATCGATCTTTTCTGTGGCTGCGGTGGATTTACCGTTGGAATGGAACGCGCAGGGTTCAAATGTCTGGCTGCGATCGATTTCAATGTGGAAGCGGTTACCACCATGCAATCCAATCTTTCTCATATCAAGCATGTCCTGCATCGCGATCTGACCGTATTTACCCCTGATGAGCTATCAGAGCTGATTGGTACCGAACATGTTGATGTCATAGTGGGAGGACCTCCATGTCAAGGGTTCTCAACTGCTCGTAAAGTTGATGGAGCCAATCATGGAGAACGCCTCAAGGACGACCCGCGACGCCATCTTTACCGGGAACTACTCAAATACGTCGGTTTCTTCAGGCCAAAAGTTTTTGTAATGGAAAATGTTCTCGGGATTAAGACTGCTGCAGGCGGCAAATACTTTACCCGTGTTCAGGAAGAAGCGCGATCTCTTGGGTATCGTGTACACGGCCAGGTGGAAGATGCCTGGGAACTTGGAGTGCCACAAAAGCGTCGCCGACAGCTTATTATTGGTACCAGGGGAGATCTCCCCGGTTATTTCCTACCGAACCTGAAGCCGGCGCCACGTGCGCTTCCTCGCCCTCTGTTGGGAGCTGCAATTGGTGATCTTCCTCCACTTGGAGCCGGGAAGGGCAATGATGAGAGTGTCTACGACGTGAATCGCTTGATCAAGCATATGTTGATTACTGGTGAGCCTGTACGTAATTATCTGTTTGATGTACTCGAAATTGATCTTGCAAAGATGTTGACCAACCATGCTTCTCGTCCCCATAGCGACCGGGATCTTCGTGATTTTGCCCGGCTAAGGGAAGGGGAAAGTTCAGCAACAGCGATGCGAAATGGGATCGAATTTGAATTTCCTTACAGCAAGGACAGTTTTAAGGATAGATATACCCGTCAGAGTCGATTTGCTCCCTGTTCAACTATTGTGGCGCATCTGAGCAAGGACGGATTGATGTTTATCCATCCCACTCAAAGAAGATCTCTAACCCCGCGTGAGGCTGCCAGAGTGCAAAGTTTTCCCGACTGGTTCCAGTTTCCCGAAGCTCGTACTCACTCATTTAGACATAATGGCTGTCAGTAGAAAATAAGCGACCTGCCCCTTGTAAACGTGGGTTATGTTGTGAATGCGAAGTTCACCACACAGAGCCACAAACAAGGAGGCAGGTCATGAAAAATCGTATCACATTTGTTGGTCTTGATGTGCACAAAAACTCCATCGATGTTGCCCTTGCCGATTCCGGACGTGATGGGGAGGTCAGAAGCTACGGCACGATTGGCGGCGATCTTGATTCGCTTCACAAGGTCGTTCGCAAGTTACAAAGCACAGGTACTACGTTGCGTTTCGTCTATGAAGCCGGCCCCTGTGGTTATGAAATATATCGTTCTCTGACAAATCAAGGTTTCGACTGTATCGTGGTTGCTCCATCACTCATCCCAAAGAAAAGTGGTGATCGAATCAAGAATGACCGTCGCGATGCCCTGAATCTTGCCCGTCTTCACCGGGCAGGAGAACTGAAAGCTATCTATGTTTCTACTGAGTTTGATGAAGCCATGCGTGACCTGACCCGTGCCAGAGAAGATGCGGTCAAAGCACAAAGAGTGTCCCGTCAGACCCTGTTATCGTTTCTTCTGCGTCACGGACAGCGTTACAACGGTAAATCGAACTGGAGTCTGACTCACTATAACTCCTTACAGGGCAGGTCCAGGAACTGGTGTCTTCCTGGAAGCTGGAACCGATGGTGAAAGCCTTGCAGGCTCTGCGCGGTGTTTCTCTGGTAGTTGCCTCGACCACTGTTGCCGAGCTTGGTGATCTTACCAGGTTCGACTCGGCAAAACAGTTGATGGCCTATTTGGGACTCGTTCCCAGTGAGCACTCCAGCGGCGCCACAGTTAGGCGAGGCGGCATCACCAAAACCGGCAACGGCCATGTTCGTAGAGTGCTTATTGAGGCAGCAGACTCCTACAAGCATCCGGCGCGAGAAACACGAACACTTCTGACGCGATTGAATGGTCTTCCACATGAAGTTCGGAAAATTGCCTGGAAAGCTCAGGTTCGTCTATGTGGTCGTTACCGAAAGCTGATGGCTCGTGGCAAATCCCGAAACAGCGTCGTAACGGCTACGGCCCGGGAACTCTCCGCGTTCATGTGGGCGATAGCCTGTGCGATTTTACCGGCTTCATAGTTTCAAAGAGCAACAAGTTCATTCAAGGAGGCCAGCGGGCCAATAACCGACAAACATCCCAGGACAGAGCCAGAGACGCGATCACGTTCAGGAGAACCCTCGATCATCCTATGTGAATAAGGCGCAAGCCGAACTTCCTCTTTTAGAGCGAGGCAGCTCCGCGACGAAGCCAAGTCATGCGGTACCCAACCCGCGTATATCAGAGTGATCAAACGTCGCCACAGGATCCCGTCTCTGATTGTGTCCTGGGAAACATACTGAACAACAAAACCTTAAAAACAAGGGATGGATCTGTATTCCCTTATTGACTACTGACAGCCATATCAGAATGATTGGTAATGCCGTTCCTCCATTAGTTGCGGAAACTCATATAACTCACTGAGGTGTATCTATGTGGATTATTACTCACGATATTCTCGAACATAGCAAGAAGATTGACATCCGTTCTTGTGACTATGACGAGAGTTTGAAAGAAAACCTGATTTATCGGTTTCGATTACTGGATGGTGATAGCGAAGTTTATTATGAGGGACTCTCGGATGATTGTGATTCTGAAAATGCTTTTGCTCCGTTGGATGACTTTGGAGAAGGCAATGCAGGCTGCACGGAAATCCAGTACCAACATCGCGGTATTTGGGTGAATCTTTGAAGCAAAAAGGCGATTTTGTGATTAGCGAAATTCAAAGGGATTATGCATGAAGCGAGAATATTATTCAGATTCAATCGCCAATTTTAAAAAATCAACAACAGAAGAAATATTGGGCAGGCTTGCACTTAACAATGATTTTACTTTAATCCAGACACAACGAGGTGCTTGGGTTGCAGAAATTAATATTCTGCGTAAAGTTCTTGCAACTTATAACGGCTCAATATACTTCGAGTATTCTATCCCTCGGATGGGGAGGAGAATAGATGTTGTACTTCTGATTGGTAAGGTGATTTTCGTTCTTGAGTTTAAGGTCGGAGAATGTGAGTTCACTTCATGTGCCATTGATCAGGTTTGGGATTATGCACTGGATTTGAAGAACTTTCATGATGCAAGCCATAATCATTATATAGCCCCAATTCTCATTGCTACCGAGGCAAAATCAACAATTCCATTTGTCACCGTTACACCACAAAATGACAAGTTACTTTTTCCAATCAAGTCAGACACAGCCCAGCTTGGCTGCGTTATAGATCAAGTTCTGAACTTTGCAGACGGAAACGAAATCGACATCGATCAATGGGAAAATGGGCGCTATTGCCCGACCCCAACAATCATAGAAGCTGCAATAACTCTTTACAACAACCATTCTGTTGCTGAAATAACACGGCATGACGCCAGTGCAATTAATTTGAGCCAGACATCTGAGGCGATAGCCGAAATAATAAAATCATCACGGGAGCACTCCCACAAGTCAATTTGCTTGGTGACCGGAGTACCTGGTGCCGGTAAGACGTTAGTAGGCTTGGATATTGCAACCAAGCACATTGATTCAGATGATGATCTGTATAGCGTATATTTATCCGGTAATGGGCCTCTTGTGAAAATCCTTTGCGAAGCCCTGGCCCGCGATAAAGTTTGGCGGAGTGCTGAAGCAGGTGAGAAAATAAGGATCAGCACTGCTCGAAGCGATGTGAAGGCTTTTATCCAGAACGTCCATCACTTTCGTGATGATTGCCTTCTTAACCAAAAACGTCCTCCTGTAGAACATGTTGCAATATTTGATGAAGCTCAACGCGCATGGAATCTCGAACAGACCTCAGCATTCATGCTTCGTAAAAAAAATACCCCAGACTTTAATTTTTCTGAACCTGAATTTCTAATTTCTTGTCTCAATCGTCACCCAGATTGGGCTGTTATTGTCTGCCTTGTTGGAGGTGGGCAAGAAATCAATACAGGTGAAGCTGGCATTGGAGAATGGATTGATTCGATAGTTCGATCATTTCCCGATTGGCATATTTACATTTCGTCACGTCTCACAGACAGTGAGTATAATGCAGAGAAAATGCTCGAGAAGTTGAAGACCCGGCAAGGTGTAACGTATCAGGAGGAACTGCACCTTGCCGTGTCGATGCGTTCATTCCGGGCAGAGCATGTGTCACTTCTCGTAAAGCAAGTACTCGACCTTGACACTGACTCCGCTCAACAGACATATTTGAAGGTGAAAGATAAATATCCGATTGTGATAACGCGCGATCTAGGCAAGGCCAAACAGTGGCTGAAATCTAAGGCGCGCGGCACAGAGAGATACGGCATTGTTGTTTCATCTCAAGCAGAGCGTCTTAAACCTCATGCAATTGATGTAAAATCACCGATGGACCCAATTCATTGGTTTTTGGATGGTAAAAATGATGTGCGCTCATCGTACTACCTTGAGGATGTTGCGACCGAATTTCATGTCCAAGGGCTAGAACTCGATTGGGCATGTGTTACATGGGATGCTGATTTCAGGTACTCAGTAAATGGATGGAGTAGTTTTTCATTTTGTGGAGATCGGTGGAACAATATTAAAAAGGAGGAACGAAAACAGTACCTTAAAAATGCATACCGAGTTCTTTTGACTCGCGCGCGCCAAGGTATGGTGATTGTTGTTCCTGAAGGTGACGTTGACGATCACACCCGTAACCCTGAGTTTTATGATGTAACTTACGCATATTTAGCTGAAATAGGCTTCACTGTGATTTGAAGCGTTGTATGATCCGGCGGAGAAATAGCCGGCGATCGATGTATTCACCAAGTTCAACCTTCAGAAGTAATGTCGCGCATCAAGGGGCGCAACACAAAGCCAGAGCTTGCTGTCCGTTCCTTGCTGCACCGCATGGGTTATCGGTTTCGCCTCCATCGAGCTGATCTGCCAGGTAAACCGGATATAGTGTTGTCTCGTTACAGGACGGTCATCTTCGTTCACGGATGTTTCTGGCACCGACACAAGGACTGCCGATTTGCCTATACTCCGAAGAGCAGAACGGAATTTTGGTTGAAGAAGCTTGAATCCAACGTGATTCGCGATATCCAGGTAAAATCGGATCTGGAACTATTGGGATGGCGAGTGATCACGCTTTGGGAGTGTGAGTTGCGGGATATGGATCAATTGGCGGCTCGGCTGGATGCCGATTTGGGAGGAGAACTTAGATGAGTAAAGCCACAGTCACTCACGCACAAAGGGTCATCGCCATTGATGCGGCCAGTATTCTTGCCGATCTGCGCGAGTTGATACACTCTGCCCGTCACCGGGTAGCCACCGTTGCCAATGCCGAGCAGACCCTTCTCTATTGGCGGCTGGGCAAGCGTATCCGTACTGAAGTTCTTGGTGGTGATAGAGCAATCTATGGTGGGCAGATTGTCGTATCAGTGTCACGACAATTGGAAACAGAATTCGGTAAAGGTTTTGGAGAAAAAAATGTGCGGAGGATGGTTCAGTTTGCCGAGGTGTTTCCTGACGAAGCAATTGTTGTATCACTGTTACAACAATTGGGGTGGGCGCACTTTTTGGCGCTGCTGCCGATCAAAGAACCTCTTGCCCGCGAATTTTACGCCGAAATGTGCCGGGTCGAGCGTTGGTCGGTCCGTACCTTGCGGCTGAAGATAGCTGGAATGCTCTACGAGCGCACCGCTCTTTCCAAAAACACCGAAGCGGTCATCAAAGCAGAACTGGAGAATCTTCGTGACGGGCAGATGACCCCCGACATGGTATTTCGTGACCCTTACCTGCTGGATTTTCTCGGCCTGCAAGGGGCTTTCAGCGAAAAGGATTTGGAAAACGCCATCTTGCGGGAGATGGAAAGGTTTCTACTGGAACTGGGCAGCGGTTTTTCTTTCGTCGCACGCCAAAAGCGGATGAGTGTCGGCAAGGACGATTTCTATCTCGATCTGCTCTTCTACCACCGCTACCTGCGGCGTCTGGTGGCCATTGAACTGAAGCTGGAATCCTTTCAACCCTCCCATACCGGCCAGATGGAATTGTACCTGCGCTGGCTGGACAAGCACGAGCGGGTTGCAGGTGAAGAAGCCCCCATCGGCCTGATTCTCTGTGCCGGTTCGGATAGTGAACAGGTGGAGCTGCTGCAACTTGATGAAAAATCGATCCGGGTTGCGGAATATCTGACGGAACTGCCACCCATTGAGCTGTTGCGAACCCGTCTGCACCTTGCCATCGAACTGGCCAGAGAACAAGCGGCACGGAACGGCGACGATAAGGAGATAACAAGAACATGACTACTGCTGCAATCCCGGCCGATCTTGATGTAACAATCGAGGAATATGGGCGAGGCACTGGGTCAGGCTTCCAAGATGACAAGATTGCAGCCGAATTAAGTATATGAATAGCCAATGACAGAACTTGCAGTCTATATCAAGCACTTCGCCTCCCTCAACCGCGCCCCCGGCGCGACCTGGACCGAAGCCGCCAAACGCAAGGCTCCGCACAAGCCGCTTCTGCTGCTGGCGGCGCTGGACCTGGTGCCGCGGGGCGTCATCACCTCACCGTTCATCGCCGTCACAGGCGATCTGGTGGAGCTGAACGAGCTTTTCAACCTATACTGGCGACGGATCATCCCCCTTGGCCAGACCAGCAGCATCGCATTCCCCTTTTCCCGCCTCGACAGGGAACCGTTCTGGAAACTGGTCCCGCAACCGGGAACTACCATCACCCCGGCGATCATCAACAACACCTCATCCGTCACCTACCTGCGCAAATACGCCTTGGGTGCCAAGCTGGACGAGGGGTTGTTCCACTTTATGCAGAGCGGTGAGGGGCGGACGTTTTTGCTGTCTTGACCTTGCTGACGCTGAGGGGTATACTCCTCGCAACACTCCGAATTTCCAGCATTTATATGCTGTTACCTGTGATATAACTTATGGATCTAACCAAAATGAGGTGCTCCATGATAGACCGTAACAATCCACTCATCCGCGAGGCCGCCAGTCTTCCACCGCTTGACAAGCTGCAGCTTGTTGACTATCTCCTTGAATCCCTTGATATGCCCGATGCAGAGATTGAAAAACTGTGGGCCGAGGAATCTTCCCTTCGCTGGGAAGGGTATAAGGCCGGGGAGATAGGTTCTGTTTCTGCTGCCGAGGTCTTCGAAAAATACAAACCATGAATATTCGCTTCCTTGAACCTGCCCAGAACGAACTTGATGATGCTTTTGACTGGTATGAAATGGAGCAGAGCGGCCTTGGACACCGTTTTCTGGCGGAAATACAGTCTGCCTTGAAGCGGATAACGGTCTTTCCTGACAGCTGCTCTGTTATTGCTCCCGGCCTGCGGCGCTGCATGACCCGGAATTTCCCTATATACTGGTTTATGGAGTAGAAAGGGATACTGTTATCGTAGTGGCTGTTGCGCATATGCATCGTAGGCCCCGTTACTGGCAGGGCAGATAATTGAATCGGATTCAGCGGTTGAATAAATAAAGGGCCGTGTCTCAACTCCATTCAGATTATAAAACTGAAGAATCAATGACCTATACGATGCCGTATGGCACTCTGTTCCCTAAAAAATCAAAGTCGGCTTCATCTATACCATGAATGTTCCGGAAGAGCGGAGCAGGGAGTTTGGCTACGAGCAGATCTTCAACACCAATGAGCGTTATGTGAACATGCTCCTTGGATCAGCCGAGACGCTGTGTGTCTTTGACACCTGCCAGGTTGACGATTATTCAAAGGTGGTGATCGAAAGCTTTGACCCGATACACAAAGCTAAACGTCGTACAGAGGTGTTGCCACTGGAATGTCAACGTGCCTTCGAGTTGGGTCAACGGTTGGCTGGGGCTGAAGGGGTAGCGGCATAGCGT
>Ga0154571_1018_pt1 | contig 11547 bp, 5 predicted proteins | sample RifGroF2_FD_116000 | JGI IMG/M metagenome (GOLD analysis project Ga0154571, IMG submission 116000) | Geobacteraceae bacterium GWF2_54_21
TCAACCATCAGGAAGAATCCGTTTTTGTTCCGGCTCAGCACCTTGAGCGCTGCCTTGGAAGCCTCGGCCAGTGTCGGATTCTCTATGTTGCCTCGCACGACACTGGGAGCGCCGGGAGTATTTGATGGAACCGGATAATCGAACTGGCCGCCGCTATTGCCGAAAAGCCCGAACAGCTTCCTGCCGCCGCTAACCGCTTCGGTCGCCTTGGCGGCAATGGTTGTGTTGCCGTCCACGCCGGTCTGGCGCTCGGCCAGCACATACTCGCCGGTCCCCTTCAGAATGTTGTAGTCGATGCTCTCCATGTAACCCGTGCTGTAGGATGGATGGCCGCCGCCGATCACCACCTCCGGCTTGACCACGTTGATGATTTCGTAGGCGATGTCCTTGTAGTTGTTGCGGGATTTGTTGTGGCTTACGAATGCGGCGGGTGTGGCATGGGAGAATGGAACCGTGGTGACGACGCCGATGGCCGCCTTCTTCTGGAAGCGGTACATCTCGGCGATGGTCAGCAGACGGCCATTTTCAGGATCAGCGGTTTTCCAGGAAATATTGCCGCCATCGGTCTTGTATCCGGTTGCCATGGCAGTGGCTGCCGAGGCGGAGTCGGTGGCCGCGCTATTCAGATACGTGACATCACCGGTCATATCAAGCGGATAGGGAAGTTTCCCCCCTTTGGCGGGATCATACCCCAGGGTTGTTTCAAATGTTGCCGTGTCCTCGGCCGTTGAGCCGGAAGCACTCCAGGAGGCCTTACCGGCCGCGGTTGCATACGTATTGTAAGCGCTCACATCCCAGGTAGTGGATTGCCCTTTGTACGGAAACTTCTGGAATGAAAGCCCGCTTGTGTAATTACCGAACAGGTAGTTGCTGCCCGCCCGTTCATGTTCCAGCTGCATCCCGTCGCCGATGATCAGGACAACGTTTTTGGCCGCTAACGAGTTAGTCGAACTGTTTGAAGCGCACCCCGAGAGCGACAGGACAAACTGGGCAATCAATACCAGCGCGATTGCCGACCTGAATTTTCTGATACCGTTTAACATCAAATTTCCCCCCTTTGCTGAATTATGAAAAGTTGATCATAAGTAGCAAATGTTTGATTGCAACGGGGTGCCAACTATGAAAAATATTTGTCACGGATTCCGGCCGTTCAAACCGGGTGAATTTTGTAACCAGATTGTTGCCGGACTGCAACGCAACGGCTGTGCATGATCTGCTATGTTGTCATGATTTACGGGAAACTCCTGTTCATGCCATCAACTCTCCGATACAACCAGCAGCGCATGTACCCGGTCAGCGGTCTGCTTGCCGCGGCCGTTCTGATCGTCGCGTCAATTGCCGTTCCCGCCGGCGCGACCGGTTTTCACATCACCATTCAGGCGCCGGCAAGGCTGCTCGCGTCGCCGGTGGCCAGCTCTGCCATCAATGACACCGGCGCATTGCTGCAACAGTCCCTGCCCTCGGCCAAGGTCAGCATCAACGGCAGAACCGGGTCAGAGGTTCTGATCATCCTGCCGGATACGGACATCCCCACTGACGGGACGCGGACTTCGCCACCAGCGGCAGCCATGCGGAGACTGCCGCTTCCCGACCGCTCCTATCGCTGGAAATCAGGCTCCGAATCCGGCCGTACGGTACTCCGGCTACAGGCCCGATCAGCGGAGGGGGTGGCCTGCGGCCTATATGGACTGCTGCAGGGCAAGCTGGGCTTCCGCTTCCATCATCCACGGGAGTCGGTCATTCCGAAGTATCGAAGATGGCCGCTTCCCGGACAGTTCACATTTTCGGGGCGGCCGCGCTTTGAAAAGAGCGGCTTCCATCTCCATACCATGCACCCGATCGAACTGACCGAACAACTCCTCAACCCGGATTATCCCAACGCCTTCGAGGATCTGGCGTGCTACATCGACTGGCTGGCGCGCAACGGCCAGAATACGATGCAGTTTGTGCTGCTGCGCGGCATAGACCGAGCCCGCTGGCCCCGTCATGCGGCCAGGGTCGTCGAGCACGCCCACCGGCGCGGCGTGATCTGCGGAGTGCAGATCTCGCTGAGCATGCTGCAGCAACAGGCCTTCCAGGCCATCACCCTGTTGCAACTCTATCCGTCATATACCAGGCAGGTGGACGACACGCTGGCCTGGCTGTTCCAGGCTCCCTGGGATTTCATCTCCCTTGAGCCGACCATGGGTGAACACCTCCCCTTTCTGGGCAGGCTCGTTCCGCATATCCAGCTCCACCTCGAACGGCAGGTGGCCGAGCGCTACCGTTCCCTGCTGCTGCTCGGCACCCATGTCATCGGCGGCGAGGATGCCCCACGCGAACCGCGGCTTGCCGGCAGCGGCATCCTGGTGCACTCGGTCATGTGCTATTCCGTAACGGAAACAAATGCGCCGGTCTACGGCAACCGGAACCAGTGCTTCATGCTGCGCACCGCACAAAAGGAACAGCCGCGCCGCGAAACCTGGTACTGGCCGGAATCGTCCTACTGGGTCGGCTTCGACACGCCGGTTCCGCTGCTGCTGTTGCCCTACCTGGATGCCCGTCATCAGGATTTGGAGACCATGGCCGGAGTGGGCGTCAACGGGCATCTGACCTTCTCCTCGGGCTGGGAATGGGGCTACTGGCTGATAGACTGGAGCATCGCCCGCTGGGCCTGGGAGTACCGCAATTCGCGGGCTGTTCTCCCAAGCGGCCCGCTGACGCCTCTTTTGGAACTGCTACCGGACCCAAGGCTGCAGCCGCTCTGGAAAGAGGCGCTGCGACTCCAGAACTTCTATCTCAAGGAACGGGACCTGATGCGTTTCATGGCCGCCGCCACCCCGTTTTCAGAGTTGCCGCCCCCCTTTGACAAACCGTTCCAGCCAGCGCCGGAATTTCATTATTCCCGGCTGTTCAAATCGGCAAGCCGACGGGAGGTTGACCTGCATCTGGGCAGGCCAATCAGAGAGCTGGAGGGTTATGCGCGAGAAATGGGTACTCTGTCGCAACGGATGGAGGCGATACTCGCGGAGGGTGGTGACAGAGCGGGAGATCCGGCTGCTGTCATGCGTTTGAAGCTGGCCCGTGAACTGACCCGCGCCCTGGCAGTTACTTCCCTAAGGGCCAGCCACCGGGCCTTGACGCTCAAGGCGCTGTCGGCCAGGGTCGGGGAGCGGAGTGCTGGCCGCAACCACAACGGCAGTTCGGGCGAACTGCTGGTAAAGGCTCGCCTGGTGCGCCATCAGGCCCTCGCTCTGGTCAAACAGCAGGAATCCGGCTACCGCTACCCTCTGCCGCTGCTGGCCGACAGACGTGACAGCATGACCGCCTATCCCTTCGGCTACCTGTATCCAGCCGGACGGCTGTTTTTCTGGGAGCGCGAGGAGCAGCAGGTCGAGCAGGGGCGCTTCGATCCGCTGTTTATGAATCTGTGGGATATGCGGCGGACACTGGGGTTGGGGAGTCTGTTCTTCAGGTAGACTTCGGGGGGGGTACTTCTAATTTCAGTGGGCACTGTCACGCCAAGCCAGCACAAATCAAAGTCAACAGACTCTTTCAATTGAGACCCCACTAAACAAAAAGTGGAAAAAAACTGCAGAGTGTAAAGATTCTTTCCACTTTTATAACCACTCGGCATCATTGATCAATTCCCGATTTACAAGAAAAGTGTAAAAAAACCTGCACTTTTTCCCCCAGCCACTAGCACCCGTATTAGCCCTCAAATTTCACTCAGCAACGTAAACCGCCTATCCATATGCCTTTGCCGGCATTGGCATACTAATTGATATAACTAATTGATATAACGGCCGGGGTAAGCATTACGGGCCAGAACTGCAAACTTGCAAAATCGGCAGAAATAGCTCTGGGTTTGCAACTTTGCAATCCTGACACCAAAGGGTTTACCCTGACACCAAAGGGTTTACCATCCTGACATCAAAGGGTTTACCCTAAGTTTGCCCATGAAGCACTGCATGTTTGGCAAAGACAGCATGGTGTCTGGGTTACATCACAAGGAGCTATCTTACAATTGTTGAGTTAGTTTGGTTATAACCCCTATGGATATAACAATTCGATAACCGAACCAATGATGATGCTTAAGGAATTTCTGGATGGTACAGTTGAACAGCAAGACCAGATTTTTGAAGATTATGTTTATTTGGATCAAGTTGGTGGTGTTGTTAGCCCCTTTTCAGATGTTCAAACATTCGTTAAAAATAGGTGAGTTATGAAACTATTTAGTTTTATTATAAACATAGCAATCATAGTCGCTTGTATTACTGGATGTTCACAAGAATTGTTTTTCTCGATTACAGATGCATCAAATCCTGCCTATCCAAAGTTTTGCATAACCTCAAAAAAAGATTGTAGAGGTCAAAACTTAATACTTGCAATGGCGGATATTTCAGAAGTCGATGAATCTGGCAATGCGATTAAAAAAATGTGGGCGATTCAAGCGAGAACAAATGCTACGCAAAAAGAATATGTGTATGGAAACTTGCCGGACGGATGGATAGAAATAACACCAGCAAGACCTTTAGAGCTTGGCAAAACATATACCTTTAACGGAGGCGCATTTTATTTCAGAATAATAAGTGTAGGGGCAACTTATAAAGCTGAGGTGCTCACCCTGGAAGAATACGTTAAAAGAAAACACACAAAACTACCAATTTGGCAAAACAAAGACAACCAATAGCTGTCAAGACAACCCATAACGTTGTTGGTTTATTGCTTTAGTGAAAGATTATGACTGGATCAGGGACAAATCCTGACACCAAAGGGTTCCCTTGAATCTGTGGGATATGCGGCGAACACTGGGGTTGGGGAGTCTGTTCTTCAGGTAGACTTCGGGGGTTACTTCAATTTTCAGTGGGTGCTGTCCCGCCAAGCCCATGGTCGAGCCACGAACTGGACCTTCTCTCTGCATCATTTCGTGTTTGTCTGTTTGAGAATGGATTTAGAACTATTTCTTGATTCTTATCTGAATGTCTGGTAGAAATTAACCATAAGGATTGGGCTTTTCCCGGTCGACAGATGGGCTTTGGACTTGTTCCGAGGCCCTTTTGCTTTTCAGGGGAATTTCTTTATCTGCAGTGACTTGCTTTTGATGATGTCGAAAGCCCGGTTTGGCTGTTCCGGTCTCAGGCAGTTCAAAGCAATTGGGCGAGCAACAAGATCAGCCAGTTGTAGCCCGCTGGAATTGCTCCGTTTATCCACGAAAATCAGTTCAAACCGTATTTTTGAAAAGTCCGCTGATTTATAACCCCACCGCGCTCTGTTGTCGCATATCCTTCTGAATTCCAGTTCAAGCTCCCTGTCTTCCTTTGCGCCCCTACTTTCCACTAGAATATGTGCCGTTTTTCCCGCCTGCCCCAGTTGAATCAACCTTGCAAGCATCCGTTCCATGCAGAACAGCAAGGAGAGTTCATACGGATTGAACGGTTCTGAATAGCGGGAGCGGAGACGGTCTTTGTCGATCACAGCCGCGATGATGTTGAAAGGGGCTTCTTCAATTATTGCGTTGAGGCGTTGGTAGAAGATCTCGCGCATCTCCCGATTTGTGCGCAAGATTCCAAACGGTCCTTTTTCTTTGCGGATGTCGTGTTCATGCAGGATAGTCTGGTCATGACCCCAAAAATCGAGCTTGAGCTGCTGGATTGCCGGGACTATCCGGTTCAGATAATCTACCTTTGCCACCATGCAGAAAACAAGGGCAAACACTGGAAACTGCGGATCAATTGTGGAAAGTCCGTGATCTCCGCTTTCGTCGGCAAAAATGAGGTAATCGCTGAAAGTCATGGTTGTCCAAAGATATAACACCTGAAATTCAAAGACAATGACAAAGCATTAATATGTTGTCCGGTTTTTCAGTCGCCTCTTCGGCGTGGTTGTCGCTTATTTACTTTCTCGTCTTGTTATTTTCAAACCGGTGTCAATTTCTTCAGAAGCAAAACAACAATCAGCGCCCAAGCCTTCCCTACAGCAACGGCTCCGTCCCTTCGTTCAATATCTTCAGGTACTCGTCATACACAAACAGCCGGTGCCACTCCTTGCCGGTCAGCTCCCGAACTATCCCCAACTCGGTCAGATGCCTGACCGACGTCGCCACGGTGGGACAGGTGCCACCAACCCAGTTCTGGCTGCCGCGGAAATCACCGGGATCTTTGATGCCGCCACGCCATCCAGACGGCCCAGAGCCCAGTTGGCTTTTTCCATCAGCTCGAAATGCCGGGCATTCAGGTCCAGCGCGGATTGAGCCGGCAATGGATCCGGGACAAAGGCCTTGAACTGCTCCCCGGCAGTGGCTGTCGTTATAAAATGACCGGTTGTTTTCGCCACGCCCCCCATGATAAAAAATTTTCTTTACCATATACCTTGCGAAAAAATATTGCCAAAACTTTGCGTTACCATTCATATGAAGTACATTTCTACCCAAAAATCACACAACCGCCACAATCCTGTAACATCGCCATGCTATTAATGTCAGGCATGAACGCATACAAAGCCGACCTGCACGTCCACTCCAGCCATTCCAACAAACCGACCTACTGGGCCATGCGCAAGTTCAATGTCCCGGAGAGTTACACCTCCCCGCTGCACCTGTACCGCACCGCCCGTGAACGTGGCATGGACTTCGTCACCATCACCGACCACAACGCTATCAGCGGCGCGCTGGAGATCGGACACCTGCCGGGAACCTTCGTCAGTTCCGAGATCACGGCCCATTTCCCGGAGAACGGCTGCAAGGTGCACGTGGTGGCTCTGCACATCTCGGAAAGCCAGTTCCGGACGATCATGGAGCTGCGCAAGAACGTGTATGAGCTGGTGGCCTATCTCCATACCGACAAAATTGCCCACTTCATGGCCCATCCGCTCTACGCCCAGAACGACAAGCTCAACCTGGAGATCATCGAGAAAGCGCTGCTGCTCTTTACCACCTTCGAGATCAAAAACGGCTGCCGAGCTCACCGTTTCAACGGTTTCACCAAGCGCCTGGTCTCATCGCTCAACGAATCGGTGATCATTCGCCTGGCCGATAAGCATGGCCTGCAACCCTACGGCGCCACCCCCTGGGTCAAGGGCATCGTCGGCGGTTCCGACGACCACGGTGGACTGTTCATCGCCCGCGCCCATACTACGGTCTACGACACACCCTCGGTGGAGGATTTCATCGCCGCGATCAGGAATGGCGACAGCTGGGCAGACGGCGAGGATGGCGGGGCGCTGACCATGGCCCACAGCCTGTACGGCATTGCCCACAGCTTTTACCGCGAGCGTTTCGGCGACCGGCGGCGCGGCGCCACCCCTTTCGTCAGCGCGCTGTTGGACCGCTTTTTCAACCTGGGGACCGAGCGCGGTTCGTTCATCGAGAAGATGCGCCTGTTCATCCTCAAGAACCTGCCCGCGTCACGCAGCCATGACGGGAAGAACTTTGAAGAGATCCTGGATTCCGAGGCGCGCCTGCTGTTGAATGATAACGAGTTCCTGGCCGGCATCAGCGATGCCGACAGCAATCGCAAGATCTTCGCTGTCACCAGCCGGCTGGCCAACCGCCTGATCTTCCACTACACCAAGCGCCTGCTGACGTTGCCGCTCAATGCCGGCTTCTTCGATTACCTGAACACGGCCGGCACCATCGGACTGGTACACACGCTGATTACTCCCTACTACCTGGCCTTTCACCACCAGCACAAGGGTAAGGAGCTGATCCGCGACCTGGCCGATGCGCTGCCGGAGATGCATAATATCCAGGCTCCCGAGAAGATCGCGCTGTTCACCGACACGCTGGACGAGATCAACGGCGTGGCCATCACGATCAAGCGCCTGATCAGCACCGCCCGCAGCCGGGGGGTCGAGCTGACCGTGATCACCTCCGGCGACGAAAATGCCAAGGCGGTCGAGGGGGTCAGGAAGTTTCAGTCGGTGGGTGATTTCGTGCTGCCCGAGTATCCGGAACTGAAGCTAAACTTCCCGCCAATCCTGGACGTGATGGATTTCATCGAGCGCGGCGGCTTTACCCGCATCCATGTCAGCACCCCCGGCACCGTCGGACTTTTGGGCCTTCTGATCGCCCGCTTGATGAAGATCCCGGTGGCCGGCACCTACCATACCGATATTCCCCAGTATGTGCGCAGCCTGACCAATGACGAGTTCCTGGAGCAGGCGGCCTGGAGCTATATGATCTGGTTCTACGGGCAGATGGAGGAGGTGCTGGTGCCGTCGGCCGGAACCCGCCAGCAGCTGCAGTCGCGCGGCCTGCCGCCGGAACGGATGAAGCCGCTGCCCCGCTGGGTGGATACGGACTTTTATTCTCCCGGGATGCGCAATCCCACTTTTTGGAAGAGTCGTGGCATGGGGCTCGGCCGGCTCGTGTTGCTGTACGTGGGGCGTGTTTCCCGCGAGAAGGGGCTGGAGATGCTGGTGGGCGCTTTCCGCAAGCTGGTGGACGACGGCGCGGCGATTGCGCTGGCGGTGATCGGCGATGGTCCCTACCGGGGTGAGATGGAGGCCGCCCTGGCCGGTTATCCGGCGCTGTTTACCGGCTATCTGGCGGGAGAACAGCTGCAGCGCGGCTATGCCTCGGCCGACCTGTTCGTGTTCCCCAGCGCCACCGATACCTTCGGCAACGTGGTGCTGGAAGCGCAGGCTTCCGGTTTGCCGGTGATCGTGTCCGACGAGGGGGGACCAAGGGAGCTGATGATTGATGGCGAGACCGGCCTGGTGTTCCGCGCCGGCAGCACCGTTGGACTGGTTTCAGCGATCGGGGCGATGATTTCCGACCCGCCGGGAATCGAACGGATGGGGCGCAATGCCAGATGTTTCACGCTGGACAAGGCGCCCGACGGTAGCCAGACCTACAGCACGATTTTGAAACTCGATACACAGCCGATGGCAGCGGTGAATGAGGCAATGCCCGGAACAATGCTTTAATTTTTCATCAGCAGTGCCTGGTTTGGTTTATGCATTAAGCCTCCCCTCCCTTGACGGGAGGGGATTGAGGGGTGGGTGAAGCTGCCGCCAGTATCAAATATGGCAAATTCCCCCACCCCCTAACCCCCTCCCGCAAGGGGAGGGGAGACTTTTAAGACAACTGCATAAAACAAACCTGATTTTTCGCGCTTTTCGTGACCAGAAAACCGTTTTGATATGGTTCAGACTTCCACGCCCGCCCTGCGATTGATAACCACCGATGACCCTGGCAGTTTCTTGGCGGCTTTCTTGACCTCGGTGGAAATCGAGGCCAGCTGGGCGTATGAGGAAACCGGCGTCAGGCGGGTATTGACGATGCCGATCGAAATCGAGAGCAGCCCGAATGTTTCCTCTTCCCCCTTGCGGTTGACCGCGCTGTAACAACCCGCGACAAAGTCCTCTTCCCCGTGAAAAAGCGGCAAATGCCTTTCGAGCGTATTGATCACCCGTGACGAGATATACTCGGCGTGGTGCGGGCCGGTTATGATGATGAAGTCGTCGCCGCCGATATGCCCGCAGAAGCAGTGCAAACCTTCTCCCGACGACTGTGTCACAGCCAAAATGATTTCCCCGATTGTCTTGATGACCACGTCACCCCGCTGGAATCCGTAATAATCGTTGAACGGCTTGAAATTGTCGATGTCGATGTAGGCAATGTCGAAGTCTTCACCAGAGGCAAGCCGCTCGTTGATCTCGCGCTGGATGCTCTCGTTGCCCGGCAGCCCGGTCAGCGGGTTGGCGCCCTTGGCCAGGGTCAGGTTGATGTCGGTAATGGCGCTGATGAAACGGTTGACATCCACTACACCGTGGTAGATCCCGCTTCTGGTGACACAGATGTTATCAACCCGCACATCCGGCTCCCGCGACTGGAAGGCCCGGGCGGCATCCCTGATCCTGACATCGGCCTCCAGCACCAGCCTGATCGGCGCCATCAGATCGCGCATCTTCCTGGAGTGGTTGATATGGAAGGCAAATCCGTTCATACCGATCACGTGCTCTTCCAAAAAGGTCGAACGGTTGATGATGCCGACCGCTTGTCCGTCATCCACCACCGGCAGCACCTGCAGGGCCGGATCGCCCTGGAAACGTTTTAGGACCGCGGCCAGGTTGTCTCCCGGGTTCGCGGGGGGAACCGCGATGGAAATGTCGCCGATATATTCAGTGCCGGCGCTTTCCACCACCGCTTCCCCTCCGCAAACATTCCCGGAGAGTTCTTCCGGACCCGGAAGCACGCTCTCAGCGACCTGCCCGGAAGACGCTTCTGGCGTGGAAACTGTCATATCCCCAAGCGACCGTCCCTGGGAGATGAATGCCTCGAACTGCTGCGGATCCAGCGGGCGGGCAAAATAGTAGCCCTGGGCCTGCTGGCATTTGCGCTGCCGCAAAAATTCCAGCTGTTCCGCCGTTTCCACCCCCTCGGCAATCACGTTCAGCTTCAGCGCGTGGGCCATGGCCACAATGGCATCCACGATCGCGGCATCATCCGGGTCGTTGACGATATCACGCACAAAAGAGCGGTCCACCTTGATCGTATCGATCGGCAGGTGTTTCAGATATGAGAGCGAGGAGTAGCCGGTGCCGAAATCATCGACCGAGATGCTGATGCCCATCTCCTTCAGGCGCAGCAGTTTGCAGATAGTGTCGCTGGAATCGCCCATCAGTGCGCTTTCGGTCAGCTCCAGTTCCAGGCAGCGCGGGTCCAGCCCGGTTTCGGCAAGGATCTGGGTGACCAGCGGCACGAAGGCGTTGTCGCGCAACTGGCGGGCGGACAGATTAACCGCCACCTTGAGCTTTTGCATGCCGGCATCCTGCCAGGCCTTATTTTGCCGGCAGGCCTCTTTTAAAACATAGGTCCCCAACCTCACGATCAAACCGTTCTCTTCGGCAACAGCTATGAACCTGTCGGGCGGGATCGTGCCGTGGCCAGGACGTTGCCAGCGCACCAGCGCCTCCATGCCGATGATATCCCGGCCGTTGATGGCCATTTTGGGCTGATAGCAGAGATAGAATTCATTCTCCTCGATGGCTCGCAGCAACCCGGTCTCGATGCTGAGGCGTTCGACGGCTTTCTGGTTGAGCGCTTCGGAATAGTACTGGAACTGCACGCCGTTCTGACGGGCCTGGTTCATGGCTATATGTGCGTTCTGAAGCAGAACTTCACTGGTTACACCATCGGAGGGGAAGCAGGCGATGCCGAAGCAGGCCGGTATGATCGCTTCATCCGTCCCCAACAGCAGCGGTTCCGAGAAGATCGTCTGCAGTTTGTTCAGGATCATGGCGACATCACCGGCCAGTACATTACCCCCCAGCACCAGCACGAATTCGTCACGGTGGATGCGGGCGATCGTATCATACTGACGCACCGTTGAGGCCAGCCGTTCGGCGATGCCGCGCACCACCTCGCCGCCGCCGCTGTGCCCCCGCGCATCGACAACGGCTTTGAAGCCGGTCAGGCTGATGTAGATCACGGCCGTGTTCTTGCGCTTGCGGCTGTTGAAGGCGATCACCTGGTTCAGGCGATCCTGCAGCAGGTTGTGATTGGGCAGGCCGGTTTCACGGTCGTAGTAGGCCAGCTTGTTTATCTCGCGCTCGGCCAGCAGA
>Ga0154571_1071_pt1 | contig 10316 bp, 8 predicted proteins | sample RifGroF2_FD_116000 | JGI IMG/M metagenome (GOLD analysis project Ga0154571, IMG submission 116000) | Geobacteraceae bacterium GWF2_54_21
AGCTGGGCGGCTCGGTGCGCTTTCACCGCGAAACGGTGGATAAATGGCTGCAGAGCCTGATCAACAGCACTCCGTCCACCTGAACACCACGCAAAAGCAATAAAAGCAGTTAACCGCCGATGAACGCCGATACACGCCGAGAAATCAAAAGCCTGAACAAATTACTGGTTTAACCCATAATGTGATTAACTTTTTTGATGTAAGTCCTGGATTTCTCGGCGTGCATCCGTTTTTCTCGGCGGTTAATTGCCGTTTACAGGATAAAAAAGGTCGCCGATCAGCGTACTGCCGACCAGCGACCTTTTTTCATTTGAAGAATATTTCTAGGCCTTGATCTTGCGGGCCATGTCGAACAGCGCAATCCCGCCCGCCACCGAGGCGTTGAGCGAGTTTACCCCGCCGTACTGGGGGATCGACATCAGCACGTCGCACTGCTTGCGTACCAGCGGCCTGATCCCCTCCCCTTCCCCGCCGACCACCAGCACACAGTTGTCGGAAAACTTGACGTCATACAGAGATGCGGACGATTCGCCCTCCAGCCCGTAGACCCAGTAACCGCCCTTTTTCAGCGACTCCAGCGTCTGGGCCACGTTGGTGACCATCGCCACCGGAATCGTCTCCACCGCACCGGCCGATGCTTTCTCGGCGGCGGCGGTAATGCCGCAGGCGCGGTCCTTGGGAATGATCACGCCATCCACCCCGGCACAGGCCGCTGAACGGATCAGCGCCCCCAGGTTGTGCGGATCCTGAATACCGTCCAGCACCAGCAGGAAGCCGGTGGCGCCGGCCCCTGCGATCGCAGCCAGCAGGTCGTCCAGGTCGGCATAGCGGAACGGCTCCACTTCCAGCGCGATGCCCTGGTGGTGCGAAGAGGCGCACATCTTGGTCAGGTCAATCTTCTCGCGGCGATGTACCGCTACGCCGCGCTCCTCGGCCAGCCGGATGATGCTCTCCACGCGATGATCGCTGGCGTTGTTCTGCACATACAGGTTGTAGGCTCCGCGCGTCCCCTTGAGCGACTCCTTGACCGGGTTCACACCGAACAGCAGTTCACCCTTCATGCGGCACCAGCCAGGATCTCTTCGGAAATCAGGCGGGCCGCGGCGGCCGGATCGTCGGCCTTGGCGATCGGACGTCCGATCACCAGGTAGTCGGCCCCGGCCTGCACCGCATCGGAGGGGGACATGATCCGTTTCTGGTCGTCCACTGCCGCGAACGACGGTCGCACGCCCGGCGTCACGATCAGGAAGTCGGGGCCGCAGGCTTCGCGTATCAGCCCTATCTCCAGCGGAGAAGCCACCACGCCGTCCATGCCGGACTCTTTTGCCAGCCTGGCCAGGCGCACCACCATATCCGGCACCGGCTGCTCGATACCGACCTGCCGCAGGGTTTCAGCGGTGGAGGAGGTCAGGATTGTCACCGCCAGCAGCCTGGGGCGTTCTGTTTCGCTGAAGCCCTTGCGCACCGCGTTGGCGGCGGTTTCCATCATCTCCGCCCCCCCCAGCGCATGCAGGTTGGCCAGCTGCACCCCCAGACCGGCCGCCGCGACCATGGCCTGGGCCACCGTGTTGGGGATGTCATGGTATTTCAGGTCGAGAAAAACCTGGCCGCCATGGCGCTGAACGGCTTTGACCGCTTCCGGTCCACAAGAGGTGAACAGCTCCTTGCCGACCTTGAACATGCCGACCTTGGTTGACAACAGCTCCGCCCAGCGGTCGATTTCGTCAAGCCCCTTGACATCCAGGGCGAAAATGATTTTTTTGCAGGCTTCTTCCGGTTTCATTTTGTCCTCATTTCATGAAGTCCATCGCCGCGGCGGCGATCCCTTCGGCATCGATTCCAACGTCCTTGCGCAACTGGGCCTGGCTGCCATGCTCGATGAAGTGGTCCGGGATGCCGAGCCGCTTGATCTTCACATTCTGCAGACCGTTGTCGTACATAAGTTCCAGCACGGCGCTGCCGAAACCGCCCTGCAGCGCGTTCTCCTCGACCGTGATCACATGGCCGGTTCTGCGGGCGACGGTCAGTATCAGCCCGGCATCCAGCGGCTTGACGAAGCGCGCGTTGACAACGCCGGCGTCAATCCCCTGCTTCCGCAGTGTTTCAGCGGCCTGCAGGGCCGGATACACCGTGGCGCCGATCGCGATGATGGTCAGGTCTTTTCCGTCCAGCAGCTCTTCGCCACGGCCGATTTCCAGCGCTTTCAGTTCACTGTCCAGCTCAACGCCGTAACCGGCTCCGCGCGGATAACGCATTGCCATCGGGATGCCGGAATAGACGGCGGTTTTGAGCATGTGCCGCAGCTCGTTTTCATCCTTGGGCGCCATCATCGTCATCTGCGGCAGGTGCCGCAGATAGGAGATATCAAAAACACCATGGTGGGTCGGACCGTCGTCCCCCACCAGGCCGGCGCGGTCCATGGCAATCGTGACCGGCAGATTCTGCAGGCAGATATCGTGGAAGACCTGATCATAGGCGCGCTGGACAAAGGTCGAGTAGATCGCCGCCACCGGCCGGAAACCGTCGGCGGCCATTCCGGCCGCGAACGCCAGCGCATGCTGTTCCGCAATGCCGACATCGAAGAAGCGCTCCGGAAAACGCTTGGCAAAACCGTTCAGTCCGGTGCCGTCCGGCATTGCGGCGGTGATGGCCACGATTTTGGGGTCTTCTTCCGCCATGCGCACCAGCGTTTCACCGAACACATCGGTATACGATTTGGAGGCGGCCTTGGCGGCCCCTTTGCCGGTGGCGATATCGAAGGTTCCGACACCGTGGTACTTGTCGGGCGTATCCTCGGCCGGCTTGTAACCCTTGCCCTTGGTGGTCATCACATGCACCAGCAGCGGCCCGTCCAGTTCGTTGATATTATTGAACACCTCAACCAGCTGCACCAGATCGTGCCCATCCAGCGGCCCGAGATAGTCGAACCCCAGCGCCTCGAAAAGCGATCCGGGAGTCAGAAAACTCTTCAGAGAATTTTCGGCCTTGCGGGCAAAATGGAGAATATCGGTGCCGATGGCCGGGATGTTCTTGAGCAGCCCCTGCATCTCCTTTTTCAGGTCGCGGAAGTAGCGGCCGGTCATCTTGCGGGAGATGAAAGACGAAAAGGCGCCGACGTTTTTGGATATGGACATCTCGTTGTCGTTGAGGATTACGATCAGGTCTTTCTTGAGATGCCCGGCCTGGTTGAGCGCCTCGAAAGCCATGCCGCCGGTCAGCGAGCCGTCGCCGATCACCGCGATCGCGTGGTTCTTGGCTCCGGCCAACCCGGAAGCAGCCGCCATACCCAGACCGGCGGAAATCGAGGTCGAGGAATGCCCGACACCAAAGGCGTCATGTTCAGATTCGGAGCGCTTCGGAAAGCCGGAAAGCCCCTTGTACTGACGCTGGGTATGAAACTGGTCACGACGCCCGGTCAGGATCTTGTGGGTGTAGGCCTGGTGCCCCACATCCCAGATAATCTTGTCGAAGGGGGAATCAAAACAGTAATGCAGCGCGATGGTCAGTTCCACCGCCCCCAGGTTCGAACCCAGGTGGCCGCCGGTGATGGAAACCGTTTCCAGCAGGAACTGGCGGATCTCCTCCGCCAGCGCCGGCAACTGCTCCGGTTTGAGTTTTTTGAGATCCGCCGGTGAATTTATCTTTTCAAGTAACATGAATTAGTACCTCTTTTCTTCACAACCTGACCGGCAGAAGACCGGACAGAAAAACAAAACACAATCAAGAGTCTACACGTAGCCGTTCTGCCGGAACCACTCCACCGCCCGAACCAGCGCGTCCCTGATCGGCATCTGCGGCAATCCCAGCTCGCGCACCGCCTTGGACGAATCGAAAAACATGAACTTGGCCGCCATCTGCACCCCCGCCAGGGGGATCAGCGGTTCCCTGCCGGTGATGCGGGAAAGCCCCTCGTTGATATAGGCGGCCAGCAGGATCGGCGTGTACGGCAACCGCACCTTGGGCGCCGACAAGCCGGAAATATCCTGCAGCAGGTCGAAGATATCCCGCAGGGTCAGGTTGGCATTTCCCAGGATGTACTTCTGGCCAACCGCGCCCCGCTGCTCCGCCAGGATGTGCCCTCTGGCGCAATCCTCAACGGCGATGATGTTGAGCCCGGTATCCAGATAGGCCGGCATCTTGCGCTTTAAAAAATCGACGATAATCTTGCCGGTCGGGGTCGGCTTGATGTCCCTGGGACCGATCGGCGTGGAGGGGTTGACTATCACCAGCGGCAAACCGCGCCCGACGAACTTTTCCGCCTCACGCTCGGCCAGGAACTTGCTTTTTTTATAGGGCCCGACCATGTCGTCAAACGACACCGGCGCGGTCTCGCTGCCCGGGCGGCCGTCCCCCGGATTGCCCAGGGTGCCGACACTGCTGGTGTAGACCACCTTCGAAAGTCCGTTCTGCAGCGCCGCTTCCAGTATCGCGATCGTGCCGTCCACATTGATACGGAACATCTCCTGCGGATTGCGGGTCCAGAGGCGGTAGTCGGCCGCGGCGTGGTATAGAACGTCGCACCCCTTCAATCCCGAACGCAGGCTGTCGTGATCCAGAAGGTCGCCCGGCCAGCGTTCGACCTCCAGCCCGTCAAGGTTGGAGGTGTCGGAATTCGCCCGCACCAGTACGCGAACTTCACGCCCTTCCGCCAGCAGCTCCCTTACAATGCTTGCGCCTATAAATCCGGTTGCACCGGTCACGAATGTCTTCATATATTAAATTGGTAAAGCCCCGAACATTAAAAGCTCGGGGCTTTGTTGTTTAAAAATGGCCCTGGGCCGGTTCCCGGCTACGAAATTTCGGCATTGTCGGCAGTCAACCGGCGATATCTGCCTAGCGCGGTCAACGGGAAACAGTTTCGGTAAATATGGTATTTGATCATGAAATACTTGGGAAAGCCGGTGCCGGTAAAGGCGTCTTCATCCCAGGTACCATCCTGCTTCTGAGTCGAAACCAGGTATTCCACACCACGCACGGCGGCATTGGACCTGGCCTCTCCAGCGGCAAAAAGTGACAGCAGCACCCAGGCGGTCTGGGATGCGGTACTCTCGCCACACCCCATCAGCGAACGGTCGAGGTAGGACTCGCAGACCTCGCCCCAGCCGCCATCCAGGTTCTGCTTGGACTTCAGCCAGTTGACCGCTTTCTTGATATAGGGCTGGGTCATGTCCTCACCGATCGCTTCCAGGCCGCACAGCACCGACCATGTGCCATAAAAGTAGTTGACGCCCCAGCGGCCAAACCAGGGGCCTTCCGGCTCCTGCTCCCTGCGGATGAATTCCAGAGCCCGGGCCGCGGCCGGATGGCTTTGAGGAAACTTGAAGTTGCCCATCAGCTCCAGCATGCGACCGGTCAGATCGGCTGTCGGCGGATCGATCAACGCCTCCAGGTCGGCAAACGGGATCTTGTTCAATATATGCTTGGTGTTGTCCTTGTCAAAAGCTCCCCAGCCGCCGTTTCTGCTCTGCATGCCGAGGCACCAGGCGATGCCGCGCTTGATGGCCTGTTCCTTGTGTTTCTTGTCGCGGACCTTGATGTCCTTGATCGCCAGCATCACGAAACCGGAATCATCCACGTCCGGATACCAGTCGTTCAGGAATTCGAAGGCCCAGCCGCCCGGCTCAAGCTCGGGAGCCTTGATCTGCCAGTCCCCCTTGCGGCGGACCTCCAGGTCCAGCAGCCACTGGGCCGCCTTGGTCAGGGACGGATGATCCAGCGGAACTCCGGCCTCCTGCATCGCCACCAGGGCCAGAGCGGTGTCCCACACCGGAGAGACGCAGGACTGCAAGAGCAGGCTCTCCTCGTCTTCGATGCAGAAGTTGGCCAGCGCCTCCAGCCCTTTTGCAACGGCGGGGTGGTCATTGGCATAACCGAGGCAATTCAGCGCCAGAATCGCATTGAGCATGGCCGGCTGGATGCCGCCCCAGTCGCCGCTGGATTCCTGATGTTCCAGGATCCACTGCTCGGCGATGGCAATCGACTTCTTCTTGTAGGGCCTGATCGGCGAAGACTCGTAGATTTTCAAAAGATGATCGGCGCCGATAAAGAAGTTTTTCCAGGTCAGGATGCCGTCTTCACGCGAAAACGAATAGTCGGTCGGTCGCGGCGGACGGACGAAGAGTTCCTGGACACGCGCATTGGGCGGAAGTTTGCGCACCGGCTTTTCCGACATGATCACCGAAAGCGGAATGATGGTTGCGCGGGCCCAGCTGGAAAATTCGTAGAGGTTGAAATAGGCCCAGTTGGGGAGCAACATCAGCTCCACCGGCATCGACGGAACCCCCAGCCAGGAGAATTCACCGAACAGCGCCAGGAAAATCTTGGTAAAGACGCGCACCTTCAGGATGCCGCCGTTGGCGAGGATGAACTCGCGGGCCTTGCGCATCTCGGGACAGTCGGCCGAATAGCCGGCCAGCTTGAGGGCGAAATAGGCCTCCACGGTGGCCGAGAGCTCACCGGCGCCGCCGTGCCAGATGGCCCAGGAACCGTCCTTGGTCTGCTTGGAGAGGATGTTCCTGGCCATCTTCCGTTCACGCACCTTGTCAACCATGCCCAGGAAGTGGAACAGCATGATATATTCGGACGTGATCGTTACGTTCGACTCCAGCTCCGCCCACCAATAGCCGTCCGGCAACTGCTCCCTGAAAAAGAAGTCCCGCGTTCTTTCGATGGCCTTGTCGAGCGGACTCTTGGCATCGCCCACCATCTTCTTCCAGATCGAGGGGGGCAGATGGTGTACCTTTCCTGCAGTTTTTTTCGCTGATTCGATAACCGGCGCGGCCGATTCGGAATTAAATGATGTCAGTGCGGTTGATATCGTATATTTGTTGGAATTCATTCAAAAACTCCTCACCCGGCAACGGATGGTTTAACTGGCGCAATAAAAATTATGCCGAGCATAAAGTGGGTTTTAATATCACAAAACTGGCAAAGAGTACATTTTTTTCATGTAATCTGACACGTAATCGCAATAAATCTGTAAAAATACGGGAATTGTGATTTGCCTCCGTCGCATCCGCCATGCTATAAACAACAACAGTTTATCACCTTGTAACAACCAGGAGTTGACCCACATCATGCTGACCGGAAAACAGAAACGACATTTGCGCGCCCTCGGGCACAAACTAAAACCGCTGATCCAGATCGGCAAAAAAGAGATCGAGGCCGCCCTGATCGAAGAGACCAATGTTTCCCTCGAACATCACGAACTGATCAAGGTCAAGCTGCTGGAGAGCTGCCTGCTGGACAAGCACGAGGCTTCCGAGACCCTGGCCGAAGCCTGCAATGCCGAAGTGGCCCAGATCCTGGGCAAGACCTTCCTGCTCTACCGTGCCGCCAAGACACCGGTGATCATCCTTCCTGCAGCCGACAAGCCGGCCAAGGCAAAAGCGGCATGAAGCTGAAGTCGGTTTTGTTCGATCTGGACGGCACGCTGGTGGACTCGCTGGAGGACCTGACCGATGCCGTCAACCATGTCAGGCTGGAATTCGCCCTGCCCCTGCTGGCGCCATCGTCTGTTCGCAAAATGGTCGGCAAAGGCGCCCTCAACCTGATGCATCAGGCGCTGCCGGATCGCACCCGGGCCGAGATTGACCACGCCCTGCGGCAGTTCCTCGACTACAACGAGCAGCACATCGCCGACAAGAGCCGGCTCTATCCGGGAGTAGTCGAGGTGCTGGCGGAACTGCGGCGCCGGGGCATCCGCCTGGCGATAATTTCCAACAAGAACGAAGCCCTGAGCCGCCTGATCCTCAAGGCGCTGGAGATAGACGACTACTTCGAGAGTGTCTCCGGCGGCGATACCTTTCCCGAAATCAAGCCCTCCCCTCTGCCGCTGTTGCGCGTGATCGAGCAGCAGGGCCTTTTGCCGCAGGAATGCATCATGGTCGGCGACAGCATCAATGACATCCGGGCCGGCAATCTGGCCGGTATCGCCACGGTCGGCTGCAGCTGGGGCTATGGCGGCAGCGATGAGCTGAGCAGCTCCTCTTTCCTGGCGGAGTCGTGCGAGGATCTACTCAGAACAATAACCGGGCTGGAGCAGACCACGTGAAGGGCTGGAGCGGATACATCCTCAAGGTTGACCTGACTGACGGCTCGTGTATCAGAGAAAAAATCCCGCAACAACTGTTGGAAGAATACCTGGGGGGGCGCGGTCTGGGAGTGCGCCTGATGCGCGACTATTACCACCTGGACCCGTTCGATCCGGCCATGCCGCTGATCTTCTCGGTCGGACCGCTGTGCGGCACACCGGCGCCGACCGCGGCCAGGCTCTCGGTTGTCTCGCGCTCACCGCTGACCGGCACGGTCTGCGACTGTTCCGCCGGGGGGCGTTTTGCCTGGCGGCTTAAGGCCAGCGGCCTGGATGCGATCTTCATCACCGGCAAAAGCCCGTCCCCGGTGGCGCTGGCCATCAACGGGGATAAGGTTGAAATCATAGCGGCCGACAGGCTGTGGGGCTGCGATGTTTCCACCACCGTGGCGGCGCTGAAAGAGCGTGGCAGCGTGGCGACCATCGGTCCGGCCGGTGAGAACGGCGTCCTCTTCGCCTGCATCATGACCGGAGAAGGCAACAGTGTCGGGCGCGGCGGCCTGGGAGCCGTGATGGGCAGCAAGAACCTCAAGGCGCTGACGATCAACGGCGAGCGGAAAACCGAAATCGCCGATCCCGAACTGTTCGACCGGGCCCGCCGTGACGTGACCAGGCTCTTCCAGGCCTCTCCGGTGATCTTCGGCCCGCTGGGCATCGCCGAATTCGGCACACCGGTGCTGGTGGACCTGATGGCCCAGCGCCGCATGGCCCCCACCGCAAATTTCAGGGAAACATTCTACGCAACCTCGGGAAACTACTCCGGTCCGGCATTGAAGGACGCCTGCGGCGCAAAAAAAGACGGCTGCTACGGCTGCCCGATCCAGTGCAAGAAATCGGCGGCCGACGGCGTGCATCTGCCGGAGTACGAGACCGTCTCACACTTCGGGGCGCTCAACAACATTGACGACCTGCGCAGCATCGTGGCCTCCAACCATCTCTGCAACGAACTGGGACTGGACACGATCAGCGCCGCCGTAACGCTGGCGGCCTGGGGCGAAATCCGGGGACGCTTCCCCATCGCCGCCGAACTGCCGCAGCTGTTGCAGGATATTTCCGCCAGGCGCGGAGACGGGGAGCTGCTCGCGCTGGGTTCCAGGAGGTTGGCGGAACAGCTGGGGCGACCGGAACTGTCGATGAGCGTCAAATCCATGGAGCTGCCGGCCTACGACCCGCGCGGCGCCTACGGCATGGCGCTGGCCTACTGCACCAGCGCCCGCGGCGGCTGCCACCTGCGAGCCTACCCGATCTCCCACGAAATCCTGCGCAAGCCGGTCCCGACCGACCGTTTCTCGTTCTCCGGCAAGGCCCGCATCATCACCATCGCCGAGGACACCAACGCCACCGTAGATTCGCTGGTGGCCTGCAAGTTCGCCTTCTTCGGGGCCAGCCTGGAAGAGTACGCCGAACTCCTGACCGCCACCACCGGAGTCGAATACTCCCCCCAGCGCCTGAAGGAGATCGGCCGCAGGATCTGCCTGACCGAGCGTTTTTACAACTGCGCCAACGGTTTTAGCCGCAAGGATGACATGTTGCCGGAGCGCTTCTTCACGGAAGCCGGTTCCAGCGGCGACGGCATCGAGATTCACCCGATCGACCGGCAGCGTTTTGAGGAAGAGCTGGACAAGTACTACCGCATCCGCGACCTAAATGCCGATGGATGCTTTGACGACCCGCATTTCCTGGAAAAGCAGCCGTGATGAGACTTAACGATGATCGGCTATAGCGCTTCTGTAGAAATGTTCCATTTAGTGGATGAGCGTTTCACGCGCACGTGCGCGTGAAACGGTAGAACAAGGTGTTGAACGACAAGGATATGAAAACACTCATAAAGTTTTTGACAATCGTGGTAAGACTAGTTGGAGTGCTGCTCCTATTCTTCGGTTTAATAGTCGGGGTAATTGGCGTTGGACCTGACACAGTATCAACGACGTGGCGTTGGATTGGAATTGGTGTTGGTGTAGTTGGCGGTTTATACTGGATTCCCTATCAAAGAGTGACTTCTAACAAATTATGGACTACTGCATACCTTTTTGGGGTGTCATTACCTGTATTACTCATGGCTTTTTCGCTGATTCAAGACATAAACACAGGACTTGACAAAGATGCAGTTGCAACAGCAATGACAATCATAGGCATAATGTCTCTAGCCCCTGCAACACTGCTGCTTAGAATTAAAATCGGAAGTTAACACCATTAAAGGCAAAGGGGACGCCCTTGGGGAACG
>Ga0154571_1237_pt1 | contig 10147 bp, 10 predicted proteins | sample RifGroF2_FD_116000 | JGI IMG/M metagenome (GOLD analysis project Ga0154571, IMG submission 116000) | Geobacteraceae bacterium GWF2_54_21
TTATGGGTCAGCGTGACCGACTGATTCAGGTAGTTGCCGTCAAAAGCGGGCAGCATGCCCATCTTGACCATCAACTGGAATCCGTTACAGACCCCCAGGATCAACTTTCCGGCGCTGATGAAACGGGTAAACTGTTCCACCAGCTTTTCGCCGCTGCCGTCCACCGCGGCGTTTTTCAGGCGGTTGGCCTGGGCCTTGGCGCTTCCCAGATCGTCTCCGTCCAGAAAACCGCCGGTCAGGTTGAGAAAGTGAAAGTCGTCCAGACTCACCTCGCCGGAAAGGATCTCGGCGATATGGGCTATTACCGCCTCGTCGAAGCCCCCCATGCGACAGGCGTGGGCCGCCTCCATCTCGCAGTTGGTGCCGTTACCGGTTATAACGATTGCACGTGTCTGTGTCATGTAATCATGTTCTCCTTGATTTTCAAAAAAACCAGTTTACTAAATTGCTGTCGAACTGTCTTTCAGAATAATTTCAGTCTACTGCCACTTTGCGCAACAATTCAGGGCGAAAAGCGATCGAGAGTCACAGGGATTGCAGCACGACTGAGTCGGCGCACCATCTAGGCGGTTCCGTGGCAATACGCTCTGATGGCATCCAGAAAGGCCGTTCCGTACTTGCGCAGCTTCTGTTCACCGACGCCGGTGATCGAAAGCAGTTCCCGCATGTCGCCGGGACGGGTCTTGGACATCTCGACCAGCGTGGCGTCGGAAAAGACCACAAACGGCGGTACTCCGGCCGCATCGGCAATCTGTTTGCGCAGCGCCCGCAACTCCTCAAACAGCGGACGGTGGACACCCTCACCGGCTCCGCTCTTCCGTCGTGATTTTTCTTCGGTCCTGGCGACGTCGCGGGGCAGGCCGAGAATTACCCGCGTTTCCCCCTTCAGCACCGGACGCGCGGCCGGGGAGAGTCCCAACGCGCCGTAACGGGTAAAATCCTGCACCAGATAACCCAGGTGGATCAGCTGGCGAAAAATATTTTCCCACTCCACAGCCGACAGATCGGCGCCAATGCCGTAGGTGGACAACTCGTTATGGCGCAAATCGAGCACCCGCTGGACTTTCGCTCCGCGCAACACGTCAATGACATGCCGTGCGCCGAAACGCTCACCGACCCGGTAGACGCAGGAGAGCGCCTTTTTGGCCGACTCCGAGGCATCGAAACGCTGCGGTGGATCGTTGCAGATATCGCAGTTGTCGCACCCATGTTCACGCTGATCTCCGAAATAGGCCAGCAGCGCCCTGCGACGACAGGTGAGAGCTTCGGCATAGGCGACCATCGCATTCAGTTTCTGCAGTTCGATCCGCACCCGCTCGGCATTATCGCTGTTCTCGATCAACGAGCGGGCCGTCATCACATCGCCCATGCCGAACAGCATCAACGCTTCCGACGGCAGACCGTCGCGACCGGCCCGGCCGGTCTCCTGATAGTAACTCTCCACGCTCTTGGGCATGTCGTAATGCACCACAAAGCGCACGTTGGGTTTGTCGATCCCCATGCCGAAAGCCACGGTGGCCACCACGATGCGGATATCATCCTTGCGGAAGGCGTCCTGCACCCGTTTGCGTTCCTGGTCAGGCAGACCGGCATGGTAAGCCGCCGCCGAGAACCCGGCCGCGCGGAGGCGCTCGGCCACCAGATCAACCCGTTTCCTGCTCAGCGCATATACAATACCGGCTTCATCCCGCCGTCCAGTCAGGAACGATGCCAGCTGGGCCAGGGGCTTGTGCTTGGGAATGACCGTATAGGCGATATTGGGGCGGTCGAAACCGGCCACATGGACCTTTGCGTTTTCAAGGCCCAGCTGCTTCAATATATCCTTGCGTGTTTCCGGATCGGCGGTGGCGGTCATCGCCACCACCGGCACGTTCGGGAAAAGCTTCCGCAACCGCCCCAGTTGCGTATACTCGGGCCGGAAATCGTGCCCCCATTGCGAGATACAGTGGGCCTCGTCGATCGCGAACAACGCCAGCTTAAGCGTGGCCAGTCGCTCCAGGAAATCAGGCATCATCAGCCGTTCCGGGGCGACATACAACAGATCCAGTGTCCCGACATCCATCTGCTGAAATACACGTCCGACCTCGGCCGGCGACAGGGACGAATTGAGACAGGTTGCCCTGACGCCGTTGGCAACAAGCGCATCGACCTGGTCCTTCATCAACGCGATCAGCGGCGACACCACTATCGCCACCCCGTCCCGGTGCAACGCCGGTATCTGGTAGCAGAGCGATTTGCCGCCGCCGGTCGGCATCACCAGGAAAACATCCCTGCCGTCACAGACCTGCTCGATCACCTCCCGCTGAGGCGCCCGGAATTCGTGGAATCCGAATACGGTCTTGAGGGTATGCTGGATGTTGTCAAGCATTATTAGTTTTTTATTCCTGAATGAAGGTAGCCGATAGTTTGGTCGAGTGCTTTCATATCTGGAAACCCTCTTTCTTTTGAACTGAAAAGTTGGCAACAATATACAGCAATACTTCTGCAAAGCTGGTTTCCGTTGATGGAGAAGGAGTGGATTCCGAACCAATATGTTTATGATGTGGATGGGTTGGTATTTCTCCCCAATGCTCTGCGTTATCCCAGCGAATTTTCAACGTGCCATCAGATGTTGTCCAGTTGTATGCGTATTTGCGGGTATCGTCTGAAAAGCGGTATTCCTTGACATGGAGAATACTGCCATCGATGAAAACTACGCGTAACTTGATGCGATGTAATAAACCTTCATGCTCATATTGAAGCACCTGGTAGCTTTCAATAGGAGGCATATAGCGTTTAATAAGACTAAGCACGCTGTAATTCCTGCAGCTTAAGGCGATATAGTTCAGCCGATTCTCTCGCAAAACGCCAGTCATTCAGGTCATCATCAAGCTCAAAATTTTCACTGCCAATCATTTTTGCTTGCGCTGATGTAACCTCAAATGATTTGTTATATTTTGATTCATAGAGTTTGGTTTCAGATTCGTAATGCGCAATTTTTGAAAGAATCATCATGCTTAGCTGATCTGTCACAAGCTCCTTGATTCCAGAAAAGCCAAATTCAGAAAGAACCGGCGTCGCCAATTGAATAAATTTTGGATCAAGTGTCATTGCTCTGTTCATAGATGTATCCTCCAGCCGTTATTCGGTAATAAGCGTGCTAATTTCTGTGCTCATAAAAGTACGGATAAGCGTTAATATGGTAAAGTGCGGATTGCTTTTATCATGGGCAGTGCATCAATAATTGGAAAGTGCCCCTCTTTCCCCTCATTTTTCCCTCACTCGTTTAACAATCTCAATCTGAAAAGCTTCTTCGCCAGATTGTAGATGTCATCTTTGGCTCCATCACGACGAATACCAACGGCAACAATAACTACAACAATCTCGTTATCTCTGATCTGATAAATGATGCGGTAGCGTTGCCCAACTGCCCTTACACTTCGAAACCCTGCGAATTCACCCAGCAGTGCCTTGCCCTGTTTTTCCGGGTCTTCAGTCAGACGATCAATTACCGCTCCGATTTTCTCCCAAATGCGGCGGTCGGAAATATCCGACAAAAGTTTCAATGCTGTTGGTGTGAGCAGAATCTGCCACTTCACAGGCCAAGCTCCTGCTTGGCATCCTGCCAGGAGCTGAGTTTGCCGGAATCCATCTCCTGGATGCTCTGACGTAATTGAGCCATCAGTTCTGTATCCCCCATAACCTCCAGCGTCTCCGACACCGCTTCGTACAGTTCCCACGGCAACACAGCCAACACCGGCTTGCCACGGCGAGTGATTTCCAGAACATCAAGCTGTCCGTTTTGAAGAAGGGTTTCCGGAAGAGACGTAAGCTGTTTTCGTGCTTCCATAATTGACAATATGTGCGGCATGGCAACCTCCTTATCCGTACCTGTAAAGGTACTTTTAAGCGTTAACATAGTCAAGCGCGGATTGTTTTTCTCGGATTGGTTCCACCCGCTTTTGTAGCTTGGCCAATAATTATTCAACTCAAGGAAAAACAACCACCCCGGTTCGCTCTATCTCTTCACGAAAACTATCCGGAATCCGCGACCAATCCTGAATATCCACCAGAATCGGCAGATTGCTTTCCGAAAACGCTTCCCGCACCGCGCCCAGATTACCAGCCGGCAAAAGCGGATTTTGCCTGTTACGCGCCACCAGGTCCAGGTCACTTCCCTGATGTGCTGTCCCGGTCACCCGGCTTCCGTAGGCGATCACCTCGGCATCCGGAAGATGTGTGGCAAGAATCCGGCGGATCATCTCCAGCCATTTCGGGCGAAGATCAAGCTTCTCCACGCCCCAACCTCTCGCGCAGTACGGTTTCCAGAGTGCTGATACAACGGGTATAATGATCAGTGTTCAGGTTCATGTGCATTCCAGTCAAGTAACAGCGCCAGGCGTTTAGGACCTTGTAACTCCTATTTCTTCGCATAACCCCTCCAAGCCTTCCCTTATTTAAGGGGAGGCGTAAAGGCTTCCCCCCTTAGGTAAGGGGGGATTGAGGGGGGTTAGATTTTGATGTTACAAGATGCTAGGCGATAAGCGCTACAGCTCCCGCAGAGTGCTCTGCCAGGCCTGCTTCAGCTCGGCCAGGTCGGCATTGATCACCGTATGCCCTTCGATCGCCTCGATCAGCAGCTCCTGGTTTTCCGTCACGACACCGATCCTGGCGCAGCACTCATCTCCCATGATCGCCTCGAAAGCCTCCGAGTGCTCGCGACGCACCGTAACCAGCAGGCGCGAAGCGGATTCCGCGAAGAGTAGCGCTTCATCATTCCAGCCATCTTCCAGCCCCTGCCAGGGAACGCGGGAAAGATCGAGCGAGATGCCGAATCCGCCGGCAAAGGCGCTTTCGGCAACAGCCACCGCCAGCCCGCCGTCGGACAGGTCGTGGCAGGAAGCCACCAGTCCCTGCAGCACGGCCTGGTGGTAAGCCTGGTAACGGGCATAGGCCGAAACCGCATCCACCCTGGGCACTTTATTGCCGACGAAACCCTTCAGCGCCAGGTACTCCGAGCCGCCCAGTTCGTTGGCGGTGCAGCCCAGCAGGTAGACAAAGTCACCCGGACGCTTGACATCCATCGTGATCGCTTTCCGGGCATCCTCGATCTTGCCGATCACCGAGAACAACAGTGTCGGAGGAATCGAGATCTTGACGGATCCGTCGTAGAAGTCATTTTTCATCGAGTCCTTGCCGGAGATCAGCGGCAGGTTGTAGACCATGCAGACATCATACAGTGCCTGGTTGGAGCGCACCAGCTGGGCCATCTTGTAGGGGCCGTCCGGCGTCTTCTCCGACTGAACCGGATCGCACCAGCAGAAGTTGTCCAGACCTGCCACCAGCTCCAGCGAGCCACCCACCGCGACGTAATTGCGAAGCGCCTCGTCAACGGCATTGGCGGTCATGTGGTAGGTGTCGATGTCGGAGTAGCGCGGGCAGATGCCGTGGGCAGTAACCACCCCCTCGAAGGACTCCAGGATCGGCCGCACCACGGCCGCATCGGAAGGACCATCGTTGGTGACACCGCAGAAGGGTTTAATAACAGAGCCCCCCTGCACCTCGTGGTCGTATCTCCGCACCACCGACTCCTTGGAGCAGATGTTCAGGCTGGCAAGCAGCTGTTTGAGATCTTCGGTATAGTCAAGTTTCTCGACGCAAACCGGCTCCTCGTGCAGCGGCGGCACCCACTTGGCCGGCAGTTGCATCGGCGGCAGCCCCTCGTGCATGAAATCCATCGGCAGATACGCCACGGTTTTATCCTCGTAGAGGATGTGGAAGACGCCGTTGTCGGTGAATTCGCCCAGCACGCTGGCCTCGACACCGAAGCGGGCCGACATGGACAGGAAATCGTCGATCTTCTCCGGCGGTACCGCCAGCGACATGCGCTCCTGGGCCTCGGAGATCAGGATCTCCCAGGGGTTCAGTCCGGGGTACTTCAAGGGCGCCTTGGCCAGGTCCATGCGGCAACCGCCGCATTCGCCGGCCATCTCGCCGATCGAGGATGAGAGTCCGCCGGCGCCGTTGTCGGTGATGAAACGGTACAGCCCCTTGTCGCGGGCCCGGATCAGGAAGTCGAACATGCGCTTCTGGGTGATCGGATCACCGATCTGCACCGCCGTGACCGGTGAATTCTCGTTCAGTTCCTCGGACGAGAAGGTCGCGCCATGGATTCCGTCCTTGCCGATCCGTCCGCCGGTCATCACGATCAGGTCGCCCGGCTTGATGTATTTGTCATGCCCCGGTTGACCGTTGACCTCGGCCGGCATCAGACCGGCGGTGCCGCAGAACACCAGCGGTTTGCCGGCAAAACGCTCGTCAAAGACCAGCGAGCCGTTGACGGTCGGGATGCCGCTCTTGTTGCCGCCATGCTCGACCCCCTCGACTACCCCTTCGTAGATCCGGCGCGGATGCAGAAGCCGTTTGGGAAGCGGTTTCTTGAAGAACGGATCGGCAAAACAGAATACATCGGTATTGAAGATCAGCTTCGACCCCTGTCCGGTGCCGAACGGGTCGCGGTTGACGCCAACGATGCCGGTCAGCGCCCCGCCGTAGGGATCGAGCGCCGAGGGGGAGTTGTGGGTTTCGACCTTGAAAACCAGCGAATGCTTTTCGTTGAACTTGATCACACCGGCATTGTCCTTGAACACCGACAGGCAGAAATCCTTGTCGCCCATCTTCTCGCGCACATCCTTGGTGGTGCGCTGGATGAAGGACTTGAACAGGGATTTGATCTCCTGCTTCCGGCCGTTTTCATCCTCGTAATGCACCGTACCGGCGAAAATCTTGTGTTTGCAGTGCTCTGACCAGGTTTGGGCCAGGCACTCCAGCTCCACGTCGGTCGGCTTCGCGCCCAGGCCGATCTTGGCGCGCTCTTCCAGAACCCGATGATCACGGTAATGGCTCTGGATGATCTGCATTTCATCGAGAGTCAGGGCCAGAACCCCCTCCTTGCTGATGCGCATCAATTCCTCATCGGAGACATTCAGATCGATTTCGTTTACCTCGACCTTCAGCCCGGACTGTACTTTCGGAGCCACCGCGGCAAAGCCCCCCTTTTGGGAGAAATCCTGGGCGGACAGTACCGTGTAGCGCTGGATCAGCGTGTTACAGAGCAGTCCGGTGGCGATATTTTCCACGTCTTCGGCCGACAGCCGCCCCTTCAACAGGTACTGGACCGCATAGTAGACCCCCTCGCCGTCCGCAAAAGGGGCGCCGCTCAGGTAGCTAACCGCTTCGCGGGCCGTACGCCCGACATTGTCGGTTACTCCCGGCCGGAAACCAACCTCGACCACATAGTCAAAGCCGGAGGCAAACGCCTTGTCGAGACTCCAGACCTGGATCACCGGGTCACTGAAGGGTCCGGCGGCGGCCTGTTCCAGCAGACCCGGCGCTAGGGCGGCGTCAACGGTATAGACATCGATGGTGCGGACATCCTCAACCGCCAGGTGCAGAAAATCTTCAATTTCTCGTTTGATACGCTCGCCGCGGGCGTCGCGGACACCAGCTTTCAGGGCAACTTCTATTCTATTGGCCATTTCAGTTAGTTCCTTTTTCCATTATCACCGTTCTGGTCGGGAACGGAATCTCGATTGCGTTTTCTTTGAAGCGCCGGATTATCAGCGTGTTGATCCTGTCGGTAACCGCAAACAGCCTGGCATAGTCATCTACCCAGAAAAAGAGCGCCATGTTGAGCGAAGAGTCGCCGAAAGAGTTGAAATAAGCCTCCGGGAGCGGAGACTTCGACACTTCCTCCACCTCCAGCGCGGTTGCCACCAAAAGCTCCTTGACCCGCTCCACATCGCTACCGTAGGCCACACCAACGTTGATGCGCCCTTTGACCCGGTTGTCCGGAAAGGCCTGGTTGACAAGTATGGTATTGCACAGGTCCGAGTTGGGGATGATCAGCAACTGATTATCCAGTGTCTTGATCTTGGTGCTGCGCAGGCCGATGTCAGCCACGTCGCCGATCTGGCCGCCGGACAGCTGTATCCGGTCGCCGATACGAAACGGGCGATCCAGCACCAGTGTGAAACCGGAGATCATGTTGGCCAGCGTATCCTTGGCCGCCAGACCGATGGCCAACGATCCGATCCCAAGCGCGGTAACCAATGAAAAAATATCGTAGTTGAAATGTTTCAGTACGATAATCAGTGCCGTCGCCATCAGGAACAGCGAAACTATTTTCTCGGCAACCGGCAGTATCTGGCGCGACATGGCGGCGCCGGACGTTTCCTGCTGGCCGGCGGCATACCATTTCATCAGGTCGTCCAGCGCATGATAGATCAACTTGAACACTATCACGATCATGATGACGTAGAGCAGCCCGGAAGCGATGTTAACAAGCCTCTCGTGCAGCGGCAGAGACCGGATCGCCAGGTATACGCCCAGGATAATGAAAAGCCGCGAGGCATAAGGTATGCCCCGCTCCAAGATCCGATCGTCAAGATCGGTCGCGGTAAATGAAGTCAGGCGCTTGCCCCACTTGTTCAGCATCATCACGACAAGCTGCGACAGCAGCCAGAACAGCGCCAGAATCAGCAAGGAACCCAGAATTTCCTTGGCCCAGAACAGCATGGCGCCATCACCGGCGTCTGCCCGCAGCAGGCCTTTTACAATCTCCAGAAGTCTATTCACCGAAAACCCGCTTGAAAATGGTATTGACGTGCTTGAGGTGGTAATTCAGGTCGAACGATTCGCGGATCTTGGCTTCGCCCAAGGCGCCGACAACCTCCTGGTCGGCCAGCAGTTCGGTCTGGAAATCCGCGCCCTGCTCCCAGACCTTCATGGCGTTGCGCTGCACCAGGCGGTAGGAATCCTCACGCGAAACACCGGCCTGGGTCAGGTCCAGCAGGATCTTCTGCGAGAAGACCAGCCCCTTCATCTGGTTCAGGTTGCGCAGCATGTTCTCGGGATAGACCACCAGGTTGGCAATCAGTCCGTTCAGGCGGCGCAGGGAGAAATCCAGCGCCACGGTTGCATCCGGAGCGATGTAGCGTTCAACCGAAGAGTGGGAGATATCCCGCTCATGCCACAGCGCCACGTTTTCCAGGGCCGGTATGCAGAGCGAGCGAATGTAGCGGGCCTGGCCGGTCAGGTTTTCGGACAGGATCGGGTTGCGTTTGTGCGGCATGGCCGACGACCCCTTCTGCCCCTTGCTGAAGAACTCCTCCGCCTCCAGCACCTCGGTGCGCTGCAGGTGGCGGATCTCGATCGCGATCCTTTCCATGGACGAGGCGATCAGCGCCAGCGTGCAGAAGTACTCGGCGTGACGGTCACGGGGAATGACCTGGGTCGAGACCGGCTCCGGCTTGAGCCCCATCTTTTCGCAGACATACTCCTCCACATAGGGGTCGATGTTGGCAAAGGTGCCGACCGCGCCGGAGATGGCGCCGGTGGCGATATTTTCACGGGCCGCGGCCAGGCGGACCCGGTTGCGCTGCATCTCGGCATAGAACGAGGCCAGCTTGAGCCCGAAGGTGACCGGCTCGGCGTGGATGCCGTGGGAGCGGCCGATGCAGACCGTGTCCCTGTGTTCCAGGGCACGTTTCTTGATCGACTCCAGCACCATGTCCATATCGGCCAGAAGCTCATCGGCGGCCTGTGTCAGCTGCACCGACAGGCAGGTGTCCAGCACATCGGAAGAGGTCATCCCCTGGTGGATGAAGCGCGCCTCGGGACCGACATATTCGGCAACAGAGGTCAAAAAGGCGATCACGTCGTGCTTGACCTCAAGCTCGATCGCATCGATGCGGGCGATGTCGAAAGCCCCCTTGGCACGGATCACCGGCACGACCTCTTTGGGGATTACACCCAGTTCGGCCTGGGCCTCGCAGGCCAGGGTCTCGATCTCCAGCCAGATGCGGAAGCGGTTTTCGGCAGCCCAGATGCGGGCCATTTCAGGACGGGAATATCGTTCGATCATGCAAAAACTCCTTAAAATATTTTATACCTGTAATCCATCATTATTGTTACAACACTCCGGACTGTTTCAACTTTTTCGCAATCCAATCCGGGGGATCAGATTCAGCCACAACCTCCGCCGCTTCTTTTTCAAAAACGATCCGCAGATCAAAGATCAGATCGGGGAAAATCCTGGGGGCAAATGATTCGTGCCAGCCAAAGATATCCGACTCCCCATATGTGCCGTCCGGTTTAAGAAAAAAAC
>Ga0154571_1103_pt1 | contig 9445 bp, 13 predicted proteins | sample RifGroF2_FD_116000 | JGI IMG/M metagenome (GOLD analysis project Ga0154571, IMG submission 116000) | Geobacteraceae bacterium GWF2_54_21
GATCCTGCGCGAAGCCCATTCGGCTGTCGAGCAGATCACGATGGACCGCGAAGTCATGCGTATCCGCGACAGCCTGATTCCCGAGTATGCCAAGCAGATCTATGCCGGCTACTGGTTCTCTCCAGAGCGCCTGTTGCTGCAGACGCTGATAGACGATTCCCAGAAATGCGTCAACGGCGTGGCCCGCGTCAAGCTCTACAAGGGGCACTGCCGCACCGTCGGCCGCAAGTCCGAGTCAGATTCGCTCTTCAACCTGGACTTTGCCACCTTCGAGAAGGACCAGGTCTTTAACCAGGCCGACGCCGAGGGCTTCATCAAGATCAACGCGCTGAGGTTGAAGATCAGGTCGCTGATGCAGGCCAACAGGAAGAAGTAACAACTTTGTAATATGAGGATGATGAAAAAACCGCTGAACCGCAGAAAATGCCGGTTTAGCGGTTTTTTTGTTATTAACGTGATTACACAACGTAACTTTAACCTGAAAAAGGCAATTAACCGCCGAGAAAAACGGATGCACGCCGATAAAACCTGTACTTACATCAAAAAATTAATCACCTTATGGGTTAAACCAGTATTTGGTTCAAGTTTTTGACTTCTCGCTTAGAAGCGCCTACTTCTGGCGGCGTTTATCTGCGTTCATCGGCGGTTAACTGCTTTTTCTGGGTTCAATTGTAACTACAGTTCGCTTACGGACATCGCCCGGTACCGGAATTCACAAGAACTTTTTGTCATTATTAACAATCAGATCGCCATCCGGTAGAAAAGAAAATTACTATGAAAGACTACGACACGCTCCTCCAGTCCATTAGTGCCATTGCCGAACAGATGCAGGGGGTGCAAGCAATTGCCGTGGCCCAATATACGCCGGTGGTTGAAACCATTATCGCTACCCGCAGCCGCGATGTCCGGCAGATCGAACAGACGCTCGATGGTTTGCTTGATTTCTGCGGCCACGAGCAAGCGCTTCTGCTCTATCGCCGTCTCTGCCGCCATTACTTTGATATCGACCCCGCCGCCACGGCAGACTACATCAACGCTTATCGCGAATTGTGGGATTCGGAGCCATATGTGAATGAAGACGATGCGAAAGGGTTGGTTGGGACGGATGGGGAGTGAGGGTGCGTTTTTTGGTCTGATCCGTTGACAGGCAGGCGTTGCCGGAGTAACGTGGGCGATCATTTATGTTATGGGGTTGGTTATGGAGTGGGATCGTGTTAGATAAATGACAGAAGCCGCTTTACCGGTATGGACTGGTGGAGCGGCTTTTTGATTTTCTGGAGAATAGCATCTCACGAGGCAAGCGATGGACACATGATGAGTTGATGCTGTTTCCGCCGGATGAATAGTTTATGCAGATGCACCGGGAAGAGGTGTTTCAACATTCATAATTCATCCTTCATAATTGCTTTGTTCATTGCCGGTGGAGATGTTTGAGGATAATCAGCGGGGTGGGTGATGATGAGGGAAATAATCTCCGGCTTTTTCATACAGATATCGCTGTCAGAACCGCTCAAGTGCCTTGCTAATGACTGGATGGCCCATCAAGAGTTTTACCCCTGGGACACTTCAATAATGAAGATAATCGACAGCCTGATCATCGGAGCAAAGGTCTTGTCAAAGACAGGGGTAGCGGATGACATCTGAATTTATAGACAGTATGAAACTCTCAGAGGTTTTTTCTGCCCTAAAGCCTACTCACGTTTTTGGCACAACCTACACGCTTAGCCTGACATTTTTCGAATCTGTAGTTTGGCCATGTATTGTTGATAAGAGTAAGTTAAAGCGCTGCCTCATCCTTTGCGACCAGTTTGGTTATCGTCAAGCAATGTTTGAGGCTGCTAGTTTACGCCATGCAAGTACGAGTTACATGGTTATGCCGGTGAACTGCAAAGGCAGCTTTCATCCCAAAGTCTGGCTATTATCGGATGGCAGTAAGACAGCGCTGTTGGTGGGAAGCGGGCAGTGCGCCGGGGTCAGGCTTGACTTATTGATATTTGCTCGTGCATTGATCACCTCGACGATCAACTCCTCCTCCGTCACCTACCTGCACAATTTCCGCCCTTGACAATCGCTGCTCACTGATATAATGACTTACAATATAGGTCATATGACCTACATTAAGGTATTACGGATCGAAAAAACATGATCGAGTCAATTGTCGGTTCCATCAACTGTGAACGTGTCCTTACCTTCCTGAATGCCAGAGGAGAGGGGTATGCCCGGGAAATAGCAACCTTCTACAGCAGTTCACTGGCACCGATCCAAAAGCAGCTGGACAAGCTTGAAGCAGGCGGCGTCCTCGCGAGTCGCACAGCCGGACGCACCCGCCTGTACACCTTCAACCCGCGCTATCCTCTGCTGACAGAACTCTCAGCTCTGCTGGAGAAAACAATTTCATTTTACGATGAAGAGATGCAGCAGCAGCTACTGTTGAACCGGCGCCGGCCCCGTCGCAGAGGGAAGCCGCTGTGATCTCACTGTCCGAGCTAACCATTGGTGAACTTGCCGCCTATATAGCCGAGCATCTTCGCAACAAGGGGATTGAAACGGTGCTTGTCGGTGGAGCCTGTATTTCGATCTATTCTGCCAATGAGTACAGCTCGTTCGATCTCGACTTTGTCATCACCGGGTCATCAACCCGCCAGAAGGTGCGTGCCGCACTGACAGAGATCAACTTCACGGAAGAAAACCGCTACTTTATAAATTCGCAGACGCCTTTCTTTGTAGAATTCCCCTCAGGTCCTCTGGCAATAGGCGATGAGCCACCTTCCGAAATCAGCACTCTCCGCTTTTCAACCGGCAATTTGCGGCTGTTATCTCCGACTGATTGTGTGAAGGACAGGCTGGCAGCCTTCTATCACTGGAAAGACCAACAGAGTCTCGAACAGGCGATACTTATTGCCAGAGATCATAATATCAATTTTGAAGAGGTTAGACGATGGTCTGTAAATGAAGGGTTTGCAGAAGTTTTCGAGAAAAATGTGTCAACGCGGCTTCCAGAAAAGCTCGGATAAAGACCGATGACCTCACTCACCACCCCCATCAAACACTTTGCCACCCTCAACCACGCCACCGGCGCAACCTGGGCCGATGCCACCAGGCGCAAGGCTCTGCACAAGCCACACCTGTTGCTGAAGGTGCTGGATCTGGTGCCTCGTGGCGTGATCACCTCAAGGAGTTAATAATGATTTTAAAAAATGCTGATAACAGAGAACGCGACATCGAAGAGCTTGAACGATTGATAAAGATTGCGCCAGCTGATCGAAAATCCAAAGTTGAACAAGAACTGCGCTTCTTACGTGCAGGGATAAAGGGTGAAAACGAGTCTGCGTACCTGATTGATTTTGATTTTAGGGATGCCGAAAAAACCGTAGTGATCCATGACCTTCGGCTTGAAATCAATGGCAGGGTCGCCCAGATTGATCATCTTTTGATTCACCGTACACTGAACTGCTTCGTACTTGAAACCAACAATTTCCATGCCGGAATTCAGATAACCGAAGAAGGCGAGTTTAAACAGTGGAACAGTTTCAAGAAAACCTTCGATGGAATGGCCTCGCCTCTTGCACAAAACGAGCGGCATATTGCCGTACTGAAAGAAGTATTCGAACATCTGGAACTACCAACTCGTGCCGGTATAAAGTTATCACCAACCCTTCATTCATATGTTCTGGTGTCGCCCAATGCCCGCATTGATCGCCCAAAGAAATTTGATACCAGCCACATAATCAAATCGGATGTTCTTCTGAAAACAATACAAAACCAATTTGAAAATAAAGGCGTACTGGATGTTTTTACCAGCCTTGCACGCATTGTTTCACTCGATACCATCATCGATATTGGGCAAAAGCTTATATCGTTACATAAGCCGGCAACTTTTGATTATGCCGCAAAGTTCGGCCTTAAAGGCGCAGAAATCAGCCAGATTGTGCCACCTGCTCCAATAGTAGCTGCCCCACCAGCACCCGCATATTCCCCCGCTGTTCATGAAAGCAAAGATGCTTTGGTATGTCGAAAATGTCACAGCCCAAAAATTGAAGTAATGTATGGGAAGTTTGGCTATTATTTCAAGTGCGGTGAGTGTGATGGCAACACGCCAATAAAAATCGCGTGTGGCACAATTGGCCATAATGAACGGATTCGGAAGGAAGGTAAGAAGTTCTTTCGTGAATGCGCGGATTGCGGGAGCAGCTCTGTATTTTTTGTTAACCCATAAAAGACGATCATATTCGTTCATGGCTGTTTCTGGCATCTGCGGGACGACTTAAAGAAATTGCAAATAGGGAATTTTGAATAGGTAACATTGCAAGGTAGGAAACCATGACCACTCACTCTTCAACGCTGCGCCCTCACGGCGGTTACCGTAAGCTTCGTTCATTTCAGGTAACCGAGATCGTCTACGACGGTACGGTTTCCTTCTGCGACCGTTTTGTCGGCAAAAGGTCGCGAACACATGACCAGATGGTGCAGGCCGCGCGCAGCGGTCGGCAGAACATCGCCGAAGGGAGCAGGGCCTCGGCAACGTCGAGCCAGACGGAATTGCGGCTGGTTAACGTCGCACGTGCCAGTCTTGACGAACTGCTGTTGGACTACGAAGATTTTCTCCGTCAGCGAGGTCTGCCAGCCTGGGGGAAGGATGATCCGCAGGCGCGGGAGGTACGGAGGGTTGGAAGAGAAAATCCGATCGATCAGCCTGATCGGACAGATCATTCGGATGCAAAAGCCTATGCCAGTTGGCTGAACCATGCCGATCCGGCGGTGGTTGCCAATACGCTAATTTGCCTGATTCATCAGGCAAATTACCTGCTCGACCGGCAGATTGCCGGCCTGGAAAAGCAATTCATTCAGGAAGGTGGCTATAGCGAGCGGCTGCACGCTGCCCGGCTGGAGGAGCGCCGAAAACAGGTTCGGCACAATCCGGCGGATCAGTCGGATCGGACAAATAAAATGCTTTGTCAAGTCTGCGGCAAACCAATGGTGGTTCGGACAGCCCGGCAGGGACCCAATGCAGGGACACAATTCTGGGGGTGTTCGGGATATCCCGAGTGTAAGTATACTCAACCGGTGACGTAGTGGCACCAGGCTTGACTTTATTGACATTTGAAGTAGCCATTCGCTCCCCATTTTAAGCACGGTTTCACACCATGCGTTAATCCCGGACCTCTGACGTAGCTGGACCCAGGGGTCCAACTATGTCCGGAAGCTGACGGACCGGGTGCGGGAAGTTGTATAAGGTGCTGCAAAGGATACGTCTCTGCTTTGATTTTATCCGTTTTTCGCGTATAGTGACCCATCTCGGATTTCCAGACCAGTGATAAGGAAACAAAATACCATGTCCAAAGACAAACTCTGGGGCGGACGCTTTACCCAGCCCACCGATAAGTTCGTAGAAGAATTCACCGCATCGATCGATTTCGACAAACGCCTCTATCATCAGGATATTCGCGGCTCCGTGGCCCATGCCCGCATGCTGGGCAAGCAGGGTATCATCCCGCTGGAGGACGTGGAGAAGATCGTCCACGGCCTGCAGAAGATCCTGGGACAGATCGAGGCCGGCGAATTCGATTTTTCTATCAGCCTGGAAGATATTCACATGAACATCGAATCCCGTCTGTCGGCCGCCATCGGCGAGGCTGGCAAGCGGCTGCACACCGGCCGCTCACGCAATGATCAGGTGGCGTTGGATATCCGCCTTTATCTGCGCGATGAGATCGTGGAAATTACAACCTACCTGGATCTGCTGATCGATGCGCTGCTGACCCAGGCCGAAGACAACCTGGATACGCTGATGCCAGGTTTCACGCACCTGCAGACCGCCCAGCCGATCCTGTTCGCCCACCATCTGATGGCTTATGTGGAGATGTTCAAGCGCGACAAGTCGCGTCTGGAAGACTGTCTCAAACGGGTCAACGTGATGCCGTTGGGAGCCGGTGCTCTGGCCGGGACAACTTTCCCGATCGATCGGGAGTATGTGGCCGAGCAGCTGGATTTCCCGGCGGTTACCCGCAATTCGCTGGACGCGGTTTCTGACCGGGATTTCGCGTTGGAGTTCCTTTCGGACTCTTCGATCCTGATGATGCATCTGTCGCGCTTCTCGGAAGAGCTGATTCTCTGGTCCACCAGCTCCTTCCAGTTCATCGAGCTGTCCGACGGTTTCTGCACCGGTTCCTCGATCATGCCGCAGAAAAAAAACCCGGATGTTCCGGAACTGGTGCGCGGGAAGACCGGCCGGGTCTACGGCAATCTTATGGCGCTGCTGACTACTATGAAATCACTGCCTCTGGCCTACAACAAGGATATGCAGGAGGACAAGGAGCCGCTTTTCGATACGATTGATACCGTCAAGGGCAGTCTGAAGATATTTGCCGACATGATCCGCGAGATGCGTGTCAATACCGCCAGCATGCGTCGTGCGGCCGGTCTCGGCTTTTCTACCGCTACCGATGTGGCCGATTATCTGGTGCGCAAGGGTCTGCCCTTCCGTGACGCCCACGAGGCGGTGGGGAAGTCGGTGGCCTATTGCGTGGAAAACGAAATGGATATTACCGAGCTGTCTCTGGCTGAGTGGCAACTCTTCTCCGGTAAAATAGACACGGATATCTTTGAGTGCATTACGGTGGAAGCCAGTGTAAATGCCCGCAATGTTATTGGCGGGACCGCTCGGGAGCAGGTATGGAACGAAATTCAGAACGTCCGGACCGGTAAGTAGCTGACGATGTACTGCGAATTCTTCGGTTTTTCTGAAAAGCCGTTTACCATTACGCCCAACCCTCTCTTCATGTTTCTCAGCAGCATTCATCGTGAGGCTTTTGCCCGCCTGCTCTACGGTGTAGACAGTCATGCCGGCTTCATAACCCTGACCGGTGAGGTTGGAACCGGCAAGACGACGATGCTGCGTACGCTTCTGACACAGCTCGACCCTGAAAAATACAGAAGCGCCCTGATTTTCAATCCCTGCATGTCGGGCGAACAGCTGCTGGAGAACATCTGCAGGGAATTCGGCATAGTTGCTGCCGAAAAAGATCGCTTCAATTATCTTGAGGCCTTAAATCATTTCCTGCTGGAGCAGAACCTGGCCGGCAGGACCGTGGTGCTTGTGATTGACGAGGCCCAGAATCTTGCTCCGGATGTCCTGGAACAGGTGCGGATGATCTCCAATCTCGAGACGGAGCGCGACAAACTGATCCAGATCATCCTGGCCGGTCAACCCGAGCTCGACGTCGTATTGAACAGGCATGACCTGAGGCAGCTCAAACAGCGCATAACGGTTCGCTGCTCGTTGACTCCGATGAAACTCAGCGATACCCATGATTATATAAATTACCGGCTCAAGGTTTCCGGAAGCAGGATTCCCGGATTATTCTCTCGCAAGTCTGTCAGGCAGATCTACCGGTTTTCCGGCGGAATTCCGCGGCTGATAAATGTAGCTTGCGAACAGGCGCTGGTGATGGCCTGGACGCAGGAGAGCCTGTCGGTAACACCTGAGATATCGTCCCAAGTGTTGTCGGAACTGAGGCCGAAGGTTGAGCATAGTGGGTTCTGGTCCAGGATTACGCATTGGCTGTTTGCCGGAAAGTGATTGGATGAGTTATATTCTGGATGCATTGAAAAAAGTTGAACGCGAGAAACTGAAGAAAGCCGCGCCTGGTGGCATGACCAGCATATCCGGCGATCTTTTTCAGGAACGCATTCGGCAATCTTCCGGCGGAGGCCGCTGGAAAATTGTTGCATGTGTCGTGGCGGCGTCGCTGCTTACTTTTGCGGGAACCTGGCTCATATTCAGGGACAAACCTGAAAAGAGTGTGACTTCCAGCCCGTCCGCCGCACCGGTAATTATACCCGTGGCTCCTGTCCCCGCCACTCCGCCGGTTGCGCCTGCCCCGGTATCTCCAGTGCCACCTGCCGCAAGCCCCATGGTCCCTGCCGCTTCGCCGGTTCCACCAGCGACTGATGATGGAGACAATGAAGGCAGGCCCGTCAGAACCGCAAGAAGACAGTTCAGGCAGCCAGTTCCGGCAGTTGCTCCACAACAGTTGAAGCCCTCTCCCAATACGATACAGCCACCGGCGGATATCAAACTCTCAGGCATCGCCTGGCAGGATGAACGCTCTGCCAGAAGAGCAGTGGTAAACGGCTTTCTTCTCAAGGAAGGCTCTGTCGTCTCGGGGGCCAGAATTACCGAGATCCTGGCGGACAGGGTGCGCTTCGCATTGCCGAATGGAACGTTTGAAATGCGCCTGGATGCGGTTCTGCCTACGGAGGTCAGGAAATGAGGATATGGGGACGGATCGCCATGCTGGGAGGCATGACTCTGGCTATAACAGCTTGCGGCAAAAAAGGTGCTTTGGTCTATCCGGATATGTTGGCGCCGGCGGCTCCTGCAGCGTTTTCCGCCATGCAAAGCGGTTCGGGTGTCAAGATCCAGTTTGTGCTGCCCAGTTCTGACAGGGCCGGGAACAGGTTGAAAAATCTGGCCGGGATGAAAATCAGCAAACGAATCAGTGATGTCTCTTCCGACCAGACCTGCCGTTCGTGTATGGAGGATTATCGTCTGTTTCGCAAGCTATACCTCGATTTGCCGCCGGATGGCGCGGAGCGTTCAGGCAACCGTCTGGCGCTGTTGGATGGCGATGTGAATGAAGGGAAATATTATTCTTACGTTGCAGTGCCGTTCACCAAGGAGGGCGTGGATGGCGCATCGTCTCCCCAGGTGACTGTACAGATCGTTCAGGCCGTGTTGCCGCCGATACTGCATGTCGAGTCGCATCCAACCGAAATCAAGCTTTCTTTTGTCAGCTTGCCACCGTTTGATGGTGTTCTGGTCGGCTATAATCTGTATCGAACATTGCAAAAGAACGGGTTTTCCCACATGCCGGTCAACAAGGCGCCGCTGACCGGAAAAGAGTATGTTGACAGTGGTCTTGCCAGGGAAACCAGCTACCGTTATATGGTCAGAGCCGTGGTCAGGTTGCCTTCGGGAGACTTGGTTGAGAGTATCGTGTCCAATGAGGTCGAGGGGATGCTGAAGGACGACGAATAGTTATCCGGCGGGTTTATTTGTTTTTATATACAAAAAGGGCATCCGGATATGGATGCCCTTTTTGTTGCTGATACTGCGAGAACGCCGGGATTACTTGGCTACGGTTTCAGCCAGTTTCAGAGCGATGTCTTTGTAGGGGTTGGCGAAAAGGATGATCAGACATACAACCAGTGCGTAGATCGCCAGGGACTCGATCATGGCCAGACCGATCATCATGGTGGTCAGGATCTTGCCGGATGCACCCGGGTTACGTGAAACGCCTTCTACGGCGCTTTTAACTGCCAGACCCTGGCCGATGCCGGTGCCCAAAGTGCCAAGTGCCATACCAATACCTGCTGCCAGAACGCACATCGTGAAAAAACTCATTTTACTACCTCCGTATGGTTTGTCTCCTAAACTGTATAG
>Ga0154571_1030_pt1 | contig 9391 bp, 9 predicted proteins | sample RifGroF2_FD_116000 | JGI IMG/M metagenome (GOLD analysis project Ga0154571, IMG submission 116000) | Geobacteraceae bacterium GWF2_54_21
ACTTTGACGGTTTTCTTGAAGAAGAAGGTCTGTGGGCAGAGGCAGAAGCGCCTGCAATCAAAAGAGTTATTGCATTCCAGATAGAACAGGAAATGAAACAAGCTAACCTTTCAAAAACCGCTTTGGCCGAAAAGATGCACACCAGTCGAACGGAATTGGACAGACTCCTTGATCCCGCCAATGTTTCTGTCACCCTCCAAACCCTCGAAAGAGCGGCCCTTGCCCTCGGCAAAAGCCTCAAAGTTGAACTGGCATGACTAAGCGCAGCACCGGTCGGCTAAAAAACGCCGCCGGTGAAAACCAAGTGAGGCTGCTTGCTATTTTTCCATTGCAATAATTAGTGAAATATCAAGCAGCGCCAAACCCATAGATGTGTAGGCACTTCCTTTACTAGCAGTTGCCCCTCATCACCGCGTCATCAGCGCGAACACACCCCACCCCAGATATTCACGCGTGTAAGCGGCGTAACGCTCGGGTTCCGAGGTCAGTTGGGCACGAACCTCTTTGGCTAACTCGTCGTCGGGATTGGCTTCAAGCCATCGGCGCATGGTGAGCCACTTGGCCGCCTCGTATCTGTCCCAGCTGTCCTGGTCTGCCAGAACCATTTCCACGACGTCGTAGCCGAGGTGGCCGAAAGACGCGAGAAGTTGCGGAAGCATGAGAAAATCGGAGATTGATCCGGCGAGACACCCCCTGGCAACTTCTTCCGTCGGCGGTAACTGCCGCCAGTAGGGCTCGCCGACGAGGATGATCCCTCCGGTGCGCAGGCTCCGCGCCAGGAGCTCGATGGTGCCGGCGACTCCCCCGCCGATCCACGTGGCGCCGATACAGGCGGCCACACCGGCCTTCTCGCCAGCGACGTAGCCGGCAGCATCGCCATGGATGAACTGGACTTGATCGGCGACGCCGAGTTCTTCAGCGCGGAGTTTCGCCTGCTCGCTGAACAACTGGCTCATGTCGATACCGGTGCCGATGACCCCGTAATCGCGTGCCCAGGTGCACAGCATCTCCCCCGAACCGCTGCCGAGGTCGAGCACTTGCGTCCCCGTTTCCAGACGCAGCGCCGCGCCCAGAGTGGCTAGCTTTTCGGGTGTGAACGGGTTATGGATGCGGTGAGCACTTTCGCTGATGTTGAAAATCCGTGGAATGTCCATTGCAGAAAAATCTCCTTACTGGTGTGAATAGATTCGGCCGCACTTGGTCAACAAAATTCCTGACCGCAATGGCATTTGACCCTCACCCTTTCAACCCGCTGAAGGCGTCCGTATCGACCGTCTTGCGCCGGCGGTGCAGGTAGACCACCATCGCCAGAGCCAGCGAAACCTCGGCCGAGGTCAGCGCCATGATGAAGATCGCGAACAGCTGGCCGTCGGCATTACCCCAGCGGGCCGAGCCCCCCACAAAGACCAGCATGACCGCATTCAGCATGACCTCGATGCAGACCAGCATCATGATCAGGTTGGCGCGCCAGGCCAAAAGCCCCCCCATGCCGATGAAGAACAGCAGCCCGGCCAGAATCAGGATATGTTCCAGTGGCACGATCATGAGCCCTCACCTCCAGCCCCTCTCCCTGAGGGGGAGGGTGGCCGAAGGCCGGGTGAGGGGGTACGCTGCCGCCCCAGATAGAGCGCCCCCACCAGCGCAAACAGGAGCTGCAGCGAGACCAGTTCCACCGCCAGGCCGTGCTCGCGGAACAGGCGCAGCGCCACTTCACGGATCGGCAGCGCAGCCGGGTACGAGCCCGCCGTGGCGTGACGGGAGACGACCGCCACCGCCAGCGAGGCGATGCTGATGCCGGACAGCGCCATCGCCGGCAGCCATTCCCGCCAGCCGGGCGACAATCCCTTTTCCGGGTGCCCCAGGTCGAGCATCATGATCACGAACAGGAACAGCACCATGATCGCACCGGCGTAGAGAATCACCTCGAAGGCCGCCACCAGCGGCGCCATCAGCAGGTAAAAGATCACCGCCATGGAAAACAGCGAGGTTACCAGGTAGAGGATCGCGTGCACCGGATGCTTTTCGGTGATGGCCAAAAGCGTGGCAATGACCGCCGTGGCGGCCAGTATGTAGAAGAGCACTTGTTCCATATGTTCCCCAAAAACAAAACCAGTCTTACAAGGGTAGAATTAGTTTTGTAACTGTTCAGCACTTTTTCATAACCCCACCTGTCCGCCCCTTAACTTAAGGGGCGGGACGCACTGATGTTGCACAGTGGTATCTGGCAGGTTGATTCTGCTCTCGCTCCCCTCTTAAGATAAGAGGGGCCGGGGGAGTTATGAAGGGTATGCTGAATAGTTACTTAGTTTTTTAGCTGTTACGGCATCAACGTCCGTACATCCACCGGCGCAGTTTCCTCCAGCCCTTCGCCACGCGGCTGGGCCACGCCGATCCCGGCATGCCTGTAGAAGTTGTAACCGTCATCCTTGCCGCAGCCGTCAATCAGCAGATCCTGCTTCTCGTAGACCAGGTCCATGATGTCGCGCTTGCAGATCTCGTAATCGGGGGTCATCTGGATCGCCAGGGTCGGACAGGCCTCGGCGCACAGACCGCAGAAGATGCAGCGCGAGAAGTTGATCCGGAACCATTCGGCGTAGCGCCGGCCATCCTCACGTTCGGCCGACTGCATCGAGATGCAGTCCACCGGGCAGGCGGCCGAGCATAGGTAGCAGGCCACGCAGCGCTCGCCGCCGTCCGGGTCGCGGGTCAGCACGATCCTGGCCCGGAAACGTGGGTACGGCGTCCGTTTCTGCTCGGGGTACTGGATTGTGACCGGCCGGCGCAGCATATGGCGCAAGGTAACGCCGAATCCGCCCAGGATGGCTTTTGTGTCGGAAAAAATGCTCATTTTAAAAGAGGGAACGCGGAATCAGCCGGATTTGAACCGATAAACGCGGATACTGGCAAAGAGACAAGTATCTTTAAATCCGCGCTTAACCGGTTGCATCCGCGTAAATCCGCGTTCCGTTACCTTTCTACAATGAAATGATCAAGCGTGGCCGTGTTTGGCCCGTTCGGCCTTTTTCAAGAGCGCCGACGCCAGCGGGTGGCTGTTGTTCTCGGCATACAGACTGGCGGTATTGCCGGCCGGAGTCTTGATGGACGGGTTGGCGCCGCCGTCGAGCAGCGCCTGAACAGTCTTGTTGCAGCCGTAGATCGCGGCGAACATAAGCGGGGTGTGCCCCTCGCGATCCGTGGCATCGACATCGGCGCCCTTTGTGATCAGCATGTTGACGATATCGGTGTGTCCGTTGGCCGCGGCATAGTGGAGGGCCGTCTTGCCCTTGTCACTGCAGGCGGTGATGTCGGCGCCACGATGCAAAAGGTCGTGGACAAATTCCTTGAGGCCCTCTTTGGATGCATTGATCAGCGGCGTGTGACCATGACGGTTCTTCGCATTCACGCTTTCCATGTTCGACTCCTCTCTTTTTCAGGTTACATGATCGGACAGCACTGTCCGTGGATTAGCGGGTCAAAACCAGCCACCAGCCGGTGACCAGTATGTTTGCCAGAGCAAGCGGCGTCAACAGTTTCCACCCCAGGTGCATCAGCTGGTCGTAGCGCAGCCGGGGCAGGGTGCCACGCATCCAGATGAAGAAAAAGGCGAAGGCCAGCGTTTTCAGCGAAAACCAGATCACCGGTGGCAGCAGCGGCCCGTGCCAGCCACCCAGGAAAAAAGTGGTCGCCAGCCCCCCCAGCACGATGATGTTGATATATTCGCCGACGAAAAAAAGGCCGAAACGCATGCCGGAGTATTCGCTGTGGAAACCGGCCACCAGCTCTCCTTCCGCCTCGGGCAGATCGAAGGGGATCCGCTTGCATTCGGCGGTGATACTGATCAGGAAGATTATGAAGGCCAGCGGCTGGTAGACGATGAAAGGCATCGCAGCCTGGGCGGCGACGATATCTGTCAGGCTGAAGGAACGGGCCAGCATGACCACCGGAACCAGCGACAGCCCCATCGACAGTTCGTAGGAGATCAGCTGGGCCAGGCCGCGGATGCCCCCCAGCAGCGAATATTTGGAGTTGGAGGCCCAACCTCCGATGGCCACGCCATAGACGGCAATCGAGGAGAGCGCAAGGAAGAACAGCAACCCCACGTTCAGGTCGGCCACCACCAGCGGCAGCCGGCGTCCGGCAATTGTCAGTGGGGCTCCGAAAGGGATTACGGCAAAGATAAGAATGGCGGGGATGGCGGCCATGGCTGGCGCCAGGTAGAACAGCCACCGGTCTGCGGCGGCCGGCACGAAGTCTTCCTTGGTGAGGAGTTTGATCAGGTCCGCCAGCGGCTGCAGCAGACCGAAGGGGCCGACACGGTTAGGCCCTTTTCGATCCTGGACCCAGGCCAGGATCTTTCGCTCGGCAAACACCAGATAGGCAGCCAGGGTCAGGATAACGAAAAAAACCATCCCCAGCTTGGCCGCGAACAGCGCTATGTCCAGAGAGAATGCCGTCATTTCCACCTTATATGCTGCTGTGGGAGGGATACCGGCGTGACGTAAACCGTATACCACAAAAGCGGGGCAAACGCTACCGGCTAAAACGACCGGATGAAAAGATTGAAAGATTGTTTTGGGATGTGGCTGGAGATTAGCAGGAGGGACATTAATGTTAAAGTTATTTTATCAGCTGGTTCATCTCGAAGATCGGCAGCAGCACCGCCAGCACGACAACCCCGACCGCCAGACCCATGGCCAGCACCAGCAGCGGTTCCATCAGCCCCATCAGCCGCTGCAGGCGGGCGCCGAACTCGCGTTCATAGGCGACACCGGCCTTGACCAGCATCTCCTCCAGGTTGCCCCCCTTCTCTCCGACACCGGCCAGATGCACCAGCAGCGGCGGGAAAAGCGGGCTCTTCTTCAGGCTGCCGGAGAGGCTGCCCCCCTGGGCCACCTCTTCCATCACCTCCCGCAGGAAGGAGCGGTAGACCCGGTTGACCAGCACTTCGCCGGTTATCTCCAGCGCGCGCATGATCGGCACCCCGCTGGAGAGCAACAACCCCAGCACGCGGGCGAAACGGGACAGGATCAACCGTTGCAGCATGCCCCCCGCCACCGGTAGCCGGAGCAGCATTGCGTCCCGTTTCATGCGCAGGTTGTCGCGCAGCATCGCCTTGCGGTAGAGCGGCACCGAGGCGATCATCAGGCCGGCCGGAATCCACCACCAGCCGCGCAGAAAATGGCTGACCTTGATCAGCATGATCGTGATCAGCGGCAGAGCGGCCTTGCTGTCTTCGAAGATCACCACGATCTTGGGGATCACGACCGTCAACAGGAAGATCATCACGCCCCCCCCCACCAGCACCATCAGGATCGGGTAGGCCATGGCCGAAGTGACTTTGCTGCGCACCTGTTCCTGCTCTTCCAGGAAATCCGCCAGCCGCTCCAGCACCGCATCCAGGGCTCCGCCGGCCTCGCCGGCCGCCACCATGCTGACATAGCTTTCGCCGAAGATCGATGGCTCGGCCGCCAGCGCCCGCGAGAGGGAAGCGCCCTCGGCGATTCTCTCCTTGACCCGCACCAGCGCCTTGCGCAGGGGGCCGTTTTCCTCCTGCTCGCAGAGCGAGCCCATGGCTTCAAACAGCGGAACCGAAGAAACCGTCAGCGTTGCCAGGCGGCGCGTGAAAAGCGACAGGTCTGCGGCGGAAACGCCCCGCCGGAACGAGAAACTTCCGGGAGTGTCTTTGAGACCCCCCTCTTCCACCACCTCGCGGGTCATGAGCCCCTTGAGTTTCAGCTGCTGCATCGCCTGGCGCTCGGAATCGGCCTCGATGCTGCCGGAAACCGAAGAGCCGGCTGAGTTGTAGGCCTTATAACGGAACGTCGGCATAATCGTCCTGGGTTACGCGCAGCACCTCTTCGATGGTGGTGATCCCGGCCGCCGCCCTGGCCAGGCCGTCGTCGCGCAGGGTCTTCATGCCGCGGTTAACGGCGTATTCCTTGATCTCGCCGGAATGGCAGCGCCGGATGATCATCGAGCAGAGCTCCTGGTCGATCGGCAGGATCTCATAGATGGCGGTACGCCCCAGTGTCCCCAGACCGAAACAGCGCTCGCACCCCTTACCGCGGTAGAGTTTCTCCGGCAGGGTCACGCCGGCAAACTCCTCAAGCGGTCGGTATTCCTCGCGGCAGTGGGGGCAGATCACCCGCACCAGGCGCTGGGCCACAACGGCGGACAACGATGAAGCGATCATGAACGGCTCGATGCCCATATCCACCAGGCGGGTCACGGCGGTGGCGGCATCGTTGGTGTGCAGCGTGGAGAGCACCAGGTGCCCGGTCAGACTGGCCTGGATAGCGATCTCGGCCGTCTCGGCGTCGCGGATCTCGCCGACCATGATGATGTCCGGGTCCTGGCGCAGGATCGATCGCAGGCCGCTGGCAAAGGTCAGGTCGATCTTGGGGTTGACCTGGATCTGGCCGATGCCCCTGATCTGGTATTCGATCGGATCCTCGATGGTGATGATGTTTTTCTCGCTGGAGTTGACCCGGTTCAGCGCGGCGTACAGCGTGGTGGACTTGCCGCTGCCGGTCGGGCCGGTCACCAGAATGATGCCGCTGGTACGGGTCAGCATCCGCTCCAGGGTACGCACACCAAGCTCACCCAGACCGATGTCGGCCAGCGACAGGATGCCCTTCTTCTTGTCCAGAAGACGCAACACCGCCCGCTCACCGTAGAAGGTCGGGATGATCGAGACACGGATGTCCACGTCGCGGCCGGCCACGATCACGCGGATGCGTCCGTCCTGCGGCAGCCGTTTTTCGGCGATGTTGAGACCGGCCATGATCTTGACGCGGGAGACCAGGGCATCCTGGATGATCTTGGGGGGGGAAAGCTTTTCGTAGAGGATGCCGTCAATGCGGAAGCGCACCAGCAGGTCGCGCTCGTACGGCTCGATATGGACGTCGCTGACCCGTTCCTTGACCGCCTCGGACAGGATCGAGTTCAAGAGCCGGATCACCGGCGCTTCGTCGGTCAGGTCCAGCAGGTCCTGCGGCTGCCCCAGTTCGGTGGCGATGGTGGAGAGGTCCTCCCCCTCCAGCTCCTGCAGCACCTCGCGGGCCGTACCTGAGACGCCGGAATAGACATGGTTGATCAGGTCGGCCAGGACGCCGGCCGGCATCAGCACCGCCTCGACCGGCTTGCCGAACAGCATGCGCAGTTCGTCCAGCAGCAGCAGTCCGCCGGCGCCGGAGATGGCAATCCTCACGGTTCCTTCCACTTCGCGTAGCGGCAGGATCGAGTTGGAACGGGCGAATGTCAGCGGGACACGGATCAGCAGCGCGGAATCGACCTGGTCAGGGCGTATCTCGCCCTGAACGGCTATTCCCAGCTTTACCGCCAGCGCCTCTAGCTCTTCCGGGGTGGAAACGGCGCTCATTTGCCGGAAATCTCCTTTTGCACATCCACCGGTTCTATTTTTTTGGCAGAATCGCCAAACTTGGAACGCTGCTCATCGGAAACAGTCATCAGGTCAGCCGCATCCCTGACGATACGGGGTGTCAGCAGGATCATCAGGTTGGTCTTCTTGCGCGTCTTGGTTTTGGTCTTGAACAACCACCCCAGGCCGGGTATGTCTCCCAGGAAGGGCACCTTCTGAACGGTTTCGTCCTCGGTGTCCTGGATCAGCCCGCCGATCACGACCGTTTCCCTGTCCTTGACCACGACGCTGGTCTTGGCCGAGCGCTTGGTGGTGATCAGGTCGATGGCCTGCCCCTTGCTGTCCTTGACCGCTGAAATCTCCTGGTTGATGTCCAGGCGGATGTAGTCGCCCTCGCTGACCTGGGGCTTGATCTTGAGGTTGATGCCAATATCCTTGCGCTCGACCGAGGTAGTGGTGCCGATCGAGCTCTGGGTGGCCGAACCCTGGAAAGGGACGTTCTCGCCCACGTTGATCTCGGCCTCCTTGTTATCCGAAGTCAGGATATTGGGGGTCGAGAGGATGTTAACCAATCCGTTCTTGTCGAGCGCCTTCAGTACCGAGGTCAGGTTGACCGGACTGGCGGTAACATCGGGAGTCAGCGTCCCCCCCTGGGTGAGGATGCTGCCGATGGTGCCCAGGGTCCCAAGCGGATCGTACAGTCCGGCCACGGTCAGGTACTTGTTGAGCACGCCGCCGCCAAGCACGCCGGTCTGCAGGCCCAGTTCTCTGGACTTGTCCAGTGACACCTCGGCGATCAGCACCTGCACGAAAACCTGTTTGCTGCGCCGGTCCAGCTTCTTGATCACCTGTGACAAGTTACTGTAATCGTTGGGAGAAGCCATGATAACCAGGGAATTGGAGGCCTTATCGGCGGTGATGGTGATCTTGCCGCTCTCAAAGGGCGAGGCCTGGGGAGCGGCGGCGCCAGGCGCGGTTGTTGCCTGGGCGCTGATACCCTTGACCACTCCGTCCAGGACCTTGGCCATCTCGGTGGCATCGGTATTTTCCAGGTAATAGACATTGACCTTGCTGCTGGCCTCGGGCGGGGCCACATCCAGCTTGCTCGCCAGTTCGCGAACCGCCTTCTTGGTGCTCTCGTTGCCAAAGACCAGCAGCGCGTTCAGCCGCTGGTCCGCCAGCACACTGCCCGTGCTACCGCCGCCGGTGGTGGCTGGCTGTCCGGCCGGTTTGACGTCGGAACCGCTCAGCCACTGTCGAACGGTGGTGGCGACGCTGTCGGCCGAGGCGTTTTTCAGATAGATGATCTCAAGCCCGTCCCGGGTGCGCTCGGTGTCGATCGTCTGCAATATTCCGTGCAGCTTGCGTATGTTGAGCGAAGAATCCACCATCAGGATCAGGTTGCCGGGGCCGAAGGCCGAGATGTGGCCATCCCTGGAAACCATCGGCTGCAGGAAAGTCAGCGCCTCCTGGGCCGAGATGTTCTCCAGCTTGGTCACCTGGGCCACGTAACTCTCGTTGACCGGCAGGGCCTGGCCTGACGGAAGCAGGGTAAACCCGGATTGCCGGGCGCTGGCGGAAGGCACGATCTTGGCGACCTTGCCGCTCTGCACCACGGTGAAACCCTTCAGTTCCAGCACCGAGACAAAAACGTTATAGGCTTCTTCAATCGAGAGTTTGGAGGGGGAGTAAACCGAAATCTTGCCCTTGACCCGGTCATCCAGAATGAAGTTCTTGCCGGTCAGGTCGCTGATGAATTTCACCATGGTGGAAATGTCCACCTCGTTGAAATTCAGCACGACCCCTTTGCCGGCCGCCAGAGCGGGAGAAGTACAGAGGGTTACCACCAGCAGCAGGGAACAGAGGGTGCGTATCAGGTATCTTATCAAACCAGCCTCCGAATCAGCGTATATCGTAGTTGAAAGTCACCGGCTGCCCGTCCCTGACCAGATCCAGCTTGAGCCGGTTTTGCCCCTTGAGGGCGATAAATGATTGCAGCGCCTTGTCGGG
>Ga0154571_1252_pt1 | contig 9288 bp, 7 predicted proteins | sample RifGroF2_FD_116000 | JGI IMG/M metagenome (GOLD analysis project Ga0154571, IMG submission 116000) | Geobacteraceae bacterium GWF2_54_21
CTGATTGCCGGGCTTGGCATACAGGTGAATATATTTCAATCTACGAGGCAGGGCAGCTTATGAGCACGGCACTATTACTGATAGACATACAGAAGGATTACTTTCCCGGCGGCCGCATGGAGCTGGTCGGCAGCATCGAGGCTGCCGGAGCCGCAGAACGGTTGTTGGCCGCGTTTCGGCGCGCAGCCTGGCCGGTCTACCACATCCGGCATATTTCCTCGCGACCCACCGCCAGTTTCTTTCTGCCTGACACCAGCGGGATCGAGATTTACCCCGGAGTCGCGCCGTTGCCGGACGAGCCGGTCATCACCAAGCATTATCCCAACAGTTTCCGCGACACCGATCTTCTGGAGCGCCTGAAAGCCGCCGGAATCAGCCATTTGCTTGTCTGCGGCATGATGACCAGCATGTGTGTGGACGCCACGGTCAGGGCCGCCTTCGATTTCGGTTTCGGCTGCACCGTGGCGCAGGACGCCTGTGCCACCAGAAACCTATTCTTCGCGGGTGAAGATATTCCCGCCAGCCATGTGCATGGTTCTTTTTTGGCAGCCCTGGGAGCGGTCTACGCCAATATCAGGACCACCGATGCGATACTGGAAGGTATCACCGCCGCAGATCGATAAGCAGGAGAGCTTCAACCGCTATAGATGTTGGAGCATATTTACCGCCTGCCGGGCCGTAAAGCGGTGGTAAAAGCCAGGGTGTGACTGTACCGCCCTGAATGCCAAACCCGGCTCTAACAGGTGTATCCGAAGAAAGGAATAACCATATGGACTTCTATGTTATGGCCAAATCCTACAACCGCTACGGCGGCCACACGACGCTGTCCCGGATTGGGGATTTTCTTTTGATGGGAGGAGGCAGTTTTGGCGATGCGATAAAGGAAATTACAGTCACTCTGCACTTTCGGGACTCTGGCCCTGCAAGAAAGACTCTGGAGACGCTCTTGGAGAGGCACAATAGCTACCGGTCAACGCTACCGAAGATAACTTATCGAAGAGCAAAATTTAAGGTCGAAATTGACATTGCAAGCGAGCTTATGGATGGGCAGGACTGGAAGCCTTCGCCAACAACATCTCTCCCACTCTTTAAAAAGGGAGTTGAAGAAGTTATAGAAGCATTGAGGTTGCTAAGAAAACGATTAAATAAAACCGATAATTTCAATTTTGACAATTTCATAAGCCATTGTGAAGCCGCCAGAAAGCTGATCCCTAATTCGGAGGACGATCTACAAGACCTTGCTGCAAAGTTGAAGGCTGCAGACAAAGCCAAGCGCGATGCGATGTCTCCGTTGGAGAAGCTGGGGATAGACTGGGAGGATTTTCACCCCAGCGCTCGCGACATTTTGGACGATCCATTCTTTTGGGAGTGTGCGGACGATTTCTCGCCGAACGGCAATGACACCGGAGCCGACCTACTGGAGAACTATTGCGATTGGCTCAAGATGCACAAGGACGGGCAACCGATTAAATTCCTTGAGAGCCTTGCAAAGCAGTGGGGATACAAAGACATAGGCGCTATAGACGAAGTTACTCGCGATGAAGTATCAATTGGTCTCGCCTTTGCTGACATCAAGCTTAGAGCTACCTGTGACCGGCAAGCGCGACAACTAGCTCTAGAAGCCATCGGACGTCAACGAGCCTAGGCACAAGCGGCGACAACTTGGTCACATCGAGATGAAAAGCTAAAGGCTTTGGACAGGATCGAAGCCAAGCTACAGCAAACGGATAACAAGACGGCGGCACACAGACGCTGACGCTCTGGTGCGCCACCACGACGTTGAGCAATTTAAGAAGAAAGACTAAGAGGCTAGGAACAAAGGTGTCAAAGCAACAATTCTCGGTCATAGAACGCGAAGCCATATTTGTGGCCTACGGTAAGAAATGTGCTTATACAAGGGAGCCACTTGATTTTGGTACCTTCCACATTGACCACATCCTGCCGGAATCTTTATCGGACGATCCCGTCCGATTCGAAGAAATCAAAGCCCAGCTGAATATTGGAGAATTCAATCTAAGCGGATTTGGCAATCTTGTGCCTTGCAAGCCAGAAATCAATCTTCAAAAAGGACACCTAGTCCTTGAACCGGCACACGTTCATTATTTTTTGGGCATTGCAGCCAGTAAGATCACAACCATAGAAAATAACATTGCTCTGATTGCTGCACGTAACGCAAAAGGAAAAGCGCTGATCCTTTTGCAAAGATGTCTTGATAATGGCCAATTGACGGTTAAAGAAGTTGCAGCTCTTCTTGATAAGTACCAAGACAACACTGAAGAAATATTCAATTTAATCGTTAATATGCGATTTGCTGATACAACCGAAGTCTCTGTAATTTCAAAGTCAGACATAGAAGGTTTAAAAGATCTTCCAATGAAATTTGGGAGGAACGACCATATAGACGGACTGAATCTTGTAGGTAAAAATGAGGTAAGACGTTATGTCAGGACATGCCGCCAGTACATCGATGCAGTAATGGCAGGGTTTTGCCCCGCCTGTGGCTTTGACATAAAGATTGCTGCATACTTCGAGCATTACTGTGGGCTTTTGGTTGCCCTTGAGGCGGCCACTATTCCTACACAAGCTATATTTCCGCACCATACGTCAGTATTGCCAACATGAACTTAATGCCATTTGACATGTTCCCTCAACTTGGTGACACAGTTATTCCAGTAGAAGGAACATATCAAGACCAAATAGACAAAAGAAACCTGCGTGTTCGCAATGTTACAAGTAACTCCTTCAATGTGGAATCCGAGTATATGGGTCACTCGTTAGTCGAAGCTGTGAGGGCAGATTTCAACAACGATGGCTTTGAAGATGTTCTTTGTTTCGAGTACAGCTATGCCACAAAAGGTACGTTAGGGTTTGGTGGCATCAGAGTCCTAACCCGATTGTCTCCAGAGAGTCATTTCGAGCTAGCTATTCCAGAAATCTGGGACGTTAAGCACCTCATTGAAGCATTATGCCTTCGTGCCTAAGAAATACTTGCTTCTGAATGGACATGGGCATCTGAAAAAGCTCAACATGAAGTTTACCAGACCGAGAATCCGTCTGGTAAACTTCAACCCCGTTATGCGAGAAGAAAATGAAAAATGAAATAATGCCTTGGAAATGCCACTGCTGCGGGCAGGAGTTCGAGATCGCTAGTGGCGGAATTTGTAAAGTTTGCGGGCAAGCAATCTGCAACATTTGCTTTGGTCTCGGAAAAATCGTGAGTATAGCAAGGATGAAACTGCCACAGTTGAGAGTTTGTCGGGGTTGCTCGAAATTAAATCAGTACACAGAGAAGGAAAGTTCATTTGAGAAATAAGGCAACAGATAAATAAAGAACATCATGAAAAACAAATACATCGGAGAGCTGCTAGGTGTTGTAATTCTAATCCTGAGCGTTGTCGCTCTCACCATTGGACCCGCCTTCATACGAGAGCACGCAGTTGTCATAATTGTTCTGCTGGTCTTGATCATGATGATAAGTGGTGCAGCAGTCTGATGGCATAACCAGCCCCATAACCCGGGGAACCCATAGGGGGACGCTGCTAGCTAATCAACTATTGTAATAATTAGTTAATTAGCTAGCAGCGTCCCCTTCTCCCGACACTTTTATGTGCCGTTCACCGCTTTTTGAACTTTTCTTGCGCACAGTCGTTTTTGGGGCGATCGGGGTTTTTTACTGCGAATGGAAACCACTGAAGAAACCACTGGGGGTAAGAAATCACTGGGGTCTACCAAGTTGATAAGAACAAACTTATTATCTTGGGTGACCCTGATGGTGTGACCTGACCCTGATGGTGCCTCTGTTAATGGGTGCCCCCAGAGGTTCCGAAGATGACCGGGTTTTGTTGCTCACGGGATTAATGGCGACCACAGGCTGCCTATTATGAATAACCAAATTGAGGTATAGATTGGGAATGAAAAAACTTATTGGTGTCAATAAACCGTCGCTTACAATAGGCGCTTTCTTAGGTCGCATTACTGCCGCAGTCCTGCTGCTGAATTTGTTTGTCATTGCCCTTATAGTTTTATCGCTGCACCAGAGCCGGAATCAATATGAAGAACGGGCAGCAATTGAGACGCGGAATCTGTCGAGGGTGCTTGAGCAGCATATCGACGGCATCATTGACAAGACCGATTTGGTACTGTTTTCTGCAGTGGAGGAATATGAGCATCAGTTCGCAAGAGGAGGCGTCAATCGGCATGAACTGAAGGTTTTCCTCAATCGGATGGAATCCCAGATGCCGGAACTAGAACGCCTGGCTTTAATCGATGCTCGTGGCGAAGTGGTCTACCATACGGGTACCGGCACAGGGACCCTGAGCAATGTTTCCGACCGCGACTATTTCCAGAAGTTGCGTCAAAACCCGGGATCCGGTTTGTTTATTTCAAAGCCGATCAAGAGCGGTATCAGCGGCAAGTGGGTGGTCATACTCGCGCGCCGGATTAATCTGGGCGATGGAGCCTTTGCCGGGACAGTCTGCGGTGAACTCTCTCTGGAATATTTCCTTCAGCACTTCTCCTCTATCAACGTCGGACCTAACGGGGCCATTGTGCTGCGAGACTTGGAACTGGGGGTGATTGCCCGTTATCCCAAGGCTGGCTGGCCAGGGAGCACGATAGACTTGAAGAAAGTATCCAGCGAGATGACGGAATTGTTTCACACAGGAAAAATGAGTGGTACCTTCAAAACTACCGCACAGAGCAACAATATCGAACGTACCTATTCATTCCGGAGGCTCGTCAAATATCCGCTTCATATCATCGTCGGCTTTGCCAGCAGCGACTACCTGAAGGAATGGCGCGCCGAGGTCGTAAAAATGACCGTGACGGCCTTCCTTTTCCTTGTTGTTACGCATTTTTCCTCATGGCTTGTATATCGAGGGTGGAGAAACAGAAATAATTTTTTCCGAGCGCTCAAGGAGCAGGAAATCAAGTACCGGACGGTCGCCGATTACACTTACGACTGGGAGTACTGGATCGATCCCGACGGAGTGTTTCGGTATATTTCTCCGGCATGCAAGCGGATAACCGGTTACGACGCTGAACAGTTTTACGAAGATCCCGAACTTTTGAGCAGGCTGTTGCATCAAGACGACAGGGAGTTGTATGCCACCTTTCGTTGCGCAGAGTTGCATAGGGCCGACAATCTTGTCTTTCGAATTTTCCGCGCCGACGGCGCCATCCGCTGGCTGGAACACTCCTGTCAACCAATTGTGGACGAAGCCGGTGTTTTCCTGGGCAACCGATGTTGCAACCGCGACATTACAGAACGCAAACAGGTCGAGCAGTCGCTCTGGGAAACCCAGTATTCCGTTGATCACGCATCAATAGCGATTTTCTGGGCATGGGAAGGGGGACGTTTCTGCTATGTGAACCAGGCTTGCGGTTACCTGGGATATTCCCGTGAGGAACTGCTGGAGATGTCTGTTTACGACATAGATCCTGATTTTACGTTCGATGAGGGCGTCAAGATGGTGCAAATGATCAGTGAAAAGGGTTCATGTACCATTGAGCGACGCCACAGGACCAGGGAAGGCGTCCTGATTCCCGTTGAAGTGACGGGTCATGCTTTGCAAGTATCCGGGAAAGTATTCATCGTCTCCTACGTCAGGGACATCAGCGAAAAAATAGCGGCCGAGGCGGATATTGCCCGTTCCGAACAGAAGTTCCGCGCCATCTTCGAGAGCGCCCGCGATACGATCTTCCTCATTGCCGCGGACTCAAGATTCATCGAATGCAACCCAGCTGCAACGGAAATGTTCCGTTGCACTAAAGCGGAACTCCTCAAAAGGAATCCCCAATATTTTTCCCCCCCCACACAGCCCGACGGCCGGGACACGAATCTGAATGCCAAAGAATTGATTACAGCCGCGCTGGCGGGGAATCCGCAAAGCTTCGAGTGGAGGCACCGCCGTCCGGACGGGAGCGAATTCGATGCCATGGCTGTACTGAGCCGTTTTGAACTGGATGGCGCACCAGTGCTCCTGGCGATTGTACGCGATATTTCCCAGAAAAAAAGCCTGGAGAACCAGCTTTACCACGCGCAAAAAATGGAATCCATCGGCACTCTTGCCGGAGGTGTGGCACACGATTTCAACAACCTGCTCACCGTTATCTGCGGCTACGGCTTCATGATAAAGACAAGGCTTGCGCCTGATGACCCTCAAATGGTCATGATCGACCAGATACTCTCTTCATCAGACCGGGCGGCCCAGCTGACCCGGGGCCTCCTCACCTTCAGCAGGAAGCAGGCTTTTGATCCTAAACCGGTCGAACTCAACGATATCGTAGGTAGGGTGGAAAAACTTCTGGGACGCCTAATCGGAGCTGATGTGGAATTCATCACAAAACTTTCCGAGCAATCGTTGAGACTCTTAGCCGACGAGGGCCAGATCGAGCAGGTACTCATGAATCTGGCCGTGAATGCACGTGATGCAATGCCTGAAGGAGGATCTCTTATAATTACTACAGAGGAAAAGAGAGAGGAACATTACAGCTTCCATGGGCTAATCAAGCCCGGGAACTACGCTATTATCAATGTTTCTGACACCGGTTGCGGCATGGACGAGAATACACGGGCAAAGATCTTCGAGCCGTTTTTCACAACAAAGGAACTGGGTCGGGGTACGGGTCTTGGTCTCGCAATTGTGTACGGGATCGTCAAGCAGCACAACGGGTTCATCAATGTTTACAGCGAACCGGGCAAAGGCACCACCTTCAAGATTCATCTTCCGCTCATCACCGAAATGATCGCTACAGCGGATGCCGAAGTCGAACCACCGCCAAGAGGGGGCACGGAAACCATTCTTTTCACGGAAGACGACGATATTGTCCGGACTATGGCGGGCAGCTTTCTCCGGGATTCCGGCTATCGCGTCATCGCTGCCGTTGACGGCGAGGATGCGCTGGAAAAGTTCGCGGAGCACAAACATGAGATCGATCTGCTGATCCTGGATGTAATGATGCCTAAGAAAAGTGGCGGAGAGGTATACAAAACCGTGAAAGCTCAGCGCCCGGATATCGACGTCCTGTTTGTCAGTGGGTACGCGGCAGATATTATACAGCAGAAAGGGATCCTCGGAGAAAATATCCAGTTCATTTCAAAACCGGTGAGGCCCAATGATCTGCTCAGGAAAATCAGGGAAATGCTGGATATGAAGCAGTAGTAATATCTGAAAAGCTCTTCCTTAGAGTCTGTCGAAACAGAATGCGGAACCCCTTGGGGGACGGGAACCCCATTGGGGACGTAGCTGCTTTATTGCTTTATAGCAAAAAAAAGCAGTGCCATTTCTGACCCTGCTTTTATGTAAATTATTTCGACAAATATTTTGTTACTTCTTAAACCTCCTCCTGATCCCTGCAATCCCAACCAACCCCAGACCGAGGAGCAACACGGTGCCAGGTTCGGGTACTGGTGTTCCGAAAACTTGAATGTTCGCATCCGAACTCTTATCCCAACCATAACCATCCGAATCCCAGGAACCGATATCAGTAGCTATATCAGATCCCGGTGCAACGAGTGCATAAAGCATTTGGTTGTCAGATCCTTGCTGTGAAGATCCGCTCAAAGCCGCATTGGAAGAATGAAGAAAAGCGTACTGAAGTCCATTAAGGAAAAACTGATAGGTAGCAGATCCACTTAAGACCATATTAAGGCTAATATCAAGTTGATAAAGAGGAAGGTAAGAACCAGAAGACCCCTGATAGCTACTATTGTCAGAATATGTCGTTGCTGAGACCAAAGGTACACTCGACAACTGGCTGATAGTGCCCCCAGCCTCACCAAACCAGACAGAAAGCCCGGTATTGCTTGTAGACCAGATTCGGATCTTGTCAACAAAATAGTTTCCCGTACCACCTATTTTAAAGTCATCACCAGCAAGCCAACTGCCGTAAGAATCAGAGCCAAACGCCCACGCTACGTTGCTGCGGCTTGCTCCGGCCGCATTGTTAAGGTTGCTGGTCGGCAAACCACGGTCAAGCAAAAGAGAGGTCGCAGAGGCAATGCCACTGTTAACGATAACCATTCCAGCAACGACCAGGAAAACAATCAATTTTCTCATTTCTTCTTTCCCCCGTTCAAGTTTAATTTCATTGCAAAAACAACAGTAGTATTAAAGCATTTTATATACCAATACCCCTGATATTTCTTGATTGGATAAATTAATAACGATAAGTGGCTAATATTGCAGTTTAACACCATTCCATAGATATATTTTTAACTATCAAATTATAATTTTAGTCGCCGTCAGCAGTGCAGTGTAAATAATTTCGACAAAAAGCACGAACCCAATCATGACTAACCTCCAACAGCTTAACGATCCTGCCGTTTACATAACCCGGCAATTCCGGGGACGCAATTCCGTGGATCTCCATGATAAGTTTTGTCAAGGGGAAAGCGGAGATTTCCCATAACTTCCCGAACTGCCACCGGTAGCTTTTTGTTGCCCCTTCCTTGCCCTTCAATTTTTTACTCTTGTTCTAGGGAATCCCTTGGGGGACGGAATCCCTTGGGGGACGTAGCTGCTTTATTGCTTTATAATCTTTTTCTGTTACTCTTTCACACATGCCAAGACAAGCCCGATTAGATATTCCAGGTTTATTGCAACACGTCATTGTTCGGGGCATTGAACGCTCTGACATCTTTATGGACGACATTGACCAGGAACGATTTTTGGAACGCTTTAGCAGCCTTCTTGTTGAAACCTGCACCGACTGTTTTGCATGGGCTCTGCTCCCCAATCATTTTCACCTCTTGCTTCGATGCAATCACTTTGATCTTTCACGCTTCATGCGAAGGTTGCTGGCCGGCTATGCCGTCACGTTCAACCGGCGCCATGCTCGTTCCGGCCATCTGTTTCAGAACCGTTACAAGTCTATTGTCTGCGAAGAAGAGCCATACTTGCTTGAATTGATCCGCTACATCCACCTGAACCCATTGCGAGCAGGTCTCGTCAAAGATCTTGAAGAGCTTGAAAGCTTTCCTTGGTGCGGTCATGGGGTGCTGCTTGGCCGAAAGACACTTATCGGACAAACGGTTGACGAAGTTCTGGCATTATTTGCCAACAGGAAGAAGGCAGCCCGTCATGCCTACCGTCAGTTTTTGTACGCCGGTGTTGCCATGGGGAAACGTCCTGAATTGGTTGGCGGCGGTTTGCGGCGTAGTCAGCTAATTGAGGGCAATATTGCTGTCATGGGTGAATATGATGAACGAGTACTTGGCGGGAGTGATTTTGTGGCGTCACTTCACGATGAACCTCGACTTGCTGGTAAGCTGTCCCATACAATTGA
>Ga0154571_1050_pt1 | contig 8057 bp, 7 predicted proteins | sample RifGroF2_FD_116000 | JGI IMG/M metagenome (GOLD analysis project Ga0154571, IMG submission 116000) | Geobacteraceae bacterium GWF2_54_21
CACTGCGGGCGCTGGCGCAGAGGTCCCGCAGCTTGGAGCGGAGCGCCAGGTCGATCTTCTGTTGTTCGCTCAGTTCGAACATGCCTTGGCTGATTCCTTCGGTTAAATATCCAACAGCCAGCGCACCAGATTACACCTGGGTATGGTGACCCCCTGCCACTGGCGGGGCGATTCATCATCGTCCAATGACAACAGCAGGTTATCTCCCCTTTGCAGCCAGGGATCGGCCGAACTGAAAGCTCCCAGTTCACGCTTTTCATCCTCCGCGGTCAGGGTGGCCGTTACCTGGTACTTGTCATATCCGCGCTGGTCATCCGGCGTGACAAAGTCCAATTCCCGTCCGGCGTCATTGGTGGCAAACATTGGTGTTTTCCCGCGCCGCATCAATTCGAGAAAGACGCACTGTTCCAGCCGCACCCCCAGGTTATCCGCCATGGGGCGATACAGGGTAATCAGGCCGGTATCGATGCTGTAATACTTGCGGGTGTCGCTGAAGACCCGGTTCTGTTTCCAGCTGAAACGACTGGCCTCGAACAGGGCAAAGGCCTTTACGAAGTACGAACAATAGGCGATGACGGTTTCGTTTTTGGCAGGTATGCCGAGCGCCTTCGCATGGCGGGTCAGTGATGCAAAGGTGGTGACATTGCCAGCGTTCGCCATCAGGTATTGAAACACCTTCTCCAGCAGCGTCACGTTATCCACCCGGAACCTGCGTACTACATCATCAAGGATTACCTTGCTGATGATGCCGGAAAGGTATGAGAGGCGGGCATCGTTGTCGCTGATGGTGAACTGTTCCGGCAGGCCGCCGAAGGTGAGGAAGTCGTGAAAACCGGCCATGATCTCCCGGCGGTTGCGCTGAAATTCGGCTGCGCTGCCGACACTGGTCCGGTGCCAGGTCAGGTATTCCCGAAAACTGAACGGCTGCAGGAAAAATTCGATGAAGCGGCCGGCCAGGTTGCTGCCCAGTTCGGAAGAGAGGAGTTCCGAGTTGGAACCGGTCAGGATGATCTCGACCTCATCCCCATCCCGTTCGTAGATGGTTCTGATAAAACGGTCCCAGTTGGCTACATTCTGAATCTCGTCAAAAATCAGCAGTTTTTTGCCCGGTTGGGCCGATACCGACAGAAACAGCTCGTACACCTGATTGAGCCGTTCCGGGGTAGTAACCTCCATCAACCGGAAATCCTCCAGATTCAGGTACAACAGGTTGGCTGGAAGGATCGCGGCGCTATCCAGCAGCCGTTTGGCCACCTGCTGCACCAGAAATGATTTGCCAGAGCGCCGGAAGCCGGTGACGATCTTGATCGGGCGTGAACCGATTGCGGCCAGCAGCCGTGGTTCCAGCTCGCGCTCGATCCCCTGCCTGCGTTGAACAATGCCCTGCCATTCAAAAATCAGGGATGAAATGGTCCTGTTGTCCATTATTATGCCTTTGTACAGTGATAATCATGTCTAAATCATACCTCTGTAAGGCACCAAATTCAATATGTATTTGTAACTATCTCTCTTGTTTATATTGCTGCAACATTTATTCCGCATATAATTCCGGTGACATAGTACCGATTAACAGTACCACCCAGCTTGCCGCTCCCGTCGCCGTTCAGGCTATTGCTTCCAACCCTCTTCGTTTTACCAGCGCCAGCAGCTTCAACGCCGGGCCGCTGGGATGCTTCTCGCCATGCTCCCATTTACTTACAGATCCGACCGATACATTGAGATAGTGCGCAAAAACATTTTGACTGACTCCCTCCTTACTGCGCATCTCTACGATTTCATCCGGAGTCAGACTCTCAACCGGCGTAAGGCATGAATCATCAAACTTGCGCATCGTTGTGCGGTCTATAAGCCCAATGTCGTGCAAACCCTGCATGGATTCATGAAGCGCCGCCAACGGCTTGCTCTTATAACTTTTCGTCATGGTACCCAACCTCCTCCATCTCTCTCTTTTCCACTGCTGTTGCTATCTCAATGTCGCTAAACCCGAGATAAACGGCAGCCGCGCTCTTGTATGCCGTGACCTCAGCTTTATCAAGATTTTCCTTATCATTTTTGGCGAAACAAAACATAAAGACGCATCGTGTGCTTGATCGGTATGCGATGATGCTTCTGTAGCCGCCACTCTTGCCGCCACCACCCCGGGCAACACGTTTTTTGACCAAGCCACCGCCATAATCAGCATCGATCAAACCATCTTCCATCTCGCGTATCGCCTCAATAAGCGTGTCGTCAGTAATTGAGCTGAGGGTGTGCGGGCTTCACCGCATCACCCGATGGTTGGCACTCCGATCTATTTTCGCGTCCACTTTTTAAGCGCTTTCTCTGCTCTCTCTATTATCTTTTGGGCTCTTATAACATCCTGCAAATACCCATTATCCCGATATCTGGGCGCAACAGTTATGGGCTGCTTCAGTACTTCGTTTAGAAATTCAATCGCTGTGTCATATGCTTGCAAAACGTCGCTATTTGTCGTTTTCATGCCAAATCCGTCTATAACTCTCAGAAACTGCTCCGCCATCAGTAGTTTTGTGAATGAGTCAATATGATCATGAATCGCTTTGGATTTAAGAACGATCAATCGGAGAGCATCAGCATCCTTGTTCTGAATGACGGTTCGGCAGAAATCCGAGAAAGAGTCCGTGTCTGCAGGGTCAGCATCAAGTTTGGCGAGTAGATTAGCCTGAAGTTCCGAATACCAGTCCCGTTCCTGCTCTTGCGATACGTAAAATGACTTGTACCTTTCGTAATCACCTTCGCGATCCATGAAGAAGTGACTACCACCGTAATACATGAAAATTTCTTTTGCAGTTCTATTGTCTTCTAGTGTCATATTGTTTGTGCCAACGGGGTCCACTAAATTGAACGCTCACTTGTTCCATTCATCTTTTAGCCATTTATAAGAATCGGGGAAGAGCTTTTGTACACCTTCCCATCCCTTCTTCTCTTGTCCCAACCTACTGAACAGCGCCAGATATTTTAGGGCACGTCCTTTCATAAAACCTATATATTCCTGTTTTAGTACAGGATGTTTGTTATATTCATTTTTGTGCTCTTTTTTTTCACTAGTCTCTTTAAGAGTACTTTCAATCTCGGCTCTGAGTATTTGTGGAAATTGTTTTGTACAGTCAATAAAGCGGTTGTTTTTATAGCAATGTATCTCTGGGGTAGCCGGCGAATCTCTAAGAGCAAGATCCCCCCAATTTGACCATGTAACGTACGTGATTACTTCTGTTTTTCCGTCCTTGTTCAAGTCAAGAAACGCAGCGTCTTCGCCAAATTCTCCAACAAAGGTTTCAAGTAGCTCAATCTTGTCCTTATTTGATTTATAAATCATATTTCTATTGATTGGTGCTCCACCTGCATGACTGTGATAGTCGCTAATAACTGCCTCCGGCATTCCATCACCGTCAACATCAATGCATCCTCCAAAATCCAAGTTTTCACCCTCTACTTCAATTTTGACTTTATGTTTATTGTAAAGAGCGGCCTTTGTTACATAAAAATCATTTTTCTGGAGAGGGACAAATTTGTAAAAGTCACAAGGCTTGGCTTTATTCATGGCTTGTAGCTTTCCATTTACACTATCTACTTCCATGTCAGACGCATATGAAACGGAGAAAAGCATAACAACAATCAAAGTGGTTATACCCAGAACTCTCATTTAACACCTCAAGTTTGAAATTCTCAGTTTGTTTTGTGGTTCAACGGCTCGGCCGGTGACCCGGCGCAGTTTTATCGCGACCGGGTCCACTGGTCTCGTTGGGACTCGTATTTAATCACTTTCCCATATCTCCAGGACTTGCTTATGCTATTCCAAAGATTTTTCCAAAGACATTATTGAATTCACTCAAAGTGCTGAATGAAACTCCATAGTATTTCAGGTTATTTGGCGGATAAGCAAAAATGTGGTCCTGAGCTTTTCCCCAGGATGTAACACTATCATCTGGAGGAATGATTCCGCCATGTTTGAACATAGACATGTCTATAAGAACGTTTTCTACGTAGTTCCAGACATGCCAATCATGAAGCCAGACCGAGTCACTCTCAATAACCGCATTTCCCACTTTGGTTCCAAAAGGGATTTTGCTGCTAACGTGACCAAGAACGATTTTGACTGGCTTAGTCAGTTTAATTGCTTTGATAGTATCCAAGTGCCGGACCATATGAAATAAGTTCACACTGTTGTGATAGCATTCGTTTAATCGAAAGGGTTTCTGTGAAAAGTCTGGATCGCTAGGGTCGAGTGGGTAGTTTTGGAAGATATCGATATTCTCTTGGAGGTTTGACAGCAGAGATTTAACCTTTGCAGTAACTTCTTTTGGTGGAGAGTACATACGTAAAGGAAATAGCTCAAAGATTTCGTTCGGAGCATTTGACACATGTATCTGAGTGGGGCAGTCCAACTGTTTTAGGTAATAACTGCCTCTAATGCCTTGCAGAGATGCGCCATGATTTAGAGCTTCTGTGATTTGTGCAGCCGTCGATACGCCAACCAGCTTCTCTCCATCATTGCTCGACCATTTCATATTTCATCCTCGGTCTCGTTTTATACAGACAGGTCGTTCTTGTGGCATTTTCTTCCTTGGTTAATTCTGGCCCAACGGTTCCGAAATTGACCGGCTTGGCCGGTCATATTTTGTGGTTGGGATACACACTCATATCAATATTTTTTGCTTTCTAGGGCCGACCCCTCATCTCTCCTTAGGTTGGACCATAAAGAATTATGAAAAAAAATTTGCCTTTATCGTCAAATAACCCAAAATCAAGACAGTCAAAAGCCCATCTTAACTTTGGCCGTTCAGGTATTGGTAGGCTTGCATCGCCATAAATCTTCCGAATGTACTGTCGGTCATCTAATTTTGGATCTATATCATGGACAATCCTAGCGTAATTCTGTGCAAGCCCTATATGGTAGTATGAATGTCCAGATGTCATAATCATTGAAGGAACATAGACTGATCCAGAAGGAATTCCTTGCCTGGACTTATTGTCAAAAATATCCCAAAGCCGTTTTCGTTCTGAGGTCATAGTGGCGTTAACTGAATCTGAACGCTCGAACACAGAATGATCAAATATGGCGAGGACCTCAAATGTGTCTCTTGCCACCTTTGCAAACAAAACTTCGTTGGTTCTGGAAACGTGACCAGCTTCTTCGATTTTTGTCCCGATATGAAAATGGTGGAATCCCATCGTGATAAGTACGAAATCTTTATCTGCCCACCTCTCCACATTTAGGGCTTTTTGCGACGATGCAGGCGTAAATCCTTCTTTAAATGCGCCTAAAGATAGATGCGGACTTAGATCATCGCCATTTGCGACCTTATTCAAAAAAAACTGAATATCATTCTGATGAATCTCCCACCTAGGATCACTCGTTGCTGTAGACTCGACTGCAACCTTCCGTGGGCGTGCTGCGACTAGCCTACTAGCCCAATTTACGTAATCAATAAATAAGCCACTAAGCGACTTTGCTTCTAGCAACTGTCTTGTTGCTTTGTCATTCGGAAACTTTGGAATGGTATTTATAACCCAGTGACGTAATTTCTTTATTCGGTTTGATTCAATCATAATTGCCATTTTCCTTAATCCAAGACCTTGACCCTTCTTCATTTCTTCAAGCCAACTTCTTATTGAGCGGTTCACACGCGCGCGTGAACCGGTGATCCTCCCAAACGGAACATTTATCCAGTTAGCCTTAAGGTCTACGACTTCGCAGCACACATAGGGCGGCAAGTATGAATTATGAAACTCAACCTACATAATTCATCCCTGCTTCTTCACAAGTGCATTCAAATCCACCCCCGGCAATAACCTCGACAACTGCCCCATCAACCCATCCCCGGCACTCCCGCCGCCGGTCACCAGTACATCCGGCACGATCTTGATCTTGCCGTTCTCGATGGCCGCCGCAATCAGCTCCACGATCTTGATCTGCTTGATGGCCTCCTCACCGATGGCCTCCTGCTGCTTGTTGTAGGCCTGGGCCGTGGCCTCGCCGATGGCGGCGATCTTGGAAGCCTCGCCGTCGCCGATGGCCTTCAGGCGCTTGCCCTCGCCGATGCCGTCCAGCGCCTTGGACTCGGCGTTACCCTCGGCCAGGGTGATCATCTCGGTCTTCCTCTGGGTGGCCACCTTCACGGCGATCTCCGAGGCGACCAGGGTCGGCTGCTGGTCGGCCGTGGCCCGCATCTTCTCCATCTCGGTGCGCTCGGCCTGGGAGCGCTGCTCCATCTTGTACATCTCCTGCTGCTGTTCGGCGATGATCCGTTTGGTCTGGGTCTGCATCAGGTCCTCGGGCAGCTTGATCTGGCAGATCAGCACCGAGACGCACTCCACGTGGTAGCGCTCCAGATCGATACGGGCGCGGGATTCGGCCTTGGTCTGCTCCTCCGAGCGGCTCTGCAGGAAGTTCATGGCCGAGGCGGTGGAGGCCTGGTTGCGGAAGGACGAGTCGATCATGGGATGGATCACGTGCAGGATCAGGTTGTCGATCGAACCGACCTTGGCGACCATGTAGGGGGCCTGGTCCGGCCGAACGCGGATGACGACCTTGACCGACACCTGGATCGGGAAGCCGTCCTTGGAGATGACCGTCAGCTGGTCGAAACGGGTCTCCGCCTGATCGTCCCAGTCAATGGTGATGTTGGTGGTATCGATGATATAGCACATGAAGGCACGGCGGTTGAGGTAGTAGCGTCCCGGTCCGGCCACCTCCTCCTGGATGCCGCGGAAGCCCTTGGGTACCACGTACTTTTCCTTGCCTTCTTCCGCCGAGGCCCCGGCCTGGGTGGAACCGAGACGTTTTTTCATCTCCTCGGTCGGATCCTCGCCCACGTTGGAGACGATCACGCCGACCTGGCCGCGCTCGATCACGGCCACGTCATCGATGGCCACGCTGAACATGAAGGGGTTGACGTAATAGGTGCCCGGGCGCAGCACATCCAGCTGCGGGCCGCGCTGGCCGTTTTTGGTCAGGAAGGCCGAGCCGTCCTGGTAGTCGTTGTGGCCGGTGACCGGGGAGGCGACGTACTCGCGCTCCGGCAGCGGGATGCCGTCCAGGGCGGTGACCAGGCCGATCTTGTTGGCCTCGATCACGGCGGCCGGCGCGATCTGGATATTGAACAGGTTCAGGTTGATGCGGTAGGTACCGGGGAGCAGCACGTCGATCTGCGGCCCCTTCTGGCCGCCGTTCTTCAGGAAGGCCTCGCCGTTTTCATAGTTTGAGTGCCCGGTCACGCTCTGGGCCAGCAGCCTGCCCATGGGGATCGGGGAGCCGTCCTGTGCAGTGACCATGCCGACCTCGCCCTTGGCGATGATTACGGCCTGGGCCTTGGTGATCTTGAACAGGTTGGGGTGGATACGGTAGACGCCCGGCGGCAGGATCTCGGTCTGGGGCCCTTTCTGGCCGCCGTTCTTGATGAAGTCCTGGCCGGACTGGAACGAGTTGTGCCCCGGCACCACGGTGGCGAAGATGCGCCCGGCCGGGATGGCCGAACCGTCGGCCGACTCCACCAGGCCGATCTCGCCGTCGCCGATCTTGGTGGCCGAACTCTTGGTGACCTTGAACAGGTAGGGGTTGATGCGGTAGTTGCCGGGGGGAATGATCTCGATCTGCGGCCCTTTCTGGCCGCCGTTGTTGATGAAGATATCGCCGTTCTGGAAGGAGGAGTGCCCCTCCACCGCCTGGGCGAAGATCTTGCCCTCGGGGATGGCCACGCCGTCCACCGACTCGACGATGCCGATCTCGAAGTCCTTGATCTCGGTGACGTTGCCTTTGGTCAGTTTGAACAGGTAGGGGTTGATGCGGTACTTGCCCGGAGGCAGGATCTCGATCTGAGGGCCTTTCTGTCCGCCATTTTTGATGAAAGCCTCGCCGTCCTGGAAGGAATTGTGACCAGCCACCACGGCGGCAAAGATGCGCCCGGAGGGGATGGACGAGCCATCCACCGACTCGATCAGGCCGATCTCGTTCTCCAGGATTTCGGTGAAGACGCTCTTGGTGGCCTTGTAGATGAAGGGGATCAGGAAGTGCAGGCCGGGTCCCAGGGTGCGGGCCT
>Ga0154571_1010_pt1 | contig 8000 bp, 7 predicted proteins | sample RifGroF2_FD_116000 | JGI IMG/M metagenome (GOLD analysis project Ga0154571, IMG submission 116000) | Geobacteraceae bacterium GWF2_54_21
TGGAAGAAGTCATCGCCCGCGGCGGCCGAGTGATAGCCCTGTGCAGCGAAGGGGATCAGGAGGTTGGAAACAGGGCCGAATCGATCATCGAAATACCTCATTTGAACGAAGACCTTGATCCGCTGCTACTGTCGGTGCCGTTGCAACTGCTGGCCTACCACATATCGGTACTAAAGGGCACCGATGTGGATCAGCCACGCAACCTGGCAAAAAGCGTTACGGTGGAGTAGCTTCGAATATTGACACGCACTGCAAACAGCAATGGCCAGTTTGAACATAGAAAATCTCCTTGGTTGCAAAACCGAGGAGATTTTTTGTGTGCTGATCACACATCTATGCACCGTCGGGACATTTGCCATTAGATGAGAAACTGTTATACTTGACCTGCCGGCCAGATTATCCGGGAGGAGCTGCATGTCAGTTCATTTCATTACGGCAAACAGATTGCCTCAGTTGCTGCACCTGCTGCGTCAACGGGGTGAATTGCACGCCCCATTGAGGGGTGCAGACGGCGTTGTGCGCTTCGCCCCGCTTGCAGCCGGCACCCTTCCCGAGCTTGATGCTCTCCGCACCCTGCTGCCGCCAAAAATATATCTGCTGCCCCCCCGGGAAACCATTCTGACCTATCGGGACGACACGAACTATCAGGAACCTCAGGTCACGACCTTTCCCCTGATCCTCTTTGGCCTGCATCCATGCGATCTGGCTGGTATAGGCTACCTGGACCGGATTTTCCTCGGAGAAGACCCTGATCCGGTCTACGCGGCCCGCCGGTCGTCGTTGACGTTGATCGGTACAAACTGCACACCCGACCAATTTTGCTCATGCCATCTGCAGCCGTCCCCTTTGTCAGCCTCCCACGACCTCTTTCTGCAAAGGATTGACGACGGTTTCGCCGTCAGTAGCGGTTCACCAGGCGGTGATGAACTACTGGAAACGCTGGCGGAACTGATCGAAGAACGGGAGTTGGCTGCCGACGATACGCGTCGGTTCTTCGGCAGCCAACTCAAACAACCACCACAGTCCGAACTGGATCCATATCTGCTCGACTGGCAGGAACTGGCCGGGCATTGCCTGGGATGCGGAGCCTGTTCCATCTGCTGTCCGACCTGTTACTGCTTCGATGTGCTGGAATTCGGCGGATTGGACGGCAGATCCGCTGAACGTCTGCGGCACTGGGATAACTGCCTGTTCAAGAGCCACGCCCAGGTGGCCGGCGGCGCCAGTTTCCAGAAAGACCGGGCACAGCGTTTCCGTTATCGTTACCGTCACAAATATCGCGGTTTCGGCCAGCTGAAGGGGATTCCCAGCTGTGTCGGATGCGGCCGTTGCCGGGAAGCATGTCCCGCCGGACTGGACCTGCACCCATTGGCTGAACGACTTGAGCGAGGTGTGTCATGAACGCCAACCTCCCCGTTGCAGCAACCATTACCGGTGTCCGCAGCCTGACCGCCGACACGACCCTGTTCACGCTGACCTGCAACGATCGGGCTGCGGCAGGCAAAGTGGCTTCGTTCCTGCCCGGACAATTTCTGGAACTGTCTCTCCCAGGGATCGGCGAGATTCCGGTCTCCTACTGCGGACTACCCTCCGCTGAAGGTACAATCGAATTATGCATCCGCCACGTAGGCCATGTCACCTCGCCGCTGCACAGGGCGACGCCGGGTGACGCGGTGGGCGTGCGTGGCCCGTTCGGCCATGGCTTCCCGCTGGACAGCTATGAAAACCAGGACCTGCTGTTGATTGCCGGTGGACTGGGCATGGCGCCTCTACGCTCACTGCTGCTGGCGCTGCTTGAGCAGCGCCGGCGCTGGGGTGAGCTGACCCTGCTCTATGGCGCGCGGGAAATGGGGGCGCTGCTTTTCCTGGAAGAGTTGCAGCAACTGGCTTTACGAAGCGACATTACGATCCAATTGGCGGTTGACCGCCGTACGCATTGCCTGGAAGGCCCTCCCGGTTGCAGGGTCGCGCTGCTGCCAGCCCTGCTGGAACAGCTCACGATCAGGGTGGAACGGACCTGCGCCGCATTATGCGGCCCGCCGGTAGTCTACCCCTATCTGGTTAGCGGGCTAAAGCGCATCGGGCTTTCCGACGAGCGGATTCACCTTTCGCTGGAACGACACATGAAATGCGGACTGGGACGTTGCGGACATTGCGCAGTCGGAACCCTGCTCTGCTGCTGTGACGGTCCCGTCTTCAGCCATGCGCGCCTGCGTGGAATCGAAGGAGCCCTGGCATGAAACGCCTGCGCCTGGCCATAGCGGGCCTGACCGCCTGTTCCGGATGCCAGCTCTCCCTGTTGAACTGTGAAGCGGAGTTGCCGCAACTGATCGAGGTAGTAGATTTCCACTACTTTCCCATGGCCTGTTCACCTGCTGTACTGGAAGGTGAATATGATGCAGCGCTGGTGGAAGGCTGCCTGTCGATGCCGCACGAAAATGTATTGCTGCTCTCGCTGCGCAAGAGAAGTCGCCTGTTGATCGCCATCGGTACTTGCGCCGCATGGGGCGGAGTGGCGGCATTGAGGAATGGTGAAAGCAGGAAAGAGTTGCTGCAGGCAACCCATGGTAGCGGCCGGATAAGCAGCAGCGGCTATTCACCCCAACCATTGCATGCCTTTGTCAAGGTTGATGCCGTGATTAGCGGCTGTCCCCCTGAAAAAGAAGAGTTGCTCAGACTATTGGCCGGACTGTTGCGCGGCGCACTCCCAAATCCCATCAGCTATCCGGTCTGCACGGACTGCCGCATGCGCGAGAACCTGTGCCTGCTGACTGAACAATCCAGGCTCTGTCTCGGCGCACTGACTCTGGGTGGCTGCGGCGCCCGCTGCCCAAGCATGGGAGTAGGCTGCGAGGGATGCCGCGGACCGGTACCGGAGGCCAACCTGAACGAAGCCCTGGATATCTGCCAACAAAAAGGATATGACCGGCAAACAGTTATCGACAGACTGAGACGGTTCTGTCCGGAGTGGAAATCATGAGCAAACCGGGCAAGATTGATATCCTGACAAGGGTTGAGGGACACGGAAGAGTGGAACTTGTCCGCAAAGGGAGGCGTATTGTCGATGCCCGCCTGAATCTGCACGAGTCTCCGCGTCTGTTCGAGACGCTGCTGATCGGCAGGCGCTTCGACGAGGTGGCTGAAATCGCCTGCCGGATCTGCTCAATCTGCTCAACGGTCCACAAGGTGGCGGCATTGCGGGCGCTCGAACAGGCACTGAATGTTCGGATATCCCAACAGACCGACCTGCTGCGGCAACTGGCTGTCCAGGGAGGTCAGATCGAAAGCCATGCCCTGCACATCTTTTGCCTGGCTCTGCCGGACTATCTGGGCGTCGGAGGATTTCCGGCACTGGCATCCGTGGCGCCGCTGGAGCTGCAACAGGGGCTGAAAATCAAGGCTCTGGGAAATCTGATTCAGGAGACAGTCGGCGGGCGGGCAATTCACCCATTCAACCTGTTGCCAGGAGGCTTGGGCTCGGTGCCTGGTGTGGAACAACTGCAACACCTCGCCGATCAACTGTCATCAATACTCGACAATGTATCCGCGATGATTGGATTCGTATCCACTCTTGATGAAGGCTTACCGGCGCTTCCGCTACTCAGCGCCTGCGCCGTCAGCGGCGGACCACCACTGTTCGGGGATCGCCTGGCAACGTCCACCGGAGTGACAGTTCCGGCCACCTCGGCCGCCGTCTGGCTGAACGAGAGGAACGAAGACCATACTCACGCCAAGGTCAGCCGCTTTGACGGAGAGTCAGTTTTCATGGTGGGACCACTTGCACGCCTCAACCTGTCAAAGCCGACTGAATATGGAAAACGGCTTGATGCCACCTCCATCACGGATTCCCTGAAGGCAAGAACTATCGAACTTCATCAGGCCGTGGAGCGGGCCATGTCACTGATTTCGCAACTGCTTAATGAAGGTCTGCGCAAGGAGACACCAACGACTATCACTCCCAGCGCCGGAGAAGGGACTGCATTGATTGAAGCACCGCGCGGGGTCCTGCTGCACAATTACCGCTTTGACGAACTCGGTATCTGCAGAGCCGCCAACATCATCACGCCCACGGCGATCAATCAGGCCGCGATCGAGATGTCACTCAAATCCCTGATCTCTGTGATTAACGACGACGGCTATGAAAGCATCAAACTCTCCTGTGAACGCCTGATCCGCTGTTTCGACCCCTGCATATCCTGTGCTGTGCACTGAATGCCAAACAGAATAACTAATATTTCGGCCAAGTTTAATTAATAATATTCATTATAGTTGGATGTTCTATTACCGACTTCTTACAGAAGATCGCACACCAGCGAAACAGGTTGTTTTTATTACAGATCCTATAAATAGCATAATCATCAATAGTTTTTGTATGATTTTTATTTCTCAAGCGCTTGCGCTACAGTAGATATGTTGTTAGACTACCATTAATTGTTTCATAAATTATCAAGAAGGAGGGTCTCATGAAAAAGATGCTTAGAACATTGTTTCTTTGGTCTGTCGTGATTTCGCTGTTTGGATGCTCGGATTCGTCCTGGTTCAACTCTTCCGGTGACAGTGCCAGCGGCAGCAGCACGGTTACAATGAATGGCGTTGAAATGGCTATCCCGCAAGGCGCCGTTGATTCCGAACTTACGGTTTCACCGACGATGACCACTTCAGACACACCTCCGGCGCCGGCTCCCGCAGGCGCAACCATTGCTAGCAAGACCATTGTTATCTCGGGCATAACCTACAACTTCTACGAGCCGGTCAAGGTAACCATGCCCTATAGCCCGACGGCTCTTGGCGCGGACGATGTCCCGGCTGTCTTTTTCTATGACGAAACTTCCATGAGTTACAGCCTGGTTGGCATCAAGGCAATTGATCCCGTGGCTCATACCATCTCCTTTTCCACTACCCATGGCGGAAAATATGTGGCCATAGGAGTCCAAGGGCTCGCCGCGGAGCTTGGAATTACCGGAAACGTTGCGACCCCCAAAGCGGCCGGCAAGAGCGTAGCAGCAATAACACCCGTTGACACCGGCTTTGCACCGGCAACGGATGGTTTCTTTCACCCCAATTTTGGCGCGTATGACTCCCCCGGCGGCAGCTGTCTCGGCATGGCCAATTTCTCGGTCTGGTACTACAACGTAACCAAGGCCGCCAACAGCAACACCGGACTCTATACCATGTACAAAGAGGGTGATTTGACTCGCTGGCAGGACGACCTGACCGCGCGCGAGCTTATTTCCCGCGCATTCATGGCGTCAAGCCAGTCATGGGCCAAATCATGGATGCAGAAAGAGTACACTCTTGGACCGCAGCTTACCGGCTATATGATGATTCTGGGACTGAGACTTTCCGGCCCGATGACATTCCTGATGGCCGACCAGTGGCCGGGCATGCAAAGCGGACATGCTGCGGTTGTCTACAAATATGACGCCGGCAAGTTTTATGTCTATGATGATAATTTCCCGGCTGAAGCCGTAACTATTGACTGGGGCCTGGATGCGACTACCAATAAGTTCAAATTCACAAATTACACCAAGAATGCCGCCTACAACCCGCCATTCACCCAATTTTCTTTCGAAGGATTTGCAACCTTCGCCGAATCAAGCCAGTACCAGCAACTTTATGACGGCGCAAAGGTTGGCTGGTCGGCCGGCGACTCCAAGTTCAACACCATTACAGTTACATCCGCCACCGACTCCAAGAACAACGCCCTCACGATTGCCGCTGACGGCACGGTGGAACTGCTGCAACAGGACACCGTCACCATCAAAGGCACGGTTACCGGCGGCATTAAAACAGCCAATTACATCATCTATCGTTTGAATGGCGGCCAGCGTTACCGTATAAACATCACCGGCGGAGCATTCACCATCACCATGCCAATAGCGCTCGGCACAAACACCCTGATGATGGTTGCAACCGACGACAGGTTCAACGAATGGAACGCATACGGTGGATTCAAGGAGACACCTATCAAGATCAAGGGGCAACTGTTCTTTGAAAATGCCGGATTCGAATCGTTAACTGCATTCGACAAATGGGTTGTGGAATCACATACCTGGCAGAACATGACACCCGGTTCATTCACGCCTGGCAAGAGCGCAATCGCTACTGCCGGAATGGACCCAATCGCCACTTCCATCAATATGGTTTATGTAGGCAATCAGTCGGCTCGCATCAACAACTCGGACAACAACTACCATATCAGCTCCGTAACCCAGTCCGCGACGGTTCCGAATGCCGCCAATCCTCAGGCGAAATTCTACTGGGCCGCCGTGCTTGAAGATCCACAACACGATGCGGCAAATCAACCCTATGTGGATGTGACCGTCACGGATGATACTGCGGGCACGACCCTGTACAGCAAACACTTCTACACCAACGACCCCAGCTATCCCGGTTGGCTCATTTTCGGCAGTTGGAAAGCCATTCCCTGGCAGACCATCACGCTGGGCTTTACCCAGGCAGAAGCCGGCCACAGAATCACAGTCAAGGTGACCGCAGCCGACTGCGGTTACGGCGGCCATGGCGGCTACCTCTACCTGGATGGCGACGAATAGCCCTGAACAATTGGAGGCTTTACCATAGCGGGACAGGTTGATGTCCCGCTATGGTAAATCAGCAATGAACATGCTCACATCATTCATAACAATCTGCTCTTTTACTGTTATAAGCACTGCGCTTGCTTGTTCTGGAGTCCATTCAGCAATGTCAATATCATCTCAAAATACGCCCGTGGTGGTTTCAAGATTTTCAACCCATGACTGGCAACAACTGATCAGCGGTGATCGCGTCGTGCATCGTAAAGTTACGTTCAGGATAAAAATCACCGATGTCAGTTATTTCGGTGGGTTTTATGTCAAGGGACATCTTCTTGACACCAAAAGCGCCAGGGTCCATCTGGTCTGGGCTCCCGATGCTACGCCTTCGGGGTCCGCACGGGACAGCCTGGTTGAAGGGGGAGTCGTTACCATTACGGGAGACTTGGAAGGTGTTACCACCGAAAAAGAAGCGATAATCAGCGTTACGGAGTGCAAGCGCTAAATACCGTTAGATTCGGAACAACCGAGAAAAGAAAGGCCCGAAGCATAACTCCGGGCCTTTCTTTCGTAGTGTAAAAATCGATCACCTCAAACGATCAAACAGGAACTCCAGGCCGTTGACCTTGATCTCGTAGACCGTCCTGAGCATGTCTCCCAGCTTTCCGGACGGAAACCCCTCCTGGGCGAACCAGACCACGTATCCTTCCGGCAGATCCACCAGGCGGGTTCCCTTGTATTTGCCGAAGGGCATGCGTGTAGCGGCCAGTTCCAGCAGTTTTTGATGATCGAAGGGAGCATCGGGGACGATCGCCCCGGAAGCAGGATTGAACTCGCCGGTTTTAGAAACCATCACAACAACTTCCGCAAATACTGCCCGGTGTACGACTTCGCAACCCTGGCCACCTGTTCCGGCGTACCGAACGCAATGACCTCGCCCCCCCGGTCGCCCCCCTCCGGCCCCAGGTCGATGATCCAGTCGGCGGTTTTGATCACGTCCAGGTTGTGTTCGATGATCACAATCGTATTGCCTGCATCCACCAGCCTCTGGATCACCTCCAAAAGCTTGGCGATATCATGGAAATGCAGGCCGGTTGTCGGCTCATCCAGGATATAGATCGTGCGGCCGGTGGCGCGCTTGGAGAGTTCCTTGGCCAGCTTGACCCGCTGGGCCTCGCCACCCGAGAGGGTCGTGGCCGACTGCCCCAGTTTGATGTAGCCCAGTCCGACCTCCTCCAGCGTGGCCAGCTTGTTTCTGATTTTGGGGATGGCCCCCATGAACTCCAACGCCTGGGAGACGGTCATATCCAGTATATCAGCTATCGACCTGCCCTTGTAATGCACCTCCAGCGTCTCGCGATTGTAGCGGGCCCCCTTACAGACCTCGCATTCCACATACACATCCGGCAAAAAGTGCATCTCGATCTTGATGATGCCGTCACCTGAACAGGCCTCGCAGCGCCCCCC
>Ga0154571_1112_pt1 | contig 7113 bp, 7 predicted proteins | sample RifGroF2_FD_116000 | JGI IMG/M metagenome (GOLD analysis project Ga0154571, IMG submission 116000) | Geobacteraceae bacterium GWF2_54_21
TGCTTTGATTGAACGACATTGCCCAAATGTAATACTTGTAAAAGTCGGCACCATCGGTTTTATTGAGCAACATCGGCACGAAGACCACAATTGTAATGATCGCAACGAATGCTACTTTAATGCTCTGTGATATTTTTGTTGCCAAGCTGGCTCCCGAATTGGTGTTATTCTGGGTGGAGATGTGTTACACCAAACCACCACTGGCTGTTGGACTTCGAGCTTGAATCTGCCGAAGCAAAGAGTCCGCTGGATTTCTGATTACCAATTTCAAGAAATCCCGTTCATATCAATTCATTCCGTGGAATTTCTTCCAGCGCCTGGATGTTTGTACAACTCTAAGCCCGTCACCGCCAAACCATCAACAAAACCCGTTCGATCTTCCGTAGCGTCATGAAGAACAGCTCGGCCACCGGGCGGTGGCTGTAGGAGTAGTAGGGGGAGCGGATGTAGCAGGGGCGGGCTCCGGCCACCAGCGCTGCCAGACAACCGGTCAGCAGGCGGTCGTCAACCATCAGGATCGAGGGGAGCGGGACTCCGGCCAGTTTGGCCGTTTTTTCAAGCCCGTCCGGATAGGGCTTCTTGCGGACTCCGGAGATGAAGCGGAAAGTGGGGAAATGCTCGGCAAACCATTGCCGGCGCCCTTCGGTCGGCTTGTTGGAGAGGATGAAGATCATCTTGCCGCCGAAAACCGCTTCGCACTGTTTCAACCAGTCGATCGCCTCCGGGATCGGGAAGGGTGCGCCATGATGGGCCAGGACGCCGTCGAAATCCAGCGCCAGGGCCCTGATTCCATCGGCTTTCAGGCTGTCCGGATCCAGCGTCAGGATACTCCGGTCACGGGGTGTTTCCCGCAGCAGGCGGCCAAGCTGACGCCGGAAGCGGAATCCATGGGTAAAACCGACCAGCATGTGAATTCCGGGGATCAAAATGCAATCCTTTGGCCACGTTTCTTAATTTCCTGTCCACTGCCCGCTGTCCGCTGCCCGCTGTTATTCATATCTTCGGCTGATCCCTCTGCACAAGCGAAACCAGGTAGTAGACGATGCCCAGGATCAGCAGCGTTGCCGCCAGGAAAGCCTGCTTCTTCAGGTCGTCGTGTCGCAGGGTCGAGATCAGGATCTCTCGGATAATGGCGACGATCACCACTCCGATGAATACCAGGATGCTGAAGCGGCCACCTTTAAGGTTCTTGATCTCGTTGTCAAGCAGCTCGATCATCATCCAGAGGATCAGCAGCGAACCGAGCGCGGTGAAAACACCCTTTTCCACGTCTCCCCTGAAGACATGCGCCATGTCCCAGCCGAACATGGCCACGATTGCTATCGACACCACCGCCAGGGCCAGCACCAGCACCAGGTTCAGGCCGTGGGTGAAGCGCTCGGTGGCCTTGATCAGGAACGAGTCGAGCTTGCGCGACAGGAAAACCTTTTTCAGCTCTTCCTCGCGGTAGGATGTGCTCATCACATCCAGGTTCATGTCGAGGATCTTTTCGACCGCTTCGCGCAGCAGGCGGCGATGCTCGCGGTCGGAGTAGTTGCCGTCGATCAGGTTCAGCAGGAAATGCCGGATCTGGTTCATGGCGGCATTGACGAAGTGCACGTCCAGGCCGACCTTGACATGGGCATGGCCGATACGGATCAGGTGGTTCAGGTAGTGGTTGTCGTAGATGCCGCTGAAGAGCGATATGAACCAGGTGCCGTGCATCTCGCGCAGACGTTCGCGGTTGCTGTGGTTGAGGATCGCGGCTGTTTCCGGCAGTCCGTAGAGATAGTCATAAAATGCCAGCGAAAACTTTTCCTGGTTTTCGATGGCCAATGGCTGGAGCGATTTCAGCAATTCTGCGTCATCATCGGTGAAGCGGTAATGCTCGCGTAATTCCTGCATCTTGATCATGGTGTCATCTCCCGTATTTGTAGGCGGCGGCGCAGGTGCCCTCACTGGATACCATGCAGGCGCCGACCGGGGCTTCCGGTGTGCAGACCGTATCGAAGAGCGGGCAGTCGAAGGGGGACAGCTTGCCCTTGAGGACCTCGCCGCAACGGCAGGCCGGATTTTCCAGCTCTTCAACCGCTTCAATTTTTAGCACCGCTTCGGCATCGAAGGCGGCCAGTTCCGGACGGATGGCCAGACCGCTGCCGGGGATATTGCCCAAGCCGCGCCAGACCGCGTCGCACGGCTCGAAAACCAGCTCCAGAATCCGCTGTGCCTTGGGGTTGCCCTCCCAGCTGACCGCCCGGCTGTACTGGATCTCAACGCGGCTCTCGCCCGCCAGAACCTGGGCCAGCAGCATCTCGATCCCCTGCATCACGTCGGCAGGTTCGAATCCGGTCACGACGCAGGGAATCCGGTACTTCTCCGCCAGCGGCTTGTAGGCGTTGCCGCCGATCACGGTGCTGACGTGGGCCGGGCAGAGGTAGCCGCGCAGGTTCAGCTCCGGATCGGAGGTCAGGATCTCCATCGGCACCGGCATGGTTTTGTGCGCGGCCAGCACGCAGTAGTTGGTCAGCCCCAGTCGGGCCGCTTCCAGGATGCTGGCCGCAATGGTCGGCGCGGTGGTTTCGAAGCCGACCCCCAGGAAGATGACCCGGCGTTCCGGGTTGCTTTTGGCCAGCGCGACCGCATCCAGCGATGAATAGACGATGCGGATGTCGGCCCCCTTGGCGCGTTGCTCCATCAGTGACGAGCGGCTGCCGGGGACGCGCAGCATGTCGCCGAAGGTGGCCACGATGTTGCGGGGATCGGCGGCGCAGAGCAGCGCCTTGTCCAGGTAGCCGATCGGTGTCACGCAAACCGGGCAGCCCGGTCCCGAGACCAGCCGGACGTTTTCCGGCAGCAGCGAGCGGATGCCGTACTGGTAGATCGACATGGTGTGGGTGCCGCAGACCTCCATGAAGTTTACCGGGGCGGACAGCCGCTCGGCCATGCGGCGGATGTTGCCGGCCATGTTGCGCACCAGTTCCCGGTCCCTGAATTCATCCTGGAATTTCATGCCATATCCTCGGGAGAAAAAATTTCCTTCATCATGCGCAGCGTCTCCTCGGCATACTCCTGGTCCAGCCTGGAAATCGCGAAACCGGCATGCACGATCACGTAGTCGCCCACGGCCAGCTCCTCGTCCAGCAGCATGACGCTGGCCTCCTTCCGTACGCCGTCAACTTCGGCGACGATGTTGTCGCCTTCCCTGCTTATGATTTTCATCGGAACACCAAGACACATTGTTGCAATCCTCCTTAAAGGGCATGGGCCGCGATAGCGGCCTGGCCGAGGGCGATGCCGCCGTCGTTGGGCGGAACCAGCCGGTGGGTGAACACATTAAAGCCTTGCGAGGCCAGCGAAGTATATACCATTTCACTCAAAAGGCGATTCTGAAAAACGCCTCCAGACAGCAGTACGCGGTCAAGGCCGGTGGATTCGGAGATCCGCAGGCATGCCTCCACTACGGAGGAGGCAACTGTGACATGAAAACGGTATGCGATAACGGAGGCTTGTACTCCGGCCTGCATGTCAGCCAGTATTTCCGGGAAGAGCGCTGAAAAGTCCAGCTGGAGCGGGGAATCGCTATGGAGTGAGATGGCATACGAATACTCCCCCCTTTGACAAAGGGGGGAGGGGGGGAATTTGATTTTAGTGTCAGAAGCAAATCCCCCTGAATCCCCCTTTATCAAGGGGGACTTTGCAGATTCATAGTTCCAGGCGGTCTCCGCCAGCGCTTCCAGTTCAATCGCCGCCTGACCGTCATAAGACACAAAATGTCGTATATTCAGCAGGGCCGCCACCGCGTCGAAGAGCCGGCCGCAGCTGGAGGTCAGCGGCGAGTTGATCCCACGCAGCAGCATGCTTGAAAAAAGTCCCCGTTCCTGTTTGCCCAGGCGTTTGGAAAGCGGATGGTCGATATCGAACGCGTCGGCTCCAATTGCCGCATGCAGGTATGACAGCGCCATGCGCCACGGTTCGCGAACGGCCGCATCTCCGCCCAGCAGCGGCAGCGGACGGAAGTGGCCGGCGCGTCGATAGCCGTGATAGCCCCCGACCAGGAACTCGCCGCCCCAGATGCTGCCGTCGTCGCCATAGCCGGTGCCGTCCAGGATCACGCCGATGGCCGTGCCGTCCAGGCCGTTTTCGGCCATGCAGGACGCCAGGTGGGCGTGGTGGTGCTGGACCCTGACCAGTGGCAGGCAGCTCTCCTCGGCAAAGCGGGTGGAGAGGTAATCCGGGTGCAGGTCGCAGACTGCGGCTTGCGGCTCGATCCGCAGGATTTGGGACAGGTGCGCAACCGTATGACGGAATGAGTCGCAGGTAGAGTCATTCTGAAGGTCGCCGATGTGCTGGCTCAAAAAAGCCCGCTCCCTGTCGGCCAGGCAGACTGCGCTCTTCAGTTCCGCACCCATGGCCAGGACCGGCCGGGTCCGGAACGGCAGAGTGACCGCGCGCGGCGCATAGCCCCGGGCGCGGCGGTAGAACAGCGGCCGCCCCTGGAAGACCCGCATCACCGAGTCATCACTGCGGATGTGGATCGGACGGTCATGCAAAAGGAAGCAGTCGGCGATTCCGGCCAGGCGACGCAGGGCATCGTCATCCTCGAAAGCGACCGGTTCGTCGGAGACGTTGCCGCTGGTCATGACCAGCGCCATAAAGTTGCCTCGCAGCAGCAGGTGATGCAGCGGAGCATAGGGGAGCATCAGGCCAAGCCAGCCGTTATCGGGGGCAATCAGGGGTGACAACGACGTGTCGGGGCGCTTCCTGACGATGACGATCGGTGCTTCGGAAGAGCTGAGCAGCCGCTCTTCCATGTCATCCAGTATCCCCAGGGTGCGGGCTGTATCCAGGTCGGCGGCCATCACCGCGAAGGGTTTCTCGTCCCGCTGCTTGCGCGTCCTCAGCCTCAGCACCGTGTCCGGATTGCAGGCATCCACGGCCAGATGATAGCCGCCGATCCCCTTTATCGCCAGGATCGCGCCTTCCCTCAGCAGCTCAATGCCGCGCAGGACTGCGTTGTCTTCTGCTGTGATCACTTCTCCGGCCTTGTCAAGCAGCTTCATTCTCGGCCCGCAGGAGCGGCAGGCGATCGGCTGGGCATGGAAGCGCCGGTCGGCCGGATCATGGTATTCGCCCAGGCAGGCGGGGCAGAGCGGGAATGCTGCCATTGTCGTCTTGGGGCGGTCATAGGGGATGCCGGTGATGATGCTGTAACGCGGTCCGCAGTTGGTGCAGGTGATGAAGGGATAGCGGTAACGGCGGTTGGCCGGGTCGAACAGTTCGCTCAGGCAGTCGCCGCAGACCGCCGAATCCGAGGCGATCTGGATGGCCGGATCTCCGCCGGCGCTGGCCAGGATCGAAAAGCCGTCGTCCTGGCTGAGCGGTATCTCTTCGCGGTGATGCGAGCTGATAACGGCCAGCGGAGGCAGTTCGCTGGTCAGCAGATTGTCGAAATTGGTAAGCCCTGCATCGCTACCCTGGACTTCAATTTCGACTCCGGCCGGAGTGTTGCGTACCCAGCCAACCAGTCCGCTTTCAAGCGCTATCCGGTAAACAAAGGGGCGAAATCCGACCCCTTGGACAATGCCGGTTATTGTATAACGACGACGTGTCAGTGACATGGTTCCGGGCGTATCGTATCGTTCGGATCTTCCGGGAAGGGATTGACTATAAGCATGTCTGGTGGATTACTTCCTGAAGCAGTTTGTCAACCCGATATCTTGTCGCAAGTTTGGCAAGCAGGGCCTTGTCAACAAGATCGGACGCCAGCAGTTCCCTGATGTCCAGAAGGTCGCGAGGCCCGCCCGCCTTCAACTTCAGGATGATGAGATATTCGGGTGAGGCAACCGGGATATCTCTTCCGGCAATGTTAACGGAAATGCTCTGTTCGACGGTTTCCGCCTGATATTTTTTCGTAGCGACAACAATATCGAGACAATCGGCGCGAATCAGAAATGGTACCGGATCATCGCTCCCTCCGCGCCTCAACTCCGCTTTCATCCCGGCATCTCGGAGTGCTTCAACCAGGTGGTCCAGCTGTTCCGGTTTGGCAAGAACCAGAAGGTCAATGTCCATTGTGGCCCGTGGCGGACTCCAGGCGGAAACAGCAAGGCCGCCGATCAGGGCAAACCCCCTTATGTAGCCATTGGCCTGGAGGGTTGCAAGCAAGTCAAGAGCCTGGTTAAGCTTTTGCAACAGCACGTTTTTCCTCCAGAGCTTTTATAGCCGTGGCATTAAGCAGCGCGCATGTATCGGAAAGCTCCAGCGCCATCAACAGTCGTTCCCCCGGTTTCTTCTTCATGACTTCTTCGCGCTGTTCATCACGGAGTATTTTCATCATTCGAGAGTGTGCCACTTGTACGCTCCTGATATCACAATTCAGGTTTATCTACTTTGTAATCCGCTTGTCAGCCATCGATACCACTCCTGCATCCCTTCACCGCTGCGGGCCGAGACCTCGAAGATGACGATGTCCGGGTTCACGCGGCGGGCGTACTGTTTGCACTTTTCCACGTCAAAATCCAGGTGCGGCAGCAGGTCGGTCTTGTTGAGCAGCATCACGGCGGAGTTGTGGAACATCTGCGGGTACTTGAGCGGCTTGTCCTCCCCCTCGGTGACTGAGAGCACCGCCACCTTGTGGTTCTCTCCCAGGTCGAAGGCGGCCGGGCAGACCAGGTTGCCGACGTTTTCGATCATCAGTATGTCCAGGTTGTCCAGGTCAAAACCTTCGGTGCCATGCATGACCATGTGGGCATCCAGGTGGCACCCGGCGCCGGTGTTGATCTGTCGCACCGGAACGCCGGTGGCGGCGATGCGCCGGGCGTCGTTATCGGTCTGCTGATCCCCCTCGATCACGGCAAAGTGGAATGATTCGGACAGGTCCCGCAGCGTGCGTTCCAGCAGCGTGGTCTTGCCCGAACCGGGCGAGCTGACCAGGTTCAGCACAAAAATTCCCTTGTCCCTGAAGAGGGCGCGGTTGAAGGAGGCCAGGCGGTTGTTCTTGCCGAGGATGTCTTCCTCGATGCTGATTACGTTGCGTTTTTTGGGGGTGTGGTCGTGGGTGTGATCATGCTCATGATGATGATTATGCGTATGATCATGGTGGTCGTGGTGGTCATGCCCGTGCTCTTTATGGTC
>Ga0154571_1185_pt1 | contig 6799 bp, 6 predicted proteins | sample RifGroF2_FD_116000 | JGI IMG/M metagenome (GOLD analysis project Ga0154571, IMG submission 116000) | Geobacteraceae bacterium GWF2_54_21
CAACGGTGTCGTCGTGACCGAGTTGGGCACCAAGGCCGATCCGTCGGTCGATACGATCACCGTCAACGGCAAGACTTTGAATGTCAAGGAAGAGCGGCTCTACATCCTGCTCAACAAACCTTCCGGTTACATCACAGCGCTTAAAGACAGCCAGGGGCGCAAGCTGGTTACCGACCTGCTGAAAGATGTGCCGGAGCGGGTCTATCCGGTGGGACGTCTGGATTACAACACCGAGGGGCTGCTGCTTCTGACTAACGACGGCGAGTGGGCCAACCGGCTGATGCATCCGCGGCACGAGATTGAGAAGGAATATCACGTCAGGGTGCGCGGCAAGGTGGTCGAACAGCAGTTGAAACGCATGGCGGAAGGGGTCGAGCTGGAAGACGGCATGACCGCGCCGGCGGTGGTGCGTTTGGTGAAAAGCGGTGAGCAGAACGACTGGATCTCGGTCGCAATCCACGAAGGTCGTAACCGCCAGGTGCGGCGCATGTGCGAAGCGGTCAGCCTGTCGGTGGTGCGCCTGAAAAGAATCCGCTACGGCAGCCTGTCTCTGGGGACCATCAGGGAAGGGCAGTTTCGCTACCTGACCGAGACCGAGGTTAGCGAACTGGCCGGGGTGCCGACCAAGGCAGCGCCGGCGAAGAGCATAAAGTCGGGCGTGGGACAATCACAGGGGAAAGCAGCTCAGAGGAGCGTTCCACGGGATACTCGAAACGCAGTTGAAGGCAATGCGACGCCGGCCGTGAAAAGCGCCGAAAAGCGCGGTCGTCCCGGCCAGGATAGGAAACCGTTTGCACCCAAAACGGAAAGCGGCCGCCGGATGCCCAAAAAACCATGATTAAACGATTGTTGCCCCACCAGCCGGCCGTCCCGGAAGGTGGGGCTTTATTTTTACCTCTTTAGCAGCGCCTTCTTCAGATTCTCCTGGAACAGTTCGGGAGAGAATCCCCTCATAACGATCTCGTCCTTGCCGCTGCCGAAAACTATCACAGGAACGCCCTGGCTTTTGTATTTCCCGGTCAGCTCCCGCATGGCCACAGCATCCAGTTCCACATCCCGGTTGGTGAACGGTATCTGGTTTTTGGTCAGGTATTCCTTGGCCTCGCGGCAGTGCGGGCACCAGGCCACCGAATACAGCACGATTTGCGGATACTTCCTGGATGCTTCGGCCCTGGCCGGATCGAGCGCGCTCTGGCGTGGTGTTTCGGCTGCGGTGCAGGCCATTGCCATGGCCAGCAGGATTCCGGCCGTGGTCAGAAATACTCTCTTGATCATCTTTTCTCCTTGTTTGGCACGATCACCAGCTGTTGGCGGATCAAGCGGTAGGTTTGCGGTTTGTCTTCGCCGTCGCGCCTGACTTTCAGCACCACCGCCGTGCCCGACACCCCCCTAAGCCGTTTTTGGACCATACCGTGAAAATCGCTGCCCAGCGTTGCCTTGCCGTCTATATGGGTGATTATGTCGCCGGTCCTGATGCCGGCCTGGTGGGCCGGGCCGCCGTTGACGATCTGCCTGACAACGATCTGGCCGTTTTTCAGCGCCACTCCGTCGATACCGACACCGCCAAAAGCGGTCTCGCTGTTGGCTGCCCAGGCCGGCATTGCCAGCGTAAGCAGGCAGAGCGCATATGTTAACAGGTGTTTCATGCCTTCTTTCTACCATAGCGCTGCGAACCAGGTCAAACCAAACAAGCTGCTTGCATCCATAGCCCGATTGCACGTATCATTCCTGCCGACAAACATGGAGGAGAAGACAATGAGAACACGGATCAAGGAACTTTTGGAGTGCGGATTGCCAGGCTCCCGATACACCGTTTCCGGCTGGGTGCGTTCGCTGCGATTGTCAAAAGAGATAGCGTTTATTGTGCTGAACGACGGATCCAATCTGGCCGGGGTGCAGGTCGTCGCCGAATCCGGGCTGGACAACTTCGGGGAACTCGCCTGCATCGGCACCGGCAGTGCGCTGAAGCTGGTCGGCGAACTGGTAGAATCCCCCGCCGCCGGCCAGAAATACGAACTGAAGGCGATTGCCGTTGAGATCACCGGCGCTGCCGACGAAAGCTACCCGCTGCAGAAAAAACGGCATACCTTCGAATACCTGCGCACGATTGCCCACCTGCGCCCGCGCACCAACACCTACGGCGCCGTGTTCCGGCTGCGCTCGAAACTGGCCCAGGCCATTCACCGCTTCTTCGCTGAGCGCAATTTCCTATACGTGCATACGCCGATCATCACCGCCAGCGACTGCGAGGGGGCCGGCGAGCTGTTCCGCGTCACGACCCTGGATGCAGCGGATCCGCCGCTGCTTGAAGGCAAAATCGACTTCAGCCAGGATTTCTTCGGGCAGAAGACCGGCCTGACCGTCAGCGGGCAGCTGGAAGGGGAACTGTTCGCGACCGCCTTCGGGGATATCTACACCTTCGGGCCGACCTTCCGGGCCGAGAATTCCAATACCGCCCGGCATGCCTCCGAATTCTGGATGATCGAGCCGGAGATGGCCTTTGCCGACCTGGCCGACGATGCCGAACTGGCGGAGCAGTTTGTGCGCTACTTGTGCCGGGTGGCACTGGAGGAGTGCGGCGAGGAGATGGAGTTCTTCGACAGGCAGATCGAAAAGGGACTGCTGGAGCGGGTTCGCGGCGTGGCCGAGGCCGATTTTGCGCGCATCGAATACGACGAGGCCATCCGGCTGCTCCGGAAAAGCGGCGCCAGTTTCAATTATCCGGTGGAGTGGGGGCTGGACCTGCAGACCGAGCACGAGCGCTACATCACCGAGCAGATCGTGGGTGGTCCGGCTTTCATCCTCAACTACCCCAGGGACATCAAGGCCTTCTACATGCGCCAGAACGACGATGGCCGCACCGTGGCGGCCATGGACCTGCTGGTGCCCAAGGTGGGCGAGATCATCGGCGGCAGCCAGCGCGAGGAGCGCCTGGATCGACTGGAACTGAGGATGTCCGAGCTGGGGATCGCCAGGGAGCCGCTCTGGTGGTACCTGGACAGCCGCCGCTGGGGGAGCTGTCCCCATGCCGGTTTCGGGCTGGGATTCGAGCGCCTGGTGATGTACCTGTCCGGCATGGAAAACATCCGCGACGTGATCCCGTTTCCGCGTACGCCAAGGCATTGCGAGTTTTAAATAGAATGCGTTTGGACTGGCTATTTTAAGCGGAAACTTGATGCTGATCTTGATAATTTATACACAGCAGATGGAGCAGACATGACAGCGCCTCAAATCATACTGGATTTGATCGAACGTTTCGAACGCAACCTTGAGGCATACAAATCCGGATCGTACAACGAAACCCAGGTACGACGCGAGTTCATTGACCCCTTCTTTGAAGCGTTGGGTTGGGACGTGAACAATCGCGAGGGCAATGCCGAAGCCTATAAGGACGTGATCCATGAGGATGCCGTCAAGGTGGGCGGCATCACCAAGGCGCCCGATTACTCCTTCCGCATCGGTGGCACACGTAAATTTTTCGTTGAGGCAAAAAAACCTTCAATTGTTGTCAAGGATGACCCGGCTCCTGCCTTTCAGGTGCGCCGTTACGCCTGGTCCGCCAAGCTGCCTCTCTCCATCGTCACCGATTTTGAAGAGCTGGCCGTCTATGACTGCCGCGTCAAGCCGGATCAGAAAGACAAGGCGGACAAAGCCCGCGTCAAGTATTACACCTTCCGGCAGTATGCCGAAAAATGGGAAGAGATCGCCGCGATCTTTTCCAAGAACGCCATTCTCAAAGGTTCCTTCGACAAGTATGCGGAATCCCACAAGTCTAAGCGTGGCACCGCCGAGGTAGACAGCGCCTTTCTGGAAGAGATCGAGAGTTGGCGTGACACCCTGGCACGAAACATCGCCCTTCGAAATACCCTCACAGTTCGCGAACTGAACGAATCGGTGCAGCGTACCATTGACCGGATCATCTTTCTGCGCATCGCCGAGGACCGGGGCATCGAGGAATATGGCAGTCTGCGCGGCATCTGCAACGGACCCAATACTTTTGCACGTTTGCGGGATCTTTTCTACAAGGCTGACGACCGCTACAACTCGGGCCTGTTCCATTTTCGCCATGAGAAGGGTGAGGCCGAGCCCCCCGACAGTCTGACCATCTCCCTGGCCATTGATGACAAGCCGCTCAAGGATATACTCAAACGGCTCTACTACCCCGATTCACCTTACGAATTCGCCGTGCTACCCGCCGACATCCTAGGGCAGGTCTACGAACAGTTCCTGGGCAAGGTCATTCGCCTTACCAGCGACCACCGCGCCGTAGTGGAGGATAAACCGGAAGTCAAGAAGGCGGGTGGCGTTTTCTATACCCCGACGTACATTGTTGAATACATAGTCAGAAATACAGTTGGGTCTCTCGTAGGGGCATCCCCTTGTGGGTGCCCGCCTTTGGGTGGCGTCGGCAACAAGGGCGGGCGCAAGGCACCGCCCCTACAAAAAACCATCACCCCAGCCGAAGCCTCCAAACTCCGCATCATCGACCCTGCTTGTGGGTCCGGTTCATTTCTGCTGGGGGCATATCAGTACCTGCTTGACTGGCATTTGTCGTGGTACATGGACAATGATCCGGAGAAGTGGGCCAAGGCAAAGAAACCGATCCTGCATCGCGGGCATGGCGACACGTGGCACCTCACCACCGCCGAACGCAAGCGTATCCTGCTCAACAACATTTACGGCGTGGATATCGACAGCCAGGCCGTGGAGGTAACCAAGCTCTCGCTGTTGCTCAAGGTCCTGGAAGGCGAAACCGGTGAAACACTCAATCAGCAGATGCGGCTCTTTCACGAGCGGGCACTGCCTGATCTGGGAAGCAACATCAAGTGCGGCAATTCGCTGATCGGGCCGGATTTCTACGACGGCAGACAGATGGGTTTGATGGATAACGAGGAGATGTACCGGGTCAATGTGTTCGATTGGGAGCGGGAGTTTGCGGAGGTGTTCAAGGCGGGCGGATTTGATGCGGTGATCGGGAATCCGCCGTATGTTCGGCAGGAGTCTTTGGGAGATCAGAAGGATTATTTAAAGACTCGCTATGCGGCCTTCGACGGAGTAGCCGACCTTTACGTGTACTTTATGGAGAAAGGTATCCGCCTGCTTCGTACTGGCGGGATATACAGCATCATTGTGTCCAGCAGTTTCCTGCGTACCCGTTTTGCCGCGCCTCTGCGCGGATGGCTGAAAGAAAACACCGCCATTGAAAGGATCGTAGATTTCGGCGGTCTGCCGGTCTTTGCCATTGCCAAGGATGTCTACGTCTGCATCCCCATTCTGCGAAAGTCTGCCCCATCGGCAACCGTTGAGATCTGCCTTGTGCCCGAACTGAACCTCCCTGACCTGCAAGAATTTGTCGATGACCATTCATTCGTCGTGCCGCTGGAACAGCTAACCGCCGAGGCTTGGTCGTTGAAGGGGGAGGGTGAAAGCGCCCTGTTCGCCAAGGTCATGGCTGCCGGAGTACCGCTGGGGCAGTATGTGAACAAGAAGTTTTTCCGTGGCATTACATCTGGTTTGAATGAGGCCTTCGTCATCGACGCAACCACGCGGCAGGCGTTGATTGCCAAAGACCCCAAGAGTGCCGAGCTGATCAAACCGCTGTTGGGTGGCGAGGAGATACGGCGGTTTGTCACGCGGTCGAAGGGGCAGTTCATCATCGCGTTGCCAGCAGGCTGGACTCACAAATAAGCCCCTCTTGCCGCTACGCAGGATGAAGAATCAGCATGGACATGGTTCAAGGGAGCGCTCCCGGCGCTGGCGGAGTACCTTTACCCCTTCGCAACTGCAGCACGCAAACGCCAGGACAAGGGCAATTTCTGGTGGGAGCTGCGGCCATGTGTCTATTACAGTTTTTTCGACGGCCCCAAAGTCATTTTCCCCGATATCTGCAAGGGACCGCGCTTCGTCCTCGACACCGACGGCCATTACCTGACCAACACCGCCTACTGTCTCGGCACGGATGACCGCTACCTGCTTGGCATCCTCAACAGCCGTCTATTTTGGTTTGCCATCAGCAATATCAGCATCCCCTTCGGTGTCCGTGCCGGTGAGTACCGCTATCGCCTGATCTACCAGTACATGGAAAAGGTTCCCATTCGGACCATAGATTTTTCAAACTCCGCCGACAAGGCACGCCATGAGCGTATGGTGCAGCTTGTTGAGCAGATGCTTGTTCTCCAAAACCAACTCCCAAATGCCAAGGCTGGCCACGACCAGACACACATCCAACGCCAGATCGATGCTACTGACCGGCAGATTGATAAGTTGGTGTATGAACTGTATGGGTTGACGGAGGAGGATATTGCGGTGGTGGAGGGGGGATGACAATAGAAGCAAACGGTAGGGGCGCGGCCTTGGCCCGCCTTCCTTTGGGTTTTGTCCTTGTTTTTTTTCCTTGGTTTACCATATTGCCCGCAATATAAAATACGGTAAAAATCGGGCGCCCCAAGGGTACGCCCCTACGTTCAATTTGCTTTCAATGAAAAACAGGGCGGGCCGAGGCCGCGCCCCTACGGAAATGGAATTCGCGTATTCCTAGATTCTTCACCCAGATGGATTCGATGCCATGACCTACAATCCTGATATTCACCACCGCCGTTCCATCAGGCTACGGGAATTTGATTATTCCTCCATCGGGGGATATTTTGTCACTACCTGCGTCCAGAATCGCGAATGCCTGTTCGGAGATGTTATGGACGGTGTCATGGTATTGAATGATGCCGGAAGACTGGTCGAATCCGTATGGAATGGGTTGCCGGAACGCTTTCCATCCATTGAACTGGATGCTTTTGTTGCCATG
>Ga0154571_1038_pt2 | contig 6567 bp, 6 predicted proteins | sample RifGroF2_FD_116000 | JGI IMG/M metagenome (GOLD analysis project Ga0154571, IMG submission 116000) | Geobacteraceae bacterium GWF2_54_21
GTCTCGACCTTCAGTTCCTTGGCTGAAAAGGCACCCGGCTTGCCCGCTATTGCCTGCGGCACTTCCTGTAACAGCTTGATGTAGGTTCCGCAGAGATTGGCGGCGGCTACCCGCACAACGCCGTCCGAGCCGGTTTCGCCGGTATAGGCGTTCAGGTTGTCGTAGATGGAACGATCAATGCTCTGACCGGTAAGGACAAAGGGAAAGATGCCCTTGGGGCCAATCTTGCTGCCATCGCTGCACAACCATTCCATGTTGAGCTTGCAGGCCTCTTTACTGCCCAGTTCCAGCCAATCCAGCACCCCCTGCCCCGGCTCAACCCCCTCAAACCACGACTTCAGCCGGCTTATTCGGCTCTTGCCGAGTTGAGCCAGGGCGGAACCGTAGTTGGCGGGCGCCAGCATGACCAGGTGGCTCATCGGGCAGATTCCGGCCTGCGGGTTCGAGGCGTAGTAACGCTGCCACCAGTCGCGAACCACCGGCCCGCCGGTTGAATGCGTGATGCATACAAAGCGGGTCCCGTCTTGCATGAGAGCTGACAGTTCATCGGCAACCGCGGTGCGAAATGCCCTGGAGATGTCGCTGACGCGCACCTCATCATGAAAGCTGATGTAGCGGCCGAGAAAGATCTCCTCGATCCGGATGTTTAACCCCAGGGCCTTGGCCTCATTAGCCAGCCTGACCGGCAATCCGCCGTAGGTGTTGGTATTGGTGACACTCCAGCCATGGACGAATACGACCAGGGTTTTATCAGCAGCCATATGGTTCTCCTCTCGCAATGAATTAATTCCACAACGTCATGGACAAGGTACGCTCGTTAATTGTGCAACTGACTTAGTGATCAACCAAGAATATTTGAGCGGGATCGACCCCTTCACGGCAACATAATTGGGGAATCTGTTCCTCGGGAACTTTTGCGAATTTCAGTGAGGTTCTTGCCTGCGCTACTGCATCCTTAAGGGAGCGTCCCGAGGCAACAGCCTGGTAGAAGATGCCATAAAACGTCGTAGCGTCATCCTCATAGATCTCGGCTTTTACTCCTATTGCACAAGGCACAACCTTTGCGATGGTGGATGCACAGCGCAACGAAAAGCATGTATCGATGACCACAAGTTTCAAACCTTTATCAAGTGACTGGAACATCCCTGCAAGTGCTGTATCCTGAACTGTGGTCAGACCGCCGTTTTCCGTGCGCATCAGAATGTCGCCACCGTTTTGCTTTCCGCTAAAATGGAAAACATGTGGAGCTTCTTTATTCAATTCCTGGAATAGCGACGTCACGTGTACCTTGAATACGCCTTTAAAAATAATGGATTTGGGGAACCGCGCCTGTTCCAAGCAACGTTTCATTTTTTGCAATTGAGAGCTCGGGGAAAGCCCCCCCACTTGTGGAGCCAGAAAAAGGACTTTAAGTGGCCCTTCAGCAACTGTGGGAATAACTGGTTTATTATGTGAGGTTTCGTCCTGCATGGGACCTGGGAAAACTGGCCTTTGCCGAAAGGCGGGCTTGTCGCTGAGCTTTCTGGTGCTTGTAAGGTAAGCTTCCACGCCACTCAAAAGTGAGTTTCTTGCGTCATCGATGGACTTGTTCACCAAATCAATATAAATACGATTTTGAAGAAATTGGCCCGGGTCGCATGGTTCTACTCGTACTGGAAGGAGCCTCGTTACATCACCGGTAAGCGACGCGTCGAGTTCCTGTTGGCAATACCTGGAGCTAAAGTAATGTGGTGAAAAGACTGCTATAGTGCAGTCAGATTCGGCAGCTTCGCGCATCTTTTGTATGAAGCTCATTCCTGGCGTGAAGTCCTTGAACTGAGCGATGCAGCGATAACGAGGCTTGGCGTTCTGAAGCTCCCAAACAATCCATTGCGCCCATTTTAAATCCTCACCAGCATAACTGACGAAAAAAACGCTGTCATTACGAGGCGGCATATATCCTCCAGTCAAAGACGTGCGTGAGTACCTTCATGCCCTCGGATCCCCCGGCAAATATCCACCAGTTACACTCTTGTAGGCATTCGACGTTTTTTCTCCTGGCACGCCGTCCACCTTGACGAAAATTCCGGGGAAAGTGTTCAGCCACCTCTGCAACGCCTCTGCCTTGGCTACCTCCGCTGGATCGCTGGACTTATGCATGGAATACGGCACCACCAGCGGCTGTGAACCAGCTTCCAGTGCAGGTTGGTCGACAAAACTGATCTGGCCGTGCTCAGCCATCCTTCGTAGAAGTACCGCCGCGCCGCATTGCTGTGATATTGCCGTGTCGGACCAAGTGCCGTCGGCAACGTATTTGCCGCTGATGTAGTGATTGGCATAGCTCCAGAGATAAGGGGAAAGGACATGTTGATGATACAGCCGATACCCCCAGCCGTTGTACCCTTCCAGCTGATAGAGGGTTCCGGGCAGGCTCCAGTCTGTAACTTTGCCCAGACCTCGCATGGTCAGAGCATCGATAGCGCTCTCTTCCCAAGTGAAGGGAGGAGTTCCTTTAACCGGCCTTCCTTTTGGGACCTGTACCGTACGGGCTGTAAGCGGGTCGCCATTGTGCAGGTGTCGGGTAAAGTTGAGACTCGCCTCCATGTTGTGAATCACTGCGATGAAGTGCCACGGAATGCCGAGGGGATCGCCGACTGCTTGATAGACCGACTGCTTTGCCAACAACTTACCAATGATCGCCTCTACAGCAGCTGTTTTTTCCGGTTTGATAATGCAGCCGTTGAAGAGGTCTTCATACTCCTTGCGTAGCGCCGGTGTGAAATTAACTTTTGCCATATTTTCCCCCTTGAATTGGGCTCAAAATCAACCGAACAGAAACTTCCTGGGATTGTCGCACACGAGTTTCTGTAGATCTGCCCAGCTGTTTATCTCTATCTCCCTGATCACCATTCGAGCCTTGTCCGCCAAATGAAACAGATTAGGGGGCTGCCCTTGAATTTAGAATTTGAGGCCGAATTTCCATTTTCAAGACCCCTCCGCTATTTTGTAGTCTAACGGTGTCGGGGCTACACATTACACAATTTGCCATTTTTGGGTGATTCTGTCAGATGTGTAGCTCCGACACCGTCAATCTCCACTGTCAGATGTGTAGCTCCGACACCGTCAATCTCCAAGGGTTGGGTCTCAACGCCCCACCGTGCCTGGAAACGTCCGGCGGGGAAACGTCCGGCGGGACGCTGTTATCTATTTATCTATTGGAAACGTCCGGCGGGACGCTGTTATCTATTTATCTATTGAGTGAATTAGAAAAACAAATAACACCGTTCCCCTCATGCCTCGTTCTAAATTGAGATTCTGTGAACACTTACACCTCCTATCGAATGATCCTTCAATTTACATGGTTGCTAAATCGCCAGGACACGGGAAATTTTATTTCTGATTTCCACCAAAGCGTCCAGTTGTTCAGCGGGTCCAAGCATAGTCAATGGCTCATCAACATTTCCAGTAACCACCGCTCCGCACTGTTTGAATATTACAGTACCCGTCAACCTAGCGAATAGTAACATCAACTGATACTGTCGTACTTGCCGTGACATCCACCACCTTTGCTTCCCTATGCTCACTCCCCGATTTATCAACAGTAGACAAGGAGACCTCGTGTCGTCCGGGGCTGATAGAATCGATTAGAGTCTCCGTAACGCCTTCCATCTCTTTGTTAAATGCTCCGTCCACAGAAATGGATATTCTCTGAAAATCGCGAGCATTCGGAATCATCAATTTGATCGCACCCGGTTTCCTTTCCTCTGCACCGGCCTTCAGCATTTTCTCCAGTTCTGCGATATTGTTCTTGAAGTCAGTGATCCAAGCATCCGTCTCCTGTTTAATGATCCCATCTACCTTCCCCGTAAATTCTTTCAGCTTCTGTATTGATGTCCCGGCCGAGAAGACTTGCGATTGTAACAGTATCCAGTCGAACTGAAACTCACGCAACAGCATTTCTAATGAAAGCTGCGTACTGGAAAATCGCATCCAAGAACTGGAAAACCCGTAATACCGGTCAAAGGGGATTAAAGCAGCTCCAACTGCAAGAAATGCGTAGCCAAGTTCAGGCAACTTCAAGCCATTTATCGTTACAACTGGCGCCAAGAGTGGGCAAAGGGCTCCCAAGGTTGCAAGAATCAGGGCGAGCCCTCTCACCCCTTGTGCAAGCAATCTTCTGGGTTTTCTTCTCGTTTCATACCAGTCGATCTGCTTTTGAGTATTTGTAACCACCCATTGTTTAAGTGCTTTTACTGAATACTGTTGATCATCATTATTCCATTCAGGGAACTGTTCATCGAACATATTTCACCCGCCAATTATTATTGCTTTTTTTTTGCTACTGGATGCGTAATGATGCAAATCACAAAACTGAATTCACAGTGTCTGTAGCAACAACTGGCCAGCAATAATAACCAACCTCAATGCTAGTAAGCTAGGCCATTCGAGTCATGAAAAAACACGACTTCAGAGCACAATCCCAGCTTGTGCAAACACAGGCCTGAGAACATTTGTTGCTGTAATCACATGATCCTTGACCGCCTCCTGAAACCTGTGCCAGTCGGTATTCGCCTTACTGTTGGCATCCTTCCAGACATACTTCTGGTCGTAGCCGTCAGTTGCTCCATTGAAGACCCGATCTTGATCCGTTGCATTACTCAACCATTCATGTTCATCGTATCCAGTAAGCATCTTTGAGATACATTTATACTGTGCTAGCCTGGCATCCGCCCCTATTTCGTCATCTCCGCTGTAGCTGTTTCCGAAGATTATTTTCAAGTCGCTTTCCAGTCCTGCCCAGTTATTCTCAAGTGTTTTTCCAGTGACCTGTTGTCTAAAATCAGCGAAGTATGCATATGTTTTTCGGGCCGCACCCAGAAAACGAGATATGTTGTCAACATCATAGACTTTCAGTCTTTGATCGTTCCAGCGATGACCGACCCAGTCCGGGTGGTGCAAAGCATCGGCATGACCGATATCAGGGATAATATTTGAACCTATTGCATTGAAATCATCGAACCATCCGATGAAATTTTGATGAGCCCAGGTATCCACAAAGGCGTGTGTCATAACCCCAAGACGATAGAGCCCCCCCTTGTCACCAGCTTTGTATCTTGAAGCTGCATTTTTGAGGGTGTACTGCATCAGTGTGTTGGCATAGGAGCTGTCCGGTGTCGTGTTCATCGGGTGACTTCGACCATCCTGTCGATTTGAAATTTGCGGTTGGTCACCGGGGATAAAGTGAAAGAGAGGGTAGATTCTCATGATATCCTTACGTGGCAGAAGGATGTTCATGGTTTGGCTGACCTGACTGATGTAGGAGGGAACGACGTCAAGTTCATCATCGAAAACTAAAATTTCAAAGTCATTATCATCAACGTACTGCGAACTATAGGCGATGATCTGTGGTTCATCATCTATGAAACCTGCTCGTTCAGCAATGATGCCGGTAATCCAGTAGTGAAATTCGAGGTTCATGCCCTACCTCCCATTAATGTTTTAAGTTCAACTTTTCTGAATCTCTGTTGTGTTGTCAAAAATCTCCTGCGGAAAGACGATCGTGTCACTCCATCTGGTGGATGTACCTGAGTTCCCCACGTTGAGATTTATTCCCACATTCTTGTACGCCAGATAGACAAGCTGGCTGCAGTACATGGCGCGCTCATTGTCCGGGTGGAGAAAATCCAGGTTGTATGGCTTACCGACGCAGCCTAATGCATAGGCGCGCACGAAGCTCCTGGCCGTATCCTCTTCATCGCTTGACAAGCCATGACCGCTCAGCACGGATGACGCCGCCACAAAAGTGTCCAACAGACCGCGTGCGGCAAATGTTTCATCTGAATTCCATGTCTCGCCTGCAGTAAAGCTGGTGACCCCGAAGATTCCCGCTTCCACACACAGCCCGCCCGGCCCCACATAGAGGACAGAATGGTCAATATCACCGGGGATAGCTGCGCCAAGAACCAGAAAACCAAGCGACTTGATGGAGTTCGTTCCGTCCTTGGTGGATATGACATCCCCAGTCTTCAAAAGTCTGCCATTAATGCTGTATTCATAGACCATAGTGCCACCCTCCCGGTAAATTCTGAATTATTTAGCCCAACGCACCTTTCATGACCTCTTCAAGCAAGAGGGTTCCGCGAGAGTCAGGGGCCCACCATGGTCAGGCTTCCAAGTTGCTAAGTAGCTGTAAAACTAAAAGAACAAATCCCTATCGCACACAAAAAAACCGCCCGCCAGCAAATGCCGGCAAAGCGGTCCCATAATCCCCCATGTTCCCTGTCACTCTTCATCGTCCACCACATAACATAAAATTTTTCTCACGCTACTACTGAAAAACCTGACTGTCAACGAATAACATCAATAATAACAAGGATCTCACGCGACGACGCGGCTATAACCTTTAAATCCATAAACGGCAATTAACCGCCGAGAAAAACGGATGCACGCCGGTAAAAGCTGGACATACATCAAAAAAGTTAATCACCATATGGGTTAAACCGGTATTTTGTTCCAGCTTTTTGATTTCTCGCTTAGAAGCGCCTACTTCTGACGGCGTGTTTCGGCGTTCATCGGCGGTTAGCTGCT
>Ga0154571_1174_pt1 | contig 5730 bp, 9 predicted proteins | sample RifGroF2_FD_116000 | JGI IMG/M metagenome (GOLD analysis project Ga0154571, IMG submission 116000) | Geobacteraceae bacterium GWF2_54_21
AACATGGCACAACCGCTTATGGTGAAAACCAGACCCATCAGGGCCAGCAGGGTATATTTCATCGCGTTTCTCCTCAGGTAAAAAATCGTAATGGAAGCGATACTAGCACAGCGGATCGTGAAAATACAGCTTCATGCTCAGTATCTTTGCTGCCGCTTGACTTGAACAGGCACAAAGCGTAGCTTGGCGCTGTCTAATCATCACTCTTTAGCGTCTCAAAAAGCATGCTCGCCATTGCAGCAGCAGTGATATCAGGATAAGCCGTTCAGGGTGTTTGTTGCTTTGGGCGGTTTTTTAGAATTATTCTCCCGTGACACGAGGATAACCACATGCTTAGGGATATGAAAGCCCATACGCATCTTAAACCGGGGCAAAAGGGGACCAGAAGACTGGTTGAGCAGTTTGGAGACAAGCTGATCTGTGTTCGATACCGGTATGACGAGATACGGCAGGTCAGGATGAAGACGGTGGAAATCATTGTTGACGAAAGACCATGCGATCCCAACATGCGGCATCGGGATAAGGATACTGTTGCGGTGATGGTGCCGTTTACAAAGACAGCTCTTCGGGACAGGCTAAAGGCGGCCGGGGGACGATGGAATGCCTACGACGCCCATGATGTTTGACTTTGATCGTTTGAAAAGTGAGGAATAGATTATGAGTTTTCCGGAATTAGGTCAATCCTACTCAAGGGTTAAAATTAGCGCGGAGCTTGGTGGTAATATCAGATCATCATTACCCGAGTCTAATGGAATTGTTGTGTGTGGCTGTTTCAATACAGCTCACAGATGGAATCCAGGAGCGCCCGAAGAGGTTACTCTTGGGACCAAGCAACGTGTCAGGACCGCAGCCCGGAAACTAAAAGAACAATCTGCGATAATTCCAATTTTCCTTTTCACAGAAACCTCTAAATGGGAATACATAGGCGATTATCTTTGCATGGAATACACAGAAGACAAAGAACTCTGCGACCAAAAGATAAAAGAGAATCCTGAACGGGGTCCCATTGGTGGAGTTCTTTATTTCGAAAGAGCATTCGGATCGATAGTCCACTCAGAGCGGTTATCTCAACATGGTGGCGTTCTTCCAGCAGTAAGAATCTTGCCAATGTCGCTAGGCGAGTTTGAAGATGAAGGTTATCAAAACGTTGATGATCTTCAGCAGAAGTACTTTATGAGTGAATTGCCATTCAAGCAAGGCGGTTGTTACAATTACAAAACAAAAGGTCTCATAGCGGATCCGGGTACGGTCGTTCTGTTTCAATGTGATGGTCTCATTATAGCCAGTGCTTCCTTCAACTATCGCAAAGAATTCCTTCAGCCATATATGGGCCGGTACAGTGGAGGTCTATATTTTGATGTGAATTCGATAAGAGTCTTCAATCCGGTTGATGCAGGCGGAATCAAGAATTTTTGGCCGACCTTCAAACGCTTTGGGAATGTCACGCAGAAACTAAATATCAACAGTTACTCTTCATTCGAGCAGTCACTCGCGGGAGTTGAGACACCGCAGATGTGGCTGCGTGCGGAAGAAGCGGACAGTACAACATGCCTGAGCGACAACGAAGTTTATGTGCCACAAGGATATAATCGTCGGCTGGTGGTGGAACGGCAAATCCGTGAACGGCGTGGGCAGGGCGTATTTCGTGATGACTTGCGCAAGCTATACGGAGATCGTTGTTTGGTAACCGGCTGTGAGGTATTGGCGGTCTTAGAGGCAGCACATATAAGCCCCTATCGCGGTGAAGAGGATAACCACCCCGGAAACGGCCTCCTGCTGAGGTCTGACATTCACACCCTCTTTGACCTGGACTTGCTAGGCATTGAACCGGAGTCGTTACGGGTAGAGTTGCACCCGGATGCCTGCAAAGAATATGGGCAGTTTGTCGGCAAAACTCTTGCTTGTATTGTGATAAATCGACCGTCGAGGAAAGCGTTGCAACAGCGATACGAACTATTCAAAAAACGCAGAGGTATCAATTAGAACCATGAGGTGCCGCCTCTTGAACCTGGATATGACACTGCATGTCTGGTCGGTTCGTCCCCAAGCATCTGACAAAAGGAGAAATATATAATGAAAAAACTATTTTTGACATCGATAGCTATATTAATATTTGTAACCCCCGTATCAGTACTTGCAGATTGCACAGTTTATGAATATGCAGCGTTAAAGGATATGAATCAAGAAGAGTTACAGGCAGCATATACAGCTGTCACCGAAGCGGGGTTAAGTGCAATTAAATGGCAAACTAAATTCATACAGACTGGTGATAAAATTTCCGAAAAGAAAGAAGCACAACAAGCCAAAATCTGTGACGAACAGGAGGCGCAAATTAAGCGAGTGTGGGTCAAAAAGTTTCCAAATGCTAAGCTGGAATAAGGTTGACAAATCGGCGCATATTCGTCGCCATAGTCGGCCACGCTCATCGCTGTTAAGCGAAGTAAAGATGCCTGGAGTTCTGGGGACCGGGAGTTCTGGGGGAGTTCTGAGGAGGGGCTGGGGGGACGTTGCTTGCTAATTGACTATTGAGATATATTAGTTAAATAGCAAGCAATGTCCCCCCAGCAGCTCCCCGTATGACGAAGCAAATCGAATTCATTTCGTTTACAAATCGGCCAACTACTGAAAAAGAACATGGCTAACAATGAGGTGGCAAACGGTCTCCACTTCGTTAGTCGAGGAGAATTATGAAAGATGGATGGTACGACGAAGAATATTTTGCTTTGGCCGAAAGTCAGGAGGAGGCTGTGCAGCTTACAGCTGAATATGGAATATCCGCAACTTTGCCAGGATATTTCTTCATCGGACTGATTGGCTGGGATGATTTCATCCTATCCGATGCAAGTGGAAACTACTTCAGAGTGCCGACAGTACCATTGACGAATGAATATTTGAAGCCCTACCAGTTTCCAGTTGAGAAAATTCGAATGGAAGAAGACCCGAAATTTACCGGGAAAGCAAAATGGTACAGTACTCCACTGATATTTGGTGGATCGCCTACAGACGAGAAGAATATGACTTGGGTTTCCTTTAGTCAGCATGCGCAGTTGGTGTGCTGGTGGAACGCCAAGTACCAAAAATTGAAACAGAATAACGCCTAACCACATCCTTGGACCTGCCCTTAAACAAAACCGGCGGGTCAACGCCGACCACGTTGCACAGGAAAGAAGAACTCAAGGGAAATATTTGAGACTTAGTGGCCGTGAACAGCACAATCTGATAAGAGTTCAACGACCCAGGCGTTGATACTCTTGCCGTGAGCGGCAGCTTGTGCGGCGAGACGCTGATGCAATGCAGGAGGTACTCTTAAATTGAACTTTCCGGAGAAATGTTTGCGCGGCTCAACCCCGTCTTCGGCGCACATTTCGAGAAACGCCTTGAGAGAGGCTTCTCCCTCTTTTCGTAGATCATCTACTGTGATGGCGTAAAAGTCGGCACCACCGTTAATCCCGATAAATTCTCCCCGGAACATGTTGATTTCGGGATCATATGAAATGACAGCGTCATATCCATTGATGTTCATGTTGTTCATGGCTTAACTCCGTTTTCTTCAAGCCACTTCCGAATGGAGGCGACTGCTCCTTTATCCGTATCCGGCGAAGGATGCGGACGGTGAAATACTCGACGATCACCAAAAAGACGGACCCCGACGCGGGAACCTTCCCGCTCGGTGATCTCAGCTCCAAGCTCTTTGAAAAGAGCAAGAATGTCCGGCCACTGAATGTTTCCAGGGACAGGATGAGCAAAGATGGATTCCAGTGTTTTGAGATTTTTCCGTTTCACATGATCTTAGTACCACAAAATAGTACCACGGTCAAGAGCCCGAAAATATTTATAGAAAAGTATCCAGGAAGATACACCGGCCTGACAGCCGGTGATCTCCCGTCCCGTTGTTCGCGAATTGAGGAAACAACATGCCGCTGAAATGGACTGAGACACAAGGTCAGTACTTGGCCTTCATTTACAACTATACAAAAATCCATGGCAGGCCTCCCGCTGAAGCTGAGATGCAAAGATACTTCAAAGTGACCCCACCAACGGTTCATCAGATGATTCTGAAACTCGAAGAAAACGGGTTGATCAGTCGAGTGCCCGGACAGGCGCGTTCAATCAGACTGCTTGTTCCCAATGATGATATCCCGCCGCTAAAATGATAACGCAACGAATGAACTGGACGTCCGATGAGCAGTTGCCTCCCGACATATTTTGAAAGAGCATAACATGGCCAAAAAACCGTCAAAGAAACAAGCACCGGAACCGTTCATGGAACCGGAAAGTGATGAACATTTTGCCTATATCGCCGGATATACCTCCGGGGGCGCTCCTTATGGCATAACCTGGGAAGAACAGGAGGAGATCGAACGCCGCGCTGTCGTCAAAAACTCCGTCACCCCACCGGAACAGAAGGAACCTGTTTCCCTGAACGATATCGTGCAGGAGATGCAAATCATTTCCGACACGATGACAGTCTATTTCCAGCGGAGTACCGGCAAATTTATCATGGTTACTGACGAGTACAAATACGCCGCTGAAAGTGACGCTCCGCTCGATGACCGTCCGGAATGGGAGCAAGAAATCATCCGGGAGACAGCCGAGTTCCTGGCCAAGGAAGACAACGGCGACAATGTCCCGCTTCCCACCAGATATGACATACACGAATACGCCATCATGGAGAGATTCTGCTTTACGGTCGAAAACCATAAGATTGCCAATGACCTGTTTCGCTCCATAGCAGGTAAGGGAGCATTCCGCAGGTTCAAAGAGACACTCCATAGGCACGGCATCGAGAAGAGCTGGTACGCGTACAAAGATGAGGCGTACAAAGAAATCGCCCGAGAGTGGTGCGAGGATCACGGCATTACCTGGCAGGATTGATATGCTTTTGCACCCGGCAAGCAGCCTGCACCCTTTTCCCCCTTTTCGCACTACCCCGTAAGGATAACGCCATGATAAAACAGTCTGACCTGTTTATATTTCCCACAAAGAATAAAGATATGGCTCTGCCTATGGCAGAATAGAAGCGGAAAATTGATGCCAGTGGAGTTGACTTCCCTATGGAACTCTCAGGCAAAGCTGGAGATTACCCGGATAGAACCGTAATTCCCCGCCCTGTCCGAGAGGTATATACAAGGGTCCAACCATCGGGTGGTACAGTCAAGTTGCGGATCTCAGAGAGCGTATTGCCCGCCTTGAAGCGCTACTGATGGGGAAATATCAAATGGTAGTCAACAGGGATACTTGCGGTAGGAAAGGGCTCGCGTTTCAACTCTTGAGAACCGGGACTCCATTGGACCAAAACAAATAGCAGTATAGTTTTATATACTGATCCAAGTAATTTCGACACCGATGATTTTCGCTTTCAATAATGATCACGGCACTGTGCAATCAAGAGGGTATCACCTTCGACTGCATACACCAAACGGTGGCAGCTGTCTATTCTGCGAGACCAGAAACCAGCCAGCTGATGCTTGAGCGGTTCCGGCTTACCGATGCCGGCAAAAGGTTCTCGCTGAATATCCCGAATAAGCAGATTGATGCGTTTGAGAATAGCCTTGTCGGTCACCTGCCAGTAGAGGTAGTCTTCCCATGCCGCGGTTGAGAATTTGATCATTCCGACAACTCTCTAATCTGCCCACCGCACGCACGCAGCTCCTCGACTGATTCAAGCAACCGCTTGGCCCCTTGGGGATTCCGGAGCAGGTATGCTGTTTCTTCAAATGAGTGAAAATC
>Ga0154571_1196_pt1 | contig 5510 bp, 6 predicted proteins | sample RifGroF2_FD_116000 | JGI IMG/M metagenome (GOLD analysis project Ga0154571, IMG submission 116000) | Geobacteraceae bacterium GWF2_54_21
GGGCCGTCTTCAGCGCCATGGAGCGCCCGGTCAGCATCGAATACATCGACATGCCGGAATCGATCCGCAACACCTACCAGTACCGCACCTGCGCCGACATCTCCAAGATTCGGGCAACCGGCTATTCGGCCGCGATCGGCTCGGTGGAGGAATCGGTACAGGACTACATCAGGAACTATCTGGTTCCGGACAAGAGGTTGGGGGATTGAGAAACGATGAAACCGGCTGATAAATATTTAAAGATTGTGGAGTGGTCAGAAGAAGACGCCTGTTATATCGGTACCTGCCCGGGCCTTATTAATGGTGGGATTCACGGCGAAAACGAAGCGAAGGTATATGAAGAGCTGTGCCAGGTTGTTTCCGAAGCTGTCGAGCTATATCAAGCGGATGGTAAACCTTTACCTCCGGCCACTGCCAACAAACAGTATTCCGGGCGTTTTGTTCTGCGAGTCGGCCCGGACCTGCACAAAGAAGTCTCCATCAGAGCAGCACGAGTTGGCGAGAACCTGAACAGCTATTGCCAGAAGATTTTGCAGAATGCCGTACGTTGCGGTCAGCCATAGCTTTACGTCCATCCAAACCGCAATTACTTATCCCATTGCAGGCCTTGCATCTGCCTTTCGACAAAATCACCTTATTTTTTTCTGCCAGCTGGATAATCGTAAATACAGACTTAATCAATAATGCAGCCTGGACAGAATGACTTGCATTAACACCGGATTTAGACTTATATGGCTTGAATTTAATGTTGGTTGCGCGTAACGAATTGCAAAAATCACCGACAGAACAGACCAAGGGTAACCAGCTGTTGCAATGCAACTACCCTGTATAAAGGGCGAAGTGATGGGACAATACGGGAAAAATATTGTAACCGGCACTTGTTCTGGTGAAGTTACCAACAAATCCGGACAAAAGAAGCAATCAACCCTGAACACGATTCACCAGCGCCGTTTCCTGGTTTTCAACCACGGGAGCGGCGTTTTTGCATTTGAATTTTGTCAACAAGGCAATATGAGGAATCAGGATAGGGGCGTTTTGCATCCTGTTGTCAGAAGATTACAGGAGTGAGGGTGAAGAGGATTCTGCCCAAATTCAGAATTTTAGTTATGGATAAATGTTCCATTTGGGAAGATCACCGGTTCACGCGCGTGCGCGCGTGAACCGGTGATTAAGATGATATATTTACAAAGTTCACATTCCGCATAATTTCCATAGAAAGTAAAAATATGGCCGAGCTATTTAATTTTAACGAAATTGGTGCAATTGAACGAAGTTCAATGAAGAAAAACAGAATAGATTTTAGCAAGTTGTATAGCCGACTATCAGAAAAATCGCGAGAAGATTCAAAACCCTCACATTGCCTATATTGTGAACAAAAGCACAATAAGTTCTGCAATTCCCACTCCGTTCCAGCTTCATTTCTCAGAAATATTGCTGTAGATGGCAAAGTTTACACAACAAATAAAATTTTGGATTTGCCACTATTCGATACAGAAAAGGGTGTAAACAATTCAGGAACATTTCAATTGATTTGCCGACAATGTGATAATCAAATATTTAGAGAATATGAGAATTATTTGAACTACAAAGAACATCCGACAGACAAAATGATTGCACAAATTGCCTTAAAAAATCATATGAGGTTTATTGGTAAAAGACGTTTTGAAATTTCGCTTTATAATAACATGAAAGAAGAATTTTCCAAAAAATCAGCCAGAAACCATTTATTAGATGGTTACATCGACGATATGCTAAGAGTGGCAAATCTAGATTTGCTTGAATATATTAGAGACTTTAAACATTGCAAAAAAATTATTGAGAAAGAGTGGTTAAATGAGCATTATTTATTCTACTACGAAAAGCTAGACTATACCGTTCCAATTGCTTTTCAAGGAGAAGTTTGCCTAAATTTTGACTTCCTTGGACACCCTATCAATGACATTTACAACAAATCAAAAGATTACAAGCTACAAACTCTCCACATTTCAATTTTCCCCATAGAATCACAAAGCATTATTATGCTGTTTACAAAAAATGGGAATAAACGGCTTAGACAATTCTATAAACAATACAGTTCGTTGGAACATAAAGATAAGTTGTCAGCAATAAACTTTATTATTTTTAGTCTCTCGGAAGATGTGTTTATGAGTAAGAGTCTTCATGACCGTTTTATGGAAAATGACAGTTTAAAAAGAGTCGCAGGGCTAACATCTATTCAATTCTCTGAAAAAAATAATATAAGTCAAGAAGGCCTTACGGAAGAATTTGACTTATCAAAAAGAAATGACATTCCTAACTTTCTATTAATGGAAAATTAGGGAAACCCAAGAGTGACGCAGTTGCTTTTTGCTTTTGCATAAGAAAATGTTCCAACTCTTGCGTGGGGGGAAACCTACGAGGTCATGTTTGACATTTGAAGATTGCAAGAGCCGAATGTTTAAATGTCAAACATGACCCGCTGACTCTTCCCCAGGAGAGATAATGAGTTAGTTAAGGTTACGCCACTTTTGGAACTGACTGGAGAATGGGGGCTCTTTCTTGCTGGAACGGGAGAAGAAGAGCAGACAAATGCGATCCGGAAACATGAGCGAACAGGTAGACCACTCGGTGCAGAAGCTTTCGTCGAACATTTGGAAACGGCTCTTGAACGCCCGTTAAAGCGCGGAAAACCGGGACCAAAAGGGAGTAAGAATTAAGTATGGTGTCCCCGGAATTTCCCGTCCGGAATTTCCCGTCCGGAATTTCCCGTACATTACAAACTTTATAGAGGACCATCATGTTTATTACATCCAGAAACTATGCAAATGAAGTTCAAACAATAATTGATAATAGTTGTAACTTATCCATTGCTGTTGCGTTCTGGGGGTGTAATTCGGAGCAAATTTTTTCAAATTGCCGAAACAAAACCACCAGAATCGTATGTAATTTAACTATGGGTGGAACGAATCCAGACCCAATAGTTAAACTACGTGCAACAAAAAATATTGAGATTCGTCAATTTAATGAATTACACGCTAAAGTAATTGCAGGTGAAAATATTGCGCTAATTGGCTCCGCTAACTTTTCAACAAATGGGCTCAATTTTGAGTGCGAAGAAGGCATCGGATGGGAAGAGGCGGGATTAATCACAAAAGACACGATTGAAATCAATAAAATACAAGCATGGTTTAACGAACTTTGGAATAAATCTAAATCAATCACTGATAACGACATAGAGACCGCTGAAAAAATTTGGAAATCTAGACGAGAACATCGTCAGCAAAAAGGCTCTGGAGGCTCATTATTAGAGTGTCCTTTAACTGACCTGAAGGATCGACCAATCTATTTGGCAATTTGGCGTGAGCATGCGTCTGAGTCTGCTGATGTAGAATTTGAATCCATAAAGGAATCAGCCAGCCAAACTGAAACGGCACCTAGTTTGGATAAGCTCGACTTTTTCGAAGATTGGGGAGAACTTCCCGAAGATGCTTCATTGATTAGTGTTTACTATGGGCCAAAAGGAAAAATTGAAGTGGAGTACTCTTGTCGACGCATTCCTGGCCTTGATCGTGATTTTCAAAACAAGGAAACTAGCGAGCAATCGTCGCTTCAGATAGTGATAAAGGAAAAATCTGTATGCAATATGTCTTTTGACGCCAAAGAAATGAGAGCTATGCAAAATCGCCTGAAACCAATAATTAAAGAGTTGTGGAACGATCGCCCAGAAGGTGATGACGCTACTATCGTGTCCCTATATGATTTTCTTCACAAGGAGTCAGCATTACGGGACCCAGCGGGGTCTGTCCTTGAAAAGAGAAATATCAGATAATAAGGCAAGGTTGAACCACACCGTTTGACGCCGACCGGGCTGGAAAACCGCACAAACAGGTCAACTGCACAGCCGTTATCCATATGAATAAACACAAAATTCACATAATTGGCGCCGAAGATAATGAGGCTTTGCTCCTAATTGAAGAGGAACTGCCTGAGGCATGCCGGTTGATCTGTGAATATCGTGAGAAGTCAATTTCTGCCGAAGCAGATGATTATTTCGAGGCATTTTGCAAAATTCGAGAAAGACTGGAGAACGAAGGTATCATCCCGTTTTGCTACGGTACAAGTTTAGACGTTTATCCGTCACGGATGTCGCGTCAAATGAGTAAAGGAAAAGCAGCATACAGATTGGAAATGGGAAAGTCTGCACGCCGTGAGAACATCGTGAAAATCTTTGATAAGGGACCTGATGTGATTCCGAGCAAGGTTCAGGCCCAACGAGAATATTATGAGGAATGGCTTTGTTCGCTGACTGGGTTGCCGGGGTAGGAAACGGGGACAGGCTTATTTAACAAGCAGTGATAATGGGCGACCCTTTCCCTTCCCTCATTATTCCAACTTGACAAGAACCAGCTTGCAGGTAATGATTGCTGCCATCAAATTAATGGATGGTAATTGTAATGGCGATTGTAGAATGGAATGACAGCTTCCTGGTTGGCGTGGAGCCCTTTGACGAGCACCATAAGCACCTGGTGGACCTTCTGAACCGGTCCTATAACGAAATAGAGCATGATGCCCCTCTGGAAAGCTGCGGTGAACTTCTTGATGAATTGTCTGATTATGTCAGCTATCACTTTGTGCGTGAAGAACTCTGGATGATGGAATCTTCGTATCCCCGGTATGAGCAGCATATTGTCGAACACAACAGCTACATACAGCGCCTGCAGGAGTTCCAACAAGACTACAAACAGGGTAAGGCTGAAACCTCTCTGGAAATATTCACGTTTTTGAGGCGCTGGCTCATTGAACACATCCTTAAATCAGATGCAGACTATGGTAGTTTTATCTCCTCTCGGAACAATAATCCTGAACTAGCCTGACGACTTCATACGAGAATACAGTGCTTACCCCCAGAAGGGATTTTCAATGCCTATAGAATATAAGGTCGACTTAGAGCGACATCTGATTATATCGACAGCAGGTAACCGGCTTACAAAAGAAGAGTTCATGGATTACATACAACAGATCACATCGTATAGGCAGACTGGAGTGTTCGATCAACTGGTGGATTTGAGTGCAGTTCAAGAGGTCGATTTGCCGACCACAAAGATATTACAAAGTTTTGTAAAGATTGCTACCCGCGCTGACAAGCCAAATTATGTCTCCAAGTTGGCGATTGTAGCAACATCAGACCTGATTTTTGGACTTTCTCGCGCGTATGCGGCATATCGTGACCTGGAAAATTCAAGCACGACTAAGGTTGCAATATTAAAGTCTCTGGATGCTGCTGTTTTGTTTTTGGAGTACCCTACGAAACTGGATTAAAAATATCACTGCAATCAAATTAATGGATGGTAATTGTAATGCCGATTGTAGAATGGAATGACAGCTTCCTGGTTGGTGTGGAGCCATCTGACGAGCACCATAAGCACCTGCATGCTTCATGGACCGTAGATAGACCGTAGCAGTATCAAAACAACAAAAAGGGCGTTACGATCAGATCGTAACGCCCTGTAATGTTTGGTGAGCCGCGTTGG
>Ga0154571_1084_pt1 | contig 5373 bp, 5 predicted proteins | sample RifGroF2_FD_116000 | JGI IMG/M metagenome (GOLD analysis project Ga0154571, IMG submission 116000) | Geobacteraceae bacterium GWF2_54_21
CATTGACCGCAGCAACCTGCTCTACCACCTGGGAATCCTGACCCGGCGCTGGCGCCAGGTGCTGGACAGCGAATGCCGGGCGGCCGGACTGACCGACGCCACCTGGCGACCGTTGCTGCATCTGCACATACTCGGGGACGGCGTTCGCCAGAAGGATCTGGCGGCATCGATCGGCATCGAGGGCCCCTCCCTGGTCAGGCTGATCGATACCCTGGTGGTAAAGGGGCTGATTCAGCGTTCGGAAGATGGCAGCGACCGCCGTGCGAAGCTGCTACGCCTGACACTGGAAGGCCAGCTGGTGGTGGCCCGGATCCGGGAAATCGTGACAATCCTGGAAAATCAGCTTCTCAGCCACTTCAGCGAAGATGACATAGACCGTTTCGGACGGCTGGTCCTCTCTCTGGAAGCGACGGTAAACCAGGCGCGGAGTACGCTGAATGCTCTTTGCAGGGGTGGTCTTGAAAATGTCGAACAAAAATCTAACGCTACGGGGCGAGGAACATTATGAAAATCCTTACCATAACCTGTTGGAGCCATAAGATAAAATACCACCTCTTTTCCGGAGAGGAACGGACACTGCTTGCTTCGGGAATGATCGAACGGGTGGGGCTCGGCGGCTCTTTCATCCGCCAGATGGTTCCCGGCCGGGAACCATTCCAGCGGGAGACTGGCGACAATGATCACAAGAGTGCCATGGCGATTATCATTGCCACCCTGGCCGATCCGAAGCATGGCGTGATCACGCACTCTTCGGAAATTTCAGCCGTCGGGCACCGGGTAGCACATGGTGGTGAGCAGTTCCGGCATTCCGTGCAGCTTGACGAACCAGTGCTCGACTCCATTCGAAAACTTCAATATCTGGCGCCAATGCATCTGGCTCCCAACATCGCCGGTATCAAATCAGCAATGCTACACTTGCCAGCTATTCCCCATGTGGCCGTGTTCGATACCGCCTTCCACTCCTCCATGCCGGAGTGCGCCTACATCTATCCGCTGCCCTACGAATGGTACGAAAACCATGGCGTTCGCCGCTATGGTTTCCATGGCCCGTCTCACCTATATCTTTCGCGGCGGGCTGCAGCACAGCTCGGCAAACCAGCCACCGCCTGCAACCTGATAACCATTCACCTCGACCGGGGCGTATCGCTCTGCGCCATCAAAAACGGCCTCTCCGTGGACACCAGCATGGGCATGACGCCACTTGAGGGAGCGGTCATGGAGACGCGCTGCGGAGACATTGATCCCGGCATTCAGGTTTATATGATGAATGTGATGGGACTTTCCGCAAAGGAGCTGGAGCAGGTACTCAACAACAAAAGCGGGATTCTGGGTATTGCCGGGCGGCAGCTGGAGCGGCGGCATTATTTGAGGGCAGCCCTGGCTGGCGACACCCTTTGCGCATTGGCTCTGAAGATCGAAACCTACCGTCTCAGGAAATACATCGGATCATTTCTGGCGATTACCGGGCCTTTGGATGCCATCGTTTTTAGCGCCGGGTCAGGCGACCTGGAATGGGCTGTGAGGGAGATGACACTGGATGGACTCGGGGGCCTGGGGATACGGCTTGACCAGGACAGAAACCGCGCCATCAGGTCACCGCAGGATGAGCTGGAAATCACCGGGACAGGTTCGCTGATCAGAACTTTCGTCATCCCGTCAAACGAGGAGCTTGTCATTGCCGATGACGTAGCGGCGATACATTCCGGAACCGGCTGCTAGCGCACCAACACGCTCAACGGTTCCACCACCGGGCCATTGTGGCTTCCGACTGCGGCTTCAAGGTGGCCAAGCATGACAACCATCATCCGCAGGTTCATGCTAAAAAATCGGATTTGTTCGATTAAAATCACACCCCGATGTCCTCGTTCCACAGGTCCGGCCGTTCCCCGATGAAGCGCATCATCAGATCGATGCATTCACCGTTCTGCAACACTTCCAGCAGCACCCCACGGGAGCGGAGCCACTCCTCCTCGCCCAGGAAGGTACGGTTTTCACCGATTATCACACGGGGGATGCCGTACAAAAGAATCGCGCCGCTGCACATGGAGCAGGGCGACAGGGTGGTGTACAGTAACGATTCGCGGTAGACGCTTGCCGGCTGGCGACCGGCATTTTCCAGGGCATCCATCTCCCCATGCAGAATGGCGCTCCCCTTCTGCACCCGCCGGTTATGGCCCCTTCCCAGAATGACTCCATTGTGAACAAGCACCGACCCGATCGGGATGCCACCTTCGGCAAGCCCCTTTTTTGCCTCCTCGATTGCCGCCAGCATGAACCGGTCCATGGCATTTCCTCCTCGTTCAAGTTGTATCCGCCGCAGTGCAGATTATTGCTGAAAATATTCCGCCGTGCTCTTGACCGATCTGATCCCTACCGAGATGGTCGAGCCGTCCTCTTTTCTGCCATGCAGGACAAACTCGCTTAACCCTGTATGATTGCTGCTCCCCCAGTCGTAGGTATAGCCGAGCCGGGTCCAGGGGTAAGGGGATGAGCCGCTGGTGTAGATATTTCTCGTGCGGTTGTTGAACCATGATGAATAGGTCTTGAAAACGCCGTAGTCAGTCCCTTCGGTCGCCCTGACCGTGTTGTTCAGATCGAGCATCCGGAACGCATCCATGGGGAAACTCGTTTCGCAGACCGTATCGGAAATCTCAGTGTCGGGACAGGGACGGAAAAGGTCCTGGGGCGAGACCCACAGCTCCAGCATGTATTTTGCCTCTTTGGGGTCACCCGCAACGGCATATTCCGGCGGCAGCCCCAGCAGCTGGGCAATGCGCAGCGGCTCCGGACGGGTGACACCGAAGAAGTTCCTGATTTCCGGCGCCACCGTCACCCAGGAGTCGTATCTGTAGCTCGGGCATTCGCCCCCTTCAATGCAGGACGTGTTTCCGCTGCACCCACCGGGGTCGGAACATTTGTAGTATTTACCGGCCTCGCCCAGCCAGGTCACCACCAGCAGGCGCGACCCGACCACGCCGTTTTCCCAGATAAGGGCCGGGTTGTCATTGCTGATCGGCGTGAGGTAGCGGGATATTTCAGATGGCACAACCGTGCGGGCATCGGCAACTGCGCTGGAATACTGAGCCTGAAGACTGACCTGCTCCGGTGCGGCAGCGGTTGACGTGTCACTGCCACAGGCGGCCAGCAGCCAGGCAAGCGTGATTAATGACAGCGGAACCAGGCTTTTAAGGTAGCGCATGAATTCTCCTCCGGAGTTGGACACTAAGGCAGACTAATATCATTAATTTCGGGATTAGCAATCACCGGAATTCATCTTCAAGAGCTCTGTCTTCGACTTTTGGAGAAATAAGCATTGGTGGCCGTCTAATTGAATCATCACTTATTTATCGACCTGACAATAGTACCGGTTAACAGACCGGTAAATAGTATTGTTTAACTCCCCTACATCTACACACCCTCTTCTTGTAAATTGCTTTGACAAACTGCATAACCAGCTTAGGAGGCTAGTAATGATACCTTAGATTGAACGGGGCGTATGACAACGGAATCCGGGTTGCCGGGCGGGAAAAGGGCGGGCAAGTGTTGCCGTAGTAGCTCGCCGGCTTGACATCCCAGCGGTTACGGACTAAAAGAACAGTCGAACCTGCTGATTTTACGAACATGATGGAGAGCTAAATGACCGCCAGTGTATCTTTTGTCGGAGCCGGACCGGGCGCCGCCGACCTCATAACCGTTCGCGGAGCGCGTCTTTTGCGGCACGCCGATGTGGTGATCTTTGCCGGCAGCCTGGTGGATCTCAAGCTGGTCCAGCTTTATGCAACCAAGGCCGATGTCTTCGATTCGGCCGGCATGACGCTGGGTGAGGTGATCACGGTCATGATGGACGCCATCGCCGCCGGGCGGAGCGTGGTCCGGCTGCACACCGGCGACCCCTCGATCTACGGAGCAATCCAGGAACAGATGGAGGCGCTTGACCGTATCGGCGTCACCTATCAGGTCGTGCCGGGCGTGACCAGCGCCTTTGCCGCCGCAGCAGCACTCAAACAGGAGCTGACACTGCCGGAGCTTTCCCAGACCGTGATCTTCACCCGCGTCGAGGGGCGCACTCCGGTGCCGGAGCGGGAGCGGCTGACCGAGATCGCCCGCATCGGGGCCACGCTGGTGATCTATCTCTCGGTCGGCATGATCGAGAAAGTCGTCGAACAGCTGCTGCAGGGCGCATATACCGACAGCACCGCTGCCGCGATCGTCTGCCGCGCCTCCTGGGAAGATGAGCAGATCATCCTGGGCTCGCTGGCCGATATCGCCGCAAAGGTGCGCGAGGCCGGCATCGACCGCCAGGCGCTGATCATCGTCGGGGATGTGCTGGCGGCGCGGCGCGAAGGGCTGAAAGCCAGGTCGCTGCTGTATGACGACGGTTTTTCCCACGGCTACCGGGAAAGCGTAGTAGTCTGAGATGCGTGTCGCGGTCTTTGCCATAACCCGCAACGGTGCCCGTCTGGGGCAGAAGCTGCGGGAGAGCATGACCGGCACGGAGCTGTTTGTCTCCCGGCGCTACGCCGGACAGGCCGGCAATGAGAAGGTCTGCTTCGAACCCGAGGATCTGAAAAACCTGATCGCCGAAAACTGGAAGGCTTATGACGGCCTGGTGCTGATCATGGCTGCCGGCATCGTGGTGCGCCTGATCGCGCCGCTGCTGGAATCCAAGGAAAGCGACCCGGCCGTGGTCGTGATCGACGATTGCGGCACATTCGCGATCTCGCTGCTCTCCGGCCACCTGGGGGGAGCCAACCAGCTGGCCGAACGCTGCGCCTTTGTCTGCGGCGCCCGTCCGGTGATCACCACCGCCACCGACGTCAACGAGCTGCCCTCCTTCGACATGCTGGCCAAGGAGCAGGGCTGGCTGATCGATGACATCACCAAGGTCAAGCAGCTCAACACGCTGCTGCTTGACCAGCAGGAAATCGCGGTGGTGGATCCCAGCGGCGTCACCCGCTGCTGGCTGCACGGCCGCTGCAAGGTGACTTTCCATGACACCTTTGCCGAGGCGGTTCGCAGCCAGGCGCGCGGTTTCCTGTTCGTTACCAACCGCCATCTCCCTCCGCAAACCCTGCCGAAAAACCTGCTGATCCTGCGCCCCCGCAACCTGGTGCTGGGAATCGGCTGCAATCGCGGCACCCCCCTGGCCGAGATCGAGGAATTCGTCACCACGCAGCTGAAGCGCATCTTCCTCTCGACCAAAAGCGTCTGCTGCATCGCCTCGGCCGACGCCAAAAGCGACGAACCGGGACTGCTGGAATACGCCGCGCGCCTGGAAGTCCCGCTACGCTGCTACAGCAGCGAGGAGCTGAACCGGGTCCCCTTCCCGTCACCGCCGTCAGCGCATGTGCTGGCCGCGGTCGGCAGCGGCGG
>Ga0154571_1116_pt1 | contig 5250 bp, 4 predicted proteins | sample RifGroF2_FD_116000 | JGI IMG/M metagenome (GOLD analysis project Ga0154571, IMG submission 116000) | Geobacteraceae bacterium GWF2_54_21
CATGCCGGCTTTGCCCCCGAACAGGGAATCTCGGCGATACAGATTGCGGCAACGGCCATAAGCCGGATGGGACTGTTGCGCATTGACGCGGAAACGACTGCGAATATCGGCAGCATCTCCGCGATCGGACCGACCAATATCGTACAAGACAGATGTGAGCTGCAAGGCGAAGTCCGATCACTGGTTCCGGAAAAAGTTCGGTCCCACATGGCAAGCCTGTCCAAAGTAATGCAATCTGCCGCAGCCGAATATGCCGGTTCGGTGACCATCGAAACCGTGACATCCTACCAGGCATACCAACTGCGTGAAGACAGCGAGCCGGTATGCCGGGCGGCCCGGGCGGCCGCCGATATCGGGGTGCCGGTCTGCTACAAGGCAACAGGTGGCGGATCTGATGCCAATTATTTCAACATCCGGGGTTTACCAACTGTGGTGCTCAGTTGTGGATACGAGAAGGTTCATACGACAGCGGAGCGAATCCCTTTGAAACAACTTGTTCTGCTGACGGATTGGGTACTTGCTATTATCGATAACGGGGTTGACTCATGAGCCTACAGAAGAGGAGATGGTTAGCTAAAGACAGATACTGCAGCAGAATATTTTGTCAGGGTTGCAGTCGTTTATTACGCCTTAGAAGCAAACCATAAAAAAGATATGGCACGGTTAAGGCACAGACAAGGCACAAGCCCGACTAGTTTGATGTGGAATAAGTTCTGACAGTCAATTTAAGGTGTGGGGGGGAACGGCGCAAGGCCAGATAAAATAAGGGCCAGGTACTTGACCTGGCCCGTGTATTTTATGGAGCGGGAAACGGGATTCGAAGCCAGTAAAATCAGCGAATCACAAATCAACTAAATAAATAACAACACAATATTATATAGTTACAAATTCTTCGGTGTGCCCAAAGTCCAGTCAAGTTCAATTAGAATCGTATTAATTCAAGTGATACAGAAACAGTTTAGTAACGGTAATCACATAACGGGCCAGCAGTTGACCCGTCCGGGCGGCATTATCGCCCGGTCGGCGTCTAACTGCTTGGGAGTTTCGCTCTTTCTCTGGCGTTATTCTTATTTGGTCAATGGCCAAGAACATATCCTTTAGCAAATATCCAGATAATAAGGATTAATATAAATACCACAAAATCAAATTTATCAGGTTTTAGTAGCTGGTTTGCTGAAATACCTTTTTTATCATAATCAAATATTTCTTTAAAACTAACTGCAAATATCAGTACCAATATAACAGCCAATAGTAATGTGGCATATCCACCAGTGATATTATAATATTTTGTACTTAGCTCAAATACAATCAAACCAAGTGATATATACAAGAAAACTGGGAGACCCTTCCTTACATATATGTATATCCCTGCAATGACAGATAGTAAAAACTTTATGTCAAAAACATTTATGTTATATGATTTAAACATTTGATGTACTTCCTTATGATTTTCAAAAGGGTACGAAGTTGATGTTTTTGATTAGTTGTCGAAGTCACTTACTCAACTCGTTCATCTACGGTTTCCCTATATAGGTAACTTGTTCCCTATATAGGACATATGTTCCTTATATAAGTAACTTGCATGGTTACCTGTATAAGTTGTTTACATCAGTCCCATCTTCAGAGATGCGGGCGCTTTAAAACATTACCTTTCCATATCACATTTCTAATGTTTACTGGTATTAATTTTATTGCACGCCCCAAAAGGCTAGTCTTCGCGCTATAAGCGCAGACTAGCCGGGGGTGCGGCGAGCGTCAGTGAGCGCAAGTGCAAAGGCGGGGCGATAGCTTCGCAGTAACCGAAAAAATAAAGATCAAAGTACGATCCGCATATCAGTTATATATACATGTGATATACGAGATATATACACGATTTTTCTACCTTTTTTATTTATTCCTTGTTATTTTCAAATCACACATAAACGAAAGAGGAGCTTTGCTTGGCGGCCGGCTCCCCTCTCTAAAAACCACCCCATCCGTAAAAACAGGAGGTCTCTTTTGAAAACGTACCACGATAGCGATTCAGTTGCAATATACCAATCCAGCAAAAGACCCGGTGAATCGCCTAGGTTCCTCGGCACTGCCGAGAGCCTTGGCGATGCGCCGGAGCCCTTACCAACGTGCCACGACGGAGCAGACAAGCCCCCCCATACTAATAGGGGGGCACTAATAGGGGGGCACTAATTACAATACCCCTGTTGAATCAGTTCCTGATTGACTGGGTAGCGTTCACTGTCAAAGTTGATGATCCTAAAGAAGTCCTGAAAATCATTGGCCTAAAATCCTTACTGTTCTCCGAGCTAAATCGTGGAATTTATGGCTATCGCAGATCACTGCGCTTCGGCAACATCTGCGTCTACTTTGATGGCCAGGCAAACATGGGCTGTCATGTAGTCATGTCCGGCCAGGGCTGCCGCCAGTATGAATCCCAATTCCATAAAATCCCCTGGTTTGCACTCTTCGCAACGGCCATAAAATTCAATGGCAGATTCACCCGTCTGGACATAGCTCATGACAACGTGGATGGTGCGCTCGATCTTGCCAAGTTGAAAGAAGCAATCCTCAACCTGGAAGTCAGATCGCGATTCAGAAAAGCCAGCGAAACGCAAAACTTCGACCTGTCACCGGAAACCGAACAATCCGCGGAAGGCCATACCCTTTACTTTGGCAAACGTAGCTCGCGCGTCTTTCTGCGCTTCTATGACAAAGCTGCCCAACTTGGTCTTCCCTTTCTCTGGAACCGGGCTGAACTTGAATTGAAAGACAACCGGGCGCATGAAGCGGCCAAACATCTTTCAGCCGGTGTGCCTGTCGGCCAGTTATTCGTGGGTATCCTCAATCAGTACCTTTCCATCATCGACCGGGATGACAGCAACACCACCAGATGCAGCATCAAGCCGTGGTGGTCTGCCTGGTTGCAATCAACCGAGAAGATCAAACTCACCACCGCCAAAGAAACCAAAACCGTTGACGAGGTAATGAAATATGTTAAACGGCAATACGCTCCTTCTCTCGCCATGATCAAGCAGCACCTGGGCGCATTTCCTTTCAATGAATACATCCGTGAATTGATCAAGGACGGATCAGATCGAATGGGTCTGAAGCATGAACAGATGCTTCTTGTCTCTGCACAAGGCAAGGCTGACAACTACAACCAGGAGAAGGAAGCCTTCGAAGAACGTGCTGCAATCATGGAATATGACGGCGGCATGGATCGCAACAGTGCGGAGGGCGCTGCAAGGTTGCTGCTGGAAAAGGATGATCAGCCATGAATCAGCCTCAAACCGCTTCCGAACTCCTTACTGTGGATGAATACGCCCAATTACTCAAAGTTTGCCGCACAACGGTCTTCTCCTGGTTAAAAACGGGAGAGATACAGGAAGGCGTTCATTTCATCCGTATCGGTCGCGTTTTGCGTTTCCGGTTGCGACTGGAATTGCTCTTCAGCAAAAAAGCGCCGACCAGCATAAAGCGACTACCGAAGAAACGGCCAACTTCACCAGGACGAAAAACGCCATCATCGGAATCAGCGATAAACCTGGACTATGGCGCATTGCCTGTATGAAACATCAGGCCAAAGGCCTCAAGGCCAATGGCGTGTGGGGTTTTGCTTTCACGCCATCCACAACCGCCTTTGATTTTCCTGCGCTGCCGGTCGCACCGGCAAAGCAGCTACGCGGATAGTCGCTGCCTTCTGCGACTAGACCGCCCGCGTCCTAAAGAACAATAACACTGCTGCAATCTTCGCGGCACTTGCTAATAACATATGATGCCGGTATTCTTTCAAACGGACAAAGGACACACCGAAGGGAGGGTAACGGAAAACGAGGAAACAAAATGAAGAGCAAGAAAGGGATGCTGGCCTTGGAAACACCAGCAAAACAGATCGGCAGCGTCAAACGGCGCAAGGATTCGAAGAAACTCTATGTGGACTTTTACTACTTCGGCCATCGGATTATAAGATCATCGGAACTGAATGACACACCGGCCAATGAAATCAGAGTCCGTGACTTCCTCAACCGGATCATGGAGCGGATCGAAACAGGAACCTTCAAATTTGCCGAAGCATTCCCAGGGGCAACCAAGAAGGAAAAAGCATTCTTCACCAGCCTGGAAGGAAGAGAATACCGACCGGAACCGCATCAGGTTCTTTTCGGGGAGTACGTCAAAGAGTGGATGAAGACCATCTTCCCCACTTTCGGATCAAAGACCAAGCATCGGGACTACCAGGAATCAATCAAAAGGATTCTGCCATACTTCCGAAACATGACCTTCCATCAGATCACCGGCCAGGAGCTATTCCGCTTCACCGAATCATTGAAATGGAAGACCGGAGCCAACAAAGGCAAACCGGTTTCAAGGTCACGCAAGGTCAACATCCTGATTCCCTTCCGCGCCATCTGGAATGATGCCTGTGATAATTACCGATGGGTAATCAAAAGTCCCTGTGACGGAATCCACAAGAAGCTGCCGAAGACCGAGAAGAAAGAACGCCTTGCCCTTCGATTCAATGAATGGCAACTGTTCCTTGAAAACCTGGAAGAGCATTACCGCCCCATTGCAGAACTGATGATCCTGACCGGCATGATCGTTTCCGAAATGTCAGCCCTGACCAAAGACAGTATCCAGGGGGAATATCTCAAGCTGACTTCCTCTTTCGTACTCAAGGAAGAGAAAACCAGCATGAAAACAGCTTTCCGCAAACGTGACATATACATCACCGATGCGATCAGAGAGCGATTGGATATTCTGACGGCACGAGCAAAGACACCCTTCCTGGTAACGACCAGCAGGGGAACCAGACTACACAGCACCGACTTTGCAAAGGTCTGGAAAAAAGCAGTGGATCAGGCCGGAATATCACCGATGACTTCCTATATTGCACGGCACTCTTTCGCCGCCTGGAGTCTTACCATCGGGATCAATCCGCTGCGACTTGTAAAGCTCATGGGGCATGCGTCAAAACAAATGGTGTACGAGGTCTACGGGAATTACGTGGAAGGTCTTGAAGAGGATGCTGAAGCTATTTACGGCTACTTCGGGGAAGACTTTATCACACCCCGTAAAAGAGAAAACCCGATACCGTTTAGATACAGTGCCGGGCACAGTCGCCGTGTTGATTGTTCTATCTAATCAACATCATTAAGTTTTTAATGGAGCGGGAAACGGGATTCGAACCCGCGACTTCAACCTTGGCAAGGTTGCACTCTACCACTGAGTTATTCCCGCTTGAAGTCCCGAATTTATATC
>Ga0154571_1187_pt2 | contig 4883 bp, 7 predicted proteins | sample RifGroF2_FD_116000 | JGI IMG/M metagenome (GOLD analysis project Ga0154571, IMG submission 116000) | Geobacteraceae bacterium GWF2_54_21
TTTGAAACCCGCCACCGCGCTTTCCAGCAGCTCATGGAGTTCCATGGTGCCGGAAACCAGCCGTGAAGCGCCGCTGGAGGTTCCGTAAATTTCGACCGCGTTTATGGCGGCCCTGGCAAGCGCCGGATGATCCGCCAGCCCCAGGTAGTTGTTTGAACAGAGCATCAACAGCTCACGTCCACCATGGCTGATCCGGGCCGACTGCCGGCCGGTAATCAGACGGGTTGACCTGAAAAGTCCGCTATTGCTGATCTCCTGCAATTCATCCTGTATCGATCTACTCACATGACCCTCGAAGTAGTCAACCTTAGAAAACCGCAGAGGTTGACAATCTGTGTAAAAAAATATCAGGGATTACAGGGCAGCTCAATCGTAAAAACAGTTCCTTCATCAGCGGTGCTTCTGTAGTAGACTTTCCCGTTCAGGTAGCGTTCGCAAAACAGTTTCATGCTATATGTGCCGATACCCCGGCCGACATTGGACTTGGTGCTGAAGGAACGCAGGAACAACTGCAGCTGCACCTCGCGTGGCATTACTCCAACGTTGTGAACGTTAATGGAAACAACGGAGGAAGTTTTAGTGGCATAAATGGTTACCGTTCCACCGATGGGTGTCGCCTCCAGGGCGTTGATCACCATGTTGCCGATACTGCGACGCAGCACCAACCGGTCGGTCAACAAGGTACAGTCCGGCACATCCGCCAGCACCAGTTCACGGCCGGGTGTCCTGTCGTGATGCCGATACAGCTTGTGCACCTCTTCCAGCAAGTCACGAACCGCAACCGGCACGATCTGAGGCTGAAACTCACCCCGCTCCGCCATCATCAGCTTGCGTTGATGGTGAATCTCCTCCACCAGGTTTCCGGACATCTCCACCAGCCAGTTCTTGTATTCATCCTCGACGTGTGACGGTACGTTCTTGTGTTCGACAAGCAGGGTAGCCAGTCCGTGTATACCGCCGGCCGTATTCAGCACATCGTGAAAAAACGTCCGCTCCAGCACATCCCGCCGTTTTTCGCCACTGATATCCTGAAGGGCAAGAACGGTGAACTGTTCCCCTCTGATGACAATCGACGTTGCAAAAACCTTCAGGTCGATTACACGCTGTTCGTTTCCCTTGAAAGCAATATGGCATTCATGACTGGCCTGACCGGAGGTATGCTGACTCTCCAGTATGGCCAGTACGGCTCCGCATACCGAGCAATGTTCACTGGTCCCGCAGCCGTTCGGGGCATCATCCGAGTGGATGCAGTTTAGCGCCTCGCCCGGTCGCAGACCGACCAGTTCGGCCGTGTCAGCGACCCCGGTTACGCAGAGCATGGCCGGATTGACCGCCACAATCTGCCGTTGTTTGTTGATCAGCATCACATAACCGGGCAAGGCCTGCATCAGGGCATCCAGCAACTCTTCCAACTGAATGGAATTCCTCTGGCTTTGCAGCTCAATCGCGGAAGCACGCACAGCCGGCGCAAACTCCGTATAAAACATATCACCAAAGGATTCCATCAACACTTTTCCCCTTACAGACAGGCTGCCTGTCCGTTTGCTTCCAGCAATTCGACCACCTTCTTGACATCCTGGCAGCGGCTTCGATCACAGACCAGCAGGGCATCCGGGGTCGAGACGATAACCACGTTGTGCATGCCCACGGTGGCAACCATCCTGCCGTCGGAATAAATCAGGCATCCGGATGAATCCACCGGAACATGTGCAGCGGCGTTGATACAGATCGTCCCTTCAGCGTCAGGCTCCACGACCTCCGGCAGAGCGCTCCAGCTTCCCACGTCGCTCCATCCCATTTCAACCGGGATAACCTGAACATTGGCAGATTTTTCCATGACACCATAGTCGATGGAAACGCTCTCGACCTCCTGATATATATTCCCGATCTGATCTTCCAGATCGGAAAGTGCCCATACATCATCATTGAAAGCGATTCGCATCAGGGAAGCGTAAAGGGAAGGCATTTGAGTATCAATTTCGCGAAGAATCACATCGGCTCGCCAGATAAACATGCCGCTGTTCCAGAAGTAATTTCCCTCTTCCAGATAACGGAGCGCCTCGTCCAGCGGCGGTTTCTCCACAAAACGCCTGACCGGAAAGGGACCCTCGCCGCGCAGGTCCATATCCGCCTCGATATAGCCGTATCCGGTCTCGGGGCGCGAAGGCATGATGCCGAGCGTAACCAGGTATCCATTCTGTGCGGCATGCATGCCGGCCAGAAGGGTGTCACGCAACGCCTCTTCGTCCTTGATGAAGTGGTCAGCCGGAAGCACCGTCATCACCCCCGACGGATCATGGGCCGCGATTATTGCGGCTGCCAGTCCGATGGCCGGAGCGGTATTACGGGCGGCCGACTCGGCGATGACGTCAATCGGAACCGAGCGATAGCTCTGCAGCTGATGCTTGGTCTCCTCAGCCTGCAAATGATTGGTAATCACCAGGATCCGTTTGGGCTTGAGCGGCAGAACGCGCTCGACGGTCCGCTGCAGCATGCTCCTGTCACCGGTAATTGAAATCAGCTGCTTTGGACGACTCTTGCGTGAAAGAGGCCAGAAGCGGGTGCCGGAACCACCGGCAAGAATGACTATGTACACAACAACCCCTCCATTTCCCGGATTGGGACTATTTGTATTGAATGCGGTCGATGAAATCGGCCACTTCCCGACCCAGATTATTGATCGTCTCGGTGGTATCGATCACATCCCACAAGGTCTGGCGGAAATAGGCCACCTCCTGATCGCTGTCACCATCGTGAAGACTGACAACGACCGATATTTTGAAACGGCCCACCCTGGTGAAACGTCCCGTTACAACCAGGGTTGACGCATTTACCTGGCCGTCCCTGGAAACATCCCGATAGGTACGACGGGCCTTGACATAGCGTTCAATATGCCCGGACAACTCAGCCGGTATCTTTGAATACCTGCTTTCACGTCCGCTCATGTCGGCAGCGGCTGAATCGGTGTACATTTCCCGTTTAAGCTCGAAATCACGGATTACAAGCGATTTGTAGGTATACATCGGCTTGGGGTTGGTAACCACCTCTTCGTCAATAATAGTTGTAGAGGTGGTTGTGCAGGCCGACAACATGAGCAGGAACAGAATCCAACAAAGCATCCGCGACTTCAAAGCAAGCAACTTGAAATCACTCGGCATCCGGTTGGCCGCAACGCTGGTAGTCATCGTCAAAACGGACTATATCGTCTTCTCCCAGATATTCACCACTCTGCACCTCGATGATCACCAGCGGAATCTTGCCCGGGTTTTCCAGGCGGTGATTCTGACCGATAGGAATGAAGGTGGATTCATTGACATTTATTACCTGCTGCTGTACGCCACAGGTAACCAGAGCGGTTCCGGACACAACGATCCAATGCTCGCTGCGGTGATGATGCTTTTGCAGCGACAGTCTCTGGCCGGGTTGCACCTCGATCCGTTTGATTTTATAACTGGTGTTCTCGTCAAGAACAGTATAGGTGCCCCAGGGGCGCTCACCGCGTTCCATTAGTACTTCCCTTCGCGTTTTGATTAGCAGCACGCAGCTTAAGATATTCCTTCAACGCCTGGCGCCATGGTTGCGGTTCAAAACCGCTGTCGGCAACCAGCCTGCCACAGTCCAGAGTCGAGTAGAGCGGCCGCCGGGCCGGACGATTCAACTCCACGGTTGTCATTGGAACCACCGAAACCGTCAGGCCGGACTCTTCAAAGATAGCCTTGGCAAAACCGTTCCAGGAGCAGAAATCACTGTTGGCGGCATGGTAGATACCACGGCAGCCTTTATCCACCAGGGCGATGATGGCTTTGGCAAGATCAACCGTCCATGTCGGCGAACCGATCTGGTCGTCCACCACGCTCAACTGATCCTTTTCAGCCCCCAGTCGCAGCATGGTCTCCACGAAATTTTTGCCATGAAGACCGTAGAGCCACTGGGTTCGAACAATCAGATGTTCGGGAGAGAAGGCGGCGTTCATCTCGCCGGCCAGCTTGGACTCGCCATATATGCTGAGTGGATGAGGGGCATCATACTCCTGATAGGGAGAGCCCTTGCCGCCGTCGAAAACATAATCGGTGCTGATCTGCACCAGCAGCGCACCGATTTCACGGCAGGCCATCGCAAGGTACCCCACCCCCTCGCCGTTGACCTCCATCGCCTTTTCACTGTTGGCTTCACAGCCGTCAACATCGGTGTAGGCGGCACAATTAATTACAGTGTCGGGCTTAAACTCCGAAACAACCTTTAATACCGACTCGATCGAAGTGATATCGATTTCGTCGATATCAACTCCCCGTGCCCGATCGCCGAGAAGATCCATCAGATCCCGCCCCAGCATGCCGTTGGCTCCGACAACCAGAATCATCGGGCACCTCCGCCATACTGCTTCTGGTAATACTCGCGGTAGTCCCCGGAAGTCACCCCGGCAACCCATTCCTGGTTGCCCAGATACCAGTCGATCGTCTCGGCAATGCCCTGTTCGAAGGTATAGGCCGGTTCCCATCCCAGGTCGTTCTTGAGGCGCGAGGCGTCGATCGCATAGCGCCGGTCGTGGCCGGGGCGGTCCTTGACAAAACTGATCAAGCGACGGTTCTCGCCAGGTTCCCGCCCCAGGCGGCTGTCCAGAAGATCGCAGACCAGGTTGACGATATCGATGTTTTTCCACTCATTGTTTCCGCCGATGTTATAGACCGAACCGGGGACAGCCGTTTTGAGCACCACCTCGATCGCCGTGGCATGGTCGCGCACGTGCAGCCAGTCCCGCACGTTGAGGCCGTCACCGTAGACCGGCAGCGACTTGTTGTTGATGATGTTGTGGATCAGCAGCGGGATCAACTTTTCCGGAAAGTGGTATGGGCCATAGTTATTGGAGCAGCGCGTATTGAGGG
>Ga0154571_1190_pt1 | contig 4470 bp, 1 predicted proteins | sample RifGroF2_FD_116000 | JGI IMG/M metagenome (GOLD analysis project Ga0154571, IMG submission 116000) | Geobacteraceae bacterium GWF2_54_21
GAGCGGATATGCTCGCGCACCTTTTCGACTGGCCACGAGGAGCGATAGAGCCGGTCGGACCTCAGTGCATCCCAAACATCAACAACCGCAAAAATACGCGCCACAAGAGGGATCTGCTCGCCTTTCAGGCCGAAAGGGTAGCCGGTGCCGTCCCACTTTTCATGGTGGGCACAGGGAATGTCCAAAGCTGCGCGCAGGTAACGGATCGGGGAGAGCATTTCGTAGGCAAAGACGGTGTGTTTTTTCATGACAACCCATTCAGCGTCGGTCAGAGCTTCGTGTTTGAACAGAATCTCGTCCGGAACACCCATCTTGCCGATGTCGTGCAGCAGCGCGCCCCAGCGGACCTGCACCAGCTCCGCGTCACTCAGGCCGAACAGTCGAGCCAGCTTGACAGTCAGGGACGCCACGCGCTGCGTGTGCCCTTCGGTCTCGTTGTCGCGCAGTTCCAGTGCCCGCGACCAGCCTTCGATGGTGGCATCGTATGCCGCCGCAAGCTCCCGGTTGGAACGCTGCAAATCATCGAACAGGGTGACGTTGTCGATGGCAATGGCAGCCTGGGCGGCAAGGGCTTTCAGGAAGTCCATCCATTCTTCATTACGCACGGTCCGTGTACGATGAAAAACTTCAAGCACACCCACTACCTGTCCTTTCGCAATCAACGGCACTCCATGGTAGCTGACGAAGTTTTCGCCTTTTTGAAATTTCCCATCCAAAAGAAGATTATGTTCTTTTGCCAGATCAGGTATATGGATGACACTGCATTTCAATGCGACTCTTCCGGCATAACCTTCTCCAAGATGCTGGGTTTTGTGCTCTGCCAAATTGTTGTGAAAGCCGCGCCCGGCCACATATTTCAGCGTTTGGGATGTCGGGTCCAATAACAGCACGTCGGCGGCGTCAACGTTCAATTGAACGATTACATGGGTCAGCAGCGTTGTCATACTCAACTCCAGGTCGAAGCTGAAATTGATAGCGCGGTCAACGTCAACCAGTGCGGTCAAATGTTCAAGATGTCTGCGAATCTGTTCATCCGCGCACTTGATATCGCTGACGTCGGTCAACATCACCACAACCCGCCGCAAGCTGTTGCCGCCATCAAACTCGGGGTAGGCATTCACCAGCACCCACTTTATTTCCGCCTCGTGACCCGGATCAATGCCCATGATGAAAATTTTCAATACTTTGCCGGTAGTGCTCACCCTGTAATAGGGATACTCGTCAACGGGCATTCTGGAACCGTCCTCGCGGATGAAATTCCAGTCAAGGTCCTGAGCACTCTTGCCCAAAATCTTGACCTGCGGAATCCCGAGTAATAACGAGGCTTCGGGACTACACAAAACTACCCGTGTATCTGCGCCGAAAATAATTACACCAATGGGAAGGTTGTTGATCAACAGGCCGTGATCTTCCTCTTTTGCCAGCAAGGCAGCCTCGGCGCTCCTGCGGGCGCTGATGTCGCGGATATTGCATTGGATTACCTTTTCATCTCCTACCATATACACATTGCTGACGAATTCCACTTGGACCAATCGGCCGCTTTTCGTCCTGAGCTGCAGGTTCTCATAGCGGATAAACTCATTCTTCTGCAACGCCAGGAAGGAATTCCTGCTGGCTTCGATATCCTTGAACGCACCTACTTCCCAGAGTTTCTTTTCCACAAACTCTTCCCGCGAGTAGCCCAGCATGTCTATCAGGTAAGGGTTGACATCGCTGATCGATCCGGTTTCGGCATTCAGGATCAGAATGCCGTCCTGGGCCGATTCAAAGAGGCGCCGGTAACGAAGCTCGGAATTAATGAGTGATTTATCCGGCTTTTCCCGGACCGGGACAGTTTTGCTGTCAGGAGCTGTGATTTTAGCTGTGTAGCGCTTCAAAACATGCCTCCTGTTTTTATTGTACTACTTTTCCTTCTGCTCCGGTTTGTTCGAATATCGCGAAATTTTACGGCCAGCCTGACTTTCAGAACTCCTTTTTGATTAGTCCTTCCAATAGATACATGAGACCGGACAGATGTCGATGGCCTCCTGCTAAAAAGGGCCGGGCGGCAAGCCGCCCGGCATTGCAAGGAGGAGGCACTTATGAGTACCTGAAGTGATATACTCAACAATTGTGCCAATCTAATGCCTTGTATTCAGGCGCTCAACGCATTGATAGTACTATTGAAAAGAATGATGGCAGCACAGCAGGGCAAAAACCGCCTGAAACAGCCGTTACATTAAGCAGAATCCGCCATATTTAACACTTTTTATAAATGCCGTATTATTTGCAGGTTTTTTTACTAAAATGCTGGTATATTAATCTCATTAAAGAATCGACTGAATACGAATTCAACGAGAAACGATTCCCTGTTAAGGCGACTGTCGTCGGTATCGGCAGCCATGTGATCCGCAAACACCAATCGATCGGAGTGAATCAATAATGGCCAATCAGAGAGACAATAAGAAGTCGGAAGCCGCCAATCTGCGCCTGCAAGCCGAAGATAAGCTGATTGAAAAAAAATCGGAACAATCTTATGCCCACACCGAAGCAGGCACACAAAAACTAATCCATGAACTTGATGTACATCGGATTGAACTTGAGATGCAGAATGCGGAGCTCTGTCAAGCACGAGATGAGGTTGAGACTTCTCTGGAGAAGTACACCGATCTCTATGATTTCTCGCCGACCGGCTACTTCACCCTGGATTGCGAGGGGATCGTACGTTCCGTCAATCTTACCGGGTGCGTATTCCTGGGAGTCGAGCGAACCAGGGTAATCGGCCAGCCCTTTGCGCTATTCGTAGATGAAGTATGCCGTCCCCTTTTCTCTGATTTTTGCGGGAGGCTGTTTAGCACACGGGACAAGGTTTCCTGCGAGCTGATACTCACAAGTCAGAAAAAGGCCACGCTCTACGTGCAGCTGATTGCGATTGCCTCCGGTTCGGGACAGGAATGCCGTGTAGCGGTCATCGACATCACCAGGAGCAAACGGGCGGAAGAATTACAACTGGTCAATGAGAGGATTTACCGCGCAATCGGTGAAGAAATTAACTACGGAATCTGGGTTTGCGCACCTGATGGCCGCAACATCTACGCCAGCGACTCATTTCTGCGGTTGGTGGGAATAACCCAGCAGCAATGTTCCGATTTTGGCTGGGGCAACACCCTGCATCCGGATGATGCCGAACGCACCATATCGGCATGGAAGGAGTGCGTAAAAAACGAGGGGCACTGGGAAATAGAGCATCGTTTTCGCGGCATGGATGGCCAGTGGCATCATATCCTGGCACGCGGAGTTCCGATTAGAAATGAGAGTGGCGCCATAACATGCTGGGCAGGAATCAACCTGGATATCAGCCGCTTAAGGCAAGCTGAAAATGAGAAAAACAAGAGTGAAGAGCTGAACCTCAAAACATTGCAGGCACTGCCAGACAGTATTGCCGTTATAGACAGTTCCGGCCGGATAATTTCCGTCAACCAGGCCTGGATCGATTTCGCGCTCGGCAACGATGCGGACGGCGACTTCGGAGTGACAGCCGGTGTCAATTACCTGGATGTCTGCCGCAGGGCTGCTGCGGAAAACGATGCAGATGCCGAACGGGCACTATCCGGCATCGAAGCAGTATTGAAGGGGCGCGAAAAACGGTTTGCCATGGAATACCCCTGCCACAGCCCTCATCAGAAGCAGTGGTTTCTGATGACAGTAGTATCATTGGGCAGCCATGGAGAGTATGGCGCGGTCATCTCCCATTCCAACATCTCCGAGCGCAAATTGTACGATGAGAGGCTGCAATCGATTCACGAAGACCTGGAAGAAGGCATCAGGGTTCGAACGGCTGAACTGACCAAATTGAATCTGCAACTGAAGAAGGAAGTAGAGGACCGCAAGAAGGCAGAAAAGTCGCTCCTTAGTGCCTATGCGGAAATAAAGCAGATGAAGAACCGGCTCAAGGCCGAGAACATCTACCTGCAGCAGGAGGTTGCCCAGAAGCATAATTTCGGAGAGCTGATCGGCCAGAGCAGCGCTCTTTCAGACGTTGTATTGAGGGTTTCACAGGTAGCCCCCATGAACGCGACAGTCCTTCTGCTTGGCGAAACCGGAGTCGGCAAGGGAGTGGTTGCGCGCGCCATTCACAGCCTGAGCACGCGCAAGGGCCAGGCGATGATCACGGTTAACTGTTCGACACTCCCGGCTAACCTGATAGAGAGCGAACTTTTCGGACGGGAAAGAGGTGCTTTCACCGGATCCAGTGAACGCCAGATCGGACGTTTCGAATTGGCCGACGGCGGCACCATCTTCCTCGATGAAATCGGTGAAATGCCGATTGAACTGCAAAGCAAGCTGCTACGTATTATTCAGGACGGCGAATTTGAGCGGCTGGGCAGTCCCCGCACCATAAAAACCAATGTAAGGATCATCGCTGCCAGCAACAGGAATCTGGAAGAGCAGATCCGCAAAGGCTGTTTCCGGGAAGACCTGTACTATCGG
>Ga0154571_1199_pt1 | contig 2463 bp, 1 predicted proteins | sample RifGroF2_FD_116000 | JGI IMG/M metagenome (GOLD analysis project Ga0154571, IMG submission 116000) | Geobacteraceae bacterium GWF2_54_21
ATATTTGTTTATCCCAGTCCCGGTAATACTAAATTTATTATGTTTCAACCATTTAATAGCGAGAGGTTCCTTGCATGAAAGAACTGTTCCTGAGAATACTGGCCATCACTGTACTGCTGGGGCTTTTCATGCAAGTTGCCAACGCCGGAGCGGCCGGATTCAGCGCTGACGGCAGCATGAACATGCCACGTGGTGGTCACACAGCAACCCCGCTACCCGACGGCAAACTGCTTGTCACCGGGGGACAAAACGGCAGCGGCATCCTGACCAATGCCGAGTTGTACGACCCTGCTACCGGTGCCTTCAGCACCACCGGCAGCATGACCACTGCACGTCTAAATCACACTGCCACCCTGCTCCCCAGCGGCAAAGTGCTCATCATCGGGGGACATGGCATCAGCAGTACTCCCCTGAGCAGCGCCGAGCTGTATGACCCGGCCAGCGGCACCTTCAGTGCCGTCGGCAGCATGACCACTGGTCATTTATACCATACCGCCACTCTGCTTCCTAACGGCAAGGTTCTCATCACTGGGGGATATTACGGCAACAACCTGAGCAGTTCCGAGTTGTACGACCCGGAAACCGGTACTTTCAGCACCACCGGAAGCTTGGTTAGAGCACGATATGCTCACACTGCTACCATGCTCCCTAACGGCAAGGTGCTTATCGCAGGGGGGCTAGTAAACGCTAACACTGCCCTGGGTAGCGCCGAACTGTACGACCCGGCCAGCGGCACCTTCAGCTCCATCACCATCAGCGGCATGTCGGCACGAAGTCAACACACCGCCATTCTGCTCGGCAACGGCAAGGTGCTCATCACAGGAGGATATGATTATATCAATGGCAATAGTTTCAACTACCTGAAAAGCGCAGAACTGTACGATCCTGCTACCGGCACCTTCAGCAGCACCGGAAGCATGGCTGTGGGACGAGGACAACACACCGCCACCCCACTCCCCAACGGCAAGGCGCTCATCACCGGGGGGTATGGCGGCAGCGTTTCCCTGAGCGGTTACCAGAGCAGTGCCGAACTGTACGACCCGGCCACAGGTGTCTTCAGCCCAACCGGCAGCCTGCCCACGGCCCGTGTTTCTCATACCGCCACTCTGCTCCCCAACGGCCAGGTACTCATAACCGGGGGAGTTTACTATAACAGCGGTTCCTATTACCTGAACAACACCGAGCTGTACGACCCTGGCACCGGTTCCTCGAGCGCCACCAGTAACATGGCCTCGGCACGTGCATATCACACCGCCACACTGCTCCCCAACGGCAAAGTGCTCATCACCGGGGGATATTATTTTATCACCAACAACTTTTACCTAAAAAGTGCCGAAGTGTACGATCCGGCCACGGGTGCCTTCACCGCCACCGGCACTATGACCACGGCCCGCTATAATCACACAGCCACACTGCTTTCCAACGGCAAAGTGCTCATCGCCGGGGGATATGCCGGCAATAACTTCACGAACAGTGCAGAGCTGTACGATCCAGCCACGGGTTCATTCAGCGCCACCGACAGTATGACCACAGCACGCGGGCTTCACAAAGCCACCCTGCTTTCCAATGGCAAGGTGCTCATAACTGGAGGATATAACTATAGTTACCTGAAGAGTGCCGAGCTATACGATCCGATCACCAACACCTTCAGCGTTATCGACAGCATGGCTGCGGCCCGTGATTATCATACCGCCACCCTGCTTTCCAATGGCAAGGTTCTCATCACCGGAGGATATGACGGTACGGAGTACTTGAACAGCTCAGAGCTGTACGACCCGGCCACCAGCACCTTCAGCAGCACCGGCAGCATGGCCTCTGCCCGCCGTTCTCACACCGTCACACTGCTCCCCAACGGCAAGGTACTCATCACTGGGGGAACTAACGCCAGCAGTTACCAAAAAACCACCGAACTCTACGATCCGGCTACTAGCACCTTCAGCACCAGCGGAAGCATGGCTACGGCACGTTATGATCATACCGCCACCCTGCTCCCCAACGGCAAGGCGCTCATCATCGGGGGATATGGCGGCAACGAGTTGTATGATCCAGCTACAGGTTCCTTCCGTGCTGCTGGCTACTTGACCGCAGTTCGCGCTAATCATACCGCTACTCTGCTTCTCGACGGCAAGGTGCTCATTACCGGAGGACATGTGAGCAATAATTATCTGAACAGCGCCGAGCTATTTGACCCGCCCACCCTTCCAACAATTTCCGGCACACCGGCCACAACCGCCATTGTTGGCATATCTTTTAGCTTCACCCCCGTCGCCACCAATGACGCCAGCTTCAGCATTACCGGCAGTATACCGTCTGGCCTTGTTTTCAACAGTGCGACCGGCACTTTGAGCGGCATTCCAACCACGGTCGGAATCTACAGCGACATCATCATTTCCGCGATCAATGCCAACGGGTCGGCTTCTCTACAATCATTTTCTTTAGAAGTTGACCTTGCCACCGTTCCCA